>Ga0105240_10000021_pt1 | contig 394304 bp, 309 predicted proteins | sample KBSC54metaG_FD_80426 | JGI IMG/M metagenome (GOLD analysis project Ga0105240, IMG submission 80426) | Corn rhizosphere microbial communities from Kellogg Biological Station, Michigan, USA - KBS C5-4 metaG | ecosystem: Host-associated > Plants > Roots > Rhizosphere > Soil | place: Michigan...
ATGGTTCTTGTGTGGTTTTGCGCTTTGGACGGCTCACAACCACACTCCCATGGAGGACTGCACTAAAAGTCAAACTTTGAGAGTCTCCCCGGCGGAGCCGGGGGATTTCCTATTGGTCATTAATAAACCTCAAACTCCCAGATCGAGTAGCCCCACTGGGTTCCGCGCAGGACGCCCTGCATCTTCACATAGCGATAGCTGCCACTAACCGGGATCGTCTCCTGGCCGCCTGCGCCGTTGTTTTGCGTAAACAGCGTGGTCCAGTTCGTATTATCGTTGGAGCCCTGGATCAGGTATTGCTTCCCGTACGCCGTCTCCCAGTGGATCACGACTTGCGAGAGTGACTTGGCGGATCCGAGATCGACCGTCAGCCACTGGTTATCATTGAAGGCGCTGGACCAGCGGGTGGTCAGGCTGCCGTCCACCGCATAACTCGCAAGCGTCCCGCCATTTTCCACCGCCGATGCCGTGGCCGTCTTGTTGAGCGCCAGATTGACCGGCGTCCCTCCACCAACGGTGATCCCCGTGGTCCCGGAAACGGTGGCCGTCGCGGTCACCGTGTAAGGACCTCCCGCTGCATTCGGGCTGAACAGCCCTGCGGAACTGATCGTACCGCCACCGGACACGGACCATGCTGCTGACGCGACCGGGCCGCCTTCGCTGTTTCCATCGAAGTTATACGCCTGGAACTGCACCGGCTTCCCGATCGCTGTGTTGGAATTGCCCGGCGCAATCATCAACTTCGTTGGCGTGATGGACGCCGCGTTGACATAACCGTACACCTGCAATTCCCAGATCGAATAGCCATACTGCGTCGCGCGCTTCGTGAAGTTCAGCTTCAGATACCGGCCCGTGCCCGCGATGTTGAGGCTGTCCGGCGCGGCATTGCTGTTCTTGGTGAAGGACTGCACCACCGACCAGTTCACGGCATCGTTCGAGACCTCCACGTCGTAGTTTGACGCATAAGCGTTCTCCCAATTGATATTGAGATTCGTGATGTCGTAGACCTTGCCCAGGTCGACATAGATCCATTGCGCGTCGGTGTAGGCACTTTCCCAGCGCGTGCTGGTATTTCCATCCACCATATTCCCACCCACGTTCGCACCGTTGACCGATGAAGCAGTCACCGTGCGTCCGAGGGCGATATTGGTCAACGCCGTGTGCACGGCAACCGGAACACTGCTGCCGATTCCGCCACTCGACGCAGTCACATACGCGGAGCCCACTGTAGATGCGGTGAACAGTCCCGAAGCGTCGATCGTACCGTTCGTGCCCGCGGTCCATGTCACGGTACCGAGTGCAAAGGAATCGCCGTATTGATCGTAACCGGACGCACCGTATTGCTGCGTGGAGCCAACGATTACCCGGGCAAATGCAGGCGTCACGCCGATGGAACTCAGCACCGGCGCCGGCCCTACCCTGAAGGTGTAGGTTTGCGTCTTGCCGCCCACGCTCGCCGTCACCGTAACCGGGTCCGCATTGGTCGCCGCCGTAAACAGGCCTGAGGTATTGATCGTACCACCCGCGTTCACCGACCAGGTGATCGTGCCGAGAGGATAAGTCGCGCCGTACTGGTCATAACCGACCAGCGTGAATTGCACCGTCTGTCCCGGCTGAATCGTCTTCGCCGTAGACGAGGGCGTGAGCACGAGGGTCGTGAGCGTCTGATCAAGATGATGCGACACGGTTGCCCCGGCCGGCACCGGGAAGCTGCCCACCGAGGTCCCATTTTGATAGACAGTCACGTTCTGCTGTGTGCCCGCGGGATTGTAAACCAGGTAAGTGTGTACGCCAGTGGCGGCATTGTAATAGACCGCACTGGTCGGCACGCTCGTGTGGTACGTGATGTCCTGCTGACCGAGATGACGCATCCCGTGGATCAGATAGTAGGTTGAGCCAGCCTGGCTGTTCACACTCGCGATGGCCTCACCCGCATTGTAATAGTTGTCGAACTCTGAGGCGGCGGTATTCGGATCGAACAGCGCCTGATAGACCAGCACGGAATGGCCGGGAGAATCCCCGAGGATATCCGGTTCGGACTTGCTGAAATCAGCCTGCAGACTCCAGTCCGTCGTATTTACGTCGGGCGAAGCGTGGCCGGCTGGCACGGCATTATTGGCGCCGTACACGCGGGAATTGTACTTCACCCAGGTGTATTGGGGATAAGCCGTTCCCGCCGCCCATGTCGGATAACTATTCCCCCAGGCGCTTCGCTCATTCCACATCGCCTGATACTTCGCGGAGACGATCGAAGGCTGGCGCACTGTCATATAGTTCAGCCAGTGATTCGATGGCGCATACTGGATCGCGTAAACCCAGGCGGGATCAGCAGAAAAGAACGTCCCATAGTTGTAGCTATCGCCGTAGACCTGGCCGGCATTCGCTCGCCCGTAGGCGGAGGGGAAGTTTGTCAGCCAGAGGTCTTCCCAGTATTCATTTGTCGCCGCACTCTCCATGGCGAAGCCCATCGCGCCCGCCGCCTGCATCTGGCCGTCGTTCAATACGGAGCCGAGCAGGAACATTCCTCCCCAGGATTGGACCGCTTCCGAGCTCGACTCCTGATTCTCCCCGTTTCCGCTGCTCACACCGCCCGCATTCGAGTGTCCCTCCCACACGTCGAAGGTGCGAAGGAATGGCTCGGTCGTATCGGTGCGATCGTAGTTGCCGTAGCACTTCACAATCATTTTCATGATCTGCGAATAATTCGCCGCGAACTGCGGATCGTACATCGCGAGGGTCGCGAAAGCGGTCGCAAAATACCCGTAGTGGAAGTGCAGGTCATTGAAAGCCTGCGATCCGTAGCTGGCGTCCCAGCCGATCAGGGCATGCCAGTCCGGATAGTAAGCGAACAATCCCTGCGTCTCACCCGGCGTGTAGGTCAGCCAGTTGGTAAACGCCGTCTCCAGGTTGCCCTTCAACCGGTTGAAATTCGTCGTGTCCCCCATCTGATTTGCCCACGCCATATACTGCGCACAGAAAGCCAGGGCTTTACCCGACCAGTACGTATCGCCGATCATTGTCCCGGGATTGAACGCGTTCATGTAGGCCTGCATGCGGGCTGACTGGTAGTCATTCGCGATTCCAGTCGCCACCGGCGCCGGCAGGACTGGCGCGATGCCCGCGAATGGGAAATCGATCTGGAAACTCGTCCCCGTCGCACACTGCATCGTGCCGCGCGGTGTCAGATAGGTGTAGCTGCTGAAGCCGAAGTTTGTCGTCGTGGTCCGGTAATGATGCGGCAGCCAACCCTGAATCGTATTGAGATTCGTCCCTTTCATCGCCGTCGTGGTGATCGTCCAGTTGGTTACGACGCGGCCATTTGCCGGCTCGTAGCTCCAGGCGATCTGCGTATTGGTGGGACGCGCAAAGGCCACGTTATTGAACTCCGCCAGATTCGACGCCGCAGGCAGGTAGCCGATGACCATGTAGTTATTCGTTCCGGAGAGTTGCGGCTCGATATATCCGCTCGTCGCAAGCACCGTTGTATTATCCGGGAGGAACACACCATAGGTCCGGCCCTGATAGTTGAAGGAGAAGGCGTTGCTGACGAAGGAGCCTCCATTCACGGCGATCTGGGTATTGCCCGTATTGTAGAATGGCGTGGTCCCGCTCACATAAAGCCTCGGCTGGAGGCCACCCTTCCAAACCGTCCAGGTAAACGGAATACCGCGGGCCATGGTCACGTCCACCTCTGCGCCATTTCCATCGGGCATCTTGAAATCGACGTTCCAGTCGCCCCAGTTCGTCACGATCGATTCCGTCGGGCTAAAGTCATTACCATACCGCCCGACCGGATCGCTGACATCGCTCTGCACGATCTCGTCGCACATGATGAACCCCCACCCGCCGCTCGAAGTGTCCACGACCTCGATCGCCGCGGTTTGATTCTTGTACGCGGAGACATTCCATGAGGCCCAGCGAAGCGTTGCATCCTGCTGGCCGGTCGCCGTGGCCACGATATTCCCTCCGACCCGGAGGCGGACAACCGTGTTATTCACGTCATTGCCGCCGGCCACGAGTAAGTGGATGTAATTCTTCTGAATCGTAATCGTCCCGGACAAAATCCCTTCATTGTTATTCCCACCGACATTACTGGCCGTGAGGTAAGTATTTACCAATCCATTGCCCAGGTAACCATTCGGGACCGGCGATTGTCCGGTCCAGTTTCCCTGCGCGGGAGCGGTACCAAAGGCGTTTGGAAACCCGGGGACCGTCGTCACCGTCCAGCCTGCGGGATATGAGTTTTCAAAGTCCGCCACGAGGACGTCGGCCGCCGGAACGCTGTAGCCGCGATCTCCGTGTACCTGCAGAGCAGGTCCTGAATCGATCACCGCATTGGGTGTTCCGTTCGCATTTGGTCCCTCCCATGCGTTGGGATAGTAAATATCGAATCCGTACTCCTGCGGATTCAGCCGGCCAGGGTAGAACCACATCGTGCCTCCATAGAGATCCTGTTGGAGCACATACTGGGTTTGCCCCGCCGGCAGATACGACCGATCCGCAACCAGTAGATCCGTCCACCAGTGGTTCGTGGGAATCGGCTTGCCTACCAACGAGGGATCCAGGTGCAGGGCACTGTAGATTCCGCCGGAACCGGTCACCTGGCTGGCTGGCAATCCATAGTAACTGTCTGTATTGGCACAAGCAGGCGGCACAGTGGAGGCATAACTGCCAGCACCAACTTGGACGACAGATTGTCCGTGCGCTCGAGGGATGGTGACGGCGACGGAGAAAACGACAAGGAGGGCACTCAAGAGTGCGAGGGGAGTTTTCATGACGAAATGAACCAAGAACAGTTACGAGTAAACCACCCCGAGTGCACATGCGTCAATTTATTTTTGCACTTTTATGCACTATTTACATCAGGCGCCGCTCATTTTCGTCACTGATACGCGGCCAGAAATCTCCGAATTCTTCCGTATTTCAGCAATATTTCTTCATTTACATGAACCGTTTCCTCCCTATGCAACCAAGCCTGCACCGCCATTGCACTCGCAATGCAATTCACATGATATGTAAACACTTTTATGCACATACCGGCGCCGACTGTACGTCATTTTTCCCTCTTGAAAGTCTCCCGCCGACCAACCCGCATTTAGTTCCAAAGAATTCCCTCGGTCTGTCCCTTCCTGTTGGTGATATGTCTCGTCCCCTCGCCGCTTTCGCATTCTTTCTTGCCTGCGTTTCGTGCCTTCTCGGTCAAGCGCCCGCGCCGACCGATCCCAACGTTCTCATCCAGAAGATCCAATCAGAACTCGGCGGAACCTTTCCGCCGGCGGAAAGCAAACCGGCGCCGGACATTCCACGCGGTGAGTTTCTCACCGGCACGATCACCGATTCCACCATCTTTCCTGGCACGGAGAACGGCTTCAAAGTCTATGTCCCGGCCCAGTACGACCCCGCCAAGCCGGCTTGTCTTCTGATCGAACTCGACAATTTCGGCGGTAACGAGAGCGCCGCGCTGGATACGCTGATCGCAAAGAAAGAGCTGCCGGTCATCATCGGCGTGGGCATTTCTCCGGGCGCCATCTGGAAAGATCCCGCCGGACAAAAGGATCGCCACGCCGTGCGGTACAATCGCAGTTACGAGTTCGACAGCATGAATTCGCACTTTCCTGACTATGTGCTGAATGAATTGCTCCCTGCCGTGGAAAAATTGAAAACGAAGGACGGACGCCCGATTCACATTTCCAGCGATCCGAATGATCGCGCCACCATGGGCGGAAGCACCGGAGGAATCGGCGCCTTCACCCTCGCCTGGCAACGACCGGATCAATTCCGGCGCGTGTACGCTTTCATCGGCACTTTTGTTTCGATGCGGGGTGGCCATGAATATCCGGCCATCATCCGCAAGACCGAGCCGAAACCCTTGCGCATTTTCCTCGAGGACGGCTCGACAGATGCCTGGAATCCGCTTTTTGGCACGTGGTACGACGCCAATCTGAATATCGAATCCGCGCTCACGTTTGCGGGATACGACGTGGCACACGTCTGGGGTAGCCATGGACATGACGGACGGCCCGCCATCGGAGTCTTTCCCGATGTCATGCGCTGGCTGTGGCGCGATTATCCTGCGCCCATCAAGGCAGGCAATTCGAAGAACTCCACCCTGGTGGAAATCCTTCCGGGAAATTCCGAGTGGCAAAAGGTCGAAACCTCTTTCCAGAACGCACAGGGCCTGGCGGCAAACACCAAAGGCGAGGTCTATCTGAGTGATATCGCCGCCTCCGCCGAATATCGGTTGAGCGATGACGGCAAAGCCACGCCGGTAAATCAACACGGTCCGGCAACGACCGACTTATGTTTTGGTCCAGACGGAACGCTGTTCGGCCTGGTCCCGAAAGAAAAGAAGGTCGTAGCGTTCGATGCTGACGGCAATGTTCACACGGTGGCGGAAGGAATCGCTGGTCACAATATCCTCGTGACCCACACAGGGGCGATTTACATAAGCGAGCCAGGAGTGCATTCCGATGAACCGAGCCGGATCTGGCAAATCTTACCCAGCGGAGAAAAGAAGGTTATGGATGAGGGGCTCCTCTCCGCGACGGGAATCGCATTCTCGCCGGACGGCGCGCTGTTCTTCGCCGCGGAAAACGCCACGAAATGGATCTATAGCTATGTCGTGCAGGCCGACGGAACCCTGGTTGACAAACAGCCGTTTGATTGGCTGCACATGACGGATATTCCGAACAACAGCGGTGCGGAAGCGCTGGCTTTCGACAGCCACGGAAACCTTTATGTAGCGACTCGCATGGGCGTGCAGGTCTGCGACCAGAACGGACGGGTGCGCGCCATCCTGCCGCTTCCGACACCGTGCGGTCCGGTACGGAGCCTGTGCTTCGGCGGCGAGCATTTCGATGTGCTCTACGTCACCGACGGCAAGCAGGTCTTTACGCGAAAGCTAAAGGTAGCCGGTGCCCCACCGTGGAAAGCGCCGGCACCCTACCCGAGCCAGGGTGCCGGCTAAACCAAGTTCATCTCCAGCTTATAGTTCGCGGATCGTCACGTCATTCGTCGTCGACGGGAGAAGTTCGATGGGCGCGTCAAGGGCCGACGTCAACGGTTCAACGGTCGTGCCGATCTTCACGAAGTCGATGTTCGCCGCAACAATTCCGAAGTGATCCGTCGTCGCCGCGGTTCCGAGAACGCTTCCGCCGATGATAACACTGGCGATGCGCGAGATGGAACTGGACGGGTTGCTGATAAGGTGATCGTCGCCCGTGCCGAATTTGCCATCTGTTCCCGCGCTCACGCCGGCAGCGATGGTGCTGGCCTCAAAGTCGCCACCGATCGCAATCTTGCCGATGGTGGCTTGAGCCGACTCTTCGCTAATGCTCGTGTTCGAAGACGAGGCACTATATCCCGCCAGTACCTGCGAGAAGCTGAGCTTTCCGTGAACGGAGAGGCTTTGAATCGACTGCTCGCCGATGATCTCAACATTGGAACTCGCCGTGCCAACGACATCTCCGCCGACGGAGAGCGAGACGATATTCTTCCCGCTTTGAACGGACCCGCTGAAGGCGCCGGCTCCACTGGAGATCCCACCCTTCACCGTCATCTGGACGATGTCCTGATAAGACAAGACGGTGCCCGATTCATTCCCGGCATCGCCGGCAATGTTGCCACCGATGCTGAGCGACTTGATATCGAGGTTTGCGTAAATACTACCGCTGTTGGTGCCGGCGCCGCCTTGAAGATTGCCCTTGATCACGAGATTGTCGATCGAGCTTTCATCCACATAGACAGCGCCTGAGTAACTGCCACCACCACCGATGACTGAACCACCAATCGTAATCGGCCCCGTGTGGCCATACTGCGGTTCGATGAATCCGGAGTCGCTTCCTCCTCCGCCTTTCAAATCCTTGCCAATGGAGATCACTCCAGCACCCGACTCGGCATAAAAGTACCCGCTATAGCTTGCAGTTCCGCCAATAACCGAGCCTTTCACGGTGAAGCTGCCCACCTTTGAGTCCGTATAGATGGCGCCGCCATAATTTCCCGAACTGCCGCCGGTCATGTCTCCACCAATCGCAATGGCGGCGATGTTGCCATAGTCGCTTTCGATGTAGGCTGAATAACTTCCGGTGCCACCCGTAAAATTCTTGCCGATCTTCACGGTTCCAAGGCCGGATTCGGAGAAAATATACGCACTATCAGTTCCGGTACCGCCGATCATCGATCCCGCAACGGTGATGTTTCCGATTGGGTCGTCGCCATTGTAAATGTAGCCGGCATAGCTTCCGGAGCCGCCCATGAAATCACCACCGATCGTGACGCTGACGATCGGGCCATAGTAGGTGTAGATCGCCCCATCGTAATTATTGGTCCCACCCTGGAAATTCTTGCCGATCTTCACAGCTCCAATCCCGGATTCGGATTCAATATAGGCTGTGGAACCGCCGGAACCGCCGATCATTGAACCACCGATCGTAATATTTCCGATGGGACCATCGCTATTGTAGATGTACCCCGACTCGGCTCCAGTTCCCCCGGTGAAGTCACCGCCAATCGTCACACTGGTGATCGCATTGTAGTCGGAGTTATAGATGGCACCGGAATATTGTCCGCCACCGCCAGTGAGACTTTTGCCGATCGACACAGGACCGATGCCGTTTTCGGATTGAATATAGGCACTGTAGTTCCCTGCCCCACCGGTCATGGACCCTTTGATCGAAACTGGACCGATCGAACCGTCACCAGCATAGATATAGCCGGTATCACCCTGTGAGCCACCGACAAAGTCGCCCCCGATGCTGATGCTGGCGATCGCGGGACCATTGATCGGATTGTAGTAGGTTCCAATGTAGCCCGCGTACTGTGCCCCGCCGCCTTTGAAGTCCTTCGCGATTTTAATCGGTCCAATGCCATCTTCAGACCCGATGTAGGCACTGGAGCTTCCGATGCCACCAAGCATCGAACCGCCGATCGTGATCCCTCCGATTGGACCATCGCTATTGTACAGATAGCCGGAGGAACTGCCGGACCCGCCGGTGAAATCACCCCCAATCGTGATGGAGGCGATAGAACCATAGTCGGAGTTGTAGATGGCGCCGGACTCCGTACCGCCACCACCGGTAAGGTTCCCTCCAATCTTGACCGATCCAAAGCCGGCTTCCGATTCAATCATCGCGCTGTAGTCTCCCGCCCCCCCGGTGACCGAACCTTTGATCGCGACGGGGCCGATCGCTCCATCACTGGCTTCGATGAAGCCGTCATAACTATTTGCACCACCAACGAAATCGCCGCCGATGGTGATGCTGTTGATCGCGAGTTTGCCACCGAGCGGGTTATAATCAGTCTCGAAGAAACCCGAGCTTCCGCCGGAGCCGCCCTTGAAATCCTTACCCACCTTGATGTCTCCCAGACCCGCTTCCGAAAAGACATAGGCGCTGTGGCTGCCCGTGCCTCCGAGCACGGAACCGCCAATCGTGATCCCGCCGATGGACGAATCGCTGGAGTAAATATAGCCGGAGGAACCACCGGAACCGCCTTTGAAATCGCCGCCAATCGAGACGCTCGCGATCGGGCCGTAGTCAGTGTAGATATAACCGGAACTGCCGCCCGAGCCGCCGGAAAAGTCCTTGCCGATCGTCACCTTCCCGATCCCGGAATATGAGTAGAGATACCCGCTGCTGCCACCGTCTCCACCAACAAATGAGCCCTTGATCGTTACGTCGCCGATCGTGCCATAGTCATTGTAGATGTAACCGGAGCTGCCACCGGAACCACCTTTAAAATCACCACCAATGAATATACTTGCGATCGAGTTATAGTCGTTGTTGTAGATATATCCGGAACTGCCACCGCTGCCACCCGCAAAATCTCCGGCAATCTTGATCGCGCCAATTCCATAGGAGGTGTAAATATAGCCGCTGCTGCTTCCATCGCCTCCCTTGAATGAACCGCCAATCGTGATATTGCCGATCGTCCCGCTCGACGCGTAGAAATATGCGCTGCTTCCCCCCGCGCCACCGAGAACGTCACCGCCCACGCTGATATTTCCCAGGTTGTACCCGGCATACACATACGCACTGTCATTACCGCCGCCACCATTCACGGTGCCTTTTACCGTAACGTTGCCGATATTACCGGAGCTGGCATAAATATACGCTGAATTGCCCGCCGCACTGCCCGTGAGGTTTTTGCCGATGGATACGTCACCGATGTTATACGCGGCGTAAATGTAGGCGTTGTCCGACGAGGAAGCGCTTCCCGCGCCCTGTAGCGAGCCGTGGATGGAAATATCGCCGATGCTGCCGTTGGAGGCATAAATATAGGCAGAATTGGAACCATTTCCGCCGATCATGTCTCCACCGATCATCACGCCGCCGGGTATGCCGTTGGCGGCATAGAAGTAACCGGCGTCCGAATGCGTGGAGTCTCCACCACCCTTCAGTGAACCGCCGATACTGATGCTGGCGATGTCGCCATTGTCCGCCTGGACATCGGCACTGTTTGATCCGCTGCCGCCCACGACATCCTTGCCGATCTTCACCGGTCCAATTGCTCCTTCGACCAGGAAGTATCCGGAGTCATTCGTCGTTCCGCCAAACAGCGACCCGCCGATGGTCAACGATGCGAGGCTGCCGTTGGTCATATCGACCCAGACGTTCTGTACATCGTGGGTGACTTTGATCGGTCCGACAGAACCAACGATAGTCCATATCAAATTGCCCGTGCCACCTTGTGAAGCAAGGCCGGCCTTGCCCATGGAATCCAGCGTAAGCGAGGCCAGCGCCGGGCTGTGCGCATCGCTGTCGCCCACGTCGAGATCGCCGAGATCGCCTTGAATGCTGACATTTCCGAGGTCCCGTCCGGTGGCGTTGATCCGCCCCACATTCACCAATCCATCACCACCAGCCTTGGCGACAGTGATCGACACATCGGCATTTTGGTAACTCGCATCGGTCAAATCCAGAACCTCCAGTTGTCCGCCCACCACAGTAACATGTGCGCTCACGTCCGCGATCATCATCCCGGCGTTTGTTACCTTGATGGTCACCTTGTCGCCATCCACATCGGTAAAACCGTAAACGGTCGACGCGGGCGCGATGCGCGATTCCAGAATCTCCAATGAAGAGTGCGATCTCATATTCCGGCACTATGCCATGACGGTTAATGTCAGAAGCAATACAAATTGTAGTAGACCAAATCCGCCGCACTACCCACCGCTTCGTCAAAGTTCACGTAAATCGTGAATATGCTCATGATGGATTATTGCCGCCGATACGTTGCGTTCGACCATTATTCTAACTGCCTAACCATTTCGAAACATGGTTAGAACAGCAATTGCGCTTCCAAGGGAAAGTATCGTGGGTTAAGCGGCAGGGCGCGGAGACATCGAGCTCGAAGCCATTTGAAAATTGGTAGTTTAGAGTTGGGTGTTGGATGTTGACCGCGTTGCAAACAAAATCCGCGGTAATCTTGTACCCAACACCTTCAAGCGGCGGGACGTTGGTGTCGGACTTGCGCTTTTCCGGTCACCGAATTCCGCCAAGAGTGACTCTTCCGCATTCTCTCGTTACCCACTCCCGAGACTGTGTAAAAACTCTTCCCCCAGGGAAAAGTTGGATATTAGTGAATATTCACAATGTACTACGTCATCGGTGCCGACCGGAACCAACCGCAACTTTTGCCCGCGAGCATTGAAGATTATGTTGGGCAAGAGAATCCGGTTCGGGCCATAGATGCATTCGTCGAGGGGCTCGATCTCGTAGAACTCGGCTTTTGTAAGAGCATCCCTGCGGAGACCGGGCGTCCGCCCTACAACCCGGCTGATTTGCTCAAGCTCTCCCGTGGGGTAATGCTCCTTTGGCGACACTCCTGTGTCGGGTGGTGGGAGAAACGCGTCGATAGCTGGTTGCGTCGTTGTTTCTGCAATCTCGGTGAGGACCGAATGAAGTTCGGCATCGCCTCTCCAATCCAGGCGCATCGCCCCGCCACCGGACACGGGAGTGTCAGCCGAAAGCGCGTACCCCCACAGGAGTGGGGGCACGAGGATTCTTTGCGATGAGTCCAAGTCCGACAACAACGGGACGCCTCTCCACTATGGGCGCTCGCGACGTCGAAGCCCATTTTTAAGGTTCAAAGTTGAACGTCGAACGTTGAACGTTTCCCCATCCCAAAACGCCAAATCCCCTTCCATCGATCCCCACGCGTCTCCTTGACTCCGGCCTTCTCGCGCCTATGTTTGCCGATTCCAACTACCAGCAGGGGAGCCATTTGGCTGAGAGGTCCGGTGCGAAACGCCGGACGACCCTTTGAACCTGATGCGGTCAATACCGCCGAAGGGAGCGAAGCTTCTCATCAGCCATGCCGCCTCTGCGCATGGCTTTTTTCTTTTACCCTATGATCGCTACTTCCGAATCGCTCGAGCCCCACAGCAGCGCGCAGTTGCCCAACTCCCGCAAGGTTTACGCCGCCGGCACGCTTCATCCGGAGATCCGGGTGCCGATGCGCGAAATCGCGCTTTCCCCCACGAAGAGCTTCAAGGGCGAGACGGAAATCAACGAACCAGTCCGCGTCTACGATACGAGCGGCCCGTGGGGAGACCCTGAATTTCGCGGCAACGTGGAGGAAGGACTGCCGGCTCTCCGCCGTGATTGGATTCTCCGACGCGGCGATGTCGAGGAATACGAAGGCCGGCAAATCACCGCTCGCGACAATGGCTGGCTCTCCGACGTCCATGCGAATCACGCCGAGGCGCGCAACGGCGGAAATAGTGGCCGGCTCTCCGCCTCCCGAATGCCAACGACGGCGCTGCGCAAACCGCTTCGGGGAAATGCCGGGCATCCGGTAACGCAACTCTGGTACGCACGGCAGGGCATCATCACGCCGGAGATGGAGTTCATCGCGATCCGCGAAAATCAGGGACTGGACATGCTCCGCGAGCAAATGTCCGAAACAGCCGGCCGCAATACCCTGCTCCATCAGCACGCGGGCACGAGCGGACGCTCCGACGCGCCGGGAATCTTCCCTCAATTTCCGCAGCGCATGCCGGCGCGGATCACCCCGGAATTCGTCCGCGACGAAGTGGCCTCTGGCCGCGCCATTATCCCGGCAAATATCAATCACCCGGAGAGCGAACCGATGATCATCGGCCGCAATTTCCTGGTCAAAATCAATGCGAACATCGGCAACAGCGCCGTCGCCTCGAGCATCGAAGAGGAAGTGGAAAAGATGCGCTGGGCCACAAAATGGGGCGCCGATACGGTGATGGATCTTTCCACGGGCAAAAACATCCACGCCACGCGCGAGTGGATCCTGCGCAATTCGCCTGTGCCGATCGGCACCGTCCCGATTTATCAGGCCCTGGAAAAAGTCGGCGGCAAGGCCGAGGAACTGACGTGGGAGATCTTCCGCGACACGCTCGTCGAGCAGGCGGAGCAAGGCGTCGATTACTTCACGATTCACGCCGGCGTCCTGCTGCGCTTCATTCCCCTCACCGCCCGCCGCATGACCGGCATTGTGTCCCGTGGCGGTTCGATCCTCGCCAAATGGTGCCTGGCGCATCACCAGGAGAATTTCCTCTACACGCACTGGGACGAGATCTGCGAGATCATGGCGGCTTACGACGTGAGCTTCTCCATCGGCGACGGGCTGCGTCCCGGGTCGATTGCGGACGCGAATGACGAAGCGCAATTCGGTGAACTTTATGTGCAGGGCGAACTGACAACCCGCGCGTGGAATCATGGCGTGCAGGTCATGAACGAAGGCCCCGGCCACGTGCCGATGCATCTCATCCACGAAAATATGCAGAAGCAGCTCGAGTGGTGTCACGAAGCCCCGTTCTATACTCTGGGACCGTTAACTACGGACATCGCTCCTGGTTACGACCACATCACGTCGGGAATCGGTGCGGCAATGATCGGCTGGTACGGCTGCGCCATGCTTTGCTATGTCACCCCCAAGGAGCATCTCGGCCTGCCGAATAAGAAGGACGTGAAAGATGGCGTGATCACTTACAAGATCGCCGCCCACGCCGCGGATCTTGCGAAGGGCCATCCCGGTGCGCAATACCGTGACAACGCGCTTTCCAAAGCCCGCTTTGAATTCCGTTGGGAAGATCAGTTCAACCTTGCGCTGGACCCCGAAACAGCCCGCGAATTCCATGACGAAACGCTGCCGAGCGAAGGTGCGAAGTCGGCGCATTTCTGCTCCATGTGTGGCCCGCATTTCTGCTCGATGAAGATCACGGAAGATGTACGGAAATTTGCCGCGGAACAGGGTGTCACGGAAGAAGCAGCACTCACCCAGGGGATGGCGGAGAAGAGCAAGGAGTTTATCGAGAAGGGCGCGGAGGTTTACCAGCAGGCGTAACTTCCATTTCTTAATCCTAATCCTAATCTTAATCTTAATCGCCCAGGTGTTAACATTCGCTTCGGCAACTTATTCCAACTAGTCACACGTGGGTAACTCCCGCGCTTCGCGTGAGGGATTAAGATTACGATTAAGATTAAGATTAAGACCCTCCACCTGACCATGGAAACCGGCCAGCCACCGATCGACCTCGACCGCTACTTCAAGCGTATCGCCTTCCACGGCACACCCGCGCCGGACTTCGCCACGCTGCGTGCACTGCACTTCGCACACTGCACGCACGTCCCTTTCGAAAATATCGACCCGCTCTTTGGACGTGGGACGAAGATCGATCCGGCAAGTCTGCAGGCGAAGATCATCGACGCTCATCGCGGTGGCTATTGCTTCGAACAGAACGGGCTCTTCACCTTCGTGCTCGAGCAAATCGGGTTTGTGGTTACACGTCTCTCGGCCCGCGTGCGGTTTGGTACCCAACGCGTGCTGCCCCGCACGCACATGGTGGAACTCGTCGAACTCGATGGTCGCACGTGGTTTTGCGATGTCGGCTTCGGCGGATGGGGTATTTTCGAACCGGTCGAGTTGATTGCCGATCGGGAAGTCCGGCAATTCGGCTGGACCTTTTCCTTCCGGCGCGAAGGGGAATACTGGGTTCTCCAGTGTCCGGAATGCCCGTACGGCGCCGATCAATACGCCTTCACCCTCGAACCACAGCTTCCCGTCGACTACGAACCGCCGAATCATTATTGCGCCACGCATCCGGATTCCCGTTTCGTGCAGATGCTCACCGCCCAGCTTCCCACACCGGAAGCCCGCTATATTTTGCGCAATCGCGAATTGGTCACCGTGACGCCCGAAACGGCCACCGTGGAACCGCTGGAAACCGATAAAGCGGTGCTCCACGTACTGGAGAAGCGCTTCGGGATCATCCTGCCGGCGGAAACGGAATTCGGTCCGCTGCCACGGCCGCAAGCAGGCGCCTAAGGTCAGCCCTGCTACGCCGGAGGCGGGGCAGCATGCTTCAGGGTTGCGAAGAAAACGGCGCCACAGATCAGCGCTCCGCCGAGAATCGTCCGCAGCGAAGGGATCTCACCGAGAAAGAGCGCGGCAAAGAGGATTCCGTAAACCGGTTCCAGGCCGAATACCACGCTGGCCGTGTGGGCTTTGATGTACCGAAGGCTCCCAATATACAGGAGCTGCAGAATGGCCGTGAATAATACGCCGAGGAGCACGAGCAGTCCGACGGTCTTACCCGAGTAAGCGGTTTCAACGTGGAACAAGGCCGGCAGGAGGAGCACCGCCGCAAAGGCCTGCTGATAAAACGTAATCGTCATCGGCGGATACCCTCCTACGAACGAGCGGGTCAATAGCGAGACCGCCGCGCAGAGAAAGCCGGAGAAAATTCCCCAAAGCAACCCTCGGGTAATATGGTCACTGAGATTGAAACTTGGGACCACGAGGATCAACCCCACGACCACTGCGAGTGCCGTAATCAAATCCCGCGTGTGCCAGGACTCGCGAAAAAGAATGGGCTCGAGCAGGGTGACAAAGAGCGGATAACTGGCGAAGCCGAGCAATCCCACCGCGACCGTGGAGACCTGGATCGACCAAAAGAACGTAATCCAATGCCCGGCCAGGATGGCTCCGGATAACGCCAGGCCCAGCAGGTCACGGTTTTGTTTCAACCTCAAGGAAATACCAAGATACCTTGCAGCCAATCCTACAGCGATACCAGCGACCATTGTGCGTCCACCGGTAATGATAAAAGGACTCACAGAGAGATACTTGCCAAATAGCCCGGTAAAACCAGCCAGCAAAGCAGCCGTATGGATTTGAAGGAGTCCGCGGTTTCGATTCATCGCAATGTGGCGCATCCTTTCGGCGCCTTACTCAACAGGCAAGCACCGCATGCGTCACCGGTGGGACTGAGGGAACGAGCAGAATGCCAAAAGACTACATCCAGCCTCCCACACTCCGCTGCTGCCCCTGCGGATTTCTCTCCTGCCGGTATACGCTCGGTGGCTGACCAGTTTCTCTTTTGAAGACGACGGTCAAATACTCGACGTGCTTGAAACCCGTGCGGCCTGCGATTTCGGCGAGCGATAGATCCGTTCCGGCAAGCAACTCTTTCACCCGCTGGATCTGCACCCGGGTAATCTCCTCACGTAAAGTCCGCCCGAGCATGGCGCGGAATCGCTTTTCGAGCAAGCGCCGCGCGAGAGGCACAGCCGCCACGACATCGCCCACGCTTGCCCCCTGGCACGCATTCGCCCGAATGAAACGGGCCGCCCGCGCTACGTGTGGATCGTCGACTGCTGAAATGTCCGTGCTCTGGCGGGTGGCCACCCCCAAAGGCGGGAAGAGATGCGCCCCGCCGGAAATCTTGTCGCCCGACATCATGCGATCGAGCAGAGCCCCTGCCTCATAACCGGTCCGGAGTGTATTGGGAATGATGCTCGACATCGGCACCGGGGCGAGCCCGCAAAGCATCTCATCATTATCCACCCCGAGTACGGCGACCTGTTCAGGAACTGCAATGTCACGTCGGCGGCAGGCATCCAGGACTTCCCGTCCGCGGATATCATACGAAGCGAAGACCGCCAGGGGCTTGGGCAATTTCTCCAACCATACGCCCAGGTCGTCGACAAAGGCATCGTCCTCGGGAGTTAAGCCAGGCTTGGGCTGATGCTCAAAACACGGGTAACCCTTTGCCCGAACGATCTTGCTGAAATGTTCACCCCGGCCGACCGACCAACTAAATCTTGAATCGCCGGAATAGGCGTAGGTCTTAAAGCCCCGCTCTTCGAAATGCGCCACGGCCAGCTTGGCGATCGCTTCATCGTCCGTTTCCACGAAAGGAGTCCGGGGAAGCAGGCACGCCGCACTCACATCGACAATCGGCACCTTCAGCGGCTCGAGAGCGCGGGCGATCGTCTTGTTTTCAATCCGGGCGATGATGCCGTCGCCAGCCCAGCCTGCCAGCCAGTTTGGCGGGCGGTCGCCGCGTCCGTGTTCGACCAGATAGATCGACCACGCCCGATGTTCGCGGACATAAGCCTCTATCCCGCGGAGAAGTCCGCGGGCGTAAGCGTTCGACGTCTCGATAAGCAGCGCGACTTTCGGCAATTGCCGAATGATTCGAGCTTTGTCGCCCTCGGCGGGCGTGTGTGTCGATTTTCGAGCTGGGAGGGGGGATCGAGGAATAGCGCAGAGTTTCCATTCCCTACAGCCCGATTCAAGTCACAAGCGTCAATCGCCGTTCAGCTCGTGTGTCACACGTAAAAAAGAAGGCGGAGGGGGGACCTCCGCCTTCGAAATGCTTCTTACTTGGCAGGACCACCAGCCGCACCCCCGGCACCTGCTCCGCCGCCTGCCCGTCCAGCTCCGCGATTCGCTCTCCGCTTTTCCATTTCTTCCTTCCACTTCGTCTGCTGATCCGGTGTCAGCACATCATTGATCTGTTTGGTCTGGGCTTCAATGATCTCCCGGAGTTTGGCCCGGCGATCTTCCTGGGACAACGCGGTGTCGTCGCGCAAAGACTTCATCTTCGGGGCATCTGCCTCGAAGATGGCTTTGATCTTCGTCACCTGATCGTCGTTGAGACCGAGTGTCTCCTTCATGTTCTTGAGACGCTCTTCAGGATTCATCCGGCCCGCACCACCGCGGGGACCGCCACCACCGGCAGGCGCGCCTCCGGGAGGAGCGTCCTGGGCTAAGACAGCTAGAGGGGCAACGGCGCCGGCGAGGGCGACCGTTAAAACAAGGAATGATTTTTTCATGCAGGACCGTAAACCCCGTGTCCTGCGGCAAAGTTGCGTGCGATTTCGCTTCCACAAAAGCAAAAGGCACGGCTTTGCAGCCGTGCCTTGCGAAATCTGGCCGTGGCGCCGGAAAATTACCGGCCCCAAGGGTTACTTCGTCGTCTTTTCCTCGATGTATTTGACCACGTCGCCGACGGTCTGAAGCTTTTCAGCGTCTTCGTCCGGAACTTCAACGTTGAACTCCTCCTCAAAAGCCATCACGAGTTCGACTGTGTCCAGAGAATCGGCGCCAAGATCTTCAATGAACGATGCGCTGGGCGTCACTTGTTCAGGATTTACCCCGAGCTGCTCGACAATGATGTCCTTCACTTTTTCCTCGATCGATTTTTCTGACATAAAAGTTGGTGGTGCGGGTTACTTTGGTTGGGTTTGATTCGGGGGTCTGCTTTAGAGTCGCCTCAAAGCCTTGGCAACAACTAAGTAGATCTTTTTTCCCAACCTTTTGCATCGATTAAAAAATCGGCGCTCGCATCACGCACGCGCCGCGATTACAACTGCCATCCCTTATGAGTGACACGCCTCCTGAATTCGACCTGAAGTTTCTGCCAGACTGGCTGAAAGAAGGGCCGGCCGAGAAGAATTATGCCGAATACGAAGGCAGGTCCGAGTATTTGGATCGTCCTCCACGCGACGGTCGCGGACGTGACGATCGCGGAGGCGGACGCGGAGACCGCCGTGGAGGCCCACGCCCAGGAGGACCAGGTGGTGGCCGAGGCGATTCGCGCGGAGGTCCCCGCGGCCCGCGCCCCGGAGATGGAGGCGGTCAACGCAGAGATGGAGGCGGAGGACGGCGGGATGACCGCCGTGGAGGCCCTCAGGGGCGCCGGTTTGAGCAGCCGCATCCCACTACGCCGCCACCGCCACCTGTACCGAGAGCTGACGTCCGCATCGATTTTCTTCCGGAAGCCCATGGCGCCGCGAATATCGCCCGGCAAATCAAGCAGAGCGGCAAGGCCTATCCCCTCTTCGGCACAGGACGACTCTTCCTCGAGCGTCCGGAACGTCACCGGGTGCGCATTACGACGCTCGATTCGAACGTGCCACTCCATCAAATCGGCGACGGACCGGTCTCCTTCGACCGCGCCGCAGTGGAGCGGAATTCCTTCCGCACCATGCGCGAGCAGTATTACAAGGAAGAAGTGACGCAAGGAGAACCAATCAAGGGGAACTTCGCCAACGTCGCCCGCGCCTCGGGTGTGCTGATTGGACCGACCAATCATCATTCCTACCAGCCCACCCTTCGCCGCATCTACGAGGAGCGGTTTTCCCGCCGGATGTCGTTCACCGAATTCGTCCAGTACGAAATCGAGGTGGTGACCGATGAACAGGTCATCAACGACTGGAAGGAGCAGGCGCGCTCCACTACTACGTACACAACTCTCCAGGAAGCGGAGCCCATCGTCTTCAAAACTGCTTTTGAAGCCGAGCAGCATTTCCGTAAGGTCTATCTGCCTCAATTGGTGAAGTCCGGCACTACGCTGGAGTGCACGGGCCAGGCGAGCCGCGCACTTCCCGATCGCAGCGTGAGCAACGCGGTGCGTGAGGCTTGGGAAAAGGAACGAGCGTTCCCCGCCGGCCTGGTCAACTATCTGCGGCCGTACCTGCTCGAGGCGGGACTGCACTTCTTCAAGCACCGCAAGCGGGTGCTCTACATTTCACCCGTCAAACCGATCCGGAATGCTGTAGGACAGGCTTTGTCTCCGAGCGTGGCCCTGATTCTGGGAACGATCGAAGCGACGCCAAAGTGCTCCCGTCGCACGTTGGCGACAAAGATTCTGGGCGAGCACCACGAAGCTCCGGAAGTCGCAGAGCAGAAAGCCGCTCTTGCTCGCGATCTCCACTACCTCATCCACACGGGCAACGTCATCGAATTCCACGACGGCACGCTGGATCTGCCTCTCATTCCGGGCGGACAAGCAGCACAGGGTGGTAGCAAGCAGGCTGCTGGCGAATCTGGAAAAGCCAAACCTGCCAATACAGAGGCAGTAACTGATTCGCAGTCGGCCGAAACCGCCGAGTCAACGGAAGAAGCAGCGATCGTCTCTTCCGCGGCTGTCGAGTCCACCGCAGGCGATTTCCACGAACAGGCGACGGGCAGCGAAACGCTCACGACCTCGGAAAGCCTGCATGCAGGCGAGGTTGCCGGAGAGCAAATCGCCTCGGAATCGGCCACGTTGAGTTCCGCCGAACCTTCCGCGCAGATTGCTCCACAAGAGGCGCTCACTCCGTATCAGGAAGCGCCACTCCAATCCGAAGTCCACGTCGAAACCCAGGAACCGGCAGCCACGCTTCATGGCGAATACGGAGAGTCACAGGAGCTCGCGACTGCCGAATCGCTCGTCGACGACACCGCTTCCGCAACTGATCCCTCACCGATCATTCCGGTGCTGACGGATTCCAATCTCGGCGAGATCACGTCTCCGCTTGGTGTGGTAATCTCGTCTTCGGAAGTAGCCGTCGCGACCCTGCACGAAACACCCGCGGCAGTGGCCACGGAAGAGCCGGCTCCGGCTTCGTAAGAGCTAGGGACTGTAAAGCATCTTAAACCAAAGCGCTTCGGCGAACGAAAGTTCCCGGAGCGTTGCTCTTTTAAGATTAGCGATCCGCCGTTCAAGGAGCTTCGTGCCGAGCTACCAATTGGCCGCACGCGCAACGGCCGTCTGCAGTATCCAAGTGGTCGTGAAGGCTTCTGGACTTGAATCAACGACGGCGGCGAATAGGGACGCAATTGGGCCGCAGCTTGCCCAAATTCTCAGCCATATAACCAAACTCAAGGCTTCACAGCCTCTCCGAACTCTGCTTCGGCCCTGTGCGGCAGGCTAATTTGGGTCGGCCTCGGCAATCGGTGCCGTTGATGGCTCAGAATCCTTCTGATCCTTTTGCTCCGGCTCTTGTTGTTTTGTGGCTTTCCGTTGCTCGGCAATCCCGAGCGCCTTGGCAATTCCCGCCCGAATGGTGGCAAGGGTGAATGGCTTGCGAACGACGACATCGATTGCTTCCGGACGGTCACCCACGTCTCCCATCAGATCGGCGAAACCCGTAACGAGAATGATCGGCAAATCGGGCACAATCTTCCGCGCCTCGGCGGCAAACTCATCGCCGTTCATTCCCGGCATGGCCCGATCCGTCAGGATAATGTCCAATTCGCCAGAGCGAATCTTCCCCAGTGCTTCCATTCCATTCGCCGCCGTTTCCACGGTGTGGCCATCCTCCCACAAGCAGATGGACAAAACTTCACGAACGGAGGGCTCGTCATCGACCACCAGCACCCTCAGCGGATTCACGCTCTCCGCTCCCTTCACCACGACCTCTGTCTGTGGAGCATCCTCGTACGGCAAAAGGCTGATTGTCACGGTGGTTCCCTGCCCCGGTGTGCTGTCAATTTCAATTCCGCCCTCGTGCCTTCGGACAATGCCGTGCACCATCGAAAGCCCCAGACCCGAGCCGTGAAGTTCGCCCTTGGTCGAAAAGAACGGCTCAAAACAGCGCATCCGAACCTCCTCCGGCATACCACAGCCGGTGTCAACCACCTGCAACACTGCCGAACCGTTCCGGGAAAGTGTCCGGCAAAAAATCGTTCCGGCGCGCGCCCCGGTCGCAATGGCATCTGCCGCGTTGAAGATGAGATTCACGAGCATTTCGCGTAGTTCACTTTCGCTTCCGAGGACCGTGGGCACCCGCTGCAAGTCGAGCGAAAACTGGATCTCGACCCCACGCCCCAAGGCCTGATCGCGCCATCGAGGCCGCGTCAAATCCATGGCCTGCTGCACCAAATCATCGAGTTTTACCGGGCCGAAGACGTCGTGTTCGTCCCGATACCGAAAGAATTCGCGAAGCCGGCTCACCACGTTGCTGCTGTCCTTGGCCGCGGTGTGGATGATGCGAAGATAGCCAATCTTATTCTCGGGTGTGACGCGATCTGAGTGCAGGAGCAAATCGCTGTAACAGAGGATGGGAGCCAGTGCATTGTTAAAGTCGTGCGCGATTCCGCTCGCCATTTGCCCCAAAGCCCGAAGCCGCTCCTGCTGCACGATCCTTCGTTGTGCCAGCTGCAATTGCGAAAGTGCTTCATCGAGGCGGAGGGCGATGTCACCCAGTTCCGCCGTGCGCTCCTCCACTCGTGACTCGAGTTCGTCATGAGCCCTGCGGAGATCCAGTGAAAGGGCGTGGCGCTCGAGCGCATAACGCAGCGTGCGGAGGAGCGTGCAATGGTCGATCCGGCCTTTGACGAGATAATCCTGAGCCCCGCACTTCAACGTCCGCAACGCGAGTTCCTCATCTTCCAGTCCGCTGAGCACCACAATTGGGATAGCGGGCGCCGCTGCATGCAACGCCATCACGGTGTGCGATTGAGCACTATCGGGAAGACGCAGATCGGTTAAAATCAGCATAATATCCCCTTTTTGCAGACGCTCGAGTCCCGCAGCCAGCGACCGCTCCGTCACGAGGCAAAACCCATTCGTTTGCTCGCTCAGCAGCTCCGCGATCAAACACGCATCCGCGACATTATCCTCAATCAGGAGAACGACGCTTTCCTCAAACTGGAATTTCGCCTGGTCGGTCACAACTTTTCAATTGGAAGACCGCCGGCCGGGTAAAATCAGGCGATCAGAACCGTCACCCGTAAGATCGCATTTTGAGCACGCCGAGGATGTATGGTTTTTCCCGGAAACCAGTCTCCGGGTTGAACCCAAACCACGAAGCCCAACTCAGGCTTCGATGATATGATTGCGAATCGCGTATCGCACCAACTCGCTGAAAGCATTGAGGCCCAGTTTGCGCATGACGGCAGCGCGATGGGTTTCCGCCGTCTTCACACTGATGCCTAGCACATCGGCCACTTCCTTGTTGCTCTTTCCCTCGGCCAGCAACTGCACGATTTCGCGTTCCCGCGGCGTCAAACGGCTGCCGGGCTCCGTTTCGACCGGACCCTTTTTGCCGTGCAAATAACGTGCAAATACAATCTCCGAAATACGAGTGGTGAAATAGGTCTTATGCTGCGAAGCAGCATCGATAGCAGCCGTGAGATGTTGTGCGATGTCGCTCTTTAAGATGTAACTGCGTGCGCCTGCTTCGAACACATCGTGCACAAGTTGTTCATTTTCGATGCCGGTAAACATCAACACTTCGGTCGTCGGCACCGACTTGCGAATCTGGCGGGTCGCATCCAAGCCGTTCAATTCCGGCATGTTGATATCCATGACGACAACATCCGGCTGCAATTGCTCCGCAAGGGTGACCGTCTCGCGTCCATTTTTCGCCTCGCCGCAAACAACCCAACCCTGGTTTTTTTCAATGAGCAAGCGGGCGCCCTGGCGAACAACCTCATGGTCATCGGCTAGTAGAATACGTACCTCTTTCATTCAGTAGTGGTCTTACTATTACTTCGTCAAAAAAGCTTCTGCAAAATGTGTATACGGGCATATTGCCCCGAATTAAACACTAGGGATTCACTATTCTCATCCTCCGTAAGTCGCCAAATCAAGCGGGATGCAAATATTTGGGAGCATTTGCCATGATAGGGGGTGGACATGCGCAGGATGGAGAAAATGTGGAACAACGGTGCCAATATTGAAATACCCGCGCATTCTCGGAATGCTCGGGCATTTCGCGCCATTCCAGGCTCTGTTAGACAAAGCGGAAGACGCCACTTTTCGTGACTTCGGCACCGCGTATGTCTGAAGCGTGACAAAGAATAACCGAACATGCCAGCGTCAAATTTCAAAAACACCTACATAGAAACCCTTTGTGGAATTGCGGGTAATCCCGACTAACGCATGGCACCCGAGTTGCCGCACCGCTCTCGCCCCATTTTTCCCCGTGCGGTTCTCCATTTACGGCCCCTTCCTCGCCCATTTCCCCGGCAAACAGCTTTGCCACATGAACGTAAAGAAGCTGGCGTAATCCGTAAAAAAAGAGGTAATTTCCCTGTGTGTTATGGTACTACTAAACCCGGTCCTCCGAGGTTTCTCCGGAGGACGACGGCAGTAATCGCCGCAAGGGTTTGGCCGCCAGACATGAAGATGAATCCGCGAAAGGCCAGATCCGTTCGATGCCGGCAGCGGGAAACAGCAACCAGCGAGTTTCCCACTTCGGCAAACCTGGCCGCCGCCAGTTGAGATCCGCCCCACCCCACTTGCAATGCCTACAACTTCCTCCAATCGAAGCACACTCTCTTCACCGGGTGAGGAAGACTTATCCGTCTTGAAAATCCTCCTGATCGAAGACGATCCGGAGCAGGCAGAAATCGCCGGCCGCCTTTTGCATGCCCTCTATGGCAGGACCTGCCGCATGGATCGAGCCGCCACCGCCAGGGAAGGAAGCCGGCAATTGAAGCAAAGAATTCACGATCTTGTCCTGCTCGACTATCGGCTCGGCGAATGTACCGGCCTCGATCTGCTGAAAGAATCGCAGGCGGAGGGCGTCACCACGCCGATTATTCTGCTGACTGGACAAAACGATCGAAGCATCGACATGGCCGCGATGCAGCACGGTGCGGCGGACTATCTGGTCAAAGGCGAGTTTACGAGCCAGATGCTCGATCGCTCGATCCGCTATGCCATCGAGCGACGGCGCTCCCGCGATGCGCTGAAACAGGCACACGACAAACTCGAGCAGCGGGTCATTGAACGGACTGCCGAACTTGTGCGGGCAAAGAGTGAGGCGGAGAGCGCGAGCCGCGCGAAAAGCGAATTCCTTTCCAGGATGAGCCACGAGCTCCGCACCCCCATGAATGCAATCCTCGGCTTCGCCCAGCTCCTGGAGATGGACGACTTGACGGAAGCGCAGCGGGAAAGCCTGGATCACATCAGCACAGCCAGCCGGCATCTGCTTTCGTTGATCGACCACATGCTGAATATCAGCGGAGCCGCCGCGGAAAATGGCGATCTGACCGAAGTACTGGTCAGCATTCCAGAGTTCCTCAACTCCGTCGTCCTCGCCCACGAATCACTTGCCGCGCGGCACCAGATCGCTCTCCACTCGCGCACGGACGGCGGCGACGCCACGATCCTCGCCGACCCCCGGCGCTTGCATCAAGTGCTCGGACATCTTCTGACCAATGCCATCAAGTTCCATGATCCGGGTGGGTCTGTCACCATTTCGCATCGGCTGACGAATTCCGGGAAAGTACGCATTACGGTGGAAGATAACGGGCGGGGCATCTCCCCGGCAGATGTACAGAAGCTTTTCCATCCCTTTGAACGGCTGGATGCCGAGGAACGCGGAATCGAAGGCGCCGGCCTTGGATTGGCGCTTTCCAAGCGCTTGATCGAAGCCATGGGCGGCGTTATCCGCGTCGAAAGCACGCCGGCGGCAGGCAGCGCTTTCTTTATCGAACTTCCCACGGCGCCCTGCGGTGCGCCGGAGAGGATTTATCCCAAGATGCACGAATGAACCCCCAAGGGACAGAATCCATCAATGTTCCGGAGAAGTCCGGCGAACTGTCGCCCACGCAGCATCGCGCGCAGGAATGGTCGGGGCGCATGCCACAGGCCGCGCCTCAAAAACCCGCGACAGCAGAAACGGCTTCAACGAACGCCGCCCCGGAAAGCGAAGCCCGCATCCTGATCGTGGACGATGAGCCGACAAATGTGCTGCTTCTCGAACGCATTTTATCCAAGGCTTCTTACTCGCAATTCGCCCGCACGACCGACTCGCGAGAAGTCCTTCGGCTGTGCGAAGAGTTCGCGCCGGATCTGATCCTGCTGGATCTGCACATGCCGTATCTCGATGGTTTCGAGATCCTGCGACAGCTTCGGGACAAAATTCCTCCGGAGGAATTCCTCCCAGTCCTGGTTCTCACCGCGGACATCACGCCGCAGGCAAAGCTCCGCGCCCTGGCCAGCGGCGCGACGGATTTTCTGACCAAGCCTTTCGACAAAAGCGAAGTCCTGCTCCGCGTGAGCAATCTGCTCCATGCACGACGGCTTCAGCAGCAGGTGCAGGCGCAGAAGGAAACGCTTGAGCATATGGTCGAACAGCGCACCATCGAACTGCAACGCGCCCTGAAAAAGCTGCAGGAAACGCAGCAACAAGTCGTTCAGCAAGAGCGCCTGCATGCGCTTGGGATGATGGCCAGCGGGGTGGCCCACGATTTCAACAATGCCCTGTCCGTCATTCTCGGCTTCGGCGAAATCGTCCTTCAGGATCTCCTCCAAATCCCTGAAGCCAAATCGCTCGCCACCCATATGCAAACCATCGTCACGGCCGCCATGGATGGCGCGGAGATGGTCACGCGGCTGCGGGAGTTCTATCGTCCGGACACCGGGGACGGCCCCAAGCTCGCGATCGATCTGAATGCTCTTTGCGAACAGGCCATCAATTTAACGCAACCGCGATGGAAGACGCAGGCGCAGGGCCAGGGCCGCATCATTGAATTCTCCACCGAATTCAACTGCATCCCTTCCGTGGCGGGCGATGCCGCGGAAATCCGTGAGGCACTGACCAACCTCATCTTCAATGCCGTCGACGCTCTGCCTTCCGGTGGCAATGTGGCCCTGCGCACCCGGCATGAAAACAATGCCGTAATCCTGGAGATATCGGATACCGGCACTGGAATGAGCGAAGAAGTCCGGCGCAGGTGCCTGGAACCGTTCTTTTCGACCAAAGGAGAAAAGGGCACGGGACTCGGACTGGCCATGGTGTACGGCATCGTGGAACGCCACGGCGGAGCCATGGAGATCCATAGCGAAATCGGCAAAGGCACAACGTTCAGCTTGCGCTTCCCCTGTCACGAACTAAGTCCGGGAACGAGCGAAACAGCGGTGGGAGACGTGGAGCGTCTGCTCAATATCCTGGTCGTCGACGATCAGCCGATCCTTTGCGAGATGTTTACGGAATATCTGCGCCATGACTGGCATAACGTCGATACGGCGTTCAGCGGTGAAGAAGCACTGGAGCGGTTCAAGTCGGCAAACTTCGATCTCGTGATCACCGATCTGGCCATGCCGGGAATGACAGGTGAACAACTCGCGGCCGCGATCAAGGCCATTACCCCGGAAGTGCCGATCGTTTTGCTCACCGGCTTCAACGATTACGTCTATCCGGAATTGAATGGCCAGAGAACGATCGACGCCGTGCTTTGCAAACCGATTTCACTTATTGATCTGCGCAAAGCCATTGTGCGCGTAATGTTAAAATAGCGGCAGAGCAGCGTTAAAACGGCGGGGATTTTCATAAGGAATTTCCCCAGTACGGAAAGCGGATCCCCCGTACGTATTTACCCACGGCGCAATATACGGATTGCCCATGGAAGGTCGAGGCATGTCTGAGGCTGTCTCGAATTCTGGAATTTTCCATGTGCAATACGGCTTTTCGAGATCTTCGCGTGCGCTTTCGAGCAGATGAAGGTCCGGACCCGCTAAAACCAATCGTGCATTCGCAACCGTGCACGATGCACATGCAAAAGCCGCTCACATCTTCAGCAAAGGGCACTGCCCCAAAGCGAACCATCCCAATTATGAGCAAAGCAAAAATCCTCGTCGTGGACGATGACCCGAAACTTTCGCGTCTCGTAAAGGCCTATCTTGAGAATACGCGTCTGTTCGAAGTGCAGGAAGAAAACCGGTCCAGTCAGGCGGTCGCCACCGCTCGCGCTTTCCAGCCGAACGCCATTTTGCTCGACATCGACATGCCCGGTAAGGACGGAGGCCAGGTCGCCCAGGAACTTTCAGCCGACCCGACTCTGGCCAAAACACCGGTGATGTTCCTCACCTCGCTCATCTCCGGATTGGAGGCGGGCCAGTACGAAATCGAGCGTGGAGGAAAACGTTATCTGGCCAAACCCGTAAACCCGTCTGTGTTGATCCGCGCAGTACACCGACTTCTCGAAGGATCCGCTGCACAATCTGTATGAACGACGATCAACATAACTCCGCGCTGATCCTGATTATCGACGATCAGGTCGCAAATATCTGTCTTCTTCAAAACATCCTCAATCGCGTCGGCTTTTCCAATATCCAGAGCATCACGGATTCGCGGGAAGCTTACCGGAAGATCCTTTCTCTGAAGCCCGATCTGATCGTGCTGGATCTGCATATGCCGCACGTCACGGGTTATGAAATCCTGCAGCAACTCAATATCATCCTGCCGCGCGATCACTATGTGCCGGTGCTGGTTTTGACCGCTGATGGCACCGCTCTGGCCAAGCGCCGCGCACTGGCCGCGGGCGCCACGGACATCTTGCAGAAGCCGTTCGATGCGTCGGAAGTGATGATGCGCATTCGCAATCTTCTCCGGACCCGCTTCCTGAATCTCGAAGTGCAGAACCAGAACGCGATTCTCGAGCAGAAGGTCCAGGAACGGACTCGCGAGCTAAGTGAGGCCATGAAGGCACTCGAGGCCACGCAGCAACAGGTGTTGCAACAGGAACGTTTGCGGGCCTTCAGCGAAATGGCTGGCGGCGTCGTTCACGATTTCAATAACTCACTGATGTCTGTCGTGGGATATAGCGATCTCCTACTCTCAGACAGCGAAACGCTGAACGACGGCGCAACGGTTGTGGAGTATCTGAAAATGATCAATACAGCCGGGAACGAAGCTGCGCAGGTTATCTCCCGATTGCGCGATTTCTATCGGCCGCGCGAAGTGGCCGATGTGTTTGCTCCGATCAATCTGAATGATTTGCTGGAGGAAACGGTTGCCCTGACTCAGCCAAAGTGGAAAGACCAGGCCCAGGCCAGCAATCGCACGATCAAAGTAGAGTTCGATCTGACCAAAGTGCCAATGGTCAGTGGAAACACAGCGGAACTGCGGAAGCTCGCCGCCAGCCTGATCTTCAACTCTGTGGATGCGATGCCGTCCGGTGGCGTCATCACCGTCCGGACGCGGCGCGGCCCGAGCGGCGGGGCGATTGTCGAGATCTCCGACAATGGCACAGGCATGACGGATGAAGTGCGCAACAAATGTCTGGAGCCATTCTTCACGACCAAGGGTGAGCACTACACTGGACTCGGCCTTTCGACCGTCTTCGGAATTGCCAAGCGCCACGGAGGCAAACTGGATGTGGACAGCCGCCTTGGAAAGGGCACCTCGTTCCGCGTTCACTTCCCGCCTGCCGCTCCGGAACGCGATCCTGCACTCGATTCCGCCAGCCCATATTCCCGGGCACTTAGCGTCCTGGTTGTCGACGATGAGCCGGTCACCCGTCAGGTCGTCGCGAAGTATTTGCAGATGGACGGCCACGAAGTCGTCGCCGTGTCCAATGGGCGGGATGCGTTGTCCCGATTCAGAACCGGGAAGTTCGACCTGGTGTTGACCGATCACGCGATGCCGGAAATGAACGGCTCGCAACTGGCTGGTGCAGTCAAAGGCCTGGATCCGCATCTTCCCGTCATCCTGCTCACCGGATTTGATGCAGCGGCAGCATTCAAAAGCGATCGTCCGCCCGCGGTAGACATGGTCCTGCAGAAGCCCATTCCACAGGCGGCTCTCCGCCGCGCTCTCCATGAGGCATTGGATACCGCGTGCAGCGGTGGGTTGGTGGCGATTGCCTGACCGACTTATTTACCTCTGTCGGGCGGATCAGAGTCCGACAGAGCCGGCGGTTTTTCCACGTCGCCTTTCGTCTCCGGCGACACCTCCGCCCATTCCGGCGTTATATAGCGCTTCAGAAACGCGATTCCGCGGAGCAATGCATCCATCGCCGACAGAGGCCCGAGCACGTGCCCGTCCTTTGGATAAATGCGCATCTCATAGGGCGTGCCCAGCTTTCGCATCAGGGCCTCCAATTCATGGGCGCGGCCGACCTCCACGCGCTGGTCTTCCTCCCCGTGAAGGATGAGCAGCGGGGGCATGTGCTCCGCGTGGGCGGCGTATCGCGGATCGATCCCGCCCGATAGCTCAATGACCGCGCGCACACGCGGATCGCGGGAAGCCTCCGCGACGGCAAGGTAGGCGCCGAGGGAGTACCCAAACGTGGCGATGCGTTCCCGATCCACACCCGGCTGCGTCGCGATGAATGAAATAGCGTCGGTGATCGTGGAAATCCAGGTTTCGAAATCCGTGCGAATTCGATCATCACTGGCCCAGGTATCGCCGGTGCGGTCGAAGTAGTGGACAAGATAAGTCGTGCAGCCGCACGCAACGAAAGCCGGCCCAAGGTTTCGAATGAACGCGTTGTTCGCCAGCACACCACCCGCGCCGTAGAGCAGGAGGATGGCGGGGTGCAATCCCGGGGACGACGGTGTGAAAACTTCCACATCGATCGAATGTCCCCCGCTCGCGAAGGTAGACTTTGAAACCCTCACCTCTTCGCCGGGAGAAGCCGCCGCGAGCGTGACGGCGAGTCCGCCGGCGAGCGACGCGAGCCTGATATTCATCCACTGGAACGATCCGTCATAAACGGAAAATCGCAAGTAAACGGCTGCGGTTGCGGTCATGATTTCATTCGTCGCGCTGCGGAGGAAATCCCCAGTGACGGTTTCCCATGCTGCTCCCTGCCGCTTGACCGACGCAACGCAACCCCATAAACCCGACTCCACATCTCTTGCCTTTTCCCTCCATGTCGAATGACCCGATCGAAAAAATGACTCGCCGCGCAGCACTTACCCGGGCCGGGCTCGCCGGTGCGGCCATCGCCGCCGGAGCCGTCGCGCACGTTGCGGAAACTCCAGCCCGCGCCGATGAAAAGGAATCGGACGGCTTTGTTTACTGCCTGAATACCGCGACGCTCCGCGGGTACAAACTCACGCTGGCCGCGGAAATCGAGCTCGCGGCCAAGGCGGGCTATCAAGCCGTCGAACCGTGGGTGGACAAGATCCACCAGCACGCCACCGACGGCGGTTCCTTGAAAGATCTCGGCAAACACATCGCCGACCTGGGATTGACCGTCGAAAGCGCCATCGGATTTCCTGAATGGATCGTCGATGACGAAGCCCGTCGCGCCAAGGGCATGGAACAGGCCAAACGCGACATGGATGCTGTCGCCCAAATCGGCGGAAAGCGCCTCGCCTGCCCGCCGGCCGGAGCGACGAAAGAGCCGATCCTCGACTTGCCAAAGATCGTGGAGCGCTATCACGCGCTCTTGGAACTCGGCGATCAGATGGGAGTCATCCCGGAATTGGAGATCTGGGGATTTTCGAAGAACATCCACCACTTGAGCGAGGCCATGCACATCGCACTGGAAACGCTGCATCCGAAGGCCTGCGTGCTGGCCGATATCTTCCATCTCTATAAAGGCGGGTCTGGATTCGAAGGCCTGCGTCTCTGCAGCGGCAACGCCCTCCAGTTGATCCATATGAACGACTACCCAGGTGAACCGGGGCCGGACGAGATCGACGATGCGTTCCGCGTCTTTCCCGGTGACGGAGTCGCTCCCCTCATCCAAATCCTCCAGACCCTTCACGCCAACAGCCGGCGCACTGTGTTATCGCTGGAACTCTTCAACCACGAATACTGGAAACGCGATTCCATGACCATCGCGCGGACCGGCGTGGAGAAAATGAAGGCCGCAGTCGCGAAGGCGCTGAGCTGAGCTACAAAACCGGTAAGACGCCGCGTGGTAGGGCCCCGCTGTCCCAGCGGGCCGACCAGCGCGAGACGGATTTGTGTGCCGATAGATAGAAAACCTTGCTCAGAGCGCTCGGGATACAAGAAAGACGCGACCAATAGTTGGGCTCGCGTGCGCTGATAGCAAGCGGATGCAGGTGATACATTGCTTGATTGGGCGCGTCGTTCGGGCCAAGACGCGCCGTGTGCAAGATTCTTTCTTCGTCCCCGTCTCCGTTCCATTCCACCCTGCTCGGACGGTTGAGACAACCGTCCCTACCCAAGCCGCGTCAATCCAGACCCATTTCTAAGTCGGCGCTGCCCCTACTCTGACTTGGGGACTTGCGCCGAAATGAGCAGCGAATCGATATACCGGCGATTGCTCTGGCGAAGCCGCTCCACCATCATTCGGCCGATCGCGATCAGGAACTTGAAAGCCGCCGAAGGATAAACGCCGGCGAGGGCGGAAATCGACGCCTGGGAAACCTGAAGCATCGTGCATTCGTCGACCGCTTCGACGTCGGCTGAGCGCAGACCGTGGTCGACCAGCGCAAGTTCGCCAAAGAAGTCGCCGGACTTGAGCGTCGCCAGTTCCACGTCCCTCCCGTCGCGGTGATGCACGACCCGGGCTTTTCCGCGCACGATGAGGTACATCGAGTCTCCCATGTCATCCTGGCGAACGATGCATTCTCCGGGTTGAACTGTTATCGGGTCGAGTAAATCGAGAAACTCGTCGAGTTCAACGGCGGTAAATTCTTGGAATAGTGCCGCTTTTTGCAGCGTTTCCCGGATTTCTAAAGGATGACTCATGGTGTCGTGGATGGGACGATTTTGCCGTCCCTCATCTGGATACGGCGGGTCGCGACCAGCGCGACTTCTTCGCTGTGGGTCACGACTAGCAGCGTCGTCCGGCGCTGAGAAGCAATCTTTTGCAGCAGTTCCATCACCTGTCCGGCACTCGCGGAATCGAGATTTCCCGTGGGTTCATCCGCCAAAAGGAGCTTCGGCTCGTGAATAAGAGCCCGGGCGACGGCCGTTCGCTGCATCTGTCCTCCGGACAATTGATGCGGGAAATGGCCGCGTCTAGCCGTCAGTCCAACGAGGTCGAGAAGTTCCTCCACCCGGGCGGTTACCCTGGCCATCGGCGCTCCCGCGAGCAGCAAGGGCAGGCCGACGTTTTCCGCCACAGTCATGGTCGGCAGGAGATTGAAAAACTGGAAAACGACGCCCACGCCAGTCCGTCGGTAAGCCGTCAATTGCGACTCTGAAGCGGCGTGCAAGCCGATGCCATTCACGAAAACCTCGCCGGAAGAGACGGAATCCAAACCGCCGAGGATATGAAGGAGCGTGCTCTTGCCACACCCGCTGGGCCCCGTAATCGCACAAAACTCATGCTCGGCAAACTCGCCTGTAACGCGGTCGAGAGCGGCACCGGAATTTGGATAACTGCGGGAAACGTCGCGGAGCTGGATCAAGCGGGCTGCGGGTTGGATCTGGGAGGAATTTGGAGGCGGCGAGAAAGAAAACCGACGGGAGCTCAACCTGAAAGCAGATTTTTAACGGGGATATGGTTCCCTTTTCCTCTTCCTCGTCATCTTCATCTTCATCTTTTATCCCTCTCCGTTTTGATGAAGACAAAGATGAAGATGATGAGGAAGAGGGAAAGCGCCATTGCCAACGCAAGGGAACGCCTGACAATAGACGGCACTCGATGTCTGTCGCCGTTCCCCGTCAAAAACACGTCCCTTTCCCGATCCAGATCGTGGATGAGACGGAAAACTGGATCGTCGTGGACAAACCACCTTTCCTCCAGGTGCACCCGAGCAAACCCGATGACCGGCTCACCCTCTGGGATCACCTTCGCGAATTGCTCGCCTTCGAAATCGTCTGCGGCGGGCAAGTCTCTATCATCAACCGGCTCGACCGTGAGACCAGCGGACTCACCCTGGTCGCGAAGAATCGCGAGACGGCCCGGCGCCTCTCCATCGAGATGGCCCAGCGAAGGATCTTCAAGGAATACCTCGCTGTCACGTGGGGCTGGCCGGACCACGAGGAATGGACCATCGACGCCCCGATCCTGCGCCAGGGTGAAAAAATGCCCTCGCGCATTCACCTCAAGCAAATGGTGCATCCCGATGGCGCCATCTGCCGAACCCGTTTCCGGCTCGAGCAGCGGTTTGGCACGCCCGAAGCGCCCTTCAGCCTGATCCGCGCCTTTCCGGAAACCGGCCGCATGCACCAGATCCGCGTCCACCTCGCGCATTCCGGGCACCCGCTCGTCGGCGACAAGATCTACGGCCCGGACGAAGGCTGCTATCTGGAATTCATCCAGACCGGCTGGACCCTTTCCCTGCAGGAACGGCTTCTCCTGCAGCGGCATGCGTTACACTCTGCGCGACTGGGACTTACCGAGACCGCCGAGCAATGGAAAACCCCTCTGCCACCCGATTTGGCAGCATTCGTCCATTCGCGTGGCATGAGATCTGGTTAAAGATTGCCTGGAACGCAGGAAAACCGTTCTCCTAGAGTTATTTTTATGAGCGTTGCGAAATGCCAAAACTACAGCGGCTGCCTTCTCGCTTACCGAGGTGAAGAAATTCCCGTAACCCCTGGGGAAGCCATGGTCTGTCCGGAATGCGGCAAGCAGTTGACGATGGTCAAGCCGCCACCCTCGAAGCTGTGGGGTTTGATACCCTGGCTTGTCCTGATCATCATCCTCGCGGCCGTCGTCTGGGTCGGCCTGCCGTACGCTTCGCAGTGGATCGCCAAGCTGCAAAAGCCCACGACATCGGGTGAGGCGGAAACCGACTCGAGCGAACCGGCCGCCACTCCAGCTCCACATCCCACCGGAGGCACTCCAAAAGTGACGGCAGCCAGCCCTACGCCGAGCGAACCGCCCCTCACCGTGATCGTACCCGAACACATCGAGACCAGCCTTTCCAAGGCCGAGAATCAGAAAGCCCGCGACGAGGTGCTCAAGCGCATCGATTTGATGCCGACCATTTCCGATACGAACAAAGACAAGCTCTATAACAGCGTCGAGCGCGCGCGGAGCATGGGATTGGTTCTCACCATCCCCTTTCCGTCTGGAAAAAACATCATCGGGCCGACGGAGCTTCAGCAGTTGAAATCCGAGCTGGATCGTCCCGAAATGAAGAAGCTGCGGGATGATCCCACCGCCGTGTTCGTCATCCTCGGCTACGCCGATCCCAAAGGCGACGAGAAGAAGAATCTCGATATCTCGCAAAAGCGGGCGGACTCGGTTCTCGATGCCATGCGCGACAAGTGCGGCGTGGCGAATGTCATGCACTCCGTGGCCATGGGCGGGCAAAAGTTGATCGATGCGAAAAACCTGGAGAAGAATCGCGTGGTCGAGGTGTGGGTCGCGCAACCGTGACCGAGCCCAAAAAGGCATCAGAACAGCATCTTTTCTTCCTCTGGAACTAAGGCGAGCTAGAGTCACCCCGTGGCCGCGTATCTCGCTATCACCGCTGGATTTCCATCGCAGACTCTTCGTCTGGAAGAGCCAGGCGCTTTCGTCGTAGGGCGAGCTCCGGACTGCGCTTTCACGATCGTTCATCCGGAAATCTCGCGCTATCACTGCCAGTTTGGCTGGGATGGCCGGATGTGCACGCTCGAGGATCTGGGCAGCCGCCGGGGCACGCGACTGAATGGCGAAGTAGTCGATGCGCGCGCGGAAGTCCGTCCCGGTGACAAGGTCGGGATCGGGCCAATCACCATCGAGTTTGGCCTCGGAGATCCGCCGGCGCGTCAACCAGAAGAGCCGCCTCGGCCAAACGCCGGGGCCACGCGCATTTTCATTTTAGGCAAAGTTGCGGACCGCATCGCACCAGAGGAAGGCCAGGAGCTTTCCATCGGACGCGATCCGAAATGCGAAGTGGTGCTGAATCACCCCGGCGTCTCGCGGCGGCACGCCACCATCCGCAGCCTGCCCAAGGGCGGATGTGTCGTTACCGATCTGCACAGCACCGCGGGCTCTTTCGTCAATGGCCACCGGTTCGATTCCCATGAACTGACCGTCGGCGATCGGCTGCAAATCGGCCCCTTTACCTTTCAGTACGACGGACAGGTTTTGATCCGCATCGGCGCCACTCCCGGAGCCGGTATCCAGGCAAATTGCCTGACCCAGAATGGACACAGCCCTTCCCCAATCCTTGACGACGTCTCATTCGAGATCCGGCCGTCCCAATTCACCGGCATCCTTGGCCCGAGCGGCGCGGGAAAATCAACCCTGCTCAATACGCTGGCCGGTCTGCGTGCCCCAGCCAAGGGGCGGGTCATCGTCGATGGCCAGGATCTTTATGGTGACGACAATGCGGAGACTTTCGGGCTCGTGCCGCAGGAGGACATCGTTCATCGCGAACTGACCGTCTCACAGGCGCTGCGCTTTGCCGCCAAGCTTCGGCTCCCAGCCTCCACGCCTAGCGTCGAAATCCAGAAGCTGATTCTCCAAACGATGGACCAGCTCGGGGTGCGCGACCAGGCAGACAAGCGCATTGCCCGGCTCTCCGGCGGGCAGCGCAAACGGGTCTGCGTTGCTGTGGAACTCCTCGCCAAACCAGCCGCGCTTTTCCTCGATGAACCGTCTTCCGGCCTCGATCCCGCCAGTGAGTTTCAGCTCATGGAAGTGCTGCGGGAACTCACGAATACCGGTTGCACCGTCGTCTGCACAACGCACGTGATGGAGAACGCCTATCTCATGGACGAACTCGTCGTCCTGTGCGGTGGATGCCTCGTCTTTCTCGGGACGGCGCAGGAAACGCGCGAATACTTCGGCGTTTCTCGTCTCCACGCTCTCTACGACCGGCTTCAGGACAAGCCGGCCAAAGCATGGAAAGAGCAATACCAGGCTAAGCATCCGACCTCCATTCCGGATGACGAACCGCTCTCTGGACGTCTGCAGATGGGGTCACGGCGCCGTCCCCCGTTTGCCCTTCCCATCCTGCTGGAACGCCAATGGGCGATTCTCGCCGCCGATTGGCGGAACTTCGTCATCCTCGTCGGCCAACCCGTCGTCATCGCCGTTCTGGTCGCATGGGTTACCAACGACCAATCGCTGGCGTTCTTCTTCGCCTATGTGGCCACGCTGTGGTTCGGCTGTTCCAATGCGGCTCAGGAGATCGTTAAAGAACTCCCGATTCATCGGCGTGAGCGTCTCGTCGGAATCGGCACGCATTCCTATTTGGGGAGCAAATTTCTCTTCCTCTCCGTCATCACTTCGCTGCAGGCCCTCATTCTCTACGGATGCCTGCTCGCAAGCCAGAACGGTACCGACGGAACGCCCATCTGGCAGATCGTCGGACTGCTCGGAACCGCCACCGCAGCCGTCGGAATCGGCTTCGCCATTTCCGCTCTCGCACGAAGCGTTATGCAAGCGGTGCTCATCGTCCCGCTGGTGCTCATTCCGCTGATTCTTTTCTCCGGCCAACCCATTCCGGCAAACGAAATGAAACCGGCGGTGTATGTCGTCGCCTATCCAATGCCGACTTTCGCCGCGCAAACCCTGATGGATGCGAGCTTCCTCTGGGAGCAAACCATCGGGCGCGATACGCTATCCGATCACTGGGCGTCGTTCCGGAATCTGAATCGCAGCGGAGATCTGCATACCGGCCAGGTCTTCGAGTCCACGCGACCGATGGTTTTTGCCATCGCGACGCACATCATCTGGACAGCCGTCATGTATCTGGTTGCCTGGTCTGGATTACGCCGGCAGGAACGCCGCAGCGAGGGATAAGGAACGGAGATCGGATCGGGCCACGCGCTTTTTTCATTTTGCGCCGGGTGACGTAACGGTTACACAGACGTAAAACCGAATGGATCGCCGCCCCTTGAAAACCCGCTCGAAGGCCTGGGTTCCCGTCGTCGCCCGAGCGCTGGTTAAAGCCGGACTCACGCCAAATCAGGTCTCGCTGCTCAGCATCGGCTGCGCGATCCTCGCCGGCGTAGCCTTCTATTTTTCGCGCTGCTCGCCATTTCTGCTGCTCGCCGCGGCAGTAGGAATCCAGCTTCGCCTGCTTTGCAATCTGCTCGATGGCGTGATGGCTGTGGAAGGCGGACTGAAGAGTAAAACAGGCGATCTTTATAACGATATCCCGGATCGTTTCGCCGATGTCGCGATTCTCGTCGGCGCAGGCTATGGCGTCGGTTACGGCGCCATCGGATGGATCGCCGCACTGCTCGCGGTGATGACCGCATATCTCCGCCTGCTGGGCGGCGCGCTGGGATTGCCGCAGGATTTCTGCGGCCCGTGCGCCAAGCCACATCGCATGTTTTGGATGACCGTTGGCGCCCTCGGCGGCTTCGTGGAGGCGCTGGTCTCGCACCACGATTTCGTTCTCGTCGCCGCACTTATCTGGGTTGCGATCGGCACCGCCATCACCTGCGTACGCCGGACCCTGCGGCTTGTCCGCGCCATGGAAGCACGATGAAAGGACAGAGCCTCGCCACCATGGTCCGCCTCTTTACCGGCGCGCAAGCACGCTGGTCCGGATGCGGACCCGAAACCCGCCAGCGCGTCTATTTCGCGAATCACACGAGCAATCTCGACTTCGTCCTTCTCTGGGCGGCATTGCCCCGTCATCTCCGCGCCAGGACTCGCCCGATCGCCGCGCACGATTACTGGACCGCCGCACCGCATCGGCAATTCCTCGCCGAAAAGATCTTCCGCGCTGTGCTCATCGAACGCAAGAACGTGACGCGTTCCAACAATCCGCTGCATCACATGCTCGCGGCGCTCGATGCCCAGGACTCACTCATCATCTTCCCGGAAGGCGGACGCAACGCCGAGGGGAATGTCGGCGAGTTCAAGAGCGGCATCTATCATCTCGCGAAAGAACGCCGCTCCGTGGAGTTTGTTCCGGTGTGGATCGATAACCTCAGCCGGGTGCTGCCGAAGGGTGAGATCCTGCCGCTCCCGCTTCTCTGCTCCGTCACATTTGGCGCGCCGCTGGTCCTTCAGGAGGCGGAAAACAAAGCCGCCTTTTTAGACCGCGCGCGCAATGCCGTCATGTCACTGGGCGGACGCCACGACGAATAAGCGCACCCATCCGACCTACTCTTTCCCGTGCATTTCGATCGCTCCGTTTTCATCCTTTTTGGCAGCGTTGCCGGCTTGTTAACCATCGCCACGATCATCGGATGGCTCCTGCGTCTGCGCATCACTTCCGAAGGCTCGGGCAAAGTGATCGATAACCTGAATGCGCGGATCCGGGCCTGGTGGTGGATGGTAGTTATCTTTCTCACGGCATTGTCGCTGGGACGACATGTCGTCACTATCCTTTTCGCGTTGCTCTCCTTTCTTTCCCTGCGGGAATTCGTCACGCTCTCGCCCACGGCACGAGGTGATCATCGCGCGCTGACCTGGGCTTTTTTCATCATCCTACCCGCTCAGTACTGGCTCGTGTACACGCCGTGGTACGGAATGTTCGCCATCTTCGTGCCGGTCTACGCGTTTCTCTTTTTGCCTATTCGCCAAGCCCTGGCCGGAGAAACCAAACACTTTCTCATGCGCACGGCGGTCGTACAATGGGCGCTGATGATTTGTGTGTATTGCCTGAGCCATGCCCCCGCGTTGCTCATGCTGCAGTTCGCGACCGGGCGCCATGGGATCGACGATGGTGCACTGCTGCTCTTCTTCCTTGTCGCCGTCGTGGAGCTTAGTGACGTGTTGCAATATGTCTGGGGCAAGCTTTTCGGCCGGCACAAGATCGCGCCCATCCTGAGTCCTTCGAAGACCTGGGAAGGTTTTCTCGGAGGCGTGCTCAGCGCTTCCGCAGTTGGCGCCGCGCTTTGGTGGATCACACCTTTCGCCTGGTGGCAGGCCGGATTGCTCGCGCTCATCGCCACCCTGCTCGGCTTCTGCGGCGGGCTCGTCATGTCGGCGATCAAGCGCGATCGCGGCGTGAAGGATTGGGGTGCACTCATCGAAGGCCACGGCGGCATTCTGGATCGCCTCGATTCGCTTTGCTTCGCCGCCCCCGTCTTCTTTCATCTCACGCGGTATTTCTTCACCGCCTGATCCGTTTCGCCCGTGTCTTCTTCCGAACGTATTGTAATCGCCGGCGGCGGCGCAGCCGGCTTCTTTGCCGCGATCGCCTGTGCCGAGGCCGTGCCGCACAAAGAAGTGTGGCTGCTGGAGAAAGGGTCGCAATTCCTGACCAAAGTCCGCATCTCGGGCGGGGGCCGTTGCAACGTCACGCACGCCTGTTTTGAGCCGCGCACACTGACCACGCGCTATCCACGCGGGGAACGCGCGTTGATCTCGCCGTTCCATCGCTTCCAGGCAAAAGATACCGTCGCCTGGTTTGAACAACGCGGAGTGCGGCTCAAGACCGAACGCGATGGGCGGATGTTTCCCACGACCGATTCCTCCGAAACCATCATCACCTGCCTCCTCCGTGAAGCGGAGCGCGTGGGAGTTCGCCTCTTCACAAAACGCAGCATCGAACGCGCCGCACGAAGAGAAGGCGGCGGCTTTGACCTTACGCTTTCAGATGGCGGATCAGTTACTTGCGATCGGCTGCTCTTAGCCACAGGTGGCTGCCGCACGGCATCGGCGGGAAAGCTGGCGGAATCACTCGGCCACACGATCGAGACACCGGTGCCGTCGCTCTTCACCTTTCATGTCGATTCACCTTGGTTGCGGGAATTGCCCGGCCTTGCGGTGGAGGATGCCGAAGTTTCCATTCCTGGCACGAAGCTGCGCGAACGCGGGCCTGTCCTCGTGACGCACTGGGGCCTGAGCGGTCCCGCCATCCTCCGTCTCTCAGCCTGGGGCGCACGGATTCTCGAAGGCATGCAGTACCAGTTTCCCTTGCACATCCAGTGGCTGCCCGATTTCAACGCCGAGCGGATCGCCGAGGAATTCCAGCAACGCCGCAGCTCCCAGCCCGGCAAGCTCGTGGCCAACAGTCCGATCGGCGGCTTGCCCGCGCGCCTCTCGGAGCAACTCGTCAAGCTCGCCGGTATTGCTCCAGATACCCGCTGGACCACGCTCCCCCGCCCCGGCGCACAGACTCTTACGACTCTGCTCACCCGCACCGAATTGCCCGTGACGGGAAAGAGTCTGAACAAGGACGAATTCGTCACCTGCGGCGGTGTGCGGCTCAAGGAAGTCGATTTCAAGACCATGGAAAGCCGCGTTTGTCCCGGTCTTTATTTTGCGGGTGAGTTGCTGGATATCGATGGGATCACCGGCGGGTTTAACTTCCAGGCGGCCTGGACGACCGGGTGGATTGCGGGGAATGCAATGGCGGAAAACTGAATGGGACCAATGCGACTTATGAGCTTGCTAGTTCGCTCTCAAAGCGGACCCGGCAGGAGCCCTGACTTCAGCGCCAACGGCGCGACCCCATATCAGCCTGGGGCAACGCCCCAGGTGGGTGCACAAACGAGCCCGAGGGCTGAAAGCCCGCTCCATCGAATGATTAGACAACCAATCGTGTATCGCGAAGTGGCGTCGGGCCTTCAGCCCTCAATCCATTTTGTGCCCGGATCCTAGGGCTATCGCCCTAGGCTGGTATAGCATCGCGCCGTTGGCGCTAAGAGCAATCGGCCCAACATCCCATCGTTTCAACCTCGACTTTTCCATGTTATGCCTCTGCACGAAGCAAAAACAGTCCATCACGTGCGTTACCAATCACAAGAACGGCCCAACGCGTCTCTGCTGAATGCTGAATGCGAACTGCTCCAGGCTGGCGCCAGATGAAAACATCATCGCCTGACCATGCGCTGCAGCGAACTGCTCCGGGCGTCACAGCCTGCGCTCACACCACCCAACTACCTTCGCCCACACAAGCTGTGCCGCTTCCGCGGTTGCTGAGCTTGAGGTCGTTGAGCATCGCTCGCACACCGTGAAATCGTATGCCTTTCAAGACTTGCCCCTGAAGCGTATCAAGAAGCTCGCGGCAGAGTTCTCCGACGCAGATGTGCGAGAGTCTATCGGTGAGGACCAGGATAATCGTGCCTTCCTATTCGAGATGCCGGACGGCAGCGCTTCATTGATGCTTTGGAACGCCTTTCACGGCCTCATGAACCGCCTTGATGACGATAGTGTTCGTGCATACGCTCAAGTGCAGTTTTTGCGGCGACACGGCTATCCGGTCGCGCGTTCCATGGACGAAATTCATGCTCTGGTCGACCGTTGCTCGTGGCCACGGAAGGGACCTTATACCCAAAGACCAAACGCCTGACGTTTCCAAACGCAGCGAACCGAAAACAGCCAAATGACCCGAACACCCGCAACGCCTATCCATGCGAAGCAGTGAACAGGCTCCGCCTGTCGCTACATCATCGCACTTGCCTTTGCTGCTATCGTCATCGGCGCTTTCATCTCGTGCGGCCGTCCGCCGACGACTGCTTTCGCCCCTCCACGTGGCATTTGGGAAATTCAGACGACGGACAAGGGAGATGGTCCCGAAGATCGCCGTCCATTGAAGTTGGTTTGGAACTCATCAGACCTATTCATGCTTGCTCCAACCGGCGATAAGAAGGTCATGGGAAGGACTGTACGTGTCGACGAGACAAAGAGGCCTGCCGAGATCGATTTGGAGCGCGATGGGCTTGTCGGCTTGGGGATTTTCGAGATCTCCGGAACCTCAATGCGGTTGATTATCGCGAACCCTGGAGAGCCGAGGCCCACCGAATTTCGAGGAAGACCCGAGGCAATGCTTTTCAACGTTTCTGCCGCCGGGTCCCCTCCATGAATGCGCCTAACGCCATGCAGACACGTGAGCGGATTCATACTGAGGGAAAGCGATTCGATGAACCCTTTCGCTCGGTTTACATCGCCGCATCTGAGTTTCACGCTGGCTTGGCCGTTGAACGTCAGTGTCCTTTTTGCCACAGTGTCATTCGTGTCTGGGCGCTCAACGAAACCGTTTGGCGCATCGAATGCGATTGCGGGCGATGTAACGACACACACAAAGGCTTATGAGCGCATCACAGAAATGGCCCATCCATGCGCTGCAGCGAACCGCTCCGGGCCGTTACGCCTGCTGCTCCCAGCGGAACACCGCGCAGCAGTCACGCCGTCCCTTCGCAGTCGCTGAGCTTTGGGCTTTAGGAAAAGCAGCATGGCCAAATATTTGATCTCCTTCCCCAGTGCGGCGATGGTCGTCGCGCAAGATGAGTTGGCGTCCGTTAGCCGCGACGCGCACGCCGTGATCTCTCAGGCTAAGGCCGCTGGTGTTTACGTCTTTGGGGGCGGGATCGACGAAAGCGTACCGCCCACGCTTGTCTCAGCGGACGGGAGTGTTGCACAAGGCGGTTACCCGTGGGCGCCTCCCCTAAATGGCGGGTTCACGGTGCTTGAGTTACCGTCCCGCGACCAGGCAATCGCATGGGCCGCCCGCATCGCGAAGGCCTGCCGCTGTGACCAGGAACTACGCGTTTTCGGGTTCGACCCGGAGTCGTAAGCACTCAGGTTGACTCAGGATGCTTCCGGGCGTTCCGCGCATGCGCAATGAAAACGGACTCGGGATTTGGATCAATCACCCTTCGACGGCGATCTCATATCAATCCTGGGGCAACGCCTCAGAGTAGGTGCAAAAATAACGCCAGGGATGGAAGCCCGTTCCGTGGAAATTTCAAACGATGCAAATGAATAATGTTCTCCAGGCGATCGAAATCATCGGAGGCGCGTTGTATCTCACCGCGCCGTTCACGGCGCGTTTCCGTCGGGAGGCTCCGCCATGGGTCCGGATTGCAGTCCCGTTGTCGGGCCTGCTCACCGAGATGCATGTCGTCCTCACATATTACTCCGAAAGGTTACACGCCGCACACGACTCACGGTATTGGCGGATGATAGGGCCGCGAAGTTTTCTCGGCGGAGTTATCTCCGGCATAATTTTGTCGTTTTTTCTTCACTACGTTTGTGACCGGATCGCGAAAAACCGCAACGCCCGAACAGGCGCTACGGAGAAGACGCCTCTGAGCTCGGGATCGTTAGGCGATTCCTAACGTAGCCCTCGATGAAACCGCTTTCAGACATTACCTTCGCCCTCATCAAATCGATGCAACCGGAATGAAATCGGCGGCCGACATCTATCTCAACCATCTCGACCGAATTACCGGCTGTCAGCCTTCCTTTACCCAGATTTCACCTCCCGGGGTTCATCCTGCCATTTACGTCGCCATTTACCGCAGCTTTCCGTCAACGGCATGTATTGTGCCTTCACTGTTGGGCTCTCGCTTACTCCGCCTCCCGATCAGCCCGATGCTCGCCACGAGCTAATTCTTGTCATGCGCTCTGCTGACAGTTCGTGGGCATTCGCAACAGGCGAATTGGCTTTTCAGCTTCGCGGTCGCGCCAGCTTTGCCCCGGATCAACATTTCGGATTTGGGGCTCAGATTTCCAAAGAGTCCCCGATGACTTGTTTCTTCACGCACTACCCGCCGCACGCTATTAGTGCGGTAGATGCCTGCGTTTCCCTCTCGGATTTCCGCATCCACCTTATCCAAATCTATCCAATCTACGGCTCTGAGCGCGCCTTTATCCGCGACCACGACAGTTCGGCGTTCATGTCTCGGATCGAGCCGTCTCAACTTTATGATCCGCACAGAGAACCTATCCGCAACGCCTAATCCATGCGCTGTAGCAAACCGCTCCGGGTGTCGTTGAGCTTGGAGCGTTAGGCGACTCCACGTCATGCACTGTAAACGATGCAATAAGACTATTACCGAGCAGACGGTTCGGATCTACGGCGGCCGCTGCGTGCCCTGTCATCGCAAGCGCCTCAGCCAAAGGCTGCCACGCATTCTCGGAGAGACACTTTCCATTATCGCTGGAGTTCTCTCGATTCCATTTTGCCTCGCACGCACCTTTGTCTCCCTTGTCCGGCTTTGGCTCACACCGCTTCCTTTTACGCGCCGCGAGGTCATCGAGATCATTGCGCCGGTCCACGGTCGCGCGGCGGCGCGCACGTACTTCGCTGGCCTTCGCACAGGCTTCCTGCAGGGACCGGGCCTTTCGGGGCGCTTCTTCTTCACCCTTGGCATGTGCGACGGCTATAAGATTCAGCGTGACTTGTCCCAGTGGCCGGGAATTGTTCTACGTCGTGCGACCAACCCCATCAATGTCGCCTAACCAGGCACGCGCTCCGCGCGTCACTGAGCTTGGGGCCGTTAGGCGCTTCTGCGCATCTCCCATGAAGAAAGCATTTCTCACCACCCTCGCCGCCCTCGTTGCCGTATCGTCACTCGCTGCTGACGCCGACAAACCAACAGAGCGCATCGAAAGCATCCTGTCGGACGCGAGCGCCAAACGATGGGAGGCTCACGAAAAAGCCGACCGCGAGTATCGCGCCGCTGTCGCAACGACGTTCAAGTTTGCCAACCGCGCTGAAATCTACCTGCTCGATTTCTCAATCGGCAAAGATGCCGCCTACGCGCCCAAGGATGACGACGCGGTGTTCCCGATTCGACCCTACGACAAGGAAACCAAAATCCTCAAGACCTACAAAGTCCCACCCAAAGACATCCCGAAGTGGTGCGCCGCGGTAACGAAGCTCATCACAAGCGACAAGCCCAGCGGAGGCGCACTTTGCCATTTTCCCATTCACGGAATTCGCATTTACGCCGGCGACCAACTCCTCTTCGAGACGAGCATCTGCTGGGAGTGCGGCAACTATTACTTCACCTACGAGGGCTACAGCCAATGGCTCGGTCTTACCGAGGACGTCCTCGACCTCAGGAAGCTGCTCGACGAATCCATGCCTATTCCCAAGTCAGAGCTTCAGCGATTCCCTGGCCACAAGCCAAAACCCGAATGAACGAAGCGCCTATTCATGCGCTGCGGCGAACTGCTCCGGCTGTCACACCTGCTGCTTCCAAACTCCACCTTACCCCCACAACGCAGCAGTTGCGCCAGCCTCCGCGGTCGCTCAGCTTGGGGGTGTCGGGCGACTAGCGCGCGTGAATATCCTCATCAACATATTCAGTGTTTTGCTGATTGCGTTCTCCTCATTATTCGCGCTCGGCTGGCTCGCGTATGGCATCGTCATCGTTTGGCTGGTATTTCTAGGGCTTGGCGGGCGTGTCGCGGTTCGTCACGCCATACAAGATCCCAAGCTGCTCAGCCTCCGCAAGTTTTTGGGTCGCGTATGGTGGGGAGGATTCCTGACAGGCATTCTTTTGGTTGTTTTGGCACTCATTCAGGGAAGCCTGCATCTGAGATGACAACGTCGCCTCACAATGCGCCGGAACGAATCGCTGAACTTTGGAGGTATTAGGCCATTGAAAATGACACCTATTCCATTTGATCACCCGCTTTGGGAGAAGCTTGGCAGTCGAGGAGGAAGTGGTCGCCACGTGATCAATTGGATTGAGAAGCTGGAAGATTGTCCGAACGACGTTGATGCCCTTCGAGAAATCGAAGCACTTATCGGTACCGAGTCAACGACCTGGCCCGTAGCGTATATAACGACACCGTTTCTCGCCCGCGCAGCCGAGCGAGTGACAATTTGTGAGCGGGCGGAACACGCACTCATGATCGGACTGTCTTTCCTGTATTCGGGGGCGCATTCCATTGACGAAAGGCCAAAATATTGCCCCGAAGAAGTCTTCCCTGCCTATCGTGAGAGCCTCCAACGCGGCGTTTCGTTGCTTATGGAAGTTATTCCCACGGTGAAGAATGAAGGAGATGCTCGGTGGTACATTAGCGCTCTGGCGGGATTGCTGGGCTGGCCTCGTTTGGGCGAACTTATGACATACGAGTGCTGCATTCATTGTGGCGAACCGCTCTCGGAAGAATAAGCAAGCCATGGCCGCCTGCCGACTTATCCCAAAGACCGATGACGCTGCGTTCCCATACGACGAGGCGATGCGTGTGCTCATCGTCGAGCAACCTGCAATGACCTTCCAGCCGAAGGACTTTGCTCCGCTTATCGCGGCTGGCCGCGATCATGCCCATTGGTCGCCCGAGCTCATACGAGAGCACGAAGAGATGGCGCAGCGAGGCCGTTGCTTCGACTTCCGTTTGGAACGTGCTCCGCATCTTCAGGGCACGCTTTTCGAGGACAATATCTGGTTCAGTTTTCATTCGGCAGAGCACGAGAAGTCTTGTCTGAGATTCATCGAGAGACTTCGAGAGTATCTGGATGTTCGGATACTTCACCACTAACCAATGCAGACGAATGTGCCTATCCATGCGCTGCAGCGAACTGCCTTGGGCCGTCATGCCTGACCTCAAATGCTTCGACCTCATCACTGACAAGTCACGGTTGTCGGGCATCTGTTATTTCGAGTTCTATCCCAACGACTGCGCCGCAAACCCAACTTGCTGGAACGACGGTTCGCTCTACATCGCCGACACTGGCTTCGATGTCTTTGCGCCCGCATTTCAGCGCGCTGTTCCGTCCTTCGACTACTACTCCTTCAACCGATTTTCCGCAGGCGACCTTTCCCGTCTTGATGACGAGTTATCAGCGTTCATCGCCTCCCTTTCGTCAGCTTCCGCTCATAGCCAGTTTCTCCACGAATATCAGCTTCCGTCCTGGAGTGGGATCCCACTCCACTCGCTTGTCCCGGTTCTTACTCAGGCAGCGTCCGGCATCGCTGCGTTCTGCCGCATCGCCCGAGAGCGACCAGGCGCTCTGTGGGTTCTCGGCATGTAGCCCCAACTCAATTCGACCGGAAACGCCTGATGCCATTCGATGACAAACGTGAACCAGCCTGATTACGAAGCGATACTTCGATCTGAGTTTAGCGCAGAGCCGGGCTCGTTCCTCCTCCGGCTACGCTCTGAGCTAACGTGGGACGCCGTTGCATTCTCACGCCTTGCTTCCTGCATGGAGGTGTGCGCTGCTGCATACGGCGGTGCCTCGTCTCTGCCGCGCTGGCTTGCGGAGGGCTTTTGGTATTGCAGCCATTTCATTCAGGAGTGGTCCTCTCACGCCAGTTTTCCACGGGAGCATGCCCCGGATTATTACACCGCTGCTTACGAGCGCTTGCGCAATCTCGCCTACTGGTTTTTCGTAGGCGATAGTCCCAGCACGTCGCCACTGCCGCCGCTGTGAACGTCGGTTTCCAACTCACCGCCGCGCCTAACTGGGCGCTGCTACGCATGCCCTGTGAATGAATCCCTGAATCGGCCGCCGGATGACGAATACTGGAACACCGTCCCGTTGTCGGAAGCGTTCATGGCGTGGCGGCGAGAGCTGGTTTCGGTCGAGCGCATCGAGTCTGAGCCGATACTCGGCAGTGGGCACCCCCTGCGATCGGACTTCGGCGATTGGATCAGCCTCAAGCAACAGCTTAAGCCAGGAGACGAGTTGTGGACGTTCGACAGCCCGAAACGCTTTTGGAGACAGGGCATGGGCCGGCAGGGTATAGTTCTCGTGCGTTCTGGCTACTTCGTAGCGGCCTGCACCACAGCCATGAATTGAACAATGCGAATACCTATAACGCCTAACCAGACACTTCAGCGAACAGGCTCCGCCTGTCGCTGAGCTTGGGGTCGTTCAGGACTTGGATCGATAGCCCTTCAGCACCTTGTGAACAATGACAACACACTTCTACGCAGAGGGCTGCTTCTCGAATACGTCACATTCGGTTGGAACGTCGTCGGCACGGTCATAGTCATCGCGGCAGCCATTGCTGCTCATTCCGTGGCGCTCGCTGGCTTCGCCCTCGATTCGTTGGTCGAGATTGGCGCTTCTACGGTTGTCATCTGGCAGTTGCGCGGCATCCAAAACCACCGCGAGCAGATTGCATTGCGTTTCATCTCCGTCTCCTTCTTCGCTCTCGCCATCTACATTTTGGCGCAGTCGGCGCATACGGTATGGCTCCGCGCTCATCCGAGCACATCGCCATTGGGCATCGTCTGGCTGACACTTACTTTCGCCGCGATGCTGGCGCTCGCAGCTGGCAAACACACCACGGGAACGAAACTCAACAACCAGGTCCTCAAGACCGAGGCTAAAGTTACTCTCGTCGATGCGTATTTGGCTGGCTCGGTGTTACTCAGTCTCGCGCTCAACGCGGCCTTCGGCTGGTGGTGGGCCGACCCACTTGCTGGCTTGGTTATTGTCTTCTACGGTTTATTGGAGGGTTACCATGCTTGGTCCGAAGCGAACGCAGCCTAACCGTGCGCCGCAGCGAACTGCTCCAGGGTGTCACGCCGACCGCTCCTGCCACATGCACCCACGCAGTCGTCGCGCCAGCCCTCCGCCATTGCTGAGCTTTGCAGCGTTAAACCGCGCTGGCCAAGCACATGCAGGCGGCGGTGAGCGGCGGCAGCGCTGTACGTGTTTCACGCTTGACTGCTTTGCATCACAAAGTTACTTTGCGCCACAAAGTAAACAACCTATGAACACAAACGTGCACGGTGGCGTACGGCGCGGGAGCATCTGGAAGACCCCGGCAGTCGTCACGGCGATCCTCCTGGGGGTACCCTTGCTGCGGAGCCTTTTTGTCAATGGATGGGACTGGGATATCCGCGGCTTCCTTCTTGTCGCCGGTGTCGGCACCCTCCTCTTCGGCATTGGTCTGACGTATCAGATGATCACCAGGAAACTGGGCACACCCGCGTACCGAGCTGGCGTCGGCGTTGCGCTTGTGACGGCGTTCCTCCTTGTCTGGGGGAACTTCGTCCAAGCCGCCGATGACGTTAATTACGCCGCGATGATGTATCTGGTGGTGCCTCTTGTCGGGGTCATCGGCGCTGCTGCGGTGCGCTTCCAGCCAAAGGGCATGGCACTCGCCTTGTTCGGCACAGCACTCGCCCAAGTGTTGGTTCTAACGATCGTGCTGGTTCAGAATCTTCCTGTGACCTCCTGGTCAGCGGCTGTATGGCGCGGGTTTGGCGGGAATGCATTGCACGTCCTGCTGTTTGTCGGATCGGCGTTGTTGTTTCGGAAAGCCGGGCATGGGGAGTCCGCATCGGGCGCGGCATAACCATGTACTGCAACGAAGCCGGCCATCGCATCGCGGTTGCAATCCAAGCGGGCCGGGCTCTGAGCTTGGGTAGTTAGGCGTTCCACACCAATTCTGTGAACACAATCGATACATTCACCTGCGGAAATCACTCCTTCACCATCGTAACGAACGAATCATGTATGGTCCGCACCATAACTCTTCTCGCAGGAGCAAAGTATGGACGCGGCGCCGACGTTTCCACGTGTGAAGTTTCGGTGTTTGAGATCACAGAGGGAGACCACGTATGGAACACACTTGTTGGAGATTGGGAACAGAACGGTTTTCTCGATTTGGCGCCCTGTATTCCTTATTTGCGCAGCTGTGCCGAAGAATTCTCCCGAGAGCACCCCGCAGCCCTGCTATTCGGCAGCTTCAAAAAGGCCTCGCGGTTGTCAGCAGACGTTCTGCGTCGACCCTTAAACCTGCGGGGCGACATCTATCCTGTGCCTTATCCAGGATCAAGGCCGCCACAATGACAATGTCCACAATGACAATGTCCACAATGTCCACAATGCCTGAACATGGCTCTACAGCGAACTGCTGCGGCTGTCACGCTGTTGCTCTACGGCCTGCGCTATGCGCTGCAACGAACGACTCCGGGTTGTGATGCCGGCTATTCCCGCCAGTTCTGCGTTGTCGGCGGGCTTTGCGGGTGTTAGACATTTCCTCGCTTCTTTTATTATGAAAGCTTTTGCTCTGGCATTCGCGCTTTTGTATTCCGGCATCTTTGCTCATGCCGAGGACGCTCTGATGGCCGGTGGGCGTTCACCCGATGGCCACTATGCAGTCCGTATCTTCCGCTTGAAGAACGCCGACTCTTTGGACTACGCAATCCGCATTTGTTCCGAACCCAGGACGAAGCCGCTTTTCACTCTCCCCGACATTGGAGGATACCTTGAGTATCCTGGCGCCATCGAGGACGACTGTGCCCTGTGGCATGCATCGAGTCAATTTGTTGCCATCACCTATCGGGGCACGCGCCATTCGACCGAACTTTATATTCTCTCGGTCTATGAGGGAGGGGCGACGCGACTGGAAATACCGGATTACGTCCAGAACGCACTCGGACGCGTCAACGCCACCTGTGTGGATCAGATTTGTTCAACCTCTCTCAAGCGATGGGACGGCGACGATCTCAGGGTGAGCCTGGCTTTCTCCGCCCACCAGCGGCGGATTTACACATGTGAGGTGGTGTTGCACGTTTCGCATACGGGCAGCAATTCCCCTTCAGTTTCCCTGAAGAGTGTAAGTGCGCCCGCAGGCGGGCTCGGCGGCTAGCATTCTTCGGAAGTGCCTGACCCGCGTTCCAGCACCGCTGCGACATGGCGAAGCATTGGAGTGCCTGGGAGCATCAGGCGCGCTCGCGTGACTTATGTTTAGAAAGATTGGCATTATTTGCGGAGCCTTCCTTGGAGTCTTGGTGGCGCTTTGGTTCTGGCCATCGCCTGCGCCCGACCGAAGCCATGTTGACCCTGCTCTGCTCGGCTTGGTCCCACCATTCACCACTTTCAAGACGCTCTACTACCAGGACGGCGGCAGCATTGGCGTGCGGCTTGTGGACAGCAGAGGAAAGGCGCAGGCGTTCGCGCTGCCCGTCGAATCCGACCACACCTACCCTCGATTATTTGTCGGTGCAATACATACGATCAAGCCAGGCGCTGTTGAGATTCCGTTCAGCAGGGACACTCGGCGGCTGCTCGTTTCCTGGATCGAGACTCATCGCAGTTCAGCCGATAGCAGCGACCTCGCCCTCCTGTACCTGCGAGGCAGTCCCAGAGATTACGCTCGTCTCGGCGGCAGTGTTTTCACCAAGTCAACTCAGGCGTGGCTGAACTTGGGGCGGTAGACGCTTTTCCATGATCAACAAACTCGCAGGTAACCTTTGGTGGCGTCCAATCAGGCCGAATTCCATGGACGTTTACTACTTCGTTGAGGCGGGTCTCTTCATTTACCGTTGCTCTCAGTCCGAAGATGCGTGGCAAAAGGTCGATGTGTCCCTCAGTCCGGAGACGGCAATCTTCTTAACACCTCTCAATAAGGTGATATCTAAATGCCTTACAGACCATCATGGATGCAAGTATGTGGTTTTCGATGACCATACGGGTATACGCGTTTTCGATCCACCAAACCCGCCCAATGTAATCACAATCCATGGCGGGGGGACCAAGCTTTTATATCCAGACGATTGCCACAGGCTATTTGCAGCAAGTGACGGGTTCTCAGAAACTCCAATCATCTGCGCGTAACCATGCGCTGCAGCAAACAGCGCCAAGGCTCACCTCAGCCCCGGAATATGCGCATACCCCAGAAACACCGCCTTCGGCCCAGGCTTCTCCGGATCGTTCTTCGGCATGGAAAAGTCAAACACACTGACACCCCAGCGCTGCTTCCCCTCATAGCTTCGCCCATCCGACGAACCCCACATAAGCGCCTGCTTTCGACCGCGCTGCATGCCGAGATAGATCATCACGTGCGTCACGGGCGGATCGCGGTTTACCGTGTAGGTGCCATTCCAGAAGAGCAGGTCGCCCGGAACCAGATCGGAGAATTCGAAACCACCCGCCTTCTTGCTGATCACCGCGTAAAACTGCCCTTGCTTGCGTGCCCACACATACTGCCCGGAAGAATCGCGCGGCACGTCTTCGAATCCCTGCTGCCGAAGGAGATAGTAGATGGCGCCGGAGCAATCCATTCCGCCATTCGAGGGATCGGCCGAGCCGTAAGTGTAAGTCAGGTTTTGTTTGGTTAGATCAAGCGCTGCCTGGATGAGGGTCTTTACTTTATCCGGCAACGAGTCGTACCCGGTAATCTCCTTCGTTTCGATGATCGCCGGAGGATAGTATTGTTTGCCGGTCGTGGCTGTGCTGGGCGAGGTGCTGGCAGTCGCCGGATCGGACTCCTTCGTCGCCTCGGCGTGCTCCTTCTCGTCCTCGGCCAAGGCGGCTTTGGATTTTGGCTTGGTCTGCGTTGAGCCGTCTTTTACGGGCAGCGCCGGTTCCGAGTAGGAATTGTCGACTGGCTGTTTTTTGACGCTTCCTTTGGTGCCGGTTTTCGATTTCGGCGTGGTTTCTTCGCTGGTCTTGCTCTCTGCGTCGGATACTTCCGATTTCTTCCCGGATGCCGAGGGTTTTGCCGGTTGTTCCGCGTCATCGGGCTCCGGCGTAGTCTTCGCCTTTTTGGTGCCGGCTTTTCCAGAAGTTGATTTTACCGGTGTCGATTCCGCGCCGGTGTCTTGATCGGCAGCCTTTGCGCCGGCTTTCGACTTTGCCGGAGCCGGCGTGGAAGGCTTGGGCGTTACCGCGGAGGTATCCGCATCTTCGCTGTTCGTCGCCGGCTTCTTATGATGACGAGCTCTCGGCTTTGGCGTGGAAGAATCGGAGTCGTCGGAGTGGCGGGACGCAGCGAAAGCCTGTCGCGAACCAAGGTCAACCGCGGCGATGGTCAGGAGAAAACTGAGAATGATGTAAAACTTCCGCACACGAAGGTTTCGGGCGCGGAGTGGCTTTCGGGCGGCATGATATCCCTCTTCCTCTTCCTCATCATCTTCATCTTCATCTTTATCCCTCTGAGTTTGATGAAGATAAAGATGATGACGAAGAGGAGGAGTATTTACTCGATCCGATACAGACTCGTCTTCGTCCGCAAAACCAGCGAATCCCCAATTACCGCGGGACTGGCCATAAATCCCCCATCCAATTGATTCTTCGCCAGGACCTGGAAGTTATCCGAAGGCGAGATGACCGTGCAGAGGCCCTTTGTATCGAAGAAATAAATCCGGCCCGCGACAAAGATTGGGGACGCCGCGAAATCGCTGCCGATCCGATTTTTCCAGACGATCTGCCCGGTCGCCGCATTCAGGCAGGTCGCAATGCCGCCATCATTCACCATGAAGACCCGGTCATTGATGAGCAGCGGCGAGGTCTGCGCCGGCGCACCGGCATTTTGCTTCCAAAGGACGTGCGATTCCGTGGCATTGCCCTGCGCACCGCCAAGGCGGATTCCCCAAATCTGATGCTTCGCAAAGCCAGTGGCGGTCACGAGGATTTTGTCATCCCACACGGGCGTCGAGACATTGGAAAAGCCGGGGATATCGACATACCACAGTTCCTTTCCATTCGCCGGATCGTAAGCGTACACTCGCTCCGCGCCCGAGCTGATCGTTTCCTCCCGTCCATCGACGCGGACGGTCGCAGGAGTCGAGTACGCTTTGCGCATATCCGGCGGACGCTTCTCCAGCTTCGGAGTCGCCGAACGCTCCGTCTTCCAGACCATCTTACCCGTCGCCTTATCCAGGGCGCATTCGTACTGCACATCGATGCCGTCACAAGTGATGAGCAGCTTGCCGTCGCAAAGCGTTGCCGAGCCACCTGGTCCGTTTTGATGATCGACCTTCAGGTCGCGATTTTCCCAAATCTTTGCGCCGGTTTTGGCATCGAGCGCTGCCGTGCCCATCGTTCCGAAATGAACATAGATCCGGTCGCCATCGATGATCGGCGTCGGCGAGGCATAGGAATTCCGATCATGCTTCGGAGGCACGACCTCATTGTGAAACACCTCGCTGTCCCGCAGGATCTTCCCTGTGGCGAAGTCAACGCAGAGCAGGTGTAGCGAATGACCTTCTTCGAGCGCTGCCGTCATCCAGACTTGCCCATTCGTCACGACGGGCGATGACCAGCCTTCGCCGGGCAATTCAGTCTTCCACTTCACATGCTCCGTTTCGCTCCACGTCAGCGGCACATTCTTCGCATCCGACCACCCTTGCTGGCCAGGGCCGCGAAACTGCGTCCAGGCGTCTCCCGCGCTCGCGACGGAAGCAAAACAGATGAAACCGAGGAGAACGACAGCGCGCTGGTGGTGGAGGAGCATGGGGAAGATTCTAAGCAAAAGCCGAATCATCCCCATGTCTTAGGGCCGGATGTCTCCGCTCGGAGCAGAGCCGGAAACCGGCGATTAATCCTCAGGCAGTGGCTGGCCTTTTGTCTCCGGCGCAAAGAGCAGCGTCACGATCCCGATGAAGAAGATCGCGCACATCACCATGGCCGAATAACGATAGGGCAGCGGCTTTTCCAAATGCCCGAAGACCTCCTTGCTCAGATAGGATGAGGAGAAGCTTCCCGCCGCTGCCGCAAAACGCCCGAGATTATAACAGAATGAAGTACCCGTGCTGCGAAGCCGGCTCGGAAAGAGTTCTGGCAGATAGATGGCAAAACCCGCGAATACGGAAAGCTGGCCGGCCCCCATCAACGGCATCATCCAGTACGCATCCTGCGGAGAGCTCATCTTCCAGTAAGCAAACAGTGTCGTTGCCAGAGCGGCGAGGAAACCCACGAGAAAGGCAAAGCGTCTGCCCGTGGCATTCGCCAGTTTGGTAAAGAGCCACATACCCACAGCCGCGCCAAGCATCTGTAGAATGTAGGCGTTGACCTTGGCGTGCTCCACGCTTGGTCCGACCTGATCTGCCGCGACCGTCTTCTCATAGTAAGTCCGGAACACGAAGCTCTGCAAATCCACCGCGTACTCTGCGATCGCCCAAAGCCCCACGACACCCGTCGCCGCGATCAATCCGCCAACGATCAGATTCTTCCTCCAGCGCCGGTCACCAACCAATGCAGCATAAGGCGCGAACAATCCACCTTTTGGCAGCAAACCCTTGGCCTTGAGCTGCAACCAGGGCTCGGGTTCACGCAGGAACTTACCGGTCAGAATAACCATGAGCGCCGGCAAAGCGCCAATGAGGAACATGCAACGCCAGCCCTGCCCCGCCGGGATGACGTGAGTGGAATCCAGCCAATCGACAACCGATTTCGCCCAACCAGCCGTCAGGTTTCCAATTGTGGACAACACCTGCAAAAGCCCGAGCGCATTCGTGCGCGCCGCAGTCGGCACTGTCTCCGCGATCAACGCCACGGCGAGGCCAAAAACGCCACCGATGCCGAAGCCGGTGAGAAACCGGAACAAGGCAAAATCCCACTTCGTCTGACTGAAGAAACTCAAGCCGGTGAAAATCGAGTAAATCAAAATCGTCAGCGTCAACATCTTGGCGCGGCCGAATTTGTCGCCCAGGGAGCCGAAGATCATGCCTCCAATGCCCCACCCCACGAGAAAGAGCGCGGTTACGACCTTGCCAAATTCCTGGAAACTTGGATCCCCCGGCATGAGCGCCTTCAGCGCCGGAACCCGCGCGAGGGAAAAGAGCCGCTGATCCAGGCAATCGAAAAACCATGCCGCCGAGGCGACGATAAAGACGAACCAGTGATAGCCGGTCAACTGGCGCCACCAGGGTTTGGAGGGGATATCGTGCATGAGAAGGGCAAAAAGAGGCGATGTCTCCGGAGTTGGCAACGAGAAATCAGCCTCGCACCGTAAACCAAAGAACCGCGTTCCTATGCTAATCCCAGGCGGCGTTCGATCTTAAAAGCGATTCCGGTGTCACGCGGGGGAGAAGTGAGAAGTCTCACGCGGAGCCGCGGAGTTCGCGGAGGAAGGGAGGGAAGGGATTTAGGATTTAGGAATGAGCATTTAGGATTTGCTCCAGGATCGGACGTCCTTTCGTACTTTCGCGACCCTCGCTTCCGTCCGCGACGAGCTCCAGGCGTGGGTCGGCCTTAAGGAAAATTCAGTCAACGCACCCCGAGCCGCCTGCACGTCATTGTGCGTTCGATTCCCACCAAATGCTAAATCCTAATTGCTAATTCCTAAATCCCTTCCCCCCGTGGACACACCCCCGACCCTCTGCCATGTTCCCCCGCGTGTCGCAGCTCGAACCGTCCTCTCTTTTCCAGGAATCCATCGAACCGGTCTATCGCGTTCGTGGATTGACGAAAGTCTATGGGCACGATGCCACCGAGGTTCGCGCGCTGACCGGCGTCGATCTCGATCTTTTTCCAGGCGAATTGGTCGTCCTGCTCGGGCCTTCCGGCAGCGGTAAGTCGACCCTGCTGAATAACCTTGGCGGACTCGATATCCCAACCGCGGGTACACTCACTTATCAGAACCAGGACCTGACCAATGCCGACGAAAAGACCCTGACGACCTTTCGCCGCGATGCCGTCGGCTTCGTCTTCCAGTTTTACAATCTCATTCCCAGCCTCACGGCCCGGGAGAACGTCGCGCTCATCACGGAAATCGCCCAGGATCCCATGGCTCCGGAAGACGCCCTCGGACTCGTCGATCTCGCGGATCGCATGGATCACTTTCCTTCTCAGCTCTCCGGCGGCCAGCAGCAGCGTGTCGCCATTGCCCGGGCCATCGCGAAACGCCCGGCGGTGCTGCTTTGCGATGAGCCGACAGGCGCGCTCGATGTCCGGACCGGCATCACCGTGCTCGAAGCCATCGAACGCGTGAATGTCGAACTCGGCACCCTCACCGCGATCATCACTCACAATGCCGTCCTCGCCGGCATGGCCGATCGCGTGCTCGTGATGAGCGATGGACGGATCGCGGAAGAGCGCCGCAACGCGACACGCGTTCCAGTATCCGATCTGGAATGGTAAAGGCGGCCCGATTTTTTTCGTGAACGCTCTCGACAAAAAACTGTGGCGGGACCTGGGGAAAATGAAGGGGCAAACGCTCGCCGTCAGCCTCGTCATGGCTTGCGGTCTGGCCATGATGATCATGGCCCGCAGCCTCATCTGTTCGCTGGAAACGACGCGGGACGAATACTACGAGCACTACCATTTCGCCGATGTCTTCGCCGATCTGAAGCGGGCGCCGAATGACGTCCGCGCGCAGCTCACGCAAATCCCCGGCGTAGCCGCCATCGAGACGCGCGCCACCGGCCGCGTCACGCTCGATCTCTCCGGCTATGCGGAGCCGGTCGATGCCATGGCCATCTCGCTTCCCGACGATCGCCCGCAGCAGTTGAATCTCCTCTTTCTACGCACTGGCCGGCTACCCGAAGTCGGTGCGCGCGGCGAAGTAGTCGTGAGTGAGGCTTTTGCCGACGCCCACGGCTTCGTGCCGGGAAATACCTTTCCGGCAATCATTCGCGGCCAGCGGCAGGATCTATATATCGTCGGCATCGCCCTTTCGCCCGAGTACGTCTTCGAAGCGCGCCCTGGCGAAACCTTGCCCGACAATCTGCGCTTCGGCGTGCTCTGGATGAATGAGCGTGAACTTTCCACGGCACTCGATCTGCACGGCGCCTTTAATAACGTCATCGTCGACGTCGCGCCGGGCGAGGACAATGCGCCGGTCATTGCCGAGCTGGACCGCATTCTCGCGCCGTACGGCGCGCTCGGCGCTTACGGGCGCAAGGATCACCCTTCTGCGGTGCGTCTGAATGACGAGTTGCGCGTGCTGCACGGGCTGGCGTTTGCCTTTCCCGCCGCCTTCCTCAGCATCGCGGCTTTCATGTCCAGCGCCGTGCTCACGCGGCTCGTGCGCCTGCAGCGGGAGCAGATCGCGCAGCTCAAGGCCTTTGGCTATTCCTCGCAGGAAGTCGGCTGGCACTACATGAAATTCGCGCTCGTCATCGTGGTCATCGGCACCCTCTTCGGAACGGGCTTCGGCTTCTGGCTGGGAGCGAATATCGTCAACGTCTACCATCGTTTCTTCCGTTTCCCGTTTCTGCCCTTCCGCCCGGATCAATCAGCCATCGCGATCGCCCTTTGCATCAGCGCGGGTTCCGCATTTGTGGGCGTACTCGGAGCGGTGCGCCAGGCGGTGCGCCTGCCACCCGCCGAAGCGATGCGACCGGAACCGCCGGCGGAATTCAAACCGGCCCTGATCGAGCGCATCGGGCTCTCGCATCTCGTCGGTGTGTCACTCCGCATGGCCCTGCGGAATATGGAGCGCCGCCCCTGGCAGGCGATTTTTACCGGACTCGGCCTCGCGCTCGCCACCGGCATCCCGGTCGTTCCAGGCACAATCAAGGAAGGGATTAATTACCTGCTCTCATTTCAATGGGACGTCGCCCAGCGGCAGGATGTCACCGTCGGCCTCGTCGAACCCGGCTCCTCCGCGGCACTTTCCGACCTGCGGCATCTTCCAGGCGTGGTACTGGCCGAGCCGTTCCGCTCCGTTCCGGCCCGGCTTCGCTTCGGCCATCGCTCGAGAAAACTCGCGGTGAGCGGTGTGCCACGCGACGGTATCCTGAATCGCCTCCTCGATGCTGATGGACACCCCATCCCGTTGCCCGCCGACGGCTTGATCATTTCCGCCAAGCTCGCCGAAATCCTTGGCGCCCAACCCGGCGATCATATCCAGCTCGAAGTCGAGGAAGGCGAACGCCCCACACGCGAAGCGGTGTTGGCAGCGGTCTTCACGGACTACGCGGGTGTCGCGGCGTACATGGAAATCAACAGCCTCCATCGGCTCATGCGCGAAGCCGACACCGTGAGCGGCGCTTATCTTTCCATCGATCGCGCGAAGTGGCCGGACTTCCTCGCCAAGGTGAAGGAGACGCCACGCATCGCGACGATGGCGATCAAGGAATCCATGCGGCAGAGCTTCAAGAAAACGACGGCGGAAACCATGTCGATGCTTCAGACGCTCTACTTCACTTTCTCGGTGATCGTGGCTTTCGGAGTGATCTACAACGGCGCACGCATCGCGCTCAGCGAGCGAAGCCGCGACCTTGCCACCCTGCGCGTCATCGGCTTTACCCAGGGTGAAGTCGCGAGCGTACTCATCAGCGAACTGGCCATTCTCACCTGCCTCGCGCTGCCTTTGGGGCTGGTCATCGGAAGCGGGATCGCCTCGGGAATCGTACACATGGCCAATACCGAAAGCGTGCGCCTTCCCCTGCTCCTCACCGCGCACACTTACGCAATGGCGGTGCTGATCGTCCTGGTTTCCACGAGCTTCTCTTTCTTCGTGGTCACCCGGCGCATCCGCGATCTGGATCTGCTTAGTGTACTAAAAGCGACGGAGTAAGCGGCGCTGAGTAAGATGTGCTTTTTCGGTTGGGACCGCGGGTGTGTTCGTAATCTTAATCTTAATCGTAATCCTAATCTTAATCGAAGCCATCATGTACGGGTAAGCTCTTCTTGGAGAGGGATTAAGATTAAGATTAAGAAGGTCCACCACGGGATCCGCAAACGTGCAGACGCATCTCCCCAATCTCCCCCTCCACAATGCCTTGGACGTTTCCCTTTTCATGCGGGATGTTGCGTCTGAACACCTGTGAATACAGAAACTGGCACTTTGCCTAAAAGCTCGCGTCCTGCCGCGCCAAATCGATCAAGCTCGTCCCCTCGCCGCGCGCCTTCCCGTGGCCGCCGAAACTTTCGCAAGGCGCTTCCCTGGCTTGGCCTGGCAGCACTTGCCGCATTGCTTTTCCAGGGACTCCGGCCAAAGCCGCTGCCGGTCGAAATCGGCGTCGTGAGCCGAGGATCGCTCGCCGTTTCCGTGCTCGAGGAAGGCAAGACCCGCATCCGGCATCGGTACACCATTTCGCCGCCGGTCGGTGGTTTTCTGCAACGGGTCGAACTCCGGGCCGGCGCGCCGATTGAGGCCGGCAAGACCGTGCTCGCACGAATCCAGGCGGAGCTGGCCAGCCTGCTGGATCCACGCGCCCAATCGCAGGCGGAAGCCCAAGTCCACGCCGCCGAAGCCTCACTTCACCAGCACCAAGCCGATCTCGAACGTGCCAGCACCGCGGCCGATCTTGCCGAACGCGAACGCCAGCGCGCCCTGCCGTTGCACCAGACGGGGGCGATTTCCGTGAAGGACTGGGATTCGGCCGACATGGCTTCCACGATGCGCCAGCGGGAATTGCGCAGCGCCGAATTCGGACTTGAAGTGGCAAAGTTCGAACTCGAGCAAGCGCAAGCCGCCCTGCTTCAGGCCGAAGGCCACATTGATCCCAGCGCCGAGCCTTTCAAAATCGTCGCTCCGGTCTCCGGCTATGTCCTGAATGTTTTCGAGGAAAGCGCGCGCGTGATGCCTGCAGGCACGCCGGTCATGGAGGTCGGCGATCCGACGGATCTCGAAGCGGAGATCGAGCTGCTTTCGACGGACGCGGCGGGAGTCAAGCCCGGCGCCACCGCGATGATCGAACGCTGGGGCGGTCCAAAACCGATCCCGGCCACAGTGGAAATCGTCGAACCGGCCGCCTTCACCAAAGTCTCCGCGCTGGGCGTCGAGGAGCAGCGGGTAAAAGTGCGGGTCGAGTTCAGCGAACACCCCGGACAGGAACAGCTCGGCGATCGCTATCGTGTGGAGGCCCGCATTTTCACGTGGAATTCCGCCGACGTTTTGCAAATTCCCACCGGCGCACTTTTCCGCCGGGGCGGCGATTGGATGTGCTTTGTCGCGGACTCGGGCAAAGCGAAACTTCAAAAGGTCGAAATCGGGCATAACAACGGGATCGCCGCTGAAGTGCTCTCCGGGATTTCCGACGGACAGAAGGTCATTTTGCATCCGCCGGATGCCGTGACCGCGGGCGCCGCGGTACGGGCGCGGGATTGATTCCTCTTATCGCGGACTTATGCGGCTTCCACGAATCAAAGGCCTCATCAAACGGCGGATCCTGGTGAACTATCGCGTGGATCCTACAGCCATCACGCGGCTGTTGCCGGATCCTTTACGGCCCAAACTTCACGAAGGATACGCCATCGCCGGGATCTGCCTGATCCGGCTGGAAAACATTCGGCCAGCAGGCATCCCCGGCTTTCTTGGCATCAAGAGCGAAAACGCCGCTCATCGCGTCGCAGTGGAATGGCCCGACTCCACCGGCCAATGGCGCGAGGGAGTCTTCATTCCCCGCCGTGATACGAGCTCCTTCCTGAATGCCGCAGCCGGCGGCCGTGTCTTTCCCGGCGAACATCATCGCGCACATTTCCAGGTGCGCGACGATGGGAAGGAAATTGATTTTGCGATGGATTCCGAAGACGGGCAAACCCGGGTCCGGCTCCGCGGACGTGATGCGGAGGCCTTGCCGGGATCGTCTTGTTTTGGATGTCTGGCCGATTCGTCGCGGTTTTTCGAAAATGGCAGCCTTGGTTATTCCGCAACGAGTGACCCGAACCGCATGGACGGCATCCGGCTGCAGGTAGAGACGTGGCAGGTTCGCGCGCTGCAAATCGATGCGGTGGAATCCAGCTACTTCGATGACCCGGCAACCTTTCCACAAGGAAGCGCCGTGTTCGATCACGCACTGGTCATGCGAGATATTCCGCATGAATGGATAGGTGAAGCAGATTTGCAGACGGTCGAGAAAGCGGTGACTTAGAGCGAAGTATTCCGCTCCGAGCGAGGGCTGATTGGAGATTGAATCCGAAATCGGATTTTCAGCAGCGCATGGGTTAGGCGCTTCCGATCGATCGGAGAAAGACTTCGGCACGGTTGCGAATGAGTGAGACGATGTTCTCGCGGGTTGCGCCATCCCAATACCACTTGAACCTCGGACTCCTGCAAATCGGTGTAGGCGAAATAGAGCAAAGATACTCGACCCGTCCACTTCCAAATCGATGTCAGCCGAGGTGTCGGCGACATCAGTTTCCGCCGAAGCAGCGATTTCAATGGTATCAGGCTTCTCGTTCATTTCTTGACCCTCTTAAACCAATACCCTCCCCGTCAACCGCTCCAACACCCGGACCGGCGAACGATCCGGATACCGTTGTCTCTCCACCGGAACCAGAAACGTCTGCTCAAACTGATACTGTCCACGCATCGCCGCGTGCGATACCTGGTCGGCAAAGGCCATCCATGCGCTGCCCGCCGGGAATTCATGTGTAACCTGATCCACTTCGGTCTGATAGCGCTCGCTTGCTTTCATCAGGTCGTGAATCTGCAGCATGTAGTGATCGTATTCTGAACGCCGGCTCTTCGTAATCCGAAAGAGATGAAGCAGCGACGCGCTTCCGGGAAGCGGACGCTTTACTGACGGCACAAACCGTTTCGCGACGCTTTCAAACGCCTCGCCCACCCTCCACACACGAGGCCGCCCTTCGGGATTCACATTTGCAAAGACCCGCAAGATCCGGTTCCCACGAGTTGGCGCAGAGGGAAAGCTGTCCACATGAAGACGGGAGTCATCCTTTCGCCAGGACGTGACCCGCCCCTCCACTTCCACCGGACGAAAGCTGGTCCGCGCCTGCGTAACGCCGGATCCATATTCCGGAAGCAGATTTCCCAGAAGCGTTCGCGTTGCCGTTGCATAGCGCCCAATCATTTGTGAAGTCAGCGCAGCCTCCTCCCCATCGACATTTGCGCCGCCCAGGCTCCCGGTCCGAATATCGAAGCTGACATTCTTCGATTTTCCCACCAGGTCCGGACGGAACAGCCGCCGCTCAGCATCCGTCACGTCAAAGCTCAATCGCGGGAAGAACAACACCGCCCCGCTCTCCAGTGCATCGATGGCGCGCGACTGGAGGTCTGCGGAGACAGGACTGGTAAACTGATCCAGGTCGATTGATTCGATTCGGTCCATATTTCGAGCTGCAAATCATCCTGCAGCGCAAAACGGAGAATCAGCGGCAGAGTACTTCCATGCAATTCGCCTTCCGGCGTACAGCGAACGGCGGCCCGGCGATCCGCTGATTTAACGGAGCGCGGGAAGTTCTGCCGCGGGTTCCAAACGCGCTTCCGAAACAGAGGTCGGAGGCAGGGGGAAATCATTCGGCGGAACGGAAGGCAGTGGCGGAGGAGGAGGAACCCTCGATGGCGGCGGGACATACTTCTCCGTGGGAGTCAGCACCTTTCCGGACGAGGTGTGCAGGTCACCGCCGTGGAGCGACACGTCCTCCACTTTGTTCTCGGAGCCATCGGCGTGTTCCAGGAACTGACGCATCTCATCAACATGGAAGGGCCGCGAACCGCGCCGGCCAAACACCACGGTTTGCCCACCGGTCTCGTCGACCACGCGATCTCGATCGAGACCGCGAGAAACGGCCAGCGCCGGATGAGGAGTATGGAAGGTCGCAATCAGTCGCGGCGCCGGTTTTGGCGAGAAGCCAGCCGCGCCAGGAACGGTATCCGGCGAAATCATTTGCAGGACGCGGAAGCCATTGTGGCCATCGGCCACCAGCGCATACATCGAAGCATTCACCGAGCCGATCTGTACTCCCTGGGTGTCATTCAGAGCTCCATCCGCATTGAAAATCTCTGTCAGCCGTGGGCGTTCCGGATTGATCACATCAATGATCGCCAAGCCATCTTGGCCATCCGCCACATAGGCATAGGTACGCGCTATGTAGAGCTTGTGGGCCGAGCGCAGAGGCACAAATGCGCGAGGCAAAGTCCGCGGGCGAACCGGGTCGCTGATATCGATGACCTTCAGACCATCGTCATCCGTCACGAACGCGTAACGGAACTGGATCGCGACGCAATGCGCATTGTGGAAGCAGTCATCGATCCCACCCACCAACCTCGGAGACTCCGGTTTCGAAACGTCGACCACATGGAATCCGGTCGGCGTGCAGATGAAGACACGATGCCCCGCGCAAACGCCGAAGGCCGCACCGGTCAGCTTGCCATCCGGATTGAAATGATCTCCGCTGAAGCCCTTGTCGTCGTGGAGCTGCAGACGGCGCAGGAAGTTATTCTCCGGATCGCCGTCGAAGAGGCAACTCACATCAACAATGACCAAGCCCTCTTCCCGATCCGTCACATACACATAGTTATAGAATGGATCGATCGGTTGCTCCTCGTTCGCGGGCAGGTGCTCGCGCTTTGGATCGATTGCGAGGGTGCTTGGCATCGCCACCGCCGTGGCGAACTTCGTGCGCACGTAGGTTTTTTGCCCAAGCGGTGACACCGGCGAACTCACGATGCGTTCGGAGAAGCCTTTCTGGTCAATGTTTGCCACGTCGAAGACTTCCATGCCACCGGGGCCGTTTGCCGTATACACATACTCACCGCGCAGTGTGATATCATTCACCTCACGAGCGTGATGTTCGTAGGCTTCGGTCAGGATGCGGCCACGATTCACGTGCTCCTCGTAATTCCGCGGATACGCCATCTCATGGAGATGCGAGCCGATCGCCGCCTGCGGTTCGGTCGGCTCCGTCCAGACGACGCCATGGATTCCATCTTCGCCTCCCACCCAGGCATAGCGACCGAAGAAGTTGACTGAACCAGTACCGAAACCGAGCAGCGATCCCATCCACGCGTTGTTGTCGTTCGCCTTGGAGAGATGGCAATCCGTGCAGTTCTTCGTGGTTCCCTTTCCGCTCGTGGTATGCGGGAAGTGCGGGTTGTAAGCCTGGCCACTGTAACCTTCGGCACTGACCGTCTGTTGTTGCGAGTAAACCCATTCGCGGTTGCCGTTCTGCGAATCGACAACGACAGCACTCGAGGACCGCAACACCGCCATGCGATGTTGCTTCACCGTGCCATCGACGCCGAGTTGGAAAACGTCGTCGCGAACGACCTGGGGATTGTAAGTCGTGTAATTCCGCTCCGTAACGCCTTCGTACTTATTCTGCGGCACACGCTGGTTTGCCTTCATCGATAGATGGCAACCAAAACAGCTCGTCGCCCAGGAAGTGTGGCAGATCTGGCAATCAAAGTTCTCGTTGGCATGCGCCAGGTTCCGTTTGCATTCGCCCGGCGAATTCGGAACGCCACCCCAGGTCACACCATCACGTTGCACAGTCTTCGCGTACGCCGCTTTAGCGTTGTAATGCGAAGAAGCAGGATTGATCACGTCGATGGTCTGCGGGATTTCCCAACGCAGCCCCGGTGTCATCGTGGAGTTTTGGTAAAGCTTATCCCCATCCCACTCAAAGCGCGGCTTCTTGGCCCAGGGCGTGATCAGATTGGACAGATCGACTGGATCGGTCTTGTGGCTGTGACCATCCCAAATCCCACCGGCGCCACTCGTCACCAGCGTCGGACGCTTCTCGATCGTGCCATGGCAATCGATGCACATGATCGTCGTCGAGTTCCGCGGCTCGCCATAAAGCAAGCCATTGCCGTGCACTTCGGTATCGAAGTGACAATCCACGCACTGCATCCCTTTCTGAATGTGAATGTCGTTCAGATGCACCGCGTGCTGGAAGTCACCGAAAGGCACCTTCTTATCATCGAGGTCCAACAGGTTTCCTTCGCGATCGTGCTTGAAGATTGCGCGGAAAATCCAGCCGTGACCGTGATAGTCCGCAAACTGCGTATGCTTCATCTGCGGATTCAACTCCGCGACTTTTTCGAGGAAATCACGATTGCCCCACAGTCCACGCGCCGCGGCGCCTTCCGGATTTTCCCGATTAGCCAGGACCAATTCGTTGTCATCTGGATCATGCTGCTTCTTCGGATACATCAACTCGCCATCCGTCTCCTGATCCCACCATGTGTAACCGAGGAAAGGATTCACGAAGAGATTTCCCTGGTGCATGTGACAGTTCATGCACTGTGAAGAGGGCACCGCCCGTGTGAATTCGTGGAAGACAGGATGCCCGCGTTCGTCCTTCGGGATGGTCGGATCCTTGGTGAAGGTCAGGCCTTGATTGCCAAACTTATACCACCATCCAGAATTGGTCGGGGACCGGTCGTTGGCATACACCACGTGACAGGCGGAACAGCCGCTGGTGCGATAATCACCGGGACGATCATTTGATCCCATGAAACCGAGCAGCGGATCATGCAAACGCGTTTTGGCGGCACCGAGGATAACCGGGTCCGTTCGATTGAGCGTACCCAGACCGCGATCCGAAAGACGGCGCTCCGGTTTGCCCGGCGGCTCTTCCAGGTTCGGCAGGCCGATGCTCAATGGCTCCATCCCGCCCTTTTCGAAGATACGGAAGACGTTCCCCGGCATGCTTCGTGTAAAGCGAGGCAGCGGAATGAGCGAGGCGATCCAACCGTGAACCCGTGTCTCTTCGGCGGTCGGTTTGAAAGGGCCGTTCAGGGTCAACGGGACGCCGTCCGCACCATATCCCTGCCCCACGATCGCGTCCTTGATATTGATCGCCCCATTGTTATAGGCCGCCGCATTCCAGAGCATCGTTCCATGATTCATCATGGAATTCTGCACGTGGCGCACGATATCACCGTGACACAGTCCGCACGACTGCGCGGCCACCCGTAAGTCGCCGGGATTTACAAAGCGGATGAATTCCGGTGACTCATGGTTCAGCAGAACCGTGGCACGAATGGGGTTCGCGGATGTCACCCAGAACTTCGGATTGAGAGGCTTGACGTGCGCCTGCTCCGCCGTCAATCCGCGGCGGGCATTGCCGCCATGGCAATCGGTACAACCGAGCACCACATTCGGTGACTTATGCATCGAGGTCGCATCAGTCGTGGTATGGCATTCCATGCACCCTTCGCTCTTCTCCATGGCCTGGCCACGCGATTGATCGATCCAGTTTGTCGCGGGGCGATGCGTTCCTCCGTGAATCGCAGCCACCGAGATATGAGGGCCAATCCCGGTCATCGCTTCCATCATGGCCTCATGCGTGGGCGTGGTGAAAACTGGCGCCGTGGCAGCGGGCTTTGCCGGATAAGTGGGCTCTTTCGTCGACGGAGGCACCGATGACGGCGGCAAACCATTGTCCGGAACCTGTCCGCCCGTGCTAGCGCCTTGCTCCGGCTTGGTCGAAGGAGTCGAAGGCTTTTCTTTTGGAACTGGCGCCGGGGTCGCTACTTTCGTCGGCCCCGGCTTCGACTTATCAAAGGGCGTTTCCTCAGGCGCCAGAGACGGTTTCTTCGCTCCCGAAGCGGCTGGGGTTCCCGGCTTTGCCGAGCGTGTATCAAACGGAGAATCCTCCGGCGCGAGCGGCGCCTGGGCACGCGAGAAGAACGTAAATCCGGCCGCGGAAAGGACCAGGGCCGAAAGACCGAGAATCAGAGTCCGGCGCATAGTCTAGTAAGTAAAAGTCACAGTGATGAATCCGTTATACAGGAAGGGATCCACGTTGCCGACATTGGTCTGACTCCCGTATCCCGTGGTCGAGATGGTATTGGTCCGGTAGATATCCTTGTACCCTTCTCCCGGAAGGAAAACGCCCACGCCCATCGCCACGATGATGTTGTCCGTCAGCAGCGGCCGGTACTTGATGCCGATGCTGGTATCCAGACCGAATTTCCGGTCCGCCCGATCCGTCATCAAGGCCAGCTTGATCGGCGCAGTCTGGGCAAACCAGATGTAATTCACGTTCGCAAACGCCTTCAGCTTGGGCGTCACATCCATATCGATCCCGGCGCCAACGATGATCACACCTGGATTGACGAAGTTCGATTGATCCTCCGCCTTGCTCGCCCGGAAGTCGGGAATCAGGGAATCGCCCTGTTTCAGATTAACCGCAGTCCCGGCAAGATTCGGGCCTTCATGCACGTACCACGAAAACGGGCCCCCGATGAAACTCGGGTTATCCATGATCGAATCAAAGCCCGTCGCACGATGGCTTTTCGGATCGGCCGAACCACTGGCGTAGAAGGCCGATAATTTGAACCGGATCCAGTCGCGATCATAACTGAGCTCGATCGCCGCCATCTGCGCGTTGATGTCGACCGCCTGGCCGGCCAGCGGGTTGTAACTATCGTGCCCGAGCACCTCGTAGAAAGCGTGCGTGATGTTGAATCGGCCGATATGTCCATCCCCCGTCCATCCGAGGTAGACTGCATTGACGCTGTGCCCACGCACACTGCCATCCGCATTGAGCGGCACGGTGCCCAAAGGCGTGGGCCGGGTCAGGAAGCCGTTCTTGTCGTAGTGAACGCCGCCATCGTCAAAGTTGCCATGCAGTGAAAACTCCGCGGTGTACCCCTTTGCAAAAAAGTCCTGCTTAAAGATATTCGCGATCGCCACGGTCTGCCGCCGGTCGTCGAACTCATTCAATCCCGAGTAAGTGTCCTTTTCCCGCATGTCGAACACCGCCAGGTTATATTGAACCCGGTTGTTGTCCAAATTGCCGAAAATACGGGCGCCGAGATTGGTATCGTCGAAGATGAATCCGCGAAAATCCGACACGAACGGCTGAATGCCGAAGCGACCGGAAACGAAATCGTAGTTATTGCTGATGTCGTTGAAATGGACTTCCGCAAACGCTTCCTGCAGGGCGAAGAAATCCTTCTGCCGATAGATATATTGCGATCCCTGCCCGTTGGAACTGGCACTGGTCTTGCCTTTCTTGCCATTGGCCGGCTCGTTCGTCGCCGTGTTCACCTTCACTAGCGACTTGGCGCCATTCGTCGGCTTTAGATAAGGCGAGATGAAATTGAATGCATCGCCGGGATTGACCTGCGACGTAAAGATTCCCGGGTCACCACTCTTGGGATTTACCGATCCCGAGGCCGGCGTGATCGATTGGATGCGATCCGGATTCGGTGGTTGCTGGTTCGGCGAGAAATCAGTGCCGCGCGGATCCGGGTTCAGCAGGTTGTTCTCACGCACCCAGAGCATATTCACGTTCTCCACTCCCGTGAGGCGAATCGCCCAGTCCACCGGCTTGAAGCCTGTTTCGCCCTGAAACAAATCAAACGAGAGCGATGTATCGGAATTGATGAAAAACTGATCGCCGCGACCGAAGAACTCGGAAGAATTCGGACGATTGGCACTCACCCCGCTGCCGACAGGAAGCTTGCGACCCTCGAAAAGGGAAAAATTCTTCGCCGTGATATCAAGAAAGATTTCCTGACCGATGATAGGTACGTCGCCCTTTAGTTTGCTCTGGCGATAAGGATGCCACAGCAAAGGAGTCTCATATTGGTAAGGAGTCTCGATCGATGGATCGTGATACCTGCGCCAATGAGGAAAATTCAGCAGCCAGCGATTCGGCACGGGCTGACTAAATGGAAAAAGTCCCAGTCCTTCGCGACCGAGCGGATACTTTGGATAGTCCCATTGCTGATCCACCGGCCCCAGCCCTTTGACGCCGCGGCGAGGCAGTTTCAACCGAGGATCCAGGTTCTCTCCCTGTAATGCTTCCCGGGGCAGGAGCGATGGAAAAAGCAGAATCCGATCGGAATCCACATCCGTACCACCTTCTCCATCTGGCGCCATGTCACTCCCGGGAGGAGTACTCCATTGGCCTGGATCGGGATTGAATTTAGCAGGCGAGCGCGGCGCGACGGTCTGCACACTTTCGAACGCGGAATCCCCCGCACCCTGAGAGGATCGGACGTCCTGGTGGGTTCGGAACGACGGAGTTTGAGCGTGCGAAAGCAACGTCATGGACGCGCCTGCGCCGTACACGATGAGACATCGGTACGCGCTCGCACTCATGCGAATAAAAGCATCACGGCAGCGGAGCACGGCCCCGTGATAGTTAGAAAAGCCCACAAATCGCAAACGAAATGTTTGCCGAAGCGCAATTATTTGTGATTTCATCCCACCCGAATTGAGCGCGCCCTGTCTTCCCATGAAGAGCCTTTCCGCATTTATAGTCGCCGTACTGTTTGCTGCGACGCTCCACGCAGATGAACGCCTAACCAAGGACGATGTACAGACCATCGTCGAGCAAGCGGTCGCGGCTGCTTCGAAGTCAGATCCGAATGCCATCATTGCGGTGGTGGATCGGGAGGGATTCATCCTGGCCTTGTGGGACGTGAAAGGCCGTCTGCCCAGCCCATTTGCTATTTTTCCGGCCGGGCCCTTCGGTCCGAACGCCCTGATCAATCCGACCTTCAAGCTATACTCCCTCGTCGACGGAGCTGTCACGCGGGCCGTTACTGCCGCATACCTAAGCAGTAACCAGGAGGCATTCACTTCGCGGACGGCCGGATATATCATTCAGCAGCACTTTCCGGTTGGAGTCCGGGACACATCGAATGGACCGCTCGTCGGCGTCGGTCTTTCCAGCTTGTTTTTCACCGACGTCAATCGTCCGAAGCTGATTCCACCTGGCTTTGACGGCAGTGCGGTCTTTCCGGCCCCAACTCCGGCCAATCCTAATCCAGCCCCGCAATCACCTGGAGTCCGCGCCCCCACTTTTCCGCCTTCGTCACTAAACGACTCTCCCGGCGGTGTACCCCTTTATAAGAATGGCTTTCTCGTCGGCGGGATCGGCGTAACCGGCGATGGATCGCCCACTGATCTGGCGCCTGCCGGCGCGATTATCTTCAATCAGGTACAGCATAATTTCACGACTGGATTCAAAGCGGGACATGACACCGATGAAGATGTGGCACTCGCCGGGCAGACCGGTTATCGCCCGTCGTCTGAGATACAGGGGAACAACGTTCTCATTGGCGGCATTCGCATTCCCTATGTGGCGGACAATGCGAATTTCGATATTCCCACAAGCACGCAGACGCTTGGCAGCATCGGCCGCTCGATCGATATCCCGTTACGCAATCTCGATCCGAATAACCCGAACGCCATCGTTAGTGGAATGCCGCAGGACTCGCCTGCTTCGTATCCTTATGAGGAAACAGAGCTCGACGGCGTTCCTGGCGAAATTCGGTTTACCGTCCGTGACGATCCGTTGATCAACACGCCCGGACGGCAATTGGTTGGCAAGAAGGCCCCTCGGCTTACGGCGAGCGAAGTGCGTTCCATTTTGGGTAAGTCAGCTGCTCAAGCGAATAGAACCCGCGCCGGAATTCGCCTGCCTGTCGGTGTTTCCTCGAGAAACTTCATCGCAGTCGTTAACAACCCGGACAAGCCCGGTGAAGCACCGGCCATCCTCGGCGTGTTCCGCACGACGGATGCGACGATCTTTAGTTGGGACGTCGCCGTGCAAAAGGCACGCACCGCCCTATTCTTTTCCAATAGCCAGCTGGCCATGAGCAGCCGGACTATCGGTTTTCTTGCGCAACGCTGGTTTCCGCCGGGCATCGATGGTCTGCCTCCGGGTCCCTTCTTCGGCTTCCAGGAAGCCGTCAGCCTCAAGCGGGACGCCAAGGGTCTATTCCCGGGGAATCACAATCTACCTAACGGTATCACCATCTTTCCTGGCGGGTTCCCGCTCTACCGCGATGGCAAAGTCATCGGTGCGATTGGCGTTTCCGGAGATGGTATTGATCAGGACGATCTGATCTCCACCGCCGGCACGGTGGACTTTCTGCCCAAGCAAACCATCCGCGCTGATCACTATCTCTATCACGGCGCCCGCCTGCCCTACGCCAAGTTCCCGCGCGATCCGGAACTGGAATAAGTCAGGTTTTTGACTTACCGCGGTTTCGCGCGCGGACGCGATGCCGTTAACGTGGTGCCGCGAAGAATTCAGCTATGTTTCGGGCTCTCCTCTTTCTGATTCTTCTCCGCGCTTGCATTGTCCCGGCCTTTTCGCAAACCAGCCCGGTCCAGTTTCAATTGAAGGTGGAACCGCTTCCGCCGGACTTCGTCAAACTCGAACCGACGATCCGGGAACATATTCTCACCGCCGCGCAAACATGGGCAGATCATTTCGACTGCAAGCCATGCACGGTCCAAATTCAATTCCGGTTGCAACCGTGGAATGCCCGTGGGTTTGGCCGCAGCGTCGCGGGAGCTCCCACTGGCGAAAATGCCGGGGACAAGCCGATTTCCGAGGAAGGCTGGGCGCATCTGCTTCGGACCGGACAGGACCCGAATGGCGCCGCGCCAGACGTGGAGATGGCTTTCGATCCGGATTACTTCCGCACTTTGTGGTGGGATCCAAATCCGAAATCCCGGCACGCCATCGTGCCGCGCGAAAAGCTCGATGCCATGTCCGTCATCCTGCACGAGCTCGGGCACGCCATTGGATTCAATGGCCACATCGATATGCAGACCGGCAAATCGAAAGACGGTGTGCTGTCTCCCTATGATCGCTGGGTCAGCTTCGATGGGACGGATTTCTTCTTCACCGGCCCCAGCGCAGTAAAGCTCTATCACAAGCCCATCCCGCTCGCGAAGACCGCGAACAACTATCATCACGTCGGCGAAAAAGGCCCGCGCCTCGATCACAAACTAAAGGATGATCTGATGAACGGGATCGTGATGGAGTATGGCAAACGGTACTATATCAGCGATCTCGATCTGGCCATCCTTAGTGATTGCGGGCTGCCGCTGAAGCCGGGAACATCAGGTGATCGGCGGTAGCCACCTCACCCCTTCACCAATCCCCAGCGTTTGTGCAAAAACCGCTCCCAGGGTGAAAAGAGGATCTTATCCGCCAGCAAGCCGATCACCACGATCACCAACATGATCCCGATGACCTGATCCATGGCATGCAGATTCCGCCCGTAATCAAGCAGCTGCCCCAGCCCGAAGCCTGTCAGGATCGGCACATAGATTTCCGCGGCCATCAGGGAACGCCACGCGAATGCCCACCCCTGCTTCACGCCACTGACAATGAAGGGCAACGATGCCGGGAGGATGACGCTATACCAGGTATGCAATCCGCGTGAACCCATGGTCTGGGCAGCGCGCGCGTAAATGGGCGGGACATTCCGGACGCCATTGTCCACCGCGATCTGCACGGACCAAAGCGTACCCATCACCACCACGAAAAGCATCGCCGCTTCCGTTTGCCCCAGACAGAGGATCGCCAGAGGCACCCAACACACACTCGGCAGCGTCTGCAGTCCCAAACCGATGACGCCGAGGGTATCCTTCGCCCACTCGAAACGGGCGGTGAGCAACCCAGCCGGAATTCCGAGTACAACGCCGACGCAATAGCCGATCAGAAGCCGTTTCACGGTCACCCATGCGGCGCTGAAAAGATCGCCATCCTGAGTCGCATGAACCAGATATTTCCAGACGTCGAGCGGAGGCGGAGAAACCAGCCGCTTCGAAGGAGGCAGCAATTGCACGGCGAAGTGCCACACCAAAACCAAGGCCGCAAAGAAGATAACAGCGTGCAGTGTGCGTTTGAATCGCATGATTAGTCAGCCACCTCCGCGTTTTCTTTACGGTGTTGCTTGAGAGCCCGCGTGATCTCGCTCGCGAAATTCGCCAGGTCAGGGCTGTTGATATCGCGCGGGCGCGGCAGATTGATCTGAAACTCTTCGCGAATCCGGCCCGGATGCGGCGAAAAGAGCAGGACACGATCCCCGAGGCATACAGCCTCGCGGACGTTGTGGGTGACAAAGACAATCGTCTTTTTCCGAGCCTGCCAGATCTGTTGGAGATCGCCGTAAAGCTGTTCGCGCGTCATGGCATCCAGCGCGGCAAACGGCTCATCCATGAGCAATACGCGCGGATTCGGCGCCAGCGAACGCGCCAACGCGACGCGCTGCCGCATGCCGCCGGAGAGCTCGTGAATGTTGGAATGCGCATAGCGATCGAGCCCCACGAGTTTCAGATAGAACATCGCCACCTCCTCGCGCTCTTTCGCCGTGAGGTTCGGTTTGAGCTTCAGGCCAAACAGCACGTTGCCGAGGACGTTCAGCCAGGGAAACAGCGCGGATTCCTGAAACATAACCATTCGGTCCCGCCCGGGTTCCGTCACCTTCTTTCCGTCCGACATGATGGTCCCGCTATCCGCAAACTCCAGACCGGCAATCATATTGAGCAAGGTGGACTTTCCGCAACCGCTGGGTCCGACGAGGCAGACAAATTGCCCTTCATCCACGTGGAGGCTCACATCATCCAGCGCATGGGTTTTCACCACGCCATCGCGAAACCATTTCGAGACATGCTCGATCGATAGCTTCGTCGGCCGGATTTCCCGGAGCTCTTCTTCGACTCTGTTATGAACGTTCGACATGAGCGGCGCCGGAGCGTTCGCGGATGCATCCGCTCTGGCAAGCCCTAAATTCCCAGCACTCATTGTATTGGTGCGACGAGGCGGCCGAGGTCGGTCGAACCGTTCAGAAATCCTACACTCTGTGCTTCTTTTACCAATACCTCGAACGGCTCACGCGCGATCGCGCTGGTGAACGTCAGCCGAGGCCAGGCACGATCCGCGAGAGACGCCGGAAAATCGCGGCGGGTGAGTTCTTTGAGCTCTGCCCGTACCAGTTCCTTCGCTTCGTCCGGATGCTGATTGATCCACTCCGTAAGTTCGGTGTGCGCTTTGACAAACTTTTGCACGAGCTCCTTTTTCTCCGACAACGCTTTCACACTCGATGCCAGCACCGTGGTCACTGTGTCCTTTTGCTCAAGATAGATCTTTCCTTTCCCTTCGAGTTCCAGACGTGAAACCCACGGTTCCACGGTCCAGACGCCATCCACTTCCTTACGGGCAAAAAGGTCAAGTTGGTCCGGATTGCTCGTTGGCAGGATCTTCACGTCCCCACCTAGCTGCGTGATTTGATAGCCCTGCTTTTTCAGCCATGCGCGGCAGGCCACGTCCTGCGTATTTCCAAGTTGCGGAGTGGCCAGTTTTTTACCCCGGAAATCCTCCGGTTTCGAAAGACGTCCGTCGTCCTGGGCGACCAGCGCGGCCCCGCCAAGAGCAGCGCCGGAAATCACCCGAACTTCCTCCCCCTTCGCTTTATCGTAAGCGTTCAGAACCGGCGTCGGCCCCACATAAGTGATATCAATCGAGTCGACAAAAATCGCCTCCATGGCCGATGGCCCCGCATTGTAGGTGTACCACTGGATTTCCACATCAGGTCCGAGGCGCTCTTCAAACCAGCCCTTTCCCTTAGCCGTCAGAGCTCGCGCCACAAGTGCCTGGGCGTGAGTAATATTCGGAAAATGCCCGACACGCAGAACCTTTTTTCCACCATGGGCGCCAGAGCCATCGGAGGGGCGATTGCAGGCGGCGAGAGCGACAAGAAGCACACCCAGGGCGGCGCCGCGAAGAAGCGAGATCATAGTTGATTAATATAGTGGAGTATTCGAAATATCTCTACCGGAAGAATATTGCAACAGAGGAATCTGCTTTTCGCTCAAAAGTCACCGCCGTCCGTGAATGAAAACGTTTCCCGTCCCATGTGCGCGCGGATGGACGCAAGACCCTCTTGATCTTAATCGTACTCGTAATCCCCCTTGGATGAGAGCGTCCTCTGAATCTCGGGCTTCGATTAAGATTAAGACCTTCCGCCTCCCCATTTGCCCTCCTACCAAAAAGAAAAGGCGACCTCCCCCCACAGGGAAGAAGCCGCCCTAAGCTCAATACTGCGTGGTGGGGAACCGTTACTTCCCGATCTGCGGTCCATCACCCAGATCTTCCGGTCCGGGGAGATGCAGCTCACGAATCCAGAGACTGCGGTAGCGAACCGGATTGCCGTGATCCTGCAGTTTCAGCGGGCCTTTTTCCGGATGCGGATGATACGTGCCGACCTGGCGATGCGGTGTCTCGCCGATGAGCGCGATGTGATTCTGCGTCAGAACGCCATTGTGAAACGTGGTAACGTAGGCCGGCTTCGCCAGCTTTCCGTCCTTAAAGCGCGGGCCTTCGAAAACGATGTCGTAGGTCTGCCACTGTCCCGGAGGACGGCTGGCATTCACGAGCGGCGGCATATAGCCATAGATAGCCGTGGCCTGACCGTCGGGATAGGTCGGGCTTTCGTAGTTATCGAGAACCTGCATTTCATACCGGCCAAAGAGGAAGACGCCGGAATTGCCCCGGCCCTGGCTCTTACCCGTCGGCGGGTTCGGCGCTGTCCATTCCACGTGCAACTGCACATCCGGGCCGAATTCTTCCTTCGTGAAAATGTCGCCCGTCTTGTTCACTTCCATATAGCCGTTCTCAACTTTCCACTTGGCGTCCTGGCCATTGCTGGAACGCCATTTCGAGATGTCTTTTCCGTCGAAAAGAACGATCGCGTCACTCGGCGGAACGCTGGCCTTTTCCTGGGTGGCAAGTTCACCCGGATTCACGATTTTCGGTTGTGGACGGCCACTGTCGTGGACGTGCCATTTGGTGCCCGGAATGATGGGCGTGTCGGTGTAGCCGAGGTCATCCGCAAAAATGAGTGCAGGCACTCCAGCGGCGACCACGAGGGCAAGAAGAATACTCGAGGATTTAGTCATGAACGTTCAGTTGGGGATTGGGAGCCACGATGAACATGGATGAAACACCGATGGCGAGGACATTCTTAGCCGCGAAAGAAATTCGGTCCGGCGTTTTACAGGTGCGGTGCGGCCGGCTTGATCGGCGCTAAGAATCCCATCACCCCATACGCCTTCACCTTGCGCCGATAAACTTTGTCACCGCACGTCGCATAAATCGTGTCGAAATCTCTTCCGCCAAAGGTCAGATTCGCCACGCGCCCGTTTGGCGTCGGAATGATGCAATTCACGCGTCCGGCCTGATCGCAGACCTGAATGCCCAGCCGCGTCGCCACATACAAGCGGCCTTCGCGATCCACCCGCATGCCGTCCGCGCCGGAATCGTCCGCATTGTCGGGGACATGCAGCCAATAGTAACGCTGCTTGTCAGCCAGCGAACCATCCGGCTGGATCTGATAGGAATAGACCCAGTGCGATTTTGTATCGTCAACGTAAAGCAACGTCTCGTCCGGTGAAAGCGCGATCCCGTTGGCAAACTTCAAGCCCGTGTCGACGATCTTCTTTTCGCCATTCGGTTTGATGAGCCACACATTGCTCGGCTTCGTGCCATCCCATCCGGGTTCGGTCACATAGATGAGCCCATCCTGACGGACAACGATGTCATTGCCTTTGAAGCCACTCGCGATCTCCACCGGCTCTGGTTTGTCCAGCGAGTAGGCGACGATCTTTTCTTCTCCGCCCGCCACGGAGTACAACCGGCCGTCCGGGCCAAAAATCTGCCCATCACCATGCTTCGAATCGGCGATGAATTCCGTGACTTTGCCATCTTCTTCTACGCGATAAGTTTTCGAATTCGGCGGATCATTGAAGAACACCTGCCCTTTCGCATTCACCGCCGGCCCTTCGCTGAATTTGTAACCCTCGGACACCAGCTTCCAATCCTCCCCAGGAATGAGGATCTGCGAAAGCATCGCATTCTTTGAAACGCCTGCTTTCACCGGCGCCGGCCAGTCTTTCCAGAGCCAGCGCACGGCATCCGGGAAAATGGCCGTGGCGTGCTTTCCATTGTGCCCGCCATCTCCCCACGCGTGGTTCACTTCATAGCCGGCAAAGGTCAGCGAACGCTCCAGCTCCTGATTCGCCATCCACCAGTCGCCGGCATAGATATTCTGATCCGCGGAGCCATCCTGGAGAAAGACGCGCATCGGCTTCGGCTCATATTTCCGCACGAGACTCGGATAGTCGTTGCCGCCGCGGAGATCGACATAAGTGCCGACACTGGAAAAGACACGCTGAAAGGCATCGGGCCGCTCCCACGCTGCGGTGAAGGCGCATATCCCTCCGCTGCTCGAACCACCGATCGCGTGATCCGCCGCATTCTTCGAAAGATGAATCGGCCGGCCATCGGGCGCCGTCTTCGTTTCCACCTCCGGCAGGATTTCGTTCAGCACGAAGCGCACGTATGCATCCCCCAGCCCATCGTACTCGTAGCTCCGGTTGAAGCGATCCAGCGCATTTTCACTCGGCGCTTTCACGCGGCCGTGCATGATGAATACGCCGATCGTGACCGGCATTTCCTTGTTCGCGATCAGATTGTCGAAAACCGTCGGCGCGTTGAACTGAACGCCATCCTGATTCACCCAAAGGCAGGCCGGTTTCGCCGGATCGTACTGCTTCGGAATGTAGATCCAGTAGTCCCGCGTCGTGCCAGGAAAGATCTTGCTCTGGTCGAAGGTGAATTTCAGCACGTCCCCTTTGGGCACGCCGTCATGGGGTCTGGAATCCGGCCCGGGCTGATAGTCATCGGCGGCGCGGACCGGTTGCGGCGCCGCGAGAAGAAGAGCGACGGAAGCGGTGAGGATCGGGAGGAGAAACTTCATGGGAGATCGGAGAATGGGAGGATGCGACGGAGCTTCAAAGAGGAAAAGTTCGCTTGGTTACAGCCGTTAACCGTTCTGCCGCGAGGGCCTTTGAACTTTGAGCCTTGAACTTTGAAACCGTGCTCCGTTTGCTCCCTCCCTATGCTTCGCGTTAAACCTTTCCAAGGACTCCGTCCCGCCCCACACCTCGCCGCCGAGGTCGCCTGCGTTCCCTACGATGTCGTCAATACCGAGGAAGCAGCCGTTCTCGCGCTCGGGAAGCCGCATAGCCTGCTCCACGTGGACCGGGCGGAGATTGGCCTGCCGCCGGAAACGGATCCGTACTCCGCCGAAGTGTACGCTGCGGCCAAGGCAAACTTTCTCGAAATCCAGCGCAGTGGCGCACTCGTCCGCGAGACAGAGCCATGCCTTTATCTCTATCAGCAGCGCATGGGCGCCCACATCCAGACCGGCATCGCCGCCGTCTGCCATATTGAAGACTACGAAAACGACCTGATCAAAAAGCACGAGAAAACGCGCAAAGACAAAGAGGACGACCGCACCCGCCTCATCGACACATTGAGCGCCGACACCGGCCCGGTCTTCCTCACCTACCGCGACAGCCCGGACATCAATGGCTTCGTCGCGCAATGGACTCAGCGGTCCGCACCGATCTACGACTTTCTCGCTCCCGACGCCATCCAACACACCGTGTGGCGCGTGCCGATCGGCGCGGAATTCACCGCGGCATTTGGACGTGTTCCGGTTGCTTACGTGGCCGATGGGCATCATCGCACAGCGAGCGCGGTGCGGGTCGGCCGCGAACGGCGGGAGAAGAATCCGAATCACACCGGCAATGAAGACTACAACTGGTTCCTCGCCGTTCTCTTCCCGGCCAGCCAGCTCCAGATCCTTCCCTATAATCGCACGGTCAAAGACCTGAATGGCCACAGCACAGACTCGTTTCTGAAAGCCGTTGGCAGCGTTTTCCGCGTACAGCCTGCTACGTCTCCCACGCCGACAAAGCCGGGAGATATCCGCATGTATCTCGCGCAAAAATGGTATGACCTCACCTGGCAGCCCGCCGCGAACGCCGATCCGATTTCACGCCTCGATGTAACTGGATTGCAGGACCGTCTCCTCGCTCCGATCCTTGGCATCGACGATCCACGCACGAGCAAGCGCATCGATTTCATCGGCGGCATCCGCGGCACGGACGAACTCGTCCGCCTCGTTGATTCCGGAAAAGCCGCCGTCGCTTTCTCCATGTACCCGACCACTGTCGCACAGCTCATGGACATCGCGGATGCCGGACAGATCATGCCGCCAAAGAGCACATGGTTTGAGCCCAAACTGCGCTCTGGATTGTTCGTTCATACGTTCTGATCCGCGATCAGGAAAAACGTAAGATCATAAGATATACTCCCTCGTATCCGCGCATTCGGGTGCGAGGGAGAATTCCGGCAACCTCCGTGAACGACGAAGAACATCTCCAGCGATTCGAGGATCAGTCTTTGCCGCTGGATCTCTGGAACCACCGCGCTCACCTTAAGGTCGCCTATCTCTACCTCACGCGTTTTCCGTTCGAAGAAGCCTTGCAAAAGTTGCGCACCGGGATCCGTGCATTCAATGCGGCCCACGGAATCGTCGACTCGCCAACCAGCGGCTATCACGAGACGGTCACCTGTGCCTGGGGCCAATTGGTTTACACCACGCTTTGCCAATTCGGCCCGGCTGCTTCCGCAGATGCCTTTTTCGATGCGCAGACGCAGCTCAATGAGAAACGCACGCTGTTGTTATTCTATTCGCGCGACCGGATCATGTCGCCCGAGGCGAAAGCCTCTTTTATCCGGCCCGACCTGGCTCCATTGCCTCAGCCCATTCACGCGCAAGACACCAAAACGGACACGACCGGCATCCCTTCACGAATTGTTTAGGGGTGAAAGCCCGTGTGCGACGGAATGCCGAATCTGAGCGGCTGCGGCAATTGTTGCAGGCACTAATCCGCCAACCAGGCAGGTAAAAAGTGTGACTCGGATCTTTCCAAGCAAATCGTGATGATAACTCGGTTCGCCGGTGTAGTGAGGCAACAGCCGCAGCATGGCAAAGGTCAGACAGGCTCCGATCCAAATAGGAAGAATGCTCGCAGTGGAGACTAAAGGCATGTGGTGGAGTCCACGTCTGCCGATGAGCGCCCGCAATGCTTGTACTGTGCAGAAACAGGAAAAAAGAACTACGGCCAGAAGTGTCGTAAGGGAAATCGGATTTTGTTGGCGTAAGCCGCGTAAAATCCAATGCGGCCCATCCGGAAACATAGCGGCCTCGCGTTCGGCAAATGTGTATGGGCCTTCCGCGGCAACGACCAAGCCAGTTGCCGGCTTTTCGCTCCCTGTAATGACAACGAAAACCGATAACGCAACCGCAAGAAAAAGCATGAAGAATACGACAATTTTCACAGGAAAGTTCAGAAGCGCCAGCCAACGCTCAGAGTAGGCGCCATTCTGGATGAGGCAAGAGCCACTGATCGATTATTCTCCCGCAGGCCCCCAACACCTCACCCCTTCCGATTCTTCTCCACAATCCCCCAAATGATGAGACTGAACGCCAGCAACCGGATCAGATAGATATAGTGCGCGGACTCATTGTGTCCGCTAATCAGCGCGAGTAGCACACGCTCCACGCTCATCACCGCAAACGCCGCGACAAAGAAGATAAAGAGGCGATCCCGCGTATCCCGCCACATTCTCCAAAAGATCAGCGCCACGACGATGGATGCACAAAAGGCCGCGCCTGAGAGGAACTGATTGATCATGGCCGCTTTGATTTAATTCCGGTCGTTGAAATAGCCAAAAATCAGCGCCAGCATCGAAGCCAGGGATAGGCAATTCCGTAGCGGCAGCAGGTCTATATTGGGCAGCAAAATCATATCCGCGAAAAGCGCGACGTTCGTCGCCGTCAGCCCTCCGAAACAAATTGTGCTCCACCACAATAGCGAGGCACGAGTCGCGCGATAGGCTCTGAAGAGCAGAATCGTGCAGAGCAGACTGGCAAAACCACAGAGGAGATAAACGAGTGGGGCCATGGCTATTTGCGTTTAAATCGAAAGGCTTCAGCAAAGTTCCTTGCCGACTCATTCGAAGGTTTAAAGATGGTTTCGAGTACGAGCACGCTTCGCGTGTGATATGCTTCCAACGTTTCGTCCGCGGCACGAGCCAGTTCCGCGGTCCGTGGCGCAAACCGATAGGTTCCGGGTTCCGACACCATCTCGAGCACCAAACCGCCTTCGCAAAAGTTCTGCAAGCGATTGGCAATTGAGTCGCGGTTCGTCAGCACCACGTCATAGATCTGCCCAACGGTCCACGCACGGGTCGGATTGCTTCGGAGCGTCTTGAGAACCTCCAGTTCTTCGATGCTTCGAATATGGGCGCGGATGAATTGCTGAACGGAAACGGCAAGGCCTTCTTCGGGCACGGCGGATCAATTCGTGAACGCCAAACCGCTTGGCCGTATTTGGGCGAGAAATCGGATGCCAAGCGCGCAGCAAATCGACAACCCACTCCTCTCCCTCGTTCCCCTCGTTACCCCACTCCCGTGGGGTAATGCCTATCGGCGACACTCCCGTGTCGGTGGTGGGCGCGAGAGACAGTGATTCATCGAGCAATCGCAATTTCAAAACACTGAGGCGCCCTTCGTTTGGAGCACGTCAGTGAAACCTGAGACGCACTACGCGACCGTTATCTGATTCATCGCATCAATCCTCCATTCCACCCTGGTCGGACCGCTGTCCCAGCGGTCCCTACCTAACAACATCACGCCTCAACCGAGCACTCACCCCTTGTGCCAGTCCTCCCAACACTCCACAAACCGCTCCACAAATCTGCGCGGCTTTTCCCGATAGCACTCCGAACCCAGCTTCCATGCTTTGCGCTGCAGATTCGAACGCCTCTCTTCGATCAACCGCTCGATCTCTGGAAACGCGCTCTCATCAATACCCGCCGCTTCGCGGTCTCGGTACAGCGAGTCTTTCAAGACGCCTAGGTCGTGGTCTGTCCCGAGCAGTTCACCAAGCTCTTTCGCATCCTTTTCGAGTCGTCCGAATTGCTTTCCTCCGATCTCGCGAAACAGCCGCATGAGCGCCCAAAACTCTTTTGTTCGCTGCCTCCACTTGTGAAGGCATTCCGTCGACGGCGTCTCCTCCGCTTTGGACCGCGCCTTTCGGGCTCGCCGATAAATCCGGTCCAGCCCTTTCCGAATCGTCTTCTCGCAGCCGGCAGCAAATTCCCATTCCCGCACAGAAGCCGCGGCATCCACCAGCGAACCGCCGATGGCATCGAGCGTGCGATGCGCCGGATTGCGGTGATGCGCGAGTATTTCCGAGAAAAACGCGCGCGCCTGATCCAGCGGCGCCAGCAAGCCCTCCGGCGCCTCGTGACAAAGATCTTCGATGGTCCGAACGCAGACTTCCGCATCACGGGCAATTGCCAAACGCCTCGCCGCCCGGCGGAATGTGCCGGTTTCCCGCAGCCAAGCTTCATCGCCAATGACAGGACGAACGAACCGCACCAGCGCCCGCAATTTCTTCAGGTGTTTCCGCGCATCATGGATCGGCTTCGCCGGATCTTCGCAGACAGCGCAGGCATGCAGATCCTGAAGGACGGCAGCGATCTCCTCGCAGGCGACTCGCTGGCAGCCTGCGGAGATGGTTTCATGTTTTCGAAGACGGAAATCCACGTCTTACATAACCCTCGAGGCGTCCAAGTTTCCAGTAATGAAGCACTTCGCCGTTCTTTGGAGGCTATTTCGCCTTCGGAGCGGCAAAGGCTTTTTGTTCGACGACGCGAACAGCGATGCCGCTGGCCAGGGAATCGGCCGGATTCAGGATAACGCGATCTTTCTCGGAAATTCCGGTCACGATTTCGATTTCGCGGCCGAAATCGCGCCCCATCCGCACGGAACGCAGTTCGACTTTTCCGTCTGAATTCACGACACCTGCCTGCGGCCCTTCCGAGCGGAAAAGCAGCGCATTCGAAGGCAGCGTCAGCAACGGCTTGTCCGGCGGCATGCTGAATTTCACCTCGGCATGGCTCCCGGCGAGGATTTCGCCTTTGGCATTGTCTAGCGACAGCTCGGTGAGAAGCGTGCGCGAAGCGAGATCGATCGCGCCAGCCGTCCGAACCACCTTGGCCTCGAAAGTGCGCCCAGGAAATTCGGTGAAACTCACTGCTGAATTTTGCCCCACGGAAATCGAACGCGAATGCGCTTCCGGGACATGCACGAAAACGCGCAACGTTCGCGCCTGCGTCAACTGAAACAGCGGATGCGCCGCGGTGGAGCTAACGAGCTGCCCCACATCGGTGTCGCGCTCCGTGATGATGCCGTCGAATGGCGCCGTCACCTTTTGGAAGGCCTGCAAATCTTCGAGCCGATGCACATTGGCTCGCGCGGCCTGGGACGACGCTTCGCTAGCATCGGCCGCCGCATTCTTCTCGTCGGCATCCTGGGCCGAAATCACCGATGTCTTCCGCAAGGTATTATATCGCGCCGCTGTGGTCTTCGCGAGCTGCGCCGACGCTTCGGCCTGGACAGCCTGGGCGCGGGCATTGGCCAATTCCTGGTCGAGTTCCGGCGTGTCAATTTCAGCAAGGATATCCCCTGCTTTCACCTCGGTTCCGATATCGGCAAGCCACCGTTTCACATAACCATTGGTCCGCGCATAAATCGGCGCCTCCACAAAAGGCCGGACCTCGCCCGGCACAACAAACTCTGCATCCTTCCGGGAAACATGCGGTGAAATGACCGTGACCGATGGCTCGGAGAGGACTTCTTTTTGCTCCTGGAGAACAGTGCGCGCCTTGATCCGAGGCAGAATTCCGACCACCAATCCAGCGCCCAGCACAAGGAATGTCCCGACGAGTAAGCCCACCGGCGCACGGCGCCTGGTCGCGGGATGGGAAGGTCTGGCCGAGGAACGGGCAACAGAGGCTGGCGGAGCAGTCTCCAGCAAGCCAGCGGGTTCATGATCAAGAGTCTTCATGGAAATGGGGTCAGGCGTGAACAGGCTCGGGCACTTCTTCCTCATCAGGGAGAAGCACGCCCGTGCTGACCGGACGATGCCGGTGAATCGCGGCGAATACGATCGGCACGAAAAGAAGTGTCGCCACGGTGGCGCAGAGAAGGCCTCCGATCACCGCACGCCCGAGCGGCGCGTTCTGCTCGCCGCCTTCTCCAAAGCCGAGCGCCATGGGCAGCATGCCGATGATCATGGCGAGCGCGGTCATGACCACCGGACGCAACCGCGTAAAACCTGCCTGCAACGCGGCTTCGATTGCATCGGCGCCGTCCTCCATTGCGTGCCGTGCGAAAGTCACGACAAGCACGCTATTCGCCGTCGCCACGCCGAGACTCATGATCGCTCCCATCAGCGCGGGAACGCTCAGGGTTGTGTGCGCAACGAAAAGCATCCAGATGACTCCGGCAAGCGCGCCAGGCAGCGCCGTGATGATGATGAATGGATCCAGCCAGCTTTGGAAATTGATCACCAGCAGCAGATAGATCAGCGCGATCGCGAAGACCAAGCCCCAGCCCAATCCCACAAAGGATTCATGCATGGTTTCCGCCTGGCCGCGAAAGATAATCTGGCTGCCATAAGGCAGCTCCTTGCGGGCCTGCTCGACCAGCGGCTCGATGTCGCCCAACACGCCGCCCAGATCGCGGCCCGAGACACCACCATAGAGATCGATGACCGGCTGCACATTATAGTGCGACAATACGACAGGACCGCTGCGCCGCTCCATGGTGGCCACATTGGAAAGCACTTGTCCGTTATTCTGGCCCGCCTGGCTGTTCCCGATGGCGATGTTATTCAGGACGTCGAGTGAATCGAGCTGATACTCTGGCACCCGCGCATTGATGAGATAGGCCACGCCATTGTTAGGATTGAGCCAGTAACCCGGATTCACCTGCCCGCTGCCGCTCACCGTAAGAAGAACGTTGTTCGCGACATCCTCCGCCGTAAGTCCCACTTCCGCCGCCTTCGTCCGGTCCACGTTGAAACGCAGCTTCGGCTGATCCGCCGGTTGCTGGATCCGAACATCGACCGCACCTGGAATCTTCCGCAACTTATCGGCCAGGCGCGCCGCCGCTGCGCGGTTCTCATCGACCTTGCGCCCAACAAACTGGATATCAAACGGCGATGGCAGCCCGAAATTCAGCGTCTGGCCAATGATGTCAGCCGAGAGGAAATAGAATTCCGTTCCGGGGAATTCACGGTTCAATGAGAGCCGCAATTCGCGTTCGTAATCTTCAGTCGGCCGATGGCCCGGATTCAAAGTCACCAATACATCCGCATCACCGGAACAAATAACTCCGGAATTCGAGTAACTCAGACAGGTGCCGCTGATCGGCACACCGATGTTATCCAAAATGCCGCCGAGATCTCCCGGACGGATTTGCGCGCGCATCCTTTGTTCGATGATATCGAGCAGCCGCGCCGTTTCCTCGATACGCATGCCGGACTTGGCCCGGACATGCAGACGGAATTGTCCGCCATCCACCTTGGGAAAGAAGTCCTGCCCGAGAAATGGAATCAACACGCACGATCCGGCGAAGAACAACAGAAAGCAGACAATGACCCGTCCGCGATTCTCCAGACTCCACTCCAGCACGGAACGATACGACTCCCTAAACCGGGCAAAGGCCGCTTCGAATCGGCGTTGAATTTTGACGAAAGAATTGCGCGTCGGCGCTTCGTCTTCGTACTCCGCTCCTTCCACACCGATATGCCCGCGATGGTTCTTCAGAAGATACATCACCAGCGTGGGCACAAGCGTACGGCTGAGGAGATAACTCGCCAGCATCGCAAAAACCACCGCCTCCGCGAGCGGGACGAAGAGATACTTCGCCACGCCGGCGAGGAAGAACATCGGGACAAAGACGATGCAAATACAGAGCGTCGAAACAAAGGCCGGCAAAGCGATCTGCTCGGCGCCATCGAGGATCGCCTGCCGCAGTTCCTTCCCCTGCGCCAGGTTGCGTTCGATATTCTCGATCTCCACCGTCGCGTCATCGACGAGGATCCCCACGGCCAGCGCCAGGCCGCCCAGGGTCATCAGATTGATCGTCGAACCGAGCACACTCAGAACCGCGATGGAACACAGCACGGAAAGCGGAATGGAAATCGCGATGACTAGTGTGCTGCGCCAGTTACCCAGAAAGAGCAGAATCATCAGCGCCGTAAGACACGCAGCGATCACGCCCTCGCGAATCACGCCATCGATTGCCGCTTTCACAAAGATCGATTGATCCGCTACCGGCTTCACATCCACCGGGTCGGAAAGCCCGGCGACAATGCCCGGAATCGCTTTCTTCACCTGGTCCACCACATCGAGAGTCGATGCGCTGCCCAGCTTGAAAATGGTGATGAGCGATCCGCGCAAGCCATCCTGGTGCACGATATTCTGCTGCGGCTGATAGCCATCGCGAACGTGAGCCACATCGTGCACGTAAACGATCGCGCCATTGGCCCGTTTCACCGGAAGATCACTCAACTCTTCGAGCTTCGCCGGACTGGAATTCAGCTCGACGTCGTATTCCGTTCCGCCAATCTTGGAAGTGCCGGAAGGAAGGATGAGATTCTGCGCACTCACCGCGTTGACCACATCGGCTGGAGTGAGTCCATGGCTCTGAAGCGCGGCCGTATCCAGGTCCAGATTGATCACGCGTGTCTTGCCCCCGTAAGGATACGGGATCGCCGCTCCGGGCACGACCGACAGGCCGATGCGAACCTGGTTCAGTGCGAGGTCGAATACTTCCTGTTCCGAGAGCGTGTTGCTACTCAGCCCGTACTGCATCACCGGAACGTTCGATGCATTATATCGAATGATGAGGGGCGGCGTTGCGCCCGGCGGCATTTGCTTCAGCACCGTCTGTGCGATAGCGGTCACCTGTGAGACGGCCGCATCCACACTCGCCCGAGGCTGGAAGAAAATTTTGATGACGCCGACACCGTTCAACGAATTCGACTCGATGTGCTCGATGTTGCTCACCGTGGCCGTGAGCGCGCGCTCGTGGACATACACGATCCGGCGCTCCATTTCCTGCGCATTCAGCCCCGTGTACTGCCAGACCACGCTCACCACCGGGATATCGATCTCAGGAAAAATATCCGTCGGCGTACGCAGCAGGATCACGGGAGTGAGCAGCAGCAGCACCAGCGCGCAGACGATGAAGGTATAGGGACGCCGAAGGGCGAGACGAACGATCCACATGACTTGGTCGGATCTATTCCGCTGGGCTGCTCATCTTAGACGTCAAGCGCCGCACGGCACGCCGCGTCGGTGACCCGGTGAAGATCGGGCGCTGAATGGGACGGGCGCGTTTCATGGCGACCAGTGTGCGGGAACGGGTTGAATAATTCCAATATATGTTTAGTGTCTCATCCATAAGCTAACCATATTGAATTCCCTTAGATGGATTTGCGTCACCTTCGCTATTTCGTGGCCGTCGCCGAGGACTTGAATTTCAGCCGCGCCGCGGAGCGCCTTCGCATCGCGCAGCCGGCGCTCAGCATGCAGATCAAGGCCTTGGAGGAGGAATTGGGCGTACAACTCTTTGAGCGCACAAGCCGGAGCGTCCGGCTCACGCACGCCGGATCCACGCTGCTCTCGGAGGCTCGCACGGTGCTCGCCGCCGCCGAACGCGCCGAGCAACAGGTGCGCCGCGCGCATCGCGGCATGATCGGCACATTGCGCATCGGCATGATCGCGGGCGCGGCCAATGCCCGCCTCGCGGAACAGCTTCGCAGTTATCGCAGCGCCTTCCCCGACGTGAATCTGTCGCTTTTCGAGTTTGGCTCCTCCGTGCAGATCGAGCAGCTGCTCGCCGAGCGCCTGGACGTGGGTTTCCTCCGTCCGCCCGTGGAGTCAAACCAGTTGACGGTCCGCCATCTCGACGAAGCGGAAGTCCTGCTCGCGGTTCCGACACAGCATCGCCTGGCCAAGGCGGCGCACATTTCCTGGAAAGACTTTCATCAGGAGCCGCTGGTCATGGTGCAACCCGGACTGCAGCACGGCTACTACGACCGTTTTCTCGCCCTCTGCGAGGAAGCCGGTGCGCGTCCGTCCGTCGGACAATACGCCAATGACGTCCAAACCGTGCTATGGATGATCTCGGCCGGCCTCGGCATTTCTCCTACGACGGAGACGCTAAAGGAAACCCGCCGTCCGGGAGTTGTCTTCCGGCCCATGCCTCCTGGGCTGCCCAAGGTCCGCACGTGCCTCGTCTGGAAGACGAGCAACCATTCTCCTCTGCTACACGAATTCCTGCGCCGATTCGGCGAAAGCGGGAATGGTTCGGATCGAAAGAGCTGAACGCCGCAACTTATCGGAACTGGCGCCAGAAGAGCACCGCCGAAATCACGAATCCGACCGACGTGATGATCAATCTCACACGGCCTTGCGAGATTCTGAGCGAGTAGTGAGCGCCGAGGAAATAACCGATGAGCGCGCCGCAGGCCATGATGATCATCTTCGGCCAGTCGATGAGGCCGCTGTAGATGAACCAGATCGCCGCCACGAGATTGATCAGGGAACCGAGCACATTCTTCAGCGCATTCATCTCGTAGATGTCGGTCAATCCCAGAAACCCCAGCGAGGCGAGCATGAGAATCCCGATGCCGGCGCCGAAGTAACCGCCATAGACTGCAACGGCAAACTGAAAGACAATCGCCGCCCACACACTCGGATGATGCGGCTTGGCCGTAGCCTTCGCTTCGAATCCAGCCAGCTTGCGGAAGAGCCCTTGAGTGAGAAACAGTACCGTGGAAAACAGCAGCAGATACGGCACAAGCCGCGCGAAGGCTTCGTTACTCGTATGCGTGAGCAGGATACTCCCCAACCAGCCACCCAGGATACTCACCGGCACAAATCGCACCAGCCACGGACGCACGATGGCGATTTGATTCCGGAACCCATAAATGCTCCCCGCCGTCCCGACCACAAGGGCCAGTGTGCTCGTGGCATTGGCCGTCAGTTCCTGGGTGCCGAAGAAGATGAGCGCGGGAAAAGTGATGAGCGTGCCGCCGCCGGCGATGGCATTGATTGCTCCCGCCGCACAGGCGGCGATGGCGAGACCGGCAGCTTCGAGAACGGAAATCATGCGCCATCTCTGAAGCATAACTCTCCGCGCTGACAAGGCGCAGCTTGCATCGGCCGCGGGCGTAGGCGTGAATCTATGCGATGGATGGAGCAACTTTTGTCGAACCTGAACAGCGCCAGAACACGCGCTTCTTCGATCTTCCTGACGGAAGCCGGATCGCTTACGAAGAATACGGAAACCCGAGCGGTCCCCCGGTCTTTTTCTTTCACGGCTGGCCAGCCTCGCGCCTCCAAGGCGGAAGTTGCGCACAGGCCGCTGAGGAACTCGGCGTGCGCATCATCTCACCCGATCGTCCGGGAGTCGGACGCTCCACCTATCGCGCAAACCGGCAGCTTCTCGATTGGCCTCCTGTGCTCCGCGCCCTGGCGGATCACCTCGGGCTCGAGACCTTTCGCATCATGGCGCTATCTGGTGGCGCTCCGTACGCGCTGGCCAGCGCCTGGGCGCTGTCCGATCGCATCCCCGCCATCGCGGTCGTCTCCGGTGCTCCACCGCTTCCTCCCGATACCGATCAAGCTGCGCTCTTTTCGGTTTATCGCTGGCTGTTACAGATCCATCGAAAGCGCCCCTCCCTCATTCATACGATCTTCCGAGTGGCTCGACCGGTCGTGACCATTCGTCCGCCCGGCTGGCTTCGCGACTGGATGTTAAAGATGACGTCTCGCGCCGATGCCGAAGTCCTCGCCAGACCGGAGGTCTTCAACCGCAAGTTCGAAGGCTACCGCGAGGCCTGGCGCGGCTCCGCCAGCGGCGTGGTGACCGATGCCGAAATCTACGCCCGAGACTGGGGCTTCCCGCTCGCCGGCGTGCGCGTACCGGTGCGGCTCTGGCACGGCAGGGACGACCGCAATTTCTCCTGGAAATTAGCCGAGCAAGTGGCCGGGCAGCTTCCAAACTGCACCGCCCATTTCGTGGAGGGAGAGGGCCACTACTCGCTCGGCATCCGCCACTGGAAAGAAATCCCTCAAGACCTCATAGCCGTTTAGCCGGTTAGTCTGCCGGCTTGCTATCCCGACGCCATCAACCAAGACTCGGCCCACGTTTTTCGAGAAAGGACTCCACTTATGTCGCATCCCTCCCTCCTTCACGAATGGTTCGAAGAAGTCTGGAACAATGGCCGCGTCGAGGCCATCGATGAACTCATGGCTCCCAACGCCATCGCCCACGGTATTGTCGATGACCATGGCAATGACTTGCGAGGGCCGGCCGCCTTCAAAACGTTCTTCCATAAATTCCGCGAATCGTTTCCCGATATCCGCATCACCATTCTCGACCACCTGAAAGACGGTGATAAAGAGGTCGTCCGCTGCTCCGTCGACGCCACGCATCAAGGCCACCAACTCGGCTTCGCCCCGTCCGGCAAACCGGTGACCTTCACCGGCATGTGCATCGCCCGCGTGGAAAACAAACAGATCGTCGAAGCCTGGAATAACTTCGACTTTCTTACCATGTACCAGCAGTTGGGCCTACAGTTGCAGGCGATATAACTACGATTACGGCCTCTTCTGCTCCACAACAGCTTTTTCAGTCCTTTGCAGGCGCCGGATGCTGCTCGATATTCGGCAGAAACGCCGTGAGCAATCCGATCAACGGCAGGAACGAGCACACGTGATAAACGTAACCAATGCTTGTCAGGTCCGCGAGTTTCCCGAGCAGCGCGGATCCGATGCCGCCCATGCCAAAGGCCAGTCCGAAGAATAGCCCGGCAATCGTCCCCACATTCCCGGGAACCAATTCCTGCGCGTACACCAGGATCGCTGAAAATGCCGAAGCCAGGATGACGCCGATCACCACGGAGAGGACCGCCGTCCAGAAGAGATTCGCGTAAGGCAACGCCATCGAAAATGGCGCCACACCGAGGATCGAGATCCAGATCACGTGTTTCCGTCCGAAACGATCCCCCACCGGTCCGCCCAGCAACGTTCCCGCGGCCACCGCAAAGAGGAAAATGAAGAGGTAAAACTGCGAGCCCTGCACCGATACGTGAAACTTATCGATGAGATAGAACGTGTAGTAACTGCTCAGGCTCGCAAGATAGAAGTACTTCGAGAAAACCAACGCAACCAGCACGGCCAGCGAAACGACCACCGTGCACTTTGGAAATGGCGAAGCGGGCGCATTTCCATGAGATTTGCCGGAAGCCACGATCTGGTTGAGATGACTCCGGTACCAGTTGCCGACGAACGAGAGAATGATGACCCCGGCAATGGCCGCAAGAGAAAACCAGAGGATATGCCGCTGACCGCGCGGCACAACGATGAGCGCCGCCAGCAAAGGCCCCAGCGAACTCCCCGCATTCCCGCCCACCTGAAACAACGACTGGGCGAACCCATGCTTGCCGCCCGAGGCCATGCGAGCCACGCGCGACGACTCCGGATGAAAAATCGCCGACCCCATGCCGATCAATGCCGAAGATCCAATGACCACCGGATAACTCCCAGCATGAGAAAGAATTACCAATCCGATCAGCGTGAAACCCATCCCTACCGCAAGTGAGTACGGCATCGGCCTGCGATCCGTATACAACCCGACAAACGGCTGAAGAATCGAGGCCGTCATCTGGAAGGTCAGCGTAATCAGCCCGATCTGTGAAAAATTGAGGCTGAACGTGTCCTTGAGCAGCGGATAAATCGCCGGAATGAGCGACTGAATCGTATCATTCAGCAAGTGTGAGATACTGAGCGCGAGGAGGACCGCCAGCACCGTATCGGAGCCCGGACTCCGCGTGGCGCGGGCCGGTTCGTCTGAAACAAGCGTCTGCATGAGAATCTCCAACCTCCACGCGTTTGCCCGTTCTGTAAACCGGTCGACCGTGAAAAATTCGCTTCACCGTCATAACCCCAATCCAGCGCGGAGCATTTTCGAACCAAGGCATTCGCGAGCCACACGAGTTTGGAGCAGCGGTGTTAAGCCTCGGGCGCAACACCGCTTTCGGAAGGGGCAGGTCCGCGGGCATGCGCAGGGCGGGCCTTGTGCGAAGTCTAAAATTGCATGTCCGTAGAATGTCAATGTCCGTGAATCTGCGTCACACACAAAACAATCCGAAGTGGCGTGGCACTCAAGACTCAAAAACCCTCCGGCCCAAAAAATCGTCCTCTTCCAAACGGTCCGTCCATCGCAACGCCATCCACTTACTCCCTTGCCGGAGGCACATCCTGTCCTGTACTCTCACTTACGGTAACGCCGTCATGAACTCCAAGGTCCTGCTTTTCCATTTGATGTTGCAGTGCCCTCCCCTCCTTTCTTGCGCCGTTGCGCAAACCGTGAGGCTAATAGACCCCGTAGGCATCATCGCCACCACGATTTCCAGAACAAAGCAGTCACACCGCCGCCGACTATGAAATCACTTTACTCGGGAGCCCTCTCCTTCTTCGCCTTACTTCTTACTCTGGCTCCAGTCGTTGCCCAAACCGCTCGGACGACGATTCCTGTCGGACTGGTCAAGATCACCATCCCGGCTGCGCCCAACGCGAACACACTTTCCAGTTTGGCCATTTCCGCTCCGCTTTACGGAAACGCCGTATATCAAGGCGCAATCGTCTCGATCGACAGCGCCACAACGCTTACTCTGTCCAACGCCAATTTCACGGCAGGTCAATATGCTGCCTCCCCATATTTTGCGCGCATCATGTCCGGCACAAGCGTGGGCCGCTTCTTCCTGATCACCACAAATTCCATTAATCAATTGACTGTCGACACCGCGGGAGCGGACCTGACGACGTTGCTTTCCCCGGGAGACATCGCACAAATCGTCCCCGCCAATACGTTGGGAAGTCTTTTCGGAGCAACCGCTCCGGGCTTTGTGACGGGCATCAGTGCCAATACTGCCGATAACGTCTTTCTTTGGATTGGCGGCACCTGGGAAGTCTACTACAATGACGGCACTCACTGGCACGCGGCGGGAAGCCTCAATCCAAATCTCGACGCGACGATTATTTATCCTGACGAGGGTGTCTTCATTTCACATCGTTCAACCACCAGTCCATTGGTTTTACACCTGGCTGGCACTGTGCCTTCAACGCCGGAACAATCAGATCTCCCCGGCGCCGGATCGACACTCCTGCCCAACCGGTTTCCGGTCGACGTCCAGTTGATCAACATCGGCCTGCAAAACTCTCCCAATTGGAAATCTGGCATTACTGCCAGTCAGGCAGATAACGTCTATGTCTGGAGTACAGCGTCGGAAACTTGGAACCTATTTTATTACAATGGCACCCACTGGCGTGAATCAGGCAGCCTCATTCCCAATCTGGACGCCACGATCATTCCTGCAGGAACATCCGTTTTCGTCACCCGAGCAAACACCACGCCAGCCTTCGTCACCCAGCCACTTCCCTATACTCCCTGAGCCGCGGATCGGTCTTTGCTCCCGGGAAGATGACGGGTTCGAATCTCAATCTTTAAGTCGCTGCACGCTTCGGCAGCGCGAGCAAGCAGCTGCGCGCCATCAGGGTGCAGTGGATAGCGAGTGACCACATCAATCACGATGTCTCGTCCCGTTGCCGCAGGATACACCGATTCCAACTGCCCCTCTTCGACAAAATCGAAATAGGCATTAAGTTTCGCTTGCAGAGATCCGCCGGATCAAGGCCATCATCCACCGCGGGAGCCTCGATCAAAACCGCCCGCCCCGCCGCATCGTAATGCGTTTCCGTCTCCTTGCCGAGTTCGTCGGTGACTTTCCACTTCAAGCCGGTCGACGTGAAGAAGGTCGATACGTCCTTCGTATCCGCGTAAGTGACGTGGTACGGCCGGTTCAGGGCGTCGAAATCCGTCGTCGTCGTATTCGTGCGATCGTCGGTGACGGTCTTCGGATTGCCGACGTTGTCGTAGCCATAGCTCGTCGTGGCAAAGGTTTCGTTTGGCGCCAGGGCGTACTGCTGGACCTTCGAGGTCAGCCGGTAAAGCGCATCGTAATGATTGGTCGTGACATAGCCGCGCGGATCCCGAACCGAGGTCGGCTTGAACCCCGCGCTATCGAAAGCCGAGGCACCGGCATTTAGCCCATCATAGTAATAGTTCGTCACTTTCAGCAGCGCATCGGTAGTCTTGCTGAGCCGCTGGAGGTCGTCGTATTCCATCACCGTCACCTTGCCCATCGGATCGGTGACCGACGTTTTCGAGTTCACCGCGTTATAGTCGTATTGCGTGACGAGATTTCCCCCGCTCACCACCCGTGTAACCGTGGTCAACCGGTTCAGGCTATCGTAGTCGTACCCGGTAACGTGTAAGTTTTCATCGGTTTCGGAAGTCTTGTTTCCGTTGTCGTCGTACCCGAGGAGTTTTTCCGCGCCTTCCGGATACACGACCTTGAGCAGCCAGTTCCGCACGGAATATTCAAACGCCGTGACATATCCTTTCGGATCGGTCACCGAGAGTTTATTCCCGTTGAGATCGTAAGTGTAATCCGTCTCCAGGTGCAGCCCATTCGGATCGACGATTTCCTTCTGAATGCGCCCGTGTTCGTCCAGGTCGTATTCCGTGACCATATCGGTGGTCCAATCGAAGTGATCGAAATCCTTCACCGTCTTTTGAGTTACCACCCCTGGGAAATTCACGTTGTCGTACGCATAGTCCGTTTCCTGGACAACGGCCGTTGTATTGTCGCCACCGGCATAGACGATTTCGTTCAACCGGCGTCCGAACACATCCACATCGTAAGTCCGTAGCCGTCCGTCCTCGTCGAGCATGCTATCCATGATCCGGAAAACTCCCGTGTAGTGGAAGTTTTTCGAGTGCAGGAGCGCATCGGTCTGCGCCGTCGGGTCCGGCCGTTTCCCGGCGAAGCCGGCCACGGGATACGCCTTTTGATAGAGCGAGGCGACGCCGATCGGATCGTTGTACTCGTAACTGGTGACATTCCCGCTGAAATCCGTCACCAGGGAGAGGGCCAGGCCCGCCGACGGATCGAAGTTAAAACTCTCCGAACCAAGCGGAGCCGCATCCGGCCCATAACTGATATTCATCGTCGTGTAGAAGACGACCTTCGGGATCGCCTCCACCGGCGTATTCGGGTAGGTGCCCTGGACGTCAAATACCTGCGCACCGCCGAAAGAATAAGTGATCTGCTTGCCTACGGCATCAGTCACGTGAGCCACGCGCTGGCTGTTTGCCGACAGCGAAGGCAAGCCGTCGGCGCCACGCAGCACCTCGACCAGCGAACCGCTGTGATCGAAGAACGCGCTCCCGAGATTGCCGGGAAGATCCACCTGGACGACATTCCGAGGGGCGCCCGTCTGGATGACGAAGTTGTGGATCAGATTGTATTCCAGCTTCGTGTGGTCGACTTGATAGCTGAACGTGTAGGTGTTCCCCTTTGGATCGCTGATCGTCTTGATGTCGATGTGATACTTGGGAACGGGCTGCCCGTTATTGAGATCCGGCGGAGTCAGATCGTCCTCCTTCGCGTAATCGTAGGTGAAATCGGTGTGCTTGCCGTCAGGGCCGATGACCGAGGCAAGCACAGTCTCGGTGTCATTCACGTCATCGAAAGTGTGCGCCGAATAACTATACTGATAAGCCTGCCCATTCGGGTCCCAGATCGTCGTCACATACCCACCCGCATCCTGGGCGATGCTGATGCACTGGGTCGGATCCGCCGCGAGGCTGATCGTGGCCGGGACCAGCGTCTTCGAATTGGCCGGATATTGATAATTCAGGGTATTGCCCAGACGATCGGTGACTATCTTGGCGGGAAGATAGAGGTGCGATTCCGCTTCGGTGCCATTATCTCGGCTATTCATGACCGATCGCACCAAGGCATGAGTCCCGTCAAAAGTGATGGCGGTGCCGTAGCGATCGACAAAGGTCCCACCATCATAGGTGCATTGGTAGTCGCTATTTTCACGAGCATCGCCCGGCACCGGGACATACCCGGCGAATGAGCCATCCGGGTCGACAATGGGAATAAAGGTGTGGGAGGCGCCATTCTGATCAATGATGACGTCGGTCTCGATTTGGTCCTGACCGGTCCTGATAATTTCCAGGGACGGGCAAAGGTTGGCGCTCCAGCCTGCTCCGAAGGGGCGATCAAGCCGTTCGTGGGGGCGCAATCCGTTGCGCATGTTCCAGACTTCGGAAAGCGTATCGCGCCGAATACTCAGCGGCAGGTCGCTGCCCGGGAGATGGACATAGATATCCGTCGTGCTGTGATGCAGGCCGAGCGTGAGCGCGTCGATGTAAGATTCTTCCTTTTCCTCGTCGCTTTCCGCCGTCTCATGCGGCTTTTCATCGGCCATCGGACGGCCATTGAGAGCGATCTTGCGATATCGTGCCCCGGAGGCCTCGCTGAACGGGACAGTGTAGTCATAAGTCGGGGTGTTGTTCGTCGTGAAATTGATCTGATCCGAACCAAAGGACTGGCCGTCCGCTGTCTTCGCAGTCAGGCTCATGGTAAGAGTTTCACCATTGGCTGCCGAACTCTTCGCGATGATGGTAAATTGCCCATTGTCCAGAAAGGGACCCAAGTGGTCTGCGCCGATCTCGAAGGGACTGGTCACAAGCTGCCCATTGTGATAGACGAGGAAGTCGTCCGCGTTGTCCCAGCTCAACGTATAGACGCCGCCCGTCACGTCCCTCGGCTGGATAGTGACCGTGGCGGACAAAGCGCCTTGTCCGTCGGGGTTCGCCGGCCGGAGAACCAGGTTACTCTCAGTCTTCTCGGCAGGATCCAGCGACGTAATCGCATCATAGCCGCTCGACGTGGTATAGTCGGGCAGGTATCCAGAAGCCGACAGCGAAGCCGCACGGATCACTCCGTATGAACCGAAGGCGTTGTCCTCCGTAAATGTATTCGGCACTGTGTAGGAATCGATTTCCACCGGGGCAGTCGTGATCGATGATTCATGGAGTCCAATACTTTGGGTCCCCACCAACTTCGCTGGAAGCGGACTCTGAGAGCCCGTTACTAGGGGGTAGAAAATCGTATAGAAAACCACCGTAGCCTGAACGGAGGGATTGAAATCAAAATAGTATTGCGCCTTTTCGATAAGGCCGGAGCACCCCACTTTATTGTAGCTCCGATAAGCAATCGCCCCGCTACCGAAATCATTGTCCGGGATCCCACCGATTGTCAGCCAAGGGCCTTCATAGTCAGGCATCTCGGCGGACATCGCGGCCAGGAAGGCGTCCGGAGTAATTTCTTCGGTTAGCGTGATGTGGCCATTATCAGAGGTTACATCATATGTTTCGGTCTGTGTCGTGACTTCCAGACCGAAATTCACGTCCAATGTATAAGGAGGAGTACTGCTCCACGTACCATCCGAGGCCAGGGTCGCCGCAGAGGAATCACTTCCCTTTGTGAACGTTGAAGTCCCTTCATAGATGATATGCCCAGTGCCCGGATCGACCGTCTCGACCGTATGGAAAGACCTGAGGAGGATTCGGACCCTTCGGAATCGGAACTAAAGCTCATGGACTTTGTCCGAACTGCATAGTGCAGAGGCGGCTGCGGCTGAGTGGTAAACTGCTCAAAACCCGGGTTGAACATCCCCGCGTTCTTCTGTCTGAGGTATTCAGCGGCAATGACCGGCACAGTGTACGGCGCCAGATACGATTGCAGGACCAACCCGCTCTTGTATCTCACCAGCAGGCGATAAAGATAGGACACGTTGGCCAGGAGACCGTGGTCCTCGTAGGTACCGTTATTAAAGCTGTCATGCAAGGATCCACCCTGCAAAGTCGCCAGCGTGCTCCACGCCCCCGAACCGTCCCGCCGCTGAATGTCGATGCTAAGCTGTTGATCCGCGTATTGATCAAACCACGTAAGGGTGACCGTCGTATTCCCGAACGCCCAAGGCGACAACGGCGTTGGATTGCTCGTCATCGAAATCTTGTGATTATCATCCAGCTGCGGTCCGATATCTCCACCACCCGGTATCGGAGTTACATAAGTGGGCGGATTGGCGACATTAGTCAGATTCGGCAATCGCGCCGGATGCCCATTGGCCGACGGCAGATGATTTTGCAGCCAGAGCTGCAAATAGGTGAGATTGCCCGAATTCGGCGCAATCCCGCTCAGGAAATGATATCCATCGAACAAGCCACCACCCGCCGAGTCCGTGCCAAAGGGATTTGGCTCAGCCTGCAACCGCAGGAAGAAACGATCGGAGGTGGTCGTGAATCCGTAGGAAAGCAGGGAGTCTGTTCCCAGTTCCAGCGTCGGTACATACTGCCAGGTGGTCAAATCGTCCGATTGTTGGAGAAAGTAACCCACACCCGGCTGACCCCACCAGGAGAACGTCGCCGCTCCGGTATTCTGATCATACTGAATACGGCTGCCTTCGTTAGGGTCGTTCGGCCCTTGGGCCACGACGGGGCTGAGAATGGCCAGGAGAAAGAAGGCGGCGAACTTCAGGGCCGAGGCCACTGAGAGGGCATTGCCGTTCATTGCCCACCTCCCGTCGCCGGAGCAGTCGAAAACAGATTGCTCTTGATTGGCCAGAAATTGATCACGGTGTCTTTCGGTGCCGGCGGATTCTGGCTCTGCTGCTGAGCAGCCGCGGCGGCTGCCGCCAGGCGTTGTTGATACGCCTGAATCAGTTGCGTTGCGCAGTTATCGTAGAAGAGATGCAAGGCACTGAGCGCCGTGGTGATATCCGTATTCGCGTTTGCGGTGCCTTCCGCCACGGCATATTGCGAAGCGGTCCCAGCCGGGGCAGTCTGCAGATTCGGCAGCACCGTCTTTACCTGAGCTAGTTCGGCGCTTTCCAGGTCGGTGGAGGACAGAGCACTTGAATTCTGGTTATCCACGATCACGAAGCACGCGTAGGTGGTATCGTCGGTTTCGAACGTCTGCACGCCGGTGAGATAATTGAAGTCGACATTACTGAAGGCCTGGAAAGGACCGTTTGGACCGCTCAGCCGCAGATCGGTGATTTGATGATCGTAGACCGTTGCCGTGATCATCAGTGAAATGTACTTCTTCTGCGGCGCAGGCGGGTCGCTAGGACCAGCCGGAGGGGCAACCGGCGCAGGTTGCGGCGTTGGTGCCGGAAAAGCGGGTGGTGCGACCAAATTGAAATAGACCGAATGATTTCCCGCATCTGCCTTCCAGCTTTGCAGCACTTGAAACTGAAGAGGGGTCGTTGGTGCTGTCCGATTGGAGTTATCCTGTGCGAAAGTGCCGGATGCGCACAGAGCCAAAGCCAGAGGGAGCGTCCGTCCAAAACGGGTGAGTATCAAACGGCGCGAGGCACCGCAGTTGCGCTCAAGATGCATACAGAATGTATTTGGGCAGGGTTTTACCACGTAGTCTCTCTGTTAGACGTGCAGTGAACCGTCCTTTTGCACGAAAAGTTCAAAAAAGAGCGTGTCACTGAATCACGCTCAACCCAGCCACGCTACGCCACGCCGATCGACGAAAGCGAGCTAATTCCATCCCCACTTACCTCTAATTCAACACCGCAGAGTGCGAGATTCGCTGAATCTCACACTCTGCGGTACGTTAGATCACAAACCTGAAACAATCACGCCACCGTCCCAGACCCATGTGCTCCTAGGGACGCAATCAGACCGGATGGGAGGTCACCACTCGGCAGCAATACCCGCTTCAATTGCCGCTTTCCATCCTTCATGGCGAAGGTGATTTCGAGGGACACGAGATCGAGTTCCGCCTGCGTGGCATAAGTCACGTCGGCAATCTTTTCCTTGTTCTGAGTCATCCACTTATCCAGGTCATCCTGGCTGATCGCGGTTTCACGCCAGAAGGCGGCGCGCTCGAATGGTAATTCGACGAAACGGTTAATCACGAACTTGGAATCGAGGAAGGCCAGGAGGTTGCCGGCCTTCGGACCCGCTTCGCGATCAAGCAGCACGCGATAGATTGCCTTGAAAGCAACGGGCTGTTCGATCGGCGTCAAGCGTGCGACTTCGAAGATCTTTGCCTGAAGCGCTTCGTCTTCCCAAGGGGTCTCGGGAAGCGCTGCGGCCATGGCGTTCAGGAAAGCCCGCTCGGCAGCAGTGAGTTCCTGCGCACGCGCCGGCAAGGTTTCCTGCAGGCGGGTCTTCTCTTTCTCCGAGGCATACTTTTCGACCCAGAGCTTCGCGGATTGAATACGGCGATGGAGGTGGTGCTTTTCCACCTCTGTCAATGGACGGCCCACGCGCTTCTCGATCTCGGCCTCCGCATCGAGGTGAGGCATCTGGACGAGCGCCGTGATCAACTGGAAGTTCGCGACGTAGTAATCCCCTTCATTCACCGGCTGCGCGAGCCGATAGACAGCGGCTTCATCCGCAGTCGCATTCTTGTCGTGATTCACGCGTGTATGGCATCGATCAAACTCGTTGAAGAGTTTGACAATCGCTTCTTCGCCAACTGGCCCACCAGATTCCGCTTGCTCGTCATCCTTTCGTCCAAAATTCACCGGCGAATTCGGCTTGGTGCGAATCATCAGAAAACGCAGCACTTCCGACGGCAGCAGATTCGCCATGTCCCGCGCACTCGCGCCGATGCCGCGTGAGGAGGACATCTTCGCGCCGCCCACGAGGAAGAATTCGTAAGGCACATTAAGTGGCGGTTCCTTGGCAAAGATCGCTCGCAGACAGGCCGCCGCGACATCGCGCGAACCGCCCTTCGTCGAGTGATCTTTCCCGGCTCCTTCCACGGTCACGGGGAAGGTCACCCACTTAGCCACCCATTCCAGCTTCCATGGCAGCTTGCCACGTCCATCAAAGGGCGAAACCTTTCCTTCATGACCGCAGCCGCGCGCCCACTTCACCATGTTCGGACGGCAGCGATAACTCACTTGCTGACCATCATAGTCATATACCTCGGTCGTCCCGATCCGGCCGCAATTCTCGCACACCGTCTGAAACGGATACCAGGTCGATGGACGATCGGAATTCGAGACTTCCTTATAGACACGCCGCACGATATCGGCATGCCGCAGAATGGTATCGATCGCGGTGTTGAATCGTCCCGAGCGATAGATATCGCGCATCCGGTAACGTTCCACCTGCACGCCCAGATCTTCGAAGACGCCCCAGAATTCCCCCATGTAGTGCTCCGCCATATCCGTCGCGGACGATCCATCCGGCGGCGGGACATTGCACAAAGGCTGACCGAGATACTTTTCGAAATGCTCACCCTTGCCCGCGGGAATCTCATCGAGCGGATCATAGTCATCCACCCCGAAGAGATACTTCGCTTCAATCCCCTTCTCTTTCAGCGTGCGGAAAATGGCGTCGTGAATAAGCACTCCGCGCAGGGCGCCGACGTGCACGCGTCCCGATGGAGTCTTCGAATCGTTAATAATCTGTGCGCCGTGGCACTTGGCCGCGACTTCCTCTGTCCAAATCATAAGCTGCTTTTACTAAATCTGACTTTCTAACATCTGAGTTTCTTGCCTTCGATCGATCAACGCTTGTCGACCGTCCACACCTTGCCATTCTCAACTTCCTGGAGCACGACCTGGTCGGATCCAAGATCGAGGACCTTGTAAGTGACGTTCTTTTCTCCGGGCCAGTTGAAGGTATCACCCCGGCGAACGGTCATCGTCTGCTTGCCATTGGCGGAGGTCAGCACCGCATAGGTATTGGAAGTCCGCGTGGGCAGATCTTTGACCAGGGTGATTTTCTCTTTGGTCTCGGGATTCTCCAGCGTCACGTGAGAGGCGTCAACCGGGTTGCCTTCCTTATCCATCCCGCGGCGCGCTTGAATCCTTTCGACTCGATAATTCGAGCCTCGGAGTGTCTGGCCGGTATGCACCTCCTCGACTTTTCCTTTCCCTTCGTCGGTGTGTTCGATCTTGGCTGACTCGCCATCGACAGACTTGAGAATGAACGGCAACTGCACCTCGTTATATTCCTTCAGCCGGATCGACTTGTGCACACCGGCATGAGTATCCGGATGCGAATTTGGATCGAGTGGATTGGTTCCGGCGAGAAACTCCTCGCGGTTGGTGTATCCGTCACCGTCCGGATCGGCATCGAGCATTTTGGGATCGTTCAGGTCCAGATGGTATTTCTTGAACCATGCTTCGTAGTCGGGATTCGCCGCCGCGAGATCGACGTTCACGTCGGCGCCCTTGGCCGCAGACGCACCTGCCGCGGTGTGACTGTCACGATTCTCGATCTCCTTGAGCACGCTCTTGTCTTCTTCGCGCAGAGTTACCTTCTCCGCATCGGACTTCTCAGCAGTCCCTTTCCGGGCCGCCTCGTTTACGGATGCCGAATCCTTCTTTTCCGCGACCGGGGCGGGCCGTTTGTGACAGCCAGCGGCAATCACCAAAACGGCGGAAAACGTAAATAAGAGTCGAAGCGTTCCTTTCATGGGAGCGCCGAGTTTAGGCTCCGATCCGGAATGTGCAATGCACGACTCGGAAAAGCCGCGGATTCCCTATGGGCGAAAGAGCACTGGATTTTGCCGCCAGGAGATCGATGGTCTCCTTGCCCTTGCCCACCCTCGCCACAGCGCTGACGAAGCAGCGCCCTCCACAGGCCACTACCTTGCAAGATCTAAGGGGTTTGTTCCTGCCTGATTGTCTCTGCCAGTGCGTTCGATGCGCTTGAAACTGAAACGACGATTCAAACTTCTCCTGGCCGCCGGTATTCTGCCCGCGGCGGCTTTCGCATGGGGCGATGACGCGGTGTCTTCCTTCAAGCAAGACATTCGGCCGGCGCTCGAGAAGTACTGTTTCGATTGCCACGATAGCGGTGGCAAAAAGGCGGGCGTGGACCTGGAGCAGTTCGATTCAATGGATTCACTCTGGCGCGATCCGAAGCTCTGGGAGCGGGTTCTGGTGCAATTGCGCGAGCGGGTGATGCCTCCGGCCAAGAAGCCCCAGCCTGCCGACGAACAGCGCGTCAAACTCGCTTCGTGGGTCGCGGCGACTCTCGATCATCCCGATGAAAGCAAATTGCCGCGCGATCCAGGCCGGACGGTCATCCATCGCCTGAGCCGCCTCGAGTACAACAATACCGTTCACGATTTACTCGGCGTCGAGATCCGACCGGCGGACGAATTTCCTCCCGACGGCGGCGGTGGCGGCGGCTTTGATAACAACGCCGGCACCCTCTTCATCCCGCCGATCCTGATGGAAAAACTCCTCTCGGCGGCGGATGAAATCATCCGTCACGCAAAGCCCGAGCGGCTCTTCGTTTCGCTACCAAAGGAAGGCGTGGACGAACGCACTGCTGCGCGCCAAAGCCTCGCGGATCTCGCCCGCCGAGCTTTCCGGCGTCCAGTGGAAGCCCGCGAAATCGATCGCCTGCTCGGTCTGTACGATGCCACACGCCAGCGCGGCGGCAGCCATGAGGACGGTGTAAAGCTCGCGGCCAAAGCCATCCTCGTTTCGCCGTATTTCCTTTTCCGGATCGAACCCGATCGCGACGCCTCCGGACCATTTCAACTCGGCGATTTCGAACTAGCCAGCCGGCTCAGCTATTTCCTCTGGTCGTCGATGCCTGATGAAGAGCTCTTTCACATCGCGGGCGAAGGTCATCTGCACGAGCCACAGGTCCTTGAAACCCAGGTCCGGCGCATGCTGGCCGATGCGAAGGCCCATGCCTTTGCGGAAAACTTCGCCACCCAATGGCTGCGCACGAAGGAGCTGAAAACCATCGTCAGTCCGGCGCCGGATAAGTTTCCGCAGTACACGCCCGCCTTGCGCGATGCGTTTTATGCCGAGTCCGTCGAATTCTTCGATCACCTGCTGAAGGAGAATCGGCCCATTCTCGACTGCCTGGACTGCGATTATACGTACGCCAATGAGACGCTGGCGAAATTCTATAGCCTTCCAGAGATCAAAGGCGACGAGATGCGGCGGGTAAGCCTCTCCGATCACAATCGCGGTGGCCTGTTGGGAATGGGCGGCATCCTCTCTTTGACGAGTTATCCGCGCCGGACCAGCCCGGTCCTGCGCGGGAAGTGGGTCATGGAGGAAATCCTCGGTACCCCGCCACCTCCGCCACCACCGATGGTGAACACAGAGAAGCTCGGCAGCGAACATCCGCAGGATGGCCTCACTTTCCGCCAGCGGCTGGAGCAGCATCGGCAGGATCCAAAGTGCGCCGGCTGCCATGCCCGCATGGATCCTCTCGGGTTCGGCCTGGAAAACTTCAGCGCGATCGGCGGATGGAGGACCGATGTCTCGGGCGCGCCGCTCGATGCCTCCGGCCAGATGGTTACGGGTGAAAAATTCACCGGTCCGGCGGAAATGAAGCGGCTGCTCCTCGATCGCAAAGAGGAATTCACGCGCAATCTGACCGAGAAGATGCTCTCCTACGCCTTGGGCCGAGGCTTGGAGTCTGCGGACTGGTGGCCTGTCCGCCAGATCGCAAGTCGCGTGGCTGCGGACGGCTATCACGCGCAGACCCTCGTCATCGAGATCGTCCGCAGCTTCCCATTCCAATACCGCCGGCCCGGAGCACCACAAACCGTCGCCAGTTCCACGCCATGAAATTCCAGCCCATTTCACGCCGCACGATGCTCAAGGGAGTCGGAGCTTCCCTCGCTCTGCCGCTCCTCGACGCCATGCGCCCGCTTCGCGCCCTCGGCGATACCACGGCGACCGCAAGCGCCCCCGTCCGCATGGCCATGCTCTATATGCCGAATGGTGTGCGGCCCGATGCCTGGACACCGACGGGTTCCGGCCGGGATTTCGAGCTCTCGCCCATTCTTTCCCCGCTCACGCCGCACAAGGACGATCTGCTCGTTTTGACTCAGCTCTGGAACGCCGCGACCGACACCGGCGACGGTCATTACGTCAAGACGGGTGGATTCCTCACCGGCACGACGATTACCCGCACCACCGGTTCGAATCTGAGCAGCAACGGCATCTCGATGGATCAGATCTGCGCGCGGCGCATCGGGCATTTTACCCAATTGCCGTCGATCGAGCTGGGCATCGAGCCGCCCGCAACGGGCGTCGATAACAATGTCGGCTACACGCAACTCTACGGCGCGCACATCTCCTGGCGCACACCCACGACACCGCTCGCCAAGGAACTCAATCCGAAGCTGGCCTTCGACCGTCTTTTCCGTCCCGTGACACCGGCCGCCGATCGCGCCGCCGCCGCAACACGCGACAAAAGTGTGCTCGATCTCGTGCTCGACGATGCACGGACCCTGCAAGGCAAGCTCGGGAAGGAAGATCGCGACAAGCTCGACGAATACCTCGAGAGCGTCCGCTCCGTCGAAGAACGCATCGAATGGGATGCGAAACGCCAGCGCAATGTCGTACAGGAAGATCCCCTCGCCCGCAAGGCGTTGGAGGACCTTCGGGCGCGCGTCGATGCCTACGGCGACCCGGGCCGCGTCAGCGAGCGGAGGGGCGATCACACGGAGCACGTCCGCCTCATGCTCGATATCATCGCGCTCGGCTTCTGGACCGACAGCACGCGCATCGCCAGCTTTATGTTTGGCAATGCTGTGAGCAGCCGCTCTTTCGCCTTTCTTGGCGAGGGATTCGGCGGGCATCACCAGACTTCGCATCACGAGAACAAGAAGGAAAAGCTCGACCAGTACCAGCACATCAACACCTGGCACGTCGAGCACTACGCCTATTTCCTTTCGAGGCTGAAGGAGATCCGCGAGGGCGAGAGCAATCTGCTCGACCAGTCCATGATCCTGTTCGGCGCCGGCATGCGGGATGGCAATGCGCACAATCCCCACAACCTGCCCATTGTCCTGGCGGGAAAAGGCGGCGGACATCTCTCACCCGGCCGGCATCTCACGTACGAAAAGAACACGCCGTTAACAAACCTTTACCGCTCGATGCTGGCTGGCATGGGCACGCCAGTCGATCACTTCGCCGACAGTACTAGTGAGCTGGCGGGACTGGGTGATCCAGGATTCAAGGGCGTTTGACTTTGTTCTGAAAACAAAACAACCTGCCAAACCGAGGTCTGGCAGGCTGCTATTTGGTTTTTGGGGTGGTGTTCTAACTAACTGACTAACTATGGCGGGGTGGTCTACAAACTAACGGGGTGACTTAGCTCTGTGGTCGCTTATCAATCTATTTTATGTGTGCGTGGCTTCGCGGCAACCGAGCGCCGGGGTGGCGTGCGCTCGATCGCCGCACATCGCCCTATAGCCGACGGCGTGCCACTCGTTTTAGAACCCGCAATTTCCGGATGATCAGCCTGCGGCACGGGTCAAAATCCTAAGGAGATTCCGTAGTCAAAAATGCTGAAAACCCGCATCAAATCTTCGTTTCCGCCATTTCCCGCATGCTCCGAAGTATTGCCGGAATCGCCTGAATGTTTTCGGCTTGGCTTTGAACTTTGAGGCGCATCGTTACCCGTTAGTAATCGCCTCCGGCATTGCATCCGCATTGCTACATTGCAAACACACCGCACATCTCACCTGCACGAATTTATCGCCCTGTTTACAGACGTAAGCCCTAAAAGCGGACAGCCTGCCGTTTTCGAGAAAACGGCAGGCTGCTGCTTATGTCGCGCGCGTTCAGGTTTCCCTTCACGCTCCCTTGGGGTGGATTTGCGCTGTGGTCGCGATTTGGATCGGTTATTTCGATTTTTGCGTCGCGTGGCTTCCAATCCTCGAGCAGTTCCTGGGGTGAAAGAACTGCTCGGAATTGGTACATTGGCCTTTAGCTTCCCTTGTGCCACGGGGTGAATGGGCGGTTTTGAGCAACAGATCGCAGCGTCTTCCACCACATCAGGCTCCCGTTTCCATTGCCGGTGGGAATGCATAACTTCTTGATAAAGAAGGATGCAGCCTCGACGGCAGCGCCGCCGCGATGCTCCGTTTCACGCATCCTTCCCACTGCGAACGAACCGTTCCGTATTCCACTGAGAGACTGAACTTCACCGGCAACGAAAAATGCATACGCAATGCATTATTGCACAATCAGGCAATTACGTGCATTTGCAAATCCGTTAGCGCAGCGCGGATGCATTGTGAAACAGAAGGACTATAGGTGCCATGAGGGCAGCCGCTTCGAGATAGGGATCTTCGCGAGCGGATCCCGCCGCCCACCCGCAACGCTGACGAAGCAGCCCTCCACACACTAAATCTGCCGATGACCCGCAACTATTTGAGGCGCCCACGCTGGACGGTACGGTGAGTCCGCTTGTAGAAGGCGCTGCTTCGTCGGCACCGCAGGGGCGGGCGGCAGGCGACGTCGTCTACCGAAGGTTTCCTCTCACATCCACTACGCTCCAAAATCCGTTTTCACGTTGGAACTTCCCTTTCTCTCCGCCACCCCAAAAAAACTGCAGCCCGCCAGATTGGGTGAAGTCGGGCAGGCTGCATTTTGGGGCGCACTGCGTTCTGGTTTCCCTCCCGCAGTGAATGGGGCGCTCTAAGTGGTCGCTGATCGTAAACGATCGTTGCGTGGCTCGATTCACCAAGACCGGCAACCGGGGTGACCTGCCCGCTTGGTAAATCGCAAGTTCGCCCATAGCCACCGGCATGCCACGCAATAGAAGCGCTTCCGTAATGCGGACTGGTCACCTGCTAAAACAGCCTTTGAAACTCACCGGCAGAACCGATCGTAACTCTCTTATTACACGTATGATACGACATTCTCTCCTCGACTGGAAAAAGGCCCTGCTTCTTTCCCCATCCGATACCGTTTCATAGGGAAAAATCCCATCGCTTTCTGCGCTTTGCCCTACACAACATCTTTGGCAATGCATTGCAGCCAATGCGCATGCATTGCACTACGGCACCCTGCGGCCGTTTTCAGGCGTTTGATTTCAGGGATTGCCGAGACCGGCGGCTCATCCCAGAGTGAAGACTGTCTTGCAAACCCCTGCCGCACCCCCGCTATTTGACTCCGCCTATCTGGCCAAACTCGAACAGCTCTATCTCCTTTCGAAACGCCGGTTTCGCGGCGACCAGCATGCGGACCGCAAATCGCGGCAGATTGGATCGAGCCTCGAGTTTGCCGACTACCGCACCTATTCGCTAGGCGACGATCTGCGGTCGGTGGACTGGAATATCTACGGCCGGTTGGACCGTCTCTTCGTCAAACTCTTCGAGCATGAGCAGGACCTCCATATCCATTTCCTCGTGGATGCCAGCAGTTCCATGCTCTGGCGTCCCGCACCGCCTGGGAAAGGGAATCCCGGACGAATCACCAAGTTCGACCAGGCCCGCCGGATTGCCGCGTCGCTCGCCTACATCGGCCTCGCCAATCTTGACCGGGTCGACATCCATTGGTTCTCGAGCGGATTGACCGGCAGCATGGGACTGGCGCGTGGCAAAGGCCAGTTTCACGAAATCATGGAGTTCCTGCAGAAGCCGCCGCAGGAATCGCGACCGACCGGATTGCTCGCCAGCTTCCGCATGTTTACCCAGAGCATTCGCAGACGCGGAGTGGTGTTCATCCTCAGCGATCTGTTCGATCCGGCAGGATACGAGGAAGCGCTTTCCCTGCTTCGCTACCATCAGTTCGAAGTGCAGATCATCCAGGTGCTCGACCCTGCCGAGCTCGATCCCGAAGCGGCGGGTGATTTCCGACTCGTGGAACCCGAAGCGAACGCCACGCTGGAGCTCACCGTGAATGAAGGCCTCCTGGCGTCGTATCGAAAGGAGATCAACTCCTTCCTGGAAGGCCTCACCCGGTTCGGCATGGAGCGAGGATTTGGCGTGATGCAGGCCTCCACCGCCATCCCCTTTGAAGATCTCGTCCTCCGCGTGCTGCGCGACGGCATTCTGCTAAAATGAAACGCTCGCCCGGCACCCTGCTCGTCGCCAGGGCATCTTTTCCAAAAACGGGCACGGCCAAATGGCGCACGGGCGCGAAGCCCATCGCCGCCTCTTCGCCGGCCTGAGCCACGCACCACGAGCAGATGACTTTCTTCAACCCCTGGGCCTTCGGATTTCTCGGGATCATTCCCGCGATCGTCCTGCTCTATCTGCTGAAACTGAAGCGTACACCGCTGCCAGTCTCGACGCTCATGTTCTGGCAGCGGGTTCTTCAGGAAAACCAGCGACGCGCGCTGTTCCAGCGGCTCCGGCAATGGCTCTCCCTTCTTTTTCACCTCCTCATTTTCACGCTCATCCTGCTGGCTCTGGCCCGGCCTTCGTTGGATCGCTCGATCCGCGAAGGCGCTTCGACCGTCATCGTGCTCGATGACCGGGCGCGCATGCAGGCGATCGAGCCGGATGGGAAATCCCGCTTCGAGAAAGCGCTCCGTCTTGCCGATGCCATGGCACGCCAAGCGGGGCCAGTCCGCCAAATCGCCATCCTCTGTGTAGCCGGCACGGCTTCGGTCAGGGCGCCCTTCACCGGAGATGAAAAGGAACTGCGAGCCGCACTTCACGCGACGCACGCCACGGATGCCGGCGGCGATCTTCCGGCTGCAACCCGTCTCGCTCAGGATCTTCTCCGGTCCCGTTCAGGCCTTAAGCGCATCGTCGTCTTCACCGATCGTCCGGTGGATTTGCCACTGGAATCAGGAGCCAAGGCGGAAGTGACGGCCGTGGGCAGCGCCTTGGAAAACGTGGCCGTCACTCGCTTCACCACTCGTCCTCTCCCTGCCAGTCCTGAAACCTCGGAAGTCCTGTTGCAGGTCCACAACTTCGGACAAAAGGATGTCAGTGGGAACGCCGAAATCTCGCTCGATGGCCGGATCCTCGACGTGAAGCCGTTTCATCTTGGGCCGGGTCAGGAACACACCGAGATCTTCTCTTTAGCGCCCCCGGCGCAACCGAAAGGAACGAGCGAAACGGGCCGCGGCTGGCTCACGGCAAAGCTCGACGTTCACGATGCGCTCGCCGCTGACAACCTCGCCTACGCTTTCATTCCGCCACACAGCACCCGGCGCGTCATGCTCATCACCAAAGGGAATTGGTTCCTCGAAAAACTGCTCGAGAGTGAACCCGGCCTCCAGTTTGAGTTACTCGGGCCGGATTCGTTTCAGCCCGAACTCATCCGGCAATTCGACGTCACGATCCTCGATAACTACCTGCCTGCCGGGCTCGATCTCGCGCACGTCGATGGCAGCGTTCTTTTCCTTGGGAAAACGCCGTTCACGGCCACAGCGGCCCCTGCGGTGGATCATCCGCTCGTCACCGATCTGGATGTCAGCCACCCGATGCTCCGCCTCGTCGATCTGGAGCACGTATCGCTGCTGCGCGCGAGCGTCGCAGAGATCCCCGCGCATCCGCCCGAAGGCTGGCTGTTCGAGGCTCCAGTGCGTTCGTTCGATCATCCCCTGCTCATCACCGGCAAACGCCGAACGGACTCCGGCGAAATCCGCCTGGCTGCTTTCACGTTCGATATCGCCGATTCCGATCTTCCGCTACGCGTCGCCTTTCCTCTGCTGATGTCAAATGCCATCCATTGGCTGGCAGGCGATCGCGCCGCTTCGGCCATTTCCGTGAAAGCAGGACAACCCTTTCCATTGAGCGGCGATGAATCGGTGGAAACAAAGCCGGGCGCCACTGATCCTCAAACGCGCCAAGCCGCCCATGTCTTTGCGCCACTGATGAATGGTTTTTACGAAGTCCATTCTCCCGCTCAATCCCGCTCTTCGTGGGCAGCGGTGAATACCTTCGACGAAGCGGAATCGAACCTGAACACAGCAGCCTCTCCGGCAAAAAGTGTCACGGCCTCAGCCGCCGTTCCGTCAATGGTCACCGCCGGATTCGACTGGCCACTCTGGCAATATCTGACCCTCACGGCCATTGCCCTTTTCACCCTGGAATGGTGGCTCTTTCACCGGAGGCGAACGGAGTGATGGAACTCGCGCGACCTTGGTTCCTAGCCCTTTGGCCCGTTCTGCTTTTGCTCCTGTGGCTGGGCTCCCGCCGCTCGCTCGCCGGCCATTCCCGAAACAAGCAGTGGCTATGCTTCGGGCTGCGCTGCCTCATCCTCACCCTCCTCGTGCTGGCCCTCGCCGGAGTACGCGCGTTGATTCCCTCCAAAGATGTCTCCGTGCTCTTTGTCGTCGATGACTCGGCCAGCATCTCGCCACCCGCACAAAAGCAGGCGCACGACTTCGTGTCCTCGGCGATGGAAACCCAAGCGCACCAGGATACCGCAGGGATCGTCAGTTTCGCGGAAAGAGCGGAGATCCGCATGCCACCAGGACCACCGGCTGCCATACTGGCTTGGACCCCGGATGCCCAGCACAACGCCACCGACATCGGACGCGCCCTGGAATTCTCCAGCGCCATTCTGCCTGCCCAAGGCACGCGCCGCATCGTGCTTCTCACCGATGGCAACGATACCGAAGGCCATGCAGCGGAAGCCGGGCGTCGGCTGGCGGATGCCGGAGTCGAACTGTGGACCGTCCCGCTGCACAACGAAGCCGCGCCCGAAGTGCTCGTGGAGAAAGTGGAAATCCCGCGCCGGCTGAAGCTCGGCGAACCGTTCGATCTCGTGGCAAACATTCACGCAAACATCGCCACGCACACCAAGGTGAAGGTTTACCAGAACCAATTCCTCATCGAGCAAAAGGACCTCGATCTCAAGCCCGGCGCGAATGCCTTTCGCGCACAAAATCTGCGGCCGGAAGGCAGCTTCATTTCCTACGAAGTGGAGGTCGTGCCGGATCGTGACACGGTGCTCGAAAACAATCGCGCCACGGCCACCGCCAGTCTGCGCGGCGAGCCGAAAATCCTGGTCGTCGATGCCGATGAACACCAGATGCAGCCGTTGGCCGAAGCCCTGCGCTCCCAGAAAATCCAGGTGGAACTCCGCGGTCCGGCCGGACTTCCACGAAGCCTGGAAGACCTGCAGCAATTCGATCTCTTCATTCTCAGCGATATCTCCGCACTGCGCATCGCGCGTGAACAGATGGAACTATACCGCCGCTGGATCGAAGACTACGGCGGCGGTTTTCTCATGCTCGGCGGCGAGAGCTCCTATGGCGTGGGCGGCTTTTACCGGACGCCGATCGAACAGATGCTGCCCGTGCGCATGGAGCACGAAGACCGGCAGGATACGCCCAGCGTGGCGCTGCTCGTCGTGCTCGATCGCTCCGGGTCGATGACCGCGGAATTCCAAGGCCAGACCAAGATCTCGCTGGCCGATCAAGGCACGGTCTACGCCCTAAATGCCCTCCAGCCTCGCGATTGGTTCGGCGAACTCGCGGTCGACACGCGCTCGCACACGATCGTGCCGCTCGCGCCGGTTTCCACAATCAAAGGCAGCGCCGAACCCAAGATCATGAGTGTCAATGCCGGTGGCGGCGGCATTTATATCTACACCTCGCTGGCAGAAGCGTTTCAGGTCCTGCGCGATGTCCAGGCCAGGATCAAACACGTCATCCTGTTTTCCGATGCCGCAGACGCGGAAGAAAAGGCTGCGGGCGAAATGGCCGACGGAGCACACGCCGGGGGCTCGGCGCTCGACCTGGCTTCCGCGATGTTATCCGCGAAGATCACCACGTCAGTCGTCGGATTGGGCACGGAACAGGACAAGGACACGCAATTCCTCCGCCAGCTCGCGGAACGCGGCAACGGCCGCTTTTACCTGACCAGCGATGCCACGAGCCTCCCGCAGATCTTCAGCACGGAGACGATGAAAGTCGCGCAGTCCAGCCTGGTTGAAGAGCCATTCCTCGCGGTGCAGACCGCGCAGAACCCGATGATTGCCGGGCTCGACTGGAAGCAATCACCGCTTCTCCTCGGCTATAACACGACGAAGCCGAAACCGACGGCCGACGTACTGCTTGCGACCGAGCGCGGAGAACCGCTCTTCGCCGTGTGGCGCTACGGCCTCGGCCAGGCCGCCGCCTTTACCAGCGACGCGAAGAGCCGATGGGCCGCCGAATGGTTGCAATGGCCTGGGTACGGCAAATTCTGGGCGCAGACGGTGCGTGGGCTCATGCGGAAAAGTGATCAGTCCACCTTTCAAGTCACAACGAGGGAAACCGGCGACAAACTCGATCTGGAGATCGATGCCGCGACTCCCGAAGGCATGTTCCGCGATCGCGTTCCGATCCGGGTGAATGCGCTCTCGCCCGACGGTCAGTCCCACACCTTCGACGCCGCGCAGGACGCTCCGGGAAGCTATCACGCCCAATATGAGCTGCCCAAGGAAGGCACCACCGTTTTCTCCATCTTCTCCCCGGACCTTCCCGATGCCGGTTACGTCTTCGGCCACACGCGCTCCTATCCGCGTGAATTTCTCACCACGGAGACGAACAATCCGCTCCTCCGTTCCCTGGCCGAGTCCACGCACGGAAAGTACGCACCCAGCCCGGCGGAAGTCTTCTCGCCCCCGGCAAATCCGGCACGCACTCCACACGATCTCACCGACCGGCTCCTTATGGCATGCCTCATCCTCTTTCCGATCGATATCTGGCTGCGCCGCCGAAATTCGTTCGGGTGATTATCATCGCGCGCCGACAGTCCATGGCGTCCACAAGGTCCACTTCGTCCGCCCCTACCGCCCCTGCTGCCGCAGCTCCTTGATGATCCGATCAAAAACTTCCGTCAGCTCATTGCGCACCTGCTGCTGATTCTCCAGGGCCCGCTGAAAATAGTCATACGTCAGCCGCTGCCGCGCCGCGATCACATCGCTCTGACACGCCGACTTCAGAAACGAAACAAAGTTCTGATCGTTCATCGCCGCGTCGGCCGGGCTTAGGCGATGTGTCGCCTGGCTGGACCATGCATCGATCCGGTTCCTGATCACCGGGTTGTTATGCATCCCTGGCGTCACGTGATGATTCTTCGCGATATCGATGAGGAACGCCTCCAGATCTTTAGTCAGGCCTTCGATATGTTGCACCTCCGCCGCCTGGGCGAAAAATTGCGTCCAGTTCACCGGCTGCCACGTCTTCACACTATCGAGTCGAAAACCGAACCGGCGCACCTCCGGCTCCTTCAGGACGGCATGCGTCGCCGGGTCGAATTTCTTGACCAACAGATACGTCGCGATGGCGATGACTTTCCCTGTCTTCAAATGCACGATCGGACTGCCGCTATTTCCCGGAACGAACGGCGCATCGACTTCCACGAGATTCGGCCCGACGCCCACGATCTTCCCGGGAATCGCCTTTACCACTCCGGCGCCTTCGGAATTCCCCAGCACCACAACCTCATCTCCGACCGCCGCGTTTTCATCCACTTTTTCCATGACCTCGAAGGGCTGCCCGGCAGCGCTCAACTGAATCCGAAAGATATCGTGCCCAACAGCCGCCGCCGGTGCTCCAGCCTTGAGCGTGGTGCCATCGAGTGACTTCAAAGTCGCCCCACGCGCCTCTGCCGCGACGTGCGCATTCGTGATCAGACAGGTCGTGCCGCCGAGATTGGCGATGAATCCGCTACCCGCGCCCATGGAATTGCTAATGAGCACGAGGCTGTTTCGGTATGTCTTTACGATCTCGCCGACGTTCCCCGAGGCCACAGCGCCTTCCGGCGACTGCGCAAGCGCCAACGGCGAAGAAAGCAACGCCATCGAAATTATCAAAACCAGGCCCAACACCACACGAACGAAATGACGGCCAGCCGGGGCGATGCGAGCTTCCATAATCATTGCAACTCTGCTTATTTGCCACGAAAGTAACGGCAGGAAAAACGGAAAATGCGAGCTTCAGTGGAAAGATCCGGAGCGGTCAGCAAAGAGTGCGGTGGGAAGGCCGCTGCACCTCGTTCCCTCCTGCTCGCATGCCAGATGCTCCGTTTCATGCCCCCTTTTGCAAAATACGGCTCGCCCTCCGCGCCCGGACCTTTGATATTCCCGCGCTTCTGACGTTGAGTGGAGAGAGCCGCCACCGAGTTTTTTAGAACACGATGCCCGAGACTGTTAAATTCGATCACTACGAAGTACTGACCCGCGACGACGGCTCCCTCTATGAGCTCGGCCGCGGAGCGATGGGCATCACGTACAAAGCCTTCGACACCAACCTCCGGATCCCGGTCGCGCTGAAGGTCATCAACACCCGGCTGCTCAATAGCGATGTCGCGCGGCAACGCTTCATCCGGGAAGCCCGTTCCGCCGCCAAGCTGCGGCATCGGCATGTCGCCTCGGTTTTCCATCTCGGTACGGACAGTGAGACATATTTCTACGCGATGGAGTTCATCGACGGCGAAACCGTCGAGGCGCTCATCCGCCGCACCGGCCCGCAGCCCCCACTCACCGCGCTACGCATCGCTCTTCAAGTGGCCAAGGCGCTCAGCGCTGCGGAACAGCACGGCCTCGTTCACCGCGACATCAAGCCGGCCAATCTGATGCTCGTCCGCGAGGACGACGAACTTTGCGTAAAGGTCATCGACTTCGGCCTCGTCAAGGCCACCGAAGCGGATCGCGAAGAAGATGGTGCCGCGCTTTCCATGGGCGGATTCTTCGGCACGCCCCATTTCGCCAGCCCGGAACAGCTCCTGGAAAAGCAGATCGATATCCGGTCGGACATCTACTCCCTCGGCGCCACGCTCTGGTACATGCTCGCCGGTCAGGCGCCCTTTGCCGGATCGATCGCGGAGGTCATGGGCGCGCACATTTCCAGTCCGCCGCCCATCGAGAAACTCGACCAGCTTCCGCCCGCCCTGGAAGCGCTGCTGCGGCGCATGCTGGCCAAGGATCCGGCCGACCGCCCGCAGAGCGCCTCGGCGCTGCGTCTGGAGATCGATCAATGCGTCGATAAAGTCGCCGGCGGACCGGCCGCAGCGGCCGCGCGTGCGGCGATCGATGACGAAGCATTTGCCACCGTTCTCGACGATTCCACGGCCCGCGCCAGTCACGCGAGCTTTTCTCCGGGAACTGTCGTCGGCGGACGCTACGAGATCATCAAGGAACTGGCGGAGAGCAATATCGGCGCACAGTTCCAGGCACGGGACCAAAGCCAGTGCGATTTGCGGCTCGTCGCGCTGAATCGCAAGCTCGTCATCTCACCGACTGTCTTTGCCCGGCTGCAGCACGATGCGGAAAAGCTCCACGACATCGAGCATCCCAATCTGCTCCGGATCTACGGGGTCGAGACTGTGAATGGCGAAGGCCTGCTCCTGCTCGAGTGGACCAATGGTTTCTCGCTGCTCGATATCCTTCGCGCCCGGCGCGAACTCCCGGCCACGGAAGTTCTCCCGCTGCTCAAACAAATCGCGGAAGGTATCGACTTCGCCTTGGAAGCGGGCGTGCGCCGGCTCGATCTCGGGCTGCACCAGATCCTCGTTCATTTCCCCAGCGCAGCCGATCCACAGCGCAATCTCCTCCGGGCGAGCGTTGAGACCTGGCCCGAAGCCATCGTGAAGGTGAATCCGCTCGATGTCGCACGTGAGCAGTCTCTTTCCGAGACGTGGTCGGGCGGCCAGACCATGACTGGTTCGTTTTCCGGAAACAGCCGCAACGCCGTGGCTGCTTCGGTGCTCCAGACTCTCGGCCGGGTCGTTTACGAACTGCTCGGCGGCACGCTTCCGGCCATGGTGATGCCGGGATTTGCCCCGCGCTACGTCCCCCTCACCACGCTTTCGGAAGCGGGGAATGCGGTGATGAAGCGGACGTTCAATCCGACAGAGTCCTTTTCCTCCGTGTCTGAGTTTGTCGCCGCGCTGGCGGAATCGATGGATCACGCGGGTTCGATCGTCGCCGAACCCCTGCCCCCCGAACCCGCCGCCCAGAGTGCCGCGGGACAAAGCACCGCCACACAGACATCTTTCCCCACGCGCCGTTTGAGCGCTCCGGTGCCGGTCACCCTTCCGCCGCCCATCGTCTCTTCCGCGCGTCCGCTCGTGCAGCCGGCGCCACTCCCGGTTGCGCCATCGCCGACACCGACTCAGCCAGCGACAAAACCGCATCCGGAACCTGCTGGAAAAGCTGGGGCCATCATCGCCATCGGTGCGATCGCAGCGGTGCTTGTTTTGGGTGCCGGCGCGTACTTCATCGTTCCGCGTTTTCTCGGAACGCACACCACCGGTGGTTTGAGCACGCCCACACCGGCTCCGACCCCGGCTTACGTACACAACAATAACACGGGCCAGGAGACGAAAGACAATCCACCCGCTGAAGCCGCACCAGCTCCAGTTCCTACACGCCAGGAACAATTACAAAAAGCGGTGAAGCGCGCGGGTGATACAGAACAGAATGGCGATATCGCCGCCACCGTCGCCACGTGGAACGGCGTCGCCCGCGAATATCCCGAGGCTGAGATCGGACGTCTGCGGCTGGAGATGTTCCTCGACTCATTCCGCAATCGCAAAGCGAAGCTCACCGGCACGGAATCGGCACGGCTCATCAGCCCGCTGACCGAAGCCGCGAATCTCGGCGTTGTCGGAGCCATGATGCTGCTCGCCGATTGCGAGCGCGAAACCTCGCCGGCGGATGCCTTCCGCTGGTATTCACAAGCCGCCACGAAAGGGTTGCCCGAGGCATTCACACAAGTCGGGCTCATGCTTTCCAATGGCCGGGGCACGGAACGCGATCTTCCCAAAGCGGCGGAGAGTTTCCAGACCGCCATGGACCACGGCGATTCCGCCGCGACGGGGCTTCTCGCCGAATGCTATCTCCTCGGAAAAGGCGTGCCGAAGGATGAAAAGCACGCAATCGAACTCCTCGATGCTGCCGCCCGCAAAGGCGATCTGCATGCGATGACGATGCTCGCGGATTGCTATGTCCACGGCGTTGGTGTGGCCAAGAATTCCGCGGAAGCTTTCCGCCTCTATTCGGATGCCGTGAACAAGGGCTACGGCGATGCCATGGGCAATCTCGGGGTGCTTTACATCAACGGGGACGGCGTGAATCAGGACCCGAAGCGCGCTTTCGATCTCTTTCAGAGCGGTGCCAAGCAAGGCAACGCCACATGTATGTATTTCCTGGCCCGTTCTTTAGAGAGCGGAACAGGCATTGATCCGAATCCAATGGAAGCCGCTGGATGGTACAAGAAAGCGGCGCAGGCAGGGAATCGTAAGGCGGTCGAGTGGTGTACCAAGAACAACATCGTGATTCCCCAGAACTAGCGGCCAGGAGCCAAAGCTGACGCGAAATTAGGGTTTCCACCGATATTTTCATCAGTTCCTTCCTTGCCAACGGTTCGTAGGGCTACTTACAAAAGAAGCCCTATGCATTCTCGCATGCTTCGCTCTGCTGCCGTTGTCACCATCACCGCGCTCGCTGCAGCGGGATGTGAAAACCTCACCCCTGGAGAAAACGCTGCCGCTTTCGGAGGCGGCGCCGCCATCCTCGCAGGCTCTATCGCCCGCGCCGCTGGAATGAGTGGCGCTGAATCCTTTGCTGTCGGTGCCGCCGCTGGCGCGGTTGTCGCCGCGACAGCCTACGTCATCTCCAAGCATCAGGCCACGGTTCGCCAGCGCCAGATCGCCGAAGCTCGCGCTCGCGCCGCCTATGCGCGCATCGAAGCCCGGCACCGCGCGGAACACCGCGCCGTCGCCCAGCACAGTTCTTCAGGTGGAGGCTCCACCGCTGGTTCGAACGGCAGTAGTACCGTTGGCAAGCCGAAGCCGCTCCCGCGTTACATCGCCGTCGATACCGAGAAGGATGAGCACACCGCTCCGCAGGCCAAGAAGTCGGTGATGATCTGGGACACCGAATCGCACGAAATCGTCGGCAATAACGTCTATGACGTGAGCAAGACGCCGAACGTCGGATCTTCGGCCAAATTCGATACTTACACGGCGGAATACGTCGGTTCGGGCTCCTAGTCCGTTCGCGAGGTTGCCAAGAGACTGAAACCGGAAGCATTTTCCGCTTCCGGCGGGCGGCGTTTTCGATACCAAAAGACGCCGCCCATGTCCGTTTCGATTCACTCTTTTCAATGAATATTCACGAATACCAAGCCAGGGAACTCTTCGAAAAATTCGGGGTCGCCACCTCCAAAGGACGCGTTGCCTCGACTGCCGGGGAAGCTTCCGCGATTGCCGGCGGGTTGCGCCCCGGCAAAATCGCCGTCAAAGCTCAGATTCACGCCGGTGGACGTGGCAAGGGCACCTTCAAAAACGGCTACAAAGGCGGCGTGCATCTCTGCGCCACGGCCGAAGAAGCGGGTGAAGTCGCCGGAAAGATGCTCGGGCAGACGCTCGTCACGCATCAGACCGGGCCGGACGGCAAACTCGTGAGCAAGGTGCTCGTGGCGGAAGCCGTGGATATCTCGCGCGAACTGTACTTCGCCATCCTCCTCGATCGCGCGACAGCGGCGCCGATGATCATCGCCAGCACCGAAGGCGGCATGGACATCGAAGCCGTCGCGGAGAAATCGCCGGAGAAGATCCTGCGCGAGCCGATTCATCCCCTGCTCGGTATTCAGCCTTATCAGACTCGCAAGGTCGCCAAGGCACTCGGTCTCACCGGACCGCTGATGAATCAGGCAACCAAACTCTTCACGGCGATGTACCGGCTCTTCATGGAGCGGGATTGTTCCCTGATCGAAGTGAATCCGTTGGTGGTTACGCCCGAAGGCCAGCTCCTCGCGCTCGATGCGAAGTTCAACTTCGATGACAACGCGCTTTATCGGCAGGCCGATGTCGTCGCCATGCGCGACAAGAGCGAGGAAGATCCGCGCGAAGTTGCGGCGAGTGAGTTCAGCCTCAATTACATTGGCCTCGACGGCAATATCGCCTGCCTGGTCAATGGCGCGGGACTGGCCATGGCCACGATGGACATCATTCAATACGCGGGCGGCAAGCCGGCGAACTTCCTCGATGTCGGTGGTGGCGCCAGCAAGGAACAGGTCGCGGCGGCTTTCAAGATCATCCTCTCGGACCCGCACGTGCAGGGCATTCTGGTCAATATTTTCGGCGGCATCATGGACTGCAACGTGATCGCGACCGGCATCGTCGCCGCGGCTCGCGAGACAGGCCTGGGCCTGCCGCTCGTCGTTCGTCTCGAAGGAAACAACGTCGCCGCCGGCAAGCAGACGCTCGCGGAGAGCGGACTTACGATCATCAGCGCCAGCGATCTCGCTGACGCCGCGCACAAAGTCGTCGCGGCCATCGGCAAAGCGGCCTGAAACTCAAACGGCATCCGCCCTACGATTCACTAACACAACTTTCGGCCCCACTTACTCTTCAATGGCCATTCTCGTCACTCCGCAAACCCGCGTCCTTGTCCAGGGAATCACCGGTTCATTCGGCGCGCGTCACGCTCAACTCTCACTCGAATACGGTTCACAGATCGTTGCGGGCGTTACTCCCGGCAAAGGCGGCCAGGTCTTCGAACACGGATCGCACAAGGTCCCGATTTTCGATACCGTGGCGGACGCCGTTCGCGAAACGGGCGCCACCGCTTCGGCCGTTTTCGTTCCGCCGCCCTTTGCGGCTGATGCGATTCTCGAAGGCGTGGACGCAGGCCTCGCGCTGGTCGTCGCCATCACCGAAGGCATTCCGGTCAATGACATGGTGAAGGTGAAGCATGCCATGAAAGGCAGCCAGACCCGGCTCATCGGTCCGAACTGCCCTGGCGTGGTCACGCCTGGCGAAGGAGAGAAGTCGCACGGCGGCTGCCGCATCGGCATCGCTCCCGGTTACATTCACAAGCGCGGAAATGTCGGCGTGGTCTCCCGCTCCGGCACGCTCACTTACGAAGCAGTTTTCCAACTCACTTCGCGCGGTTACGGCCAGTCGACCTGCGTCGGCATCGGCGGCGATCCCGTCAACGGCACTTCGCATCTCGACGTGATCAAGATGTTCAACGACGACCCGGAAACCACGGCCATCATCATGATCGGCGAGATCGGCGGATCGGCGGAAGAAGAAGCCGCCGCATGGGTCAAGGAACATTGCCGCAAGCCGGTCGCCGGATTCATCGCCGGAGCCACCGCGCCGCCCGGACGCCGCATGGGCCACGCGGGCGCCATCGTCTCCGGAGGCAAAGGCACCGCCGCAGGCAAGATCGATGCACTGCGCGCCGCCGGCATTGCCATCGCCGAAACACCTTCCGTCATGGCTGAAACGCTGATCCGTCACTGGAAAGGCGCATAAAAACAAACCGAAACCGGCCTTGGTTTTTCTGATTCCAAGGCCGTAATTGGACTTATACTCGACCATCCCTATGAGCGAACAAATCAACGTCACAGGCACCATCACCATGGGTGAACCCGAGCGCCGCGATCTCTACGCCGCGGCCGCTCTCAGCGGTCTCCTCGCCGGAAATCGCAGCGTCGGCGACAACTCAGTGGAAGCGATCGCGCAACTCGCTTTCCAGATCGCCGATCTCATGCTCGCTGCGAGCACTGCCCATAAAGCCAACCGCGACTCCAACCACTAGAACACAGAATCACACCGCACCGCTATGCCAGTCATTTCACGAGGCCTCGAAGGCATCATTGCCGCTGAAACCCGCATTGGAGATGTCCGCGGAGACATCGGCCAGCTCATCTATCAAGGATACGATATCAACGAACTTGCGGGGAAGGTCAGCTACGAGGAGGTCGTGTATCTGCTTTGGCACGGGAACCTGCCCAATAAGGCGGAACTGGAGAAGCTCACCACCGCGCTGCGTGCGGAACGCGAGATCCCCCAGGGTGTGATCGACTTCATCCTCGGCGCGCCAAAGACGGCGGCGCCGATCGATATCATGCGCACGGCGGTGAGCATGCTCGGGTGTTATCCGACGATCCGGCACGACTTGGACATGCCCGAGAACCGGGCCATCGCCATCAAGCTCGTTGCGCAGATCGGCATCGTGGCCGCGTGGTTCCATCGCGCCCGTTCCGGAGAATCCCTGCCTCCGATTCGCAAGGACCTGAGCGAAGCCGCTCATTTCCTGTGGCTGATGACCGGCGAGGAACCAACACCGGACGCGGTACAGACGCTCGACGTGGCCTACGTACTGCACGCCGAACACGGCTTCAACGCCAGCACCTTCACGGCGCGCGTTGTGGCCTCGACGCTCAGCGACATGTACTCGGCCGTGAGCGCCGCGATCGGCGCGCTCAAGGGACCGTTGCACGGCGGCGCCAATGAAGGCGTCATTCACATGCTCCAGGAGATCGGTTCGCTCGACAAAGTCGACGGCTGGCTCGAGGATGCGCTCGCGCAGAAGAAGAAGATCATGGGGATCGGACATCGCGTGTACAAGGTCCTCGATCCGCGCGCCCCGCATCTCAAGGCGATGGCGATCAAGCTTTCCAATCAGCTCGGCGAACCGAAATGGATCCAGATGAGCGAGCGCATCGCGCACACCATGAAGGAACGGAAGGGTCTGAACGCGAACGTCGATTTCTATTCTGCGACCGTTTACTACTCGCTCGGCATTCCCACCGATCTCTTCACGCCCATCTTCGCCATCTCGCGGATGAGCGGCTGGACCGCCCACATCCTCGAGCAGGTTGGCGACAACCGCCTCTTCCGTCCGCTCAGCGAATACGTCGGACCGGAAGTCGGCCGGAAGAGCGTGCCGCTGGCGGAGCGGTAACATAGTGGAAGCGGGGTCCCGCCGCTTGAAACCGATGGAATGCAGGTTTAGCTCGGATCCTGCAAACAGCGCATTCCCATCAAAGCACTCGAACGTGTCGTGAGGCACCTTCGAGTGCTTGGTCGTTCTCTTGGATACTTACAGGAAGTCCGTCGGTCTCGATGCCGTCGAAGTTTGGCGTTGGGAGTAACCAACTAGAGAGCGCGTAGCGTGGTAAGGCGAAAAAGGAAAGCGGGCTTGCAGCCCGGTGTGGCTGGGATTGCGGCGGGGCATTTGGTTCCATTGATTCGCCCCCTTTTGGCACTGCGGCCAATTTACTGCGGGCTGCAAGCCCGCTCTCCTTTCCGTCAGCGATTTCTCGGAGCGTTGCTTCAAATTACTGAGCGCGGGCACATTCTCTCAGACGTGAATCTTGTTTCAGATATTGCAAACACCCCTTCAAGCGCGGGACGCCGCTTCCACCATGGGCGCTCTCAACCTTGAAACCCGCCTTCAGATTCGCTCTTCAGTGGGCAACGAGCAGCCCTTTGCGATAGCGCTCAATATCACCGAGCAGGTATCCAGCGGCAATAGGTAACAGGCCTATCGCCCCCCACCAATTTGATCCATTCTCCATGGCATGCACGATGGCCCAAACTGAAAGGGCGATCGCGGTGCACGCAGCAGCCATGTAGCCCATCATATACCACCGGCTCCCTGGAGCTTTCACTTCACGCCAGTCTTTTTTCCGAATTCCGCGGGCTGCAATCAGCATCAAGAGCAGGATCGGAGAATACTGGTGCGGTGGAAGGCATATCGCAACGGCCAGCACCACCGCTAACGCGGAAATCGCCAGTTTAACTTTAGTCATCGGAAAACGATCTTTCGGATCGCTGATGAAAGCCTCCCGCAAATCGCCTTCCTTATCAAATCGAAACAAATCAAAAAGAACATCGACTCCCAGCGTCCCCACGAAACAGCTGATCAACTCCTTCCGACGATTTAGCTGTTCACCTCCCCTGTTCCTTTTCAAAAGTTCCCGCTCCCTTTTGTCCATCGCCTTCTCCCTTACATGAGCGCTTCCTTTAATCGCACCATCGGTTTTGCCATCGTCGGCTCCGGTATGATCTCCCAGTTCCATGCCGACGCCATCAGCCAGGTGCCGGGAGCGGAATTGCGCGCGGTGTACAATCGCGTTCCGGAACGCGCCCAAGTCTTTGCGACGAAGAATAACTGCAAGATTTTTAGCTCACTGGAAGAGCTCGTGCGCGATCCTGCGATCGATGCGGCCTGCATCACCACGCCGAGCGGCACGCACGCGGATATCGCCGTGCCCTTTCTCGAAGCCGGGAAAGCCGTCCTGTGCGAGAAGCCGCTCGATGTCACGAGGGATGCCGTCGAACGCATCGTCGCCGCGGAAAAGCGCGGAGGCGGGGTTCTGGCCGGCGTATTCCAGAATCGCCTCGGCCGCGGCGCGCAGATCCTGAAAGCGGCGATCGATGCCGGGCGCTTCGGACGTGTGACGCTTTGCAGCGCGTACATCAAATGGTGGCGCGATCAGAACTATTATTCATCTTCTCAGTGGAAAGGCACGTGGAAGCTCGACGGCGGCGGAGCGCTGATGAATCAAGGCATTCACGCGGTCGATCTGCTCCAGTGGCTCGCCGGACTGCCGGAACAGGTCTCCGCGTTCTCCGGAACGCTGGCGCACACGATGGAAACGGAGGACACGGTGGTCGCCTCATTGAAATTCCCGAACGGTGCGCTCGGTGTCATCGAAGCCGCCACGTCCGCCTGGCCTGGCTCGGATCTGCGCATCGAGATCGCGGGTGACAAAGGATTCGCCACACTCACGCAGGACCGCATCACGCGCTGGGAATTTGCCGAGCCAAAGCCGGAAGACGAACAGATCCGCTCCGCGAGCGATGCCGGCGCTATTGGAGGTGGCGCCGCCGATCCGCGCGCCATCAGCACCGAAGGTCATCGCCGCTTGATCGAAGACCTCGTTGGCGCCTTACGCGAAGGCCGGTCGCCGATGATTCCCGGAGCCGAAGCTGGACGGTCAGTGGCCTTGATTCTCGCGATCTACGAATCCGCGCGGACGGGGCAAGTCGTGCGGGTGAGTTAATCCGCTCCACTCCAAACTCTCCGGCACGGGCATCTGTCCATGCATCATCCAGAGGCGGGTTGGATTCTTGCGATCGTGGTCATCAGCGGCCTCGTGCTTTTCGCCGCACGGCGGAAGCCGAAGCGCGCGGCTCCGTCGCCAGTTCCACCTCTCCCGAGTGGAAGCAGCTTCCAGATCGATCCCAAAACCGGAGACCTCGTCTTTGAGCACGGTACCGTCGTCCTTGCCCGACTTAGTAACTGGCGCTCCGTGCCCACTAGTTTCAAAGTGTTGATGGGACCGGAACGCGATATGCGGACCGGTTGGAAATGGCGCGGCATTTCTCCGCTGCAATTCGAGGGCGAGGCCATCGCCATGTCTCTCGGATATCATGATGACCGCCTCGAGATGGTTAACTTCTCGCTCCTCCCGCCGGACGGCGCTTCACCGTGGGACGGAGATCCAGTTGAAGAAGAAAAAGTCCTACGCCGTTTGGTCGAAGCCAGCCTTGGCATTCCACTCTCCGAGCGCGGCACTGCGCAATACAAATGGGGCAGCGTCTACTGCGGTTACGACCCCAAAAGCATGGAGACTAGCGCCGGGATCAATTACACTTTCTTCGGGTAACCGTTTTACCGGCCCGCCGCCTCTCTGGCGCAATAGAGGATCAGATTAACCAACGGCACCGGAACGAACCAGGTCGATGCCTGCTTCGGCTTGACGTTCGCTGGCGGCGGCTTGCGAATAATTCCAGGATCACCGATCGGATCCGGCCAGCGGCCCCCGGTGGTATTCACAACCACATAACCATCGGGAGAGCGCGCATCGCGCACCCGAGTATCAATGACGATGTCGGGCTGTCCCTTGATCCGGTCATTCACATAATCATAGACATGCCACGCCCCATCGAACCGGCGGAAGGGAGGCGACGGCGGCACAAAGAGGGTATCCTCCGCGACTAACTCGAGCGAGACCACCTGGTTCGCCCGATCCACGACGAGATACATCCGGTTATAGATTCCCGACTTCACGTCGTAGGAAATGAAGAACAAACCGCTCGGGAACCCCGGACAGGCAATCTTCGAAGGGCTGCTCAGCCGCCGGGCGTCCTTGAACAACGTCGCCTCCACTTCCGCCACTGGCATGAGATACCGGATCCCCGGATAAACCTTCACCTCGGGATGATTGCCCAGGTCCGCTTCCGGATGCCCGTATCTGGAGAGGAGCGTTTTAATGTCCTGAAGCTCCAGGCTATGTCCGCCATTTGCTTCGGAGAGATGAGAAGCCCAATCGGTGCTCAGAACCAGGCCTTGTCCAGCGGTGGTTGCGGCGGGCGGCGGCGGCGGTGTGGATGGAGCCGGGACGGACGGCGAAAGGTGGGAATCCGATAAGCCGGAAGGCCCCATTGGCGGAACGGATGAATGGCCCGAAGGCCTTTTATCCAGAGAAGTCCCCCACCCCTCAAAGGGATTCTTCTTCGGTGTGGGAGCAGCCGTTTGGCCGACAGCAATCGCGGCGAGGAAACACATACTCGCCGCACACATCAAAATCCGAGTCGTCGAAGTAGCCGCCGTGGAGGGATATCTCATAACGTCCGTGGTGGTTTGGGGGTGTCTAGCAAATCGCGGGGGAAGCAACAAGACAGGAATGCGGGTTCCCATCTCTTCCTCTTCATCATCATCTTCATCTTTGTCCCTTCACCGATTGGATGAAGACAAAGATGATGATGAAGAGGAAGAGATCTCCAACCAACCACCCCTCATTTCACCACACCCTTCCAAATACCCCCACCAAACGTCGTCACATAAATCATCTCCTTGTCCCGCGGATCAAAACTCACCCGGCTGACGGCCGTAAACGGGATATCCTTCACCTCCCGCCAGGTCCCTCCCACATTATCACTGACGAACAACCCATGGGTATGTGCGGAAAAGAAAACCCGATCCGGCCGCCGCGGATCGACGCTCACAAAGAAAGCATGCGCATAGCTGCTCAATTCCTGCGGAAGATCCGCGTCTTTGATTATCCGTTTCCAATGAGTCCCGCCATCGATAGTCTTATAAAGACCTCCCTCCGTATGCCCGGGACCACTCGCCGCAGTTAGATAGATTACCTTGGCATCACGCGGATCGAAATCGAAATCGCCCGCCCAGTGAAGGTTTGGCGAAATCAACGTCCAATTCCCGCCACCATCACTCGAACGATAAAGCCCGCTGCCATCGAGAAACGATCGATCCTGACGCTTCGCGGTGACACTGCAATATAACGCGCCGTCCGGTCCGAACTTCACGGAATATACGTGTTTGTTTTCCGCCGTCCCGAGACCGTTCGATGCCTCTTTCCAACTCGTCCCGCCATCGGATGACTTAAAAACGCCGTGGCCAAAGGAAGTCACATAGAGCACCCTCGACGCCGCCGGACTCCTCAGATCGACGGCAATGCTCGTCACCGGCGCAGCTGGCAGACCGGAACTCACCGGCTTCCACGAAACCCCGTAATCTTCACTCAAGCAGACACCGCCAGCCGCCTTGGGCCGATCCACGTTGGTCCACGTAGGGATATCATGCTGATTCGCGCATGCTGCGTATATCACGCCCGGGCGCTCGGGATCGAAGGCGATCTGATAGAACGAGTTCCGCCACGGTGAACCTTTCACGCCGTAACGCCACGATTCACCGCCATCCTCGCTGCGCACGAACCCGATATCCGTAAAACAGATATAGGCTCGCTTTGGATCGTGTGGATCGAAGTCATAGTGCCAGCAACTGGTCACTTCCAGCCCGCAGGATTTCCAGGTATCTCCCGCTTTCCACGGCTCCGAGCCTACATGATGGCTGTAAGCGCATTGCCAGGTCTTTGCTCCGTCGCGCGTGATGTAAAGCTCCCCATTGTTCGTGAACATGGCGATATTCGCATCGTTCCGGCACACTCCGAAACCATCCGCCGGACCGCCAAACCCCCAATTGGTATCTAGAGTCAGCCAACCCACTTCGACATTCCTTTCCCGCTCACGCGGATCGCCCGTATAACAATACTTCCAGTGAGCGCCGAAATCGTCGCTGCGGAAAACGGTCCAGTGATAGGGCGGATGATAGCCGGTTCCACGCGTCGTGACATAGACTGTCCCCGGCAGGCCACGCACCGTGGCAATGAATTGATATTGGGCCACGCTATCGACTCCGTACTGATCCTGTTTCCCAAGCGAAACATTGATCCCCTCGCCCATTGCGCTCTGCCACGATTTTCCATCATCACGGGAAACATAGACGCCACCCGTATAGCGGCCGCCTTCGTCTTTTCCGGGCAATGTGCAGTAAAGCGTACACGAACCTGAAGCCGTGTCGCTGCTCCCGCAAAAGCCTCGCACGTCGCGAAACGGCAGCCCCTCGTTTGCGTCCTGCCAGCTCTTTCCTCCATCGTCGCTGCGATAGATACCACCAGCCGCTCCGATAAATGCCGCCGGCGCCTTCGCCCGTTCAGCAAAGGCAAATCCAACAATCGCGCCTTTGATACCGCAGGACGTCCAACCGCTTTCGGCATTTCCAAACCAGGCTCCGTCCTTCGTGCCCACGAAAAGAGTTCCGGCATGAAGAGGATCTTCGGACAAAGCCGTGACGCCCGCCGATTTTTCCCACGGCGCTTTTCCATCCAGGACGCGCCAGTGTTCGCCGCGATCGTCCGTCACCTTCACCGTCGCACCGCTCGCTGCATAAATCCGCTCCGCTTTCTTCGAATCGAAAGCCATGGGACAAGCATTCGCATTTCGCAACTCGCGCTTATCCAGCATCCGCCAGTTCAGGCCGCCATCGGTCGAGCGATAGACACCACCCATATCACAAGCGACAAACATGAGCTTGTGATCATGCGGCGAACAAACCGGCACATACATCGCGCCACCACCGCCAATTCCGAGATTTTGAAAAGGCTCGCCCGCGGCATAACTGCCGAGCAATAGGATGAGGGACAAGGCGAAGATACGGAAGGCATTCATGGGGGATCATTAGAGAGAAGCACGGCAACTGCGGGTTCTTGGAAGGAAATGATTCACGCCCCCATTTTGGTGCTGCCGCCAAACACTGCAGGCTGCAAGCCCGCCCTCCTTTCCTTCGGCGACTCCCATAGGTCCCATGAGTCCTATCCGTCCCATTCCCCAGCACGATCACGCCACGCCACGCATTCATTTCCACGCGCTTCTTCCTTTTCACCAGCTTCCACTATCGGCGCTTTCCGATTGGACGTCCCTCTTCCCGATGCTATTTCCTCCGTGACCGCGATGCGCATTGATATCCTTTCCCTGTTTCCTCAGATCACCGATGCCATGTTGGGCGAGAGCATCATGAAACGGGCTCAGGAGAACGGGCTCTTTTCACTCCAGTCCCACAACATTCGCGACTGGTCGCAGGATAAACACCGGACCGTGGATGATGCGCCTTATGGCGGCGGACAAGGCATGGTGATCAAGTGCGATCCGGTCTTTGCCGCCATCGAATCACTAAAAACACCGGAAAGCCGCGTGATCTTCATGTCACCGTCCGGAAAGCGATTCACGCAGGGCGTGGCCCGCGAGTATGCCGACACACAGAAGCACCTCATCATCCTTTGCGGTCACTACGAAGGAATCGATCAGCGGATCATCGACCATCTCGTGGACGAGGAGCTATCCATCGGTGACTATGTCCTGACCAACGGCGCGCTGGCCGCTGCCGTCGTCGTCGACGCCATTGTCCGCCTGCTTCCCGGAGTGCTTGGCCATGACCTCTCGGCGGTGGAAGAAAGCTTTGTCTCCGGTCACCTCGAAGGCCCGCAATTCACCAGGCCGCCGGAATTTCGCGGCTGGAAAGTCCCGGACATCCTGCTCTCGGGAAATCATGGCGCCATCGCGAAATGGCGGAAAGAGCAGGGCCTGGAAAAGACGCGGCAAGTCCGGCCAGACTTACTGACTTAACTTGGAATCGCCGCTTTAAGGCAGCACGATGCTGCGCGAAGCGTCCTGGGCATCCGCGAGCTGTTCGAAATTCTTCGCCAGAAATTCCCTCAACTCGTGCTCCTCCTGAACCGCTTTCCGATGGAATCCAGTGAATCGGCTTTCATCGATCATCCGAAGATCCGTCGTCGCGATGGTCGCCATATTCCGTAGAAAGCGCATTTTCGCTTCATAGTACTCTGTCGGCGCCAGCGCTGTGTGCGAATCGACGACTTGCAGATACTGCCCGACGGGGACCCGCAACGGATTGTCTCCACTCTGATGCAGACCGACAGTGACCTTACCATTGCGATGAATATCTATGGCTAGGCTCACCAGAGCATCGGACCGCTTGCGGAGTTCCTTCAGTGTTGCCGATTCACTCGCAAACTGCCGAAGAGAAGGCTGCTCCCAGCGTGTTGCCGTATCAAGCCGGTAACCAAACCGTCGGACTTCGGCGAATTGCGAATCCGTATCGAGTTCCTTCCGTTTGCGAACCGTGGCAAACGTCGCGATCGCGATCACCTGCCCTGTTTTCGCATGGATAATCGGGCTCCCACTGTTGCCTTCGACAAACTTGGCGTCGACCTCGATGAGATCCGGTCCGATCCCGTTGATCTTGCCCCGAATCTCCGTCACGACGCTCGATCCCTGGCTGTTTCCGAGAACCATCACGTCGTCGCCGATCGAGACATTCTTGTCCACATTCTCCATCACGGGAATACCGTCCGGCAGCGTGGACTGCGCCAGGGTAACCAGATCGTAATCCTGGGAAACCGAGAAAGCCCCGGTGGGAACTTCTTTTGAATCAAGGCTGCGGAATTTGACGTTCGGATTTCCACTCATCACATGCGCATTCGTCACGATGGTGGGAACGCCATGCAGCAAAATCACCGATGCACTGCCCCTTGCCTCCTCGCCTTTGGCGATGAGCAGCCACTTCGCGAAATGCGCCACCCCGGAGTCCGCGCGGCGCGGCATCACCGGAGGCGGCGTCGCAGCCGCCATTTGCAATACTTCAGCCAAAGATGGAGAGGAAGAGGTGGATGCCGGAGCAGGCGCTGTATGCAAGACATCGGCCAACGATGGGGACACCGGCGCAGGCGCCGGTGGTAGAGGAGCAGGCGGAGCAGGCGGCGGAGGAAGCGCGGGCGGAAAGGAAGATGGAACCGGCGGGATCGGAGGTGGCGGAATACTGGGTCTGGCCGAATGATCGACACTCGCCAGGACGGGGGCGGCGTTCGGTTGCTGCGCCGAGCTTTCAAAGAGCCACATCGGAAGGATCATTTCCCGATCGGCAAACTTCGCCCGCACTCCTCCCGCCTCTTCTTTAAGTGCGATGACATGAGTTCCCGCGGGAACCCGCACCAAGCCATATTGTGTATGGACCTCACCAGTGGTGCGCACGATCAGCTCCGTGCGGCGGGTCACATGAACCCCGTGATCTTCCGGCGCGGCCCCGGCCGAGCCATCCGGCGCCGATTGACCGCCAGGAGCCTGGTCCTTTGGCGTGGAGGATCCGACGAAAGGAAGAACCTCGTGCGCCGACTCCACGACCTTCTCGCCGAGGTCGCGCACCGGTTGCGGACCAAAATAGAACACCAGCGCGAGGATCAAGATGAGGACGGCAATTCCAGCCACGAGAAACCTGGGGTGCATAGAAGAAAAGTGGCCGAACATTTACCAATGGACGACCGATTCTCAAGTCGGAATTTGTGCGCGCGCGGCGGGGAGCTTCCGTCCCCTCTTCCTTCTCCTCATTGTCCGCGCGCTGATTGGATAAGCGGCAAAGACGCGGGGCATGGCAGGATTATACAAATCAACCAGCAGGAAAGTCCATGGACAGCCGGGTTGATCTCCATGAACCTTTCCCGCTCCTTTCCCCAATGGAATCGCAATTTCCCCGTTTCGCTTTTCCGTCCCCTCTCGTTTCGCTGCTCATCACAGTTTTCGCGCTCCGTGGCCGGGCTGCGGAGGTGGACGTCCACAAACTACCACCGCCGGCCGAGTCGTACGATTTCGCCCGCGACATCAAACCATTGCTCGAAGAGCAGTGCGTCGGCTGTCACGGCGAAACGAAGCAAAAGGGCAAGCTGCGCCTGGATACGCGTGAAGGACTGATGCGCGGCGGTGAGGACGGAAAAGTGATCGTGGAAGGAAAGAGCGCGGAGAGCGGCCTGATCCACGATGTCGCCCGGCTGGTCGAGGATCTGGAAATGCCGCCGAAGAAGGAGAATGCCCTGAACGTGCAACAGATCGGAATGCTTCGGGCGTGGATCGATGCCGGCGCCCCCTGGCCTGCCGGGCTCCAACTCACGGCAACCCGGAATCCGGCAGCTGGCCCAGATGCCGCAGCGCTGGCGAAACTTCCCCCGCCCACAGATCGGAAGATTGATTTCGTGCATGACATTCAGCCGATCTTTCAAACCGCATGCTATGAGTGCCACGGGCCGAAGAAGCAGGAAGCAGAGTTTCGACTCGATCACAAACCGACTGTACTGAAGGGCGGCGAACTCGGTCCGGCGCTGGTTCCAGGCAAGAGCGCCGAAAGTCTTCTCGTCCAATTCGTCGCCGGTCTGCGTGAGGAAGGCGTCATGCCGAAAAAAGGCCCGCGGCTGTCGACCGAGCAGATCTCACTCCTGCGCGCATGGATCGATCAGGGCGCCGACTTTCCCGATGCGGCCTCCGTCGTCCTCAAAGACAACCGGCAGCACTGGGCTTTTCATCCTCCGGTGAAACCTCCGCTGCCGGCGGTGCAGGACACCGCCTGGCCGACTGGGGATATCGATCGCTTCATCCTTTCCCGGCTCGAGAAAGAAGGACTGAGGCCAGCAGCGCCCGCGGACAAAGCCGCTCTCCTGCGGCGGCTTTCCCTGGACCTCATCGGCCTGCCGTCGACCATCGAAGAGCTCGACGCCTATCTTAACGATCACTCTCCGGATGCCTATCAAAAGCAAGTCGAGCGCCTGCTCGCTTCCCCTCACTATGGGGAAAAGTGGGGCCGCCATTGGCTGGATGCCGCGCGCTATGCGGACAGCGATGGCTTTGAAAAGGATAAGCCGCGGTTCACTTACTTCTACCGGGATTGGGTGATCGACGCGCTCAATCGTGATCTTCCCTACAATCAGTTCATCATCGAACAAATTGCGGGCGATCAGTTGCCCAACGCCACGCAGGATCAGATCGTTGCCACGGGATTCCTTCGCAACTCGATGATCAATGAAGAAGGCGGCGTCGATCCGGAGCAGTTCCGCATGGAGGCGATGTTCGATCGGATGGATTGCATCGGCAAAAGCATCCTTGGACTCACCATCCAGTGCTGCCAGTGCCATACCCATAAGTACGATCCGATTACGCAGGAGGAATACTATCGCCTCTTTTCGTTTTTGAATAACGACGCCGAATCTCAGCCCACCGTTTACACGGCGGATGCACTGATGAAGCGGGCCGAGCTTCTCCGGCAAATCGGCACCCTCGAACAGAAGCTCCAGCAGGAAACTCCAGACTGGAAAGAGCGGATGCTCAAGTGGGAAGAATCCGCCAAAGCACGGCCGCAGCCGGAATGGCGCGTCGTGCAGGCTCCTTTTGAAGATATCTCCACAGGCGGACAGAAGTATCTTTTGCAGAAGGACGGCTCCTACCTCGCCCAGGGCTACGCGCCAACCAAGCACTCCGCAAAGGTCACGGTGAAAACCGATCTGCAGGGAGTCCGTGCCTTTCGACTGGAATTGCTAAACGACCCAAACCTGCCCGCAAACGGCCCGGGCCGCTCGCTGAAAGGAACTTGTGCGCTGACTGAATTTGAAGTGAGCGCAGCGCCCGCCGCCACTCCGGACAAGCCCGGCAAGATCAAGCTGGTAAAAGCAACAGCCGATTACGGCGACGCGCCGGATACTCCGCTGGAAGCGAACTTCGAAGATAAGTCAGGAAAAAAGCGGGTCACCGGGCCGATCAGCTATGCGATCGATGGTAACGACGATACCGCCTGGGGCACGGACGCCGGGCCAGGACGGCGCAATCAGCCCCATGAGGCGGTCTTCGTCGCCGAAAATCCCATTGGCAACGAAGGCGAAACGCTCCTCACCTTTACGCTGAAACAGAACCACGGCGGCTGGAATTCGGACGATCTGCAAACGAATAACCTGGGCCGTTTCCGGCTCTCGATCACCTCCTCCGCGGATGCCGAAGCTGAGCCGGTCCCGGCGCGGGTGCGGGAGCTATTTGCCATTCCTGCTGACAAACGTTCCGCCACGCAACTCGCCGCAGAGTTCAGTTACTGGCGCACGATCGTTCCCGAATGGAAGGACGCAAATTCCCAAATCGACGCGCTCTGGAAACAATTTCCAGAAGGCACCACGCAGCTTGCGCTTTCGCAGCGGGACAATCTCCGAGACACACATCTGCTGAAGCGCGGCGACTGGTTGAAGCCAGGAAAGCCAGTGATTGCGGGCGTCCCGGGAATTCTGAATCCGCTCACCGGCGATGCGCCTCCAACGCGCCTGACCCTGGCACGCTGGCTGGTGGCGCCAGATTCACCCACGACGGCCCGTGCTTTCGTCAACCGCGTCTGGCAGCACTACTTCGGGATTGGGATCGTCAGCACCTCTGAAGATCTCGGCACGCAATGCGATCCGCCGAGTCACCCGGAGTTACTCGACTGGCTGGCCTGCGAGTTCATGGAAAAGGGCTGGAGCATGAAATCACTGCATCGGCTGATCGTGAACTCCTCCACTTACCGCCAATCCTCCAATATCACGCCGGAGCTCTATGCTCGCGATCCTTACAATCGCCTGCTCGCACGTGGGCCGCGTTTCCGAGTCGATGGCGAAATCGTGCGCGACATCGCCCTGGCCTCGAGCGGGCTTTTGAATCCTGTGCTGGGCGGACGAAGCGTCATGCCGCCGGCGCCGGATTTCCTCTTCAAGCCGCCGGCCAGTTATGCGCCTTTCCCATGGGTCGAAGAAACGGGGCCGGAGCGCTATCGTCGCGCGGTTTACACTTACCGGCGTCGTTCCACCCCCTACCCGATGCTCCAGGCCTTCGACACGCCGGAAGGAAATGTCTCCTGCGTGCGGCGCACCCGCTCGAATACGCCGCTGCAAGCCCTGACCACGCTGAACGAAACGCTGAGTATCGAAGCAGCGCGCGCACTGGCCCGCCAGATCCTCACGAAAGGTGGAGCGACCGATCGTGAACGCCTGACTTATGCCTTCCGGTGTTGTCTGTCCCGGCCACCCAGCGACGCGGAAACCAGTGAACTCGTCACGCTCATGGCCAAACAGCGCGCCCGCATCGCTGACGGCTGGCTCGATCCCTGGGAATTGGCGACCGGAAAGAAGGAACGGCCGGAAGTGCCACCCAACGTGACCCCAACGCAACTCGCCGAATACACAGTCATCTCGCGCGTGCTGTTGAACCTCGACGAAACGATCACCAAAGAATGACGCCCCAGCCCTGCAAAGGAGGAAACTGACATGAATTATCTCCAGCATTTCGAAAGTGAATTCCGGAAGCAAATCACGCGGCGCTGGTTCTTCCGCGACTGCCGCGTCGGGCTCGGCACGATTGCCCTTGGTTCCCTGCTCAAGGATGTCCTCGCCCCGCAAGCCCAGGGCGCGGCGAACCTCAATCCCATGGCGCCGAAGCAGCCGCCACTTCCGGCGAAGGCCAAGCGCGTGATCTATCTTTTCCAGGCGGGCGCCCCCAGCCATCTCGATCTCTTCGACTACAAACCGCAACTCGAGAAATTCAACGGCACGCTGCCTCCAGCCGAGCTTCTCAAAGGCTATCGGGCCGCTTTCATCAACCCGAACTCGACGCTCCTCGCTCCGAAATTCAAGTTCGCCAAATACGGCCAGGCCGGCGCCGAGTTATCGGAACTCCTGCCGCATCTCGCGGAAGTGGTCGATGACATCGCCATCGTGAAGTCGATGCAGACCGATGCCTTCAATCACGCGCCGGCGCAGATTTTCATGAATACCGGCTCGACTCAGTTCGGGCGTCCAAGCATGGGCGCCTGGACGACTTACGGCCTCGGCAGCGAATCCCAGGATCTGCCGGGCTATGTCGTCTTCAGCACCGGACAAAAGGGCACGAGCGGCGGGGCGAGTAACTGGGGTTGCGGGTTTCTGCCGACGGTCTATCAAGGCGTGCCCTTCCGCGGCCAAGGTGACCCTGTGCTCTATCTGTCGAATCCGGCCGGCATCGACAGCCAGGTTCAGCGCGATTCACTCGACGCCATCCGTCACCTCAACGAGCAGCATCTCGGCGTCGTGGGCGATCCCGAAATCGCGACGCGCATCAATTCGTTCGAACTGGCCTACCGCATGCAATCCAGTGCGCCAGAACTCATGGATCTCTCCAAAGAGCCGGCTCACGTGCTGGAAATGTATGGCGCCGAACCGGGCAAATCTTCCTACGCCAATGCCTGCCTGCTCGCCCGCCGATTGGTCGAGCGCGGGGTTCGTTTTGTGCAGATCTTCCACGAAGCCTGGGACCATCATGGCGGGCTGACCAATGGTCTGAAAGATCAATGCGGAAAGACCGACCGAGCCAGCGCGGCCTTGGTGAAGGATCTGAAACAACGCGGCATGCTGGAGGACACCCTGGTGATCTGGGGCGGTGAATTCGGCAGAACGCCCATGGTCCAGGGTGGCAATGATGGGCGCGATCATCACCCGAACGCTTTTACCATGTGGCTCGCCGGCGGAGGCATCAAACCAGGACTCACCCTCGGCGGCAGCGACGAGTTCGGATTCAACGCCGTGCAGGATCCGGTGCATGTCCACGACCTGCACGCGACAATCCTGCAGTTACTCGGCTTCGATCACACGAAACTGACTTACCGGTTTCAGGGACGCGATTTTCGCCTCACGGACGTCCACGGTCAGGTGGTCGACAAGCTTCTCGCTTAAAGCGATTACGTTCCCCGGCAGCAATCTCAAGCCGGCAATTCCGCGGCGGCGGCTGTTTCGGCGGCTTGTTTGTCGATTTTGGTCAGCAGCCGGCGAGCCGGCTTTTTGTTCACCGCCCAGGTCGCAAGCGTGTACGAGACGTGATGGCTCTCGCAGTTGGGGCATTTTTTCAGTTCCACAACGACAGAAGCGGCCGCCACTGATTTCTTGTCCGCAGCCTTTGCCAGATTCGAAACGGCGGCTACAGACTCACTCAAAGTAGCGGAGGCAATCGTTTTGGACACGGCATTTGCCTGGCTGGCCACCTCCAGGACAGCAGCGCCAAGCGCGGCCACACGCTCTTTTTTCTTCAAGCCTTTGACGGCACTCCACAAAGACTGGGAACGAATATGACCGCGCAGATGCTGCTTCATGTAGAGCTGGCACTGCCTGCAATACGGCATCTGCGAAACCACCCAGGACGGCACCATCGCTCCAAGCACGTATCCGGCTGCCTCCAGCACCTTGTATGCATACCCGAACCCGCCAAGGGGCGACCCCGGTTCACTCGATCCCGAACGCGTGAATGACATCTTTTCGCAAATGTCCTGAAAATACTGAAGGAATGAGTAACGCTCCTCGGAGACATGTACGACCTCGATGAGATGCTGGTAGGTCAGATATTGCGCGACGGCGTAATCCAGCACTGCGGTGCTGGCCATCCCAAGGATAAAAGCCCGGCCAAGTTTCACCTGCAGATAACGGGAGGCCACGGCATAACCAAGTCCGCTGACGATCCCAACCAGCCAGGCACCAATGGGAATGATGCCATTGGCATACCACCCCATGACATTGACCTCGTTGTCAGCCAAAATGCGCACGAGCCAAAGCACCAAAATGGAAGTCGCTACCCCGCTGGCATAAACGATCAATCCCGGTTGGCGGAGAGAAGAAGTCGATGATGAGGACATAACGAGAAAAAGAAACCCGATGAGCGTGTGAGACGGCGCGGAGGGTACCCGCGTTTCACAAGGCTGGCAAACGTTTCGCCGGATGGTAGAAGACCCGCATGTTTACCGTTGTTGCGCCTTCCAGCTCCGTACTTCCTTTTGTGCGCGCACTGGCCGTGGCGACTCTCCTCTTCGCGCATGCCGCGCACGCGCAGAGCATCGCATTCCCCTGGAGTTCGCACGGACACGACCCGCAGCATACCGGCCTTTCCCAGCACGCCTGCCAGCCCTTGAACCGCATCCTTTGGCAGGCGCCCGTGGATCTCACGCCTCAATATTCCGGTACGGAACTCCTCGCCCATTACGGCAGCCCGCTCATCACGCGGCAGAATACGGTCATTTTTCCCGTCAAGACCGCCGCCAATTCGGGGTTTCAAATCGAGGCGCATGCCGGGCAAAGCGGAGCACTGGTATGGAAGCAAACCACGGATTACGTCGCGCCCGCCCACGACTGGTTCCCTCCCTGCGGCATCGCGCTCACCCCGAAAAATCGCCTCTACTACCCCGGAGCCGGCGGCACGGTCTATTTTCGCGACAATCCGGAATCACCGACGGCGCCTCCCGGAGGAACGGGCCAGATCGCATTCTATGGCACGGCAGCCTATCAGGCGAATCCCGCGACCTACACATCCAATGTAGAGATCAATACTCCCATCACCGCGGATCGTTACGGCAATATTTACTTCGGGTTTGTTGCGACCGGTCCGACTTCGAAGAATCTCGTCAGCGGCATCGCCACCATCACCATCGATGGAGCCGGCACTTGGGTCAGCGCGGCCTCGGCAGCGGCGGATCCTTCGATCGTTGAGCCCGTGCAAAACTGCGCGCCGGCACTCAGCAACGATCACCGCACGCTTTACATCGCCGTGAGCTACGGGAGCTATTCCGGAGGATACCTGCTCGCCCTGGATACGGTAACGCTCGCCACCACAGGCAAAGTACGGCTCAAGGATGTCGACAGCCCGGTCTCGGACGCCGTGCTGCCTGATAACGGAACTGCATCCCCCACCATTGGACCAGACGGAGATGTCTACTTCGGCGTTCTCGAAGATCCGCTGTCTTCCAATCATTACCGGGGGTGGCTGCTCCATTTCAACAAGACGCTCAGCCAGGCAAAACTGCCGGGCGCATTTGGCTGGGACGATACCCCTTCGATCGTCCCGGCATCCCTGGTTCCCGGATACGACGGACCGTCCTCCTATTTGCTGCTCACCAAGTACAACAACTACGCTCAAGCCGGCGGCGGCGGCGCGAACAAGGTGGCGCTTCTCGATCCCGACGTCAGCGAAGTCGATTCCGTCACCGGAGCACTCGTGATGAACGAAGTGCTCACACAACTTGGTCCCACACCCGATCCGGGCTTTCCCAATACACCGGGAGCGGTGCGCGAATGGTGCGTGAATACCGTGGCGATCGATCCATTTACGAAATGCGCGGTCGTGCACAATGAGGACGGCAATGTCTACCGTTGGGACTTCGCTTCAAACTCGCTCACGCAGACGCTCAATGTGAGCACCGGGCTCGGCTCCGCCTACACGCCCAGCGTCATTGGTGTCGATGGAACCGCCTACGTGATCGCCAACGCAACGCTCTTCGCCCTTGGCCAATAGCGATATGACGAAAGCCTTTCTCTCCCTCGTTCTCGCGATCATCGTTCTTTTCACGCCGGCTGGCTACGGAGCGTTGCAACTATCACTTTCGGTCTCCGTACAAAACGGAAGCGCCGACGCCGCTTTGGTATTTTCCGGCAGCGTCACCAACACCAGTACGACCTCCCGCGTGTTTTTGAATGGTGTGCAAATCACCTTCAGTGGAAGCCACTCCTCATTCGCTTCGCAAAATTCCAATACATTTTACTCAAACGTTCCCGGGATTCTGCTTCCAAACGAAACCTATACCGGCCCGCTTTTCCAAGTCCTGCTCGCCGCAAACTCGCCGTCGGATGACTATGGGGGAACGGTGAATTTTGTCGGCGGATCGACGATCACCGCTTCCGATTCGTTGACCAGTGCAACTTTCGCAGTTCTCTCTCCGTCCGTTCAGATCACTGCCACCCAGCCGAACGCCTCGGAATATGGGCCCGCTTCAGGGCTGTTCACGATTTCACGCACGGGACGGACAGACACCGATCTGAACGTTTCGTATGCGATTCAGGGCACGGCGTTAAATGGCTTCGCCTATGGCGCCATTCCTACCGGACAAACCATCCCGGCCGGCTCGTCGGCGTCTGCCGTAACTATCACTCCTATTCCAAATGACGTGACCGATGGAGACCGGACGGTCATCCTTTCGCTGGCCGCATCGCCGTCTTACAATCTTGCCGCCCTTTCCAGCGATACTGTTACGATCCATGACAAACCTGTGGATGCGTGGCGCCTCGCTACCTATGGTCCCCTCGCCAATTCACCGGCAGCTGCGGACGGCGCCGACCCATCCGGCGATGGCATCGTCAACCTGCTCAAGTACGCATTGAACATCGGTCCGGCGAACCCGGCATTTGGAGCGTTGCCGGGCATATCTAGCACGGGCGGTTATCTGAATTTTTCTTTCGTCGCAAACCCGACCGCGACCGACATCGCTTTCGCCGTGCAGGCCTCGCCCGACCTCGTCAGTTGGAGCAGCGACAACGTGGTGGACATCACTCCGTCAAATCCCACGCCGCCAGGGCTGCGTACCTATCGTTATAATGCACCCCTCGGCACGCTTTCCCGACTCTTTCTCCGGCTGAATATCACGCGACTCAACAACTCGCCTTAGTGCAATTGTGGCCGCCGGAGAAGGAATTCCGGCGTGAAAACAAAAGCATGCCTTAGCTAGCATACGGCAGCCACTCGGGGCACACCCTGAACGCATCATCAGTATCCTGTTGTGCGTACTGTCAGCCGCACGCGCACAGTTTCCATTCATTCCGTAACTACATGGGCGAGGCGCAAAAGCGTCCGCGGATTCTCACGGCACCCGCAAACCATCGCGTGGCGTCGAGTCGAATCGACACCTCATAACAAACCGAAAGTCACACACAATGAAACGTATTCTCTCCCTTATTGCGGTTGCGGGCACATTCGTCCCCTGCGTCTTCGCCGCCGACCAGTACACGGTCTTCAAAGTCTGCGAAGACAAGCATGTTATCAAGACTTCCGACGGAGCCGAAGCCGGCCACATCGAGTATATCGTGACCGATCCAGGGCAGCAGCGGATTGTTTCCGCAGTGGTCACCGGCGGCGTGGTTGCCGATCGGCTCATTCCGATTCCATTCGAAGACATCACCTACGGCACCGGGAACGATGTCGTCATCAACATCGATCGTCAGCGGATTATCAGCGCTCCAGTGATTGAGCACACACAATTCACTTCCGGCGCCTTTATCGAGCCGTCGATTGTGGAGCGCAGCACGACCTATTTCAGAGGTTCCAATGAGCGAGGCGAGGGTTTCAATGGCAGACCCGGCGAACGCAACACAAATACCAATGTGAATGTAGGTACAGAGCGCGAGAATCGCGGCGGCGCCGGCCTCGACCGTTCCAATACTTCACGTGAAAATAACGCCCGCGAAAATAATGCGCGTGAAAACAATCCACGCGAGCAGGCAAACCCGAACGCACGCGGCAATATGGAACCTGGTGCGCGGACCAATCCAGGCGGCGTATCGACCGATCCGAGCAAGTTGAATCATGGCAATGCGACGAATCCGGGCAAGGAAGGCGCACTCCCGCCGGGATCTGAATCCAAGTCCTCGACGGCGAAGCCGGAAAGCAAGACGACACCCGGAGCGGAAAGCCGGACCAACGAACCTCGCACGAATGAACCTCGCACCTCCACGACCGACAAGTCGTTGAACAAGGCCGAGGAGAAGGCGAACCACACGCCGCAGGCTGAAGAAAAGGCCCGCGAGACCGAAAAGGCGACTCGCAATTCCGGAAGTTCAGCCGCAGAAGCAGCTCAGGAACGCTCGGAAGCGTCCAAGGGCAGCCGGACGACTCCGCAGGCCAGCTCCGAAGAGAAGGAAAAGGAGAAGAGTAGCGCGGGCGCTCACTCCGGCAATGCCAAGTCAGCTGAGGGCGGAGCCAAGGCGTCCACGAGCGAGAAAACGGAAACGAAGAACCAGTAACGATTCTTACCACTCCTTTCCTAGGGGGAAACATGAGCGCGGCCGGAAAATTCCGGTCGCGCTTCATTTTTTAGAAATGCAGGTGCTGCTCAGCCTGGCAAATCAGCAAGCGCCTGAACAAAAGCTTCTTGCCTGAAAGCGCTTTCCCATGCAGTTTCCTCGGCTCTTTCCTCAAAGCGGCGTTAACTCAGCGGTAGAGTAGGTGCCTTACACGCACTTTGTCGGGGGTTCGAATCCCTCACGCCGCACTCTTCTCGCAAAGGAATCAGGATGCGGGTTTGGGGAAAAGGCACGTTTGCGGTGTGTCGTTTCGCACCCATGCCGAAGTGGTAGATCGGCAGCATTCAGGATTTCGCATCTCTCGTTACCCCTGTGGGGTAATGCCTTTTCGGCGACACCTGTGCCGGGTGGCGGAGAAACGCATCGAATTCGATACCGTTGAATGTTGGGAGTACCCAACGAACGAGTACGTAAAGTGGGAAGGCGAGAAACGGTCGATTTTTGGCGATGAACGCTGGTAAAGGAGAGCGGGCTTGCAGCCCGCAGTGGTTTGGATCGCGCTGGGCGTTTGGTCTGATTTATGGCGACCCTTAATCGCTGCAACCGCCAATGACTGCGGGCTGCAAGCCCGTTCTCCTTTCCGTCACCAGTTCCTCGGAGATTCGTCGCAAGTACAGATCAGACGCGAATTCTCGTCTCAGAGAAGTTTGGCGCTTGGGAGTCGGGAGTTGGGCGTTTCCGCAACACCACCTATTGATTTGGCATCCGCCCACTTCCAAGACTCGTTTCCTGTTCATTGTCTAAATGTCATAAAGGCGACTAGCAGGGATATATCGTAGGTAGGCGAACTGCCCTCATCGGCAGAACCAGGGTGGCAGGCAAGACGGCGATCTTTGCCGCTCAGACCCGCTTACGAGACTCCGGGTGCACCCTTGAGCATACAGCAGGGTTCCCTGGTCACTATGGTCCCGATGTCTGTACTTTGTAAGACATGCCAAAGGCCATTGCGTTCAACGAACGTATAGGTTGAGGAAATGCCTATTTTGTGTGGGTCGTTTAGTCAACCAACGTTAATAGTCTACCTCAAGCTGTGTAGGACCGCTGCAAACAGCGGTCCTATTTTGCGCAATCTGTGGAAGGACCAATTGTTAAGAATCACTTAACACTTCAACCTTAACACAAATTTCCTGGCACTAAGTGAAGAAATATAAACCGACAAAAGCGTTAAGTGGTGGTGAATATTCCCTTCCACCATCCCTTCGATGCACCTATTCTTCTTTTGTCAGCCACCTGTTCTTCAGCACAGCGTTTTCAGTCTGTAACTGTCACCTGCATCCCAACCACGGCATTTTCAAAGAAGTGCTTGGCCATGGCTCGTGGCAACCTGACACAACCATGCGAAGCCCGATGTCCTGGCAAAACGCCTGCATGCAGGCCATATCCACCCGTAAATCTTAGGAAATAGGGCATTTTTGCGCCCTGGAAAGTCGCGCCTTCGGGCGCTGGCTCTTTGGTTACGTCCACATTTGCTTTCACAACTTCGCCAGCTTCATCGACATACTCGCCATACAGGTTGGAAACGTGATCCTTGTCTTTCTGAGTAACCTTGTAGGTGCCGGGAGGTGTTTCAAAGCCCTTTCGCCCGCTTGAAATGGGGCTTTCGCCAACAATGGTGTTTCCTTTGTAAAAGTAGGCCCGCTGCCCGGAAAGTGAGACAACAAGCGAAGGCTCACCCGTAACACCATCTCCATTCCAATAGGTCTGCGGCTTTGCTCCAGGAGCAGGCAGCGGCTTGGAAGCGGGTTTGTGTGGAGCTAGTGTACTGCAACCAGTGACTGCCAGAATGACGGCCAAAGTTAGCGGAATGAGCTGAAATTTGCGTAAAATCATAAAAAAGTTGAAAATAACTGTTGATTACCGCCTAGGGAAGCTTTTCATCCGAAAAGGTGTTAATCGATTGCACTCAATCATCTCTCACCTAATCGATTGATCTCTCGATCACCACGAAACGACCCACACTAGATACATGAACCACACCAATCCTCGCATCGAGCGTCTGAAAGAAATGCTGAACCTGGAGGCGCAACGCGAACAACTGCAGCGCCAGCTCGATTCGCTCGTTGAAAAAATCGTCGACCTTAAGGACTCGCTATTCGACGACGAAGCTTCTGTTACCGCAGCTCCTTCACGTAAGAACGGAGTAACGGCAGCCGCCGCCAAAACTGTCAGCACAGCAAAGGCTGCTCCCGCTCCGAAGCTGAAGGCCCCGAAAGCTCCAGCCCGGACCAGCGGTCGCGCCCCACGCGGCTCGCTTAAAGATCAGATCTTTGCCGCTCTTGAAGCAGCGGGCGCCGCGGGCGTCTATGTCACCGAGCTCTCGAAAGCGCTGAATACCAAGCCAGCTAACATCCACGCCTGGTTTCATGCCGGCGTGAAGCGCTATCCGCAGATCCAGAAGGTCGAAGGCGGACACTATCGCCTCTCCGGAAAGGCTCCCGCTTCCTCAAAGAGTGAAGCCTCGGTAAGTCCGGCAAAGGTCAAACCCGTCGCAGCCGCTTCCAAAACCGCTAGTGGACGCGCTCCCCGTGGAGAATTGAGCAGCCGCATGCTTTCCGCGCTGGAAGATGCCGGTGCCAAGGGCACCACAGTTAGCGAACTTTCCGACAAGCTCGGCGTTCCTTATAAGAACGTTTCGATCTGGTTCGCCACGACTGGGAAGAAAAACCGGAAGATCAAGAAGATCGGCAAGGCTCAGTACAAGCTGGCCTAAGCAGTAGTTTTTGTTGAAGCGCGCAACGCGCCCCTCTTCGAGGGATTTCTGAAATGCACCAACCGCCTTTCAGAATGTGCGTTGCGCGCTCCTTCTTTTTACGGGTGGGCGTTCAGAGGGTTTGATAAGTAGTGTTGCCACTTGTCCTGCGCAAACGGCGTTCAATTCAGCTCGTATGCAGCAGACTCGACAGGGATAACCGATTGCTTTACCTGATTTCAGGCCCGGAGGGCCGTCGGACAGTGGCTCCGAGCGATAGCCCGGAGATCGTCCAATACGGACCAGCCCTGGAGAGGCGTCGGATTCCTGTGCTCGCAATTACAAAGGCGGTTTCGTTACAGGACATCGCTCATGCGTTTTTGCGTCCGGTGCTCAGACGCCCTTCCAGGGCCGGCGCTGTCGCCCGGAGCTACTGTCCAGCCGCCCTCCGGGCCTGTGCCGCGCGGAAGATGCTTATCTAAATTGGATTTGGGTTCGAATCGTATAGGGACCCATGCTCGGAGCGCTTGGGGTGTCCAATAAGTTGAGCAAGCTCTCGCAGCGCGGTATGCTAAATCTCGCTAATAGCGGTAAGGCTCACTAAGCGTGAAAGCGTCCTTGAGCAGCGTGATTTCAGGGCGATTCCCGTTCATCACGATTTCGACAATATCGAAGCGATAGCGAATATCCGGATTTCCCAGCATGCGCAGCCAGGCAAGGGCGCCTTTGCTGATCAAACGCTGCTTCTCCGGGTTCACAGCCTCCGCAGGCCGCCCAAGGTCGAGACTTGTGCGCGTCTTGACCTCCACGAAGACTAACGTGCCGGTGCGTTTATCGCGGCAAACGATATCGACCTCGCCGCCATGCGCGGCCGAAAAATTCCGATAGAGCACCTTGTAGCCGTTGCGCCGCAGGAAAGCGGCGGCAATCCGCTCCCCTTCTCTACCCAAGCGATGCCTTGGATCCTCCGGCCTTTTACTTTTATCCGAGAGGAAGCTCCATTTGACGGACGGGAAGAAACGAGCGGCGATGGATTGGACAAGGCCCATGCTGTTGCAAACGTTCGAGATGTAATGGCGTGCCGTACCCCTTGTGACGCCCAAACTCATAAGCCGGATAACGCGCATGCATTTCGTGCATATGCCGATCACGCGTCACCTTGGCTATAATACTGGCTGCGGCAATGCTGTAACTTAACGCATCGCCTTCTACAATCGCCGTACTGGGAATGGGAAACGGACATACGGGCAAACCATCAATTAATGCATGATGCGGTGTCGTCGACAGACCTTGCACCGCCCGGCGCATCGCCTCATGCGTCGCCCGCAAAATATTGATCCGATCGATCTCCTCGTGATCCACCAGGCAAACGCTCCATTGGATATCGGCGCGGGCCACAATCTCCTCGTACAGCGTTTCCCGAATCTTCTCCGTGAGCTGCTTGGAATCCGTCAAAACCTTGTGCCGAAACCTCTCCGGCAAAACCACTGCTGCCGCCACTACCGGACCGGCCAGAGGACCGCGTCCGGCTTCATCGATTCCCGCAATAACCTGGCAGCCATTTGCACGCAGCGTTTTCTCGTGGCGCAAGCTGCATTTCATAGACCGCCAGGCGCGGGCAAAACCGCAAAGACTACGCGACGTTCTTTTCGCGAACCGCCATAGCCTGCTTGCCCTTGCGGTTGCGGAGATAGTTCAGCTTGGCGCGGCGGGCCGTTCCGGGTGTTTCCACTTCGATCTTGGCGATACGAGGGGAATTGATCGGGAAGACGCGCTCCACACCTTCACCGTAGGAAATACGGCGAACGGTAAAAGTCTCGTTCAACAATGTGCCCTTGCGGCCGATAACGATGCCGGAAAAGATCTGAATACGCTCCTTGTCACCCTCGACGACGCGGGTGTGTACGCGGACGCTGTCGCCAACATTGAATTTGGCTGCCTTCTTGATTTGCTCCTGCTCGATTTTGGCGATGATGTTAGACATACGACGATGCGATTTGGTGAAAAGGTCGAAAGAAGTACCTCAATTCTCCTTCAACGCAATCAGTTTTTCCAACATCTTCCGCGCATTTCATGGAACCGGTAATCGATCTGTATAGTGATAGCTACTTCATGGGCGAAGCCCTTAGGCAAGCTCGGCGCGCCTGGGAACAGGAAGAAGTGCCGATCGGAGCCGTTATCGTGCATCAGGGCCAGATCATCGCCCGGGCCTGCAATCAGGTCGAAATCCTCAAGGACGCCACGGCTCACGCGGAAATGCTGGCCATTACCCAGGCGGAAAGCGTCATCGGTGACTGGCGCCTCAATGAATGCGATCTGTACGTGACCAAGGAACCTTGCCCGATGTGCGCCGGCGCCATGGTCCACGTCCGCCTCCGTCGCGTGATCTTTGGCTGCCCTTCCACCAAGGATGGGGCAGCCGGCAGTCTCCTGAATCTCCTCCAACACCCAAAGCTCAATCATCGCTGCGACCTGACTTCCGGCGTCCGGCAGGACGAATGCGCGGCCATGTTGCAGGCGTTCTTTCGCGAGCGCCGCGACGCGAATGGATAGAAAATAGAAAAGGCGGACGAACTGAAATCAGCTCGTCCGCCTTTGAGGGAGAACCCGCGGGTTAACTTATTTCGCCTTGGCTGGCGTCTCTGGAGTCCGCTCCGGCACGGAGAAGTGGATCTTGCCGTCGGTCGCACTGACGTGCGCCACATCGCCGGCCTTGATATTGCCGCGCAAGATCTCTTCGGCCATCGGATCTTCGAGATACCGCTCCACGGCACGGCGCATCGGACGCGCACCGTACTGAGGATCGTATCCCTTTTCGATGAGCAGATCCTTCGCCGTGTCATCGAGCACGAGGCTGATCTCCTTGGCCTTGATCCGGGCGGTGACCTTCTCGATTTCCAGATCAATGATCTGGAGCAGTTCGATACGGCCCAGCGGACGGAAGACAATCAGATCGTCCAAACGATTGATGAACTCCGGCTTCAGCACACGCTTCGCTTCATCCATGATCTTGTCGCGGATCACGTCGTAGCTCGCTTCATCGCGCCGTGAGGCCCCGAAGCCCAGCGTGTTCGATTTCTTGATCAACTCGGCCCCGATATTTGAGGTCAGGATGATGATCGTGTTGCGGAAATCGATCTTGCGGCCGAGCGAATCGGTGAGCTTGCCCTCTTCCAGGATCTGGAGCAGGAGGTGCATCACATCCGGATGCGCCTTCTCGATTTCGTCGAAAAGCACCACGGAATAAGGACGGCGGCGAACCGCTTCCGAGAGCTGACCGCCCTCTTCGTACCCGACATATCCGGGCGGAGAACCGATGAGGCGGGAAGCGGTAAACTTCTCCATGTACTCGGACATATCGATCTGGATGAGTGCATCCCGATCTCCGAACATGAATTCGGCGAGTGTCTGAGCGAGGAAGGTCTTACCGACGCCGGTCGGACCGAGGAAGATGAAGGAACCGATCGGACGGCGCGGATCTTTGAGGTCCGCCCTGGAGCGCCGGAGCGCCTTCGAAATGGCGATCACCGCTTCGTCCTGGCCGATCACGCGGCCCCTGAGATCCTGCTCCATCCTCAACAGCTTCTCTGTCTCGGCTTGTTCCATGCGTTGGAGCGGAACTCCCGTCCACTTCGACACGACATGCATGATGTCGTCTTCAGTGACGAGCACTTCCTTCTCTTCGCGCTGTTCACGCCATTCGGTGAGGATTCGCTCGAGCTTCTCCTTGGCCTGCTTCTCGGTGTCACGCAACGCAGCAGCCTTTTCGAAGTCCTGCGCCTTGATCGCGCCTTCCTTCTGGCCACGGATCTCTTCGATCTCGTGCTCGATGTGCTTCACATCCGGCGGACGGGTCATGGCGCCGATTCGGGCGCGGGCACCGGCTTCGTCCATGACGTCGATCGCCTTGTCCGGCAGGAAACGTCCGGTCAGGTAACGATCGGAAAGCTTGGCTGCACCCTCGAGCGCTTCCTCCGTATACCGCGCCTTGTGATGCTGCTCGTACTTGATGCGCAGGCCTTTCAGAATCTGAATGGTCTGATCCACGGTCGGCGCTTCGACTTTCACTTGCTGGAAGCGGCGTTCGAGCGCGGCATCCTTCTCGATGTACTTGCGATACTCGTTGAGTGTGGTCGCGCCCACGCACTGCAGTTCGCCACGGGAGAGAGCCGGCTTGATAATGTTGGAAGCGTCCATCGCTCCTTCCGCCGAACCAGCGCCTACGATCGTGTGCAATTCGTCGATGAAAAGGATGACGTTCTTCGTGCGGCGAATCTCGTCCATCACTGCCTTGATGCGCTCTTCAAACTGGCCGCGGTACTTTGTTCCCGCCACCATGAGAGCAAGGTCCAGCGTGATCACCCGCTTGTCGCGGAGGAGTTCCGGAACGCTGCCGCTCGCGATTTCCTGAGCCAGCCCTTCGACGATGGCTGTCTTGCCAACGCCAGCCTCACCGATAAGGACCGGATTGTTCTTCGTCCGGCGGCAGAGCACCTGGATGACACGCTCGATTTCGCTTTGCCGGCCAATCACCGGATCGATCTCGCCTTTCTTCGCCAATTCCGTGAGATCACGACCAAAGGCGCGGAGAGCGGGTGTCTTGACGTCCTTCTTGCCTGCAGGCCCTCCGCCGCCCTGAGGCGGTTCCTGAGGCTGTTCGGCCTCACCTTCCGGCGGGGTGAAATTCGGGTCGAGCTCCCGGAGGATCTCGTTACGAGTGCGTTCGATGTCCACTTCGAGGTTCTTCAGGACACGGGCCGCGACGCCTTCCCCTTCCCGCAGCAGGCCGAGCAGGATATGCTCCGTGCCTACATAGGAATGGTTCAACGATTTCGCTTCCTTGCCGGCGAGGGCGAGTACCTTCTTGACACGCGGAGTGTATGGAATGTTCCCGACCATCTTCGTTTCCGGTCCTGAGCCGACCTGCTTCTCGACCTCCATCCGGACGGTCTCAAGGTCGAGTCCCATTTTCTGCAGGACATTGACTGCCACCCCTTGCCCGAGCTTGATCAGGCCGAGCAAGAGATGCTCGGTGCCCACATAGTTGTGGTTGAAGCGGTCGGCTTCCTTGCGCGCAAGGGCCAGGACCTGCTGTGCACGTGGTGTAAAATTATTCATCATTTTGGTGGGTCGCCCTAGGTTCCCCAATGGTTATGTGTCCCTAACGGGTTTCGGACTTAACTTCAACTTGGCGCGTATCATTTCGTTGTGCAAGGCGTCCATCTCAAGTCCTGACAACTTTTATTTGTCAGAAAGCGCCAAAATCGTCTCCAACCTGCGCTTTTATTTGATTCCAACCCGGAAACGGATCTTGGAAATCGGACAGCGTATTTGCGCGCGGTGCCCATGGAGTGCGGTAACAAGAGAGCGATACCACCTTCGGAAAGGGTGCGTTCCGCGGGTGGTCGCGGCTGGATAGCTGTCGTTTCGCAGCAACCGGTCTTGTCCAAAAAAGTGGCGACCGCCCTTGTGAATACTGACGTTTCCCACCTGCAGAACCATCCGAAAGCGGTGTCGCCCTCGCTGTCGCTCTCTTGCCACCGCACTCCATGGAGCAGGCTCGCGAATACGCCTCCCAACTTCAAAAGTCGTTTTTCAGGTCCAACGCAATTCCACCGGCCAGAAAATCGGCACCCAACCCGATCAGGACTGGCCGCTGGTCCCAGGTTCGTTCGCCTTTCCCATATCCGGCGCAGGAAAAGCGGCGAGTTTGACGCGAATGATTTCCGCCCGCAGCGAATCTCTTTCATCCGCGGCGAGCTTCTGTTGCGACCCCTTCTGCAAATGCGCGGGCTGGGTTTCCATGAACAGCTCATCAATCGGCACCCGATATTCTTCGGGAAAGAAGCCGAGATCGATTCCAAGCTTCATAAACGAAAGATGATTCAGCGCCTCTTTCGAAGCCATCGAATGCGCATAACGCAGAATGCCGTATCCACGCCCCACATGATCAAGCAGGGTCGTCGGCTTCTTTTGCAAGAGCAACTGTCTGGCGTTTTGCTCGTGCTCAATGATCTGCTCGATCACCTTGTTCAGGCGATTGATGATGTCTTCTTCTTTCTCACCCAGCGTGGTCTGGTTCGAGACCTGGAAGAGATTGCCCAGCGCTTCCGTTCCCTCCCCATAGAGCCCGCGCACCGCCAGGCCGATCTTATTGACCGCCTGGATGACTTGATTGATTTGCTCGCTGAGCACCAGGGCCGGGAGATGCACCATGGCAGAGGCGCGCATTCCGGTCCCCACATTCGTCGGGCAAGCCGTGAGATAACCGAGATGCGGATGAAATGCAAAATCGAGCTTCTGCTCGAGTTCGCTATCCACCTTGTCGATCATCTTGAAGGTCTGCTTGAGTTGCAGCCCGGACCGGATCGCCTGCATTCGCAAGTGGTCCTCCTCATTGACCATGATCGAAAGCGTCTGCTTGCGATTCATCAACACGGCCGAGCCGACGCCCTTGGCGGCGTGTTCGCGAGAGATGAGGTGGCGTTCCACGAGCACCTGTTTTTCCAGTGCTGAAAGATCCTGCGAATAGACGGAAAATGCGTCGTTCATCTCCGGCAGCTCTTCCACCCTCGGCTTGATGCATTCGAGGATCTGCAACCGTTCGGATTTCTTTGCCCACCCAGGGAAAGCAAAGCTCTTGAGATTGCGCGCGAGCCGCACCCGGCTCGAAACGACGATCTGATGATGCGGCCCCTCCCCGCGAAGCCATTCGCCCGCGGTATTGAGAATGTTATGAATTGCCATGGCTTTAAGCCTGAAAAGCTATTTTGCGGAAAACCAGAATGCCGGGCAGGTCCTCACGTCTCGACCTCCAGGCCGCGAATTTGATCCCGGATCTGCGCCGCGGATTCGTAATCCTCCTCAGCCACCGCCTTGCGAAGATTCGAGTGCAGGTCTTTCAATTGCTGTTCGCGTTCAATCGAACGCTGCATCCTGCTCGGAACCTTGCCGACGTGCGCCGTGCCTTTGTGCATCCCTTTGAGAAGGGATTGCAGGCCTTCGGAAAATGTCTCGTAACAGGCAGCGCAACCCAGCCGGCCGGTCTTCTTGAAATCGGCCTGGCTGAAGCCACAAACCGGACACCGCTGGACACCGCCGCCACGTTCGATTTCCTGGGCGGCGCCCAGTCCGAGGAGCTTGTCGGCAAGTGAAAATCCGAAAGGATCCGTCACCCCGTTCTCCTTCGAGCAAGCCTCACAGAGGTTTACTTTTTGGAGTTTTCCACCCACGATTTGGGTAAAGAAAACCGTGGCTTGGTTCTTCTTGCAAACGTCACAGATCATTGCGAATTGCCACAATCATCCTCCGTTCCGGGGGGCAAATCAACTGCCGGGATGCGGGGAATTGCGGGCTTATGAATAGATGGGCGTACCCGTGCTTTGGGTGATCTCGCGGAACCGTTTGATGATCCGGCCCGTCACCAGCCCCGGCCGGCCGTCCCCAATCACTCGCGTATCAAGTTTGATGGCGGCAATCACCTCCGCCGCGGTCCCGGTGAGGAAACATTCGTCGGCGATATAGATGTCGTAGCGCGTGAGCTCCATCTCGCGAACGGTCAGCCCAAATTCTTCGCAGATATCGAGCACCACCTGCCGCGTAATGCCGCGCAACCCGCCCGCATAAATAGGAGGCGTATAAAGCACGCCGCGTTTTACCAGGAAGATGTTATCGCCCGTGCACTCGGCCACAAACCCCTCTTCATTCAACATCAGTCCCTCGTCCGCATTGGCGTGGTTGGCCTCGATCTTGGCCATGATGTTGTTGAGGTAGTTCAGCGACTTCACCGCCGGGCTCAAGGCAGCCGGCGACATGCGGCGTGTCGCCGTCGTTACCATCACCATGCCGGTCTGGTATTTCTCTTCGGGATAAAGCTGGATGGTCGAAGCGATAATCACCACCGACGCCTTCGGACACCGGTCCGGACTAAGGCCCAGATTGCCTTTTCCGCGGGTGACCAGCAGACGGACATAGCCATCGCGCAGATCGTTCTGCCGGATCGTTTCGAGGACAGCGGCTTCCATCTCGGCCATCGAGATCGGAATCGTCAGGCAAATCGCCCGCGCGGACTCCCAGAGCCGCTCCAAATGTTCGGTCAGCCTGAAGACGCGTCCACTGTAAAAGCGAATGCCTTCAAAGATGCCGTCGCCATAAAGTAAACCATGATCGAACACGGACACCTTGGCGTCAGGTTCCGGGTAAAACGAACCGTCGATATAGATCTTGAGGGTCATCGGAAAGGGCGAGAAACAAATCAGAGAATCAGCACTCGGGAAATGGATTTTTTTGTTACTTGTACGAAATCGCGGGACGGTTCGGATTCCTTTGAAAATCCGTTCGGCAGTTTAGCACTACACAGCCAATATACCGTCCCTGATTTCCAGGCGCCGGTCGCCACGGGAAGCCAGGGCAGGATCATGGGTCACAACCACAAGTGTGGTCTTGGCTTCCCGAACAATCCCAAGCAGCAGTTCGACGATTGCTTCGCCGGTTTTCGAATCGAGATTTCCAGTCGGCTCATCGGCAAAAATGATGCTCGGCTGATTCATAAGCGCACGTGCGATAGCCACGCGCTGCTGTTCGCCTCCGGAGAGTTCAGCCGGCAAATGATGGAGCCGATCCCCCAGGCCAACCCGTGAAAGCGCCGCTTCGGCCTCCTCGCGTTGCCGGTGCCCGCCGATCATGGTCGGAAGCATCGCGTTCTCCAGCGCCGTGAGTTCCGGCAGAAGAAAATACCCCTGGAAAACGAAACCAACCCGCTCGTTACGAAGCCGTGCGCGCCGGCCATCGGAAAGCTTATATATATCGAAGTCCTCGAACTTCACCGATCCCGACTCCGGGTGTTCCAGGCCCGCCAAGGTGTAAAGGAGGGTGGTCTTGCCGGCACCGGAAGCTCCGCAAAGAAACACCGTCTCGCCTTGGTGAACATCGACGTCAATACCCCGCAGGACTTCAATCGTGCGCGAGCCGAGCCGGAACGAGCGGCGGAGATCCCGGCCGGAAAGATGAATCGGCGATGATCCGGGGGGATGACTGGCAGTATCGGTGTTCATGAACGCAAGGTTGCGAAATGTGCGGCATGGACGGCAGGAGACTCAACCCTCATTTGTCTCCGATCTGGCTCTGCCTCACCGCTTCGTACAGGACGATCCCAACCGACGTCGCCAGGTTCAAGCTGCGCGTCGCGTTCTCCATCATGGGAATGGTGAGTGTGTTTTCCGCATTGGCTGCCAGCAGCGGCTCAGGAAGTCCCTTTGTCTCGCGTCCGAAAACGAGGAAATCGCCATCCTGAAATGCCTGTTCCCAATAGGCGCGCCGCGATTTGGTGGTGAGATACCACATCCGGGCCTCGGGATATTGTGCGCGGAGTTCATCAAACGAATCCCAAAGCGTCACCTTCACATCCTGCCAATAGTCGAGCCCCGCCCGGCGCAAGGTCTTGTCGTCAATCGAGAATCCGAGCGGCTTCACCAAATGTAAATGAGCTCCCACGGCCAGGCACAGCCGGCCAATATTACCGGTATTCGGCGGGATCTCGGGCTCGATCAGGACAACGTGAAACATGAGTGCGAAACCCTCCGCTCTCAGGTTCCATCCGTCACGTCAACTCATACGCGACTTACAAAAAATCCAGGAGCGCAGGATTCCCCGCGCCAGACTATTTGTCTCGCGCGTTACGCTTGCTTTGGTCGCCGATATCCTGGCGTTTGTCCTCGACCTTGTCGGAGATTCGCTCCAGCCGATGGACATCTGCTTCGAGACCCTCTTTCTTATAGAGGCTGATCACGAGCGCGAGGCTGTCGTGATAGGCTCCAAGAGCAAAGTAATCTCCGGTTGGTTTGAAGTTGTGTTCAAACGTCTGATCGATCTCATGAATCGCTTGCACGCCTTGCTGCTGGCCCTTCGCCCAATCATAGTACTTTGGCGCAAGCGATTTGAAGGCCACGACTTCCTTGCCCTTTTCACGCAAGGCATCGCGATAGATTTTCCCGACCTTCGCGGGGTCTCCGGCTTTCTCCGCCAGCTCCACTTCCTTGTAGACGCTGTCGAGAATCAGATCCGTGCGCGATTTGTCTTTGCGCATGAAGCGATCACCCTGCCGCTCCACGGCCGCGAGCGCTGCTTTTGCGTCACCGCTGGATGAGAGATAGTCCGTCTCCCGCTTATTGATCTCCTGGATGATGTCCGGGAATTTCTGGAATGCCACGCGCATGCGCGCAATTTGCTTCTCCCACTCTTCCGTGCTGACTTTCGCTGCGATGAGCGAATCCAGGAAACGGTACCAGGCGCCTTCATGCTGCGGCGTGGCTTGCACGGCCGCATCAAGCGCGACCCGAGCCAGCTCAGGCTGCTTCGCATTGGCGAGAAGGGTCGAGAGCTTCAGGTAACGCTCTGTCAATTCCCAGCCATCGGTCCGACGCTGCGGCGCCGTGACTTCATGCAATTCCTGCTCTTTCACCGTGCGATGCGTCTGCGGCTCATTGGTCGTGCCGGCGGCATAATTGTCCGCATAACGTCCCGCCTCCTCCCATCCATTTTTCGTCGCTTCCCATTGCACCCAGGCATGACCACCGCGATCCCCCTGCCCTGAAATAACCATTGCGGGAATGCCATTCGCCTTTGCGGTCATTGCCGCAAAGTAGGCCTGATCTCCACAGATCCCGCCCCGTTCCTTGATCTCGGCGAGCGTGTAGTAGTCATAGATCTCCACGCCTCCCGCCGCCTTATCCATCCGATACCGGATCGAGAAGTAAGCCTTGCCCCAGTCCTTGCGGCTCAGGTGCACATTCTTCTGCGCCCAAACCAGTTCGCTGGTTGGCACCGGCGCATCCACCACCCACACCAGTTCGTAAGGCTCGAGATCTCCCAGCGCCACCTTGAGCATTCCGTGGGTATCGGCGTCGCGATAGAATTTGTAGCGGTCGACCGGATTGACATCGGCGTGATTGGAATGCTCCGCTTCACCTGAATAAGACGCATCCTTCGTGCCGAAAAATCCCGGAGTGATGGCGATGGCATCATCAAAATCCACAGCCACGGCCAGCGCGAGCGCCATGTACTTCTCCGCACCTTCACGGTCGCTCTTCCAGCAGTCGCGCCAGATTTCCAGAACCCGCTTCGGCTTGTCCTGCGGCTTCAAGGTCGCGGCCAGCAACTCGATGGCGCGAGGATTCGTGAAGAGCCAGTTCAAAAATTCTGTCGTGTCCTTGTCCTTCGGCAAATCTTTGATCACGGAAGGATCCATAGCGTGGAGCGCTGCATCCTGCGAAAGCATCACCGAGGCGGTCTTCAACGACAGGATTCTCTCGAGATTCCCGGAATACTGCGTCCAGTTCCCCATGCCGGCGGCAGCAACGAGCGCCTTGTCCAAAGCCTCGCGATGTTCCCGCCAGTTGCCATGCTCGATCACCCAGCGCGTCGTGGCGCCGAGCTGTTTGAAATCCGGATCACCGATCGGAATCGAAGAAGACAAGGTCAGCTTGGGAAGACCTGGATAATCGGTCTTTTGCGTTTGCGTCATCGCCACCGACGGACCTTTGGCAGAGGCCAATTGCTGCTCCCAACGGTAGATCTGCTCCGACATCGCGCCGGTCACGATCGAGCTGTCGCCATAAGTCGCCCGAATCTGCTGCAGAGCTGCTGCTGCCGAAGCGTTATCGTTTGTGGACATCAGGGTATTCACCCGATCCAGGGCAGCGAGTGCCGCGTTGTTCCGCGCCAGTTTCTCCCAATCATCCGCCCAAAGCTTGAGATCCGCGTCTTTCTCACCGTCTTTCAGAGTTCCCCGGGCTTCCGGAATATGCGTTCCGCCCAGCAGGAAAGCGGCGGTGGAGTTTTCTCCCTTCCGCGCATCGCTGCGTGCGAGAAGCGCGGCAACGGTTGCATCGCTCAACGCAGCGGCATCCACCGTCTTCGTCACCGAGCCAAACTGCGTCCGCACTGTTACCTCGATATGGCTATTGTCGATTTTCGTCACCACGCCCTGAGTCTTGTCCGGCACCTCGATCGTGGCTCCGATCAAGTCCGCCGCATTGGACGACAACGACTCGTAGGCCGCCTCCGCCAATTGCAGCCGCCCGATTTGTCCATCGACCTGCTGGCTGAAAGGGTTCGCCCCATGTGCCGCCAGCCATTGCTGCAACCCAGCAATGGCTCCCCGATAGTCGCGCGAAGCCGCCGACTTCATGGCTACCGCCATCAGTCGCGTGTAATCGATCTCTCCCGCAGCCTCATTTTCCGCAGGCTGTTCCGCCGGAGCCGGCTGTTTCGCAACATTGGCGTTCTCGCTTAGATCCGGTGATGTTTTCGCGGCAACCTTTGGCGCCGCAGCCGAATCCGCCTTTTGGTGAGATCCATCGATCGAAGTACGATGCAAGAACCACCAACCTCCGGCAGCCAGGGCCAACACGGCACACAAGACAAGTCCGGCAGAGCTATTCTGCCACGGAGCGGTAGCTACAGGCCGGCTTGCTGGCAACTGCATGTCCCGCAAACAATCCGCCCAGGATTTGTAAGGTGCATTGCCTCCCGCGCCCAGCATGCGCGCCAATAAGGTACGATACTGTCCAGGCACCTCCGGCCTCATGGTCCATGCAGTGAGCGCGCGGCCTTCCGCATCCGGCGATATCGGTGAACTTCCAAGAATGAGATGTCCGACAAGCAGAGCCAGCGACCGCAAATCCGTCGCGATGCCCGGCTCTTCAGCTACCGGCCTCGCATGTAAAGCTGGCGCCACACGTACTTCACCACCGTCATCGGTGAGAACATTGGAAACAGCAACTGTCCCGTGGCTGACTTTTTGCCGCTCCAGGGCACGGGCAATCTTCACCGCGATTTCCCAGCTTTCGGCAAATGTGAACTTCCGGCCACGGGCGAGTTGAACCGCCAGTGTGCGGCCTTCGAAGAAAGGCATGGCGAAATAGAGCGCCCCCTCATCCTCAAACGCCGAAACGAGTTCCAGGACACCGTTTCCGCAAAACGCTCCAGCCCGCACGGAATCCTTCTGGAATTGTGCACGGACTTCCTCGGAAATCCCACCCTCCGGCGCGATCTTCCGCAGGAGAAAGCGTTCCTGGTCCGCCTTCCGGCGGGCGTCGATGAACTGGTCGCTCCGAAGGGCGACAAGGTCGAAATCAGAAATCTTGGGAGCTGGCCTGCTGCTCATAAGTCAACGATTGGGGAATCCGGATGGAAGACCGGTCAATTTGTCTTTAACCACGGGGTGTTCCATACGTTGCGGATCGTAAAACACCTTGCGCTTTTATCAAGGTGAAGCGTCACCGCGTCTCGGACTCCTTTTCGTCAATCCGTGTCATAACCTCGCCCCAACACGCCCGATTTACGGATCGCTTAACAAACAGGAGACCTGGCGCGCTTTCCCTCAGCTTCTTTCGCGAGCAAGCCCAGTTGATTCTCCAGACGCTTCGCAATGGCCCAGCCAACGTTCTGAACCTCGACAGCGCACCCGGATTCCCACGCAATGCTCGTTACCTCGACGCCCACGATTCCGCACGGGGTGATCTGCGAAAATGGCGAGAGATCCCCACAAACATTCAAGGCGAATCCATGCATGCTGATCCAGCGCCGTACCCCCACGCCAATGGAGGCAATTTTCCGGTTCTCCACCCAAACGCCCGTCAATCCTTCCCGCCGTTGTGCCTGGATTCCGTATCCGGCCAACGCTTCGATCAACGCCTCTTCGATCGCGCGCAGATAACGATGAAGATCCTGCCCGTATTTCCGGAGATCGAGAATGGGATAGCCCACGAGCTGCCCCGGTCCATGATATGTGGCCTGACCTCCGCGATTCGTCCGAACGACCGGATGCGGAAGCTGCTCGGGAATCCGCAGGCTGCTTTGGTCGGGCGTCCGGCCCATCGTATAGACAGGTTCGTGTTCGAGAAGGAGCAGGTCATCGTCCACGCCTTCCGCCCCAACCTTTTCCCCCACCAAGCGTTCCTGCAGAGCAAGAGCCTCTCCGTATTCGATGCGGCCAAGCCAGGAAACCTTCATGCTCCGGCAGGCCCTTTCCTGTTGAGGATTACCTCGTGGGTCTTCGCAGAACGGTGAAACGACAGAACGGACATTGGTCAGGGAAACAAAAACGTTCGGGTGCTGGAAAAGTTCAAGCAATTGCTGCCCAGCCCATCCTCAGATTCTTTCAAGAACTGTCACCCCGCGCCCTGCGGAATCGATCGTCTGGAAGTGAGTCAATCCGATCGCGAGTGCATCGGCGGCATCAGAAGACGGCGTCTCGGTGAGCCCCAAGAGCGCGCGGACCATAAATCCGACCTGGCTTTTGTCCGCCCCACCGCGCCCGACCACCGACTGCTTCACCCGGCGCGGCGCATATTCGAAAATTGGCAATCCGCTCCGAGCCGCGGCCAGCAAAGCAGCGCCCCGCGCGCAACCCAGTATGATCGCCGTTCGATAGCTCTGAACATAGATGACCGACTCAAACGCCGCGCATTCCGGAGAATACTGCTGAATCAAATCCGTCACCCGTTCGTGAATGGCAACAAGACAGCCCGACTGGAGCAACTGAGCGGCATTGCGGATCGTCCCATATTCCAGCACCCGGATCTTTCCCGAGTTCCGCTCCAAAACGGCAAACCCGCTGCTCCGCAATGAAGGGTCAATGGCCAGGACGCGAAGGGCAGCGGACGGAGTCGGAGTAGCAGCAGGCATTAACGGCCATCCAAGCGCAGACGCCGTCGCCATTCAACAAACGCCTGAGCTTTTTCAAACCCGCGCCACTGTACCAAAACGAAAGCCGCGCCCTTGCGGACGCGGCTTCGGCAATCAGAATCTGTCTAACCGATTACTTATTGATCGGCATGTACCGATAGTAAACTTCGAGCATCAGAATGCAAAGGGTCGTACGGTAGTAGGGACCGGCGCCGTCCGGCTTGTCCTGAAGACCACCCACACCTTTTGCAGCCATGACTGGCCATGAGCCATCGCCCTTATTTTGAGCATTGGCGATTTCATCCTGGAACCAACGATTCCACTGGGTCCAGGCGTTGCCGCCGAACATTAAGCAAGCTTGGGTATTGTAATACCAACCATAAAGGTCCGCCTTGGGTCCTTTGTATTCGACCGGCTCGCCATTCTTCGTCTTGTCGATGATGTACTTGATCCCCTCGTGTACGAGCTTGTCTTTGTCCTGCTTCCAGAAATAGGTGCAAAGCGTTCCCACACCACCAAGGCCGTAGTGCTCCTCTTCTTTGCCATGGTAGCCAAAGCCGCCGTCGGAACATTGCGCCTCCTTGAGGTAGAGCATGCACTTGTCCAGCGCTTCGTCCACCCCGGGGATTTGCAGACCGGTAAGATGCGCAGCCTTGAGGGCCTGCACCTGCCAGCCGGTGACGGAAGTATCGCTTTTGTCACCTTTGGCGTAGCGGTACGCCCAGGAGCCGTCGTCCTTCTGGCCATCTACGATATACTTGACGGACTTCGTCAGAACGTCTTTTACACGGTCATCCTGCGTCATCGAGTAATACTCGCCGAGCGCATAAGCACAGATGGCATGCTGATACACGCCGTCGTTCCCACCCCAACCGTCTTTGGTCAGGGAAAAGCGACCGTCAAATTCACCACCGCGCTCGATCAACCAATCGAGCGCCTTTTTCACCGTCGGACCGAAATCTGCCGAAGTCTGGGTTTCGCCATGCCCCAGGAAGCACAGAACGGCCAAACCTGTCATCGCCGGCTTGAATTGATCGCTCCATGAGCCGTCCTCGTTCTGGTGAGCTTTCAGCCAATTCAATCCGGCCATAACCGCACGTTCGCTGCCTTCCTTTCCGCCGGAGCGCATCATCGCCGCGCTGCGAGCCATACCACCCACCCGGCCAGACATCGCGGAAGGAACCGTTCCTGTTCCCTTCGTACCGGCGTTCGCCAGCATCTTATTAAGATCGCTGTTCATCGTCGCGGCGGCAGGCGCTTTCACCTGGGGCACCGCAGTCGGCATCTGGAACGAAGTCGGACTGGCCGTATTCGCCGTAATAGCCGAAAGCTGAGGGGCTTGCACCGTGGGGGCAACCGGGGTGAACGTCTCCTGCGGCTGGTCTGTAGGAGGCGGAGGTTGCGCCTGCGTCTCAGAAGAAACCAGCCCTTCACCACCTTCAGCCGTGAAATCCGGCGGCTCGGTATATTTTCTGAACAATACGACCGAACCCGCCATGACGACGATTACGACATGGAGGAGTACGGAGAATGTCGCGAAACGCGACTTGGCTAGAAACGCTTGGAGCCGCTTTGAAAACGGCTGTTTCTCGTTCTGATGGGAAGACATGGACTTTCCCTATATTTGTGCGCCGTGGACGCCGGTGTCAATACCGGCATCCCTCTTCCGCATCATCTTTCCTCGTTTAATTTGACGCTGGTCTCACAAACGGGCGCAGCAACGCATCCCGCCGGGCGCGAGCGATTTCAATGCACTTGGTGCGCAGAGATTGCCGAACACGATGCTTCGTCTGCGGAGTCGGATGGACGGAATAGTGGATGAACCAGGTTCCGTTGTTGTTCCAAAGGTGATGGTTCGGATTGGAATGGTTGACGCGGACAGAGATTTGAGAGGTCATCGACAGCGTCAATACCCGTGCAAACCCGGGAGGTGAAGGCGGAGGGATTCGCCTTTTCCGCAGAAACTTTCCTATAATCCGCATACGTACATCCAATCCGGTGTACGATTTGATCAAACGGGCAGTGTGAAATGAAACGTAGTGCCCTGATTGGCAACAGATTCCACCCAGATGGTTCCACCATGGCGCTCCACGATCTTCTTGCAGATCGCCAAGCCGATGCCCGTTCCCGGATACTTCCCACGCTCGTGCAGCCTTTGGAAAACCTGGAAGATTCGCTGAAAATCCTTTTCTTCGATACCAATCCCGTTATCGGCCACGGAGAATTCCCAGTAACTTCCCTGCCGAACCACGGATATGCGGATTTCCGTGCGCCGATCGGTGGAATGGAATTTCAAAGCATTGCCAACGAGGTTCTGAAAAAGCTGAGTTAGTTGGACCGGATCGCCGTGGACTTTTGGCCATTCTCCTTCCTGCCCGATTTCCGGGTTATTCTCCTCGATCGCTGCCCGTAGATTCGCCAATGCATCCTGAAACACCACCCGGCAATCCACTTCGACAAACTCCTTGGAATGCGTGCCAACCCGCGAGTAAGCCAGTAAGTCGTGGATCAACGACTGCATCCGCTTCGCCCCGTTGACGGCAAAGTCGATATATTGTTCCGCCTTTTCGTCCAGTTGCTCGTGATATCGCCGGTGAAGCAGATCGAGAAAGCCGGTAATTGCCCGCAACGGCTCCTGCAAATCATGCGAGACCACATAGCCGAATTGCTCCAATTCGCTGTTGGAACGCTCCAATTCACGCGTCTGCGACTCCAACTTCTCCGTCGCCCGCTGCAGTTCCCGATTCTTTTGCACCGCGTTATCATAACTGGAAAGCAGTAAGTCGATCATCTGCAGCCGGTCCGCGGTTACGAAATGTTTCTGCCCGGCAAAATAGATCTCGATCCCCATCTCCGCGGCGGCGCTTCGTCTTAGCTCCAGATTCGCGATCAGATAGTGAATATGGGAGAGAAGGAATTGGTCATCGTACGGCTTGACGATGAAGTTATTGGCCCCGCACTGCAGCCCGCGAACGACGTCGCGCGGATCCGACAACGCCGTGAGCAAAATAAAGGGAATGGCCTTGAAACGTACATCCTGTCGAATCCGGCCGCATAACTCATATCCATCCATCTCGGGCATGGCCACGTCGCTGATGATGATGAGCGGCCGGTGCTCCTCCAGTCGCGTCAGTGCTTCCAATCCGTGGCGGGCGGAGAAAACGCGGTATCCGTTCTTTTCCAGGAGATGCCGAAGTTGCATCGACTGCGTGGAGCTGTCTTCGACGATGAGAATGTCCACGGCACAGGGAGGAAGTTCGCTCATATTTCGTCGTGCAAACTCGTCAGGAGGGTCTGCACATATTTTAGTTCATCGGCGCCGGACAAATGAACGCGCGGGAAAAGAACCGGTTCATGGCAACTTTTTCCGTACCATTTCCGCGAGCATGGCAGCGATCTTTTCCGGAGGCAGCACGTGAACCGCCGCCCCTATCTGGATGGCTTCACCCGGCATGCCGTGCACGACGGAGCTGTCGCGATCCTGGGCAAAAGTAACGGCGCCTGCTTCGCGCATCATTTTCAACTCAGCCGCGCCATCACGGCCCATCCCTGTCAGGAGGATTCCCACCGCTCGCGCTCCACAGCTCTCCGCCACGGAGCGGAACAGATAGGAAACGGCGGGACGCATGCCGTTCTCGGGCGGAGCATCGGAAAGCACGATGACACCATAAGCGTCGATTCCCATGTGCCGGCCATCCGGAGCGAGGTAGGCGACACCAGGCAGGGGCTTCTGTCCATGTTCCGCAATGGCCGCGCTGCAGCCCGCATCATTGAGCCAGTCCACGAGACCGGAAAGAAAGCCCGCCACGATGTGCTGGACGATCAGGATCGGCGCCGGGAAATCATCAGGAAGCATGTGCAGCAACTTGCGCAGGACTGGCGGACCGCCGGTGGAAATGCCGATCGCCACGACCTGAACATCCCGATTGATCGGGAACTTCGCCTGCCGTTTGGCGGGCCGGACAGCCGGCGCTTCAGTTCGCCGCCAGCGGCGCACCACTCGCACCTCGGCCATGGTTTTGATCGTCTGAACGAGATTGCGCGCTTCCGCCTCGCATTCGGCGCTCGTCCCGGCCCGCGGCGTTTGGACGAAAGCCAGCGCGCCGGCATCGATCGCGCGAAAAGTGATCGATGGTTCAGCCGTGCTCCAGAGTGAACTCACCACGACGATGGGCACGGGATTCACCTCCATGATCCGACGGGTCGTCTCAATTCCATCGAACTTCGGCAACTGGACGTCCATGGTAACGACATCCGGCTTTTCTTTGGCCACCATTTGAATGGCCTCCTCACCGTTCTCCGCACAGCCGATGACTTTGATGTCGGGGTCTTTCTCCAAAACGTGCGCCAGCCATTGCTGGATCACATGAGAGTCTTCAACAATCAAAACACGTATCATGGGTGGTATCCACCAGGGCAGATCCAGGGTGTGCGGGTGCGCTCTATCGAAACCAAGTGGCAGGCTGGCATGCCGCTCCACAATTCGATTCTTCTGGTCATCCTCATATGAGCCTCCCGATCACATCCAGAAGGTTGCTTTGGTCAAAGTTACTTTTGACGATGTAGGCGTTGGCGCCCGCATCGATGCCACGCTCCCGGTCCTCGCGTGTTTCCCGGGCCGTCACCAACACGACAGGTAGATTGGCCAGGCGATGGTCTCTCCGAATAGCCGTGGTGAGATCGAATCCATCCATGCGCGGCATATCGACATCGGAAATTACCAGGTTGAAATTCCCTGTCCGAACAGTTGCCAGAGCCTCTGCTCCATCGACCGTAGTGGAGACGAGATAGCCCGCGGCTTCGAGGATATTCTTGAGTAACATCCTTGATGTAATCGAGTCTTCGGCCACGAGCACCCGTGTCTTCCTGGCTTCCGGCGCCGAGATCGCTCCGGAGGGCGCCACGAGCTCGTGCGCTGTCGGAGAAGTCTGCGTCGCGGACTTGAGCAAGTCCGGCACGTGCAGCAGAACGCTCGCCCGGCCATTGGCCAGAACGGTCGCTCCGGCTACGTTCCGAACCCGGCGGAGCGGCGGTCCCAGAGGCTTCACCAAAACCTCCTGTTCCACTCCGATTTCGTCGATGCGAAACGCAATGCGGGCTTCATTCAATCCCAGCACCAGGGCAGGAAATCGCTTCGCGGATGCGGTGCTCCCTGGAGATAGCTCGAGAACGTCACTCAAGTTCACCAGCGGAACCACACGATGATCGATGGCGATTGTTTCGTGCCCTTCGACCATGTGGATTTCCGTAACGCTTACATTCACAACACGCTCGATTTGCCGCACCGGGATCCCGAAGGATTGTCCTCCCGCGGAAACGAAGACCGCCCGCACGGTCGCAAGCGTTACCGGCAGACGAATGCGAAAGGACGTTCCGCCGCCGTCTCGAGGGCCTGCGGAAATCCGGCCACCCAATTTCAGCACTTTCTCACGAGCGATCGCGAGCCCCAGGCCGCGCCCGGAAATCTCCGTGATCATTTTGCTCGTCGATACATCCGATCTGAAAATGAGCTGGCGCGCCTCTTCCTCGCTCAACCGGCGAGCTTCGTCCGCGGAAATCTTTCCGCTCTTCACCGCCGCCGCCTTCACCTTTGCCGCATCGATTCCGCACCCGTCGTCATTGATCTTCAAACTCACTTCGTTTCCGCCGGTTTCGGATACAATGACCTCAATCGTCCCGCGGGAAGGCTTCCCTCCGCGCTGATCCGGCATTTCGATTCCATGGTCGACACAATTCCGCAGGATGTGCACCAGCGGATCCTTCAGCTCTTCGAGAATCCGCTTATCGATTTCCACGTCGTGCCCCTTCATCACAAGCTGCACCTCCTTTCCTTCCTCGCGAGCCAGTTCGCGAACAAGTCTCGGGAACCCTTCCATCAATGTGCCAAAGGGCAGCATGATCAGCCTCTTCGTGTCTTCCAGGAGATTATCTACCATTCCACGGAAGGCACGATCCTCACGTTCCGCGGCGCGAACGAGATTCTGCAATCGTTTGTGAAGGGATTGCATCCGCGTCGATTGCTCCTCCGCAAAGTGCTCCAAAAGCTCGGAACGCGCCGCTTCGGTGTGTTTCCCTGAAGTCCGGATCAAGACTTCCGCATCCGCCCACTTCTCACGAAGGGCCGCGATTTCGTTGCGCAATTCGCGCAGCTCTCCGATCCGCCGAGTTGCGGATAGTTTTGCCGTGAGCATCTCCTCGGCCTGCAGGAGAACCGAATCGAGTTTTGCCGTCGGGATTCGCACCGTATCCGGTGTGGCGCGCAGTTCGGGAACAGCCGCATGCCCAGCGACGTCAGGCGTGTCAGCCACCTTTCGCGTCTCGTCCCGCGCTTGATCCGGAGCGGGCTTCTCCACCTCCACCGGTTTGGAAACAAACTCTGGCAGCGATTGCGGTTCCGCAGGCTTTGATACGTTGGAAACGACTGTGGCGGCGTGCATTTCTTTCAGCGCCAAGACCGCGCGCCTAATCGATTCCGTGACCACCATGGTCGTGTCCCGCTGCGGCTCCAGGAGTGTGGGAAGAAAATCCACCGCGCGATGAAGCACCGGAAGCGATTCCGGACCAGCCCAGCGCCCCGCCTTCCGCCAATCGGCAAATACATCCTCCAGCGCCTGGCAAACAGACTCCACCTGCTTGAGATCGACCGCCCTGGAAGCGCCCTTCAAGCTGTGCGCCTCACGAAACACCCGGTCGACGACCTTCACTCGCTGCTCAGCCGGAAGGTCGGACTCCAGCTCCGTCAAGCCCTGCGAAATCGCCTGGATATGCTCGTTGGCCTCCACATGGAAGGCCGCGAGCAGACGCTGCAGAAACTCCTGATCTTCGTCCGGCATGGCATCAGGTCTGATACCGCTCCACCAGTGTTTTCAGTTTGCGGCCGAGATCGCTAAGAGCCCTGGAAGATTCCTGAACCTGCTTCACCGCCGCCGCATTCTGCACGCTCGCCTCCTGGATATTCCGAATCGCCATGGCCACCTGATCCATGCCAGCCACCTGCTGCTGGCTGGATGCGGCAATCTGCATCGCCGCCTGTGCGGAACGCGAAATATTCTCGGCCAGCGCGGAGATCGATCGTCCCGCCTGCTCCGATTGCTCAAGCCCGGCATTCACCGCCTTGCTCCCCTGCTCCGTGGCGATCATCGCCGCGGACGTCGCCTTCTGAATTTCGGACAAGATCGAGCGCACCTGGTTGGTCGCCTGCTTCGACTGTTCCGCAAGACTCCGCACCTCCTGCGCGACAACGGCGAAGCCCTTCCCCTGTTCACCCGCTTTCGCGGCTTCGATCGCCGCGTTCACGGCCAGAATGTTCGACTGTTCCGCGAGGTCATTGACCGTGGCGATAATCTCACCCACCGCGAGCGTTTGCTCACTCAACCGAACCATGCTTGTGCCAATCGCCTCCGTTTGCTGGCGGATGCGATTCATCCCGGAGACTGCGCCTTCCACGGACTGCCGGCCCAGCTCGGCCGTCTGCGCTGAACGCTGTGCGCCATCCGCCACCTGCTTCACCTTGTCGTTGTTCAGTTCGGCCGTTTGCTTGACCTCCTCCACTGTCGCGGTTGTCTCCGTGATCGCCGCCGCCGTTTCAGAAGCCCCTGCCGCCACCTGCGAGACGGAGGCATTGATCTCACTCGCCGAAGTCGAAAGGACATTCACCGTCTCGAGTGTCTGCCGCATCACGTCCCGGAGGTTCTTTTGCATGGTCGCGAAAGAAGTGCCGATTTCGTCGCTTTCCGACTGAGGCTTAAATTCCGCCCGCAGATCGCCGTCCGCGATCGACCTTGCGGCAGTGGAGATCTCTCCCAGCTTCACATTCATCTTTGAAAAGGCCGAACGCAATTCTCCGACCTCGTCACTGCGGCCATCGACTTCGAAGCGGCCGCCCAACTCACCGGAAGCAATGCGCCGGGAGACCGTCGTCATTTCTGCCAACGGTTCTGAAATGTTCCGCGCGAGCAACCATGTGCCCACAAACATGAAAATGATGGCCGCGGTATTCCCGGCAATAATGAGGCGAAAGGTCCCGGCCGCGCTTTGATTCGCCTCTGCATCCAACTTGGTGGACTCCTCGTGCTCAATCGTGCGGACCTTTTCCAGGATACTCCGGATTTCATCCATATATTGCTTCCCCACGTTCCTTTGTATTTCCGCCGCGGCGACTTCGAAACTCGTCTCGCGCATCCCGATCGTCTTGTCCAGTTCCGCAAACTTCTGGTCCATAACTTCCTTGAGCCGCTTCAGGTTTTCGCTCATTCCCGGGTTTTCCGAAAACAGGTGATTTAACTGATCGAGATACACCCGTGCTTCCTTGACGCCGGATGTATGTGGCTCCAGGTAATCTTTGACACCCGTAATGACATATCCTCTTTGTCCGGTCTCGGCATCCGTCAGACTCAGGGCAAGCCGCTCGGTCGTGATCTCCACTTCGTATTTACTGCGCCGCAAATCCATCATGTGCAGGAGCTGCGCGGTCGAATAATAAGTCGCGGCTCCGACACCGAAAAGGATCAGCATGGCCAACCCAAATGTGGCAATGATCTTCTTACTAATGGTCCATTTCACGTCGTTTTAGTTGCTGGGGGTTTATTCTCGAGGGTTCTGCCTGCGGCCACTTCTTCATTCACCACGATAACTGGATGGGATAACAACTTTGCTGCATCCAAAATGACCAGGCCATCGCGGGCCACTCCGTCAATGACATCCTGACGGATTTCGTCAAACGTAGGCAGCGTCGCCTGCAATTCCTCGCGCTTCATGGCTCGAAGGCCCGTAATCCGGTCCGCAACAATCCCAGCTTCGCTACCGCCTGTTCGCAAAACAACGACGTATTGGTCCTCACTGGCATTCCGTGGAGACAAGCCGAACAATGGCCGCAAATCCAGGACCGTCAGAATCTGTCCCCGCAAGTTAATTATGCCGCGGACAAAGGGAGGCGTACATGGAATGGCTGATACATCCCGGAGCGGCAGGGTCTCCCGTACGGAATGCGTGGCAAAAGCGTACTGCTCATTTCCGACGTCAAAACAAACCACGGACATAGCATCGACCGGCTTGCCGACGATATCTTCACGTGGACGAGCAAGATCCCGGGCGCGCTCTTCAAGAATTCTCCGCGTCGTCTCGTTCATGGGGATGCGTGTCCATTGAGCCTCGCCCACTCGCGGCGCGCGATCTTTTTTTGATAGTCAGCCGAATTTTCCTGGAAAGAATGCCGCGCTCCGTTCGTCATGTCGTCTGGACTCTAAGTGCTTCCACCATCTCAAAAAAGCGCCCTGCGGTAATTCCTTCCGAAGCTGGCAGAATACTTTCCGGTTCGATCTTTTTGAGAAGAGATACCGTATTCTCGAGGTGCTTGCGTCCACCATTCACGTCTCCCAATTGCCGAGACAGGTTCGCCATGGCGAAATGAGCCAGAATGAATTCCGGCTCGAGATAAAGCGCCTTGCGCAAGGCGTCCAGGGCTTCCACCGGGGATTCGGTTTCGGCCAGGATCATCGCGTGCAGATAGTAATGTTCGGCGTTGAGCTTATCCATCTGGATCGCGGCCCGGCAGTGTCTGAGGGCTTCCTCCATGAGACCGTCATTCGCGCAGGCTCTCGCAAAATCTGCCGGGAGTCCCAGCGGCTCGTGGATCATCCCGCTCTCCGCAGGCTTCGCCGGACTCACGACTGGCGGTGCATCTGTCGCCAGGGCCGGCACAATGACCTCCACGGGCGGGACCAACCGGACCGCCGGCTTCGCGACCTGATGACCAGCTTTCTTGAACAGAGGCCGCCCTTCCCGTGAAACACGGCTGAACCCGGGTGCTTGAAAATGCTCCGCGGTGCCTCCAATGAGCCACCCGCCGTCGTTCAGGCAGCGATAGAATTTCGCCGTCACCGCCTCGGCCCGCTCTCTCGAAAAATAGAGCAGCACATTTCGGCAGAGAATCACGTCCAGCCTCGCCGTGTGCGTCGATAGCGCCGGATAATCATCCTCGACCAGGTTATGATAACCAAACCTGACCATCTGCCGGATCTCCGACGCTATCTCATAGCGTTGATCGCTGGTCTTTCGGAAATAGCGTTCCCGAACCCAGGAGGGCGACTCTCTAAATGACCACTCGCCATAGATGCCACGTTCCGCCTTGCGGAGAGCGAGCGGATTGATGTCTGTCCCGAGAACCGTTCCCGTCCATCCGCTCAATCTCGCCAGAACTCTGGCGAGGACCATGGCTAGTGAATACGCCTCTTCACCCGAAGAACAGCCCGCACTCCATAGGCGGAGCCGGCGATCACTTGCTCCTTTCCGGGTGGCGATTTCCGGCAAAATCTCGTTCTCCAGCAGTGCAAATATATCGGGCTCGCGGAAGAAATGAGTCTCTCCCACAGTGAGATTCCGCGCCAGTACTTCAACCCGTTGCTGCGTCCATTCATCGCTCCGTAACGAGTCAATGCAATCTTCCACCGAGTCAAAACCGAGGTCACGCGCGGAAGCCGCGATCCCGCGCTCCAGATCAGCCAGGCGGCTCATCGAAAAGTCGAGCCCTACGCGCCGGCTGAGAAGATCATTCAGCCGTGCCAGTTGACTGGGTGGAAGGTTCGGATTCACGGCGCGAAAGGGCAGTGGCAAGGGACTCATTTTCCTCCGGCCGCAGGAAGGCCTCCAGGTCCTGCAGGAGGACCAGATTGGACCCGATCCTGATCACCCCTTCGATGATTTCAGAGGCTGGAGAGAGATTCTGGATCGGGGTGATCATGCTCCGGGAAAGCGGGACCAAGCCTTCGATGTGGTCGCACACGAGGGCCACCAAACGTCCACTTTCCCGGGCGAGAATGAATTGATCGTCCGGCTCAATTTCGCGCTCCGGAAGACCCAACCGGCGGCGGAGATTCATCACCGGCACGATTTCGCCGTGGACGTTGATGATTCCCATGACCATCGCCGGAGCACCGGGCAACGGATTGACAAAAACCGCCCGGATGACCCGGGCGACAACCGAGGAGGGCAACGCAAAGCGCTTGTCTTCGACGGTAAAAACCAGGGCTTCATCTTCATCGAGCGAATTCATGGGACACTTCTGAATCGCGCGGTGTCTGCATTTGGGCGGATGCGGCTCCGCCAAAAAGATCGCCCCTATGGAGCCATCTTCGGCTCTTGCGACACGCGCTTCGGCTCTTCAGCCGGAGCCGCCGCCGTCGGTGATTTATAATTCGGATTGGGAAACACCTCCGCATAGGCGTCTTCGACCAGCAGGGCCGAGGGAAGGTGAAGCCTTTCGGGATGAGCCCGCAGATACTTGTCGAGAATCCGGACGGTCTGGGAGAGCGGGATATCGAGGCGCAGCTTGAACTTGAAATTAGCCCCCGTCGCTTCGCCAAGTTGCGCCATATCGTAAAAAGCAGCGAGATAGCCGGCCAGTTCCGAGGCATTCACCCCCTCTTCATGCGTCAGTGGCTTTCCGTCAAAGAGCTTCATCGCCGCCTGCACGTGCTCGAGAAGGTCATTTCCCGTCGCCATGATGCGCGGCCCTTCAGCGCTGCTCATCCATGGCAGAAACAGACAGAAAAGGACCAGTAAGACGCGTTTCATCCGATGATCAACGATCATAGCAAAGGATTTCGCCACCTCATCGGTTTGCGCTCACTTCCCTATGTCGCACTTGGCCATCTTTACCATTTCGTCCCAGCCCTCACACATTCCCCGGATCTCCATTGCCTGACCTTTCTGAACGCGGATGCCATTCGGCTCATCCTTGGAAGAAATCACCAAGATCGTGTTATTAAACTGCTTCTCTTCCCGAAAGCGGAATTCAGCGGTGGGAAATGCGCACTGGACCCAGGATGCCCCCGAGCCGCCCGTGATATAGAGCAGATACGACTTCGCATCCGCGGGATCCTGCCGATATCCACCCAATACACCCCGGACCGCAATTCGCTGGCCTTTGTAAGTCTTGTCCGCACGCGGCCGGTCGGCGGCATACGCTTGGAGAAGTACATCGGCCGGGAGCACCGCACCCGCGCTCGGACGCACCGCCGGATTAAAATTATTCTGCAACTGATCGATCGTCGTCCGCACCGCCACGGCATCGTCGAGTTTCCCCGCCATGGTTAGCCCTTTCTTGATCTCGATGAGCCGGGGCACCGATTCCTGAATCAAAGCGGAAACGAGTTCCTGCATCTTCGCTACCGTCTGCGTTTGCAGCGTCCGCAACGCCTTGGGTTCATTGACGTAATTTTTGTCTGACAGCACGTTGTCAGCGGCAAGCCGCTGCCGCTCCGCGCGCACAGCCAGAGCGCCCTCCAGGTCGGCGGCTTTCTGGAATCCCGCCTGCAACTCCTGCAGCGAATCGTCGTAATGATTGAGCACATCACGCTGCACCGAGGCGATCTTGTCCTGGCACTTCTGTGTTTCCGCTTCCGCGACCGACAGGCCCGCTCCACTGGGAGCTTCAAGGCTGGCGCGGCTCTGCGCCCGGACCGGCTGGCTGGGCAAGGCAAATGACAGGACGAGCAGAAGACTGGGAAAAAGGAAACGCGACTTCATTTCTTGTGGGTCGAGACTTCTCGAAAACCGTCCATATACCCTTCCGCCCATCCGCGCTGCCACTTTTCGTCGTGCATCGTCGAATCGTTGGCGGCGGCATCGGCTGCCATGCCCTGGACTTCATCGTCCGATGGCAGCTTTGCCTTGAACTTCGAGGCCGCCTTTCCTTTCGGGTAGCCCAGCTCATAACCGTCTTCGAACGGGTGTGTAAAAACCGGCGCCGAGTGCACGACCGGAGGATCCGCCTTCTTTTGTTCACAAGCTGTCACGAGCGGGAGACAAGCTGCCGCGATCGCAACGGATCGCCAGGGTAAAAATCGCCGGAACGTCATGGAGAAGGAGTCGAAGCTTCCTTTACAGAGACCCCCGCCCACACTTTCAAGTGCGGATCATAACTCAGCGTCACATTCCAGGATGCGGTCCGGGACGCTCCATGTGAATCCATTAAAGTTCCCTGAACCACGGCTTCCCCATCGGAAGGTGGCTGCAGGCGAACGTGCGCCTCGGAGAATGGCGCAAATTCCACGATGGAGCCCGCGGGAACAGCCTGATGGCGGACGATGTCCCGCGCCCGCCAATAGACCGCGTTCTCTGTGAAGGCACTCTGATTGGCCTCACGCCATCCGACACGCACCGTAGGTCCAAAAATCCGCGCGAGGATCAAAAGTACGACCAGCACTCCCGCAATGATGGTGGGAAGAAGCCAACGCCGCGCCCGTTTCCGGAGGGTGACGAGGTTCGTCACGGGCTGCCATTGCTCGAGCCCCTCCCTCCAGAACATCGTGTCCACATCGATCAACCCCGAATTCAGCAGGTGGTCGATCTGTGGAATGGTATACGGCCCTTTCTGTTCTCCACGGATATGCAGGTAAAAAACCTCGGGATTCAATGGGGGATCGGTTTCAGTTCGGGGTGATCGTTCGCGTTTTTCTCCCCGGGATTTCCAGGGCGTGCCGAGGTTTGGCCTCGAACGATGGCGTGATCAACCAAGAATTTCTGAAATCCGCGATTTAAACGGCGGCCTCACAAAAGTACGATCTCCGCCCTAAAGCGCATTTGCGAGGGGTCGATGCGCGAGTGTCTCTCAATCCCCTCTTCAATGTGCATGATTAGAACCGCCATTATTCGCCATCGGGCTTTCGGTACTGACCTCAGTAGCGAATGGGCAATCAACCCCGCCTCCGCGTCAATTCGCCAAGATGGCACCCGCCGAACCACTTCCGAAGGACGTTTCCGCTGCACTTACTGCCGCGAGTGTGACACAAACCTGACGAAGCCTGATCTCGCCTATAAAGGTAATGAATCCCCCGTCTCGCTCGCATCTCCTACTGTGCATCGCTGCGCTTGCCCTGACGGCCTGCTCCCCATCGCCACCAGATGACGCTTCACCCATTCTTGTGTTCCGCGGACGCGGAACCTCTCAAGATAGTGCAAGGGCGATCGGATCCATCCTGGAGGACAGGCATCTGAAATATGCCACCGTGGATTCCAGACAGTTAAACGCCATGAGCGCAACACAACTCATGATCCATCGGCTATTGATCGTTCCGGGCGGGAACTACATCACCATGGGAGACAACCTGAAACCCGACACATGCGCCAATGTCCACCATGCGGTGCAAGGCGGGATGAACTATCTCGGCATTTGCGCGGGCGGCCTTCTGGCGGGAAATCCTCCATCCAATAGCTTCGATCTCACGTCCGGTGTGCACTTCGGCTTCTACTCCGTCGTGAACCAAGGCATCCACAAGACCACTGCAACGATCGCCAACGCTGATGGGACGGCTCTCCAACACTATTGGGAAGACGGACCACAATTCACCGGCTGGGGTGAAGTTGTGGGCCGATATCCCGACCGCACGCCCGCAATCGTCGAAGGAACATCCGGCAAGGGATGGGTGGTTCTTTGCGGCGTTCATCCCGAAGCGCCCGACAAATGGAGATGGGGAATGAACTTCACCACGCCGACGAGCACCGCCCATGCCTATGCTGGAACGCTGATCGATGCCGCATTCCGCGGCACGCCACTTCCGCACTATTGACGGCCATACCAGGCGAACAATCCCAAACGGTATGCATGTCACGGCAACCCACGCTTCCAACCAGGACACCTTACCCCTGCGTGTTTGTTACCGGGCCGAGGCAAATGGGCAGATGACGAAGGATTCGATCCATCAACGTCCCGGCTGGACGAAGTCCTACTTACTTCACTTGAATGATCACGTCGCCGGTTTCGGATCGATCGCCGTCGCCGGACCGTGGGAAAATAAGCCCACCGTCTTCGAGTTCTATATTCTGCCAGAGTACCGCGGACGAGCATTCGATCTCTTCGAGGCGTTTGTCGCCGCAAGCGATGCCCGCTTTTTCGAAGTGCAGACGAGCGACAGCCTGTTGACGGTGATGCTCTACACTTATGGCTGTGAACTGGTCAGCGAAAGCATCGTGTTTCGTGACGAACTGACGACCTCACTGCCAAGCCAGGGCGCGGCACTCAAACGGGTCACCTCTGAGGCCGAATCCATGCGTTGCTTTGAGGTGCGCCGGGGCCATAGCGAGTGGCAGATCGAACTTGAAGCGACCGCGATAGGCAACGGCGGACTCACGTTTCACTACAATCATCCTTACTGCGACGTCTATATGGAGATCGTGGAGGCATCTCGACGCCGTGGCCTGGGAGCTTATTTTGTGCAGGAACTGAAGCGCATTGCGTATGAGTTCGGAGGAATCCCGACAGCGCGCTGCAGTCCCAAAAATATCGCCTCGAGAAGAACTCTACAGAAGGCGGGGTTCGTCCCGTTTGCTCATATCGTGGATGGGAAGATCGCGATATCCTGAGCGCGATCGGCCAGGCATGCTCATCAATTCCCCTGAGCAGACAGTTGGAGCTTGCCCTTCACGAGATTAAAGGAATCCCATTCTCCGATGGATGAAAAGACCATCCAGAATTCCGTCCCATCGCCGCTGATCCACTTAGTCGGAATGTTATAACAGAGTGATTCGATCTTTCCCATGTCGTGCCAGTTATCCTCGTACGAGATGGTCGTCCAGGGCCCCCACGGTTCGAGGCTATCGAAGAGAGCAAACTGTCCGGCTTCCGATCCGCTAGCCGTCGCGAAATATCGCTTCAACTGGGCATTGTAGATGACCTTGTTCATCGTGCGATGGCTCGGATCGGAGAAGACAGGGCGACGCTCGGCAATATTGTGCGTCCATTTCGGCTCGAGCGCGGTGCCCGAGAAAAACTCGTAAGCCTTGCGCTCCGTCATCTGACCTTTTGGAACACGCGCCAGAAAGCTATCGACCGGCGCCGCAGACGTTTTCCACGCCCACCAGGAGTCCGTGAAATAGAGATAAACGAATTCATCCCGTGCCCCGGCGTAATCGCGCCCGAAGTTCAGGAAACTTACGATCCCGAAATCGGTGGAGGCTCCCTCCGCAAATGTCCAGTCCGCCTGCTCCCAGGTTGCACCAAGATCGCGCGACCAGATGAGACGCGACACATGCGGGGACGACCAGGTTTTTAAACTGTTCTTTCCCGGCCATATCCCGCAGATCCCGTAAAGGACACCGTCGACGGAAAGAATGGAACCAACCTTGCCGCCAAATTGCGCCGGATGTTCAGCATTCTTGCCGCCCCAGACATTGGCCGTGGTGAATTCCGGCGGCATACCGCTGATCCGGGCAAATCCCAGGCTGGCGCGGCCATCATCGTTCGTCCCGCCAAAGCCCCCGCCATCGCCAAAGGCCGCATACAAATTATCGTCCGATCCCCACGTGATCGGCCAGAGATCGCTACCCGGAGCAAGCCGGACAGTGTGCGCAAAATCCCAAATGACGTTTTTGACGATGGAACTTGGGGGATAGGGTGATTCGGCTTTTACGTCGCGCTCCATGATCAGGAAAAAGGCCGTGGCGAGATAGAACAGAATTGAACGAGAGGGAAACATGGCGGGCGGAAATATGAACCAACGCGACTGGGGCTTAAGAGTTAAACCTTCGGCGCCCCGCAACCTTTGAAAATGGAGTCTCGACGCTGCCGACATGGCTCTTTATTTTGGGCTCTGTCCACTACTGCGAATCACTTGGTTTCACACTTGCCTTGCGCTCGGCAACATTTGAGCCTGCCCATCAGACGCATGAATGCATACCACCAGTTCGTGCAGGCGGCGAATGTTAGAGACGGAAACGCCCTCATTTGCCTGATTCAGGAGCATCCCGAACTCCATTCTTACGAAGGTGAGAACGGATTTCTGCTGGATATCATCGAATCTCGCTGTCCTGAGTTTTTCGAGATGGCATTTCAAGCGGGTCTTCATCCCGACTCTTCACCTGCTTCGCTTCTTCAGGTGGCAGCAACCCAGAGTGACCTCGCGCTGGTGCGCCTTTGCCTCCAATACGGCGCGGATATTGAACGGCGGAATAGCGAGGGCGAAACAGCACTTGGTTACGCGGTATCTTGGGGATCGCTGGAGGTCGTCAAGCTGCTCGTTGAATCCGGCGCAGAAGTCAATGCGATCGAAGGCTGTGCCGGACAATACTTATCGACGGCCCTCGATTCCGCGTGTTCGGATGATCCAAAATACAATCGTCCGGAAATTCGGGCCTACCTTTGTGAACGTGGAGCCAAGAGATACAGCGAATTGACACCCGACGTGTCGGAATCGCACTGTACATAGTCCGCAACAGTGGCTCAGCGTTATTTGCCAGCCCTCTTTTCTCCGGTCCGCTTCTTGAGCTCTTCAATACGCTCTAACGTGGACTGGAGCAGTGATTCATTACGAACGCGCACCACTATGGATGGCTCCCGTTCATCACCAGCCAGCGGAGCATCAGACACACGCGCGTCGATGTCGCGCTTTTTGATCCATTCCGTCTGCTCCTTCTTGAGGGTGGCGCGAGTTGATAGATCGAGCTGTCTGTAAGTGGTCGCGTAAATCAAGTTGAGTTCCTCGTCGGCTTTTGCAAGGCGGGGATCATCGTGAAAAGGATCGTCCCGCTTGGTGTCAGAAGAGACTTTCAGGATCGCAGACTCCGGCAGACGCACGGTTACAATACCCGCTACGCGGTCGAAGCTGCTCTTCGGTAAATTGGCCGTGAACGGAATATCCACCGACGCCGGATGAAATACCGGAGTCGAATGCTCGTCGTCCCAAGCTGACGACGGAAACGAAACGGCGTAGCGATCCGTATTGAGTGGCATTTTTGCAAGAAGAAGCTTGTGGACTGCCTGCTCCAACGGCTTCACGAGATCGACTACCGTCATTCCATTTCGATCGATTCTGACGAGCCAAAGATTCCCGGTGGCAAAACGGTGCTGGCTCTGGATGAGCCCATATCCGGGAAATCCACTTTCGGAACTCCAATAAGCATCAACGTTCCGGCGATTCAGCCCCGGATAGTAAGGGTCGTCCCCTGGGAGTACCACAGCCTTTTTCGTTACCAGATCGACAACACAATCCACTACTTCGTAAGGGAAGTGAGGATCGTTTTTGAGATTTTCGATGTAGTTGCGCATCGCGCCGGTTTGATCGCCCGGAGTCCATAATGACCAGTTAACTGGCTTGGCTCCTTTATCCGCCCGAATTGTCCAACCAACTATAAATCGTCCGTCCTTGGACTTCGTATCGTCAAAGGGTGCAACGTTTCCGATATCGGATTTCACCAAGCCTAGTTCAGCTTGGACAGCCGCTGCCGTCGCCGAGGAAGCAACGAGCACCGACAGGAAACTCAGGACAAAACCGATTGCCGACCCAAACGCGAACACCCCACAACCAAAATTTGGTTTCATCAGCGCTTGAGCGGTTTTGGAGACCTTTTTTTTCAGGAGAGAAAAAGAGTGCCGACGGTGGGACTCGAACCCACACGCCCTTGCGGACACAAGATTTTGAGTCTAGCGCGTCTGCCAATTCCGCCACGTCGGCTTTAAGAGGTCGGGAAAGTATGGGGAAAGTCCAGGCTTTGCAAGCCCCTTGGTGCATTAAAAATTTCGCGGATCAAAAATGCCGATTTCAACCCTCCGGCAGACTGCAGCAGCTCCTTCACCTTCGCTGCGGCGACGGTGTCTGGTGTACTGGTCACATCGCCGCTCGTGATGCTCGCATGTTCAAACGGAATCGCCGTGACCTCCGAGCTCACGGTATGGAATTCCGGAACCTCCGGCACTTCCAACTGCGGGAGATGAGGATTTTCGATCTTTTCGATCGGAACCGGCGGCGGAACTGTTTGAGGCGCGTGGACGATCGACGCGGGCCTGCGCGGGATAGGCGGCGGCTGTGGCCTGGATACGGCCGCACCCGGCGGGAGTCCCAATGCCTCGCGAAATCGCCGCATCTGCTCCTCCTCCGAATTCCGGCCTCGGACTGGAAGCGTCGCCGGTGGCCTGCCTGCCCTCGCCGGCGCACGAGTTTCACTCCCCTGACTGGCAATCCATCTGATGAGGGCGATGAGAAGATGAATCATTTCTGCTGTTCCCCACCTTGCGTGCGTTCGTTCCCGGCAATGGAACCACGCATCTGGGTATCGGCTTCAATATTCTTCAGGCGCATGAAATCCATGACTCCTAGATTGCCCGAACGGAACGCCTGCGCCATGGCCTGCGGCACTTGCGCTTCTGCTTCGACCACCTTGGCCCGCATCTCCTGCGTGCGCGCCCGCATTTCCTGTTCGGCCGCCACCGCGGCGGCACGCCGCACTTCAGCTTTCGCCTGGGCGACCCGCTTGTCGGCATCGGCCTGTTCGGCCTGCAGTTTGGCGCCAATATTCTCACCGACCCCCACTTCGGCGATGTCGATGGAAAGAATTTCAAACGCCGTGCCGCTATCGAGTCCTTTGGCGAGCACCGCCTTGGAGATGCGGTCCGGCGTCTCAAGGACCTGCTTATAGGAATCAGCGGTACCGATTGCGGAAACGATGCCCTCACCCACCCGCGCGACTACCGTCTCCTCCGTCGCGCCACCCACGAACTGCAATAGGTTCGTGCGAACCGTGACTCGCGCACGCGCTTTCACGCCAATGCCGTCCTTCGCCACGCCATCGATTGTCACCTTTCCGGAGCTGGGATTCGGACAATCGATCACGCGCGGATTGATGCTGGTCTTCACCGCATCCAACACGGTCTTACCCGTGCCCTTCGTGGCGAGATCAATGGCGCGCGCCTTGTCAAAATCCAGCGGGATGCCCGCCTTGTCCGCCGCGATCAAAGCGAGGATGACCTGATTGACGTTTCCTCCCGCGAGATAGTGGGCTTCCAGCGGATCCGTTGGAATGGGGAGCCCTGCTTTGACCGCCGTAATCCGGGCATCAACGATCTGCGTTACCGGCACACCGCGCAGCTTCATCGCAATCAAAGTGCTCATGGGGACCGGCGCTCCCGCGACCCAGGCTCGCACCCACGTTCCGATAAAATTCAAAAGAATGATCGCGATAATCGCGACGATCACCAACACGCCAATGAAAAGTGGAGTCATAGATTCCCCTGCGAGAGTGGTGATTTGACGGCCATATTCAAACCCTAAAACGCCGTGCCTCCCAGTTGTTGCATGAGAGGCACTTCACGGGCCATTCCCCTGCCCCGTGCGCCCTTATCGGTCCGTCCAGCCGCGACCGGTAAAGAAATTCTCGAACTGGCGGCCACGCTTCTCGAAGTGGCGTTTGACCTTGCCAAAGAATCCGTTCACCCCGCCACCGCTATGATTTTCTTCATAGTAAGTATCGCCGTCTTCACCCGGGCCCGGATAGGCACGTGGCTGCTCCTGGACGTAAACGTGATCACCTGAGGTATCGGGACCGCCATTCTGCGCCCGGATGACATCCTTATGCAGGATCGTGCCGCTATCTGCCGCGATTTCCATCGTGCAGACCCGGCCATTGCGTCCATCGAATAAATCCACGTCCCAAACCGGCGCTCCGCCTCTGACACCCGCATGCAACGTGTAGTCCACGTGATCGAAGGCGACGTTCAGCTTCTGCGTTTCCTGATTGATGATCGTGAAAACGCCGTCTGAATCGAGGTTCAGCTGGCTGAAATTCATCGGTTCGCCCGTCTCACGCCCGACGGGCGTCCGCTCGGAGACAACGCGCCCGTGCCGGATCTCCAACTCCCGGATCCCACCCCGAGCCCCACCGTCCAGAATGGTGATCTTCCAGGTCTCCGGTTCAGGTGCTCCGGCGCGCCCGCGCAATTCGACAATGTGTTTGAGCGAATCCGCCCCGTTCTGTTTGCCATAGGCGCGTAGCGCCGTGTAAGCGGTATCCGCGGCGAAGAGTGCCGGCTGGAAAGCCAGGAAGAGTGTCAAGGAAGCGAAATACTTCGTAAAGAACGCCATGTTGGATAAAAGGTACGCTGGGAATTGACGCCAGCCAAAACCAAATCATTCAACCTGAAAACGGATTTTGGAATTCAGAAGAGATTGTCGGTCTGCCTCCGCCCCGGGCCGCAGCGTTGACGGAGCAGGACCACACCACTTACACCCCGTCCAGTTCCCGCATCAGGCGTTCCTGGACCATCCCGTAGAAATCGATCTGAAAAATCGCGAGCGTGCGGATGTGGTTTTCGGTGAGCACACCTTCAATCTCCCTTTCCGAAATCTCGTGCCGGGCTGCCAGGGCGAGTCGCGCCTGGTTCAGCGCATTGATCCATGCCGAGAGATGTGAAACGGGAACATGCAGGTCGCGGAGATACTGCGCCTGCCCGGAGGGAATGGTCTCAAGGTCCTGGCGCACGGTCTCGAGCGAGGATTGAAAGAGCTCCTTCAATTCAGGAGTCACAAACTCTTCCCATTCCTCTTCCATCCGTTCGTCTCCTTTCTCCGAAGGCGACGGATACAGCCGCGCATGCGCGGCATCACCTTCCTCTACGAGCGCGGCGAGCGGGATCTGCCGGAGGAGCTCGTAGAAAAAGTAATCGAGGTCCGAGAATACGACCGTGTTTTCATCGAGACGCTTGATATCCACAGCGCTAGCTACTTTTTTCCAGCGTCGAAAGAAGCAGATACCCGTGAAGCTGCTGGACATACGCTTCGGCTGGCTCCCGAAGCCCTGTCCAGACGATCGATCGGCCGAGGTTATGCACCTCGAGCATGTGCTTCTCCGCGCGTTCCTTCGAATAGCCGAAGACTTTTTGAAAGACCCGGGTGACGTACGACATGAGGTTCACGGGATCGTTGTGCACGACCACGTTCCAAGGGAGATCGAGCGCTTCGTCCGTTTTGGACTCTTTCTCGATGGTCGTTTCCGTCATGGAATCCTGAACAGGCTAACTGCCGCCGACTGTGGAATCGGCAGTCGGCGGGAATGAAACTGGCGCACTGGCGGCCGGGACCGAGGGGGCGGCAGGAGCCACCGCCGGACTGAGCGGCACGGACGGTGCAACGGCCGAAATCGACACCGGCGCCGGCGCAGCAGCCGGCGGAGCGAGAAGTTGCTCGAGCGCGGACATCCAGGTCGCGGCATCCGGATGGGTGGGATAGGTCTGGATAATCTTGAACATGTCCGCAAGCGCGCGGTTCCGCTGGCCGATGATCAGAACGTCTTGAGCCCGGCTCCAAAGGAGCGTCGGACGGCGGACCTGGTTGAACTTGTCAGCTTCAAAAGAGAGCTTTGCCTTGGTCGCGGCTTCGGCTTCCTGCTTCAGCTTCATATCCCAGTACTCGACAATACGCGGGTCCTTCTCCGCGCGCAATTCCGGCAGGATGATCTTTTGGAAAATGCCGTCCACACTCCCGGGGCTATGCTCCCAGGTGGCCTGTCCGGAATCTTTCCCTTTGGAGACACCGGCATCATTCAAGAGATCCGCGATCCGCAAATATTGCACCACCACACTACCTGTGGTCGCGCGCAGGATTTGGTCATGCACGTGCCGCACCTGCTCATCGTTGTTTCGGCGCGGATTGCCGTGCTTGTGACTGGCTTCCATCTCCTTTTCCCGTTTCACCGTTTCCTCGAAGCCTTCCATCATCTGCTGATCCGCTGTCGCCTCCTTCGTGTAATTCACGATCGCCGGCAGCAATTCCTTCACCGAGGAGCCGGAAGCCCGCTGGAGCGTAAGCGCGAGCCAGCTATAGTAAAGATGCAGTGCCGACTGACATTCCTTCTCTTTCAACGCCTCGCCTTCCGAGCCTTTCCAATCATGCCAGGCCTGGCTTTCTTTCGCGGCTCCATCAAATTGCGTCGCCTGTACCGCGGTAAACCACATTTCGAGAGCCTTCGCCGGATCGCCCGCCGCGGCGTGGACTTGTTGCAGCGCGGATAGCTTGGTCTTTTTGACCTGCAGCGTCTGCTGGTCCTTCATCTTTTTGAGCTCTTCCAGGATATTGGCCACATTGACCGGAGGAGCATCTTCAGCCAGGGCGGGAAGTACGGGAAGGGAAAGAATTGCGGCCAGCGCTACGGACGCGGCGCCACGGCGCAGAAATGGGAGGCGGGAGGACATTATTTCGGTTTTGGGGACGGGAGTTTTTCGAGGCACGCACGCCAGATGCAATCCTGAGTCTTATGCATCCGCTCGGCATCCCGAGCATCGGCGTCCTCGAATCCATTCAGGTGTAACAATCCATGCACCGTGTAAAGTCCTATTTCAGCTTCGATAGAATGCCCAAACTCCGCAGCTCGGAATTGGGCGGTATCCGCACTGATCACAATTTCGCCATGCGCGAAGGTAATGACGTCGGTCGGATCAGGCAGCGACATGAATTCCGCATGCACGCGAGCGATGACTTTGTCCGATACAATCGCCACTTCGACTTCCTCCAGGTCCCGCAAGGCAAACCGGCCATCGTCAGAGTGCTCCAGGGCTGCCGGTAATGCTTCCGCGGCAAACTTCCGCAGCCAGGCGAGATCCAGGCGCACGCCGCGCTGGCGATTGTGAACTTCGATGCCCATTAGGGAAAGACGCTGACCGCTCCGCTCGCGTTTTGCCTCAGGCTGCCGTCATGGGCGGCACATTCGCGGACCGCGTCGTCGTGGGCGGATTCGGCGTGTCCCGGCGTTCGCGGTCGCCCGACTTATCGCCTGGCGTACGATCGCTCGGATAAGCCACGCGGCTGTGCATCATGCTGTGCATGGAGTGCTTCAGACTCTCGCCGATCACCACCAGCTCGCGCATGGTCAAATCGCATTCGGCCAATTGCCCGTCGACAAGCCGCTTCTCGATAATGTCGTCGATCAATTGATCGATCTTCTGCGGGGTCACCCTTTCGAAACTGCGCGAGGCGCTTTCCACGGCATCGGCGATCGAAATGATCGCACACTCGCGCGTCTGCGGTTTCGGGCCGGTGTAGCGGAAGCTCTCCTCCCGCACTTCCGGAATATCCTCCTCGCGGATATTCATGATCTTTCCACCCTGGCGGGCGTCCTCCTGCTGCTGCAAAGCGCGCTTGTAGAAATAGAAGACCAGCGACGTGCCGTGATGCTGTTGAATGATATCAATGATCTGCTGGTTCAGCCCATGCTTCAGGGCCAGGTCAACGCCTTCCTTTACGTGGGCGATGATGATAAGGGCGCTCATCGTAGGCGCCAGTTCATCGTGCGGATTACGCCCGTAGCGCATGTTCTCGGTGAAATATTCCGGCTTCACCAGTTTGCCAATATCGTGAAAATAGGCGCAGACCCTTGCCATCGAGGGATTTGCGCCAATTGACTCCGCCGCGGCTTCGGAGAGTTGTGCGACGATGAGGCTATGATGATAGGTCCCAGGCGCCTCCATGGTCATCCGTTTGAGGAGCGGATGATTCAGGTCGGCCAATTCCAGCCAGCTGATACTCGTGGTGATCCGGAAAAGACTTTCCAAAATGGGCAACGCGCCACCAACGACCAAAGCCGTACCAATGCCGCTGCCGATCGCGGCGAGGCTTTGCCAGCCGATCATGTTCCACTGCGTATCGACAGGTGATTCCCAGACAAACGGACCGATCTTTCCAAAGATCACCGAGAGCAACCACGAGGCGAGCCCCACATAGAGCCCGGCCCGCACCAGGCGGCTGCGCCGGCGAACCTCAAGCGTCACGAAAACAGCCACGAACCCGCAGATCAGACTCATGACCAGCAGCTCCGCGTCCGACTTCGAATAAACGACGAAGCTCCAGAGGCTGGCAAAAATCGCCGCGTAAATGCCGTGATTCCGGCCAAGCAAAACCGAGAGCGTAAGTGGCGCCAGCGCATATGGGACGGCCAGCTTCCACAAGCCAAGATGACTCGACTCGCTGGCCACGAGCACAAACTTCACCACGGCGAGATGCAGCAGGAGCACGCCGAAAAGCAGCGCCAGGCGGGAGTTTTTGTCCCAGGTATTCGGATGATTGATCCAGAGCTGGGCCAGCGCCACGAGGAAGATGAGGAGCCCGATGAAGGCCTTCTCCATCGGCTGCTGGTGCAGATTCGAATAGATGAGCATCCAAAGCCCGAGAACAAAAGCGACGAAGATCCCCACCTTGGCCCCGATGCCATGCTCCATCGTCTGTACCAATTCGCTTTCCGTCCGCCGTCGCCGCGACTTTGAAGACGCCAGTCCCTTCTTTACCAGGCGCTTTCGCTCGAACTCAAAGAACTTGAACATCAGGAGGTGGCCGCCGCGTGAGCAGCCGGAGTTTCAGTATAGCTCAACGTTTGACGTCTGTCTCGCCGGTGCCGCGATGGCGGCGGTACGCCCTTACGATCCGCTGCACGAGCTCGTGCCGGATCACGTCTTGTTCACCGAAATAGGAGAAAGAGATGCCGTCCACGTTTTTGAGCGCCTGCATCGCCTCGACGAGACCGGAGCGCTTGTTCGCGGGCAGGTCGATCTGGGTATGGTCTCCCGTGATCACGCATTTCGAGTCGGCGCCAAGTCGGGTCAGAAACATAAACATCTGCTCCGTGGTGGTGTTTTGCGCCTCATCGAGAACGGTAAACGCACGGCTAAGGGTGCGTCCGCGCATGTATGCGAGTGGTGCAATTTCAATGATGTTTCGCTCAATGTACCGCTGCATCTCCTCGGGGTCGAGCATGTCTTGCAGGGCGTCATAAAGCGGACGCAGATAGGGCATGATCTTTTCCTTGAGATCGCCCGGTAAAAAGCCCAGGGCTTCGCCGGCTTCCACCGCCGGGCGGGTCAGGATGATACGCGAAACTTTTTCCTGTTTCAGGGCGGAGACCGCCATTGCCATGGCCAGATAGGTCTTGCCCGTTCCGGCGGGTCCCACGCCGAAGACCATGTCGTTCTCGGCGATCGAGCGGATGTAATCCCGCTGGGCTGGAGATTTGGGAATGATCGGCGCGCGCTTTGAGGAAACCGGAATGCGGGTCGTGCTCAGTTCGTCCAAACCGGTCACCGGGGCGTTTTCAGACGGTTCAACCACCGATTTCAGGGCATAATTGAACTCATGCCGCCGGATGGAAACACCGTTCAGGCGAGCTTTGTCGAGCTGCTCGAAGACACGGCGCACCTGCTCGATCTGGGGCGGCTCCCCCTCCACACGCAACCAACCTTCACGGGTGGTCACTTTGACATTGAGGGCGTCTTCCAGCGACTTGATGAGCCTCAAGTCGTTCGCGTAGAGCGACTGCAGGACTCGCCCGTTTTCAAACTGGAGCGTCTGAACTTCGGACACGGATAGAAAAAGAAAAAAAGGGTGCGGTCTTAAGCGGGCGTAACCGAGCGGTCAGCCCACAGTTGCGCGAACGAATTTCGCGCGGGGTGTAAATGGCGGTCGCATCGCGCGGCGGCAGGTCGCCGCCGCGCAATCGATCAGATTCGTCTCAACGGAATCCATAGGCGAGCGACCAATAGGTGCGCTCTTCCGGGGATTTCTCGATCTCCACGATGAGGTAGTAGGTTCCGGTTTTCTTCGGACGAATGTGCGCCGCTGCCTTGTGCGGCTTCTGGAACGACTCGTCTTCGGCCAGATTTCCATCCGCATCGTAAATATGAACGGAAATCTTGGCATTTGCCGTATCGGTTCCCATCCAGAACCAGTACTCATTCCCCTTGAAAAGCTGATGGACGATGGCCTTGGCCTGTTTTACCGGGAGGTCGCCGCCCCAGTAGTCCTCTCGAACGGTAAAGCCTTCTTTGACGTAGGGATCCGCCGCCTCGAGAGCAAAGGACAGCGCATCGTCAATGGTCGCACGGGCAGGAGCCACGAGCGCCATGGCAAGGGTGAGGAAAATCGACAGGAAATACTTCACAAACGCCTCCTTATTCATTCGAATTCTGCTTCTGATTGATCACCTTGATCAATTCCGTGGCTACCGAGTCGACCTGTTTCACCGTCTTTTCCGAGACCTCCGCAGTGTCGGAGCCCATGATCGGGGAAATCTCATTCAGACCTTCTCGGATTCTTTTGACCAGACCGACGCTTTTGGTTTTGGCCGGCATTGCATCGAGCCGGCGCTTGAAATAGTCGAGCAAAGCCGGCTGATGGAGCAGTTCGGCGCCGTCCGCAGAGTAGTGGGCTTCCACCACAGCCGTGAGAGCCTGGGTACCGCGCAGCCAGCCGCCGAGGCTGACGAGTTGCGCCAGATCCTGGTTCCGCATCTCGTTCATGGCGTTTTTCACGTCGGCCAAGGCTCCATCGAGTTCGTGGCGAACAGACGACCAGTTGCTCTTGTCGGCCGCTTCAATGATGGCGTTGCTACGCCGAACCACGGCCTTCTGAACCCCGATGGCCTGGGAAAGTTTTAGGACCGCGCGGCCGATATTCTTTACTTCCTCCGGATTCTGCGCTTCCACGGCGACGAAGCCTTCGGCGATCACCGTCCCGAGCACGAGGGAGATTTGTTCCTTGCTGCCGGTCACCGCGACATCCTTGACGGGACGCAGCACTTCGGACCAGGCAGGCTTGCCCTGTTTATCCAACACGGAAAAGATTTCGGAAGGGACCGGAACGACGACACTGTCGATCATCTGGGATCCGGGCTTGCCACTTGCGAATCCGGCAACGTCGATGTGTTGAGGGACTTGAGCATGCACGACAGAGCAAATGCCGGCGGTCAAGACGAACAAGGCGCATTTTTTCATAGAAGAACCTGACATCCAGAGAAACGGTCGAGACTCAATCAAAGCGCGTATGGGGCGAGCAAGCAATCTTTTGTCCAGCCGATATCGGCGCGCGATCGTTCATTTTTTGGTCCTCTCTTTCATCGGTCCGCTTTGGCCCGACGTCAATGTGGAACGGACGGGATGATGCTGAAGGCGTAGGCGGCTGCTTGCAGACCCGGAAATTGGGGCGTCTTGGGGAGCGACGTGGCTTTGGAACGGGAAACAATCCTCCGCCGGATTTCGGGGCTTATTCAAGCCGGAGGCTTGCCAGAAGGTAGCCGGTGCGTCGAAGACCACCGGAATGGTGGATCGCACGGATGCACTCTGAAGGAGTGCCAGAGCCATGGGTTGCAGTCCGAGGGACTCTCCGGCGAAAAACGCTTCTGGCACTCCTTTCAGGGTGCTTGTTTCTTACAATGAGTACCGGTGGTCTTCGACGCACCGGCTACCTTCTGGCAAGCCTCCGGCTTGGAAAGGCATGAGCTCCACAAAATCCATTCTGACCCAATGCCCCTCTTTGCTCGTGGCGACACCTAGCTTTGCAAATTGAGCAGCCCCAGTTCTCACAGACGTTCTCGTTCATCAACCATCGCAAGACCGTCGGCATCCGTTGTGATTCAATGCGTTGACCACAAGCCCAAATCCCGATTTCCTGTGTTAGCTACGAAAGTCCCAGATTGGATGAAGACGAAGAGGACGATTATGAGGAAGAGGAATTATGACTCCCAACCATTCCGAATTGACCCAAATCCAAGGTTCGCCTATGGAGGGGCAAGTTGGATTCCGCTCAAGTCAACTCCGCCTTTCCGCCGACAAGATGGACTGCCGTTCTGGCGGTGCAGCGGGATGCTGACACGATCGCGACTAATGATGCCCTGGCCGAGCTTTGTGGCGTCTATTGGTACCCTTTGTACTCTTTCGCGCGACGCCAGGGACACAGTCCGCACGATGCGCAGGATCTCACCCAGGGATTCTTTCATTATGTGGTCAATACCGGGTTATTTGCCACAGCCGATCGTGAGTTGGGAAAGCTGCGCACTTTCTTGCTAACCACTTTCCGGCGCTATCTCTCCGGGGTGCATGACCATGATACGGCCAGCAAACGCGGTGGAAAGATGCAGATCGTCTCGCTCGATGTGGAGATGGGCGAAGAACGCTATGTCAATGAACCGGCGGACCTTGTCACTCCGGAGCGGCTTTTTGAACGTAACTGGGCGCTTTCCGTCTTGCGCAGTGCGCTTCGCAGACTGGCCGTAAATGAAGCGGACGCCGGCCGCGAAGAACAATTCACCGTCCTCGCGCCTTTCCTATCTCCGGACGGAGATATCTGCGATACTTATCAAACAGTCGCGGAAAAACTGGGGACAACCGAGGAAGCGGCGCGCCAGACGGTAAGCCGGCTCCGGCGAAAGTTTCGCGATGTGTTGCGGCAGGAAATCGCCGATACGCTGCGGGATCCCACGCCGGAACAGGTCGACGATGAACTTGTATCCCTGCGGGAAGCTCTCCAAAGCTGAGCTTTATAGCATTCGCGACGAAAGCGGGGCTATACGCCAAAGGTCTGAGACAGGTGATTTTAGGTTTGCGACAGATAGCGCATCATGTTCTCCTGAATATGCAACTGCACGCACGGAGTGCGCATATGACCACGTATCATTTCTTTCGAACGCTCATCATCTTTCCCACGCTCGCCCTCGGCCTCGCCGGCCTGACGGGATGCGAAAAGCAGGGCCAGGTCCTTGCCTTGCGGGAGGAGTTTTCCCGGCAATTGCAGGCCAAGGACAAAACGATCGATGAGCTGAACCAAAAAATCACGGAGCTACGGAATCAGAACGATCAACTGCAGTTGCAGTCGGCCAAGGGATCGGGCGACCCGGAAAAACTCGCGCAGGCCGTGGCGGATACCGTTTCCCGGAGAATCACCGATCAGAATGCGCAGTCTTTCGGCGATTTGCGGAGGGACCTCGATCAGGTGCTGCAGGCGGTGAAGAGCGGTGGTGGCGGCAGTGGCAATATCGCGACGGCTCCGCGGGTCGACAGCGTTCCGAATGTGCCTTCCACACGTCCGCCCGCCAATACTCCTCCCGCGCGTGATCCTTCCACGCCTTCGGATCCGAACCGCAAGAAGCTGCGGTTCGACTTCAACTGATCCAAGTCGGCGGACGGCTTCGCGCAGCAACATGATGTTTCAAACCCTCACGCGGGCCGGACTCGCTTCCAGCGTCGCCCTCGCCTTAGCGAGTTGCGAAAAAAGTCCGAGCACCGCGATGCGCGAAGATTTCGGGCGTCAGCTCGATGCCAAGAATGAAAATATCAAGGAGCTGAATCAGAAGATCTCGGACCTAAAAATCCAGATCGATCAGCTCCAGTCCGGCAAAAGCAGCGGCAGCGCCGGTGGCCAGATCGATCAGGATAAACTCGCCGCGGCAGTCGCTGATGCCGTGGCGAAGGAAATGGCCAGTGACAAGACACTGGCCGCAATCCAATCGAGCATCGACCGGCTCAGCCAGGGGCCGAAGAGCCCAGGCAATACTGATTTCCACCCAAAACCCGCAGGTGCGCCGGAATCAAAGCCGGCAACTCCCCCACCCGCTGCCACGCCCAAGCTTGTTCCGTCGGGAAATACCAATGCCCCGATCAAGGACCGGTTTGATTTCGCAAAACCACTTTAACTGACTGCCCTCTAAAAACTAAGGATGGAAGGATCCCTTTCGGCATATCTCGTTAAACAGGGCACTCACTTTCAGCCCATCGCACTGCCTCGCGCCACCTCGGATGGCGCTTCCAAAACGGCAGCCGCGGTCACGTTCACCGTCGGCTCCTCACCGGAATGCGACCTGCCCATGGAAGACGCTGGCCTCGCGCCGCGTCACATGACGTTTACCTGGGATTGGAAATACTCCTCCTGGATCGTTGAGAATCACTCGGACGCGCCGCTTTATATCGAAAGCCGCTGTCTGCGCCGCGGCGAGACGCTTCCCCTGCTCGTCTGGGAAACGACGATCTTTTCCGAAGGCGTCCTGCTCAAGTTTCATCGCAAGCCGGACCCGCCGCTCTTCGGCGGACAACCTGCCGTACAGTTTCCGCTCACCAAGGCGGGCCTGATGATCGGCCGTGGCGGCAAAAACAAGGACGGCAGCAATACTCCGCGTCTTGCGCTTGATCCGGCCATGCTGGCCATCTCTACCGGCCAGGCGGAGATCCGCAAAAATGGCGGTGATTTCATCCTCATCAATCACAACGCCAGCTCGAGCGGGCGCACGATTCTCAACGGCGACCAGAACTTCGACGAACGGAAGCTGGTGCTCGGCGATTGTATCCAGATCCCGAACTGCGAATACTACACTTTCAAGTTCACAGGCACATCCCTGCGTCACCTTGGCCAGGGCGGCGCGCTGCAAGGCATCGACCTCACGGTTGATGTGAGCCACGGGCGCATCCTGCATCCGGTGAATCTCGAGCTGCGCAAAGGTGGCTTCATGGGCATCATCGGTGGATCCGGCCAGGGCAAATCGACGCTGATGAATTCGCTCTGCGGCATCGTGCCCGCCACCGGCGGCGGAGTCTTCGTCGATGGCGTGCAACTGCGCTCTCCGCGCGACGTGGCCAAGGCAGGCATCGCTTACGTGCCGCAGGATGACATCGTGCACAAGGATCTGACGGTGGAAGACGCGCTGTATTATGCGGCGCGGCTCCGGTTGAACGCGACCCTGCCGCAGGTGAAGGAGTTGCTGGAAACCACGATGGATACGCTGCGGCTGACCGAGCACCGCAAAAAGCGCATCGTGAATCTCTCGGGCGGACAGCGAAAGCGCGTCAGTATCGCGTCGGAACTACTCGTCGGACCCGATTACATCTTCCTCGACGAACCGACTTCCGGCCTCGATCCGCAAACGGAGCGCTCCCTCATGGGCGAGCTCTCGCTCCTTGCCCGCCACAAGCGGATCGGCGTGGCCTGCACCACTCACGTCCTGCAGAACTGCCACGTCATGACGCAACTGGCCTTTATTTCGCGAGGCCGGCTGATTTTCCACGGAAAACCGGTGGATGCCGTTAAGTTCTTCATTCTCTCCGGCAGCCCCGAGGGCGCGGCGCGAAATCGTCTCGCCTACTCGAGCGGGAACGCCGGGCAGGCGGCGCCCGCGGAGTCCACGGCATCTGGTTCCAGTTTCGGTGATGACGGACACGAATTCACGGAAGCGGAACTGCTCAATAAGATCGCGAATATCTACGAGATCGCGCAGGACACGACCAAGCCGGTACGGGAGCAGGATCGGGTCGCGGAGGGATGGCAGAGCGAGTATCACGCCTCGCCTTATTACCAGCCGCCGACTCAGGACCCGAGCAGCGTGGTCACGGAGTTGCCCAATCTCACGGCGAAAGTCGGCGCCTTGCGCAGCCTGCTCCTGCTTGTCTCGCGTCAGTGGAAACTCCTCGCGTCCTCCAGGCTCAACTATCTCTTCCTGGTCGCGCAGGCAGTAGTGATTGGCCTGCTCATCGCGTGGGTGGACGACAACCTCGTGCTCCAGATGTTCCTGGGGCTGATCGCCACGCTCTGGTTCGGGTGCAGCAACGGCGCCCAGCAGATCGTCGCGGAAATCGCTATTTTCCGACGGGAGCGGCTCGCCGGCCTGGGGATTCATACATATCTGCTGAGTAAGTTCCTCTTCCTTGGTGCAATCACCGGGCTGCAAGGAATCGTGCTCTATTCCATGCTGCTTTTCGGTTCGCCTCTTTTCCATCCGAACAAGAAAGCGGACCTGGAAAATGCCAAACCCGACTTCACTGGACATGTGCCGGACAAGGGAACGCGCGAATTCCGAATGGCCTTTTTCGACAAGCCCTGGAATGCCCTCGCCGAAGGCGATGACACCCATGAGAAGCCGAAGGATGCTCCGGCGAGTGGTGGACCGAAAAGCAGCGCGCCGGCGCCGGATGACTTTGGAATCGTCGGCCTCGATGTCGATGCCAACAACAAGCCGCTCGCCAACGCGCCGCAGCAGCCAAAGATCGTCTACGTCAATCCCACCGGGCTGCACGTCAAAGACTCGCAGTATCTCCTCATGGAAAAGATCGCCTGGTTTTTCCGGGTGCGGGATAACGTGCTCGACAGCCTCGCGCTGCATCCGGTGAAGCTTGCTCCAGGCGAAAGTTCGCTCTTTGCGGAGTCGGAGAATAACTCCATCTCCTGGCCGCTCTTCCTCTTGAATCTCATCTGGTTGCGCTTCGGCGCGCTGATGGCCGCGGCACTGGTCGGAGTAGCGCTCGGTCTCGCGGTTTCTTCGCTCGTCGATACTCCCACGCAATCGGTCATGTGGGTGCCGCTGATTCTCATTCCGCAGATCCTTTTCGGATCGTTCGTGGTCATCGTGCCGGAAATGAATAACGCCGTGCTGGGCTTCAGCCGCTGCCTGCCGAGCTTCAATCTGCAACAAGTGATGGATGTGGGTCTGATCTACGGAAGATCGACCCCACGCATGACGAACCAGACGAAGATCGCGGCGTTCCTGGCCAATCCGCCAAACGAGAAAGAAGAAGTCCTGTGGGAGGGACGCCAGACGAACTACGACCGGATCTCTGACGTGAACAAGTCATGGCAGAATCTTGTCATCGTCCGCACACTGCTCGGCGCCCGTGAAAAGGAACTGAACAAGAACGGTGACCCACGCGATCAGGTCGAAGAACGCCGCGACGTGATGCTCAAGAAGGGCCAGCGTTTCCTCGATGTCAGCGCCGCGGAATCAGCCGCCACGATCCTGGGTGGCTGGGCGCTCGGTTGCTATACCATTGCCATCGTCGCGCTTTATCGGCGACAAACAGGCAAATGAGCCGAGTTAAATTCTTCTCGATCCTGATCATGGCCATTGGCGCGATCCTCGCCGCCAAAGGGCTGTTCGCCGCCCTGGTGGAAGTTCCACTCGTCGGATCGATCCGCTATTCGGAAATGCATCTGGGCGGCAAGGAACTTGCCATCGCCATCGCCTCGTTACTCGGCCTGGCCACGATACTCGTCGGTGGAGGAGACAAAACCTGCCGCGTAGCCTGGCTCTTCGCGGGCACCGGCCTCGGCCTAGCAATCGCCTCCCTGCTCGCGATCTATCGCGGAACGATGGATAAGTTGCAGGAACTGGCCGATGCCACTGGAGGCCAGGATATCCAGGCAATGCTGGCCAAGACGGTCGTGGAGTCGGGCACTTATGTGCTCGGAGCGGGGCTCGTGCTGTTTACGCTGGGGATTATCGGGACGCTGTTTGAGAAGAAGGTGCCTCGGTGGTGAGGGAGGCTGTGGATGGATGAAGGCGGGCGGATGGTGATGGCGAGTGGCAGATAACTGCCAACTCCCAACGCCAAACTATCAACATTCAACGAGGTCTGTATTCGGCGTTTGTTCGTGAAACAATGCGGACAGATAGTTGTCGGTTTTCCGCAAACCGTAGCGCGCTCATGTCATCTCCAAGCGGGACGCAGCTTCCACTATCCCCACCCCAACCGCGGCACTGACGAAGCAGTGCCCACAAGCCACTCAAGCCTAGTTCTTCGGCACCTTGCGGACCGTGTAAGCAATACGCGGATTCAGGGGCGTGGCGCCGGAAACGGATTTCAGCCTGGCCAGATCGAAGTCGTATAACACGTCCGTCTTCATCTCCGGCAGTTCGACGTCTGCAGTCTTGCCGCCATTTGAAAGCGTGACTTTTACCGGCTTCACATCGGTCTTATCTATCTCCGGAGAACCGTAAGTGGCGTGGTAGAGATAGTAGTAATGCTTAGCGGGCCAGAGCGCCGGGTCGATGGAATTCGGATCGAGCGCTTCGGTGAATTCGAAACGGAAGCCGTGCGGTGTGATGTGCATTTCCAGTGGATCGAACGGCGTCTTGCCGGTCGGCTTGACTGCGGCGATTCCCTCCGCGCCGGCCCACGACAGATGGGTGCGGCCGAGGTACAGCGTGTCGCCGATGAAGGCAAAGCGATGCAATCCGCGTTTCAGCGCATCGGTGGAAATAAATTCAACCGTCGCCCCTTCCCAAACACCGTCCACCTGCTCGGGCATCACCCGGAGGATCTTCGGCGCATTCATCTCGCCGATGAGCGTTTGCCCACCGAATGGTCCCCAGGCCGGTGTTTTCGGGATCGGCAACATCTGGGTCGCGGAGTTGGCGTAACTTCCATACGGGAACCAGATCGGCGCCGGCGTGCGCAGCTCATTCAGCTTGTCGATCGAGACCTTCAACGGATCTTCGCCGGTCCAATCCTTGCGCCAAACAAGGCTCGCCGGATGCCCGTAAAAGCCGTCTTTCTTCAGCACGAAAAGTTCACAGGCACCGCGCCAGTCACCTTGATTATCGGAAACCAGGAGATTGCCGGAAGCATCGAAGTTAATGCCATCAGGAGAGCGGAATCCGCAGCAGTACGGTGTGGCGACGCCAGTGGACGGATTCAATTCCATGACCCACCCACGCCATGGCACGCGCGAGTACATGCGGCCGGCGTCTTTGCTCGCCTTTTTCCAGTCGGCATAAAACTGCTCTCGCGGCAATCCCACCGGAGTCCACTCGCCACGGATCTCCTTGTGCACGGTGTCGCCGTTGGAGGCGAGGTTCAGGGCAATGTAAAGCTTGCCATTCGGCCCGGGCACAGGTCCGAAAGCGAATTCATGATAGTTACCCGTCATGCCGAAACCGTCCCAGACGGTTTCATAAGAATCGGCCACGCCTTTACCAGTCGTATCGCGCAGCCGGGTTAGTTCCGGCCGCTGCATCACCAACACACTGCCATCCTTCTCCGCCAGGATGCCAAGCGGTTCATGCAAACCTTCGGCGAAGATTTTCCATTCCTGGTTCTTCGGATTATAGAAGGCGACTTCGCCGTGATGAAAGGCGGCGACGAGACGGCCATCGGGAGTGGCACCAAGCGCGCCAATCTGTGCGTCAATCCCCGGGGGCGTAGTGATCGGGTCGATTTGATAATACTCGGCGACTCTTTCGGCTTTCTGTTTCGCAGCCGAACCCTTTCCGTCCTTCTCTGGACCAGCGGCGTTCACGGCAGCCGCAGCGCCGAGAAGCAGAGTGACGGCGATGGAGGAGGCAAGGAATTTCATGGCTTGGAAGAAACAGGCGAAGAATGCGAAGCGGAAGATGCGGACTCAGTGATCGTGATGGTGAAGTCCGTGGGATGGGCCGGGATGATTGCGGATCCGGAGCGAGTTGACTCGGGTGCCGCGATTGCACTGGAGTTCGCTTCGTACCGAAGCTGGACCGGAGCTTTCGAGAGCCGGAAGTGATCAGCCAGGCCGGCGTTATCCGGCAGCGGCGTGATCTTTTCGAAGATCTCCGTATCGCCAATGCGATAGTGAAACTCGGGCAATCCATCCTTGAGTTTATAGCCGAGGAATTTCACCGCCGGCCTGCCACTTCCTGCAGTGACAAATTTCAGCGGAAAGTCGCCGACCTCCGCCTTCCACCAAGGTTCCGAAGCCAGGACGGCAAGATCCTTTCCATTGCCGCGCCAATTCGCGCTGGTGTCGATGAACGCCCCGCGCCAGGCGTAACGAAGCCGGCATTCGCCCGCATCCCAGCAATAGTTTTGTTCACCTGGAAGTGCCACGGCGATCGACGCCGGGCCAGTGTTGGGAAGAAACGTGCGCTGAATGTAAGGCCGCTGTCCGCCTCCGGGCACGGCGTGCTGCGCAGCCTGTGGTGGAATATTTGGGTCCTTCGACAGTGCCGGCATCTTCGTGCCGACATAGATGGCGCCATACATCACCATGCCATGTCCCGGCATAGTGCAGACATAGGGATAAACGCCCTTTTGCGTCGGCATCGTCACCCGCACCGAATTCGTTCCCTCCGGATTGAGCAACTCGCTATGAACGATGATATCCGGGCTCGTCGGGATATAGCCAACCGCCGGTCCTTTTTCGCCCAAGCCGAGCGCTTGCTGGACCACGGCTTCACGTTTTCCTGGCTGAAGGATGAGGAAATTGTGCGGCTGATGCGTGGTATCCGCGTTTTCCAAAGAAATGACGACCTCTTCACCCGGTTGCGCTTCAAAGCGTGGCGGTTCGAAACGGAGGCCGTCCCGCATTTCGATGCTTACCGTGCGGGCCTTTTTCCCGGAATCCGGTTTCGGAGACGTGGCCGGAGCAGTCTCGGAATCTGTCGAAGGATTTTGGGCCTTGGCCGCTTCCTGAACGAACCCGTGGGAGACGAAAGCGAAGACCGCGAGAAACGGAACGGCTTTAACAAAAGATGGAGGACGAAACATGACGCGGGCGATGAAAGTAACGGGACTTTTATGAAACGCCAGCGCGACGGAAGTTATGTCGCGTCACATCAATCTATGGTTTTTGGGGAATAGAACTGGCGCGTGTTGGGAAAAACCCGCCCGACCGCGGTTGCTTTGATGCGGAAAATGGATTTTGGCAAAGGTCGATCGAGATCGGCCGCGCATTCCATGCGACCCGAACACCACTCCCACCTCCACCACTAAGAGCACGCCTTCGAGGCCGCCTCACACTTACGGCGCCAGGCACGATAACTCTTCTCGCAGCCTCGATGCGCCCGCACAAAATCCGCGATGAGGCGATCCGCCTCGAAGCAGGAGATGCCCTTCGGGAACTCGATACCGTAGAAGCACAGCTGCCGCATCTGCTCATCCGTCAGCGGTTCGTGCAATGCCTCGATCTTCAATTGCTGGATCAGTTTGGCCGCCGCTCCTTTCGTCAGGCCGGGATTCACCCATCCACAAGCAGTTCGAATGAACATGATTTGTTCAGCCGAGGCAGACTCCTCCTGCAAATCAAATAGCGTCCCACCGGTCTCATCGTTCGACTCCGCCTGCTTCGGCGCTCCGCTGCCGTTTTTGCCGGTCTCGGCCGCCGTTCCGGCTCGATTAGCCCGGGCGACGGCGGCGGCCAGAACGAAGGCGCTGAGGGGCTGCCATTCTGACTGAGCATCTTCCCGGCCCAAATCGCCCTCACGAAGAATCCCGTTTAAAGACAACGACTCTATCTGCTCGGCGCTAAATCGCCCGAGTGTTTTGCCGTTCCTTGAGATGTAAATGGCGGTCTTCACACGCATCGAAAATACACGACGACACCGTCCAGAGGGCGGAAACTGGACAGTGCGATAATAACAGTTAAACAAGATTAGCAAGAAACGTACCTTGTCACCTGAATTCAACATTTTCGACGCCTCTGTAACCATTTCCTGTAATTTCCGGGTGTTCCGGGTGCCCCCCCGAGCCCAAATTGAAATGAATCGTATCATCTGGCGTTCCCGGTCTTGCAGAATTGCGATATCTTGAAATTCAATCCTGTCCAATTTTTGCCGTCCCGGTTCTCCCTTCACCCTCTTGCCAGCGCCAGCGCGGTGAACTATCGGTAACTGACCGTGCAAGACCGCCCGAGAGATTCCTTCAACCGCCCCCTTCGCGATCTGCGCATCTCGGTGACTGACCGGTGCAATTTTCGTTGCGTCTACTGCATGCCGCGTGAGGTATTCGGAGCAGACCACTCTTTCCTGCCCCACGCGGAAATCCTGTCGTTCGAAGAAATCACGCGGCTGACGACGATCTTCCTCTCGCTCGGAATCGAAAAGGTACGCCTCACCGGCGGTGAGCCACTCCTCCGGCGCGACCTGCAGGATCTCGTGACGATGCTGCATGGGCTGGACGGCCTGGAGGACATCGCCCTGACGACGAATGGCTCTCGGCTCGTGGAAATGGCCATGCCTTTGCGCCGGGCCGGTCTGAAGCGGCTGACGATCAGCCTCGATTCGCTCGATGATGCGACCTTTGCCGCGATGAGCGACTCCAGCTTCCCGCTGCACCGGGTTCTCCGAGGAATCGATGCCGCGCAGGAAGCCGGATTCGCCCCGATCAAGATCAATATGGTGGTGAAGCGCGGTATGAATGATCACGAGGTGGTGCCGATGGCCCAGCGGTTTTGCGGGCCACAGTTCATTCTTCGCTTCATCGAGTACATGGACGTGGGAAATACGAACCACTGGACGCTCGAAGACGTCGTCCCGGCTGAGGAAATCGTCTCACGCATCCGCGACGTGCTCCCGGTGAAACCGCTCCCGCCAAATTACACCGGCGAAGTAGCCCGCCGCTTTCAGCTCCCTGAAGGTGGAGAAATCGGGATCATTTCTTCCGTGACGCAGCCCTTTTGCCGCAACTGCACCCGGGCCCGGCTTTCCGCGGATGGGCGCCTGTTTACCTGCCTCTTCACCAATGTGGGGCATGATCTGCGTGGGCCGATGCGCGCCGGTGCGTCCGATGAAGAACTGCGGCAGCTGATCAGCGGGATCTGGTCAGCGCGGGAAGATCGCTATTCCGAAGTGCGTTTTGAGCAACCACGGCCGATCGTAAAAGCGGAGATGTCGCTTTTGGGGGGATAGAGAAAAGTTGGCGTGCAGGTAAGTCGCTGCTCAGACGCTGACGCTCCCTTCATTAAAAATCTTTGCGAGCCTTTGCGCTTTTTGCGGCTTTTGCGTTGAAAAATGCCGCTCCTCCATCACCGGCAAACTCCACTCATTCAAAAGATCGCATCCGCTGCCTGATACAGCTCGCGAACCTCTCCATCGCTCAACGCGCGGGTGAAGAGGAAGAACTCATCCATGCTGCCGGCGAGATTGCGGATAGGGCGTTGATCCTGCCGCACGGATGGACTCCAGCTTCCCAATTCGGCATTTCCGATTTTGATCGGTACCCGAAGTTTCATCGGCTCCGAAGAAATGGGCTGGCCATCCAGATAGTGCGACACGTGTCCGGTTGCCCGGTCGCAGACCACGGCAAGATGCACCCACTGTCCGTAGCGATCGGGCGTGATCACCGGCGGCGAATCGAAATCACGTGCATCATGGACACCGAGACGGACCGTTCCTTTTCTCGTGAATTGCCAGTGCAGCGCTCCCTTGCCCCACCCTTCCGCCATCATCAGGCCAGTCAAATCGAGATCCAGCGAATCCACACGCACCCATGCCGCCATGGTCATGGCCTCATATTCGCCGGGAAGATTGAACCGCACCCGATCCGTCACACCGTGAAACTCGAGCGCGCGCTTGCCCGGCCAATGCCCCTCTCCCCAGCGACAGCCCACGATCGAGCCGTCGGTCTGGACAGGCGTATTCTTCGCACCGTTGTGCAGGACACGCGACCAGGTGGACGGCTCTTCAAAGGTGTAATGAATGGCCAGCGCCGGATCAGCGGAAAACTTCTTCGTCGCAGCCAGCCAGGCGTTTCGCTTGCGCTGCCAGCCTTGCGCGGCGCGTTGGGCGAGCAGTTCGGAGCTGGGGTAAGCCGAATCCGCCACATCCCCCACGTCATCCATGCTGCCGTCCGCCCCCACATGCACGCCCTGGCCCTCCACCAAACCTCGCTGGCTGCTTCCGCGATGCACTTCCACTTCACCGCGCAGCACTTGAACGACGGCGTCGCCGCTCTTTTGCACATTCAAACCGAAAGCAGTCCCCAGATCGATGACCGTGGCCCCGGGCGAACGCACTTTAAATCCATGCGCCGGCGGCGGCACTTCGGCGGTCAGTTTTCCCGCTCGGCAAAAAGCTTCCATCGGCGACACGAGTTGCAATTCCGCCGGCCCCTCGAGGATGACCCGAGCGCCAGAGATGAATTCCACCTGGACCATCCCTGTCTTCAGCTTGAGCCAGCCTGGTGAGAGGCTCGATCCGATGGCGCGCGGATTTCCGTGGTCTGCCCACTGGGCATCGACCGCCTGGGTCAGCACGGCGATGGCCGAGGTCGTCGGCTCGGCAGACTCGGGGCTCCGCCGAAAGCCAAAGTGATAGCCGACAAAAACCACCAGAATCGTGGCGATCGCCCAGCCCACATGAGAGTCGTACAAGGCCCCGAGCCAATGTTTCACCCGCATGAAAAAACTCGCCCGCACGGCTTCCGGCTGGGCCGCGAGTTGCGCGCCCCAGCTTCGTTCGCCGAACTCACGGAGGAGGGAATGAAATCGCGCGCGCTCCCAGAAAACCTGGCGCGCTTCGCTCGATCCGAGAAGGAGTTGTTCGAACTCTTGCCGCTCCCCGGGAGTCAGTGACTCATCGAAATAACGATCCAGCAGCCTCGCAAAACGGTCCTGATCCATCACGAAGCTCCTTCCGCCAGTTTGCGTTCCACACATTCGCGGAGCGCGGTCCTGGCCCGGGAAAGCGCCACGTAGACTGCTTCCGCCGTCCAGCCAATTTGCCGCGCAATCTCCGCGGGCTTGTGGGCTTGCTGGTATCGCAGCTCGATCGCGCGCCTGCTTTGCGGGGCGAGCGATTTCATGCACTCCGCCAGCAAATGAAGCTTTTCTTCGCCATTCTCCACCGGCTCCGGCTCGCAGGCACAAAGCGACTCGATCACCTCGTTTGAAAGCGGCTGCGTCCGCCCCTTTTGACGCCCTGTTTCCAGCACCTTGTACCGCGCAATCGTGCAGGCCCAGCCGACAAAATTACTCCCGATCTCAAACTCCGCCGCCTTGCGGGTCACGGTCAAAAACGTCTCCTGAATGATGTCGTCCACCCGGGAAAAATCCGGCATCAACGCGATCACGAACCCGCGAATCGCCGGCGTATGCTGGACGAACAGCATCTGCACCTGCGACACCTTGGCATCGGGATGAGAATCGTTTGAAGGCGGCATCGAAATTTAAGGACAATGCCATCAAACCGCCAAACCTTAGCGGGAAATCCGATGGGTTTATTAGATGTTTGGAGGAGTGGCATCGAGGGTGCGTTAAATTTTTAACGCAAAGGACGCCAAGACCGCAAAGGCTCGCAGAGAAAAGGAAGGTTGGGACGGCGCATCATACCGCCACCTGCCCGCCCACCGCGGCGCTGACGAAGCAGCGTGGGAGCGGTTGGCGGCAGAACAACGAGTACGGGCCACAGACCTCAGACTGAGCATAGGCATCGCCCTTGTTCAATATACCATATCCCGGTATAGTATCGACTTTATGGCCCATGCCTCTCGCGATAAGAAAAAGCTCCTCGACCGCATCAAACGGATACGCGGCCAGCTCAACGGAGTGGAGACCGGCATCGAGGAGGAGCGCGACTGCGGCAAAATCCTGCTCGCGCTTGCCGCCTGCCGGGGTGGGATGAACTCGCTCATGGCCGAAATCCTCGAGGGCCACGTCCGCCATCACGTTCTTCCGGAGAATACGGAACCCGACTCGGAATCGGCGCTGGCAGCCGAGGAACTCATCGACGTCATCAAAAGTTACCTGCGCTAAGCCATGCCGGATCTCGTCCACGCACTGCAAACCGGAAGCATGAGCCTCTGGCTCTTCATCCCGTCCGCCATTCTGCTGGGAGCCCTGCACGGGCTCGAACCAGGTCACTCGAAGACCATGATGGCGGCGTTCATCATCGCGATCCGGGGCACCATCGCTCAGGCTGTACTACTCGGGCTCTCCGCGGCATTTTCGCATTCGCTGATCATCTGGCTGCTCGCCGCACTGGCGCTTCACTTCGGCAATCAATGGAACGCGGAGAGCGTCGAGCCATATCTCCAACTCGGCTCGGCAGTCTGCATCCTTGGGCTCGCCGCGTGGATGTTGATTCGCACGCGGCGTGAACTGGCCGAGGCGCATGCGCATCATCACGGCCACTCGTGTGATGAGCACGAGCACGAGGAAAACGATCATCATCACCACCATCACCACGATGAAAGTGTACTCGTGCCAACCGGCCAGGGTACGGCGCAGCTTTCGATTTTTGAGCAGGACTCGCCGCCCGTATTCCGGCTCGCATTCATCGGCGAAAAGCGCACGGCGAATGACTTTGCGATCGAGACCATTCGCGACGACGGGTCACGGCAGATCTTTGCCTTTGCCGTCAGGGAGAGCTTCTTCGAGTCCACGAGTGAAATTCCGGAACCCCATGAATTCGACGCGCTGCTGACCTTCTCGAATCCCGGCCAGGAACACACCACGCGCATCGAATTCCGCGAAGGAAAAGTCCCTCACGTCGAAGGCGAAGATGGCGAATACCAGGACGCGCACGAGCGTTCCCACGCCATCGAAATTGCCCAACGTTTTGCCGGGCGCACCGTCACTACGCCGCAAATTGTGCTCTTTGGCATCACCGGCGGGCTCATGCCCTGCCCGGCGGCATTCAGTGTATTACTCATCTGCCTCCAGTTGAAACGTATCGCGCTTGGCTTCACCCTGGTCGCGTCATTCAGTTTCGGTCTCGCACTCACGATGGTCGCCACCGGTGCACTGGCTGCCTGGAGTGTGCATCATGCACAGCGGAAATTCCGAGGCTTCGGCGAAGCGATGCGCCGCGCACCTTATGTTTCTTGTGTGGTGCTGGCACTGATTGCCACCTACATGGCATGGCACGGGTGGCATGGACTTATGACCCTGCACTAAGCCGTCCACAAACCGGCAGAACGAATTGGACAGGTGCGATGCATAAACGGCGCGCCTTCCTGTGCGCGCCATTCATCATCCCACATTCAAACTATCAGACCGCCGAGCACCCCTCGGCGGTCCTGCCAAACCAGATCAGCGGACGTCTTCGAACCAGCTTGCGATCTTGTAATCGCTGATGAGTCCGCCTTCGGCCATGGCTTCGTCGTAGTGAACACTCTGGATGCCGGTCATGGTAATCGTATGTCCGGAAAACGATCCGTAGATGCTGTCGGTATTTCCGCCGCCCTTCATGTAGATATCATAGTCGGGCGCATAAACCGCTCCCTTGAAACCACCATTACCGGCGATTTTGATTGAGCCGTAAGTGTTTGTGGCGGGTGTGCCATCCGGATTGGTTTTATCGACACCGTAAAGTTGGAGATTCAGAGCCGAACCCGGGTTTGAAAAGCCATTCCCTTCGATGTCGGCGTTTCCATCCACAAAGATACGCACATAAACTCCTGGATCCATGGTGATCTGCGCTTGTCCGGTCAGCGAAATGTCTCCAGTCACCACGATCTGGATATAAGTTGCGGATCCATCTGCCGCGCCTTGCAGCCGGAGCATATTGGTTCCGGAGAGATTGATCGTGGAAAGTTTGTACTGCGATGGCGTCCCCGCCGTGGCCGTCAGTGTCGACGTATTGGAGACGGTCGTCGGGGTCGTCAGGAAGGTGACGTCTGGATTCTTTACCGCGAATACGTCCTCCCAGAAGTTGCTGGAAATATTTCCAGTCACATTGTTCGAGTTCAGAACGGTACCATCGTGCGTTGCCGCATCGCCATAGATATGGGCATTGCCGGCGTCGATGAGATTTCCATCCGTGGCGATGTTCCCGTTGCTCTGCCTCTTGGCGGGATCGTATTGACCGTTGGTCGATTTGCTGGGGTCACGCGAATCGTACGAGTCGACAACGATATTCTGATCCGTCATATCGATCGTCTGCGTGCTGAACAGCGCCGTACGGAAGGAACTAAAGGGCTTCAAGATCACCTCCACGACGCGGGTGGCGTGAGGGCCGCCGCCCACCGTGGAACTGCCGGCCTTGAGCGCGGTTTTAGTGATTCTGTCCGTACGAATGCTCAGCTTTCGCAGGTCGTTATCCTGGCTGAGTCCCGCCACCGAGGCAGACCCGGTCAACTCGGTCATGCCGATCGAGCGCACCCGATAGTACGGTTCATTTCCCACCGTATATGCCGGAATATCGACGACGGAAATGTAACTCGAATTCTTCGCGCCTTCGCTGGACATGCCGGAAAGATTGCCATAGTAGACCCAGACATTCGGGTTATAGGTCCCGCTGCCGGTCAGATCGGTGAACGCCTCCCCGGTATCCCAGACTCCGTTGCCATTGACGTCCACGAACGGCTCGCCTTTCTGCCATCCATTCGCCGCGCTGAACTCCGTGCCAGGAGCAAAGACGCTCCGTCGCGCTTCGGTAACTGCCACCTCCACGCCGGATTCCGAGGCGAGCAATGCATTCTGCCAACTTGCGGTCTGATGCGCGAGCTTGTAGTTATTACTCGTCACGAGTAAGGCGCCTGCAGCGAGCACCGCGAGCACGGCGACTGTGAACATGGCGAGCATCAACACGCTCCCATTTCGACGTCCGGCAGCAGAGATAGTGATCATTCTTTTGGGGTGGCTAGAGGCTGACATTGACGCTGTTGCGCATTAAAATGGTTTCGGTCATGGTGGTGGCCTGTTGAGCCGCGGCATCCAGGGCCGTTCCATGGTGAAAGGTCGGCAGGAAGCTAATGGTCACGGTCACTTTCGGGTCGTTAATTTTCTGAGCCTGTACGAGGACATTCTTGACGTTCGATACGACAACCATCGAAGTCCCGTTATAATTACGAACGATATTTGTGCCGACCTGGCTATAGCTGACCGGAATCGTTCCCGTGCCGTAGTAAAGTGGATAGCTATTGTTTTGAAACGAAAATGAATTCGTGGGAGGCAGGTTCGGCTGCCGGGGCTTCGAAGAGGAATCGTAGTAGTCCGGAATCTGAACATCGAAAATGTGCCCGGCCGGTGCGGTAACAGTCATCGCACGCCGGAGATCGAGGCCGATATAATCCATGACACGAAGCTGCGCCGCCATGCCGTTTGTATAATCCTGGCTCGCCTGAAGGCTCTTTTGCAAAGTCAAGGACGCCACCATGATCGCCCCAAGAATCACGCTGGCCATCGCTATGGTCATCGTGACTTCAGTCAGGGTAAACGCCGCCTTGAAATGATTTTGCGGGAACACTCGCATAGTAAAGGACGATCGCATGGAACTAACCTTTTCCAGATTTCCCGCCGACGTTTCCGTTTCCGTTTCCGTTTCCATTGTTTCCGCTGCTTCCGCTGTTTCCACTCCCGTTTCCATTGCCATTATTGCCGGTTGTTGTGGTAGTCGTACCACTGCCGCTCGTCGTCGTGGTGGTAGTCGTTGTTGAAGAACCGTCGAATGTGCCTCCGGCAAAGGCACCCATCGCCGGCAAACTCGAGGATGTAATCCCACTGCTGCTCGAAATCAGCGTGTCCGATTCATGTTGGTGAGTGCGGCCGTCTTCGCCCATCCATTGGATATTCACCCGGACTCGGGCCATCAGGAATTTGCTCAAATTGCTGCCGGGATTCACAACCTGCGGCGCCGCGTTCCCAGCTTTGACTACCACCAGAGCGGCAGTGCCATTTGCGTTCGCGCCCGTGGGGGTGGGGTAAGGCTCCACCGTCACCGTTTCCGTAACATTACCCGTCCCCGACAGCCCGGCAGCAGACGCTGGCGTGATGTTGAAGTATTGGGAGGTGTAGTAGCTCCCGCTGATCATGTCCGGCCAGTCCATGTCCCGGAGTTGCTCGATCCGCTCCTGATTGTAGAGCATGGCCGCATTCGTGTCGTGCGCCCCTTTGGACATGCTCAGAATGATCGAGTTCACCTGAAGGACCGCTCCCAAAGCAATAGCAACAACGGCAGTAGCGATCATCACCTCGACAAAGGTGAACGCATGGAGTGAGCGCCTGGAGCGTGAGAATGCTTTCATAAACGGCTAAAAGCCACCTTAGCACCGGGCATTCCATTCACTGACACAGAAGTTAAAGATGAACGTAATATGCGCCAAAACGCAGGTTAACGATGTTGTACCTTTACAACACGCGGGCTTACACAAAACCGGCGAGCCGCACCTCGTATTTATCAGTACTTCAACTATTTTTCCGAGAGATTGCACTGTTTGGCATATATTCTGAATTGCAATCCAGTCTACCGTAAACCGTGTTTCGGAAATTAATTTCGGCCACCCAAATATTTATGACGATTCCGTCATTAAGACTTCATAATCTTCATCACAATCGTCAATCACAATATTCTTATTTCAAGGTATTTATGCACTAATTAGCGTCGAATAAATCCCACACAAGTCGTTCTTTCAGACTCCCGCTAACGAGGCGTCCAGAAACCCGATATTTCGGCTTGTCGCATTGCATATGCACTTCACAAGCAACGCATCAAATATGCCCATTTTTTCCCAAATCCCCTCTCGATCACTGCGGATCCTGCCGGCTATCTTCGAAGTAACTGGCCACCGCCCAGCCGGAAATCGAGCCTCCGTGACCAAGCGCTTCATCGTAGTGAAAGCCACCGTTTCCGCCGCCACTAACGGTAAATGATTTACCAACCATGGATCCGATGGTTGTGACCGTACCTTTCACCGTCATATCGTAATTCGGGCCGTAGAAGGCCAGAACATCCGTCCCATTACCGCTCGCGTTATATGTTCCACTGCTCGCTACACCATACACGACCAGATGCGTCGCCACCTGGCTGCTACTGCTGTCCGAGTTCACCGTTCCATTTCCAAAATCGATGTTCCCGTTTACATAAATCGTAGCGTAAACGTTCGGCGGGATAACGATCTGGGCCTTGTTGCCGTTTCCAATGCTAAGATCACCGTTAATAAGGATCTGCACGTAGCCAGCCCCGCTCGCCGGAGCGGTCACGACAAAAGCGCCGACATTTCCGTTCACTACGTAACGGCTTGGTGAGGAAGCGCTCGAAGAAGTCACGAAATTCGTGTTCCCCGAGGGCGCGGGCAGGAAGGATGTCCAGGTCGGCGCCGAAACCGGTGTCATCGTCTGGTTGAAATTGCTGTAGATGCGCGACTGATCCATGCCGGTGCTTCCAGAGACGTTTTCATGGGTCGTGGTCGATGGATCGTCGCCACCATTGGTTCCCACGGAGCCTTTAACTACCGCGCCGTTCCCGCTGATGAGCGGGCCATATGCCACGCCGTCCGGCTCCGTGTTCATCGTCGCGATATTCCCATTGCTCTGGATTTTGGCGGGATGCGCCGACGGATAAATTCCACCCGCGGATACGCCGCCTCCCGTCACTCCGGTATCCGATTTACTCGTGCTTGAAGAGTCAAAACTATCCACGAGCCAGTTTGCGCTATTCCCCAGCGTCAGGCCTTTTGCGGTCTCGATGGCAAACGGGAAGCGGTACTGCGGTTTGATGATTGCCTCGACCGTTCGCGAGACATGCGGATCCGGAATGCTTCCCTTCATCGCGCCCAGCGCCATCCGCCGAAGCTCTTCGTCTCGCTTGTCGAATGCCGCAACCCGCCCAGGGAGATTGGCCCGGGCAGTCGACCGAACCCGAAACCAAGGGTCGTACGAGGGCGTCGAGGCGCTCGTGTCGCGTGTATAGACATCCACGGTCAGCGAACTGACGGTCACGTTCTCATTGCCTCCGAGCGGGAGCGGCGAACTCAGGGCACGTACGCCGTTCAAAGGATATGTGGAATCCAACGTCCAACCGGTCCAGGTATAACTATCGGGAGCCGCACCAGTGGCAGCGCTCTTATTGAGTTGCTGCACGACATAATCGATTCCGCCTTCCGCGGCGTGGAGCGCCTCATGCCAATCAGCCCCATGATAGACACTGCGGGAGCGGGACACCACCGCTTCGTAATACGCGGCCAGGACCGCGGCGCAAATCGCGACAGCGAGCATCGCGACCAAAATCGCACTCCCCTTCACGTAATGGCGGCTGGAAATGAACATCCGTTTTTAGTCGCGGCGTGGGTTGCGGAGGTAGACGTCAACGAATTGGTTGTTGCTCGGGACGTTGGCAATGAACCGAAAACGGGAGGTGAAATTGGACTGGAGGCGGAAATGCGTCCCATTGTCGCCGGAAGTGCCATAGTCCGGATCAATGATGATCAGGCTCGTCGTTGAGACCGAGTTCACCACCTGCTCCGCGATTTCGACCGCCGCCGAGTTTGGCGTATTGGAATTCGAAGGATATTCCTGCCGGAAAAAGCAGGTTGTCGCATCGGTCGCCGAGCGTTTTCCACGAAAGTAGCGAACTTGAATCTGCCCCGTTCCGGTCGAATTGAAGGCCGTCGTGGTCGTTGCCCCGACGGCGTTGGTAACGGTGGTGACAGCCTGCAACCAGGGCACGACGCCATTCAGGACAACCGCCGCACCCGTATTGCCATTATAAGTCGAAGAGGTATTCAACGTCGCCCGGGGATACCGCGTCGTCTTATAAGTGGATCCCTTTGTGTTGTCCGGGACGTTGGAGGTGTAGTAGTCCGGGATATTGATCGCCAGCACCGTGTTCTCATCCACGGTCACGGGATTGGCAAAACTTGACAGCTTCGTGTACGTCCCGTTGACCAACGTCCCGACGGCGAGCGCTTCACGCAAATCGCGTCCGACATAATCGGCCACGCGATTTCCATTATTGGTGGACTGCTCAAACTGATCGGTCGCCACCATGCTGCGCTGCACGCCCACGATCAGCGTGATCAGAATCCCGAAAACCACAACCGAGACAGCCACCGCCACCACCATTTCCATTAAAGTGTACGCGGCGTTTTTTCCGCAGCGTACCGCCGTCACGGCGCGAGGCCTCCCTGGCTGATAATCGTACGAATCGTCCGGGTATGAGTCGTCCGAGCCCAACCAGTCCATTTCACCGTGGCCACGACGAGAATGGAGGTTTGCGTCGAAGGAAGTGCGCCTCCCGTCGTGCTCAGGGTTCCATTCGCCGCACGAGTGACCGAAAACGAGTTTCCATCGGCCGGATAGTCGCTCACGACATAACTTTCACTCGCGCCGGGAAGATTTGTATTCATCGCCGTCGTGCCAGACACCAGGCTGGAGAATGTCGAAGGCGTGGTCAGATTCGTCCACGGGCTCGCCTTGCGGAAGGCCTCGATCCTTTGCTGGAGAATCTCGCTCCCACAAGCCACCTCCCGCGCTGCCTTCGCAATGTGCATCGCCTGCCCGGTGGCGGCGTAAAATGCGGAAACCGTGAACCCACACATGGCGGACGCCACAAGCGTCTCCACCAGCGTGAAGGCGATGATTGCGCGTTTGCGGAGCAATTTCACAGGGCACCTCCTGCAATCGGAAAGCAATAATGAATCGTATGCTTTGGCATTGTTGTATGGGTGTTAAAGGGGTGGAGGCTACGAAGACTCATGGACTGCATGCATTGCAAATGCGACAATCGGACAGTGTCGGAAGAAACTACGGAAGCGGGACTCTTCCGGCCCGGCCTAAACCGAGCAGCGAACGAACGAATCGTTCCTTGTGCGAAAAAGCAGTTGGTGTCCAAAATGCTCAGGTGTGATTGTAATCGAGAGCGAAGCAGCGCGGATTCATCGAATATTCGGCGAAAAGCTAAGCAAGGCCCCCGATTGGCGAGGGTAAATGGAGGGTTTCTTCCCCAAAAATCGTCAAAAATGAGAAAAGCAACAGTCGTGCCAAAATCTCTACACACTCTCATCCGACGCCTAATAACTTCGTGGAATTCCCGCCCTCCGCGTTTCGCTCTGCTCCATCTTTCAAGGTCGAGGTAGAACACCCCCGGCGGAACCATTACATGCGAAATGACGCATGTTTTTTCGAATAAGTTACTACCCGATAGTGGCTTACATCTGGAGAAGCCGAGCGTTTTCTCGCATGCAATCATGCATGTGCACACATGCAATACACGCAATGCTTTTGCATCAAGACTAACCGAAAACAGTCACCCTCCGGCTGAAAACAAATTTTTGCTTTCGCGCGTTACCAGCTTGCGACTGGATTGGCTCGTGAATGAGAACAACAAAAAACCCAGCACGTTGTACACGTGCCGGGTGAATCTCAAAGAGTGCCCATTCCACGCCTGGCGTTTTTCGATCCTTGAACAGGGCAGATTAAGGCGGCTCGTTGGGGGCCGAGTCTATCCACAATCCCACACACACCACACCGAGGGAGGGACCGCTAATGTAGCGGCCCCTTGCCTGCATAGCTGCTGCTACTGGTTGTTCAGAAGGGCATCTTCGTCGCCGGACGGCTTGTGCTCGTTCAATTCCGGACGCTTCAGGGGGATCGTCACCAGTTGATCATCGGCAATCATCGTCACGCTCCCGTCGGAAATCGCCTTCACTCGGATGCGAGGGAAGCCTGTTACCTTTACGCCGCGCGGCGGCCGAATGAGATCACCCTCGAAATACGTGCGACCGTTGATTACCGCCACCGAAGGATGACCAATGAGAATACTAGTCACATTGAACTGTTTCGGGTCGACCACGACTTTGGCCACTTCCTGCACCGGACCCGCGTGATGCACCCATCCGATCGGCCAGAATGGCGGACGCTTTACCGCGCCGGGATCAAAACTGGAACGATTTTTCAGACGGTATCCGGCCATCGGCACGGAAGCATCATCCGCAAACGCGGAGAACCCGAGAAGCAACACAGCCGTAAACAAAAGACGCGGCCTCATTGTTTGACGATGTTATTAACGGTGAGGTTGATGTGCTGGAATTCGGGGTCTTCCTTGGACATTTCGATCTGCAGGCCAGCAATTTCGGCCAACAGTTGTTCGTTTTCAAAATCCGCCACGGCTTGAGCGAAAGGACCAAATTCCACCTTCGGAATTTCAATGGCCCAGGAAATCTTCCGAAAGCTGGTGAGATCTTTGTCCTGCGACTCATTATTCATCCGGGTCGTGACCTTTTCGATGCCTTCCCGTTTGAAGAAGTCATTCACTTGGGGCGGAAACCACGCGACGGGTGAGCCTTCGGGAATGAGCGCGGTAAGCTCTTTCACTGTGATGGTCGATTTCGGCGCCGCAATCTCAAGCGCCGCTGTCTGTTTGATCTGCTTTTGCGCATCCGCGATCTTGGGGTGCAATCCAGCCTGCTTTTGCCGGGAGGCCTCCTGGCTGCCCTGCAGCGGCCCGAGCAGAACGGTGAAGTACACGTACACGACGATGATCGCCATGATCCCGCCGAGCACCATCTTCTGAATTTCTTCTTTGCCGAGTTTCGTATTCATTCAACCGATTTCTTTTTTCGTGTCACGGGCGGAGGCGTCGGCGCCTCTTCACCAACCTGAAGCTGTACGTTGATCATAAAATCAACGGTTTTTTGCGGCTTTCCGTTGATCTTGACCTGTTCGTTCGAATCCTCGAGCGACTTGAAAGCCGAAGTCACGTTCTTGAACTTCGCAGAGAGCCGGTCCGAGAGCGCCTTGCGCAGATCCTCCGCCAGCTTGCGCGGCTCAGGACCGGCAGCGATGCCTTCGAGCGTCAGGGAACAACGCTTCACCGCGTCGCTATTCACATCGCCGGACAGCCGGATAATCTGGATATCCGGAGGCACGGCTTGCGCCAACTCTCCCAGGACCGCAGCCCAGTAGAAGCGTCCTTCGACACGCTTCACCAGAGACTCGCTGGCCTTGATCGTCGCGTTCAGCTCATCCGCCCGCGTTTTCGCCACCGCAGCCTTCTTGTCCAACGCGTTGAACTCTCCCTCCAGGGCATTCGCCTCGGATTCCAGGTTGTGCGCCACGTTCAGCTGGTAAAAGTAATACCCGGCGAAACCGAGGATGATCACCACCAAGGCTCCCATCGCGATCTTGAGCGGATCGCGGCGGCTGATCGCCCGGCGTTTGTCGATTTCGTGATGAAGATTAAGAACGAGGGCCATGATCAGTTCGCGCTGAGAAACGGGGCCGCCACTCCGCAGGCCACATTCAAGTCCAATGCCTCTCTTTCGAATTCCGCCCGGCGATTGCCGGAGATCTCAACGTCGCACTGGGCGACGGCGCTCCATGCTTCACATGGTATACCCAATTCTTCTCCCATCAGCTTTAGAAAGACTCTCGATCTGGCTGGCCCTCCGGTCACAAACACCCGGCCAATAGCCGCTTCGTGATGGTGCTCGATGAAGCCGATGGAAGAGCTGATTTCACGCGTCAGTGTATTCATGTTCACTCGCGTGTACTCGATCATTACCTCGTCCTCATGATCAAGCGCCGAGATGACCGCTTCGCGATGATCTCCGGACAGTCCGCAAAGGGAATCCATCAAGGATCCACCGCCAAAATCGATCTGGCGTACGAGGATAAGCTCCTTTCGCATGCCGACCAGCATGGTGGAATTGATGTGGCCAATATCGACGATGAAAAAGGCGCCGTCATTGAAAACATCGGGGCGCGCGACTTCGAAGGCATTGTAAACCCCGACTGGCGACAACTGCAGGGCATGGACGTTCCCGGCGGTTGCGGTCACCGCCGCACTCACTTTCTCGACTTCGTCCCGGGGCACGCCGCCAACCAGATACTTGTGGCGGGCCACCATGCCAGGTTCCAGCGGCCGCGGGTTGGCCGCGGGAATCCGGTCGCAGTCGATGACCAAACTCTTCACATCCTGGTTCAGCAGCGCCATGCCATTCAGGCGAAGGGCGTCCCGGAGGATATAGGTGGGTGTTTCCGGCTGCTCGATGATGCGGATCAAGGCATCAGGGCTCGAAACGCTCACCACACAATTCTTGGCCGCGCCCCCCATGTCCTTAAAAAGCGCCTTGAGCTGGCGCCCAAGTTCATCGGCATCCCGCGCAAATTCCTCGGGAATGTACGAACCATAATGCGTGACCGCGAGACGATCCTTGCGGCGCTGGAGAAGCACGGCTTTGAGGGAGTACCGTCCAATATCGACACCGACGACTGAATTTAAGGCTTTTGCCATGGGGAAAGCGGAAGGTAGCAGCACATGTGCCGACACATATCATAAACGCTCTGTAATTCTCAACGTTGCTGAGCTGAATTTGTTACGTGCGCGCCTTTTTCCTCCTGGCGCCTCTCGTTTGCCTTCTGCAGCAGGATGGCGATGGCGACTCCGGCGCCCATGAAAATGAAAAGAATGGCCGCCATGAGAATCGCCGCCCGGTTTCTCGGATCAGCCGATTTCTTCCGGGCCCGCAAATTGGCCAGCTCTAAATCGAGATATCGAACGAGTTCTTCTGGCGTTTTTCCCGCGCCTTCGGTTTCGTTGGGTTTCATTCTTTCAATGCGCAATGTTTGGCGCCACCACTCAAGAGAAAGCTAGTACCGCGCCGTTCCTCGTGTTTCTCGGCCTGATTCTGCTCGGACAGGTCGTTTGTAAACCCTTCGAGGGACGCGACGTCGCATGGATGCTGCACGACAGCCGGTATTGGGTAAACCCACTGCAAACGATCGTCTGCGGCGCACTCATACTTCATTGGCGGCGCTACTACGACTTTTCGCGCCCACGCCAGCCAATCCTGGCGTTGATCGTCGGAGTCGTCGTGCTCGTGATCTGGATCGCGCCCCAGGCATTCCTTGGATTTAGCGGACGATACGATGGATTCGATCCCTTCTTTTTCGGAGCTTCCGGTCCGGCCTTTTGGCTGAATATCAGCCTCCGCTTCCTCAAGCTCGCCGTCGTCGTCCCGATCATCGAGGAAATCTTCTGGCGCGGGTTTTTACTGAGGTGGGTGATCGATGTGGATTTCACCCGGGTCCCGTTCGGCACCTTTTCCTGGCCGTCCTTTCTTGCCGTCACTGCCGGTTTCGTTCTCGAACATCAGATGTCCGACTGGCCGGCGGCGGTATTCACGGGAATGCTTTACAACTTCATCGCTTACCGCACAAAAAGCCTGACGGCGTGCATTCTTTCCCACGCGGCAACGAATCTGCTCCTCGGCGTGTACGTCCTGCACACCGGCCAGTGGGGATTCTGGTAACTCAATATCCGATCCCCAACGTCCGGCCCATTTCCAATCCCTACCCTCTTCCAAATGCAATCCACGTTCTCTCAGAAATTCCTCATGGCTGTTTTCCTGGGCTTCGCCGCCGCCTGCCTCCTCTGGTTCATGCGGCACATCGTTTCCCAGGCCATGTACGAAACCGGTGCCGGCTGGCACGACATGTTCAATAAGACCCGGCCATAGCCTCGAATCGGCTGGCGGACGTTTTGGAAATCGAGCGCCGCATCAACGAGGCCGATTGGCTCTATCGACGCGCGCGGTAAGAAGGGGTCTTACCAGTTCCGGAATGCTGCCGCGCTCGTCGGGTCGTACTTGCGCGGCGGCTGATGGCGGACGTTCACGTCCTTCTGTTCCTGCGTCGCCTTCACTTGTGCCAGCATGTTGGCGAAGTTTTGCTGATTCTGCGGCTGCTGGTTTTGCTGTTGTTGTTGTTGCTGCTGCTTTTGTTCGGCTTGCTGGGCGAGTTGCTGGCGCAGGCGGGCAAGGTCACTCTGGACCTGTTGTTGCATTGCCTGCGCCTGCTGATTCTTCGGATCGGCCTGTTCCGCTTTGTCCAGCGCGGTCTCGGCACGCTCGAGGTGGGCCACGGCGTTTTCGGGCGACTTCGGTTCGGCCTGCGCGGCTTCCTGCTGTTCCCGCTTCGCCATGGCCATGAGGAGATCCGGCAGTTCCTGTTGCACGCGGTCGATGCGATCCTGGATTTCCTTGCTGTCCGGGTGGAGATCGCGCGCCTGCTCGAAATGCTCCAGCGCTCCGAGCATCTGTCCGGCGGCTTGTTCCGGTTGATGTTTGGCCTGCTGCTCGGCCGCTAGTTGCTGGCGGTCGCCCTGGTCCAGGTGAATCTTCTCCATCTCCTGCTTGACCTCGTGTTCCCCTTCCCGTGCGTCCTGGTGATCGGGCTTCATCTCCTGCGCCTGCTGGAAATCCTGTAGTGCGGTGTCGTAGCGATCGAGGGCCGCTTGCGGGTTGTATCGCGCTTCGTTCCTGGCTTCCTGCTGCTTTTGGCGTCCGGCTTTGTCGAGGAGATCGGCCAGCTTTTGCTCGACGCGTTGCTCCCCGTTGCGTGCGGTCTGGTCCTGCTGATCGTAAGTCTCCGCCTGGCGGAAATCGGCGAGCGCCGTCTCCAATTGCTCTTTAGCCTGTTGTCTTTGCCATTCGTTGTTCTGATCCGCTCGCGAGGCCTGCTCCTCGCTCTTCGCCGCCTTTGTATCGAATTTCTCCGCGAGCATCCTTTCGATCTCTTTGGTCGCCTGTTCGTGCGCCGCATCCTTCGGCGCCAGGGCGTCCGAGCTTTGTTGGTAGTTCAGAGCCGCCTCGAGTTTTTCGATGGAACGCTCCAGTTGCGTCTCCTTTTTAGCCTCGCTGACCAATCGCTGCGCAAGCTGCGCGTAGATCTTCTCCAATTCCTTTTCGACGAGTGCCAGGTTTTCTTTGGCGATCTTGCTTTTCTTGTCGTGAGAAAGCGCGACGCGAAAGGCTTCCCGGCTTTGCTCAAGTCCGCTCACCGCCATATCGGGCTCTTTGGAAATCTGATCCTGGACCAGCCGATAGGAGACGTTCCCGATCTGCGTCCACACATGGTCGATCAATCCCGGAGGCAGAGCGGTTCCGGCAAGCTGCTCCCAGATCTCATCGGCTTTCGCATAGTCCTTCGCGGCATATGCGGCCACCGCCGTGTCGTAAAGCAGCCACGGATCTCCCGGCTTCGTGCCGAGCGCGACGTTCACCGCTTCCGCAGCCTTGGCCACCTGTCCTTCACGCAAAAGGGTTCGCGCTGAATCAAGCGGTGTTTCCGCAGACTGCGAGAGCAGCGGAAATAGCACGGCGGCTCCGGCTACGATACTGGCGGCAGATTTCGCTTTCATGCTTTTGCAGGTTTCAGGCTACGCCGCTCGCTGAGCAGGCACTCAATCAATAACAAGCAGATGGCCAGCCCCAGCGGCCATTGGAAATGTTCGAGCGGATCTTTCGACGGCTTGAGCCGCGTACCACGGCCCAACGGCGCCAGTCCGTTTTCATACACGGTACGCAGCCCCTCGCCGTGCAGGCCGAGCGGCTCATAGATGCCGTGGCCATTCACCGCGATTTGCTGCATGACCCGCTCGTTCAAGCGCGTCAGCACTTCACGGCCGAACTCATTCTTCGCAAACCGGAGTGGAGCAGAGCCCGGCTCCTTTTGTGGAATCCGCGCGCCCTTTGTCGTACCCACACCCACGGTAAAAATCTTCATCCCCTTCTCCGCCGCCGCACGCGCTCCGATTACCGCATCCCCTTCCAATTCTTCTCCATCGGTAACGATGACGAGCGCCTTGCTCTCGAAATCGCCCGTCGCGAAGGTCTTCTCCGCGAGTTGAATGGCCGAGGCGAGATTAGTCCCTTGCTTGGCGATGGATTTGGTATCGAGCGCCGCGAGATTTCGTTTCACCGCTTCGTGATCCTGCGTCACAGGCGCGGCTTCGAATGATTCACCGGCAAAACCAATCAGCCCGACCCGGTCTTCTCCCAAGTTATCGATAAAATCGGCCACGGCTTTCTTCGAACTGTCCAGACGCGACTTCCCCTCCCCACCGTCCTCCGCAAGCATGGAACTCGACAAATCGAAGGCGATGATGAAGTCGATGCTCGTCCGTTCGATCTCTTTGAAGCGGAAGCCGAGTTGCGGACGCGCCAGCGCAACAAGGAGCGCCACGAGCCCCAAGGCGAACAACGTGGCTTTGACCTTCCGTTTACCTGGATTCACCGAGCGCGTGAGCTGTTCACGCAACCGTGGGGCCACCACCGCATCGAGCAAGCGCCGGCGGAGCCGATGCATCCACATGTAAAGCGCCACTCCGGCGGGAATGACGGCGGCCGCGAAAATCAGCAAATAGGGATACTCAAACTTCACGGCACGCGCCTCCAGATGGTGTGGGCCAGGGCCATCTCCGTGAGCAGAATTCCCAGCCCCGGAAACGCAAACCAGCCCATCAATTCGCGCCAGGTCTTCTGGCGGTTTTCCTTGAACTTCGTTTTCTCGAGCTGATCGATCTGCCGGTAAACATTCCGCAGCCCGTTGGCATCAGCTACTTGGAAGAATTGTCCGCCCGTGACCTTCGCCGCATCTTGCAGCAACGGTCCGCAGGCGACATAACCACCCATGTCTTTGAAATCCACGATCTGGATGACATGCATCTTGATCCCGAGCGGCGCGATCGCCTTCGCCACTTCGCCGGGCGCGGGGCCTTCGCTGATGTTATCCGCGTCGGTGGCGAGAATAACCACTTTCGTCTGATTCTTCGCCGGCAGGAGCGCTTCCGCGGAAATGACCATCGCGGCGCCGACGTTCGTTCCGCGAGTCGGCTCTTCGCGGGCGAGCTGCGCGAGCAGCCAATCGTGATCGAGCGTGAGCGGCGAAACCAATGCGGCATTGGCGTCGAAGCGCACCACGCCGACGCGATCGTTCTGCCGGGTGCGGATAAATTCGGCGAAGACCTTCTTCATCGCTTCAGCGCGGCTGGCCCGGCGGCCATCGAGCAGAAAATCCTTTGTCTTCATGCTCCCGGAAAAATCCAGCGCGAGCATCATATTGATCCCCATGGCCTCGCGATCAGTCAGCCCTTTTTCCAATTGCGGACGCGCCCAGGCGATGATGAGCAAAGCAATCCCAGCAAAGCGCAGGAGCAAGAGCATTCCATCCCGCCGGAAACGCGGACGGCGCGACACCTCGCGCAGGAGTTTCGACGAAGAATATTGCACGGCAGCGACCGGCGCATACCGCCCGCGCAGCCACGCCCAGAGCGGCAGCAGGGCCAGCGCGATCAGCAGGTAAGGAGCGCCAAAGCGCATGTGCTGAAACTGGGACAAGAGCGAATTCATCATGCCGCTACCTCCACTGTCCCATTGCGAATCAGCGTGGCTTTGACGAAGGCTACCGCGGATTGGTGGAGCCCCTCCAGTTCCGTGCGATTCGCGCGCCCACGGGCGAACTTGAGGAAATCGCAGGCGCCGAGAAACTCGCCAAGCAAAGACTGATGTTGATCCGCCAGCTTCGGCGAGACCAGCGCTTCTACGAGAAATTCTTCGGTCGATCGAAGTGGCGCGCGAATTTCGAAACGGCGCTCGATGTAACGCCGAATGATCCCCGAGCTGTCGATCGCGTAAGGACGCGATTGCTCCTGCTCGACCAGCGAGAATAAGTGGGTCAACTCGGCCAACGCATCTTCTCCTGCTGCTTCCACCGCTCCGACACTGGCCAAGTCTTCCTGTTTTCGCGCCAGATGCCGAACCCGGCGCCAGACGAGAAATAGCACCGCACCAAACAGCAACGCACCGAGTGCGATGGCCCACCACTGCGTCCACCACGGACCTGGCGCTTCCAGCAACCGCAGATCGTCGATCAATTGGCCCTATGTCTCATTCATACGGGATTCAGACGGCGGTAGCGGTTTTCAAAGAAAGACATGAGCGACTGAATGTAGGGGCGGTCCGTCTGCACCTCGATGGTATCAAGCCCGCTTTGACGCAAGGTCCGCCGCAGGCGCTCCATTCGTTCCTGCGCTGCCCGCTCGAATTCAGCGCGCGACCGCGGATCGCCGGTATCGATCTCCATCACTTCTCCCGTTTCCGCATCTTCAAAAGTGATCCAGCCAACATCCGGCAGGGACAATTCACTCGCATCGACGATCGGCACAGCAATCAGATCGTGATGCCGCCCGGTCACTTTGAGGGCACGCTCGAAGTTCTCGTCCATGAAGTCCGAGATCAGAAAGATCACCGCGCGGCGGGACAGCGCGCGATTGATGTGCTGGAGAGCTGAAGTGAGATTCGTTCCGCGGCTGGCCGGTTCATAACTGAGCACTTCCGAAATGAGCCGCAGCACGTGTTTGCGGCCTTTGCCCGGAAGCACGTGCTTTTCCGCACCATCGGTGAAAAGCAGGAGGCCGACTTTGTCGTTATTCCGCACGGCGCTGAAAGCGATCACCGCGGCAAGTTCCGCGGCCAGTTCCCGCTTGCTTTGACTGACCGACCCAGTGCCGCCCGATGCACTGGCGTCGATGAGCAGCATGACGGTCATCTCGCGCTCCTCTACATACTTTTTAATGTGGGGCACGCCGGTCCGGGCAGTCACATTCCAGTCGATGCGCCGGACTTCATCTCCCGGCTGGTATTCGCGCACCTCGTCGAAATCCATTCCGCGTCCCTTGAAGACGGAGTGATATTGCCCGGCCATTAGATCCTCCACGAGACGGATGGTGCGCAATTCAATCGCGCGGATCTTGGCCAGCCATTCCTTGGGAATCATTCGGCAAGTTCTTCGGGCAAGTTCTTAATCGTAATCCTAATAGTCCTAATTGTAATCCCCAGACCTTACGGCACCGCCACCGTGTCCAAAATACACTGCACGACCTTTTCGCTCGTCACGTCTTCCGCATCCGCCTCGAACGTCGTGATGACCCGGTGGCGAAGCACATCCATGGCGATCGTCTTGACGTCCTGCGGCGTGACATAGCCGCGTCCCTCGAGAAAAGCGCAGACCTTGGCGCCAAGCGTCAGATTGATCGACGCGCGCGGCGAAGCGCCGAAGCGGATCATTCCGGCCATCTTTGGCACATGTTTTTCCGGCTCACGCGTGGCGAAGACGAGCCGTACGACGTAGTCCGCAATCTGGTCATCGACATGGATGTGATCCACGAGGCGCCGCATCTCCATGATACTCTCGGGATCGAGAATCGCCTGCAACGGTTTGCGGATCGAGGTACGCGCCATCATCTGCAGGATCAGCTTTTCTTCATCCTCTTTTGGATAACCCACCACCACCTTGAGCATGAAACGGTCGACCTGCGCTTCCGGCAATTGATACGTGCCTTCCTGATCGATGGGATTCTGCGTCGCAAGCACGAGGAAAGGGCTCGGCAGAGGAAAGGTTTCTTCACCGATCGTCACCTGCCGCTCCTGCATGGCTTCAAGCAAAGCGCTCTGCACTTTCGCCGGGGCGCGATTGATTTCATCCGCGAGCACCAGATTGGCAAAGATCGGCCCTTTCTTTGTCGAATAAGTTCCTTCGCGCGGATTGTAGATCAGGTTCCCGACGAGATCACTGGGCAGCAGGTCCGGCGTAAACTGAACGCGGGCGAACTTCGTGTGCAGACACTGTGCGAGGGCGTTGATGGTCGCGGTCTTGGCCAGACCCGGGACGCCTTCCAGCAATACGTGGCCATTGGCCAGCAACCCGACGAGCAACCGGCCGATGAGGTACTTCTGGCCGACGATCGATTTCGCCATCTCCTGTTGAATCGCGGAAATCTGCGGGTGAAACGCGAGGATCTGCTGGTTGAGGTCTTCGATCTCGGAAGTCATGTAAAATAGTCAGGTAGGCGGATGCAGGGCATTAAGCCGGGAGAGGCTCGGAATCTTAGGGGAAGCGGAGAATTTTGTTTTACGAGAATACCGGACGGACGAAACGAGGCGATGGCGGAGTTGCGGAGCCGTGGGTCATAGGGGGCGGGATGAGGTGGGGAATTTGGAAACGCTCAACGTTCAACTTTCTACGTCCAACTTCTCAAGGAATATCGGAAGCGCGACCACTGTATTCGCGCGACGAGGTCGCCCATGGAACACGCGGCAGAACTCTTTTCGTGGGCCAGTGGAGAAAAGAAAATGAGCGTCGACGCACCTTCGGATCGCGGCACGTTCCACGGGAGGCTGCGGTTGCGGTGACCGCGCTTTCTCGCCTACCGGCCTGATCCAAAGGATCGGCCACCTTCTTTGCGGCGCTTACTTTTCACACCCACAAAACTATCCGAAAGCGGTGTCGCTCTCTTGCCGCCGCACTCCACGTGGCGTCGCTCGCAAATAGTCATTCAACTCCAAAATCCGTTTTCAGGTTGAACCTGAAAACGGATTTTTTTTTGCTAACTCAAACTATGGAGCAACAAAAGAAGCACTTACTACTCCGCCTTCGGCCGAACGACCAATCGCTGCACGATTTCGTCACCTCCATACTGAACGTGTAACGAACAGTCGCTAAAATCGAATCGATCAATGGACGGAAGCATCGCGTTTTTTGCCGCCTTCGGCTCGAAGCAATGATGCGGCTTTCCGAGCTTCGACCTCACTAAGTCACGCGAATCTGAGAATCTCAATTCACTTGGCAATTTGCCTTTGTAACCATCGTGCCCCTGGAATCCGGGGGAAAACAATGAGACCGAGATTAACCTGGAATCCTTTCCGAAAGCAAGCTCAAGCCCGTCGGCAGGATAGCTTTGAACGAAGCTTCCACCCCGTTCAACAGCATCGCTCGGCTGAAAAGAGGATGTAAAAGTTTTGACCGCCGGACTATCGCCGGCACAGCCAAGCAAAGATGAGAATGTTTGCATCATAGTTAATGGAGGGTTCTCGTGTTACTAAGGACGGGTGATATTTAAGGCACGGTCTGCCGGGACTATTTCCCGATCTTCGCCTTAAGCTCCTTGCCGGCGGCGAATTTCACGCCTTTGGATGCGGCTATCTTGATCTTCTCCCCGGTCTTTGGATTTACACCGATGCGAGCTTTGCGGGTGGCTACTTTGAACGAGCCGAAACCGACAAGTTGCACGCTCTTATCTTTTTTCAGCCCGGTCCTGATACCATCAATGACGGCATCCACGGAGCGTTCTGCTTGTGCCCGCGAGGTGCCGCTTCCCAAGCTCTTCTGCACCGCCTCAACGAGGTTTGCTTTGTTCATAGTGACTGATGAACCAAAGCAACAGCCATGCCCCGCCCGAGCACGAAAATTGCTTCGGTATCTTTACGGAGGGGGAATCCGGCCCGAAAGCAGGTCTTTGAGGGTGCCGCAAAAGCCACGGGCGTTCTCCGAAGTTCGTCATCTCCCACTCCGTAGGGGGCGCACACAGAAAGGTGGAAACAGAGGATTTAGCCCAACTTCTCCCTCCCATCGGACCACGGTTCTCCCCCATCCAGCTCTCCAATTGATGGCCTACGCTGAAACTCCCGGAACAGCGCTTCAGGCTGAGCGATGCCGTCGCCATGGGAACCCCATGTCACTCGCGTCCATTTCGCTCAATATTCGATCTCCAGTCATCGAGCACTTTCCGTGGGTCCGCTCTGGACTATGTTTCCTGCGTTACACACACAGGGCTGTCGCCCGATAGCACATTCCCCCACGGACAAGGCATCGAGGGAGAAAGGCGCGCTCATTGAATATTGGTAGTTTAGCGTTGGGAGTTGGTTGTTATCACCTCTCATAGGTCCCATCCGTCCTATAAGTCCCATCCGTCCCGTTGTGTATCGCGCCGCCATCAAGACGTGCGCCCATCCCCACCACTTACACTTCAACGCAAAATCGCGGATGAGCCGCTTAAGCCCATCCGCGATCACGAAATCAAACTAACGTCTGTCTCGACCTAGATAAACTCGTTGATGAGATTTTCCAGGAACTCCTGGCGCCCGCTGCTATTCGCCGCGGCTTCACCTTTGTCGAGCATCGCTTTTTCGAGCGAATGGAAGTCTTCCTTGCCGCTCTCGATGCGTGCACCGAGACCGGAATCCCATGACGCATAACGCTGCTGCACGAAATCCGCGAGACGGCCGTCGGCGCGGATCGCGGCGGCGATCTTCAAACCGCGCGCAAACGCGTCCATGCCGCCAACGTGCGCGTAGAAGAGATCCTCGGGATCGATGCTTTCGCGCCGCACCTTGGCATCGAAATTCACGCCGCCGGTCGAAAAGCCGCCGTACTTCAGCGCCGAAAGCATGCATTGCGTGGTGAGATAGATATCCGTCGGGAACTGGTCCGTATCCCAGCCGAGCAACAGATCACCCGTATTCGCGTCGAGACTGCCGAGCGCACCAGCGCCGCCGGCCACCTCCATTTCATGCTGCATCGAGTGTCCGGCCAGCGTGGCGTGGTTGGTCTCGAGGTTCAGCTTGAAGTGAGGCAGGAGATTGTATTCGCGGAGGAAATTCAGACACGCCGCGGCATCACTATCATACTGATGCTTCGTCGGCTCTTTCGGCTTGGGCTCGATATAAAACTGTCCCTTGAACCCGATCTCCTTCGCGTAGTCGACCGCCAGGTGGAGGAACTTTCCAAGATGATCCAACTCCCGCTTCATATTGGTGTTCCACAAAGTCGAGTAACCTTCGCGACCGCCCCAGAAGGTATATCCTTCGCCACCCAACTCATGGGTGACTTCGAGCGCCTTCTTCACCTGCGCGGCGGCAAAGGCAAAGACTTCCGCATTCGGGCTGGTCGCCGCACCATGCATATAGCGAGGGTGCACGAAGAGCTGCGCCGTACCCCAGAGCAACTTGATACCCGTGCGCTGTTGCTGCTCCTTGAGCAGGTCCACGATGGTATCGAGCCATTCATTCGATTCGCGCAGGGTCTGGCCGTGAGGCGCAATATCGCGGTCGTGGAAAGCGTAATACGGAGCGCCGAGCTTTTCGCAGAACTCGAAAAAGACCGGTACACGGGCCTTGGCCAGGTCGAGACCTGACTTTCCTGTGTCCCACGGGCGGATCGCGGTCGGCCCGCCGAACATGTCGGCTCCCTGCCCACACATCGTATGCCAGTAAACGACCGAGAAACGAAGATGGTCGCGCATCGTGCGGCCTTCAACGACTTCGTCGGCATTATAGTATTTATATGCGAGAGGATTCTTTGATTGCGGACCTTCGTACGCGATACGCTCTATTTTAGGGAAGTAGCTGGACATGGTGAGTGAGTTGGGAATGCCGCCAACAGCAGGATTGGGGAGCGCTGGCAAAACGGCAGTCCCGGAATGGAACTTTAATTTTGGATGGGTTGGAAGTGGGAAGTGACGATGAAAGCCGGATTCCTTTCACGGATCCGGCCATTGGAGCCGAAATGCCCGCACATATCGCCGCTAGCTAGCGGTTGATGCCGGACATACTGCGATGCTAGCTGAGGGTTTCCTTGGGGAGATACTTGATCGCGCCACCATCGATTGCGCTTTGATGGGCAAGGATGCCCGTGCAGGTCCAGTTGGCGCTTTGCTTCGCATTGGGGAAGGCTTCACGCCCTTCCGCGAGTGCGCTGGCAAATTCATGGGCCAGGTGGGGATGGCTGCCGCCGTGTCCCGCGCCTTGGGTAAAGCTAAGATGGGTGTGGTCGTCGGAATCGTACACGCCCTTGGTCGTGTAACGCTGAATCGGCTCCGGCAGCCGGCAGGCAAAGTCCGGGCATTTCACCTTCTCGGGAATCTCCGGCTCCGGCTTCTTCGCCGTGTGCACGACCAGTGAATCATGCTCGATGAGCGGCCACTCCACGGACTTACGCGTACCGTAAACGTCGATGCTCTCGCGATACTGGCGCGCTGTATCAAACAGGCTGCGGATCACTCGCGCGCTGAGATCCGAATTCCGCACCTTGATCTGCGCTGTCTCGATGGCGAAAGGCGAATCGTAGTGCTTGATCAGTTCCTCGCGGATCGTTCCCGAACCAAAGCAGCTCACATACTCCGCATCACCGCCCGCCAGACCAAGGACCGGTCCCACGCAATGCGTCGCATAGTACATCGGTGGCAGGCCCGGCCAGTAATTCGGCCATCCATCCATATCCTGCTGATGACTGGCCTGGATGAACTGGACCTTGCCGAGCTCCCCACGATCCCGGAGTTCCTTCATGAAGAGATATTCCCGCGAGTAAACCACGGTCTCCATCATCATATACTTCAGCCCGGTCTCCTGGGTGAGACGGATGATCTCCAGGCACTCATCGATCGACGTCGCCATGGGCACCGTACAGGCCACATGCTTGCCCGCGCGAAGCGCCGCAATGCTCATCCACCCGTGATCGGGAATCGGCGAATTGATATGAACCGCGTCAACCGCCGGATCCTTTAGCAAATCTTCGAACTCGGTATAGCGCTGATCCACTTTCCAGTAATCGCCGCACTCCTTGAGCTTCTCAGGATTACGCTGGCAAATGGCATAGCAATTCGTGTGGGGGTGGCGCTGCCAGATCGGGATGAATTCGGCGCCGAAACCAAGGCCGACGACAGCGATATTGAACTTACGGGTACTCATGGATAGTTAGGGGAACGCTGGCCTGGGCCAGTTATTTCAATGTGTGGAGGAACGCTTTGATATCTTCGAGTTCCTGGGGTTTTAGAATGATGCCCATCGGCGGCATTGGCGATGTGCCGAGTTTTTCAAATCCCTTGGCCAGCACCTTGTTCGGTTCGAGAAGGCTTTCTTCGATGTAAGCAGGCGTGGCCCGCGAGGCGATGCCATCGAGCACCGGCCCAAACGTGCTCCCCTGCCCGCGCAATGAGTGGCAAAGCACGCAGGCCGCCGTCGGATGATGGAAAAAGATCTGCTCCCCACGCTTCGGATCGCCCGCTGTCACTTTGTCCGCTCCATCGTTGAGCGATACCGCTTCGCAAAGTTTCACGTCATCGAAGTAACCATCGCCCTTCGCCACCTGCAAAACATTGATGCTCATCTGCGTGGCGTTTCCACTGTTGAAGACCACATCGATCTCCGTCCAGCCGCTATCGCCACGAGATACACGCTCCGTTTCGTGGTGGCTGAGATGATCGTTGAAACTCACTTTCCCCTTGAGGGCATGCGTTTTCACCCAGCCGGAGAGACGGTAATCGGTATTCGGCTTCACGGCCACGTCGGCGAAAAGACTGGTATCGGCATCGGCCGTAGCGATGCAGCGGACGGCATGTTCTCCACCGTGAACTTTCCCCGTACCATTGACCACTTCCCACTTCGCGGTGTCGTTTCCTTCGCGCCGGCCATAGTCACGCCGTTTCCAGCCTTCGGGAAGACCGTCGGCGCCGATCACTTCGAATCCCGGATTGGGCAACAGATTCGGGCCTTCCTTGTAGGTCTGCGCGTGATGCTTCTTCATCAGGATCTTTTCAGCTTCCTGAAGCCATTCATCGGCCTTGATCTGTGGATCGGACGCAAGATTCCGCACCAGTTCCTGAAGTTCGGACGTCGTCGGAAAGTCCGCGAGCTTCACCAGGGCGGCCAGGCGGGTGTGCGGTTCGGGATCGGAAACTACTCCGGAACCAAAGAGGAGCTTCTCGCTGCTCTCATTCCCGTCCAGGGCGCGCACGGCGTTCCGCCGCAGCGCGAAATCCTTGGCCAGCAAAGCGGCTCGATGCGTCTCAGCATCGAGCAGGCCCAGCCCATTCAGCGTCCAGAGCGCGTGAATCGCCGCGACTGAACCGTCGTTCGCGGTAACGAGCTGCTTCAGCTCCGGCGCCGCGTCGGTCTTCTTTCCCTCCAAGAGCAGCCGTTGAGCGGTCAGCCGCCAGAATTCCGTGTCGTTCCCCAACGCAGCGACGAGTTGCGCGGTCGAGGCATCCTTAAGCGAGATGAGAGAAGGCTTTTGTGCACTGTTCCAAACCACCCGATAAATGCGGCCTCGGAAGTGATCGCGTAGCGCATTCTCGTGCGCCCCGCCCGGCCCGGTCGTCGCGTTGTAGCCGCCGCGCTCCACACTCGGGGTCGGATTGTGCTGGATAATGAAATTCTCCCAATCGGCAAACCAGACTGAACCATCAGGACCCACCTCCGAGGCGACGGGCGACATCCATTCGTCCGTACTCGCGACGAGATTGAAGTCATCCTTCGCTACATATCCTGCGCCGGAGGGCTCCACATCCATCAGCGAGACGATCTTCATCGTCGGCTCGCAAACCATCGCCCGCCCCTGCAGGCGAGGTGGCAGGTTCTTCGAGTAGATGAACCGCGAACCGGCAGCTGCGGTGTAACCGCCGAAGACGTCGACCTGGCGATAATTCGGCGTAATCGCGTGCGCCTTGTCCTCGACATTGATCTTCTTTGCCGTCGTCGCCCGCATACCATCGGGCAGGATCTGCGCCGGAATGCCGCCGTAGAAGATCGGCGCATTGTTCGCCGTGCCGCCGAAATCGTCCCCCGCCGCATTGAAGCTTTGGCCCCACGAATTGTTCGAGAACTGATGGAGGAACTGCATTTCCGAGCCATCCGCCTTGAACCGGTAAGTCCCCATGCTGAAATCCAGATTCCGCCCGCCAACCGTTCCCTTGAACCCGGAATAGCCGACGCACCCATAGATCCAATTGTCGAAGCCGTAGTGCAGATTGCTTGCCTGCGCATGGGTATCGCGCACACCCCACGAATCCATCAGGACCTCGCGGACATCCGCATGGTCATCGCCTTTAGTCGATTTCAGAAAAAGGAACCGTGGCGGCTGCGCGACGATCACGCCGCCATTCGCGAAAACGAGGCTCGTCGGCAGATTTAGGTGATCGGCAAAAATCGTGAACTTGTCCGCCTTGCCGTCGCCATCGGTGTCTTCGCAGATTTTGATGTCGTCATTCCCCTCCCCGCTCGCCGTGACGCCGTGTGGATAGTCTCGTGATTCCGCCACCCAAAGCCGGCCGCGTTCGTCCCAGGCAAAGGCGATCGGCTTCACGATATCGGGCGAGGAGGCAAACACCTCCAGGTGCATATCCGCCGGCACCTGCGTTCGCTCCATACTGCCTTTCACATCGTACGGTTCCTGAAAGGTGATAGGCGTGGCGCGCCTTTCGTAGTTCGCCACGTTTGGATTCGCCTCGCGCTTTTCGGGTTCGCGCTGGGCGAGAAAGGCCTGCCACTCACTGGCGCGCGCATCGCCAACCGCCGCCTCCAGCTTGTGCTTTAGCGGTTCGATGAAATCCGTTTTGGTCCACGCGCTTTCGTCACTCGAAAAATCTGCCGTGACGACGTGGGCTGCGTCCAGTCCCGAAAAGTCTTCCTTCGGCGCGTCGAGCAGCACCGCATCGAAGTTCCGCAGCCACTCCGGCGTCACCTGCTTCGCATCCGCCGAGTAGTCGAACCAAATGGCATCGCGCCCCAACTCCTGCATGACCGCGGCGCAATGCTTCGTCGAAGCCGTGCCTTCCTTGCCGAGAAACAGGACACGAATTGGCCCGGGCGCGGCGTAAACCGCGCTGGCCAGAGCAGCAAATGAGACGACGATAGGAAGAAGCTTTCTCATGGAAAGGGGATCGGGAGGTACTGTTAATGATCCACAAACCACCGAAACCGCGAGTTTCTCGTGTAGACATTATTTGTTGAAAGTCAGACACGGTGAATTACCTGCACGTTTTCCCGTGCGCCTGCATCACGAGCCACCGTAAAGGCCCTGAATTTGCGCGTATTTGTGCAAATCATGAACCGATTTAAGCGGAACGACTTTTGGAGGTGCAATGCACGGAGGAATCGGACACCTTTTTCAAATGCGCCTCCCCTTCCGGCTCGCTTCACGGTTCCTGCCGGTCGTCATTCTCTTTCTCTTTTTCGCACGCTTTTCTTTCGCTGAAGTCTCGCCGGCCGTGGAGGGCGAAGAGGGCCGCCGGGCTTTCGACGATCTCACCACCTACTACACCGATGCGAAATCGGAACCGCCGTTTGAAAAAGCGCTGGCCTCTCTTGGCTCCAAGGGCGAGTCCGAACGCAAATCCGCCGGCAAGTATCTGACGGCGCTGTTCGCACAGAGCCAGGTGGACGAAACCACTGGGCGGTCGGATTGGTGGAAACTGCCGAGCTGGCGCATCCACGGCGACACATCCCGATATGTAAGCCTGGATTTCCGCAGGACGTTGGCGGAAGCCTTTGCCAATGAAGCCCAAGGCAACGGGGCACTGGAACCCTTGCTCTGGCTGATCCGTTCTGAGACCAATCGGGAGATCCAGATCACTGTCGCCACAGTTCTTCCAAAGATCGACGCCAGCCACCGCGAAAAGATCCTGGCAGAACTTCTGGAGCAGCCACACCCCATTCCGGTCCTGGCAGAAGCCGCCATCAAAGAGGTGGAGCAACGCAAGCTCACAGCGTTGTCTCCTCAAATCCGCAAACTTTGTGGCCACTATCGCACATCCATTCGAGAAGCGGCGCGGCAGGCGGCGGCCACCATGGAAATCAAAGACATTCCAGAATATCAGGCAGCAAACGCCTTTACGCAGTGGCTTCTAAACCAATTGGAGAACATCCTTGAAATCCCCATCGCACGAGCGCCTGTCGATGCAAAATGGTACCACTTTAAATCCCGAACGTCCTCGGACCACTCCAACTCGGAATATGATCCATATAACACCGAGGGATGGCTGCTTTCCGAAGACGAGGAATTCTTCCGGGTGCTGACCTGGGACGGAATGGAAAACATCATTCCGAAAAAAGAGGCGGAGAAGACTGACGGAAAACTCGCGGATGCCAATCGCCAGTTTCTCGAAGGGTCCAAGAATCCATCCATGATAGGACTTCTTGCCGCCTGGTACGTCGAGCGGGGCGATCGGGAATCCGCCGCGAAGTTACTCTTTCCCGCTATCGACAGGCTTTGGGACGATCGCGAGATTTTGCTGGATGCCCGCTACGGGACTGCCGACGGATGCGTCCGCGGGATGCTTGCGGCTTTTTGCGAGAGCCGTGACTATCCAACCGCGCTCCGCTTTGCCGAGCATCTCAGCAAGCCTGTCTTCGAAGGATACGAATTTCAAAACCAGGCCAAAAAACTTGCGCTCCAGCTCAAAGCCCGAGCCAATGATTTCAAGGAATTCCGGCTGCCAAAAGCGGTCGAATGGGAGAAACAGAAGGAAACACTGAGCCGCGAAGACCAGATTCGCACGCTTCTCTCCTACCTGCGTCTGCTCAATTGCCTGCAACCGGAAGAAGCGCCGGGAAACGTGAATTACCAAGACCCGCAAACGGCGGCACCGAAAGAAGCCGGTAAAGAAGCGGTGTTAGTCATCAATCCGTTTGTCGAATTACTCCGTCTTCGCCTTACCGTGGCGGAACTTCCCCTCCTTCTACCTTCCCTTACGGACGAAAACTATATTCCCGCTTATACCTCGTGGCTTTTCACTGGACCAGTTTGGACGTTACACCAGGTAAACTGGCTGGTTGCTTTGCAAGTCAATCACGTGGCGCAACGCGAAATCGTCGGAACATGGGAATTCGATGCCCTGGACAAAGCCGCAAGAGAGAAGCGTCTGCGGGAGCTATCCGACTGGTGCCGCGCAAATGCGGGGAAAAGCGTGGCGGAGATGGCGCTTGCGGCCATGCTGCAGGCAAAGGACGAGACCGAATTCGAACATGCGATGATCCGCTGCATCGATGAAAAAGCCCCTGATGCCGTCTCCCTCATCCTTTCCCGAAGAACCGCCTTTCCAGACGAAGATCTGAATATCGCAAGAGCCATCTACAAGATAACCGCGGCAGAGCTGGCGCCGGTTGCACGCGAATGGTTGAAATCCGATGACCTCGAACTCCAGTTCTACGCCGCCCTAACGCTGCTCCAAAACAGTGATCGCTCCAAAAACGAAGGGTTCGCCGAACTCAAAGCCGTACTTTCCGAAGCCCCATCATATAACAGAATCGCGTCTCTGTATCCGATTGCAATGGAGCTGTTGCTAAATCGCGGTGACGACGCATCGGTCAAGCTTGCCCTGGGTATTCTGCGCGAGAAGGATCTCGGGCTTTGCGGGGATTCCCAGTCGAACCCGTCCATCTCCGCAAATGTTCTGAACCATCTGCTGCGAACCGGCCGGCGGGAGGTGCTCGATAACTTACGCGCCCGTCTCGACGGCACTGAAGATCGGGGAAATATTTCCGGCTCCTGGAAAGGCCACATGGTCAAACGCAATCTCACTGCCGGCGACGAAATCGCATCGATTGTCGTGATGCTTCGTACCGATCACCGGACTTACGCTGTTCTGGCCCCCGCTGCCGATCGCGCAAAGCAACGCGCCGAGCTCAAAGATTGGCTGAAGACACAGATTGAACTCATACGCGCGGGCAAACCCGCCGCGCTCCCGCCACTTGAACCTTTTGAGGTCCCCAACCGGCGGTTGGACCCTCTATAGTCGTTTCGCAGCTTTCATCTCCAAAACCCTCGCTTCCCCAAAAATGAATCGCCGCCGTTTCCTTCAAACCAGCGCTGCCGCCCTGGCTGCTTCCACACTTCGCGGATTTTCCGTGGATTTTGCCGATCAACACAAGCGCGTCGGATTGATCGGGTGCGGCTGGTACGGAAAAAGCGACCTCCTGCGCCTCATCCAGGTCGCGCCCGTCGAGGTCGTCTCGCTCTGCGACGTGGATAAGAACATGCTCGCCGAGGCCGCGGATATCGTCGCCTCCCGCCAGCTTTCAAAGGCCAAACCACGGACTTACGGTGATTACCGTGAGATGCTCAAGGAGAAGGATCTCGATGCCGTGCTCATCGCCACGCCGGACCACTGGCACGCTCTCGCGATGATCGAAGCGGTGAAATCCGGCGCCGATGTCTATGTGCAAAAGCCGACCGGCGTTGACGTCACCGAAAGCGCCGCGATGCTCGCCGCTGCGCGGAAATACAATCGCGTGGTGCAAGTCGGCACGCAACGCCGCAGCACGCCACACCTGATCGAAGCGCGGGACGAGATCGTTCGCACTGGAAAGCTCGGCAAGGTCGGCCTCGTGGAGCTCTGCTGCTACTACCATATGCGCGCCCACGACAATCCGCCGGACACCGCTCCACCGGCGAATCTCGACTACGAGATGTGGACTGGCCCGGCGCCGATGCGCCCCTACAACAAGCTGGTGCATCCGCGCACCTGGCGCGCCTTCATGGAGTACAGCAACGGCATCGTCGGCGACATGTGCGTCCACATGTTCGACATGACGCGCTGGATGCTGGATCTCGGTTGGCCAAAGCGGATCAGCTCCACGGGCGGCATCTTCGTCGACAAAGAGAGCAAGGCAAACACCACGGACACCCAGACTGCTGCTTTCGAATACGACGACCTGCGCATCGTCTGGACGCACCGTTCCTGGGGTGAAGCGGCCGATCCCAAGTATCCCTGGGCCGCCACGTTCTATGGGGATCAGGGAACACTCAAAGCCAGCGTGATGGGCTACGATTTTACGCCGCAGGGCAAAGGCGACGCGGTCCATCGCGATGTGACTTATGAGTTCGAGCAATATCCCGAGGACAAGACCGAAAAAGACCTCGAAAGGCATGTCGCACCGGCCATCCGTGGGCACATGAAGGATTTCCTCGCCGCGATCGCCAAGCGCAGTCGCCCGGTCGCCGACATCGAGCAAGGCCACATCTCCAGCGCCTCCTGCATCCTCGCCAACGTCGCGATGAAACTCGGCCGCACCCTGCAATGGGACGGCGCGAGTGGTCGGGTGGTTGACGATGAGGAAGCCAATCGCCTCCTGGCGCGGCCGTATCGCGCGCCGTGGGTGCATCCGACGCCGGAGACGGTTTAGCGGAACTGAAGTGGAAAACGTTCAACGTCCGACGTTCAACTTTCAACGTCGGTTGCAATGACGCGCTGGCTCCAATAGAGCGTGCGGGCGCGCGATCGTCGAAGACTGAACCGAAGAACAGATCGGTCTTGAAGCTGCAACCATCTATAGTGGAAGTGGCGTCCCGCCGCTTGGAAACGGTTGGTTGCAAGATCACCGCGGATCTTGTCTTCAGCCCGGTAAACACCCAACTCCCAACGACAAACTTCCAATCTTCAAGGTTGTGAAGTTCGACTCTCTTCCTGCCAACACCCGCACCACCAATAGGGGCAATTCTCTAGCTGAACGCCGCTCCATTCTCGGAAGCATCGCCCAGTGTCATCGTGGTGAGATGCCTTAACCCACAATCCAAGGTCGCATCGCTCGCGGATCCTCTATCGGTGAAACGCGTGAGGGTTTGGAAATTATGGGAGCCCGTGCCGGAATTGGGCTCCGAAAAAGCCCTAACCTCGAAAACGGCAACGCATACCGTACGCCGAATACCGACGGAATGTCGAAGTCCCAGCCTGCGTTGGGAGTTGAACGTCGAACGTTGAACGTTTTCCCCCTTTCTCCCGACCCCCACCCCTCACCCGCGTCCCTCCACGCCATTTTCACGCGATCGTTTCCCTCGCCCCCGGAAAACCGCTTGCCTCCCGCTTGCACGCTGCGCGATAGTCCGCCCCCTTAAATTTTTCCACCACATGCAGCAATTCGGCATCGGACTAGCGGGAATGGGGAACGTCGGCGCAGGTGTCTACAAACACCTGATGCAAAATCGCGCCCTTTTGCGGGAACGCCTCGGCTTCGAACTGGACGTCAAAAAGGTAGCCGTTCGCGATCTGAAAAAGGATCGCGGAGTGGCCGTTCCCGATGCGCTGCTGACGACGCGCTGGGAAGATCTGCTCGACGATCCCTCCATCCAGATCATCGTCGAACTCATCGGCGGCTGCGACGATAGCCTGCGTCTCATCCTCGGCGCCATCGCCCGCAAAAAGATTGTCGTCACCGGCAACAAGGCGCTCCTCGCCGATCACGGAAAAGAGATCTTCGCGGCCGCGGTGGAACACAAAGTCCCGGTCTTCTTTGAAGCCGCCGTCGGCGGCGGCATCCCGATCATCAAGGCGATCCGCGAAGCCTTCATCGGGAATCATATCCTTTCCATCCACGGCATCATCAACGGCACGAGCAACTACATCCTCACGCGGATGACCGAAGCCGAGATGAGTTTCCAGGAAGCGCTCGCCGAAGCCCAGGCCGCCGGCTACGCCGAAGCCGATCCGTCGCTCGATGTGAATGGCGGCGATGCCTCGCACAAGGCAATCATTCTCGCCTCCCTCGCCTACGGCTTCTGGGTGCCATCGGACAAGATCTACGTCGAAGGCATCGAGGATCTCACCGCGACCGATATCCGCTTTGCCCGCAAGCTCGGCTATCGCGTCAAGCTGCTCGGGATCATCAAGGCCCACGCCGGACGCGGCATCGAGGTGCGTGTGCATCCCACGCTCATTTCGGAAAAGCATGTGCTGGCCAGCGTGAACGGCGTGTTCAACGCCATGGCCGTGAAGGGCGATGTCGTCGGCGAAACGCTCTTCTACGGACGCGGCGCCGGACAGGACGCCACGTCGAGCGCGGTCATCTCCGATATCGCGGAAGCTGCCGATGCCCTGCTTTCGCCCCGCCGCAATCTCGGCTTCATGCCACACGGCCTCTACGGCGCGTGCAATCCTATCGACGAAATCGAGTCCGAATATTTCCTCCGCATCCCGGTCGAAGACCGCCCCGGCGTGATCGCGCAGATCGCCGGAATCCTCGGGGAGCTGAACATCGGGATTTCATCCATCCTCCAGCCCGAGTCGGAAGATGAAGGCGCCACGGTCCCCCTCGTTCTGATGATTCACCGCGCCAGCCATGCCCAGATCCAGACCGCGCTCTCGCGCATGGGCAAGCTGGACTGCGTCAAGAAATCGCCGCGGATGATCCGCGTGGAGCATTTTTCATGAGCCTTTACCGCCCGCTGCACGATCGGGGCGTCATCGCCCGCTACCGCCAATACCTTCCCGTCACCGAAGCCACTCCCGTGGTTTCGCTCAATGAAGGCTCCACGCCGCTCCTCTACGCGCATAAACTGAGCGAACGCGTCGGACGCGGCTGCCAGGTCTTTGTGAAATACGAAGGGCTGAATCCCACCGGTTCCTTCAAGGATCGCGGCATGACCATGGCGCTCTCGAAAGCCGTGGAACACGGGGCGAAGGCCGTCATCTGCGCTTCGACAGGCAATACCTCTGCCGCCGCCGCCGCCTACGCCGCCCGCGCCAGCATCGCCTGCGTGGTCCTCCTGCCCGCGGGCAAGATCGCCTTTGGCAAACTTTGCCAGGCCTTCATGTACGGCGCAAAGGTCGTGGCCATCGACGGCAATTTCGACGACGCGCTCCGCCTCGTCCGCGAGATCGGGGAAACGGAACCGATCGCCATCGTCAATTCCATCAATCCCGATCGTCTCCAAGGACAGAAAACGGCCAGCTTCGAGATCGTGGAAGAACTCGGCGATGCTCCGGACATCCATATCCTGCCCGTCGGCAACGCCGGAAATATCAGCGCCTACTGGATGGGCTATGAAGAATTCCATGCCCTCGGCAAGAGCACGCGCCGTCCGCGCATGATCGGCTATCAGGCTGCCGGCTCCGCCCCGATTTACTACGATCGCGTGGTCGAACAACCCGAAACCGTGGCCAGCGCCATCCGCATCGGCAACCCTGCGAGCTGGGATAAAGCAACGGCGGCCATCCGCGATTCCGGCGGCGCCGTGGATATCGTGACCGATGAGGAGATCCTCGCTGCGCAGCTCTGGCTCGCGAGCAACGAAGGCATCTTCGTCGAACCCGCCAGCGCCGCGAGCATCGCGGGCCTCTTCAAATACGTCGGCGGCAAGAGCACCTCCCGCCAGCCCATGCCCGAGATCCCCGAAGGTTCCCGCATCGTTTGCACTGTCACCGGCCACGGCCTGAAAGACCCCGACGTGGCCAAGGAACAGTGCGGCGGCGTGATCCCCGCGAAAGCAGAGAAGGGTGAAATCTTGCGGCTGATTAAGTAAGGCGGGAAGCAGGCGGCGGCGCACTCGATTCTGCAGCCCGGCAGGACTGCAGAATATGGCTGAGACGTGGTTATTCGCGCTCAATGCAGGCCCATCGGGGCCGACGAAAAGTGGCTCCGAGCAAAAGCCCGGAGATTGAGCGACCGCAAACCAGCCCCGGATGGGCACAACCAAGCTCTCCGGATCGAACACCTACAACGAAGCGACGACGATAAGCGCCGGGACATTGCAGGTCGATGGTTCCGTTGCCTCTGCCATCACCGTCAATGGTGGGACACTCCAAGGCACGGGCACGTTGGCTCGGCAACGCTCAATTCCGGAGCGACGCTCATAGCTGGTGATAGCATAACAAGCCGGAGTCTTCCAGATAGCATAAAAGACCACTCATCGAGCGCGGGTCGCAGACTCAGAGGAAGATTCCGAATCATGGCATCATCCCAAGTGAGACGCATAAAATATCAATTAGTTACGAAAGATAGACACATCGATCGCTACAATAAGTACGGCCATTTTTGCTTCATTGGTTATCTTCCATTTCTGGCGCCCCGATGTAGCCTCAATCGGCTGCACCGCTTCGCATACGCTCGCACCAGGTTTTCCATGCGTCGACATCGTATTCATTGCCGTCAAAAATCTGCTCATCGATCCCAGCTGGTATCTGAAACCCGTTCACCTTCACGTGCGCGATGAACTCTTCCGGTAGTCGTACTTTGTACTTTTCCACATAAACCCAGAGACCCTCGGGCCAGACCCAGACTCCATCTGTTTGCTCACAGTCCCCCATCTCCTCGCCCGGCGACCCATCCGGAAATCGGCAAAAGGAGTAGCCCAACATATAGTTACCCTTTACTCCGCTTTTTAAGTAGGTAACAAGAAGCGGACGAGACTCAGCCTCAAAAGTCTCGTCGATCAAAAGTTTTGGATGAATCCAGTTCTTTGACTCCAAAACAAGCTCATAACCACCGGAGGGCCCGATTTGATACTCCGGCCCGTCCGACCAATATCCAATGAGTTTTAACATATTTCAGAAGATTCGCATGACGATGGAATTGAGTCTCGAATTTTGAATTCGTTCACAGGAATCGCTGCTCCCTCAACCCCAACAGTATTTGAAAACAAATACTCCGGATTTCCTGTTCGCAAACAAATGGAACCCGTACTCACCAAAAGGCCATGATTCCTCAATTCTTCCATCAAGATAGTCGGGAAACATCAATTGCAACGCATGCTGATAACCTTTCTCGAGCAAGCCTGCCCCCGCTTTCTCGAGCGGCGTATTTCTTCGAAAATACGGCGACCCGCCAAACTTGTGATGCCCATACAGGCCGTCCGGACCTATATCGTCTTGTTCCGCATGAGCGATGAGGGAATACGACGGCGACCTTTCCGATGCGGCATCCCCTTCCCGCCGCAGAGCTGGCGAATGGGTAATCACACTTATCAATTCCGAATTCGACTCATGGACCACATCCCGACCATCCCAGATGATATCACTGTCGTCGGAATCGAAATTTATAAACAACGATACCTCCGTGTCTTCCTCCATCTTGCAAGTGAGAAGATACAGACCACCATTCTCGCAACTGACGGGAGACTTTCCCCCGAATCGGTTGCCACGATCTGAATCCGGAAGGCCAATTGTAAAAGGACGGCATTTCATCCGATTCAATCCGTTAGCTGCAGCAGCACTTTCAGCGTGTTTGATGCGATGCTAAGTGGCGGCAAAGGGACTACTCCGCCGCTTTTGCGTCCTTCTCCCTGGCTGCCGGCGCCGATAACATCGTCGGATTGCCGTAGGTCCTGGATTGGTCGCCCTGTTGCTTCATCCAATCCTCCAGCGCGGCGCGCATCTTTTTCAAGACGGGAGCATTGGCCGGGTCCTCGGCGAGATTGCGCTCTTCAAACGAATCGTTCTGCAGATCGTAGAGTTCTTCGCGGGGCCGTTCCTGATAGCGATGAACCTTGGTCGCGGCATCGGGATCAGCCTTGGCCTTTTGCACCCAGGACTTCCAGTAATTTCCATCCTCACCGGCCACCTCAGTCACATGACTGGTAAACTTGAATTCCGGATGCAGATTCAAAATGTATTTCCAGCGATCGTCACGCACGCAACGCGAAGGATAGACATTCATATTCCCGTCGCCGCTGTGGGTGGAAAAAATGAGATCGCGAAAACGGTCCGTCTCGCCAAGCAGGACTTTTTTGAATGAACGTCCATCCAAACCCTCCGGCGCCTGACCGCCTGCCACTTCCACCAGCGTCGGCAGCACATCCACCAGGGACACCATCGCGGAGGTCCGGGTACCCGGCACAATGTGACCCGGCCACACCGTGATCATCGGGGTGCGAATGCCATCCTCATATAAACACCATTTGCCAAACGGCCACTGCGCACCCTGGTCGGAGAAGTACTGGAAGAAGAGATTCGTCCCAAATTTTTCCTGGGCGAGTTGCCAGACCGCGCCAAGGTCGGCATCCATCCGACCGATGGCCGCATAATATTTCCCGCGAAACTGTCGCGTGGCCGGCGTGTCGACATGGTTCTCGGGAATCGTCAACGCCCCCGGATCGTGCCCTTCCGCCGTAATCGGCCACGGTACATGTGGCCAGTTTGAGCCGATGAACAACGCGAGCGGCTTCGTGCTTGTCCGATTCCGCAGCCATTCCAGCGCCGCCAGGATCGCGATATCTTCGTGATAGCCGATGTGTTCGAAGTGATCGAAGCCGAAGTGTGCCGTCTGGTTGTAATGCCCGACCTTGCCGAACGCGACGACTTCGTAACCGAGCTCCTGAAGATACGCGGGGAGTTTTTTGATGTCAGCGCGTGGCTCGGAATGATTGGGCTCGGCGCCGTTGCGCGCAGGCATGAGGCCGGTCAGCATCGCACCGCGGCTCGGGGCACACGAGGGTGACGGCGCGAATGCGCGGTCGAAAGTCAGCCCGGCAGCCGCGAGCTTGTCCACGTGCGGCGTCACAATGTCCTTCGAACCGTAAACCGAACTATCGCGCTGTGTGTGGTCGTCCGAGATAAAAACGACGATATTCGGTAGTGCTGCGAAAGCGGAAAGAACTCCCAGGCAATGGAACACGGCCAGCCAACAGGCCAGAGGCACAAACCATTTGCGCCTGACGCCGTGCTCCGGCATAGAGTATCGATTCACCTGCGTTTTCATCGGTTCATTGAGCGCTGCACGATCCCGCGGCATCAAGGTCAAAAGAAGAAAGAGAGAAGCGATTCTCTGATTTGTGACCAGTTCAGAGCCGGCAACGGGTTTTAACCGCGGCACATTCTCCACAAACTCAAGCTGCAGTTACTTGAAGATTTCCTGGGCAAAGTAATATAGCGCCTGCTCCCATTCCCCGGGATCGTGTCCGTGAGTCGCCACGTGCCAGACGTGAGGAACATTCTTTTCCTTTAGATAGGCGTGGACGCCTTGGCTGATACGGATGAGACCATCTTTGTTACCACAGGAAAGCAAAGCAATTTCAACTGCTTGGCTGCTTCCGGGTCAGGAAGCAGCTCTTCCGGTTTCTTCGTATTCGGAGCAGAAGGAAAGCCCGGAGGATCAAGGAGCAAGAATGGAAAAGGTTTGTGTGACAGGATCCGCCGTCTTGAGTTTGGGCTCTATCGAACGACCCCATTGCCAGGCAACGACCGTGACCTTCACCGGGAACTTTGCTCGCGGAGGAATGGTTGTCAGACGAAGCGCGTCGCCATCCACTTCCGCCGGACCTTCGCGAACATAGAAACGGACTTTCGCACCTGCGTCTGAGTCTGCCCGAAGAGCAACGGGAGGCGCACCGGCCTGCTGATCGGAAATCGGTGCAAAAGTGATCTGCTGGCTTGCTCCTTCCGTATTGCGCAAGGGAAAGCCAAGGAGGGCTTGCTGCACGGCGCGTTTGAAGCGCCGGTCTCCCGGGTGTTCAGCCAGAAGCCAGATTTGCGAACCACGCAGCGGATTGTCGAACCCCACTTTGTCAAAGCGGATGGCGAAGGTGTCGTCATCGAGTTTTTCCACCGGCCCACAAATTCGGCGTATGGTGATCGGCCCACCTTCGGTGGCGTGCTCGATCGGCGATCCCGCAGGCCGTGCCGACCAACGTTCAGGGCGGCCAGGCGGCACGCTCTCAAGAAACGTTCCCGTGAGTTTAAAAGTAAGACCGTCGCCGGCCGGATCCGGAATAAATTTCAGGGTCACCTGCTGATGCGTTTTAGGATCCTGCTCAACAACGTTGCCGTTTTGTAAATAGCCGAGGAGTTGTGGCTGACGTCCCATATACGCTGCCTGCATGCGCTCCGTGGCCCGGGCCTGCTCTTCGTCGATGCACCAGTAACTGTCCTGCACATTCCCCGTATATTCGCCAACCGGGGCTGCGGGCGCACGCGGCGGCTGATTCATACGCCACCGGTCGATTAGCCAGCCTTCACGGGTCGCATCAATATCCCGCAGCGGCCCGGCACCCGAAGGAAGGCGTGCCCTGGCCACGCTCCGGAGATAGTTTCCGAGGAAGACCGCGAGCGAATCGTGGCTGTCAAAATGTCCGCCGCCGGCATCTGCGAGCATCGAAAAAGGCACGGCGGGAAACTCGCGCCGAAAAGGCATCGCCTTCGCTTCGCGCTCTTCCGCCCATTCATATTCACCGCTGACGAGGAGCAATGGCACACCGGCCACCTCACGTCCCGACCACGGGGTCGGCGGAACCTTTTTTGCATCCGGCCACGACCCTTTCAGTGAGATTGCCGCCAGCGTGCGGCCCGGCTTCCAGGCTGCGAAAAGATAGGGAAACTCGGCCATCGCAGAGTGGCCGATCGGAACAATCGGAGCCTGGGCGATTTCGCTGTAACCTGATTCCGCGGCAAGCGCGCGAAGCATGTTTTCAAAGTGCGCGCCGTCCTCCGCATCCATCTTCATCTGGCCACCCATCAATGGCGTCACCCACACTTCCGCGAAATCGAGATCGGCCAGTGCCCGGCGAAACGCCGAATGCTCAAGCACCCCTTCCTCCAGCATATTATGCTGGCCGAGCACCACGGCGCGCACATGGTCACACTTCGGTGGAATCCACAGAAACGCACGCGGCGAAGCGTGTGTCTCTTCACTTGTTACCGAGCCCACGGAAACGGACCATTGATACTCCGCGGCGCGTGCCTGAGCGCCGGGGCAGAAGAGCGACGTCCACAGTAGGATCGAAAGCGACAGCCTTACCAGACAGCGAATCGGGACTGAAATGGCGGCGTTCCCTGGTCGAACTCGGTTTGGATGGATGGAGAAAAACGGCATGAACAAGCGGTGGGTGGCAAGATAACCTCACAACGCTCCAAACCGCTGCCGAAAACCTCGGACGATATTTATTGAAAGTCAGCCATCCATGGTCGCATCGCTGCACTGTTTCCATTGTGTGATCGCTCTACTCAAAGAAACGAGCGCGGATGGTACGCAAATCCCGCTCTCGCTATCGCAGATTACTTCCTCGTTACCCCACTCCCGTGGGGTAACGTGCACTCGGCGACACTCCCGTGTCGGGTGGTGGGAAAATCGTGCCGATGTCGTTTACCTCCGCATTCCCGTCTCGGCGCGGCCCGACTGAAGCTCAGGATTGTCCGTCCAATCTCCAGCGTATCCCCGCCGCTCGACACAGGAGTGTCGCCGAAGAGGCATTACCCCACGGGAGTGGGGTAACGAGTTGGGAGTTGGTGTTCTCCGCGAGGCAATAGGATTAGCGCCAATTCTGCACTCGACGGGTCTCAAGCGGCGGGACGCCGCTTCCACGATAAGTGCATCACCCACGCTATTCCGCCGGCGGGCCCACTTCCTTCACCGTCGCACCGTGCTCTTCGCTCATTACGAGAATCGAGAGCCGGTCTACTTCTCCGAGTTCGCGCGGACGGAGCATCTGGTAGTCGAATCCGGACGCATTCGGCACTGCGCCGGCACGCGGCGTTGGCATGGGCTCCACGACTTCACTGCCGGTGTTGAGGCTCGCATAGTCGAACTTTCCGCGAAGATCGGTGTAGCCGTCTTTGTAGAAACGGATCTGCCCATTTTTGAGGCGTGCGTATACTTTCACATACGCTTTCGGCACCGGTTTGCCGGCAATCGAGTCGCGTAGTTCGAGTCGCCCATAGTTCTCGATCACGGCCAGCTTGAGGCTGTTCGCATGATAGGCTTCCGCCTTGCGCTGGCCGGCTCCCAGGATCTCGATCAGGACATTCGCCCGCTCGAATTCCGCGGGGAGCGGCACCGTCAGGGTATCACGCCCCGCAGGCAACGCCTGGGTCGCGGTCTTCGTGGGCTTCACGATCGAGAAACGTCCCGGATCCTGAGTCACGAAAGGACTGCTCGAGAAGAGGAACTCGGGATCCATGAGATAGTAGTTAATCGTGACTTCGGACAGGTTCTTCCACGTCAGCGCAATCTGATGATTGTCGATCTTGAAATCGAACGACGGCTCGGTTGACGCCAGTTCTCCCTGCTCGACTTCGCGATCCGGCTTGGCTTCGCCATTCGGTTGCACCGGTGCCGCCGCTTTACCCTCGATTTCATCCAACTGACTCAGAACATCCCGGAAGAGCTTCCGCCAGCGATCGACCGGATAGTTTGCATACTGACTGGCGACACCACGCGCAGCCGCCAACTGCTCCTGGTAAAACGCCGCATAGCAATGGAAGTAGTCGTACTGGATCCGCGTCGGCAGAGCATCCGCGGCGATGGTATCGAGCCGGGCCAGCGCTTCCTCCACCCGATCCTGCAGGAACAGATAGTAGACAACGCTCATCTGATCCATCGGATCCAGCGTCCGCTTATAGGACAGGATATGGAGCAGGTGCTGGTACTGCCCGCGCAATACCGGATTCACGATCCGATTTTCCCCACCCAGCCGATGGATGCGCTGATTGATGAGCGGCGAATACTCCAGGTGTTCGTAAGAGCGGCGCTCGATTGGGTCGATGCGAGCGATGGTCGAATCGAGATACATGCCGCACTGATTGAGGAAGTCATCGTGATGCCGCAACCATTCCCGCAGCGATGCACGATCGTTGTGCACCACGGCGTAGGAGTAGACCACGTCATTGTAGAAGTGCCGTTTTTCCATGAGCTCCACGAGCTTGCGGAAGAAATCGATACTCTGGCGTGCTCTCCAAGCCACTCGCGTCAAATCGGTCTGCTCCAGATTGTGCGCATCGAGATAGGACAAGACATCCGCTTCCGTCCCGTACTGCGAGACATAGTCCCATGATGCCGTGTCGACTTTCGAAAGTTGCTTCACCACTTTGAAAGCCAGCTGCTTCGCCCCGCCCAGGGCTTTCTCGTTTTGCGAAACATGCGCCGGATAGTGCTGGAACGGCTCCGCGCCCGGTGCTGGGAAGTAGAAGTGATACTCCAGCGTCTGCGTTGTATAGGGTTCGAGCCGAAGGTGCTTGCTATCGGTCGCTTTGCTGCCGAGCACGGGGAGCGAGCCCCGCGGGATCTGCGCCAGCAGTTCGATCTTCTGCGGTGTGGAAGTCGGGTTTGTCACCACCACATTGGCGCCATACACCACCCCGGAAAGAAACTCGTCGGTGACATACCTATCGAACCGTTCGTTATCTTCCATGCGGTAACGATCGTCCTGGCGGAAGAAATTCTCGCTCACGAGCAATTCCGTTTGCCCCGCGGCGGGCGCCGCGCCGACGATCTCCTTGTGGAAGGCGAGCAGGAGTCCTCCGGAAGTCAGCGTGTATTGTCCATTCTCACTCTTTGTCTGATGTTTCGGCGACTCGAACGGCAGGTCGAGTAGACCCAGCGCGAGCATCATCTCGGAAAAATTCCGGCTTGCCTCGGCGAGATGAGAAGAAAGGAACGGCGACTTGCCATCCCACTGTGCGTAATCGCGCCAGAAGCCATTGATCGGGATCAACGTCTCGTTCTGGTTCGCAATCGGGAGTTGATAGTAATTGTTCTCCGCCCATTCCTTTGTCGGACCGATCCGCCGGAAAAACTGCCGCATGAGCAGGCGCACTCCCGCGGCATCCGTCCCGGTCATCATCCCGAAATAGTTTTCTCCGTCCATCGCGAGCTTACCCGCCGCTGCTGGTTCCGGTTCCGCAAGGCTCTTGCGCATGGAGCGCATCCGCTTGCCCTCCACCATACCTTCCACCGCCTCCTGCTTCGCAAAATCATCACGCGGACCGTTGCCCCCTCCGAGGCCAGCTGCCGCGCTCATGGGCCGCGCTGCCGCCAGGCTGGTCGCCGCCGCAGGGCCTGCCGGCGCCAGTGCCGGAAGCCTTCCCAACTGATCTTTGCCGAGCTTCTCCCTCTCCTCATTGAGTCCGCCTTCCACGAGTCCCCGTCCGCGAAGAGCAGTTTCGAAGAGCATGTCTTCGACGTCCGGCTTCGGAGGAACGAGCGACCACAAATCACGCAAATGACGCGCGGTGGCCGCTTCTTCGCCGGGAAGACGCCGCGCCAGCAATGTGCGCTCCGCGACGTTCAGCCGTCCGTACTGCCACGGCTCGAGGTAACGACGCAGGTCGGCTCCAAGCAGATATTCATCCATGAATGTCTTGTCCTTCTTATTCCGGAGATAAGGTTCGATAACCGCCTTGAAAAACTCGGGATCCTTCCGGGAGAGAAAGAAGTTCAGCTCGTGGCAGGCAAACTCCGAGTATTTCGCGCGCTTCTCGTCTTCCTTGAGTTTGGGCCAGTTGAGAACAAAGGCGAACTTTGCCAGTGTGGGATTGTTGCTCAACGTGGAGAAGAGCATGTGCACTCCGGCCAGCGAGTCGTAAGTCTCGAGATCCGCGCTCAGCACATCGGCCAGCGTGATCGCTTGTCCCGGATTCAACACGGTGATCTGCTTGCTTTCGGTAAATGCCTTTTGCGGATCGAGATTCCGCGCAAGACGCAGGTCGCGCGTTTTTGCGGCCACTTCCGGAAGCGCGACATAGCGCCAGACAGCGCTGCTCAGGTCTTCAGCATAGACCTGGAGATAGTGGCGGTCACCGAGGGCTTTTCGGTCAATGTGTACGACTCCGTTTTCATCGGGAACGAGGTTGTAAATGGCCGGCGATGGCTGGGCGAGAAAGTCGAGATTCACATCCGCACTCGCCGGCGCGGGTTCCAGAGCTGGAGGTGCCGCGGGGACCGGCGCCGCACCGGGCTTTGCTTCCCGATCTCCTGCCGCCCGTCGAAACGCTTCGGCTTGCTGCAATTGCTGTTCGGCAAGATCCGTCGAGCGAACCTCCCAGGGATTGAGGAGCAATCCGGGACGCGTCAACATATTGCCGGGATAGATTTTGGAATAACGCCGATCGAGGATGTACCGGTATTCATCACCAATGGCGCGGCCGGAAACGAACAGGTTTGGCCGACGGGCCGGGGCACCTTCCGCCGGCGCGAATCTCGTAAATCCATTCAGGGCCGACGGGATGGGAAGCGAGGGAATGAAATGATCCGCTACGACATGCACGCGGGTATACGGATTCGCATTGCGAAGCTGGATCGTCACGGCGTCATCTCCCGGGGCGACCGACTCGATCTGCACAGGCGCCGGGGTTCGCACCTGAAGATGGCGCGCCTCTGAGATGATCCAGCGATCGACCGCCACACCACCGCTGACACTAATCGGGACGGTCACGCGCTCCGCACCTTCTCTGAGCAAGAGATCATAATCTCCCGGCGCGAGTCCTTTGATCTGCAGGGAACCATCGGCCAGCGACAAAGCGTCGAATCGATCGGTGACATAGGTCTCACCCCGCTTTTCCAGCAGCGAAACCAGCTCGCGCTTCAGTGGATCCGCCGCCATCCAGGGAACCGAAATGGTCGAGCCGGATTTTGCGTGAATGACGGAAGGACGCGATGAGGCGTCCTGCTCCAGGGCCAGATGCAGGTTCGGACGATTCGGGATGGATGCCTCGAGGGATTCAATTCCGGTGAGCGTCCCCAATGCGATTCTGCCGTTATCGTCCGTACTCAGTGCGATTCCGATCTGCGGATTGAAATCATGGTGTTTGAACTGGATGACCACCCGCCGGTTTGGCTCAGCTTCGCCATCCTTGCCGAGTAACTGGAAGATGTAATTCGGCCCGGATTTCAGCAGGTGCCCCGCGTAAGTCGCGTCCGTCTTATCGATCCCATTGATCTGCCAGCTCCGAGAAGATGAAACGTCCTTCTTTTCGCCACCGGTACTGAGATTCTCCACTTTCCCGGAAAGCGTGACCGTCAGCTCCGCGACCCGGTCCGGAACAGTCAGCGTGGTGGTATATAGCTTCGCGGCATCCAGCTTGAGTCCCTGGGCCGCCGTGATCTCGCGGCTCGAGCTGATGCCGTCCAGCGTCTTTGAGATGATCGTGAGCTTCGGTTCCTCGATCAATTCCAGCGGTGCAAACGAATCGCCGAGCAACAGAGCCGTCCTCACGGCCAGCGTCGCATGGCGTCCGGCAAGCAATTGCTCGCGATCGACCTGGAACTCTGCATCCAGGCGATACTCCTCGCCGTGATGCTGAAAGGTCGTCAGCGAGGCGAAGTCACCCGACGCACTGGCCACGACGATCGGTTTCTGTCCGGGCTGATTCGTAAACGGCACAATGATCCTGCCGGTCTTTTCATTCGGCGCATACCGGCGTCCATCCGCCCACACGACCGCGTCTTTCACGATCTGATGCGCCTCATCGATGACCGTGAGTTGATCACCAGCAGGACCGGCATCCTGCAACACCTCCCACTGGCCTTTGCGAATCAAGGCCCGGCTGCTCTTACCGCCGCCGATAAATTCAACGATCCAGGCCCCGCGTTTCCCTTTCAATTCCGGCAGGTCGAACGGGCGCTCCGTCCTCCGGAATGGGCTCTGTCCCGCCGCATCATCAAAGGCATGTGTCCGTTCGGAATTCGCGATCAATCCATCCAGATTCAGGTCCGTATTGAGCTGCCGGTTTTGGGTCAGATAGTAAGTCAGCGCATTGATCTCATAGATCCTCACGATGAGCTTCGGCACATTCTTCACCGAGACATTAAGACTAACCGCATCGGCCGGCGCAAAGACCTGTGGATTCGCTGGAGAGAAATCCAGGTCCACACGCTCTTTCAGTGCCTGAAAAGCTGCCGGCGTCAGCAGCGAAGCCCATTGTTCCGGGTTGCCGACCCCATTGACGATCTTTGACTCGGCAAAGATCGGTTTCACGTAAGTGTCGCGCAAATAAGTGGTCCACGTTTCCCACGAAGGTTCGTCCTTCAAGAGACGAAGCAGATAGTCGCGCACCAGCCAGCCGTCATCGTGAATCGGCGGGTAGATGAGCACTTCGCTGAGATCAGCATTGAAATCCACGTAATGCCCGCCCTCGACCCGCTTCAGGTACAGCGGGTTCACATAGCCGGCATTGCGCGGCAACTTAAGGTATTCGAGGAAGCGCGCTTTGTCGTAGACACCACGGGAGCGATCGAAATCCAGGCGTTGGAAGAGAATGTGCGCCTTGAGGGTGTTGAACGCCGGGCTGAGATTTTTCGCATAAGCCCAGAGCCGGTCGAGCCAAGCCTCATGTTCCGCGGGATTGACCTGCACATCAACATCCGCGCCGGGAAGCAGCTTCCGCAGGCGTGCATTCACGAAGGCCTGATTCTCCAGCAGGACGGGAACGCGCTTGGCCAGATCATCGAGCTGATCCGGAAACAACGCGCGATGAATCGCGTATTCGCCGAATCCCCTGCTCTCCTTTGTCGCCAGATCTGCTTCAATGAGATCCACTACTCCGGGCAGGTCCGGATTCGTGAGCCGCGCCAGAATGGCCCGCCGCTGCGGCGGAGTCAGCTTGACCTTGCCTCGGACCAGTTGCTCGAGCGCGCCATCGCCGAGCTGGCCGAGATTGTCCGGCGCCTGCGCAATCGCGTTGCGCTCAAATACCTCGCGCGAAATCCGCGCCTGATCGAGAGTCGTGGGCAGATTCGGCTTTTTGTCCCGGACTTCCTGCTGGTGGTTGAACTCCAGATGCAGCCGATCCTTGAGAAACGCGATCGTCGCTTTCGGATCGGTGTCATAACCCTGCAAGGCCTCCCGGTTCTCGATGATCCTGCGTTGCGCCGAGTTGGGAAAACGCGCTGCCCATTGCTCCATGATCGCCTTCAGTTTTTCCTTCTGGCCGGTATTCTGATAGTGGAGCGCGTGGAAGAAATAGAATTCCTCGCTCCCAGGAATCAATTGCCCGAGGACCTGCTCGCGATCGGCAGCGAGGGCAAATTTTTCGATAAAGCCGATCTCATTTTCCCCACGTACGGAAACGGGGAGCAGAGTCAAAGCAGTCACAGCAAGAAGGGGAAGACTGTGTTTCATGCGGAGAATAGAATGCGGGAGGACGCCCGTCGAGGGCAATGCCCGAACGGTAATAAATGGGTTCGTGGAGGATACGGGGAAAGCGGCCGGGTTCTTAGTGGGATCGCCGGTTTTGAAAAAGATCGCATCTGACGGACCCGATGAATGGCAAATCGGGCGCCGTTCGCCTGGACTCGATCGAAGCAGCAACGGCCAGGCCTCGCTCTTTGAGCCCTCATCATAAACACGGTGAATGATGACCCTCAAAAAGTCGCGTTATGAGAATGATCGGGTGCGCCGCAGACTGGCTGGGATGAAAGCAGCCCTCTTCACGCATAATCTTGGTTTTCCCCGTATCGGCGAGCAACGCGAACTCAAGCGCGCCACAGAAGCATACTGGAAAGGCGATCTTCCCGAAGAGGAGCTGATCAGGGCGGGTGAGGAACTTCGGCGTACAAACTGGTTGAAACAGAAGGATGCCGGCATCGATCTGATCCCTTCGAACGACTTCAGCTTCTACGATCAAATGCTCGATATGAGCTGCCTGCTTGGCAATGTGCCACCGCGCTTCGGCTGGGAAGGCGGAAATGTTCCCCTCGGCTTACGCTTCAAGATCGCGCGCGGGGTGGTCAATACACACGATGCGGACTGTACCTGCGGAAATCACGGAACGACGGCCAGCGAGATGACCAAGTGGTTCGACACGAATTATCACTACATCGTGCCCGAATTCCGGGCGGACACGACCTTTGCCCTCACTGCATCCAAGCCGTTCGATGAATTCGCCGAGGCGCTCGCCCTGGGGATCACGACCAAGCCGGTGCTGATCGGGCCGCTCACCTATCTTTTCCTCGGCAAAAGCCACGATGAAGGTTTCGACCGGCTGGAATTACTCGAGCGCTTGCTGCCGGCCTACGGAGAGATTCTCACGCGGTTGAGCGCTCAGGGCGCGCAGTGGATCCAATTGGACGAGCCGATCCTCGCACTCGACCTCGATGCGGAATGGCAGGCCGCGTTCGTCACCGCTTATCGGCAACTGCGCGCCGCCGCACCGGAAGTGAAGCTCCTTCTCGCCACTTACTTTGGCGAACTCCGCGACCACGTCGCCCTTGCCACCAGTCTCCCGATCGATGCGCTTCATATCGATGTTACGCGGGCTAAGGCCGAACTCGACCAGGTTGCCGCGCAGCTTCCGGCGTCGATGATTCTTTCCGTCGGTGTGGTCGACGGACGAAACATCTGGAAAAACGATTTCGAGCAATCGCGCCGCTGGATCAATCAAGCCACGGCTGCGCTGGGTGTCTCGCGAGTGTGGATTGCTCCCTCCTGCTCGCTGCTGCACAGCCCGGTTTCACTGCGACGGGAAACTGTGCTCGATGCAGAATTAAAGAGCTGGCTGGCCTTCGCCGAAGAAAAGCTTTCCGAGGTCGTCGCACTCGCCCGCCTCGACTCCGGCACGTCCGATCCGCTGGCGCTGCATCACAACCAGCTCGCCATCCAGTCGCGCCGCGTTAGTGCGCGCATTCATCGACCGGAGGTGAAAGCCCGTTCCGCAGCCGTCGCGGCCACCGACAGCCATCGCCATTCGCCTTTTGCCGAGCGGCAGAAGAAACAGCACGCAGCCCTGAATCTACCCCTCTTCCCGACCACCACGATCGGCTCCTTCCCGCAGACGACGGAAGTGCGAAATGCCCGTGCCCGTTGGAAGAAAGGTGAGCTTTCCGAGTCGGACTATACCGCCTTCCTCCAAGAGCAGACGACGGAGTGCGTGCGCTTCCAGGAGGAAGCGGGCGTGGACGTGCTGGTGCACGGGGAATTCGAGCGCAACGACATGGTGGAGTACTTCGGTGAGCAACTCGATGGCTTCGCTTTCACGGCTAATGGCTGGGTGCAAAGCTACGGTTCCCGCTGCGTGAAGCCGCCGGTCATTTTCGGCGACGTGCATCGCGCGCGGCCGATGACGGTGGAATGGTCCCGCTTTGCCCAGTCGCTAACCAACCGCCCGATGAAAGGCATGCTCACCGGCCCGATCACCATTCTCCAATGGAGCTTTGTGCGTGATGATCAGCCCCGCAGCGAAACCGCCCGGCAAATCGGACTCGCCGTGCGCGACGAAGTGATTGATCTCGAAGCCGCCGGCATCCGCGTCATCCAGATCGATGAACCAGCCTTGCGCGAAGGACTGCCGCTCCGCCGGAGTGACTGGCAGCACTATCTCGACTGGGCCACGGAAGCCTTCCGCATTTCTGCCTCGGGCGTGCGCGACGAGACGCAGATCCATACGCACATGTGTTACTGCGAGTTCAATGACATCATTGACTCCATCGCTGCGCTCGATGCCGACGTGATCTCGATCGAAACCTCGCGCTCGAACATGGAGCTGCTCGAAGCCTTCACTCACTTCCGCTATCCAAACGAAGTCGGCCCCGGCGTATGGGACATCCATTCGCCACGCGTACCGTCCGTCGAGGAAATGACCGCGCTTTTGCAAAAGGCGGCGGCCGTTTTGCCGGTGCGCAATCTCTGGGTAAATCCCGACTGTGGCCTGAAAACACGCGGCTGGGCAGAAACCAGGGCCGCCTTGAAGCACATGATCGAAGCTGCACACCGGCTGCGCGCCGAGGCGTCAGCACTACAGTCCGCCGCTCACTAACCGATCACCGATTCCACTGCCGCATGAATTCCTCGCCCCTTCTCGATTATCTCGCCCTTACACCACGCGAGCGGTTGAACGACGCGATGGTCGCCTATCTGGCGAACCTGAGTGAGACTGCGAAAGTTTCGCCCTCCATCGCCCGCTCGATTGTGCAGGAACTGGCCGATCAACGTGCCAATCTGAAACTGATCGCCAGCGAAAACTATTGCTCACTGGCTACGCAACTCACGATGGGCAATCTGCTCACCGACAAGTACGCCGAAGGGTTTCCCTTCTCCCGCTTCTATGCCGGCTGCGACAATGTCGATCAGATCGAGGCGTTAGCCTGCGAAGAAGCGTGCAAGTTATTCGGAGTGGAGCACGCCTATGTGCAGCCTCATAGTGGCGCGGACGCCAATCTCATTGCCTATTGGGCAATCCTCAGTGCGCGGGTCACGGCTCCAGCGCTGAACGAACTGGGAGAAACCAATCCATCCAAGCTCTCGATTGCCGATTGGAACAAGCTCCGCGCACAATGCGGGAATCAGCGGTTGCTCGGGCTCGATTACTATTCGGGCGGCCATCTCACACATGGGTATCGCCACAATCTTTCCGCGCAGATGTTCGAAGCACATTCCTACGAAGTCAATCGTGCGACAGGCTTGCTGGACTACGATGCGATCGAGAAGCAGGCGTGCGAACTGAGACCGTTGATCCTGCTCGCCGGCTACAGCGCGTATCCGCGACGGATCGATTTCCGTCGCATGCGCGAAATCGCCGACAAAGCCGGTGCGGTGCTCATGGTAGACATGGCGCATTTTGCCGGATTGGTCGCCGGCGGCGTTTTCAGCGGCGACAACAGTCCCATCCCCTTCGCGCACGTCGTTACCACCACGACGCACAAGACCCTGCGCGGCCCGCGCGGAGGCGCGGTCTTTTGCACGAAGGAATTTGCGGAATTCGTCGACAAAGGCTGTCCGATGGTTCTGGGCGGACCGCTGCCGCAAGTCATGGCCGCGAAAGCCATTGCCTTTACGGAGGCAAACCAACCGGAATTCAGGGATTACGCCCGCCGCATCGTGGAAAACTCTGCCGCACTGGCTGCAGCGTGCGTCGACGAAGGCATGACCGTACCCACAGGCGGCACGGACAATCACCTGCTGCTCATCGATGTCCGCTCCTTTGGCCTTACCGGACGACAGGCCGAAACTGCTGTCCGCCGCTGCGGCATCACGCTCAATCGCAACTCACTGCCCTTCGATCCGAATGGCGCCTGGTATACGAGCGGCCTGCGCGTCGGCACACCGGCCGTCACCACGCTCGGCATGGGTCCGGGCGAAATGAAAGAGATCGCCGCCGTGCTCAAGCTGATCCTGGCTCACACCAAGCCCGAAACAGCGTCAGATGGCCACGGGACAAGCAAAGCCAAATTCAGCATCGACGCCGCAGCCGAACGCGAGGCGCGCGACCGCATCCGTACGCTGCTGAATTCGTTCCCGGTTTACCCGCAGCTCGATCTTTCCTTTTTGGCGGATAGGTTCCTTTAGACCGAGCTGAAAACAGATTTAACATCCCATGCCGGCACATTTTTCGCGTTGCGCCGTACTCTTTCCACCTCCACAGGATCACATGCCTGACTCCCGCGATGCCGGTTCCACTCTCCGCTCCCTTCACGCCAAAAACGGCGGCGTACGGGCGATCTTTTCCTCCAAAGTGGCGGACTATGTTGCCTCACGACCGAACTATCCCGCGGCATTGTTAGACGCCCTGCGCGCACTGGCATGTACAGCACCCAACGGTGGTTGTGTCGCCGACATCGGTGCCGGCACGGGGCTGCTCACGCGAGGCCTGCTGGAGCGCGGCTTGAAGGTCTTCGCCGTCGAACCGAACGCTGCGATGCGCGCCGCAGCGGATGAAAATCTCCGGCACTTTAGTGACTACCAAAGCCTCGATGGCGGGGCGGAATCGATGCCGCTACCCGATGCATCCATCGACCTGATCACCGCCGCCCAGGCGTTTCATTGGTTTGATGCCGACGCGGCCCGCGCGGAATTCCTCCGCGTGCTGAAGCCGCACGGGCAAGTGGCTTTGATCTGGAACGATCGGGAGACCGATCCCTTGCAGACCGCCCTTGACGCCATTTTCGAGAAATACGGCGGAGCAAAGCGCGGCGCTTTGGTCGACCATGAAAACCGGCAGGCGGTCCCACGATTCTTCGGCACTGGGGCAATGCGCAAGATGACTTATTCGAATGAACAGCAACTCGACGAAGCCGGCCTCTCCTGCCTTGTCTTTTCGCGCTCCTATATTCCGGATCGCGACAGTGCTCTCGCCCCCGAAGTTACTGCCGAAGTGCAACGTATCTTTCGTGACATGGCATTCGGCGGGACAGTCACGGTCCGCTATCAAACCATCGCGATCATCGGCCAACCGGCATAAAAGTAAGTCGCGGCTCCTACCGCTCTTCCCGCGCTGGAATGACCATCAGCGGAATACGGGACTTCATCTCACCGTCCAAAACAAGATCGAGATGATATTCGCCGGGATGATGAAACGGCAGGCCATGGTAGCGATTGATCAACATGTGGACAGCGTACTGGCTGTCCGGCGCAGTCACCTGCAGGTGCATGGGATCCGAAGGAATGATCGGTTTGCCATCGAGATCGATCAGGCGGATCTCCATAAGATGGAGGCCGCTTTCCAGCGCATCGAAACGAATCTTCACCGCCACAGCCAGATCGGGGTGCTGAAAGGGAAACGTCTCCGAGTAGAGCTTGTCGAAGGAACCGAGGATATTCAGCTTTCCGCCTGAAACAGTCGCGGCGTCGCAAAGGGTAAAGATTTCAACGTCCATATAATTGGTTCATACGCGGTCCGGTCACTCCATGAGCGCCGCCACATGAGCCGCCGCGGCATTGGCCAGGCCTGCAATGTTATATCCGCCCTCCAGGATGGAGATCACGCGCCCCTGCGCGTCGCGCTTTGCCAGGCCGAGCAAGAGCCGCGTGAGATCGGCAAAATCCTGATCCTCAAGCCGCATATGGCCAAGCGGATCCTTCACCCGCGAGTCGAATCCCGCAGAAATCAGGATCAATTCGGGGCGAAATGAATCCATGGCCGGAAGCAGCTTGTTTTCAAACGCATCGAACACCTCGTCGCGTCCCGCGCCGGCCGGCAGTGGGCAATTGAGCGTGGCTCCTTTTCCTTCACCGGCACCGATCTCGTGCGCCGCTCCGGTACCCGGGTACCACGGCGACTGGTGGCTCGAGAAAAAGAAAACAGAGGGATCGTCGTAGAAGATATCCTGCGTGCCGTTACCGTGGTGCACGTCCCAATCGACGATGAGTACGCGCTGGATGCCGTGCCGCTTTTGCGCATGCCGCGCGGCGATTGCGATATTGTTCACAATACAAAATCCCATACCGCAATCGCGGGTCGCGTGATGTCCAGGAGGACGGACCGCACAGAAAGCACGAGCGACTTTGCCCGATAGAACTGCGTCGACCGCCGTCAGCGCGCAACCGGCTGCGCGAATCGCCGCCTCCCACGATTTCGAACACACCACCGTATCACCGGTACTGAGTTGCGTCCGTCCGGCACGAATCTCCCGCTCGGCCAGCTCCAGGTAACCCGCGTCGTGGACGAGCGTCAGGTCTTCGAGTTTCGCGGCACGCGGCGTGAGGCAGTCGAGCTTGATGAGTAAGCCGGCCTTTTCGAGTCCGTTGATGACCGCATCGAAGCGCTGCGCGGTCTCCGGATGCCCATACCCGGTATCGTGCTCCTTACAGAACGGATCAGCAACAAGAGCGGTGGCGGTCATGACCATCGGTATACGAGCGGCAACTTTGCGAAGCCATGCCGAATTCGGGCTACCTGACGGGAAAAACTGTCGAGCCTCTTCATCGCCCGCCTTGGGAACTCTTCCGGAGAAACTCCTCCGAAAGCACGCGGCGGCTGATCTTGCCGCGCTCGTTGGCCGGGATTTCCTCGACGAGCCAGAAATCGCGCGGCACTTGCCATTGGCTGAGTTGCTGCTGGCAAAAGCGCTGTAGCGCGGCGCGATCGATCCCCTCGCCCGCGACACACGCCACTGGTTCCTCGCCCCGCAAAGGCGACGGCACGCCAAACACGATGACTTGGCGGACACCGGGAAAAGTAGAAATCCGGCACTCGATTTCACCGGGGTTCAATTTGCGGCCGGCGATATTGATCGTATCCGAAGCCCGGCCGGCAATGAACATGCCGCGTTCGCGCCAGCAGATGAGATCTCCCGGGACAAAACGGCCGTTTCCCAAAACGTCTGCGTCTTCCTCCGGAAAGTAGCCATCGGCCACCGCAGCTCCTTTGACGATAATCTTACCGGAATTCTCCGGTCCATCTTCCGGAGTGATTTCCACATTCTTCATCGGAGTTCCCGCAAACCCGTCGTCGTAGTGCAACTCGAGCGAAGCATCATAACCGATTCCGCCGCACTCCGACGACCCATAGAAGGTGTGGATCTTCTTTCCGAACCGTTTGGAGAAAGCCACAGCTACCGCTTTGGGAAGCGGAGCACCGGCGGAAATGCAAAGTCTCAGTTCGGGCAGCGCCGTCCCGGATTCCAGAGCGGCGAGCTTGTCGTAAAAAACCGGCATCCCGGGAAATACCGTTGCCTGACTGGTGGCGAGACCGTGGAGAATCGCGCGAGGCATACGATCCTCGGTAGCCACGAGCGGAATCCCGCGGCAGAGCAGCGGTGTGAGCAGATTGCTAAACCCGTAGGAGTGTGAAAACGGGATCACCCCGAAATTCAAATCGCGCTCGGTGATGCCCATGGTTTCGCAGATATTCGTGCAATCCGCGACCAACTGCCGCGCCCGGAACCGGACCGCTCTCGGAACGCTGGTGGTCCCGGAAGTCAGCTTTAGAAAATCACAGTCGTGCCGGATGCTCGTGCGGGAAGCACGCTCCACGTGAAGTTGCCCAGCTGCCATCGTGACCAATGCGGCGGTACCGCAGAGTTCCAGGATTCCTTCGAGTTCGGTGGACTCCACATGGCGTCCGACGGGCACCGGAACGAGTCCGCACCGAAAGAGAGCCAGGAGCACGGCTGGCCAGCATTCGCTGTTGCCGATCTGAATGCCGATCGCGGAGCACACCGGCAGCTCAGCAAAAAGCGGCTCCAGTTCGCTCGACTCCTTTTCGATCTGTGCGAACGTCCTGAGCACCTCGCCAGATGAACCCCGGATCGCGGCTGCGGAACCCAACCGTTTGAATGTCTGGTGCCAGGCTGCTACAATGGGATTTTCGGACGCGGATCGATTCACGAGAAACTGTTAGAATTTGTTTGCAGGATCGGCTTTCGCCGGTATGGTCCCTACCTCCTTTTTTCAGTCATGAAAGCAGATATTCATCCGCGATACGAAGAGACCTCCATCACCTGCGCGTGCGGGACGGTCTATCACACACGTTCCACCAAGCGCGATATCCGGATCGGTATCTGTGCGGCTTGCCATCCGTTCTTCACGGGTGAGCAGAAGTTCGTCGATACCGCGGGCCGGATCGAGAAGTTCTCGCGCCGTTACGCAAGCGTCGGCGGCACGCCGCGCCGGAAGAAGGTCTAGCTTTCCATTCGTTTACCCAATTTCGAGCGGTGAAGATGCATGCATCTTCACCGCTGTTTTTTGGGAGAATCGATCGGCTCATCCTGAACCCCGGGATTCGGGTTCGAGCGGTCGGTTTTCCGTGGCGGAGGACCCATCTTTCCGCCGGTTCGAATCCAAAGCTTTATTCCCGCCCACTTTTCCATGGATTTCAGTTCGCTCATCGCCAAAAAGACCGATCGCTTCCGCGAGCTCGAAGCCGAGATTGCCGCGGGCAGCATTTACAATGATCCCCGGAGGGCCAAGGAGGTCCTGCGCGAGCATCGGCAGCTAAAGGAGCTGCTCAGCAATTGGGAGTCGCTGCAGAAATCCCGTTCTGAACTGACGGAAAATCAGGAACTCGCCAAGGGCAGCGATGAACTCGCGGAAATGGCCCAGGCCGAGATTCCGGAATTGGAGGTCAAGATCGCGGCCTTGGAAAAGGCGGTGCAGTATTCGCTCCTGCCGCCCGATCCGAACGAGGATCGCGATGCCATCGTGGAAATCCGCGCGGGCACCGGTGGAGACGAGGCAGCGCTCTTCGCGTCCGATCTTTACCGGATGTATACGCGTTTCGCGGAAGCAAACGCGCTAAAGATCGAACCGCTCGAATCCAGCCCCAGCGAACTCGGCGGGTTGAAGGAAATGATTTTCCGTGTTTCGGGAGAAGGAGTCTTTCGCAAGCTCCGCTATGAAAGCGGCGTGCACCGCGTGCAGCGCGTTCCGGCAACGGAAGCGCAGGGCCGCATCCACACGAGCACGGCCACTGTCGCCGTCCTTCCCGAGGCGGAAGAAGTCGACCTGGAATTGAAGCCGGATGAGATCCGGATCGAAGTCTGCCGCGCTGGCGGTCCAGGCGGACAGGGCGTAAATACGACGGACTCGGCGGTGCAGGTCATGCACATCCCGACGGGCGAAATCGTGCGCTGTCAGGACGGACGTTCACAGCAGAAGAACAAGGAAAAGGCGCTGCAAATCCTGCGGTCACGCCTGTTGGAAAAGAAGCAGCGCGAGGAAGCGGAGAAATACGCCGCACAGCGGAAGAGCCAGGTCGGAACCGGCGACCGCAGTGAAAAAGTGCGCACCTACAATTTCAAAGAGAACCGTGTGACCGACCACCGCGTGGGCGTGACGCTCTACAACCTTGATGGGTTCATGGAAGGCGACATCAAGGGAATCATCTCGGCTTTGCAGACCGCCGATATGGAGGAACGGCTGGCCGAGGCGAATCTGGCAAATGCGGGATAAGGTAGACCACTCCCCGATCGTCACGTCATTCTCCTCTGTTTACGCATGTCCAAAGTCTCCGTCATCATTCCCGCCCGTTGGGGATCGACCCGCTTTCCCGGAAAGCCACTCCACCTGATCGCCGGCAAATCGCTCCTCCAGCACGTCTGGGAACGGGCCAGCAAAGCACGCGGGATCGATGATGCCGTGGTGGCCACGGACGACATGCGCATCGCGGAAGCGGCGTTCGCCTTCGGCGCCGAGGTCGCGCTCACTTCGCCCAAGCACCGTTCGGGTACGGATCGCATCGCCGAGGTCGCGGCGAAATTGCGCGGCGTGACCCACGTCATCAATGTGCAGGGCGACGAACCGCTCATCGATCCCAAGCTCATTACCCGGCTGGCCCGCACTCTCACGGCAGACAAGAAGATCGAGATGATCACCGCGGCAAACGAGTTCGATGCCGATGCCGACATCTCGAATCCAAACGCGGTAAAAGTGATCCTCGATCGCGATCACAACGCCCTCTATTTCTCGCGCAGTCCGATTCCGTTCGTACGCGACGGCTCGGCCGCCGTGCCGTTCTACCGCCATCAAGGCATCTACGGTTATTCGCGGCAGTTTCTCCTGCGGTTTGTGAAGTGGAAACCGAGCGCCCTGGAACGCACTGAGCAGCTCGAACAATTGCGCGCCCTGGAAAATGGCGCGCGGATCCGTGTTGTCCTCACCAAGCATGCATCGATCGGGGTCGATTCACCGGAAGACGTTGGCACGGTAGAAAAACTGCTCGCCACGCGTTGAGCGGGCATGTTTCCTTCTTCATACCTCCGGCTATCAGGAGGTTGGAGAGAAACCAGACTTCCGCCGCCCGGAGCTTCCCCGAAGCGAAATTCGCGCATTCCGGGGTAAGACTCGATTTGAGATTGAAGAATCAGGGCAGGCGGAAGAGGAAGATTGATCCCTTTGTCTATGAAATACATTTTTGTTACCGGCGGCGTCGTATCCTCGCTTGGCAAGGGCCTGGCGGCGGCATCGCTCGGCACCCTGCTGGAGCATCGCGGCCTCAAGGTCGTGATGCAGAAGTTCGACCCGTACCTGAACGTCGATCCCGGCACGATGAATCCTTTCCAGCACGGCGAAGTGTACGTGCTCGATGACGGCGCGGAGACAGACCTCGATCTCGGCCACTACGAACGCTTCACCAGCAGCGTCCTCACCCGCTCGAATTCCACGACCAGCGGCCAGGTCTACGAGACGGTGCTCGCCCGCGAACGCCGCGGCGATTATCTCGGGAAGACAGTGCAGGTGATTCCGCACATCACTGACGAGATCAAGGCGAAGCTCCGCCAGCTCGGCGCGGAACAACCGTGCGACGTGCTCATCACGGAGATCGGCGGCACGACCGGCGACATCGAAGGACTCCCTTTCCTCGAAGCCATCCGCCAATTCGTCCTCGAGGTCGGACCACAGAATGTGGTCATCATGCACGTCACGCTCGTGCCATTCATCAAGGCGGCCGGTGAGCTCAAGACAAAGCCTTCGCAGCAGTCGATCGCCAAACTGCGCGAGATCGGACTTCATCCGCAGGTGCTCATCTGCCGGACGGAGCATCCGCTCGATACGTTCGTTCGCCAGAAGCTTTCCATGTTCTGCAACGTCCCGCTCGATGCCGTGGTGGAAGCGCGGGACGTCGAGCACACGATTTATGAAATGCCCCTGCTGCTCCAGCAGGAGCGTCTGGACGAGACGACCTGCCGTCTCCTGAATCTCAATGTCCCTCCGGCCGAAATGCACGACTGGAGCAAGTTCGTCGATCGCGTGGTCAAGCCGAAGAAGCGCGTGAAAATCGCCGTCGTGGGAAAATACATCGAGCTGCAGGACGCCTACAAATCGATCTACGAATCGCTGACCCATGCCGCAGCGGCAGCGGATTGCGGGATCGATCTCATCCGTGTGGACGCGGAAGATGTGGAGAACTGCGACCCGTCCTCGCTCCTGCGGGATGTCGCGGGCATCCTCGTTCCCGGTGGCTTCGGCGACCGTGGCGTGGAAGGGAAGATCCGCGCCACGCAGTACGCACGTGAGAACAAGGTCCCCTTCCTCGGGCTGTGTCTCGGGATGCAAGTCGCGACCATCGAGTTCGCCCGCAACGTCTGCAAACTCGAAGGCGCGAATTCCACCGAGTTTGAGCTGGATGCAAAGCACCCGGTCATCTGCCTGCTCGAAACGCAGCGCAACGTCACGGAAAAAGGCGCCTCCATGCGTCTTGGGACCTGGCCGACGCATATCAAAGACGGCACCCGCGCCCATCAGGTCTACGGTACGGGAGAAATCCGTGAGCGGCATCGCCACCGTTATGAATATAACATGTCCTACCGGAACCAGATGGAGGAACAGGGCTTTGTTATCGCCGGCACTTCACCCGATGGCCAACTCGTGGAATTGATCGAGCTTCGCGATCATCCCTGGTTCCTTGCCTGCCAGTATCACCCGGAATTCCGGTCCAAACCGAATAAACCGCATCCGCTTTTCCGCGGCTTCGTGAGCGCCTGCCTGGCCCAAGGAAGCTAGCCGAAGTGAGCGCCCCCATGAACAACCGCCCGAAGGTTAGCGCCGGACTCCTTCTTTTCCGGCGCGTGCACGGCCGTCTGGAAGTGTTCCTTGCACATCCGGGCGGTCCGTTTTGGGCAAATCGGGACCTTGGCGCCTGGACCATTCCCAAGGGCGTTATTGACGACGGCGAGGATTCGCTCGCTGCTGCGGAGCGTGAATTTCAGGAGGAAACGGGCATCGCTCCGCGTGGCCCATACTTCCCCTTGGGAAAGGTTGTCCAGCGGGCGGGCAAGACAGTGCACGGCTGGGCGTGGGAGGGCGATGCCGATCCAGCCAGCATTCGCAGCAACACCATGCGCTGCGAATGGCCGCCGCACTCCGACGAGTGGGTGGTAGTCCCGGAAATCGATCGCTGCGAGTGGTTCAATCCCGAAACCGCACGACTGAAAATCAATTCAGCGCAGGCGGAATTCATCGACCGGCTCGAGGAGTTGCTGCGCGGATAGAGTCGCCGCACCCAGTTGTCTCGGGAATGTAACAAACCCGCTCGTGGCAAAGCGGGAGGCTTTGGGTAGACGAATGAATGACTCAGCTATCCATGGAAACGAGGCCACCTTCCAGGAGACGCCGCTCCCGACGGATCATCCCGCATTCTTTCTCCTGGGTAAAGGGAATGGCTATCTTTTGGTTGATCTGCGGCGCCATCTTCGGCGCTGCGGGAATATATTGCCTGAGGACACCCCCATTCCTCTTCCGCCACTCCCCAAATCCGGGGATTCTTCTCCTCGGGCTCGGGACCATTTACGCGTTGATTCCAATCGGAGTCATTCGCCGGACAAAGTGGGGATACTATGGGGGATTGATCCTCAGCGTACTCATGATTCCTGGCATCCCGATCGGTACGATTCTCGGCATTATCACGATCAAAGCCTACGTCGACGCCAAGATGGCTTTTGACGTTCTCTGAACGCCACATCGCTCAGCAACTACTTTCGCAACGCTTCAGCGACGGACGTAAGGCAGCGCCGTTCTGAAACCATCAAGGGGTGAGCGATGCACCAGATGCGCCGGCAATCCGCCACGGGCAAAACGGAACTCCACGCCGGTACGATGGTGAGATCAAAGGGCGTCCAGAAACTCGTAAAGCGAACCTGCCGCAGGCGCTCGACGTCGTGCCAGAGATCGCGCAGGAAAGCGCTCCCGGGACGCATCTGCCGGCAACCGGCATTGGGAATGAGCCAGGCCAGCAGTGAACCGCGATGCGGCGAGGAGATCGTCACAAACCGGCGCACGCGCTCGAGTCCACCGAGTCGTTGCAGGTAATAGCGGCTCACCAGACCACCCATGCTGAAACCGACGATGTCGAAGCTTTCTCCGGCTGCAAAAGTCCGCTCGACAAATGCTGCAATCTGCGCGGCGAGGTCATCCAGACCGGACTGTCCCCAGTTTGGGACGAGGTCGATCGTATGAACCGTCCAGCCTTCCGCACGAAGATGGGCCGCCATGCGGGCCATCTTTCGTGAGTCATCCTTGATCCCGTGGACGAGAAGGACTGGATTGGAGGTTTGGGCGGGTGTGTTCACGAGGCAGGTTCTGCAGGTGGCTCTTAAGCTTAATCTTAATCCTGCTTCTTCCCCAACCTGTTTCGTCTCTTATCCTGATCCTCACAAAGGCCTTCCCGGGGGCGACAGGAGTTTCGCGTGAGGGATTAAGATTAAGAGCCACCCGCAGAACCCTCCAAAAAAATCACTGGCGCAACCGGTCGAAACCGATTGCGCCAGATCAGCAAACTTTACGCTCTCAGCTTAGCCCTTGCTCGCGATGTAGCGAACGAGGTCGACGCAACGGTTGGAATAACCCCATTCGTTGTCGTACCAGCTGACGAGCTTGAAGAAATCCTTCGACAATCCGATGCCGGAGCCGGCGTCGAAAATCGAGGAGTGTTCGTCGTGGATGAAGTCCGAGGAAACAACTTCGTCCGTCGTGTAAGCGAGGATGCCCTTGAGGTAGGTCTCGCTGGCGCGCTTCATCGCGGCGCAGATCTCGTCGTAGGAAGTCTCTTTCTCAGTCTTCACCGTGAGGTCGACGACCGAGACGGTCGGCGTCGGCACGCGGAAGGACATGCCGGTGAGCTTGCCCTTCACTTCCGGAATCGCGAGGCCCACAGCCTTGGCGGCGCCAGTGGTGCTCGGGATGATGTTGATCGCGGCGGAACGGCCACCCTTCCAATCCTTCTTGGAAGGACCGTCGACGGTCTTCTGCGTCGCGGTGTAGGAGTGAACCGTGGTCATCAGACCTTCCTTCACGCCGAAGCCTTCCTTGAGGAGGACGTGCACGACTGGAGCAAGGCAGTTCGTGGTGCAGCTTGCGTTGGAAATGATGTGATGCTTGGCCGCATCATACTTTTCGTGATTCACACCCATGACGACCGTGATGTCTTCATTCTTCGCCGGAGCGGAGATGATGACCTTCCTGGCGCCCGCTGTAATGTGGCCCTTGGCCTTCTCGGCATCGGTGAAGAGACCGGTCGATTCGATGACGACATCGACGCCCAGTTCCTTCCACGGAAGTGCGGCAGGACCTTCCTTCACGGCCAGACACCTGATCGTGTGGCCGTCGACAACGAGCAGATCATCTTCCGCCACGCTGTCCGAGGACTTGGCGCTCTTCACTTCCCCGGGATAGCGGCCCTGGGTGGAATCGTATTTGACGAGGTAAGCAAGGTTGTCAGCCGGAACGAGATCATTGACGGCGACGACGTCGATTTCCTTTCCGAGCAGTCCCTGATCACAGATGGCGCGAAAAACGAGGCGGCCGATCCGTCCGAAGCCGTTGATTCCGATTTTGATTGGCATAGATGCGTGGTGCGGTTTGGTGGTTCTTCTGGTTCTTCCAGTTTAAAAAAACGGAGCGCTGACTAAATCGATCGAGGCTGGAACCGTCAACCCCGTTCGCATCGCGCGCCCCGCGCAAAATCAGCATCGCCCGCATGATGCGGCGCGAAAACGTGGGATTCTGCGAGACATGGAGCCTAAATAGTACGATGCGGGAGCGATGCGTAAAGGGGATATGACATTTCTCATCGCGCGCCATTCATCGACTTTGGTACGCACGCTGCTTTTCGCAGAATTGACTGAAGCAGATCATCCGCTACTCTACCGCCAAATTTTTTGTCATGCGCACACTCCCCTTCCTCATGACCATCGCCCTCGCGGGCCTCTTCACCTCCCTGGTTCATGCGGAAGAACCGTCGCTGCTCGATCATTCCAAAGCGAAGAAGCTGACACCCGAGCAACAGGAGCAGTTTGGGCCGAAGTCGGGCAACTACCACTATGACCCGCGTATGCTCAAGGCGGCGGAGATCGCCAAAAAACGCGCGAAGCCGAAAATGACCTGGTATTGCTGGCGGTACGTGAAAGACGCACTGGTTCAAGCCGGACTCGTCACTTCCCGCCCAACATCAGCCTGGGCGAAGCTGGCCGGGAGTGAATTGTGCGAGAAATACGGATTCGTGAAGCTCAAGTTGACCGATCCAATGAAGGCACCGGTCGGCGCGGTAGTAGTCTACGGCGGCAACGATGCCGGACATGTGGAATTGCGGACGGAGAACGGGTTTGTCAGCGACTTCGTTTCGCCAACACCCTATCCACGACCGCTCGTGGGGATCTTTGTGAAGCCGGCGTAGAGGCCTGGGTTCGGCGTGTGGAAGAGCGCGGATTTTTAACGCAAAAACGCCAGGCGCGCAAAGAGGAGGAAGTGGGTGCTCTTTAGATGGGACCCATGCGACTCATGGGACGAATGGGATTGCAGCTTTCGCGCTCCGTGGTCACCAGAGCGCGTCACCGCAGCCGCGTTGAAAGTTGAACGTCGGACGTTGAACGTTTCCCAAAAACCAGCTACGCGCCTTTCCCCGCCAGCACTTCCTGCTCTTTCCGGCTCCAGAAGCCAGGTTCCTGGACGGTCTCTTCCTGGATCCTCGCGGAACGGGCAGCAAGAAGATGCGCACGGCCGAGATAGCCGATCGCTTTCTGCGGTGCGTTACGCTCCACCACGGGCAAACGTCCGATGTCATGACGCAGCATCTTTTCCAAAGCCGCGTGCAGCGTTTCATCAGGGTGCACAACGATGAGGCGCCGGCTGCTTGCGTCGAGCACCGTGCTCCCTTCGGGCGCTGTTTCGACGGCGCGGATCACATCGCCTCGCGTAATGACTCCGAGGAGTGCGCCATCCGAATCGAGGACGAGCGAGGCCTGACGCCGGGAAACCCGCGGATCGTTGGAGCCGATCTTGCGCGCGAGTTCTTCTATCTTCAAATCGCCAGGCACCGTCTGGATGTCCGTTTCCATGACCGTCGCTACCGTGACATGAAGCAGCGGGTCGGGTTCATAGGAATTCGGCACGCTGACACCACGACGGGCGATTTTTTCCGTCATGATGGAATGCCGCGCCAGCATATGCGAAACGAGGAACGCAGCGGTGCCTCCGGCAAGCAGGGCGGGCAGCGTATCGGGCTGCCATGTCGTTTCGAAGGCAAACACCACGGAGGCAAGCAACGCGTGCGACGCGCCGGCAAACATCGCCGCCATTCCGACCACACCGGCCAATTCCAACGGAATGGATAGTCCGGGAACGAGATGGTTGAATCCGGCTGCCAGGAGCACTCCGATTCCGCTGCCGATGGTGAGCAAAGGGGCGAGCGTTCCACCGGAGGTTCCACTTCCCAGCGAGATCGCCCACGAGATGAATTTCATCCCGCAAAGCCATGCGACTATTTGCAGCGGCAACCGGTTGGAGATGATGTCTTCGATGTTGTCGTAGCCGACGCCCATGGTGCGGGGCGCGATGTAGCCGATTGCGCCAACGGCAACGGCTCCGATCGCCGGCCACCACATCCAGTGGATCGGCAAGTGTTCAAAACGTTCTTCCACCCAATACACCGCACGGCTTACCGCCGTCGCGGCGAGGCCCATCACCGCTCCAAGCACGACAAAGGCGAACAAAACACCGGGAGTCTGCGTTCCCACCGCCGGCATGGCGAATACGGCGCCATGACCGAAGAACCAAATCCGTGCCGCGGCTGCGGTGGCGCAAGCCAGACTCACAGGCACGACAGACCGGGCGTTGAATTCGAAGAGCAAAAGTTCGATCGCGAGCAGCACCGCGGAAATCGGCGTGCCGAAGATCGCCGTCATCCCGGCAGCCGCACCTGCGGCGAGCAGGGTTTTCCGTTCACCCGCCGTCGTGCTGAAGATCTGACCGATGAGGGAGCCGAGCGCCCCACCGGTTGCAATGATCGGACCTTCCGCACCAAAAGGGCCACCTGTTCCGATCGAGATGGCCGCGGAAAGCGGCTTGAGAATCGTAATCTTGGGAGGGATCCGGCTGCGATTGAGAAGGATCTGCTCCATGGCTTCCGGAATTCCGTGGCCACGGATCGCCGGTGATCCATATCTCGCCATCACCCCGACAATCAGTCCGCCAATTACGGGAAGGAAAATGACCAGGGCGCCCAATTGATGATGGGAGGGAGAAACGAGCCCCCAGGAGATTTTGTGATAGAAGGCGATCGAAGTGATGACTCCGATCAACTGGACCAGGACCCAGGCAACGACCGTGGAAGCCAGGGCCAGGACCATGGAGGCTGCAGTGAGAAACAGGATACTGTGACGATGTGGATGACTGAACATGAAAATCGGTGACGGCGGCAAAGGCCGTCGTTCAAGCGGCCGTGGGCTGATCGAGCCGGTGCAGCAGTTCCCGCAGAGTGGGGCCAACCCGCCGCAACTCCTGCCGGTGCGCGGAAGATAACTGGGAAAGAATGGCCTGCCCTTCGCCGGTCAATTCGAGCCGGACCTTTCGGCGGTCATCGCTGGCCGCCGCACGCACGACGAGGCCGTGTGCAACGAGGCGATCGACGAGGCCTACCGCGCTGTGGTGCCGGATCTGCAAACGCTCCGCGAGATCACCAACGCTGAATCCCGATTCACCCCCAAACCCGCGAATCGCGAGCAGCGCCTGATGCTGCTGCGGAGAAATTCCCGCGCCATTTGCCGCATCCTCGCTGAAGCGGAGGAACTGGCGCAGCGTGTAGCGAAACTCCGCGAGGGCGCGGACCTCTTCCTGTGAAGAGATCTCATCGGGATTCACGCTGACAGGCACATGGGATGACATCAGTGGAGCATACTATATCGTATTACGATATAATATCCGGCAAGTGTTTTTTCATTCCTGTATGACGTTCTTCCTCCGCCTTTGCGGTAGCGTCCCGGAAACCGTCCTGCTTTGCTTCTTGCAAGCGGAGGCAAGCAGCTCTTCGTTTGGAAGCTTATTCGTCCCATGAAAACCCTGACCATTCGCCGTCTCCGGCATCCCCTTGTCCCTATTCTCGTCTGCGCGATCGCAGCGATCCCGGCACTTGCCCAGGAAAAACCGGCGGAAACAGCTCCCGCCACACCAGCCGCCGCAGCGCCCGCGGCTGGAGAGGCCACACAGGCCTGGAAAGAGCTCTCGGAACAGTCGACCCGTCTCGCCCCACCGGCGGAGTGGCGTCAGAACAAGCCGACCCCCGATCAAATAAACGCCTGGCGGACCGACGAAGGCAAACGCCTGCTAAAGGTCGCGGATCAGGCGCAAGACTTTCAGAAGAAATACCCCGACAGCGACAAGACCCAGGACGCTGCCAAGAAGGAAATGGAAGCGCTCTCCACCGCAACTCAACTCGGCAATGCAGACGCAGGAAAGCGCCTGGATGTGCTCGACGCCGCGAAACTGGCCGATTCCAAAACCACGCCAGACCAGCGGTACGAAATCGAGAATCGGCAGATCCAGCGTGAGGCCCAGGCAAAATACACCGAAACGCATAACCAGGCCGATGCGTTCGCGGTGCTCGAAGCCGGTGCGAGGAAACTGATCAGCGAGTTTCCCGACAAGCAACAGCCCTATCAAATGCTCGTTCAGGTCGCGAGCAACTCACCTGCGGATAAGGCCCGCGCCATCATCGACGAGATTCAGAAGTCGAAAGCGGACGAGCAGGTCAAGAGTTTCGCCGCCGGCATTCTCAAAACGCTCGACGCCCTCGGCAAGCCAATCGATCTCCAGTTTACCGCTCTCGATGGGCGAACGGTCGACATGAAAGACTACAAGGGAAAGGTCGTGCTCGTGGACTTCTGGGCAACCTGGTGCGGACCGTGTGTCGCCGAGTTCCCTCACGTGAAGGCAACGTATGACTCCCTTCACAGCAAGGGCTTCGAAATCATCGGCCTCAGCTTCGATCAGCAGAAAGACGCGCTAGAGAAGTTCGTGAAAGAAAAAGAAGTGGCGTGGCCGCAGTATTTCGATGGCCAGGGCTGGGAAAACAAATACGGCAAGGAGTTCGGCATCCACAGCATTCCAGCAATGTGGCTGGTCGATAAGAACGGCATGGTCCGGTATCAGGACGCCAGAAACGGCCTCGAAGAGAAGATCGGGAAGTTGCTCGCCGAGTAGGCAACACCACTACGGATGGGACTCAAGGGACGAATGGGACTTATGTGTTCTATTCGTCCTGTGGGTCCTTTTTGCTATTCCTTTATAAAGCGGATCGACTTTAGCTGAATGGTGCCGGCAGAGGAGTTCGCGGGGTCCAGGCGGAGTTGGATGATGGAGCCACGATAGGTGGGCGAGTCTGATAGCTTGATCCGGTATTCGTGGTGGGATCCGTCGTTTTGGATCGGGAAGAAAATGGAGCGTTCCTGGGTAAAGCCATTTTCGTCGTAAGTGCTCCAGAAGAGCTGCGCCTGCGATTCCTGCGTGGTGAAGGCTGCTTCGATCATCACCGATGGGATTTCTTCCACCGGGCGGCAAAACAAAGGGCTGAGGATTTGGGGATCGCCTTTCTCGAATTTTACCTCCCATTCTCCAGAGAGTGGCCAGCCGGCATCCGAAGCGTTGCGGAAATTCCATCCATCCCGGCTCTCTGCAAAACGCCACGACGGCAACACCGGCCCGCCTTTTGTCGCCCGCTCGCGGATTTCGTTGATGGTTCCCAGAATCAATTCATACCGGTATTCGTGAACGACGTTGTGATCGAGGATCTCCTCGCGGGAAGGCGCGAGATAGCCGCAGTTTGCCGAACTCGCGTCCCCTTCACCCGGTTTTCCGGCAAATCCGCCGATGAAGCGAAGGCAACCGGGATTGCAGACTCCGAGCCCCCACCCTTGCTTGTCTACCAATGCCGCCCAGTGCTCGGTGGCAAACCAGCGGTTCCAGTTCGGCGGTTGCTTCGCTTCCACATCGGCGACGGGTTCCCCGGCAAAGGGCTGCTTTCCAGTATAGCTGACGATCCGCGAGTAAGGTGCGTTCGTGTAGACTGCGGGCAATTCCTGATCCCGCGCGCCGTATGGTGTGTGATCCGACCGCGCATTTGCGAGACGGCTTCGAACGCACACTGTGCTGCCGTCGAGCGTCAGCCAGCATTCGAAGGTGCATTCGCCAGGCACGTCATCCAGCGGCCACTGCATTGGAATGCATTTCACATAGATTTGGCGCCCATCATTGCTGGACTCCAGGACGGATGAAGCGTGGCCAAAATCATCCCCGGATTGGATCGGGTTCCAGCCCAACCCCTTCCAATACGGCGCCACTTGTTTTCCCGGCGGGACAAACGGAATCGGCCCTCCGTAGTAAGACATTTGCACCTGCCTGCCCCAGTCGTAGGAGTTGATCACATTCTCGCGATCCGCCGAACGCGAGAGCCAGGTGATCGCCCCGCCCAGATTCAGATCGACGCCAACGCGAATCGTTCCGTTATCCAAAAAACTCATCCGCGGCTCGTGGGAACGCGGCGCCGCGGAACAGATCGGCACCGCCGCTACCAACAGGATGCAAAACGTGAACGAGATGAAACGTCGTGCTTGTGCGAAGCGCGGCAAGTCAACGCAAAGGCCGCGGAGAGCGCAAAGATTCGCAAAGAAAGACCGGCTCATATACACTGCAGCTTTCCTGGGCGGACTTGGCGCGCGTGACGTTAAATGACGCGCGCCGTGTGACCAAGTCTACTTACGGCTTGGTCGTGGACGAAGAGCTATCCGCTGCTTCGTCCTTTTCTTCAAAGATGCCTGTCAGCCGGTCATCCACGCGCAGATCGACCAAACGCCAGACGTTGTCCGAACGATAGAAATAGAACCGCCAGCGCAGCGGGAAGTCTCTGCCCAGCGACAAGTAAGTCCGCCGAATCAGATGAGCTCCGACTGATTTGTTTTCGACGAGGTCGTAGCCCTGAATGGCTCCGAACATTTCGATGGCCTCGGACGTCTTGGTCTTCAGCGACTTCAGCTCCTCCGGCCGCTCGGCGATTTTGGAACCTTTTGTGAGATTGGCATAAGCCTCCTCCACACGATTCTTTTGAAGTAGTCCAAAGAAAGACGCAGCGATTTGCGCTGGTTCATCGCCTCCGGCCTCCGGCGCGGCGGCAGTAACTGGCGCAGCCGCGACGACGACGTCGGGGGCCTTTGCTCCGGGCTGGAAAACCATCGATTTACGACCGCTTTTCTCCTGTGCAGATACGAAAGCCGTGGAAGTGGCGAGGGCGATGACGAGGGTTGGGACGAGTGCTTTCATGTGAGAAGCTGGGCGAGGTGTTGCTTGGCGCGGGAGACGAGCGGCTGCCCGTGTGCAAATGTCAGAAGATCAAACTAGAACCGAAACAGTTTTCGCAGGGAATCCCGCAACGATTTCGCATCGTCACAGTATTTCTCGGGGAGCACGGAGAAACCGTAGGGATCAAGGTGGATGAGGGCATCGCCCACGTGCGCGCTGCCTCGCGGAGAAACAAGAGCGATTTCTCCAGCGGCGGCTCCAGGAAGAGAGACAACCTGTAATTCGCCGCAAACGAGAGCGCCGTCTTCGAGAGTGCCATCCACCTGGATGTCCAAAGCGGAAACCGCCGCTGGATGGGCGAGGACTGGAACGCGAAATTCGTCACTCCACGCGTGAGCAGCACGAGCATGATTTTCATTTGTCACCACGATGGCGGCGAGTTGCGCGCTGCCGCGAAATTTCACCATGGCTTCTTCCGCGAGAAGGATCGGGTCAATGACAACCATCCCCCGCTCCGTGCGCACCGCACAGGAACACAAGTCCGCCTTTACCGCCGGTTCATAGGCTTCCCAAAAGAGAAGCCCATCGGCGATGTGCTGGAACTCGAGTGCTCGGGTCATGGGTGATTGAGAACGGAATCGGAAGCGAGTCAGACGTTCGAAAGGGAAAAACGTTCAACGTGTGATTTTTCTGACGGCAACCGAATTTTGGACCGACTCAATGGGCGGGCTTCAGCGCCAACGGCGCGCCGTTGGCGCTAAAGGCAACTCCTCCGAAAATCCGTTTTCCGATTCAACATTGGTATGATCGCGCTCGCGCTGAGCTATACGCAAATCCAGCTCAAATCTCCGACCCTGTTTCTCCCGCCGGCAAAAGCGCGCGCTCGTATTCGCGGGTTTTGGCGGCCCAAACGAAAAATGCCGCACCGATGAGATACATAAAGAGAGAGAGGAATTGGCCCGCGCTCACGTTTCCAACCGCCCAGGCCGGATCAGGCACGCGGTAGATTTCACCGACAATCCGAAGCGTCGCATAGAGCACAAAAAACGTGGCGGTGAGGACGCCGCGCGGCACGCGCATCCTGGTCCGCATGAACCAAAGGATCGCAAAGAGCAACGCCCCTTCGAGCAACGCTTCGTAAATCTGTGAGGGATGCCTCGGCGGCAGGAAATCCCGGAATGCCTGGACGAGTTCCGGGTCGGAGTGCGCCCCGACATTGAACAGGTTGTGCTGGAAATAATGCACCATGCTGTCTGCGTCCGCCGGGTCGGGTAAAACCCTCGGATACTGCATCGAGAACGCTCTCGCGGTAGCCGCGCTTTCCGAGATCTCCGTCGGAAACTGAACTGCCCATGGAACATTCGAGGGTTTTCCCCAGAGCTCACCATTGATGAAATTGGCGCAGCGAACGATGAAGAGTCCAACCGGCGCAACGGTGACGAGGCTGTCGCCAATGCTCGTCCACGAGAGCTTGTGTTTCCGCGCAAAGTAAAAGGTGTAAATGACAAGCCCAAGGATGCCGCCATGGCTGGCCATCCCACCTTTCCAGACTTCGAAAGGCCAGTACCAGGGATCGCCTTCGTGGCTCTGCTTCAATCCATAAAAGAGAATCCACCCCACCCTGCCACCGACCATCACTCCGAAGACCGCGGCCCAGGTAATGAAGTCACTCACGATCGCCGGCGGCATATCCGTCAAACCGCGGCGGGCCAGTTTTTCGTAGAGTTTGTAGCCGAAGAGAAAGGCGAGAACGTAAGCCAGCCCGTACCAGCGCAGGCCGAAGCCATTGCCAAATTTCAGGATGAACGGACTGAAGTCGTGAATGAAAAAAGCAAGCACGCGCGAGCTTTTGACACCTTTCCGCGATCGAGAACAGCGGATTTACACCGGAGCCGTGTGACCGTTCGGAAGCGAGGAACCGCGCACTACCGGCTCTTCCTCAGGCTCCAGCGCGTTTCGCAGAATGTCCGTCAATTTCGAGGAGAGATACGGCTTCGGCAGATAATTGATCCCGTCCTTGAGATCGATGTCACTGGAGAAGAGATCCGCGCTGTAACCACTGGTGTAGATCACCTTGAGATCGGGTTTCTCCAGGAGAAGCCGCTGGGACAACTCCAATCCATTCTCTTCGCCCGGCATGACGATATCCGTGAGGAGCAATTCAATTTCCGCGGAATGCTCCCGCCAGACCTCTGTCGCCGAAGCAGCATTGTCCGCTTCGAGCACACGATATTGGTCGTGGATGAGCACCTCCTTCACCAGGCCGCGCACCGCGTGATCGTCCTCCACGATGAGGATGGTATGCTCCCGTCCCGCTGACCGGTTCTTTGTAGCCGGTATCTCGGCAGGCTCAGCGCTCCGGTTGGTCACCGGGAAATAAACGTGGAAAGTGGATCCTTCTCCCGGAGCGGTAATCACTTCCACCCACCCTTCGTGCTGTTTCGCCAGACCATAGACGGTGGCCAGTCCCATGCCCGTGCCCTTATGGACTTCCTTCGTTGTGAAAAATGGCTCGAAGATCCGGGTTCGGGTCGATGCGTCCATCCCGACGCCATTATCAGTCACGCTCAGGCGCAGATGCTCGCCGGTTTGCGCTTCCGGATTGCTCTCACAATGCTCGGTGCACACTTCGATGGTCCTGGTGGCGATCACCAGCCTCCCGCCTTTCGGCATGGCGTCGCGCGCATTCACCACGAGATTCATGATGATCTGCTCGATGCTCGTCGGGTCCGCGCAGATGGAAGGCAGCGCGTCACCCAGTTCGTAAGTCAGCTCGATGCGCTCTCCGATGAGACGGCGCAACATCGTACCCAGTCGCTGCGCAAGTTCGCCGAGGTCCAATACCTTCGGACGAATGATCTGGCGCCGGCTGAAGGCCAGAAGCTGGCGGGTCAGTTCGGCGGCCCGTTGCGCAGCCTCTTCGATCTGCTGCAGCGAGCTCAGATTCTCCTTCGGAAGCCCCATGCTCAATTGCAGGCTGGCGTGGCCCTGGATGATCGTCAGCAGGTTATTAAAATCGTGCGCAATGCCGGCCGCAAGCTGCCCGATTGCCTCCATCTTTTGCGCCTGGCGCAATTGCGTTTCGAGCCGGAGCCTTTCCGAAATATCCTGCACGATAAGGAGCGAGTGCGGCTCGTTGTCGATCACGATCTGCTCGATCGAGAGCAATGCCGAACGCAGATCCCCTGACTTCGTGCTCACCTGCGCTTCGACGTTCCGGATCGCGCCTCCGACAACCGCGGGAATGCGGCCCATCCCAACCCGCGGACGGTTGTAATCCATGCACAGAGGAAGCTCCGACGGGGTGCGTCCGATAATCTCCTTCGCGGTGAAACCAGTCATTGCCGCAAACGCTTCATTCGCATCGACAAAACGGTGATCGTCCACGCACTGAATGGCCAGGGGAACCGGGCTCGAACGGAAGGCCGCGGCAAACCGCTCTTCAGACCGGCGCAATTCGGCATTCGCCGCCTGCAACTCACGCGTGCGGCCCTGGACCATGCGATCCAATGTCTCCGCGCGCAGCTGGGCCTGTTGCGTGACCGTCCACTTCTTGGTCATCGCATGCGCCAGCTGCAGGACCTCCACGTTATCGAACGGCTTTTTCAGGATCACGCAGCTATCACTCGTCCCCAGACGCGCGGCCATTTTCTCCCAGGAGTAGTCTGCGTAAGCCGTACAAATCACGACCTGCAACGCGGGATCCACCCGCCAAAGTTGCTCGATCGTTTCGATGCCATCCCAGCCCGGAGGCATGCGAACATCCACGAAAGCCAGCGCATAGGGCATGTTCGCATGATACGCTGCCTTTAGTTTATCGAGAGCTTCCTGGCCCTGATAGGCCGATTCAATTTCAAACGAGGCAACGGCGGCGGCAGGCTCGGGCGTGCCGAAGAGAACGGCTTCCGCTGCTTCCAGCGCGCTATTACGGGAGCGCGAGCCGAGCAGGATCTTGCGGAAATCCTCATGTATCGCCGGGTTGTCATCTACCAACAGAATCCGGAAATGAGAGGTCGGCTGAGTCATTTAGTGGGAGAATGGGTGGCTGGACGCACAGCAAATGGCAGTTCGAGAACGAAAGTCGCGCCTTTTCCCACTCCTTCGCTCTCCGCGGACAAATGCCCGCGCATTTGCTGAGCGGCGAGTGCGGCACTGTGCAAGCCAAAACCGTGCCCATCTTTTCGTGTCGTGAAACCGTGCGAAAAAATCTTCGTGATATTCTCCTGGGGAATTCCGATGCCGGTATCGATCACCCGGACTTCTGCGGTCTTTTCATCCTTCCGCCGCAACCGAACCGTCAACACCCGTTTGCCCTCCGGCACCTCATCCATCGCGTACTTGGCATTCCGCATCACATTGACGAGGATCTGCAGGACCTTGTGTTTATCGACCAGGACAAGAGGAAGCGGCTCGTAATCCCGCAGGAGGTTCACACGATGCCGTTCGAAACCGCCCGCGTTCATTCGCAACGCATCTTCGATCAGGGTTTCCACCTGCATTTCTTCCGTCATCCCGGACACCCGGGCGTAACTCTGCTGCCGCTGAACAATATCTTTGATGTGCTCGATATTCTTGTTGAGCAATTCGATTTCGGCCAATGCATCAGTGCGCTCTTTTGCCACGTGCGCGCTTGCTTCCACAAGATAAGAAGGAAGGAACTGGCCTTTTGGATCTTCCGTCAGGAATTGCGCGAGCGAACCATTTTGCCCCTGCAGCAACGCCGCGGCCTTGGCGAGATTCTCCGTCCTGGATTGGCCGAGCTTTTCCGCAATGAGCGTTGCCGAAACATTCACGCTGTTGAGCACATTCCCGACATTGTGCAGCACCCCGGTGGCGACTTCCGCCATTCCCGCCTGCCGGGAAGCTTCCATCAATTGCTGATGCACACGCTGCAGTTCGGCTTCCGCCCGCGTCCGCTCGGCGATTTCATGCCGGAGCGCCTGGTCACGGCTCTCGATCTGGTCAAGCATGAGATTGAACGACTGGGTAAAGGAGCCCAACTCGTCATCCACGAATTTCACAGCCCGAACGGAGTAATCATTTCGCGAAGCAATCCGGCGCGTGATTTCCGCGAGATACCGGATGGGCCCAAGAATCACGCGCTCCAAGCGCCAGGAGATAAGAGCCGCGACAAGGAAAGAAATGCCAAGCACGCCGGCAAGAATTCCCGCATAGACGCGGAAGAGTTCGTGAGCCTGGGACCGATAATCTGGATGCAGGATGAGCGTTCCAAGCCGCTCTCCGTCAAACCAGACGGGGTGCACGAACATGTAATCATTGCCAACCATCCGCAATCCGGCGAGCGGCGGCACCACATGGTTTTCCGGGAATTTCGAATCGCCAGTCTGCGCCAGTGTGGTTCCGCCCTTCAGGATGATGGCGGCTCCGGTGATATTCGGTTTGGCGCGAAGCGAAGCGAGCGTTTCGCGGGCGGCATCCTTGTCCCCAAAGCTCATCGCCGCGGTGCTGTTGCTGGCGATGATCGAGGCGACCGCTTCCAGGTCGCGCTCGAAATCCATGCGAAACGAATAGAATTGAAAGAGGAACAGGGCCGCGCACGCCACAATCAGCGCCGCCGTGCACGTCGCGAGAACGACGAGGCGGAGCTTGCGCTGAATGGGGATGTCGCGGAAAAAGCGCATAGCTAGTGGCTGAAGCCCAAGACTGATGCCGGACCGCCGGTAACGTCAAGGTTCTGCGGCAGCGCAAGCTGGAGCAGTTTGGAGGAGATATTTAGCCTTTCCCGCTTCGCGGCGTCCAGATTGATCTGAAACCGAATATTGCCCGAAATATTGATCAGATTGATAATCCCACCGTGGCTAAGAAAGTTATCCGATTCCCCAATGCTGAGGACCCCCTCCCGCCGCACAATCCGGAGAATGGAGTCGAGTTGATAATTCTCGGTGTGTGAAATGAAAACGAGGTGGCAGGCAGGCAATTCCTCTTTGGCCAGACATTGTCTCACGACCACGGGCCGGTCCTTGATTCGCCGGTCTTGAATGGTTTCCCGGAGCAACTCGGTCACGGCATCCGTCCCGAATACCCCGATGACAAATGGGCCGTCCGGCTGGTTAAACCGCCTCGCCGGCCATTCCACGAACTTGGGAATCGTACAAATCCGCTCCGCAATGACCTGCGCCTCGGTGTTGGTCTCACCGGCGTAAAGCGGTCCACACAATGCAAATAGAATGAGAAGTGTGTTTAAAAAGCTCCTATATGGGTGGTGCGGGAGCATGAATATGGGGCGGTGATCCTGAAGCAGCCAGCCAAGATTCAACACCCAGGAAAAGGCGGATGGGACGCTCTATCTATCGGGACGGACTTACAAATCCACCATTGGGGTGCCGGAAAACCGGACTGTTTCGGCGAAAACTGCCAGCACGCAGGATGCCAAATCAAGCAAATTCGCGTACTTGCATGGCCTTTAGGAGGCGATGGCCAGCCGTCCGCTCGCGGCCTCTTTGAGCAAGCGCCAGCGTTCCCAATCGAAATCCGGTGCATGGGCAATGTGTCTCAAGAGACTCCGCCACTCGACCATAGCCCGCTCCACATCGCCGATCCGGAGGAATTCCGTGAGGAGCTTTTGCCGGGAAACGCCGTGTTCCACGAGCGCCCGGATGGCTTCCGACGCTCCCGCACCATACTCGGGAGGCACCCCCATTTCGAGATAGCCCGGAAAATCCGCCCGTTCATAAACGTTCTGGCATTGCCCGGCAAGGCGCCCGGAATGAGGCGGATCGTCCCCGGCAAAACGCGGTCCGGCGCGGAGGTTCGCAAGATCGAAAATCAGCGCATCCAGATCATAGCTCTCATCCTCCAGGGCCGCGGCGATGGCCAGGCCTTCACCACGCTGAAAGAAGGAAAAGACAATCCCCCGCCGGGTCGGAGAGCCGTCCCTTTCGATCAAACCCAGTCGTCGCCAGGCAAACGCCGCCGAGTTGGTGATTTCGGTCGAGAGGCACCAAGGCAATTCCGGACACGCCGAAGGTGAATGTCCCTCTTCCCGCACGCCTGTTCTGCACGGAAGCGGAAGCTCACGCCGTTCTGGCGGATCGATCAGGAATCTTCCCAGCGAATCACGCCAGGCGCTGACTTTTCGATCCTCGAAGCTGAGCTGCGCGACGAGTTGCTCTCCACGTGGAAATACGGCCGCGAGCTTTGCTCCGCCCATGATTTCGGAAATTCGCGGCAGCAGATCGGATTCGAGCTTTGCGGCCTCAATCAGCGGCGTCCCGATGAATCGTTTCAGCCAGGGGGCAAGCGCCAGTTTGCCACCTCGCCTCGTACCCAGACTCACTTCCCGCCCATACCATTTTCTTGCCTCGGCTCCGCGAGGCGGGAGTTTGCAGACGTTGCCGAGCCCGAGACCGGAAATGGTCGAGAGCACGGATAGTGCAGGTCTCCAGCTTTGGCGGTTCTTTGCAGGTGCGCGCTCCTCGCCGGCGTCCGCAGCTTCTTCCTCCGGTTTCGCCTGGCCCGCGGTGACCGACACGAGCGCGTCGCCCAGTGTTACTTCCTCCGCTTCGCCCGGCTTTGCCTCCCAGACGCCGCGCGAGTTCAACATCTCCACCATTCCACGACGGGCAAAGCGAGCCCTCTCCATGTCCACGAGCAATCCGCAGGGCATCGGCCCCGTGGCCAGCGAGTGCTCCACTCCCAGCGGAATGTTTTGCAGGGTGAAAAGGCGCTCATTCACCTCTCGCGCCGCGGCAAAAGGATCGCGGCCCGCCGGTGCCGCTCCGCGCATCACGGCAATGAGTGTCGGCCAATCGATCTGTTGCGATCGGCGCAACTGGCGTGGGCGCGCATCGAAGAGCCGGGGCGGACGCGAGCCGACCAGCGCATACCCCATGTCGTCCAATCCCCGGCGGCCCGCGCGGCCGAACATCTGCAGGAGTTCATCCGGCTGGACCTGCCGTTCGAAATTGCCCGCCATATAAGTCGTGCCGGTGATGGCCACGGACCGCATGGAGAAATTGATCCCGGCAGCCAGTCCCATCGTGGCCACGACCACACGCAATTCACCGGCTTTCGCCAGCGGTTCGATCAATCCCGCCCGCTGAGCATAAGACAAGCCGCTGTGATGAAATGCCACCCGGGCTTCCAGGAGTTTTGCGAGCCGGCTCCCGGCCAATTGCCGCTGTTCCAGCGTGAGGCTCAAGGGCCGGTCCGGAGGCAGGGCGACGGCAGTTTGCAGCGCGAGTTCCTCGGCGGCATTCCGGCGCGGCGCGAAGAGCAGTACCGGACCGAGCCCCGCCTGAACAGCGTTGGAAATCATCCGCGGCCACCACGCAGTACCGCTGGCTGAGCGCCTTTCGGGAATCGTCGTGACATCGATCTCCTGCAGCGGAACGGGCCGTTCGGCGTGGGAAATCAGGACTGCATCGCGTCCGATTCTTTGTAACCAAGCCACGACTTCCTTTGGATTCGCCACACTCCCTGAGAGGAGCAGCAGTTGTGTTTCCGGCGGAGCCAGCGCGACAGCGAGTTCGTAGTTCACACCGCGGTTGGGATCGCCGATCATTTGATACTCGTCGATCACGAGTAAAGCCGGCCCCTTCCGTTCAAGAAGACAGCCTTTTTGCGTTTCGAGTGTGGCGACCAGCACCTTTGCATCCAGACGCAAAGCGACGTCACCCGTGGCAATTCCCACATCCCATCCACGCTTCTGCCATTCCGAAAGCTTGTCATTCGCCAGCGCGCGAGTCGGAACCGTAAAGATCGCCTGCCCTTTCAGGTTCGGCTGAAACAGCTCAAAAATGTGCGTCTTGCCCGCTCCTGTCGGCGCATGCACGACGACATCCTTTCCACCCCGCAGCGCGCGCAGGGCTTCCTGCTGCCAGAGATCCGGAAGAGTCAGAATTTGGGAAAGAGCTTCAAAGGCGGCCATTACTCACGCCGGAGCCAGAAGCTCCAACGGCACCGAAAAGTTCCGCTTTCGGGGAAGGATTGCAATAGCGGCGAACTCATCCAATCCCCTCTTCCTCATCATCTTCATTTTTGTCTTCATCAAAAAACTTACGCATCGCCGATGTCTGAAGAACAAACCTCTTCGTGAGTAGCGAGCCACGTGCGGGGATGAAGATAAAGATGATGATGAAGAGGAAGAGGGATACAGTCCCTTCCCTGATGTCCGAGCAACGAGAACAAGCACCCGCGGTGGAACTCGCCCGTTACCCCACCCTTGCGATCGCACGTGAAAGCGCTCTCGCCCTCGCGGCAAAGGAAATGCCTTACATGATCAAACGCGACGGCCCTGAGTGGGTCTTGAGCGTCGATGAAGGGATCCACGCGGCAGCGCTCGAAGAACTGCGTGATTTCGAAGCGGAGCAAAGTCGCCGTCCACCCCCACCTTCCGCCCCGCTTCCTCTGGAGAAAATCCGCCCACTCTCGCTCTTCGCCGCGGGCTGGTTTCTTTGTGCGTGTTTCTTTCTGCAACTGCGTTACGACCCGGCATGGATCGAACGTGGAGAAGCCTCCAGTGAAGCCATCGTTCATCACGGGGAATGGTGGCGAGTCGTCACTGCGCTCACCTTGCATGGTGACCTGAGCCATCTCGTCGCCAATCTCGCGACGGGTCTGTTGTTCGCTGCGTTTCTGCTTCCACAATTTGGAACCGGACTCACCTGGACTTTGATCCTCCTCACTGGCATCGCGGGAAACGGCATCAATGCCTGGACTTATCGCGCGGAGCCGCACGATTCCATCGGTGCGTCCACCGCCGTCTTTGGAGCACTGGGGCTGCTGGTGGGCCGTGAATTATGGGCGCGCTGGGCACACCCCGCCACCCGCAGCCGCTGGCAGCTCGTCGTACCGCTCGGAGCAGGGCTTTCGCTTCTCGCGTATCTCGGAGTCGGCGACAAGCATGAGTCGATCGATTACATGGCGCACCTCTGGGGATTTCTCTCTGGCATTGCTTTTGGGCTCAACGCTTCCGCGTCGTATCTCAAACAGCGCATCACTCCAGCCGGCCAGAAAATCGCCGCGGTTCTTGTCCCACTGATCGTGATTGCGGCGTGGTGCATTGCTTTTCGTCATCGCTAAAATTCCGGCGGCTCGTTTCGAGGAGTTGCCGATTTTTCCCGGGAGCGTCGAATATCCGTTTCGTAGCTCGTCTCCGACAATTTACCCAAAACAATCGACTCCCGCGGGTCGTGCTTTCACGAAACTCCCCCAGCATTCTGCGAGTCCCGCTCCGCACGCGCGTTTTGCTGATACCGCATCCCTTCGCCATTCCATGCTTGTCCCCGCCGTTCGAATCACCCGATCTCTCCTCCCCCTTTTCGCTCTGCTTGGCACCTGCATATCCAGCGCTGCAGAGGAACCAGTGGCGAAGTCCAGGCATCTCTGGATGGGTCCGCCCGGAATGGAGAATGGACGCTGCATCCGCGAACTGTTCGAGCATCCGGAGCAATGGGCGGAGGCCCGTTCCTCGATTGAGGGGCTGCTTTATACGGACCTTCAGTTCGACAAGCAGTTCAAGGACGAAGAATTGCAGCGCTGGCTTCCGCGCCTGAGCGAATGGGGGCTTCATCTTCAATTGGAAACCGGGGTGATAAAGGAATGGAGCAAATCGGGAGAGAAGACTTTCAATATCGAACGAAGGATCTGGGATCGTCTTCAAAAGCTTGGCGGGAAAATCCATTCCATCGCCATGGATGAGCCACTGCTGGCCGTGCGAGAACATCTCCATCTGCCGGACGATCTCGCCCTGCAGGAAACTGCAAATTACATCGCACTCGTCCGTCAGAACTATCCTGCTATCCAAATCGGAGATATCGAAACTTATCCGTCGCTCGCCGCCGCCGATCACGTCCAGTGGATCGATTCGCTAAACAAGCTTCTCGCGGAAAAGAAAGTGCGCGGACTGGACTTCTACCGGCTCGACGTGAACTGGGCAGTCTTCAATGTGCTGAACAAAGGCTCGTGGCGCGAAGTCCGGCAAATCGAACAGGAATGCCGCAAGCGTAAACTGCCATTCAGCCTCATCTATTGGCCCTCATGTTATCCTGGCCTGCGGAAACGCGGACTTGGCGATGATACAGCATGGTATGTCCAGCTCATGGAACAAGGCTACGACTACACCATGGTGGACGGACGTCCGGATGAGTTTGTCATCGAGAGCTGGGTCCAGGCGCCGGCCAAGTGCATCCCCGAAACAGAAGACTTCACCTTTACCCGCTCGGTGCGCGACTTTGCCCGGCGTTTCACAAACAAAGGGACCTAACTTTTTGCCGGGAAACGGGACCCTGGAAAAAGACAGAGTGCACTCTCAAACGCCGGTAATGCGTTTCTCGAGGAGATGGACCTTGCGACCGTCCTGAGTGGCGATTGCCCCAACCACACTGAATCCCAGCCGATGATGAAAGGCGAGCGAGCCTGGGTTGGGAGGGTCAGTGTTTACCTCGCAGCAGAGGGAACGCGCCCCGCGCATCAATGCCGCGTGTTCCAGAGCCGCATAGAGGATGCGGCCAACGCCGGTTCCCCGGACGGAACTTAGGACGACAACTTGGTCGATGTAGATGAACGGCCGGGCAATGAGCGACCCAAACACTAGAAACTCTTCACCGTCATACGCGGTATCGTCAGCGAAGTTCAGCGTGTACCCAAGGACCATGCCTCCCGCCACCGCCACGAGGTGGGCATCCGATAAAGAGCAAAGGCGGGTAAGTTCGGCATCATCGAGAGGCGCAACGTGCGGCCGAGCACGGGCATTGAGCGAAAGCACTTGTGCCTTGTCATCAGGCACCATGGCTCGGACAGAGGGCATATGCGGACAACGAACCTAAGCTCAGCGGCTCCGTGAAAACTCACGCCGGCTGCAAGTCGGCGGGCTGGGCGTGACGCATCTGACGCGTCCGGCGCTTCTTCCCGAACCGCAATTTCAGGTGCTCGAAGAACAGATAGATCACCGGCGTAGTATAGAGTGTCAGGATCTGTGAAACGATAAGACCACCCACGATGGCCACGCCAAGCGGCTGTCGCAGTTCCGAGCCGGTCCCCATCCCAATCGCCAGCGGAACGGCGCCAAAAAGCGCGGCGAGGGTAGTCATCATAATCGGACGGAAGCGGATGACACAGGCCTGATAGATGGCTTCTTCGGGTGATACGCCCTCTTCACGTTCCACCTCCAGCGCGAAGTCGATCATCATGATCGCATTCTTCTTCACGATACCGATCAGCAGGATGATGCCGATGAATGAGACCATCGAAAGATCATCGCCCGTGATCTGCAACGCGAGCAGTGCTCCGATACCGGCGGACGGCAAAGTCGAGAGGATCGTGATGGGGTGAATCAGGCTCTCATACAAAATCCCGAGAACGATATAGACCGCGATCAATGCCGCCGCGAGAAGGATTGGCATCGAGGTGAGCGACGCCTTGAAAACCTGCGCCGTACCCTGGAAGCTTCCCTGAATGTCGGAGGGCAGGTGCAAGTCATCACTGGCCTTTTGAATAAGCTGCGTCGCCTCACCGAGTGAAACTCCAGGCGTCAGGTTGAAGGAAAGGGTGACGGACGGGAATTGTCCCTGGTGATTGACCGAGAGGAACGCATTGCTCGTGGTGAATCTTGCCACCGCGCTCAATGGAACCTGCCCGCCCGTCGACGTCTTGACATAGATCTTGTCGAGAGCGGAAGGATCCGTCTGATACGCCGGATCCACCTCCAGGATCACGTGGTGCTGATTATAGCGCTGATAGATCGTGGAGACCTGCCGTTGTCCGAACGCATCGTATAATGTCTCGTCGATCAACTGAGGGTTGATGCCAAGCCGGGCTGCAGCGTCGCGATCCACGACCACGTTCGATTGCAAACCGCGAGTCTGCTGATCGCTATTGACGTCCTTCAACTGTGGAAACTTCTTCAGCGCAGCCACCAGTTTGGGCGCATATTCGTTCAGTTCATTCAAGTCGCCCGATTGAAGCGCGTACTGATATTGCGCCTTGGATGCGCGTCCGCCAACCCGGATGTCCTGATTAGCCTGAAGAAACAAGTTGATCCCAGGCACTGCCGCAGTGGCCCGCCGCAGCCGCTGAATGATTTCCTCCGCGTGCACTTTGCGTACGGAGAGCGGCTTTAGCGTGATGAAGAACCGCCCGCTGTTCGCCACCGAACCGCCATTGCTCGAGCCGAGGAAAGACGCGACCGATTCCACTGCCGGATCCGCCAGCACGATTGAAACGATCCGGTCCTGCAGGTTTTTCATCGCCTTGAAGGAGATGTCCTGCGCGCCCTCGGTGATTCCCATCATCATTCCCGTATCCTGCTGTGGGAAAAAGCCTTTGGGCACGATCTGATAGAACCACACCGTGACGCCTACCGTCGCCAACGCAACGCCGAGCATGATGTATTGGTGGCGAAGCACCCATTTCAATCCCGCTTCGTAACCTCCCAGCAACCAATCGAAACCGCGCTCGCAGAGCCGGTAGAACCAGCCCTGCTTGCCGTAGGCTGACTCCGGCTTCAGGAAGCGCGAGCACATCATCGGAGTCAGCGTGAGTGAAACCACCCCCGAAACGAGAATGGCCGCACTTAGCGTCACGGCGAATTCGTGGAAGAGCCGGCCGACAAGACCACCCATGAAAAGCAGCGGGATGAAAACGGCCACGAGGGAAAGACTCATCGAGACCACGGTAAAGCCAATCTGCCGCGCTCCCTTCGTCGCCGCCGCCATGGAGTGGTCTCCTTTTTCAATGAAACGGTAGACGTTCTCGATGACCACGATCGCGTCATCCACGACAAACCCAACCGAGATCGTGACCGCCATGAGCGAGAGGTTGTCGATGGTGTAATGGCAGAGATACATCACGCCAAAGGTCCCTGCGATGGCCAACGGGACCGTAACGCTGGCGATGAAGGTCGGCCAGAAACGCCGCAGAAAGACGAAGATGACCATGACCACGAGCGCCACGCTCAGGAGCAAAGAGAACTGCACCTCCTCCACCGAAGACCGGATCGTCGTCGTGCGGTCACTCATGACATTGATCTTCACCGATGGAGGGATCCACCGCTCCGTCTGCGGCAGCACGGCTTTGATGCGGTCCACCGTATCGATGACATTGGCATCGGCTTGCTTGAAAATGATCACCAGCACTGCTTTCCGTGACTTCTGCCATTCCGAAAGGCCCGCGGAACCTGCATTTCGGTCATTCTCCACCCCTTCGATGACCTTGCCGAGCGAGTTGAGCAAGATCGGTGTGCCGTTCGGCTGTGCCACGACGAGATTCTGATAATCGTCCGCCTCGAAAAGCTGGTCATTCGAAGTAATCGAGTAAGTCGCCTCCGGTCCATCGATGCTGCCTTTAGCCTGGTCCACATTGACGCTGCCAAGGAAGGTGCGGATATCTTCGAGACCTAACTGTGTCGAAGCCAGAGCCGCGGGATTGACCTGCACGCGCACCGCCGACTTTTCCCCACCGCTGATGTTCACCTGGCTGACTCCCTCCACCTGGCTCAGTTTCTGACCAAGAATCTCGTCACCGTATTCGAAGACCCTGGCCGGTGGAAGACTGTCCGAAGTCATCGCCAGGATCATGATCGGGGCGTCTGCCGGATTTACTTTCCGGTAAGTCGGCGGGTTGGGAAGATTGATCGGCAACTCACTGGCCGCCGCGCTGATCGCCGCCTGCACGTCGCGGGCTGCGGCATCCACTTTCCGGTCGAGGTCGAATTGGATATTGATCGAAACACCGCCCAGCGTGCTGGCCGAAGTGATTTCCGTAACCCCGGAGATCTGGCTGAAACGCCGCTCCAACGGCGCGGCGAGTGAAGAGGCGACGGTTTGTGGATCAGCGCCAGGAAGCGAGCCACTCACCGAGATCATCGGAAAATCGACGCGCGGAATCGGAGCGACCGGCAGGAAGAAATAAGCGACTATCCCTACCGAAAACAGCCCGATGGCGAGCAGCGAAGTCGCTACCGGACGCCGAATGAAAGGCTCGGAAATACTCACGATATGGGGGCGGGAACTGGTTCATGTTCCCGCGATTTCTCCGGCTCGTCTTCTTCTCCCAAATGCGGCGGCGCTTGTTCAGGCCGTCCCTTGCGGAGCCAGCGGCCGAGGCGATCCAGATACAGGTAGATGACCGGAGTGGTGTAGAGCGTGATGAACTGCGAAAGGAGCAATCCACCGACGATGGATATACCGAGTGGGCGGCGAAGCTCTGATCCCGTTCCATTCTCGAGAGCGAGCGGAAGTGCGCCGAGCAAGGCGGCCATCGTCGTCATCATGATCGGACGGAACCGCAGCAGACAGGCTTGATAGATCGATTTCTCGGGCGGCATCCCCTCTTCGCGTTCCGCCTCCAGGGCAAAGTCGATCATCATAATCGCGTTCTTTTTCACGATGCCGATGAGGAGAATGATGCCGATGAGCGCAATGAGCGAAAGGTCCGTGCGACAGATGATCAGCGCGAGCAACGCCCCCACACCAGCTGAAGGCAGACTCGAGAGAATCGTAATCGGATGGATATAACTTTCGTAAAGCACCCCGAGCACGATGTAGATGACGATGATCGCAGCCAGGATGAGGAACGGCTCGCTCTTCAACGAGGAGCGGAACTCTGCGGCGCTGCCGGAGAAGCTCGTGGCGATGGTTTCCGGAAGCTGAATCTCCGCCTGAGCTTTTTGCAGAGCCGTGATGGCTTCGCCGAGTGAACTGCCGGGCTGAAGGTTGAATGACAAGGTGACCGCCGGGAACTGTCCCTCGTGGACGATGGCCAGCGGAGCCGTGCCCGTCTTCAAATGGGCAAATGTTTTCAGCGGAACCTGCTGTCCGGAGGTCGATTTCACGTAGAGCAGATCAAGTGCATCGGGCGTCAGCTGGAAACGAGGTTCCGCCTCGAGCACGACGCGGTACTGGTTGAGCTGCGTGAAAATGATCGAGACCTGCCGCTGCCCGAAAGCGTCGTAGAGCGTGTCGTCGATGGCTTGCGGCTGCACGTTGTAGCGGGCGGCGAGTTGGCGATCGACGTCCACGGTGATCTGCAAGCCGTCCGATTGCTGATCGCTGGCAGCGTCCGCCAGTTCCGGAAGTGCGCGCATCCGGGCGAGTAACTTGGGCGCCCATTCGGACAACTCCGCCTGATCGGCGTCTTCCAATGTGTACTGGTACTGCGTGCGGCTGACGCGGCTATCGATCTGCACGTCCTGCACCGCCTGCATATAGAGATCGATCCCCGCGACCGACTTCGTGGCATTGCGGAGCCGTCCTACGATCTCCGTCGCGCTGGCGCCGCGTTCGTCACGCGGCTTCAGGACAATATAGAGCCGCCCGGTATTGACCGTCGCGTTCACCGTTCCCGCGCCGACGATCGAGGCGACCCTCGAGACATCCGGATCCTGCCGCACGATCTCCGCGACCTGCCGTTGTTTCTCCATCATGGAAGTAAACGAGATCGATTGCGCGGCATCAGTGATGCCCAGGATCATGCCCGTGTCCTGTTGCGGCAGCAGCCCCTTCGGAATGATGATGTAGAGCCAGATCGTTGCGACCAGCGTGCCGATCGCCACCATGAGCGTGAAGAATTGATGCCGCAGCACCCACTTCAATCCGAAGTCGTAGGCATTGAGCAGCCAGTCGAACATCTTCTCCGTCGCCATATAGAAGCGGCCGTGTTTCTCGTCCTTCTCCGACTTGAGCAACCGGGCGCACATCATCGGCGTGAGCGTCAGCGACACGATCGCTGAAACAGCCACGGAAACACTGAGCGTAATGGCAAATTCCCGGAACAAGCGCCCGACAATGCCGGTCATGAAGAGCAGCGGAATGAAGACCGCAACAAGCGAAACACTGAGCGAGATGACAGTGAAACCGATCTGCTTCGCACCCTTGAGGGCCGCCTCCATCGGCGGCTCTCCCAGCTCGATGAAACGCACGATGTTCTCAATCATCACGATGGCATCGTCGACGACAAAGCCGGTCGCGATGGTCAATGCCATGAGTGACAAGTTATCGAGGCTGAAGCCGACCAGCTTCATCACACCAAAGGTGCCGATGATCGCCAGCGGCAAAGCGACGCTGGGAATGACCGTGGCCCAGAACTTCCGCAGAAAGACGAAGATGACCATCACGACCAGCGCGATGGTGAGCAAAAGCGTGAACTGCACGTCCTTCACCGAGGCACGGATCGTCTCGGTGCGATCCGACAGAATGGAAACTTTGACGGAAGGTGGGAGCGACGTGCTCAACTTGGGCAGCAACGCCTTCACGCGATCCGCGGTCTCGATAATATTCGCTCCCGGTTGCCGCTGCACATCCACAACCACCGCCGGCTTGCCATCGACCGTGCTGGCGAGCCGGACGTTCTCGACGTTGTCCACCACTGCTCCCACATCCTTCAGCCGGACCGGCGCGCCATTCTTATATGCGACGATGATGTTGCCGTATTCGGCGGACGAAAAGATCTGATCGTTCGCCCCGATGGCGTAAGACTGGCGTGAACCGTCGAAGCTGCCTTTCGGCTGGTTGACGTTATTTGCCGCCAGTTGCGACCGGATGTCTTCGAAGCCCAACCCCAGCGACGCAATGGCTGAAGGATTGATCCGCACACGCACGGCGGGCTTCTGATTACCCTCGATGGAAACGAGGCCGACGCCGGTCACCTCACTGAGTTTCTGGGCCAGGACGGTGTCCGCCAGATCGTTTACCTTTTCCAGCGGCAGCGTATCGGAGGTGAGCGAAAGCGTGAGAATCGGCGTATCGGCCGGATTGACTTTCGAGTAAGTCGGCGGATTCGGCATCGCCTTCGGCAACACACCTCCGGTTGCGTTGATAGCGGCCTGAACGTCCTGTGCGGCGGCATCGATATCGCGGTCCAGCGTGAACTGCAGAACGATCGACGTGTTGGCGAATGAACTCACCGAGTTCATGCTCTGCAATCCGCTGATCTGTCCAAAATAGCGCTCCAGCGGTGTCGTCACGGAGGAGACCATCACGTCCGGACTCGCTCCCGGATAGTTTGCCACCACCTGGATCGTCGGGAAGTCGACGGCGGGCAGCGCGGAAATCGGCAACAGGGAATATCCCAACAGACCGACCATGATGACCCCTGCCATCAAAAGTGCGGTGGCAATCGGGCGCTTGATGAACGGCTCGGAAATGCTCACGGCGGATGCCTCTTACGGAGTTGCGGCCGCACCTTCCGACTTTGCCTGCTCCGGCGGCTTTCCGCCTGGTCCCCTTCCAGCACCTGCGTGTCCGCCATGGCCCTGCGGACCGCCTCCTCCATGGGTGGCACCACCTCCCTGTCCGCCACCCAGGTTCAACTTCGCTCCCGGCGTGAGCTTGTACTGGCCGTCCACCACCACCGTTTCACCCGCCTTCAGGCCCTCGTCGATCAAGGCCTCACTCCCGTCAATCTGCGCAACTGTGATGGTGCGCATCTCCGCAACCGGGCCTTTTTCCGGATCCTGGGCAACGAGATACGCGTAAGAATTATCCGGCCCCCGCTGAACAACCGCAGCCGGTACGACGACGCCATTCTTCCGGATGGTAAGGAGCAGCCGCGCATTGACGAATTGTCCCGGCCAAAGCTGCAGCTTCTCATTCGGAAATTCCGCCTTCAGCTTCACCGTGCCCGTGGTGATATCGATCTGGTTGTCGATCACGGTCAGCTTGCCTTCGTCCAGCACCGTCTTGTTGTCCCGTCCGACGGCGATGACCTTCAACTCCGGCGTCTCCTGCTGGGCATCGTGAATGCGCTGAAGAGTCTGTTCAGGCAGGGTGAAGACCAGTGAAATGGGGTGCAGTTGCGTCAGAACGACGATGCCCGTGGAATCTGTCGCGTGCACGAGATTTCCTTCGTCGACCAAACGAATGCCCGTCCGTCCATCGAATGGGGCAACGATCGTACAATAGTCGAGATTCACCTTTGCCGTCTCCACCGCGGCCACGTCGTTTTGCACCGTCGCGGTCAACTGATTCACCAAGGCCTTTTGCGTGTCGTACTGCTGCTGGGAGATGACCTTTTTCCGGATGAGATCCTCATCGCGCGTCATATCGATATTGGCATTGTCCAACTGCGACTGATCGGTCCGCTGCTTCGCCAGCGCCTGATCCAAAGCGGCCTTGTAAGGCGCTGGATCAATCTCGACCAGGACCTCCCCCTTCTTCACATCCTGTCCTTCCGCAAAAGCGACTTTCACGATCTGGCCGTCCACCCGGGCGCGCACCGTCACGGTATTGAGCGCCTGGATTGTCCCAAGGCCATCAAGGTAAATCGGCACATCCTTCTGCTTCACCGTATCCACGACGACAGGCACGGGGAAACCACCAGCGCCGCCCCGCGCTCCGGCAGCCAGTTGCTTCTTGGCAGCCGCGTCCCGCGTTTGCATGATCCGCCAGACCGCCCCGCCGACCAAAATGAGAATGACGAGCCAAATGACAGCGGTTCTAACCGGATGGTGTTTAGGCGGTTCGGGTGGAGGCGTTGACATTTTTCGGGCGGGACGGTCGGGAACCGCAACGCTCTCACGGCGGCGCTCAATGCCAAGTGCGGAATTTTCGGTTCCATTTTCGTGGTGCATAGAGATCACAAGGGGTAAAAAAACAAGAGCGAGTTACAAGTTGCGCAAAATGTAATCTGTAACTACACTCTTTCGCAACCCCTCACTTCGCATTTTGTTTGAATCGCAATGCACGCCGCCTCAACTGCTGACGACACCAAGCGACTGATCCTCGACACCGCCCGGGAGCACCTTCGGCGGTTTGGGGAGCACAAAATGACCATCGTCGACGTCGCAAAGTCTTTGGGAATGTCGCATGCGAACGTTTACCGGTATTTTCGGAACAAAACGGAAATCCTGGATGCCATCGTCGACGAGTGGCTGGCCAAAGTGGAAGAAGTCCTTGCCCCAATCGTTCAGCAGCCGGAATCCGCCGCCAGCCGGATCGAGAATGTCGTGCTGGAGATCTATCGTCGGAGACGGCTGAAGTTGCAGGTGGACGCTGAAGTGTACGAGACGTTTCGGCGCATCGTCGGCTCTCGGCCGGATGCGGTGGCTGAACGGGTTCGGAAGATCGATTCCGTTTTTCAGCAACTGGTCGCCGAAGGCATTGTTGCCGGCGAATTTCCGGAGGTGGACCCGGAAGCGGCCGCGGTCGCCCTCAACGATGCGACCGCCATCTTTTTGCATCCCTTGATGACGGCGGCCTTCATGTCGGAGACGACTGAGACCCGTCTGCGCAACGTTGTTTCACTCGTTCTGGATGGAATCCGCCATTCAAAAAACCCTGCTGGATTTCTGACGAAAAATGAGAGCGCGCGCTAACTATCCGCCCATTTCAAAGCCCCGGTTGGTGAGACGCTTGAAATCATGTGAAGCGATGAGGAGCCAGGCGAAGAGGGCGTAAAAACCACCCAGAGCCCCGACCGCCCAGGGTGCGATGATGCCTCCACTCTCTCTCGTCAGATCGATGATGGTAGGCAGAAGGAGCAGCAAGGCCGAGGACTCCAGCGCCATGAACAGGGCCAAAAGGAAACGCGCGAGCTTCTGGCGAAGCCACACGCCGGCCAAAAGCGCGACCATCCATAGCATGCTGGCGATGAGGAGACCAATCGCGCGAGGCTGAAGCGAATGCGGCAGGTGCGTGTACAATACAACATTCAGTACGGCAGCCGTAAGAACCATGAGGCAAATCAGCACCCGCGCACGACGTATACGTATATGCTGATGGACGTGCCGGTGCCGTCCAGGTTCCGAATCGTCACCAGGCGGCAGGGAATAAAGCAACAAACCACCGAATACAAAATGTTTCATATTGGGGCGGCTCGGCGAGGGATAGATCGCCGTGCATACATTTGCACTTACCATGGTGGGGCGTGGTTTGCCAAGCCCTCCTTGTGTCATCCCTTTATCAACCACCGCGCCCGCCGGATGCGCGGGCGCGATCAGCCTCCGCCGGACTACTCCAGATAAGGCTCAATCAATTGCGTCCAGAGCTTGTACCCTTCCGCATTCATATGAAGCTTGTCGGGGCCAAAAATCTCGGGGCGTGGCATCCCGTCAGCACCGAGCATGTGGAAAAAGACGTCGATATACTTCAGGCCAGGCGTGTCGTGGCAGTATTTCTCGATCAAGGCGTTTGCCGTTTTGACCTTTTCCACCTGGTTCCAGCGCGCCGGATTTCCAGCGATGGAAATGTAATCGATCGGCTCATTGGGCAGCTTGGCGCGGACTTTCTCGACAAACTCCCGGAAATCCGCCGCCACCTGCTCCGGTGATTTCTTCGCGTTGATATCGTTCCCGCCGGCATAGATCAGAATCAGCTTCGGCTGATAAGGCACCACGATCCGGTCCACGAATTGGACGCTGTCGGAAACCTCTGAACCGCCAAAACCGCGATTCAGCACATGATGTTTTGGAAAGTCCTGCACCAATGTTTTCCACAGGCGGATACTCGAACTTCCGATAAAGAGAATCGCGCCTTTTTCCGGGGGATGTTCGGCATCGGATTTTTCAAAGGCAGAAATCTCCTTCTCCCATTTGCCGGCAGCCGGTGCATCGGCAGCGACAAGCGCGCAAGGAAGCCAGGCGCAAAGGGCGAGGAGAAGAGGGGCGAGGAGCTTTTTCATGGAATGGGAAGCAGAGGGAAAACGAACACCTGGCGTTCGGCAAATCCAAACCGGGAAACGCGGTAATCCTTGGAGCAAACTTTCTCAGCGCACGAACTAACAAACCTTAACACAAACACAAACAACACAGCTTGTACCAAATGCGGACGTCCGCTAGCGTGAACCTGCATGACTGAGACCACGGAAATTACCCCCCGCGCCGTGCACGACGTTTACGAAAAAATCACGGCGGAACTCGGCAAGATCATGGTGGGGCAGGAGCAGATCATCCGACTTCTCCTGGTCAGCCTTTTCTCGCGCGGGCACTGCCTGCTGATCGGCGTGCCGGGGCTGGCCAAGACCCTTCTCGTGCGCAGCCTGGCCGAGACCCTTCAGCTTTCCTTCAAGCGGATCCAATTTACGCCGGACCTGATGCCGAGCGATATCATCGGCTCGGAATTATTGCAGGAGCGGGATCGAAAGCTCGAATTTGAATATGTCGCCGGACCGGTCTTTGCCAATCTGCTCCTCGCCGACGAAATCAACCGTACGCCACCCAAGACGCAAAGTGCGCTGCTGGAAGCGATGCAGGAACACAAAGTGACCGTCGCCGGTGAATCCCGCGCGCTACCGGATCCCTTCCTGGTCGTGGCGACACAAAACCCAATCGAACAGGAAGGCACATATCCCCTGCCCGAAGCGCAGCTCGACCGTTTCATGTTCTCCCTGCATCTCGATTATCCGGCGCACTCCGACGAGATCGAGATCGTCCGCCGAACGACCCTCCGGCTTCCGCCCTCACTTACTCCCGTCGTAACATTGCAGGATATCCAGGCGGCCCAACAACTCGTGCTCGCGGCGCCCGTGGCGGATCACATCATCGACTACGCCGTCCGCCTCGCTTCCTCGACGCGTCCCGGAGGAAACGGTACGACGCCGCAGATCACCCGCGACTTTGTCGAGTGGGGCGCCGGTCCACGCGCCTCGCAGTATCTCATCCTCGGCGCGAAAGCCCTCGCGCTGCTCAAGGGAAAACTCGCCCCGGAAATCGAAGACGTGAAGGAAGTGGCCCTTCCGGTATTGCAGCACCGGGTCATCACGAACTATCGCGCCACCGGTGCCAACAAAAAGGCGCGCGACATCGTCACGGAATTGGTCGGCACGGTTCAGGAGAAGAATTACTGACCAGAGCTGAGCGATGCGGAAGATCTTCCCATCCTAATATGCCGATGACTTCCGCCGTTCTCTCAGCCGGTCCAATTTTGCTATGACCACCGGCGGAACTGTTTCCAAAGGCGGCACCGGCAGTCCGACGGTTACTTCGCGTTTCATGCCACGGCAGGCCATTCCCTCCGGGCCTCCTCCCCTGTTGCTGAATCTCGAGGAGCTGGAGCGTTTCGAAAACCTGCTCGTTTTCGCCAAGGCCATCGTCGAGGGATACTATGCGGGAAAGCATAAGTCACCTTATCGTGGTTCGGCGGCGGAATTCGCGGATTACAAAGAGTATGTCGCCGGTGACGACATCGCGCATCTGGACTGGCGCGTATATGGAAGGACGCGCCGCCTTTATGTGCGGCAGTATGAGGAAGAGACGGACATGATCATGTATCTCCTCGTCGATACGAGCGCGTCAATGCGCTACGCGGGAGAAAAGCGGCAGAGTAAATTCACGCTCGCGGCGCGGATCGCCGCCGCTTTGTCCTATCTCATGCTGGCCCAGGGAGACAAAGCGGCGCTCACACTTTTCGCGCAGAAGGTGACGCAACACATTGCCCCCGGCGGCACACGGCGGCACTTACATCGGATCGTCACGGAACTGGAACGCGTGCGCCCGGCCCGCACCACTGGCCTCGCGGGCGCGATTCATGAATGCAACGCCATTTTCAAGAAGCGCGGCCGCATCGTCATCCTCTCGGATTTTCTCGATGACACCGCGCAGCTTTTCGACGCGCTCAGCCAGTTCGTGCATCGGAAATTCGAGATCCTGTTACTGCAAGTATTGGATCCGGATGAACTACACCTGCCCAATCTGAGCGCCGCGCGTTTCGTGGATCTGGAGACCGCCGAACTCGTGCAGGTGGATGCCGACGAAGTGCGGGAGGAATACCGTCACCGCATGCAATGGACCATCGAAGAGTTCGGCCGGGACGCTGCGTTGCGCCAGATCCAGCATCGCGTCGTCGATGCACGGCGGCCTTATCTCGACGCTATCGAAGCTTACCTGGGATTCCGCGGAAAATGAGACCTTCCGTCCTGCGCCCATGAGCTTCCTGAACGAGAATTTGTTCCTGGCCCTGGCCGCCCTGGTCGGGCTTCCCCTGCTCATCCATTTGCTGAATCTCCGGTTTCCGAGGCTCTTCGAATTCTCCACGGTGCGCCATTTGCGGCAGACCATGGCCCAGCGCTCGCGGCTCTATCGCTGGCGCCATCGTATTCTTCTTTTGCTGCGCACACTTTTCCTCATCGCGCTGCTCCTGGCCTTTCTGCGTCCGCTGCTGCCCCGTTTCGGCAAGGACATCGACCGGAAGGCCCGCCGCGACGTGATCATCGTGCTCGATCACTCGCTGAGCATGGAGCACAAAGCCGGCGGCGTCACCGCACGGCAGCGAGCACAGGCGGAAGCGGCAAAGATCCTCGATGCGCTCGGTTCGGAAGATTCCGTAAATGTGATTCTCGCTGGAGCTGTGCCGAAGATGTGTTTCATCGATCTGTCCAGGAACCAGGCCGAAGCGAGACGCTATATCGAAGGGCTGAAGCCTGGCCTGACACGGGGCGATTTCTCGCAGGCAAATGCGGCGGCGGGCCGTCTTCTCTCGCGGGAGAACAGCCGGCCGGAGATTTATTATATTTCGGACTTTCAGCGGAAGAACTGGTCGGATGTCGATTTCACGCCGCTGCCGGTGTCGACCCGGATTTTCTTTGTCGATGTCGGCGCGGCGAACCGCGGCAATCACGCCATCCTCGGCGCTTCCCTGAGCCAGAACCAGATTCTCGCCGGCGATACCGTCACACTCGAAGTGGAGGTCGGTAATTACGAAGAGCAGCCGCTGCACGAGTCGCTCAAGGTACAGGTCGATGGCCGGTCCACTTTCGAAAAGGATATCTCGGTCGCTCCCTGGTCGGCGGCGAAAGTGACACTCCCGGTTCCGGCCGGTGCGCCCGGCCTGCACTTATGCGAAATCAGCCTTCCGCCGGATGATCTTGCGGAAGACGATACCTTTCGCCTGACGATTCCGGTCCTGGAAAAAGAGGGCGTACTAATCGTGTCCGATGCGCCGAATCCGGACAAAGGCGCGGTGCTCTATCTGAAGACCGCATTGAATCCGTACGAGAACCTTGCCGGATCCATCCTGCCCGAGCAAATCCGCGCCTCACAAATCGATTCCGGACAACTCGCCGGTGTGCGCAAGGTATTCATTACGCAGGCGGGCAAATTCGGAGAAGCCGCGAGCAAACCGCTGGCCGATTTCATTTTCCATGGCGGCGGAGTGGTTTACTTCCTCGATGGCGATTCCGATGCGGTCAATCTCACCGCACTGGAGCACGCCATGGGCGCACCCCTGCCCCTCAAACTTGGCCGCAAACGAATCGCGCAGAACGTCTCGACCGGCGCGCAGCAGATCATTCGGGGCGAGTTCACCAAGAGCCGGTTTTTGCGCCTCTTTCGCGGCGCCCAACGGCAGGATCTTGCTTTGCTCGAGTTCTACGACATTACCGACGCCAGCGCCACGGGAGCCGGACAGATCCTGCTGAACTACGCGGACGAAACGCCCGCCATGGCCAGTCTCAATCACGGCTTGGGCACGGTTCTCCTGATGAATTTCTCGGTGAGTGAGTTTTCCTCCAACCTCGCCCGGCAACGCATCTTTCCCGCATGGATGCAGGAGATCGTAAAGAATCTATCCACGGAGGAGCCGGCGCCCTCCTCGACGGTGATCGGCCAGACGGTCAACGATGAAGTGTGGAAACGCGACCTTCAGAAATCTCCGCTCCTGCAACCGGATGGAACCCCGGAGGCGGTCAAAATGGAGCCATTGGGCGAACGCGTCGCGTTCAGTTTCATGCCCGAATCGCTCGGCTTTTACTCGATGCATTCGGATCACTTGCTCCACGCCTATGCGGTGAATGCGAGTCCGGACGAAAGCGACCTCCGCCCCATCGATCGCAGCCTTCTCCCGGATCAGCTTGGGGAAAGAGGGCAGCACGGTTTCTTCGTGGAGGGACGGCAGGACTTTGAAGATGCGGTTAAAGGCCGGCAGATTTTTCACTGGTTCATCTACGCCGGGCTGGCGCTGCTCATGGCGGAACAATCATTTCAACTCTTGCTGCGGAGGCCGGCGCGATGAACATGCCGCTTCCGATTTTGGCCTTTGTTTTCGATCCGATCGTGCCCCTGGGCGCGGTCGTACTCGTCGGCATCCTGCTCGGGATTTTTACGATCGCCGTGTATTGGCGGCTCGGATCTTCGCTGACAGCCACGCAAAAAGTCACGCTGCTCATCCTGCGTCTCGCCGCGCTGGCCGCCGTGTTGCTGCTGCTGCTGCAACCCTCCCGAGTCGAACCTTTGCCGCCGGTGTTTTCGCAGCAGGTCACGATTGTCGGGGTGGATGACTCCCGGAGCATGGGCCAGCGCGATGTCGAGCAAGGCACGCGCTCGGAAGCCGCGAAATCGCTGCTCGGGGAAGCGGGACTGCTTCGCGCCGATGGCACACCGAATAGCGCGAGCCTGCGCCTTTTCAAGTTTGGCGCTGAAGCAACGCCCATAACTGGAACTTCTCTGCTGCGAGTCGATGCCACGACGACGCGGGTCCATGACTCCGTCACCGGCATGCTGTCTTCCCTTAAAGCCGGAGAAGACGCCCGCGCCATTATTCTCCTCACCGATGGGCATGATCTCCAATTGGTGAATCCCGCCAAGACGGGCCTCAATGCGCGGTCCCGGCAGACGCCCATTTACGCGGTTCCGATCGGCCGGCAGGGAAAGGTGAAAGACGTCGCGGCGCGCATCACGAGTTACCAACCTTACTGTTATGTGAAACAAAAGGCGCGAATCTCCGGGGCGCTCCGACTTATCGGATGCGAATTGGAAACGCTCGATGTCGAGTTACTGCGCGGAGACAAGGTGGTCCAGACGCAGCGGATATCCGCGGGCGAAGATCCGGAAATTCCCGTGCACTTCGAAGTGACCGAACCGCAGGTGGGCCAGTATGAATACGAACTGCGCGTGCGTCCGCTCGAAGGCGAAGTCGATACGGAAAACAATCACGCCATCACCTATCTCAATGTCATCGACCAGCAGATCCAGGTGCTCGTACTCGAGGGAGAGCCGTATTGGGACACTTCGTTTCTCCAGCGTTCGCTCATGCGAAACGACAAGATCAACGTCGACATCATCGAGCAATACGCGACCGGTAAGGCACATCGCATCCGGAAGAAGGACGGGGGCAAACTCAAGATCCCGGAAACGCCGGAAGAGTGGCGTCATTACGATGCCGTGATCCTTGGCCGTTCGGTCGACAAAATGCTGAGCCCAGCCGGCGTCCATTCCCTGGAGGCCTATGTGCGCAATGGCGGGGGCACCGTTATTTTCAGCCGCGGACCGGCTTTCGGAGCACAAGCGGCAAACGAATTGGAACCGGTCATCTGGACCGACGGAGTCACCGAACACGTCCGTCTGAAAGTGGCCCGCGAAGGGCAGGCCGTTGCTCCTTTCCGGGCCTTGAATGAGGCCGAAGCCAATGCCGATGCGCTGCCACCGCTCATCGCCGCCCACGGCATTTCGGAGAAGAAACCACTGGCCGCGACCCTGGCCCTGGCACAAGGCACGGACGGAGCGGAAGCCGGTCCTGGATTCATCCACCGCCGTTTCGGAGAGGGTCAGGTCTTGAGCGTGGGAGTGGATGGCCTCTGGCGCTGGGCGTTCAATTCCAAGGTCGAAGGGATCAACACGGTCTTCGATCGGTTTTGGGATCAACTCATTCTGTGGCTCATGGCCGGACGGGATTTCTTGCCGGCACAGCAATTCTCCCTCCGCGCCAGCTCGGCAAACATTCCGCTCGGCGAGAAGATCTATGTCCGGGCGGTTCTCCGGGATGCAAACCAAAGCGTCCGGGAGATTCCGCTGACGATCGAACAAAACGGAGAAGTCGTTACGCGAACCGCGCTCACTGTCTCCGATTCTCGTGCAGTCGACAAGCTGACTGCGGAATACCTCCCCGCCAAAACCGGAAAGTATCAGGCCACGGCACAATTCCCGGACGGAACGAAGCAGACCGCGCGATTCATGGTCTTCGACGAAAACGTGGAGCAGATGGAGGTCGCGACGGATACGAACTATCTCCGGCGATTGTGCGAAAGCAGCGGCGGACGCGTGCTGAAACCGGACGAACTCGGAACGCTTATCGCCGAACTAAAGAATTCCAACGACACAGCGCCGCCGGCCACGCGCCTCTGTTCCCTCTGGGACAAAGCCTGGTGTTTTTGGCTGATTGGTTTAGTCTTTGGCACAGACTGGTTTCTCCGCCGGAGGTGGGGACTATGCTGAATCAGCCCAACAACCCAAACCACACCGCGCCGCCCGCGGCAGCCGGTGTCCCTGTCCCATGACGCTTCTCGAAGCCCCGGAACCACAGGCTGGCGCAACTCCGCGAACAAACTCCGTCGAGCAAACCCTCGCTTCCGCGGGGCGACTCATCCAGCAGGAGCGCGGCATTTCCACCTTTCTGCACCGCTCGCCATGGATCTGCGGTGCCATCCCTCTGCTCTTCGCCGCGGACGTCATCTTTCACTTCTCGAGCGGCGTTCGTCTTTCGCTGTCGGTTGCGTTTTTCGTCGGCTTCATTGCGCTGCTCTGCTGGCACGCCTTTGTTGCCTGGAAACGCCAGATTTCCTTTGAGCACACCGCGCGTGTGCTGGAACGCCGTGACCCGCAGCTTGGCTCCAGGCTCATCAATTTCCTCCAGTTGCGGGAACAGGCGCTCGACCGGGAGCTCTCGCCGCTGACACGCCGCATGGCCGCGCAAGCCGTTGCCGACTACGCGGAGGAGGTCGATACCGTGAATCTCCTCCGGCGCGCCCAGACCGACGCGGTGCGGGAGGAAACAAAGCGGGCTCTATTGAGCATGCTCGGGTTGGCCGTTGTGCTCGGAGCGGCTTACGACATCACGCGTACGGAGACTCCCCGCTTTCTCGATCCCTTCGGCGATCACCCACCTTACTCATTCACGCGTCTTGAGATCGCTGAGCCCGCCGAAGACGGAGCGAAAGTCGTCTATGGCCAGGGGCTGCTCTTTACCGTGCACACGGCTGGACACAAGCCGGGCGACGTCTTTCTGAGCTCCTATCCCGCAGGGCATCCGGAACAGGTCACGACCGCGCCGATGTTTGATAAAGGCGAGCACGGCTTCATCCAGAGGATCGAAAGCATCAAGAGCGATCTCGTGGTCTTCGCGCATACCCGGAATCAGCATGCCGTGAGCCGGCAGCGGCACATCTCGGTCATTCTCACACCCAGGCTCGAGCAGGCCTGGGTGAAGATCACGCCGCCGGCCTATACCGGGCTCTCCGGTGAAGAACGGCCTTTGCAATTCAAGAGTATCAAGGCCCTGGAAGGAAGTGTCATCCAGTTCCGGTTGCACTCGAATCGCCCGCTGCATGATGGACTGGTCGAGATCATAAAGTCGCCCCAGGCTGCCGAGTCTCTAACCCTGACATCTTCCGGCGAAAACGAGGTCAGCGGTTCCTTGACGGCCAAAGACTCGGCACAACTTCGCTTTTCTCTGACCGATCGTGACGGACATCCCTCCGAGGAAAAGTGGGAGCTGGCGTTGAACGTCACTCACGATCTGCCGCCCGAAGTCCAGATTACTCAACCGCCGGCCGACAGCTTTGTCGCGATGGATTTCAAAGTCGATGTCGTGGCGGAAGCATCGGACGATTACGGAGTCAAAACGCTGCGGATCCATCAGGCCCGAAATGATCAATGGGTGGAACCGCACACCACGAACTACACCTCCGTCACCCGCAATGCGCGCGAGGTGATTTCACTCGATTTCAAGCAGATGGATATCACTCCGGGAGATACATTCTCGTTCTTCGCGGAAGCCGTCGATACCGCGCCCGAGCCGCATCTCGCGCGGAGTTCCGTGATCACGCTCACGGTGATCTCCACGGAAGACTATAACTCCTATCTGCGCGACCAGTTGGATATGTCGGATATCGAGGCAAAATACGCCGGCTTATTCAACAAACTCCACGACCTGACCGACGAACAGCGCAAGCTGGGCGAGCAGATCGAGGCCTTGAAACAGCAGATGGCCGGCGCCAGGGATCCGGCTTCGCTGGCGCCGAAACTCGACGAGTTACTCGCAAAACAGAACGAGCTGAATGCAAAGCTCAACAAGCTGGCTGATACGATGGAGACGTTCGTGCGCGACAAGCCGCTGTACGACATCGAGGATGATTTCCGCGAGACACTGCAGCAAAAGGCCGAAGCGATCCGGGATTCCACGGCAAAGAACGATGAGGATTCCAGGAACGTCGCGCAGCAGAGCACGAATCCCGAAGGCAAACGCCAGATGAGCCCGCAAACGCTCTCCTCACTGAAGCAGGCGTCGGACGATCAAGTTGCGCGGCTCTCCGATTCCGAAAAGCAAGCCCGCGAGGAAGTGCAGCAACCGCTCGAAGATCTCAGCGCGCTCCAGGAAATCATGAAGGACATGAACCGGATCGAGGAGCTGTATAAAGCGCAACAGACCCTGGAGAAACAGACCCGGCCATACAATCACTCCGGGCCGCTTTCCCGCGAAGATCAGCTCGCGCTGAAGGATCTGGGCGCTTCGGAAAAAGCGATCGGAGAGGAGTTGGATGCCGTGGAACAAAAGCTTTGGGAAGACGGCAAAGCCGCGGAAGAGAAATTCCCCAAGGCGTCAAAGAGCGCGAAGGACCTCGCCCAGGCAATGGGTGACCTGCGGCTGCAAATGCTCGCAAACCAGGCGACGGACGCCATGGTCTCCGGCCGGGGAGACAACGGCTCACAACTGGCGACGCGGCTCCGGACAGAGATGGAAAAGCTCTACGGGCAAAGCCAGGGCCAGGGCAGCGGAATGAATGAGGAACTGGATCGCTATCTCGGCTTGAGCCGAGGCGGGAACGGCATGAAAGGCGGCAATAGTTTCCAGCAGATGATGCAGTGCCACAAGCCGGGCGGCGGCAAGGGAAAGTCGGGCTTTGGACAAACCGGCCAGGGCGGCAGCGGCGGCTCCTCAGTCATTACGGGGCCCAATGCCAATGTGCTGGGGAACGAGACCGCGGTCTCTCACGATAGCAAGCTTCCGGGTGCAAAAGGCCTCAATCAGGCCAAGGCGCTTGATCAATCCAAAGTCCCCGCCATTGATAAGTCGGACACTCCGCAAGGTGTGCCGGCCATCAACCGCGAATCCGGCTCGATTCAAAACGAATCATCACTGGAGCAATACAGCGATATTGTGAACGAGTATTTCAAAGCCATTACGAAACCCGCGCCGCCCGCGAAAGCTGGTCCTTCAAAATGATGGCCTCCACAGCCGCCCAAGCCAATTGAGCATGAGTTTTTCTGCTCCCCAATCGAAACCGGAACTACGCCGCCTGGCGCGTACCGCCTTATTGGCTTTTCTCTCCTTCTGGTGCACTTCGGATCTTTTCGCTGGGGCCGGAGCGAGCCCCGAACGCAAACAGGAGGAACTGGAAGCAGCCGTTGCGGCGGCGGCAAACGCACCGCAAGCGGATCTGACCCGGTTGCAATGCGCCAATCTCGTCTATGCGGGAAACAAGAGTTCCGTCTGTTTCGCCGATAAATTCCTCAGCGACGTGGCGAGTGATACCAATCTGAATGTCGGCCGCAATTTCATTCCGGTGCGGCTCGAGTCGGACAATCTTTTCGACTTCCCGTTTGCCGTCTGGTCGGGCGAAGGGTCTTTCTCGCTCACGAAAAAGGACCGCGAGAATCTTCGAAAGTATCTCCTCAATGGCGGCTTCATTCTTTCCAGCCCTGGCTGCTCGGATCCCGCCTGGGACTCCGCGGTCCGCAAAGAGCTCAAAGTAATTTTCCCGGAATACTCCCTGAAGAAGATCCCTATGTCGCACCCGATCTTCTCCATCGTCCATAAGATCCCGCGTCTTACCGACAAGCACGGTGGAGAGTCATTCGTCGAGGGCATGGAGATCAACGGACGGCTGGTCATGGTGTACTCCAAAGACGGTTTGAATGACGTCGGAAACGCCCACGGCTGTTGTTGCTGTGGCGGCAATATGATCAACGAGTCGGTCCTCGTGAATGTGAACGTCTTTACCTACGCGCTCCTGTATTAGGCTGGGATGATACGCACATCCATCGCCATCATTCTCGGCCTCATCGCAGCTTTTGCCATCTGGCGGCTGCGCGGTGATCGCGAACGTCCGGCGCAGGATCTCAATATCGCATTTACTTGCGACGTTCACGGGCGACTCGTGCCCTGCGGCTGCTTCAGCGGCCAGATGGGTGGCCTTACCCGGATCGGATCGATCCTCGAAGAGCTATCGCCGGAAGATACACTCAAGCTCGATGATGGCAACGTGATCGAAGGGCCCGCGGATTATCAACGCATCCAATATCGCTATCTTCTTCAGGCCTTCCAGAAAATGGGCTACGACGCGGTAAATCTCGGCTATGATGAAGCTCGCCTGGACGTGGTACAGCTCCGCGAACTAAGCACCCACGCGACCTTGCCGCTTCTCTCCGCGAATCTTCTCGATCGCAACACCGGCGCCCCGATCTTTCCGGCCTACCGGGTCGTCCAGAAACGAGGCTGGCGGATCGCTCTCGTGGGCGTCATGGACGAGCATATACCCGCCGATACATTGGGGGCCGGTCTCTCATTGGAGCCGATGTCCGCGACCCTCAGCCGCATCCTTCCGGAAGTGCGAAAACAGGCGGATGCCGTCATTCTCCTGGCCTTCGCCGACGAGGCAGCCCTGCACCGCCTCGCCCGCGAATTTTACGAACTTCAGGTGATTCTCGGTGGAAATGTCAGCCAGCCGGCGCAGCACTTGGAACGGGAAAACCGTAGCCTCATCCTCTACACGACCAATCAATCACGTGCACTTGGTACGCTGTCCGTAACGATCTCCGCGCCCGGGAAGCTATCCGCAAAATCGAGTGACGTGATGCTGGTCAGCGACAAAATCCCTGAGTCCCCGGAGATCCGCAAACTCGCCGGCCAGTATCGGGATGAAGTGCGGCGCACGAAACTCTCCATCGACGATCCCGCCCACCTTCAGGACGACCTCGTGCCCGGGGTAAAGTCGGCAGCCACGTATGTCGGCTCCCAGTCTTGCGCGGTCTGTCACGCCGGGGCCGCAAGAGTATGGGAAGCAACCGGCCACTCCCATGCCTTCCAGGCACTTCTCGGAGCGGGTGCGGATGCCGATCCAAATTGTATCGGCTGCCATACAGTCGGATTCGGTACGCCCAGCGGATACCGCCGCGAATTTGGGCAAAGCTGGCTGACGGATGTCGGCTGCGAGAATTGCCATGGTCCCGGCAGCGTGCACGTGGCACAGCACCAGGCGGGAAAGGAAGTCACTTCCCATTTCCGAAAGCTCGGCCCCGGAGATTGCCAGAAATGCCATCACGGAGAATTCAGCCGGCCCTTTGAATGGAAAGCCTTCTGGCCCGCCATCTCCCACACGAAGGAGCCGCGTAAATAGCAAAGCGCTGCCCGGCAGTCAGCAAGTGATAGCGGTGCAACGGGTTGCAAGTCATTCAGGTAGTTGACGTCGCACGTTCTCCATCCACCTGTAACATCTTTGTAGCATTCAAGACGAGGACTATGCTAGAGGAATGGATTCACGCCGATTCCCCCTATGCCTCCCCTGCTCCTATCAAGGGAGAAGCTCCTCGAATGGGGCTTCATCCGCCTTCCGGACGTCTGGCGATATTGCAATCAGCGCCACGCTTTCGACTATTTCGAGGCGTGGTATCACCCTGTCTGGAACTTTACGGCAACCTTAGGATTGGAATCCTGTCCCCTCGGCGAAACGGAAAACGAATTCCTGACTCGTTGTCATCAGCACTGGCTCGATGAGTCTGATATCGCTGGAGACGAACCATGGCCAGGACCGATAGCAATGTCGAACCGGTCGCCGGGTGCGATATCTACCTGATCCTGGTATCAGTTTTGGCACCAACCTGTGGCGGCTAACCAAAGCATTGTTATCACGCGACGCTACGAAGGCGTGAAATACGGTTGAGCGGCGCTTGACCGTATGAGTGACTACCCAACCAGTTCACCTAGGATATCTCCTGATTCCTGCGGCAAACGTTCGGCAAACTGAGCTTCACTCACCTGACGCGCTTTTACCGCCGCATCCCGTCCGGATTCCTTTCTCATCAAAGCGAGGCACTCGCGCTTCAGCCGCATGAATTCCGGATCGGTCAAAAGATCCGCCGTCCGCGGCCGCTCGAGATTCACCGGAAACTCGGCACGAACTCGTCCTGGCCGCGGGCTGATCACGACGACGCGATCACTGAGAAAGATCGCCTCGTCGATATCGTGCGTCACGAAAATCACTGTCATGCGAAATTCGGACCACAATTCCAGGAGCATCTCCTGCATCTGGAAGCGGGTCTGCGCGTCAAGAGCGCTGAATGGTTCGTCCATCAAAATGACCCGCGGCCGGTTGACCAGTACTCGCGCCAGGCTGACACGCTGCTGCATGCCTCCGGAGAGTTGTGAGGGGTAGTGGCGCAGAAAGTCGCCGAGCCCTACGGCATCCAGGATTGCCCGAGCCCGGTCCCGCCGCTCGGCCCGGGACACACCCCGCATCTTCAATCCGAACTCCACATTGCTCAGCACCGTCTTCCACGGAAACAAAGTGTGCTGTTGAAACACGACTCCGCGGTCGGCGCCTGGCCCGCGCACCGTTTCTCCGGCGATCCGCAGTGATCCAGACGCAATGGGCATGAATCCCGCCACCGCCCCGATCAGAGTCGATTTGCCACAACCGCTTGGCCCCAGCACGCTGACAAAGCCGCCCGCGCTGACACTCAGGTCGATGCCATCAACCGCGGCGACGGCATGTTTGCCGGAACCGAAACAAATGCGGACTTTCTCCAGGTGAAGCGCCGCGCCATTCAGTGCCGTCACATCCTGCGCTGGTCCGGTTGTGGTCATTCGCGGTGTAGAGAGGTTTGCGTCCATGGTACAAAGATGCGGCCGATCCGCTTCACGAGAAGACTGCTGCCCATCCCGAGAATTCCGATCGCCAGCATTCCGAGGATGATATCCGGGTAGTTCTGCAACGTATAAGATTCCCAGGTAAAATAACCGATGCCGAACTGGCCGGAAATCATCTCGGCGGTCACGAGAGAAAACCAGGACGTGCCCATGCCGATGCTTAGCCCCGTGATGATCGACGGGAGTGAGCCGGGAAGAATGACTTCGCGGAATACTGCCAATGGTCCCGCCCCCAAGGTCATGGAAGCAAAGATCAAGCGCCGATCCAACGATTCCACCCCATGAATCGTACTAAGCAGAATCGGGAAAAATGCGCCGATGAAAGTAATGAAGACCATGCTCTGCTCCGGCGTGGTAAACATCAGGATCGCCACCGGAATCCAGGCAACCGCTGGAATCGGACGTAAGACTTCCAGAGGGGCGATCAAAGCATCTTCCGCCAGACGAAACCGCCCAATCAATAGTCCGATGGGAATGGCAAACGCCGTCGCCAGTCCGAACCCGATAAATATCCTCCGCACACTATTGAAGACATGTCCGGCCAGTTGCGGATTATCTCCCAGGGCCGCAGCCGAGCGGACAACCTCAGCCGGTGTCGGCAGATTTTGAAACTGCACGATAAAATGCCATCCGTGGCTGCAGGCAACCTGCCACAGATAGAGGCATAGAGCCACGGAAAGCCCCCGCAAGGCAAATGACCTGGCCAGCTTCAACCAGGCACGGCGCTTATCGTCGGAAATCACCGGCCCGGCCAACTCTTCCGCGGGCTCGAAATATTCTGCTGCTACTTTCATGGCAGGCGGAGAGTAAGTGGAAACGCAAAGACGCAGCCAAATCCACGCCTCTGCGATCTTTGCGGCCTTTGCGTTTTCATTACCGAACGCTCACTTGCGGAGCTTTGGCCTCGAAAAGATGTTTTACCCCTTCGTACGCAATCACCGATCCACCATTTGCCGCAGCCCATTTGTCCGCCGCGTCTTTGAGCAGGAAGGCGGAGAGCTTTCCGGCGTTCTCCACGTACCAGACTTTGTCGGCGAATAACTTCACGCCGCTCTCGCGATCGTGCACAAAGATCACCCGGAGTTGCTTGCCGTCCGTCTTCAACTCAGCGGCGGCACGGAATGTTGCTTCCGGTGAGCTATATAACCGCACCTTCGACTCTCCCCTCACCCAGATCTGGCCCGCCAGTTTCGGCTCGGTGACCGGCAGTCCATTATCCACGGCATTGCCCGAAAATGGCACCGGGGCATAGTCCTTGAGGCGCGCTTCGTAATCGATGCCGGATTCCTTCGCCGCTTCGCGAATGAAATGATCGTCAATAAATTGATCCGCATTCACATCGACGGCCGTCTTTTTCAGCACCTTGAGCGTCTGTGCGGCATTGCGGAGCGCGCTGACTACCTCCGGCTTGAAGGTGAAGTCGCGGGTTTGAATCCCATATGGACCGTGGAAGGCGTAAAACACCTCGGCTTCGATTCCCGTCCATTTTTCATATTTCTCCGCAAGTTCCTCCGGATTCTCGCGCAACAGTTTGTCGGCTTCGATCGTGGCCCGCAGATAGGCCACGACAACCTCCGGATACTTCGCCGCGTAGTCGGAACGAACCTGGATGCCATGCGTCGTCGTCAGGCCAGTGCTTTCCCCATCGAGTATCTTGCGGGCAAAGCCGCGGAACGGGAATAACTCACCAAACGGTACAAAATCGGCATGCGCATCAATCTGATTCGCTTTCAGCGCCGATCCGCCCACCTCCGGTGTCTGGACGATCACCGTCACGTCGCGGTTTGGATCCCAACCCTGGCTCGCAATGGCGCGGAGAAGGAAGGCATGGGCGGTAGAAGCCGCGGGCACTGAAATACGCTTCCCTTTCAGGTCGCGGATGCTTTGGATCGGAGAATCCTTTGGCACAAGCAAGGCATTGCCCGCACCGTGCAAGCCCGACGACAACGAAGCGATATAGAGCGTCTTGGCCCCGCTCCGGCCAGCCAGGAAACTTGAGTGACCAACCGTCGCCGGAAAGTCGGCCATCTGTACGAGATCCAGCCGATTGGCCAGAACCTCGGTATTAAGCTGCGCGCCGGTTGGCAAGTTCAGCCAGTGAAGGTCGTACTCGGCATCTTTATATTTGCCATCGTGCGGCAGATATTTTTCGAGGAGATGGAGTTCACGCACAACCGGTCCGCCGGCAGCGCAGTTGATCGTCGTATCCTGGGTGCCAATGGCGATGCGAATCTTCTCGCCCGCATGAGCAAGATTGCCAAAAAGAACGAAGCCGAGCGCGGAAAAAATCGTGAAAGTAGAACGAAGCATAGGGAAAAAGGCGTTAGGGACCCGTCAGGCCGAAACCGCGTGGAGCGGGCCCAGCTTTTGCAGTGCGCGGCGCGCTGCTTTCTGCACGCCGGTGTCGGGATCGGCGAGAAGCTCCGCCAGGGCTTCCCGGGAATCCGTCTCACCTGCTTCGCCGAGCACATTCGCCGTGGCAATCCTGACATCCGCAACCGAATGGCTGGTAAAGAGCAGGACCGCTTCCGCCACCGGTGCACGAAGTTGCGCGAGTGAGTTGAGCGCTTCTTTCAAGACCTCCCAATGCGCGTCGCCGAGCAATTGCAGCAAGCCGGCGATGGTTTGATTCGACGGAAAACGGCCGAGCGCCGCCGCCGCTTCCTGCCGGACCTGCCAGTTTTCGTCGTCGAGCGTTTCCAGCAAATCGCCGATCGTCGTTTCAGCCTGGAAAGAACTGATCGCACCGATCGCGATCCTGCGGACGTCCTCACTGGAATCCCGCAACGCCTCACGCAGAACTGGCAGGCTGTCCGGATCGCGTAAGTGAGCCAGCGCGATGACAGCTTCGCGCCGCACCGCCGGATCGGAGTCGTGGACGGCTTTTGTCAGCGCAGGTACAGCCCGCGCATCGCGGTGCTCGCGCAAGGCGAGGATCGAAGCGCCGCGGGCCTCGGGATGGGCATGACTAACGCCTCCCACGAGATACACGACCGCGGATGGCACCTTGAACTCCCGCAGTGCATGCCGAGCCGCGGTGGCCACATCCCGCTCCGGATCGACTGAAAGTTCGACTAATTGAGGAATGACCACCGGATCTCCAATTTCTTCCACCACTTGAACCGCCAGCCTTCTCACCGTCGCATCCCCATCGAGCAAAAGCGGCAGCAGTTCATCCACCGGGACCAGGTCGAGGTTATCTTCCAGTTCGAGAAGCGCCACACGGCGCTCATTTACATCGGCGCTGCGCAACCGCGCCAGCGCAAGGTCGGCATAGGTCTGAATCATAGCTTAGCGAAGGAGAAACGGAATTTTCACGGTGATGGCGTTCGTCGGGCAATCCACCTCGCAGGCGAGGCAATACCAGCAGTCGTCGTATTTCATATGTGACTTACCCTTGGCCGGATCGATGGCCAGGCAGTCAACCGGGCAGGACTCGACACAGACATGGCAGCCGGTGATGCATTTCTCTTCATCGACCACGACTGGTACATCGACGATCCGGGTGCTCTGCCGATTTGGTGCGAGCCGCGCCGCTTCAGCCGCAAGCGCCTCGGTTTCGTATTTCAGCTTTCCGGCAACTTTTACGGTGGACATGACAATACTTTGAAAAGACGTAAGAAAGGTTTCTAACTTGAGCCGGACGGTCAGACCGCCGCCGGCTCCTCAATCCGCAACCGGCGATAAGTCTGCATTTCCTCTTCATCCAGCGGCACCACATAGGGTTCCACCGGCCGTTTAAAGAGCTCGACCTCTCCATCAGCGCGCCGGCGCTGGATGGAATGGGCAAACCAATTGCGATTGTCTGTTTCCGGATAGTCCTGCCGATAGTGATAGAGACCCCAGCGGCTCTCCTTGCGGAACAAGGACGAACGCGCCGCCATCTCGGCGCAATCGCGAATGAATGAACACTCCATCGCCCGCATGAGATCATGCGGATCCCGCGCTCCGAGTTGCTCGAGTTCCTCCTGTGCACGTACGAAATACTCGAGCCCCCGCTCCATTCGATGCGCCGCCTTCGGCGGTTGCAGATAGTCATTCACGTGGCGCCGCAGTTTGTACTCCATGAGGTGCGGCGGAATTCCTTCCGGATTCTCCAGTGGCTGCAGGATCCTCGCGCGCTCCTTCGCGACCTGTCCGTCATCCAGCGCCGGCAAATCGGTAGCCGAGATATACTGCGCCGAGTGACGGGCCGCGATCTTCCCGTAAGTAAAGGCCCCCAGCATATAACCATGGGGTACCGAAGCCATATCTCCCGCGGCGTACAGTCCCGGCACGGATGTCTCGGCACGATGATTCACCCGCACTCCGGAAGCACTGTGCCCGCTGCACAGGCCGATCTCGGAGACCGCCATTTCCACAAGCCTTTCTCCGTAACGCACGCCGCGTCCCTCGTGGAAGCGGCCGCGGCTCGGGCGCTCTGTCGTGTGCAGGATCTGCTCGATCTCCTCCACTGTCTCCGAAGCGAGATGATCCATTTTCAGGTACACCGGGCCATTGGGACCGGTGAGCTCCTTGTAAAACTCGAGCATCATCTGACCACTCCAATAGTCGGAAAGCATGAAGCGGTGACCTTTCGCATTCACCGTGTAACCGCCATACGGTCCACTCACGTACGCACACGCCGGACCGTTGTAGTCTTTGAGCAACGGATTGATTTGAAAACATTCCAGGTTGCTCAATTCCGCCCCGGCGTGAAAAGCCATGGCGAAACCGTCGCCCGCATTGGCCGGGTTCTCATAAGTCCCCATGAGATATCCCGAAGCCGGCAACCCGAGGCGGCCGGCAGCTCCACAGCAGAGGATGACCGCACGGGCCCGAATGACGACCAGTTCCCCTGTGCGCACATTGAAACCCATGACTCCCGCGGCACGGCCTTCATCGAGCAGGACCCGCGTCGCCATGACTCGATTCTCCGTCTTCACGCCCGTGCGCCGGATGACTCGGGTCAGAATCTTTTTGATGTCGTAACCCTCCGGCATCGGCAGCACATAGCTGCCGCGATGGTGAACCTTCTTGAGATCGTAGTCGCCTGCCGCCGTCTTCTGAAACTTCACCCCCCACGATTCCAATTCCTGAATCATGGGATAACTCTCCCGGGCGTAGGCAAGAATCGCCTCCTGATTCACGATGCCGTCATTCGCCATCGTGATCTCCTTCACATACTGCTCCGGCGTGGCGTGCCCGGGTACGACGGCGTTGTTCACCCCATCCATCCCCAGGGCGATGGCGCCGCTTCGTTTCACATTGGCTTTCTCCAGCAACAACACGGTCGCTTCGGGGCGCGCTTCCTTCGCCTTGATGGCGGCGACGGTGCCGGCCGTTCCTCCGCCGACAACGAGGATATCTGTGGAAATAATCGATGGCTGACTCACTTGAACGCAAAGATTCGTTCAACGGCACTTCCAGTGAACTGGTCAGCTCTCCGCCTTTGGTTGATTCGAAAAAGCCGCCGATGGATCGGGAGGCAACCCGGACGCATGTCGCCTCGGGCTGAAGCGACATTCTAAGATAAAGTATATTGTGTCAATAGAGTTTTGCGACCGAATCTGAAATCCGGCGAACTCATGCCTCCTGGAATGGGGAGGTCCCGAGTGTGATCGGAAAAAGCGAGTGCGTCACATTCGCGCGCAACCGTTCCACCAATCTCCGGTTTCACAGTGGCAACAAACTTACCATCTGCTGATAACTCCCTTACCCGCACGCAACATACTCCTCCTCTACCCTTTCTGTAAGTCACTCATTCTGAGACGTCCGCGCTCCGCAAGCAGTCTGGCACAGCCGTTGCTAACGCGCGCGGGTCATGAAATGCATCTCTCTCCGCGCACCTGACTTTTCGAATCCAGACTCGTGGATCGCAGTCATTGTCCAAAGGGACGGCGCAGCGGGAGATCACTCAGCCGGCACGGTTTCCTTTCGCTAAAGGAACGGACCTTTTTCATCGCGCTCTTTTCGCAAGACCCGCTCTCCGTCGCATGAGCCTGTTCTGGAAACGCACACTATTGATCGGTGTAGCCGCCGTCGCAGCCGGGGCTATCACTGCTGGAGGTATCGCCATACGCGCACGCGCCAAGTTTCGCCGTCGTCAACGTGATACCTCCGCCGTCGACTTTACCCGTGACGTGCAGCCCATCCTTTCCGCGAAGTGCCTCGACTGTCATGGAGCGGAGAAACACAAGGGCGGCCTTCGCCTGGACGAACGCGCCGCCGCTCTGACAGCGACGAATTCCGGCGAAGTCGCAATCGTTCCAGGCGATCCGGAAAAAAGCGCGCTGATCAGCCGGATTATTTCGGACGATCCCGAGGAACAAATGCCGCCCAAAGGCGATCGGCTTGTCACACGGCAAATCGAAATCCTGCGGAGCTGGATCGATTCCGGAGCCCACTGGTCTCCGGGTACGGAAACGAGCGCGACGGTCGCGGCGCCAACCGTAACGGAGAAAGATCGCGAGCATTGGGCCTATCACCCTCTTTCCACCACAGTTCCAACAGCCTCCAAATCGGCCTGGGCCACGACCACTGCCGATCAATTCATCGTTGCCGCCCAAGACGCAAAGGGATTGCAGCCAAATCCCATCGCCTCCAGGGGCACCCTGATTCGCCGCCTCTACTTCGACCTCATCGGTCTTCCACCGAGCCCGGAAGAGATCGCAGCCTTTGAAGCAGATGCGTCGCCGGGCGCCTATGAAAAGCTGGTGGATCGACTTCTCGCCGACCCGCGCTATGGCGAGCGTTGGGGGAGGCATTGGCTCGATGCCGCCCGTTACGCCGATAGCGCAGGCTATGAAGAAGATCGTCCCCGCCCGGATGCCTGGCGTTACCGCGATTTTGTCATTCGCGCATTCCATACCGATCTGCCTTACGACCGTTTCATCCAGTGGCAAATCGCCGGCGACCTGTTGGAACCAAATAATCCCGAGGTTTTGGCCGCAACTGGATTCATTACCGCCGCACCTGATGTCCGGCCGGATTTCATCAATTTTCGGAAGAAAGATCGGTGCGATGAATTGGATGACATCGTCGCCACGACAGGCAGCGCCATTCTCGGCCTCACGCTTGGCTGCGCGCGTTGCCATGATCACAAGTTCGATCCGATCTCGATGACGGATTACTATCGGCTTACCGCTTTCTTCACCTCGACGGAGAGAGTCGAGCGACCGCTGGATGCGGAGCAAGGCCGGGCTTACAACAAAGCGGAGGCGGACTACGACAAACGCCTCAAAAAAGCGGACAAGGAGCGCAGGAAGTGGATCACGCACTTGGCCGAACAAACCCGTCTCGTCCGGATCGCAGCTCTCCCTATTGCGGAAAGTGACAAGGCTCTTCTCCGTGCGCCGAAAGACGACAACAACGCTGCGCAGAAACTTTTGCTGAAGAGCTACGAACGGGAAATCGAACTGAAGGGTGAAGCGTTGCGCGCCAGTGTTTCCGAAGCGGATCGGCAGAAACTGGATGCCTTGGAAAACGAGGTGAAAGAGATCGACGTGACGAAACCAGCGGACATTCCCAAGATGCTCATCGTCGAAGAAGGCAAGCCGCAAGCAACCTATCTTCTTTCCCGGGGCGACCCGGATCACCCCGGGGCGGAAGTCTCTCCCGGGATGATCACCGTTCTTTCACCCGCGGGCACGATCTTCCGCAATGGATTGACTCGGGCAGACCTTGCCCGGTGGCTCACCGATTCGGTACACGGCGCGGGAAATCTCACGGCCCGGGTCGCGGTGAATCGTCTTTGGCAACATCATTTCGGACGCGGCCTCGTGGAAACGCCCGGTGACTTTGGCCTCCGTGGAGATCCACCGGCATTGCCAGGCCTGCTCGACTGGCTCGCCTCGGAACTAATCCGCGGCGGCTGGAAGATTTCCCGAGTGCAGAAGCTCATTCTGATGAGCAGCACTTATCGGCAAGACGTGACTTACGATGCGGAGCGCGCCGCGATCGATCCGGCAAATCACCTCTGGTGGCGCCGCGAACCGCTGCGTCTCGAAGCGGAAACTCTGCGCGACTCCATTCTCGCCATCAGCGGAGAGCTTAATCCCAAACACTACGGACCGTCGGTCAAGCCGCACATTGATTCCGAGGCGATCACCGTTACCAATCCCGCAAAACACTACGACGAATGGCCGCACGATGTCGTTGATGGTCCGGAAATGTGGCGAAGGAGTATCTATATCTTCACCAAACGGGCCAATCTCTTCCCTTTCCTGCAGGCCTTCGATGCGCCGAACGCCATCGGCAGCTGCACCCGCCGCAATCCCACAACCGTGGCGCCGCAATCGCTCGCTCTTTTGAATGACACTTTCGTGCGGAGCCAGGCACGTGCTTTTGCCAACCGCCTCAGTGCACGTTCCACGCTTCGGGATCAGCTTCCTTCCGCTTTCCAGCAGGCCTTCGGCCGGGCGCCAACCAGCAGCGAACTATCCGCCTCAGAGAGTTTCGTCGAGACACAGTCCGCTGAATATCGCGCGGCCGGACAGGCTCATCCGGAAACGGCTGCCCTGACCGACTTCTGTCAGGCTCTCTTCGCGGCCAATGAATTCTCTTTTGTCGACTAATCCGGCTCCATGAATCCTTTGCCAGCCACATCACCACCGATCCAGACCCGTCGCCAGTTTCTCCAAAAAGCCGGTAGCGGGTTCGGTACGATCGCCCTCGCGGCGATGCTCGAGCAACTCGGCCTGCTCGGTGCCCGCGCGAACGCCACGCTCGATCCCTCGAATCCATTGCAACCCAAACCACCGCATTTCGCGCCGAAGGCCAAATCGGTCATTTGGTGCTTCATGAATGGCGGACCAAGCGGCATCGATCTTTTCGACCCCAAGCCGGAACTGACCCGTTGCGATGGGCAGAAGCTTTCCGGCAAAGGCTCCATCAGCACCTTCTCCGGCAAAGTGGGGCCACTGATGAAATCGCCCTTCGCCTTTGCCCAATACGGGCAATGCGGCCACCCGGTTTCGGAGTTATACCCGAACATCGCGAAACACGTCGATAAGATCACCTTTATTAAGTCGTGTCACATCGACGCCAACGTTCACGACCAGGCGTTATTTCAATCCAATACCGGTTTCACGCGTTTGGGTTATCCCAGCACGGGCTCGTGGGTCACTTATGGCCTCGGCACCGAGAATCAGAACCTGCCCGGATTCGTCGTCATGCACGACCCGAGAGGCATGCCCATTGGAGGACCGCCTCTCTGGTCCTCCGGATTCCTCCCCAATGCTTGTGAGGGAACGGTTTTTCAGTCCGGCGCCAGCCCCATTTTGAATCTGCGGCGGCCACAGGCAATGACCGCCGAAAACCAGCGGCATCAGTTGGACTTTATCGGGAAACTGAATGCCGCCCATGCGGAACTTCATCCTGCTGAAGCCAGTCTCGCCGGACGCATCGCCAGCTTCGAACTGGCTTACCGCATGCAAACCGCCGCGCCGGAGGCGGTGGATCTCTCGAGTGAGACGGAAAAGACCAAGCGCCTCTATGGACTTGATATGCCGCTGACGTGTGGGTACGGCAGGCAATTGCTGATGGCCCGGCGTCTCGTGGAACGCGGGGTCCGATTCGTTCAGGCCTACAGCGGCGGTTCGCCTTCGGATTGGGATGCGCACTCCGACCTTGCTGAAAACCATCGCAAACGCTGCCTGGAAACAGATCTTCCGATCGCCGGCCTTCTCACCGATCTGGAGCGTCGCGGCCTTCTGGATTCCACATTGGTCATCTGGGGCGGTGAGTTTGGCCGTCTCCCCATCAGTGAGTCAGGCGATGGACGCGACCATAACCCGCACGGCTATCTCGTATGGATGGCGGGAGGCGGAGTGAAAGGCGGTTTCAGCTATGGTGAAACGGATGAGATCGGCTTCCGCGCCGCCGTGGATCCAGTCTCCATTCACGATCTGCACGCGACGATCCTGCATCTGCTGGGGTTGGATCATAAGAAGCTCACTTACTTGCACAATGGCCGCGAGTTTCGGCTGACGGACGTGTCCGGTGAAGTGATCCATCCAATCGTTGCATGAGTTCCGCGCGGAGGGGCGGTCTCACGCGGAGCCGCGGAGTTCACGGAGGGGGAAGGAAGCGGAGAAGGGTGGAGATCTGAAGAGACGGTTGATTGGAAATCCGAGCGATCTTAATTCTAACGCGGAGGCGCGGAAACGCGGAGAGGAGGAACGCAGAGTTTCTCATGAAAGAAAGGCCCTTTCTCCTCTCCGCGTTTCCGCGCCTCCGCGTGAAATCTACCCGACGATCAACCGCACCGCCTCGCCCGCCGCGGCAAATCCAAAGATCCCGGTAACAAACGTCGCGCTGCCAAATCCGCTGGCGCAATCCATTGTGAGATCGCTGCCCGGTTCCGGCGTCGCACAAGCAGTCCCGTTACTCCAGGGATAGATCGGCTTTTCCTTCGAAAAGACACAAGGCACTCCGAAGCTCACACCGCCGGTCGGGAAACCATGTTCCTTTCTCAGCTTGCGCCGCACTTGGAGTAACAATTGATCCTGCCCGCTCTCCGCGAGATCCGCAATCTGCACGGCGGTACCATCGCGTTTTCCACCTGCGCCGCCGACAGCAATCACCGGCAACCCGCGCTTGTGGCATTCCGCGATGAGCAGGCACTTATTCGAGACTTTGTCGATCGCATCGATCACCACATCGTAGCCCGCTTCCAGCAACCGGCTCGCACTTCGTTCGGTGAAAAACTCCACCATGGCCGAGATCCGGCACTCCGGGTTAATCGCCCGAACCCGATCCGCCAACACCTCCACCTTGGCTCGTCCAATCTGGCCATCGAGCGCGGGCAATTGCCGGTTGATATTCGTGACGCAGACATCATCGAGGTCAATCATCGTCACCGCGCCAACGCCGGATCTTGCGAGTGCTTCCACCGTCCACGATCCGACACCTCCTACCCCCACCACGCAAGCGTGCGCGGAACGCAGCCGATCGAGCCCCACCGCACCATACAAGCGACCAATTCCGCCGAAGCGGCTCGCGTAATCCGTGGCAATTCCAGGCAGCATGAATGACCCGCTTGATCAGCCGACTTTCCCCGGCGATGTGATGAAGGCCTCCAGCGTCTCACGCGTAATCGTGTACCGCGCTCCGCAGCGCGGGCAACTCATGCGAATGAGTGATTCTTCGCCGAAAAGTCCTTCCGGATCCGATCGCATAATCGGCGCAAGAACCGCCAGCATCCGGCTCTGCGTGCAACCGCATTCCCAGCGATAGTAGCGCTGCTCGAGAAGGCTCAGCGTCTCTTTCTGATCCAGCGCCTGGACTGCCGAATCGTCCAAGGCGTCGAACCACGCGAGGTCGCATCCGGGCTGCGCCGAGATCATGACGAAATCTTCGGGTCCATATTGGAAATAGCGAGCGGGCCGCTGCTCGCTCTGCACGTAGTAGCGCTCCACCGCGCGAAAGGCCCGATTTCCCTCGAACTCCACCGCGCTGCGGCGGGGCTGTTCCTGGCCACGGACGACGTCAGCGAGGAAAAGATTGTGCCCGGTATCTTTGACCTCATCGGTGAAAAGCTGACCGACGACCGTTCCCAACTGGTTGTTGCCGGTCACGAAGATATTCAAAAGCGGCTCCTGGAAATGGATGGTCCACGCAGACGTCTCATTCCGCGGGCGCGACGCCTGGTGCAGAGTGAGTGCCGCCAATGCCTCCTTGAGCATCCCATCGTGGAAAGGCGCGTGCTGATAGCCATGCTGACCCTGATGCAGATAGTAGTCGACGTACAGTTCCCCAAAATCAGCCCGAGCCACTAGGGCATTACGATCCCGAACGAAGTAGGTTCGTACTTCGAGACCTTGCGGTGGTTCCTGCTCGTCTGGCGTCATGAGAAACAAATTACCGCCATTTGCATGACGTAGGAAAAAAAAATTCGCCGTTTTGTGCGGAAACTATGACGGAGACGGCCAGCCTGTATCCGTCTGGAACCCGTCGAGGGGAAGTCACGCAGAATATCCACTCATTCCGGAAAACACCCAACACCCAACGCTAAACACCCAACATTCAACGGTATCGAGTTCGGCGCCTTCTCGTAAACACTTGCAGATTGTGGAAACCCCTGGGCGTGGAATTACGCGACTGCGAAACATTGAATGTTGGGAGTTTAGCGTTGGGAGTTGGGTGTTTTCGGGCTCCAATCACTGGGTATCGCCGAAAGGAACAAGTCCCACAGCAACGGGGACGCCGCTTCCACTATGGAATCACGGCAGCAGCAGGATCGTCAGCCACTTCGGACCGTGCGCGCCGAGCACGAGGATGCGCTCGATATCACCGGTCCGGCTTGGGCCGGTAATGAACGAGACAAAACTCGGATAACCGTGAGGATACCTCCGCGCCAGCAATTCGTACGCGGCGGTCAGATCCGGCTCGAGTTGGGAACGGCTGGCTACCGCCAGGTGATGGGGCGGAAACACGCTGAGCGCCCGTCCGCCGGAACTGCGGGCCGTCACGCAAACCGAACCGGTCTGCGCAACCAAACACTCACACTCCGTCAGGCCTGCATCGCAGGTCTCGAGGGCAAATTTATCGTATCCGCCATCAGTGCGGAAGAGTTCGAGCGAAGACGGCAAGTGGGGTACGATGGCATCGGTTAACGCCCCAGCGTGCAGCCCGAGCTTTTTCCAATTGCCCGCTTCCGCGAGCGCGGTAATACGCGCCCCAGCCGCAGCGGCATCCGCACATTCGCATAACTCGGTGCGCAACGCAGAGCTTTGCCGGGCAAATAACTCCAGGCGCTCCTTCAACTCATGGCCAACCGGCGGCAGCCATTCGCGAAACGGCGCGGTGACCTGCACTCCCGCAAAGGGCTGTGCGGCATGTGATTGGCCACCATTCCCGTGCCCTGCTCCATGGTGTGAAAGGCGCGCCGGAACCTGCAACGCTTCCTCAATCCTGCCGAGGATTTTCTCGCGATCGCCGTTCATCGTTTGGCTCCTTTCCGCTGCTGCCAGAGATCATGGAACGAAGTGGGCGCAGCCTCCGGAAATTCCCGGGTTTGCGTCCAGGCCTGAAGGGGATCGAGCGGCGTGCCTTGAATCACGGGATGCAATTTTTGAGCGAGGGGCGCCAGGCGGACGCCCAAGCGATAGAGCCAAGGCCTCCTCATGGCAAAAGCGAAGCCGCGCCAAACCCATTTCTCCCACCAGAGCGGCTTCTCGGCGACGGCATTGCGGCGGTTGTGCAGCAGGTGGTGATGAATATCGATCTTCACCGGGCACGCCTCGGTGCAGGCGCCGCAGAGGGAAGAGGCTCCGGAAAGATGCTTCCAGTTTTGCAGGCCGCGAAGATGCGGTGTGATGACCGAACCAATGGGGCCCTGATACGTCGTCCCGTAAGCGTGGCCGCCAATGTTCTTGAAGATCGGGCACACGTTCAGACAAGCGCCGCATCGGATGCAATGCAGCGCGTCCCGCTGTTCCGCATCGGCCAGCAATCGCGTGCGATGATTGTCGAGCAGCACCACGTGGAATTCCTCCGGACCATCCGACTCCCCTTCCTGGCGCGGCCCTGAGTACATCGAGTTGTAGCAGGTGAGCCATTGGCCGGCGCCCGCCGTTCCAAGCAGTGGCAGGAAGAGCGCCAGATCGGCCAGGTGCGGCACCACCTTCTCGATGCCGATCAGCGCCACGTGAATACGAGGCATCGCCGTGGTCAACCGGGCGTTGCCTTCGTTTTCCGTGATCGAAATCATTCCCGTCTCGGCGACGATGAAATTGCCGCCGGAGATTCCCATATCCGCCTCGATATACTGTCGGCGAAGGAATCGCCGCGCGATCATGGTCAATTCCTCCGGGCTATCCGTTTTCGCCGAACCCAGTTCCTTTTCGAAAAGTGCGCTGATTTCATCCCGCCGCAGGTGCATGCAAGGAAAGACAAAGTGATAAGGCGGCTCGCGCTTGAGCTGCTGGATGAACTCGCCCAGATCGCTCTCGACCACCTTATATCCAGACTCTTCCAGCGCATCGTTCAGATGAATCTCCTCGCTGGTCATCGCTTTCGATTTCACGATGGAGCGCACCCCTCGATCGGCAGCTAGTTTCAGAATGTAGTCACGGGCCTGCTGACCATTACTCGCCCAGAAAACCTTGCCGCCGCGGGAAGTAAACTTTTCCTCGAACTGGCGGAGATACTGTCCCAAGTGGTTGACTGCCTCAAACTTCGTCCGCGCCGCGGCTTCACGTGCCGCCTGCCAATCCGCAAAAGAAGCCTTGGTCTCATCCCGCTTTACTTCATAGCCACGCAGGGCCTTGCGTACGAAGGCCCGCCGGGCGGAATCCGCCGTCGTGCGATCGACGTCATTCCAAAACTGATCCATGATGCCGTCGCTAACTGCTGCCGCGGCGACGGGTTCGGCGATAGTTTCTGTTACGCTCATACGCTGGCAAGAACGTTGGCCAAGTGCAGGCTCTTGACTACCCGCGGGCTGTTGCGGTCGAGCCAGCCTTGGATCTGCATAAGGCAACTGGAGTCGTTGCTCACGACATAATCCGCGGTCGTGCCGAGGATCGACTGGCATTTCACCTCGGCCATGGCGGTCGAGATTTGCGGGAACTTCACCGCGAAGGTTCCGCCAAAGCCGCAACAACTTTCCTGGTCACCCATTTCCACGAGTTCCAAACCTTTGACCGCCCGGAGCAACTCACGCGGCGCCTGTTTCGTCCCAAGTTCCCGAAGCCCGTGACAGCCGTCGTGAAAGGTCACCCGCCCTTCAAAACGGGCTCCCACGTCGCGAACTCCGAGTTTGTTGACCAGAAAATCGGAGAATTCATACGTCTTCGCGGAAAGATCTTTCGCCGCCTGCTCCTTCGGTGTTCTGGCGAAAAGCTCCGGGTAAAAGACTTTGAACATCGCCCCGCAAGATCCAGACGCCGAAACCACCACCTCCGAGTCGCGAAATACCTCGAGCTGGCGACCGGCCACTTCACGGGCTTCCGGCCAATAGCCCGAGTTGAAGGGCGGCTGGCCACAGCAGGTCTGGCCTTCCGGATAGTCGATTTCGTGACCGAGCCGTTCGAGTACCTGCACCATGGCCATGCCGACGCCCGGATAGAGCGAATCGATGAAGCACGGGATAAAGAGGGAAACGCGCATGGAAAAAATGGAACGTCAAGGCTGGGCAGGAAATCCCGTTAAGGCGAGGGGAAATCGGCAAGAATCCGTCTCCCTGCAATTTCCTGCATCAAATCCATTTGCGGCGGCTGCCGAATTCTGCACTCTGCACGGGCACATGGGAGATCCTTCACCGATTCTTGAACTGCCGCCGGGCGAATTTTCCGCCTACATTTTTGACTGCGACGGCACACTCGCCGACACCATGCCCACGCACTACCAGGCATGGACCACCGCCCTCGGCGAACACGGGGAGAAGTTTCCCGAAGCGCTCTTCTATGAACTGGGTGGCGTACCAACGGCCCGGATCGTCGAGATTCTGAATGAACGCTATGGCCTGTCGCTGGATGTCGCCTCGACCGTCCACCAGAAAGAAGCGATCTTTCTGGACCTGAGCCCCCGCATCGCCGCCATCGAGCCAGTCGTGGCGCTCGCCCGTGAATTCTCACGCAACAACAAGCCGATGGCCGTCGCCTCGGGTGGACATCGCCGCATCGTTCTCAATACCCTGCGCGCGCTGGGCATCGCCGATCTTTTCAAGGCGGTCGTCACCGCGGAGGACTATCAGCGCGGCAAACCGGCTCCAGACCCGTTTCTCGAAGCCGCTCTGCGCCTGGGGGTTCCCCCTCGTGAGTGCCTGGTTTTCGAAGACACTGCCACCGGCATCGCCGCGGCCCAGGCTGCCGGAATGCAATACGTGCTGGTCCCTCCACCCGAGCGCGAGATCCGGAACTACGGCATTTAGCGGGCGGACAGCCGCCGCGCGTAGCCTCGTTGAAAGTTGAACGTCGAGCGTTGAACGTTTCTTACTTCCCTTGCGCATGCCACCGTCTCGTCTCCTTCAGGCGCTAAAGCAGTATTTCGGGTACGATTCATTCCGCCCGCTGCAGGAGGAGATTGTGCGTGATGCGCTCGAAGGGCGCGACGTCTTTGCCCTGCTGCCGACGGGCGGCGGAAAATCCCTCTGTTTTCAGCTCCCCGCGCTGCTTCAGGAGGGGCTCACCGTGGTCATTTCTCCGCTGATTGCGCTGATGAAGGATCAGGTCGACGCGCTCGCCGCCAGCGGCATCGCGGCGACTTACCTCAATTCCACGCTCGATGGCACGGAAGCCCGGACACGGTTGCGCGGATTGCACCGGGGTGAGTACCGGCTGCTCTATGTCGCTCCCGAGCGGCTGATGCTCCCCAACTTTCTTGAGAATATCAAAAGCTGGAATGTGGCGCGCGTCGCGATCGACGAAGCGCACTGTATCTCGGAATGGGGCCACGATTTCCGTCCGGAATACCGCCAGCTCGAAACGTTGCGGGACCATCTTCCCGACGTGCCGATCATGGCGCTCACCGCGACGGCGACGGAACGCGTGCGCCACGATATCGTCACGCATCTCAAGCTTCGCGATCCGCAGTGCTATGTCGCGAGTTTCAATCGGCCGAACCTCTTCTATCGCGTGCTGGCGAAAGACAGCGCTTTCCAGCAGACGCTGGAATTCATCCGCCCACGAAAAGGCGAAAGCGGCATCATCTACTGCCAGAGCCGAAAATCCGTGGAATCCGTCGCCGAACGGCTCAAGGATTCCGGCATCTCCGCCCTTCCCTACCACGCCGGGCTGGATGGAGAGATCCGCTCGCGCAACCAGGAGTTGTTCATTCGCGACAAGGTCTCCGTGGTTTGTGCGACCATTGCCTTCGGCATGGGCATCAACAAACCCAACGTGCGGTTTGTGATCCATTACGATCTGCCGAAAAATATCGAGGGCTACTACCAGGAGACCGGTCGAGCCGGGCGCGACGGTCTTCCGAGCGAATGTCTTCTTCTCTTTTCGCCGGGCGATGCCGCGAAACAGCAGGCTTTCATCGACGAGAAACCCAATCCGGAAGAGCAGCAAATCGCGCGGACCCAATTGCAGCAAATGGTCCACTACGGCGAAAGCCCCGCCTGCCGCCGGGCCACGCTCCTCGGCTACTTCGGAGAAGAGTTCGCGGAAGCAAATTGTGGGGCCTGCGATAACTGCCTGTTTCCGCGTGAAACCTTCGACGGCACACTCGCCGCGCAGAAGTTTCTCTCCTGCATCTTCCGGCTCCGGCAGGCCTCTTCATTCGGCGTAGGATTGAACCATATCATCGACATCCTGCACGGCGCGAATAACGAAAAAATCCAGCGCTGGAATCATCAGAACCTCTCGACGTTCGGAATCGGCAAGGAACACACGCGCACCGACTGGCAGCATATCGGGCGCGAATTGATGCGGCTCGGGCTTTGCCGACAAACCGCGGAAAAGTTCAGCGTTCTGGAGCTGACGGCGGAAGGAATCCAGAGCCTCAAAAATCGCGTACCCATCACCCTGTTCAAGCCGTTCAAGCAGGAAGGCGCCAAACAACCCGGCCGCGGCGCGATTGCTTGCGACGAGGGACTCTTTGAAAAACTGCGCACGCTTCGGAAGCAACTGGCGGACGAACGCGATGTACCGGCTTACGTCATCTTTTCCGACGTCACGCTTCGGCTCATGGCGCGCAGTTATCCCACGACCGAAGCGGAGTTCTCTCGCATCAGTGGTGTCGGCGAGAAAAAGCTGCACGAATTCGGCGCACCATTCATGCAGGTCATCCGGGATTGGGTGGGCAAAAATCCGCGCCAGATGTTTGCCGATTCCGCAACGCCGATGGGCACGTATGTCGAGCCGAAGCGGGCGGCGCCCGCTCCTGCACGCGAAAGCTTCGAGCTTTTCAAAGCCGGCCATTCGTTCGACGCCATCGCCCGCAAGCGCGGGGTGTTGCAAAGCACCGTGGTGCAGCATATCACGCGCATAATCGAACAAGGCGAAGCGATCGATCTCGACCGCTTCATAACCAAGCAGGACCAGGCGAAAATGGCCGCAGCCTTTGCGAAGCATGGCTTCGAAAGGCTTGGTCCCGTTAAGGACGAGTTGGGTGGGACCATTACTTACGAACAGCTTCAGCTTTACCGGGCCACGGCGCTTTCCACGAAAACCTCGCGTCGAAACTAAGACCTCACACGGAATCCGACCCCGTTAGGACCGCAACCAAATTTAAGTCCGACACCAGCGGGACGCCGCCCCCACTATTGCTCAGCGCAAAAAGCGCGCGAGATTCTCTTCCTCCCAGGCTTTTGCACGACGGAACCAACGGAACTTCCGCTCCCGGCGATTGAACTGCTCGTGATGCACCAGGCGGCGGCCATTCTCATCGAATTGGTCCGGCACAACGGCATGCAGCATTTCGTGGTACACGACGTACTCCAAAAACCAGGTCGGAACAAAAGACCGGTCCAGCAAAGGATGGATCCGGATGATCCGGTCATCTTCCTGGATCGTACCGAAAACGATGTAATCCTTGGGCCGCTGCCTCCGTTTCCGCCCCCAGACGATGGAATATCCCCTCAACCGGCTCCCAAAATACTGGGCGTTCATTTTGTCGAACACCGCTCGCAAATTAAAAAAACGGCCCTGCTCAGGGAACGAGAATTGCCGCTGCATGGGCAGGGTGGGGCTGGCAATTTTGCGCTTGCGGGCGGCCATATACTTCTGTTTTCGGGGTTTTTGGCTGCGTGGACCGTAGTTGATCGCAGCTCCCCCTCTCAAGGCATTAAAGGCCGCCCTGCGAAGATTTCTCCTGCGAGCCCAGAAGTTGCTCGATCTTACGCAAACGGGCAACCAGCCGTTCCAGCCGGTGGATCTGGCTGACCTGTTCCCGCCATTCTTTCGCAGGAACCGCCGGAGACCCCATGTAAGTACCTTTGGCAGCGAGACTTTTGCTGACACCACTCTGGGCTCCAACGATGGCCTGGTCACCAATTTCGATATGCCCGACGACCCCCACCTGGCCAGCCAGAGTGACATAATTTCCCAACTTTGTACTGCCGGACACTCCAACCTGCGCAACGAGGATGCAATGTTTCCCGATAACGACGTTGTGTGCGACCTGCACCAAGTTGTCGATCTTGACCCCTTCCTGTATCCACGTCCGCCCAAAACGGGCCCGGTCGATGGTGCAATTCGCTCCGATTTCGACCTCATTGTCGACCTGCACGATTCCAATCTGCGGAATCTTCACGTGGCGTCCCTGGACAAACTCGAAGCCAAATCCGTCGCTGCCCAAAACTGCGCCGCTGTGAATGATCACCCTCTGCCCCACGACGCAGCGTGCTCCGATGGTCACCCGCGCATGGAAGTGGCAATCATCACCGACAACCGCTCCATGCCCCACGTAGCCATGCGCGCCAACGACCGTGCGGTCTCCGATCTTTGCGCCATCTTCAATCACCACGTAGGGCTGGATTGATACCTCCGAACCTAAAACGACATCCCGGCCAATGACGGCGGTCGGATGCACGCCGGGTGAAAACCGAACGGGGGCAGGCTTGAATCGCTCAATCAGCTGGGCAAACGCCAGCGAGGGATTTGCCACCCGGATGGCCACCGAAGGGATGGCTTCCGAAAAATCCATTGGAACAAGCGCCGCCGTTGCCTGCGATTTCTTGAGAGCCGCCAGGTACTTGGCATTGCCAAAAAAGGTCACGTCCCCTTCCCCGGCCTCGCTGATGGCAGCGACGCCGTGGATCACTTTTTCTCCATCCGCGTGGGAAGCAAATTGGCCGCCCACCAAGGCGGCCAATTCCTGAACATTCAAATGCACGAGATGTTCGCGCGAAGAGCGTTACTTATTTTTCGGCTTCGTCGCGGGTGTAGAAGCAGGCTTCGGCGTCGCCTCGGAACTACTGGCCGCCTCTTCCTTGCCCTTGTTCTTATTCAAGGCAGAAACCACGTCCTGCGTGAAATCATACGAATCCTTGGCATAGAGCAGGATTGGCACGCCGTTCAGGCTCGGGCCAGAGCGATCGAAGACGATATCGTATTGGTCAGCCTTCACGCGATCAGAGACGACCTTCTGAATCTCGTCCACGATTCCGCTGCGCATGCGCATCGTCTGCTCTTCGAGCTGCTTCTGACGATTCTGCTGGAACTCCTGGATCTCGCGTTCCATTCCCTTGATGTCGGCGATTTTATCGTCGCGTTGCTTGGTCTTGGAATCCTTGGACTCCTTGCTCAGCGCCGGACTCTGAATCTCATCGTTGAGCTTCTTTATGTCCTCGGTCGCCTTCTTGTAGGTGTCCATCCGGTCTTCCAATTCCTTCTTCGCGGCAGTGCGGGCATCGTTGATCCGCTGCTCGGCATCCTTGGTCTTATAGTAGTTCTCGAAGACCTTCTTCATGTCCACGGTGCCAATTTTCAGTTGTTGTGCGGAGGCATTGTACACGCCGCTGAAGCCGAGCGCAGCAACGAGGAGGATAATGGTTTTCTTCATGGTATGATGGTCTGATGCGATGGGAAAAATCGGACTGTGTGAGACTCACCCGAGGCGAGTTCGTTCAAAATTGATAGCCGATGTTGAAGTTGAACTTTCCACTGGATCCAGTGAACTGATCGTGTTCGAGGGGAATGCCGTAATCGATCCGGACAGGACCGATGGGAAGATCAAGACGGAAGCCGATACCAATGTCCTGGCTCAGTCCGCCGGAGCCGTTGGGCGTCTTGCTCGGAGAGAAGGAGTAGGAACCCGAATTCACGAAACCGACATCGTAGAAGACGGCGCCGCGGACTTTCTCAATGATCGGATACGTATACTCAATCGTGGCACGAGCCAGGGTGTTACCGCCAATCGGTTCTCCCTTGTCATCCTTCGGACCGGCAAAGCGGAACTTGTAACCGCGCAGATTGTTTGCGCCACCGAGATAGAGACGGTCCCAAATCGGCACCTGATCCCCGCTCCCCCATGTCGTGACCGAACCCACTTCGCCATTCACCGTCAGGATCGTATCCCACGGCAGGAGAATGTATTTCGAGGCTTCAAGACTCCATCCGTAGATCTGCGTATCGCCGCCAAGGAATCCACCATCGATATACGCCGAGAAGTCGACCTTCATGCCCTTGCGAGTCAGGAAAACGGAATCACGGGAATCATAGGTGATGCCAGTGTTAATCTGGCTCTCGAGACGGCTCGGCGCCTGGGCTCGGATATAATCGGAAACATCGTCGGACAAGTTTGTCAAACCAACGTCCTCCAGCTTGTACCCAAGGCGCACCGCCGTGAAATCATTGAGCGCCTTGCGAGCATTCAGATCAAAGCCGTAACGGCGTTCGTCATAGAAATCCGAAACGAAGTTCGCCTCATGGTAGAACACCTCGCCACCGACCGAGAGCTTCTGATCGAGGAAGTACGGCTCGGTGAGCGAAAGAACCGCGTCTTTACGCTCGATACCGTACTGCACGCGAATCCGGAATTTCTGGCCACCACCAGTGAAGTTCGGCCAACGGAACAGATCGAAATTGGACTGCGTGATTTCCGCAAAACCGAGCAAGCTGTCGATGGAGGAGAACCCCGCACCGAAGTTGAAGGAACCAGTACGCTTCTCTTCAACAATGACGTTGAGATCCTTGCGGCCTGGGATCAACGTATCCACCGGATATGTATCTACGCGAGAAAAGTAATTAAGGTTCTGCAGGCGCTGCTTGCTCGCATCGACACGGACTGTATTGAAGATTTCGCCGGGCGTGAGCGCGATTTCGCGGCGAATGACCTTATCTTTCGTACGGGTATTACCCGAAATATTGATGTGCTCCACATAGCTCTGCGCACCTTCATCAATGTTATACGTTAGATTCATCACGTGAACGCCGCCGGGCCCTGTATTCGCTCCCGCCTGGAAATCAACGTAACCCCGCGCTCCGTAGACATCCTGCACAGACTTGATATCTGCCTTAACCGCTGCCGGTGAATAGACAGCCCCCGGTTTCAGCTTCGTCGCCTTCGCCAATTCGTCGGTGGAGAAAACCTTGTTTCCGATAAAGGTAATGGCGCCCGTATGATAAATGGGACCTTCCACCACCTGGAAGATCACATCTACCTTGCCACCGGCACGATCGATGCGCGGCGCTGGTACTTGGACGTCGATATAGCCGTGATTCTGATAGTAGTCGCGCAGGGCAGCCACATCCTGATCGAGTTGATCGGAATCCACACGACCCGCCTTGGTCAGGAAGTTGAAAACGGTCTTCTTCGCAGTTTTAACGACCTTCTTGAGGTCCTTGGAGGGGATGGATGCATTGCCCTCAAATCGCACCGAACGAATGGTCATCTTGCCACCTTCAACGACATCGAACACCACGTGGGCCTTGCCCTCCTTTTCCTCGACATTGGTGGTGAGATGAACGTCAACGTCCGTGTATCCGTGGCTGCGATAGTAATCGAGAAGCTTCTGACGATCGGCCTCCAGCGTGGCTTCATTCAATGTATCCCCCGGTTTTGTGCTAACCTCTTTCCGCAGGCGGCTGGCTTTGATTTTGTCCGCCCCATTAATCACGACGTCCTTCACCTGGGCCTTTGTCGCGACTACGACGATCACCTTCACGCCGTCACTTACCGGCTCGCCGAAAATACGCACGTTGGAAATATTTCCGGTTCCATAGAGCGATCGAATATCATCTTCGACGATCTGCTCTGAATAGGACTTCCCAACCTGTGTGCGCATGCTCGCGAGGATCTTCTCCTTGCTAACCGTCACAGGCCCCGCGTACTGCACTTCGATCGAGCGAACGATCGGCCCCTGGCCAGGCGCGGGCGCCTGCGAGAAGCTGGAGTGCGGCGCGAAAAAGATTGCCAGCAAAAAAGTCAGAGCTGGCAGGAGCGTGCGAAAGTTCATGTGCGGATTTTGGGCGTTGGGTAGCAAAGTGACGGGGCAAAAATGTCCCTCGAAAAGCCGCCGTATAAGAGGGAGTCGCGTTTCAGCCGTCAAGCCGTGTTTTCTTGCCGTCCGAAATCATTTTGTTCGTTCAAAACATCGACCTCGTCGCCACCGCGTAAAACTCACACGAGGAAAACAGCAAACACCCTCAAAAATGTTTACAGGAGAAAAACTGGGCGCCGCTCAGGAAACGGTTCTCTCGTGCCGCCGCACTAGGCACATTCACAAACAATCCGGAACCCCACGTCATTGGCGGCATAATCCGGCAAATTGAAGGCGCGAAAACTTCCACGCAAACTTGACGCACGCGACCGCCAGCTTCCGCCACGATAGACCCGCTTTTGCCCTGCGGTCGGCCCTCTTGGATTCGTTCGCGCTGAGCCCCGGTACATATCGAAAAAATCGAGGCACCACTCGAAAACGTTGCCCGACAGATCCTCAATACCGAATGGACTGGCTCCTTTTGGATAGCTTCCCACGGGCGCGGTCTCTGCATATCCACAGTCGATATAGCGATCACTCCAGGCAAATGACGTCCGGCGGTCCGCAAACTTGGCGTATTCTCCTGAATCCAGCCGTTCCCCCCACGGGTAGGTTCTATTGTCGGATCCACGCGCCGCATATTCCCACTCTGCTTCGGTAGGCAGGCGGTACTTCCGGCTATCGCGAGCGCTGAGCCATTGACAGAAATTCGCCGCATCCTTGCTGCTCACATAAACGACCGGATGATTTTCATTCGCCCAGGGAGCACGCTTCGACCGGTGCGAGGGATCGAACTTCTCATACTGCCCATTTGTAATGGGAAAGCGCGACATGTAGAAGCAACTCACCGTTGTGCGCACCACTGGCTGCTCATGAGGAGCCGCTTCCTTGGCATTGCTCCCCATCATAAACATCCCGGACGGCACCAGCATCATCTCTCCACCCGCGAAATTCGTGAAATTGGGGTACCGCGCCCGCTCATGAATCCGGGCCACCGGCGAAATGTTAATGACCGGGGCAGCGGCGGAAACAGCCGGCTCCTTCTTTGCCGGCGCCGCAACCGGGGCAGGACGCGGCGGAGTCTGCGGCTGAACGCTGCGTTGCGCCACCGGAGGTTTTGCCACCGTCGCAGGAGCTGCCCCTCCTCGCGTCGATGGAGGTGTTGGCTGCATCGGCATCGACGCCATTTCCTCCAGATATTCATCGATCAAATCCTCCGCCTGCCCGCCCGTAAGGCCAAGACTTTCGCCCATGTTGCAAAGCGCGTCGCGCTGATCATCCGTCATCTCCTCGCCGTCCAGGCAAAGCCTTGAAAGCTTCAGCACCCGCCGAAACTCATCAAAAGGGTTGGCTGGCGCGGCAGCTTCGCCAAGCGGAGCCGGCGCCGGTTGCACAACCGGTGGAGGAGGTGGCGGTTGCGGCAGCGGCTCGACCCGCTTCGCACCCGTTCGTTCCAGTTCCACCTCGAGAAGGCGAGTCATCTCGTCCTTCAGCAGACCCAGCTTTGCGCCTGCTTCGTAAAGACGATCTTCCGCATCCTCTGTCAGACCAGCTCCACCTAAGGCAAACTCAACGACCTTCTTGAATTCGACGACGGCGCCTTCCACGAGCCGATTGCGCAACTCCTCGTCGATGGTGATTCGGTTTTGCGGATCGAGCAGTTTCGTACGCGCTTCCGCCAGGTATTGCGGAGCCTCGTCCATACCGACACGCAAGAGCTGCGTCATCGGATTGCTCGGCTGATTTTTAAGCGGGAGCTTCTTCTGCCACCATACGAGCAGAATCCGGCAATTTTCCTCTATTTGATCGGCACTGGGCGAAGAATCAAAGTCGAGGCACAACCGCTCATAGAAGTTGTCCGAGTTGTAATTGCGCCACCCTTCCCAACGAATTGGATTATCTGGAAGTGGATTTGGAAGCGGCACGCCAGATTAAAGGACACGGATCTGAGCGAGGTCGGCCGTAGCTACCTCGATCTCTGCGTCGGAAAGCCCCGTATTTCGGGCAATCGACACCCGATTTTGGCGTCCATAAGCTTCGACAACGACCTCGAGAACCTGGTTTTCGTTGTAAGAATAAGTCAATTCCACAGGGGATCCCTTGGGAAGAAAAGGTGGCAATTCAATGTCGCAAATCCCCAGGGGTGTACACTCGTTCGGCACAGTACTCTCACCCTCCACAACGCGGACAATGGCGTTTTTCATATTCGCCTTGGCGGTACCGAAAGAATTCTTCGTCTGAACCGGCACCGGCGTCATCTTGCGGATCATCGGGAAAACATACTCCTCCACTCGTGTATCGTCCCAAAGAACGACACCAAGAGTGTGCGTCGTGATGTTCGTGACCTTGATTAATTGCCCGTCTTCGCTGGAGAACTGATCGCGAACTTCCTGCGGAACGACACGCTCACCTCCCGCGTCTTCCTGTTGCAAAAGCGCCAGAATCGCTTTTACCGCTGCCCCAATCGCCACGGCTTCATCCGGGCTCACGTCTTCGGCAATCGGAACGGACGGCGCGATGGTGGATATCATCGTCCGCACCGACGGCATGCGCGTCATACCTCCGGTGAGCAGGATGCGGTCGATTTGCGACCAGTCCAATCCAGCTTCCTGCATCACGATTTCGCAAATCGTTTTGCACTTCTCGAGCAAGGCCCGTGAACGCTGTTCGAACTCATCCCGGGTCAGATCGAGCTTCACGCTCTTCCCGTCGTAGGAATGAACAACGGTCGTCCGCTGGCGGCTGGAAAGCTGAATCTTCGCGGTCAACGCCCGCGTATAAAGGTCCTGATAACTCTGAAGATCAAGGAGCGGATTCTCCCCGTGTAATGAATCGAACTCGTCCGCCACCCAGTTGACAATGATATCGTCCCAGTCCTTGCCCCCCAGGCGATGATCGCCATTCGAGGCCAGCATGCGAATGTGGTGATTCTCGATCCGCATGATCGTCACGTCGAACGTACCGCCGCCAAGGTCGAATACGAAAACCGTCTGGTCGCGATCCAGTTTATCAAGCCCATAGGCCAGCGCTGCAGCGGTTGGCTCGTTGATGACCTGTAGAACATTCAGTCCAGCCAATTGTCCGGCGTGCAATGTCGCAGTCCGCTCCGCGTCATTGAAATAGGCAGGTACCGTGATAACAGCATCCGTAATCGGCTCACCAAGATACTTCTCCGCGTCGTTCTTAAGTTTCTTGATGATCAATGCCGATAACTCTTCCGCAGAGTAGATCTTTCCATTGAATTCCCGATGGAACTGGGCCTTGCTTTTGCCCATCTCCCGCTTCACGAAATCCACGATCTTCTCAGGCTCCGCGACGGCATTCTGCTTCGCCATGGTACCGACAATCGCATTATGGCCGTCAAACAGGATAACCGAGGGAGTGATGCGCTCGCTTTCCGCGTTGGGAATTATTTGAGGTTTTCCGTAGGCGTCGATGTGGGCAATGGCACTAAACGTGGTCCCAAGATCGATGCCTACTGCCTTTCGGGGGGTATGGGAGTCAATTGGGTTCGACATGAATTCTCAAAAAGCGCGGTACGGCAATACCTTACCCCTTTCCGTTTACGGTTGTCACTTCTTCTCTGACTCCGGTTGCATCGCTACGAGAAATCCTTCCTTCCATTTCTTGATGGAAACCTCTTCCGCACGCACGACCCGCCCCTTCCAAGTAAAGCCACGCTTGAAAACACGGACGATATCCATGTCCTCGTCCGGGTCTTCCGCCATCTCGACCGTAACCGCGCGCTGGGCGACCTTGTCCAACTTGCCCGACCCGATCGGATTGATCGACACCTCCAGCCGCGCCAGCACCTCAATTACAAATTCAGTATTATGCTCGATGTGCATGTCGATGCTCTTCAACCGCTCCAGGAAAGCGGTCGCCGCCGGTGAATCACCACCATTTTGCGCCTGCTCCGCCACCGCTACTCCCATTTGGCGGCGAATCTCCACAAGATCGTCGTACAGCGAAATGAGATCCCGAATCATCGGCCGATGCACCGCATCCAGGAGGAACCCGTCCTTGTAGGAGCGTAATTCCTCGTGCAGCGCATCGAACATCTGCCGGCTGACGGCATTGCGCTGTTCGGTGAGCGATTGCAATTCTGTTACGATTCCCGGCATCTGCGCTTGTGCTTCGTGGGTTTCGGAAGCCTGTTTTTCCAATCTCGCCAGGATCTGCGTGTGTTCACCCGTCACACGACCCATCGCTTGAAGCCCCACAATGAGCGGACGCAGCATTTCGCCCAGGCCGTGCGTAAATTTTTCGGGCGCCGGGGCGCGGGAAGTCGTTGCAGCAGCCATTTCCGCCGATGGCTCTACCGCCGCCTTTGGCGGCTTGCTGCGGGGATCGTCATCTGTGCGAGAAGCTGCGGCACGCTCTTCCAACGCCTGCGTGGCAGCTTGCGCCAAGCCCTGCATTTGGGCTGCAAAATCTTCATCGGCAAGTTCTGTCAACTTTTCAGGCATATCTCATCTTTTGTTCAGCGAATTCCCTGCCACAAACAAATCAAAGTTTGAGCGGGGTGGTTTCCGCTCCTGCAAAATCGGGTCAGGCAGTCACTCCATCTCCAGAGTAAATCGCCGCTTCTGCCGCAAATTTTTCACGAAATGCAACAAAGAGCAAACGAGGAAACTCCTGAGAAAAAATTCACATCATTGCTTCATTCAACGCAATTTGGCGGTAGCGGTTAGCGTGCTCAACGGACTCCCCAATAGTTCTCGATCGCTTCGATGAGCCCGGGAATGTCGTGTTGCTTTGCTTCGACATCAACCGTCAGGCCATTTTCTCGCATCGTCTTGGACGTGATCGGCCCAATGGAAGCTGTCCTGAGCGTCGCCGGTCGTGGAAGGTCGAGCGCGAGAAAGTTCTCCACCGTTGATGAACTGGTAAAGGTAATCAGGTCCGCGCCCTCCGCCTTGAAACGGGCGATCCCTCCGCTCGCATCGTCCGTTTCGGGAACGGTCCGGTAGGCAATGGCTTCATCGACGATGGCGCCGAGCTTCGTGAGTTCGCGCGGCAAGACATCCCTCGCCTGCTCAGCACGAGCGAGAAGGATCCTTTCGTTTTCCACCGATCCAATCTCCTGAAGCGCGTCGATGATTGCCTCCGCGACGAATTCCTTCGGCTGCAGATCCACGGCAAGGTGAAAGTCGCGCACACGCTGCGCAGTGGCCGACCCGATCGCCGCAATGCGTACACCGCCGATCGATCTCGCATCGTCGTACAGCTTATAAAACATGTCGAAGAAAGCGGAGACGCCATTCGGACTCGTGAAAATCAGCCATTCGTACTGGTGCACGTCCTGAACCAATTCGCCGAAAGCGAGCAGGTCCTTTGGCGGTTCAATCCGGATGGTCGGCATCTCGAACGCGTCCGCTCCCAGGGCACGCAGGGCCGAAGTCAAGCCACCGGCTTGCGCCCGAGTACGGGTGACCGCTACGCGCTTTCCGAAAAGCGGGCGGTTTTCGAACCAGTTCAGGCGGTTTCGCAACGTGACCACTTCACCAAAAATCGCCACCGCCGGCGCGGAAAACCCGGTCTCGGCAACCTTCTGCGCGATGTCGGCAAGCGTCCCGGTCAATGTCTGCTGACGGCCTGTCGTCCCCCATCGCACCAGCGCCACAGGCAGGCTGGCAGAAGCGCCGTGTTGCCGGAGCGCTTCGGTGATGGTCCCGATCCGCTCCACTCCCATGAGCATGATCTTCGTGCCTGGCTGGGTCGCCAGCCGCTGATAATCAAGCGAACTTTCCGGTTTCGTCGGATCTTCGTGTCCGGTGAAAATCGTGAGCTGCGAGGTGTGTTCCCGATGCGTCACCGGAATGCCTGCGTACGCCGGCGCAGCGATGGCCGAAGTTACGCCTGGAATGATCTCGAAAGCCAGTCCGGCGTCGGCAAGCGCAAGAGCTTCCTCCCCGCCGCGGCCAAAAAGGAAGGGATCGCCACCCTTGAGCCGCAGCACGCACTTTCCTGTCGCGGTCTTTTCGACGATGAGCGCATTGATCTCCTCCTGCTTCAGAGTATGCTGGCCCGCTTTTTTCCCCGCATAAATGATCTCCGTACCGCGGCTCGCCCACTTCAGGATCTCTGGATTGCAGAGGTAGTCGAAAACAATGACCTCCGCCTTTTCCACCAATTCCTTAACCCGCAGCGTGACGAGTCCGAGATCGCCCGGTCCGGCGCCGGCGAGGTAGCAGATGCCTTTGCCTTTGCCTTCTCGATTGCTGGATGGGTGGTGCGAGGTGCTATCGGGTCTCATGTGGAAACAGTCAAACTAAGGGCGAGCGCCGGGAACGCCAAGAGGGTTTGCGGGGGAATTCAGACGCTCGAAAAGCTGCGCCGCGATTTTCTCCGGCGCCGACTCCTCTCCCTCCGCCTTTGCTTGTGCAGGCGGCTGTCCTTCCGCGTCGAACAAAATGGCCTCCATGCTCAAGCGGCCATCTCCCGTCCAAGTCGTTCGGACACCAACCGGGAGCGTGCAATCTCCTGAGAGCAACCGTTGCAATTCCCGCTCCGCGCGAATGGCCAAAAAAGTCGGTTCGTGATTAATCGCACGCAGACAGCTATCGATTCGGGCGTCACCAACCCGGCTCTGCAGCGCGATAGCCCCCTGCCCAATCGCCGGAAGCAAACGGTCTTCGAGCGACGCCACGTGAAACCGGAATTCTTCGAATTCGATGACGCCGGAGCCAACGGGAAATCCCAGCCGTTCCAAACCCGCCTGAGCCAGCAGGATGGCGCCGAATTCCGCGCTCTGCCCGAGCTTCCGCAAACGGGTCTGCACATTTCCCCGCCAGTCAGCGATGGCCAGATCGGGACGAAGCCAGCGCACCTGCCGTGCACGCCGGATCGAACTCGTCCCAACATGCGAACCCTCGGGCAATCCGTCCAATCCACCGGGAAATTTGGAGATCAGGACATCGGCCGTCGGCGCCCGTTCCAGCACTGCGGCGATGTGGAGTCCGGCGGGATTCTGTCCGGGAAGATCCTTCAAGCTATGCACCGCGATGTCGATTCCGCCGGCGAGCAATTCGTCTTCCAATTCTTTGGTAAACAGCCCTTTTCCACCCGCTTCACTCGCGCGCAGGAGTGAGAGATCCAATTTCTGATCGCCGCGTGTGGTGAAGGTTTTCACCTTTATTTCCAGATCCGGAAAAGCGCGAACCAGCGCGGCGCGGGTCAATTCGGTTTGGGCGAGAGCCAGCGCGGAGGCGCGTGTGCCGAGCGTCAGGATGTCTTTCATTTCAAGGAAACAGAATGGATTCCACTGGCGGCAATCACGGTTGCGGCCCGCCGGAAGAGGCTTCGCCGGGCTTCCACTGGCTCTGCGGAACCGCACCGGAAGCCGCCGCCGAATAAGCCAGGGAGGCACGTTGCCAGCCGCCCTTCAACCATTCACTGAATTCCACAACATGCCGTTCGATGAGCCCCTCGCAGACGACGAGTTCCTGCCGGCGCACCGCCATGGAATGGTCCGCCTCTTGTTGCAAGGAATCGATGTCGTAAAGATAGACACCGTCGATTTCGTTCACGGCCGGTTCGATATCGCGAGGCACGGCCAGATCGATACAAAACAAAGGGCGATCCGGACGCGTCCGCATGAGCGGCGCCAGTTTTTCCTTCGTGATGACGTGATGCGGCGCAGCCGTGGAACCGATGAGAATATCCACGTCGCGGAATTCGTTCATCCACTGGTCGAAATGGATGGCCTTCCCATTCATCTTCTCCGCGAGTGTGACCGCGCGATCGTGGGAGCGGTTTGCCACGAAAATCGCCTTCACACCTCGCGCCTGAAGAGCACCCGCAGTCATCTCACTGGTCTCTCCAGCGCCCAGGATCATCACGCGGCAGTGCGCGAGCTTGCCAAAGATGCGCTCCGCCAGGTCCGCGGCAACCGACCCGATCGAAACCGATCCGCGCGTGATATTCGTATTGGTGCGCACCTCCTTGGCCACATTGAAGGCGCGCTGGAAAAGCTTGTTAAGATGCCGCGACGTGGCCCCACTGCCTTGCGCCACTTGATAGGCTTTTTTCACCTGGCCGAGGATCTCGGTTTCACCAAGCACCATCGAGTCCAACCCGCACACGACACGAAACAAATGGCGGATGCTGTTTGTGCTGGCGTGCCGGAAAAGCGACGCGGCATCGGCGATTCCAGTACGTGCGGAGACGAACTCACTCAACGACTCAAAGCCGCGATGAGGATCTTCCGCTCCAACATAGAATTCCACCCGGTTGCAAGTAGAGACGATGACCGCCTCCCCCAGCCCATCGATCCGGGCTAGAGCCACAGCCGTGGCGCCAAGCTCACCATCCGGAATGGCAAACTTCTCCCGCACTTCGAGCGGAGCTGTGTGGTGGCTGAGGCCGAGGCAAAGAATTTCCATGGGATCCTCAAAAAGTCTGCCGGCCGCGAACGATTTCGATTCCCCACAGCGTGAGAAGCATGACGGGAAATGCTCCCACCGAAAGGAAGGCCACGCGCTTCGGGGAAATGCGATGCCAGAAGGTGGCTGCGAGGATAAATCCGTACAGGCACCAGATGGCGATCGAAGTGATCATCAGTACCGCCATGTGAGCCGTGCCATGAATGGCGCCCGCGAACAGCCCCACCGTGAAAAGGCTGAAGCCGGCGAGGATCAATCGGCGATTTGCGACGGCGAGATCACGGATCGGCGGCAACCGGTAAAAGACGGAGTGAATATGGTGCGTCTTGAGCTGACGCTCCTGCGTCAGGTACATCACGCCCGCGACACACGCGAGGGCGAAAGCCCCGTAGGCCATCACGGAAAGCGCGACGTGCAGTTCCAGCCAGGGGCTCACTGGAGGGCGTCCACGAACGACCGGTGATTCAGGCAAAAGCAGCGCCACCACCTGGATGACGAAAACCAGCGGCGACGTGAAAGCGCCCATGAGGGAAAGCCGGTAAGTCGAGCCGATCACGAGGTAGAAGATCACCATCGACCAGCAAAGAAAGATCAAGACTTCAAAAAGGTTCGTGAGCGGGCAGCGCTGGATCTCCTGTCCCCGGATGCTCAGGAACGCCGTCTGAAAGAGAAATCCCGCCAGCGTCGTCGCGAGATTCAGCCACGACGGTTTGTATACCCGTGCGCCCAGCGAATACATGGTATACGCAAAGCCGAGCAGAAAACAGAGGGTGGAGATGACGAGCAGGAGACGCTCCATGTCGAGCGGAGGTTAACGGGATGTGGCGGTTTTGGCAAATGCCGCCGCCGCAGGAAGATAATCGCTCCCTTCTTGTCAGCTTTGGCCACTTTCTCCGCTTTCTGCAGCGTGACAGCCGCAACCTTCCCCACATCCGCCGTTGGTGACTTTGACTTCGAGGGTGATCCCCTGAAAGGCGATTTGCTCGCGTACCATTCCCAGGAAATGCAGCACCATCTCATCCGGTGGAGTCGCGCATTCGAGTTCCAGGCTCACCGGCTTATCGGCCAGCGCCGGATACGCCTCGGCCATCTCACCGTCGAGCGCGAAGGAAAGGTAGGCATTGAACTTCTCCTGCAACTGAAACAATTGCCGCTCGGATCCATCCCACGGACGAGACTCTGCCATGACCATCCGCACCCGATCTGTCTCCGGATCGTGAACGAGAAGATCGATCACGCCGGGATTCTCCACGCCACGCGCCTTGCTTGGGGCGGCGCTGGAGCAGCATGTTTCGTTACCTTCGTGGGAGCAGGAGCAATCGTGATTCACAGCGCAAATGAATTGTCCACATGCCCGAATCTGTCAAAACTTGGTATCATCATGAAAGCGATTCGCGTTGAGCAGTTCGGCGGTCCGGAAGTCTTGCAAGTCACCGAAGCTCCCGATCTCACACCTGCTTCCGGGCAGGTTCTCGTCAGAATCCACGCCGCGGGCATCAATCCCGTCGAAACGTATATTCGCTCGGGCAAATATGCCAAACTGCCTCCTCTTCCCTACACCCCGGGGACGGATGGCGCCGGCCGCATCGAGGCTCTGGGAGCCGGAGTCACCGGATTTGAGATTGGCCAGCGGGTCTACGTCGCCGGCTCTGTCTCGGGAACATACGCGGAGTTGTGCCTCTGCGACGCCCGGCACGTGCATCCTTTGGCGACCGAGGTGTCTTTTTTTGAGGGAGCAGCGCTTGGCGTCCCCTACGCGACCGCTCATCACGCGCTCTTCAGCCGCGCGCAGGCAAAACCGGGAGAATCGGTGCTCATTCATGGCGCAACCGGCGGAGTCGGTATTGCCGGGCTGCAATTGGCCAAGGCGGCCGGAATGCAAGTATTCGCCACGGGAGGTACGGAAACAGGGCGCCTGCTCCTTCGGGAACAGGGAGCGGATTTCGTGTTCAATCACCATGAACTGGGCTACCTGGACCAGATCCGGGAAAATTCCGGCGGCGGCGTGAATGTCGTCCTCGAGGTGCTGGCCAATATCAATCTCGGCCACGATCTGACGGTCCTTTCCCGTGGAGGGCGGGTGGTGATCATCGGCAGCCGGGGACCCGTGGAAATCAACCCGCGCGAAATCATGGCACGCGAAGCGGACATCCGTGGAGTGATGCTCGGGCTGGCTGCGCCCGCGGAACTGGAGGCCATCCATCGCGATCTCCAAGCCGGCTTGGCGCGAGGAGTCCTGCGCCCGATTATCGGGCGACAGTTTCCGCTGAATCGCGCGCCGGATGCCCACGAAGCGGTGATGGCGCCAGGAGCGCACGGGAAGGTCGTGTTAGTCTGCTGAGACGACGATAAATAACTTTCCCAACGGCACTAAAATGGCTATGCACAGGAATCGGCATTCCTTAGGCTTTCGAGATTACGAGTAAAGCGACAAGCTTTTAAAAAGTGGCTGCGTAGCGGCAATTGCGTGGTTTTATAAGGTGTTGTCCTGCCTCGCTGGCAGGCGCTCCCCTATCCAGAGATACAGTATAACATTGTTATCACGTTCCCTCGTCCCCTTATGCCTTCCCCCCGTTTTGCCCTCGCGTCCACCATTGCTACCCTCCTCGTTGCAGCGGCCACCGTCACCGCTGCTTCTTACAACTGGAACATCAATCAGGCGACCGCGACCTGGAATACCACTGGAAATTGGGATATTGCCGGATTTCCCAACGCCCCCGGCGACATCGCCAACCTGACCGATAACATCACGGTCGGAAACGCCATCACGCTGGAGCAGCCCATCACCATCGGGGTCCTGAACATTGGAGATACGGACGGCACGAACTCATTTACGCTTTCAAACGGTTCTCTTGGTACATTGAACTTCGACAACAGCGGAACGGCGGCGCAGATCAATCAGACGGCCACCAGTGCCGGCGACACGGTCAACGCCACGGTCACGACGGCGGGGAATCTGGTCATTACCAATAACTCGGCGACAAACCCATTTACGCTCGCCGGAACCCTTGCCTCGTCCGCCATCGGCGGCCTCCAGACCGTCACCGTCAATGCGCCAAATGCCACCGGCGGCGTCCTGATGAGCACCGCGATTTCGGATGGCACCGGCAGCATCGCGGTTGTCAAAAGTGGCGGAGGCACCTTGACCTTGAGTGGCGCGAACACATTTACCGGCGGCGTTACGATCAACGGAGGGACCGTCAGCATCGCATCGGCTGCCAATATTGGTGCAGCGACCGGAACCATCAACATCGCAGGCGGCACGCTCAGCTCAACTGCTGCTTTCGTACTGCCCAATCCGATCGTCTTGGGAGCGGGCACTAATTCGATTAACTCCACCAGCGGCACGCTCACCTTGACCGGGGCAATCACCGGTACGGGACTCACGAGTTCAGGGGGAAGCACCCTGCAACTCGGAAACGGCGAAGCGGTGGCAAACACGTATTCCGGAGGGACGACAGTAACCGCTGGAACGCTGAATCTGAACAAAGCCGCCGGCACAAATGCCATCGGCGGCGATTTGTTAATCACGGGCGGCAGCGTCATTCCTCTGGCGGACAATCAGATCCCGGATACCGCGACCATCACGGTCAATGGCGGCAGTTACAATACCGTCGCGGTTCAGAACCACAACGAGACGGTTGGAAACGTGACCGTCACGCTCGGCACTTTCTCCACGGGCGGCCTTCCGGTGGTGATCAACGGGACGCTGCAAACGAATGGCGGGCTTTTTACCATCAATAGTGCTGGCACCGTCGCGGCAAATACCGTCACCACGACAGGCGGCACGATCGGACTGAACGGAAATGGCGCCACCCTGACGACTTTGACGATTGGTGCGGGAGGTTTCAATCCGGCCGGAGGCACGCTGACGATGAACACCGTCGCAAACTCCGGTACCAGCAAGGGAAGTTCCATCGTTCTTACTAGCGACGTGAATGCCACCGCTGGAACCACGACGGTGAACGTCACAAACGTTTACGGAACTCATTCTGTGGACCTCGGTGGAACCGTGCGCACCTTCGGCGGAAGTGGAAATCTCACCTTTGCGGCCAATGTCGACGTGGCCAACGGCTCACTCACCAAGACTGGGAATGGCACGCTCTCGCTTTCGAGCACGACCAGTTCCTTTACGGGAAACATCATCATCAATGGCGGGGTCCTGGCCTATGTCGGCCAGGGAAATGCCGATCCCACAGTTCTCGGCGCGGGCTCGAAAACGATCACGCTGAATAACAACGCGGTCCTCCGTCCGACGACTTCGTCGGATCCAAACGTCGCGGGCAACAAGTTCTTCATCATTGGACCAACGGGTGGAACTTTCGACACACCGACCGGAGTCACTTTCACGCTCAACGACGGCACGTTCAACGGAGCGGCACAGAACCAGTTCCAGGGGACCGGTCTGCTCATCAAAACCGGCCCGGGCGTGCTCATTCTCGGACAGACGGCCGGCGGTTACGCCTCGAGCCGAAGCGGTAATACGGAGGTCGACGGCGGCGCAGTCCTCGTCGGTAATACAAACGGACTCGGCGTTTCCACCAGCACAGTCACGGTCAATGCAGCCGGTGCGTTCGGAGCCAACACCAGCACCTCCATTCCAAACCCCGTCACGATCGCGCAAGATGGCGGCCAAGTGGTTGCCCAGGGTGGAAACACGACTCTTACCGGAACCTTGACGCTGACCGGCGCTACGACTTTCAACGTTGCCGATTATAACAATGGCGCGGCCAGCGCCACGAACCGGATCATCTTTACGAGCGACAAGGTCACCGGAGCAGGAAATATCACCATCAATGGTCCAACCGGCGCCACCCGCGGCATCCTCACGCTGAACAACACGCTCGACGATTTCACCGGCTCGATCACGATCAATAAAAGTGTCTCGGTGGAGAACCTTGCCCGCTTCAGCGGCGCGGGCGGAACAAATGCCGCGACTGCCGGAAAGACAATCAGCAGCGCAGCCATCATCTTCGGTTCGGGCGGCACTGGCACGGCGACTCCCCAACTTGATTTGCGTGACAATGGCGATGGCAGCCTCGGGCAAGTATTCGCCTATGGAAACTCATTGAACGCCACGGCAAACGGCGGCAACATCGCGCTTGGAAATAGCACCTTCGCCGGAGCCGGAGCGCTCAACGGGAAATTCCAGTTCGGGAATCTTAGCATCGGAGCGCAAACGCTGACCACCAGCAGCGCGGGCAATTACTCGCTTGAATTCACCGGCACGACCACCTTGAGCGGAGATGCCACGTTTAGCCCGGCAACTGGCGGTCAGATCCTTTCCTCCGACCTGCTTTTGAGCGGACTGGTCACGGGCGGTTTCAATTTAATCAAAGCTGGCACGGGCATTCTCACACTCAGCGGATCGAACAGCTTCGGCGGCGCAGGCAAAGCCATCACCATCAGTGGCGGCATTTTGGCCGCCGGCAATGATTCGAATCTCGGCGATTCGAATAACATCATCAATATCGCCGGCGGCACCCTGCGCAGCACCGCCACCTTCAGCACCGCTCGCACGATTAATATCAATGGGACGCCAACCGGCGTTGGGGCCAACGGAACGATCGACGTTGCCGCGCTCAGCACGGTGACACTCTCCAATCCGCTGACCACCACAAGCCCTCAGGCGCCGACGTTTGGCAAGACGGGCACGGGAACACTTGCCTCCACTGTGATTTCCGGAGCGCCGTTCGGCGATGGCAATATCACGATCTCGTCAGGAGGACTTTCCCTTCGACCATCCGGAGCCGGCCAGGACGTTTTCCTGACTGGCGCAGACAGTGGCACGGTATCGCGGATCGCGGTTACCGGAGGCGCCGGCTATACTTCAGCGCCCACGGTCACATTCGATATTTCAGGCGGAGTTACCGCCACCGGCACAGCCAATCTGACGACGGGCGCAGTCAGCAGCATCACGATCACGAACGGGGGTTCTGGATATACCTCCGCCGTGCCTAATATCGTGCTCTCGGGCGGTGGCGCTACCACCGCGGGCACGGCCACGGTTACGGCCCTGAATGTCTTCAGCTTTGATAAAGGAGCGGTCCTGCAACTTAACAAAGGAGCGAACAACAGCCTGACTTACTCGGTAGGCGTCAGCGGGTCTCCGACCAATAGCGTTCTGAATCGCGTTGCCGCCGGTTCGTCGCTGACCATCGTTCCTTCCGCTTTGGCCAACCTCGGCGGTTCGGAAAGATTCCTGGTCAACGGCGGCGTGCAGATGACAAACAACACGACGGATACCGCCATCGTGGCCTGGAATTCGCCCACCGATTCGACCGCCACTTATCTATCATACGACTCGTTCAATGGCTTCCAACCGGCGGCCCTCGTGCCGCAAAGCTTGAGCGATATCAATACGGTCCCAGCCACAGCCAATTTTGACACGGATATCAATGCCGTCCTGACGGCTAGCCGGACGTTAAATACGTTGCGCGTCGGCGCGGGAGTCACCCTGAGCGGAAACGCCGGCACGAATCTCACGCTGGCTGCCATCGCCAATCCAAGTTTCGCCGGAACCCACTCCGGCATCATCCTCAACGGCGGTTCCATCACCACCCCGCTCATTACGCCGAGCGGAAACGCGGAAATGATCATCTACACCAGCGCGGCGAACGGCTCGATCTCGAGCGCGATCGCTGGCACCGGTGGCACAACGAAATTCGGTCCGGGCGCCTTGACGATTTCCGGAAGTCTTCCGTCCGGCGGGGTCAATATCACCGAAGGCTCCATCGTCGCCGGAGCAGCCAACGCTCTGAACGGCCAGGCGGTGGCCCTGAACACCGCCGGCACGATGCTGGATCTACATGGCTTCAACGAAACCGTCGGTAATCTCACCATCGCCTCTCCGGCAGGAACGGTTCCGGTGGTGACGACGAATACCGCGCCCGCCACATTGACGCTGAATCCCACGGGAGCATCCACCTTTTCCGGTTTGCTCGCGGACGGCAGCGGCGGTGGCGTGCTCTCGATCGCCAAACTGGGAACGAACGTCGAGACACTCAACACGCCAAATTCTTACTCGGGCACGACGACCATCAACGCCGGACAGATCACTGTCGCGCCAAGCGGTACGCTCGGAACCGGAAACGTGTTCATCAATGGAAATTCCAAGCTGCAGATCGATACCGTTTCAGCTCTCGGATCCTCCGCCACCGTTACGCTGACCTCGAATATCGGCACGATCGCCGCCCCTGTGCTGATCCTTCGCAATCCGTTTCAACCGACGATCACATCGTCGTCAAACGGCGTGCTCGCCCTGGATAGCACGAACAGCAATAACTACGTGCTCCCGAACCTGCTCGCCGGTAATTCCATCTACCTCGGCGCCAACAACGCCACCACATTCAGCGGCGGCACACTCGCGGTAGGTACGGGCAATACTTACCGCCTCGGGGGCGGTGGAAGCACTCTGACCTTCTCGACGGCGAACACGATCACCGGCAACAGTTCAGTTGCCGCCGGCATTCCATCGATGATGGGCGGAGTCGCGCCGACTAATGGTGGCGGCACGGTCGTTTTCAGTGCCGCACAGAATTACAGCGGGCCCACGACGATCAACCCAAACCAGACGCTCTCCCTCGCCGGAATCAATGGCGCCACGGGTGGAACTGCTCTCGGCAGTCCGAGCTTCACCGTCAACTACGGGACGCTCCTCTTGAACAACGACGCCGGGACAAACGTCGCGACGGGCAACAGCGGCAACCGGGTGGCCGACAACGCCCCGATCAGTCTCACAGAGAGCACCCTCCAGCTTCAGGGAGCAAATATCACGGCCGGCGGCACGACCACTGAAACAGTCGGCGCGCTCACTTTCTCGAAGGGCAGCACGGTACGCGTGAACGTGCAGGGAGGCGCAGTGATCGCCTCACTCACGGCGGCTTCACTCAGCACGCGCAATCTCGGCGATACTCTCTCCATTACCACACAAGCGGCTGGTCAACTTGGCGGCGCTACGGGTGCTGCTTCGAGATTCTTCGTTACTAGCGCTCCATCGCTGACAAATGGCATCGTCGCACCGTATATCATCAACCAAAGCGATAACAGCTTTGTGACTTATGGTGCCAATGGGTTTGCCAATGCGGTTTATACAAGCACGGATCTCACCACATCGCAGCCGACCGATATTGTGGATCAAAGCACTGCAGCCAGCGTTCCGGCTGCGGCGCAGGCTTACGCTTTGCGCCTCGGCACAGCCGCGGCCACGGGAGGCTCGATCACGATCGGCAGTGGTGGCTTGATCGTAAATAACAATGCGACCGGCGTGACGAGTTCAGCGAATTTGATCTTCGGCAGCGCGGCGGCTCCGGGCGAGGCGCTGATCTTTGCGACGAACACTGATACCACCGCACAGGGCGCAACCGGCGCCGTTTTCACTGGACTCTTCACCGCCAGCAGCATTACGAAATTCGGCGCCGGAGAGGTTCGTCTGAGCAATACTGGAAACATCAGCAACGCCGGCCTGGCAAACGCGCTAATTACGGTCAATGCCGGTATCCTGGATATCGGCGATCGCACCACCACCAGTGATAACAATTCGCTCCCGAGCACCGTCTCGGTCATCATGAACGGTGGCTCGATCAACTTCTTCCAGAGCGAGACGATCTCTGGCCTTTCCGGAACGGGCGGCACAGTGCGGGTTGGTGCCAATACCAGCGGAAATACGGCAAAGACACTTACGATCAACAACTCGGTAAATCAAACCTTCGCAGGCACATTCACTTCGGATGACGACAATGGGGGTGACGCTACGATCGCGAAGGGTGGCGTCGGTCAGTTCACCTTGAGCGGAACCGTCCAGATCGGACGTCAAGCTATCGTGAACTTTGGCGAACTGGTCATCACCGGAAATGCGATTCTCAACAATACCGCCAACACCGATCGGGAACGCGCATTGATCAACCAGGGTGGCATGCTCACCATCGACAATACGGTCATCAACAATACCAATCGCCTCCTCCTCAATTCCGGCACGACGAACGGCGGCGGCTATCTGACGATCAGCGGCGGGACATTCAATTTCCTGGGCAATTCATCCGCGGATTCCTCGGAAACCTTCGGCACTGCGGCGACGCTCGCGGCCAATCAGGACCCGTTCTTCGGGATCGGTCTCGATACGATCAATGTCGTAGCCGGAGCCGGACACTCCGCCATCCTGACGTCGGAGCGCAATATCATCCGCTCCGCCACCGGCGGCGCTACCCTCGGCGGCAGCACGGTGCTCTTCAAAGGCACCAATCTCGGCGGAACACGCGGCGCGGCAAACACAGCCAACTTTACTTACAATACCAGTTCACCTGCACTTGTTGGCGGAGGAGGAATAGCCTCTCCAACGCGGAGCATTATCCCCGGCCAGTTTGTCGACAGCGTCATCAGCGGGAACGATACCTATGGTCTGGCCACTTATGACCCCGGCGCTGATGGCGTTCTCGGAGGCACTGATGATGTCGGTGTGCGGAGACTCAATGCGTCGGAGCTGACGACGACCATCTTCAACGGTGACACTACGCTCAATAACGTCCAGCTTACCACCAGCGTCTTTGGTATCGACTTCCCAACGACCGTGAATGCCCTCCACGTGGCCGGTGGTGCTGCCATTTCCGGCATCGGAACGCTCACCGTCAATTCCGGGACGATCCTGTCCGCAAACAACGGCGCCATCGGAGACAATAGCATTAGCGTGGGAACACTCACCTTCACGACTGAAGCGACGCTCTTCGTCACGAGCCCGCTCACCATCGACAGCGCCATCACGGGCACACTTGGACTGACGGTCGGCGGCACCGGTGCTGCGCTAACCCTCACAAATGTATCGAACACGTTCAGCGGCGGTCAGGGCGTGACGATCAACGGCGCCACCATCGCCGTCTCCGCCGATGGCGCCCTGGGCGCTTCGGCAAATACCGTCCGGCTGAACAATGGCGGCACTTTAAGGGCCATTGGCACGTTTACTTCCGCTCGAGCCGTCAATCTCGGGAATGCGGGCGGCATCGTCGACATTCCCAACAGCTCCGACACGTTGACTCTGAGCGGCGCTATCAGCGGCAACCTCGGCGCCATCAACGCCCAAAGCACGCAAACCGCCAATACCGGCACTCCGGTGGCCACAACCACTGTTCTGACAAAGACAGGTGCCGGTACACTCATCCTGAGCGGTACCAGCACTTATATAGGGCTCACCCAGGTCAATGGCGGCACATTGATGGTAAACGGCGTTCTCCCAGCCAATAGCTTTGTCGCGGTTAATTCCTCCGCGACTCTGTCCGGAAGCGGTTCCATCGGAAGCGCCGTCACGATCAACAACAACGGCACGCTCTCGCCAGGCAACGGAATCGGCACCCTGAATGCAGGCGGTCTTACGTTTTCCTCGGGCTCATCGTTATCCCTGGATATTACGGGCACGACGCCAGCCACCGGTTACGATCAGGTCAACGTCACCGGCGGCGTCTCGCTGAACGGCGGCAGCATCTCGATCAATCTCGGCGGTTTCGTTCCCAATCAGAATACCGACATCTTTTACGTAATCCTCAACGATGGGGTGGATCCCGTTTCCGGAACTTTCGCCGGATTGCCCAATGGATCCACCTTCTCTTCGGGAGGCCAGCTCTTCCAGATCACTTACTCCGCGAACTGGACCGGCACGCAGGCCGGAAGTAGCTTCACGGGTGGAAATGACGTCGCACTTCTGGCGGTTCCTGAACCCGGAACTTTCGCATCCCTCGCTATGGGGCTCGGCGGACTCCTCGGTCTGCAGCGCTTCCGGCGGCGGAGCGTGTAGTCCGAACCGGGTTGCGACGCTCGAAAGACCCAATCCGCTGCATGCGGGCTGTATTCCAAATACAAACCCTCACGTGTGTCCTTTGCGCATGGATTGTCTTCACTCCTCCGGCCCATTGTGGGCATCTCGAATTGAATGAGGATCGCATCCACATTTACATAATCAATCAGGGCGATTTTCCGAGCGCGGATGAATACGGTCCAGATATCATCCAGGCCATAATTGACCGGCTTCGGACGGAGGAAAACTATTACTATAAGCCGCGAATGGTGGCCGCATTGGCGGCGGCAATTCGGCAATTTCCGCTGGAGACCGAGCTGCGCAGCAAAGGAAAGGATGCCTTGTACGAACAGTTGCAGAGCCCTGACGAGAGAACTCGATGGTTCACAGCATCCGTTGTCGCCGGACTTTATAAGGCGGATGCAACCGAAGCACTCCTGTCGATGGTGGATGATCCGGTCGAACGGGTCAGACTTATCGCAATCGAATCGCTTGGAACATACGGCAAACCCGAGACGCTCCCAAAACTAAAAGAAGCAATCGCTCGCCGCTCGCGAACATTAACGAACGAGCAAAAGGCCAATGACGCCACGCTGCATTTTGGGCAGGAATCAATTGAAATGCTGGAAAAGAGATCACCAACCAGAAATCAGAAGTAACAGGATCAAGTCGCCATATCCGACGACAGGACGTCACCACGACGCTTTCACCTCTGCACAAAGCTCGTTTGCGGAGCAAGCCACCGGAGCGGCGCTGCTTTGTCAGCAACGGAGGTTGGGGGCGGATGCGCGTGAGTGGTGTGTCATCGGACGTTCACGAACATCCAGTTGGGCGCATTACTTTCCCCGGTGCCACCTCTGTAACTCTATAACGTTCCCCTCCGGATCGCACATATACATGAGCGTCAACTTTCCTGCGCCGGGAATATCGAGCGTAATCAGCTTTCCATAGTCCCGCCCGCCCCAGGCCAGCACTTCCGCCCGCTTGCCTTCCACGTCCGGCACCTCGAAGGCAATGTGCGTGAAGCCTGGGCGATTGATCCTCGGTGACAGCGCAGGATCGTTTTCGCGGTACTGAAAGATCTCCAGGGTCGGACCGCCATCGCCATGTCCGGGCAAGAGCAAATGCTGTCCTTTGGCATTTGCGCCCGGCATCGCGGTGAGCGCTTCGAACTGTGTACCTTTGTGATCGCGCTCGCTGCTGACCGGCCGGCAGCCAAAGACCTGGCAATAAAAGTCCATCATTCGCCGCCAATCTGTGGCGATGAGATTTGTGTGGGCGTAGCGGATTCCCTCGGAAGGGTCAGTTGCTGACTTCTCCATATCTAGTGAGTCGCAGCAGCATTCTCTTCCGTTTTCGCCGGTTCGGGGCTGGCCGGTTCCGTTGCATCACTATCTGCAGATCTCAGCCGGATTATCACCGCGAGCCCGTGCGGTTCGCGGTTGCGGGCTTCCACCGAGCCACAGCAGCTTTCCACGCAGGTTTTGACAATGGTCAGGCCCAAACCCGCGCCTCCCGTCTCGCGAGTGCGCGAGCTGTCCACGCGATAAAAGGCATCGAAAATGCGGCTAATATCCCCTTCCGGCACACCTGGGCCGGAATCAGCCACAGTCAGCGCGATCTCTTTGCCTTCGCGAATCGCACTGATCTCGATCACCTCCGCGGATCCCGCATGCCGTACCGCGTTGCGAATCAAATTCGCGATCGCCCGCACTAGCAAGTCACGATCGGCAGCCACCGCCAGATCCTCCTCCATTGCGATCTGGACACGGCTCGATTCACAAGACTCGTTACGCAGCGCTTCGTTCACGGCTTCGCGCAGTCGCACGGGGTGAAGCTGGACGGAGGAAGCTCCAAAGGACGCCTTTGAAAAAGACAGCAGCTCGTTGACCAGAGTGGCGATCTGCGACGCTTTGGCCACTGCGGAACGCACGTATTTTTCTTCCGCAGGCCCCTGCGCGTGTTGCTCCAGGATGGCGAGCGTCATTTGTAAGTGCGCCAGTGGCGAACATAGCTCGTGCGCGATGTCGCCAAGAAACCGCTTCTGGCCGGTGACCAGATTGTCCAAATGGCCGGCCATCTGATTGATCGCCTCGCCGAGTTCCCCCAATTCGTCCAGCCGCCGCCCCTTGACCCGTACATCAAAACGCCCGCCCGCAATGCGCCGGGTCGCCTGGGTCGTCTGGTAGATAAAGCGTGTAATGCCGCGAACTAGTGGCAGCCAGAAGAGCAAGGAAAAGACGACCGCTCCGATTCCGAGCCAGAGCCACGGGCGTGGATCAAAGATCAGGCCGCCTCCGCTGATCGAACGGGAGCGCGCGATAAGAACCACGGCCATCGGATCTCCAGCTTGCGGATTGTCGATGCGGGCATTGGCCATCAGCCAATACTGGGTCGGATCCTTGGTTCGCATCACGGCCCTGAATGGCGGCCGCCAGCCGCGAAACTGGCGGTCTGTCGGACGCGGTGTGGGTACCGGCGTCGCATCGGTGGTGTTTGCCACATTCGACGTGTGGGACGTCGGAGGCGGGCCGTGCCAGCGAGGGAAATGCCGCGAGGTGATCCGGTCACGCACTTCCTTGGGCATTTCCACGGTATCGCCGATCATATACCGCGCTTCGTCGTCCACTAACGAAAAGCGCACGTTATAAGCCTCGCTATAACGATCGAGCACCTGCTGCCAGCCCTGCGGCGGCGTGTTATCGAGTTCATCCACGATGACCTTGCGCACCGCCTCGATACGAGCCTGCGCCCCTCCCGCGAGAAACCAGTCCAGGTTAAAACTGAACTGGGCGTTGAAAAGAAACGCGAAAACGGCCGCAAGCAAGACGACGTTCAGAAAGAACCAGAGCAGGATCTTGGCGTAGAGCGGCAGTCGGACTCGCATGACGCAGCAACTTACTCCGTGAGCGGGTTGATCAGCAAATAGCCAACCGCCCGAACCGTTTTGATAAATCGTGGTTCCTTCGGATCGTCGCCGAGTTTTCGGCGCAGGGACCAGATATGCACGTCGATCGAACGATCGAGCCCATCGTAACTGCGCTCTGCCACGGTCTCGATCAATTGCTCGCGCGTTTTTACCCGGCCGCGCGCCTGGGCGAGGCAAGAGAGCAGTTCAAACTCCAGAGTCGTAAGCCGCAGCGGCTTTCCCTCGAGACTCGCGGAACGAGTATCCATGCGGATCTCCAGCGGTCCGATCGTGATTTTGTTTTCCGGTGCGGCTTCAGAAGCGGCGGTCTGTCTGATCGCCCGCCGCGTGACGGCCCTGAGCCTTGCCAGCAGCTCGCGCGGAGAAAAGGTCTTCGGCAAATAGTCATCCGCGCCCATCTCCAGTCCCACGATCCGATCCGTCTCTTCCCCTCGTGCCGTCAGCATCAGAATCGGCACACCGGATTGGCTGCGCAAGCGGTTCAATACTTCAAAGCCGTCAATCCCCGGAAGCATCACGTCGAGGATGATCGCATGAAAATCCTCGGCCAACGCGCGGTCGACGCCGCTTTTTCCGTCGTGCTCCGAAATGATCTCGTAACCGAGCGGCGCCAGATAGTCTGTAATCAGCGTGCAGAGCTCGCGATCGTCATCAATCATGAGCACGCGCAAGTTCCCTGCCTGCGGTTCACCAGACGTTCGTGGAGACTGAGGAGATGGCATGGTCGTGGGGATGGTACGCTTCGCGTAAAACGCGGAGCAGCCCCGAGCAATAACTCAAAACCCTATAAAATGCCGCTGCCTTAACTTTTTTTAACAATTTTCCGGGCGTCACTTAATATGGAATTAATGATGGTCCTGTAGGTGTTCCCCACGTACTCATTATGAGACCCACCAAAACTACTACCTTCGTCGCCGCATTTGCTGCGGCTCTCCTCTCCGGCATCACCTTCGCTTCGGCGCAAAATGCCGCACCTGCAAATGGAAATAACGGCGGTAACGGCGGCGGACGCCGCGGCGGCGGCAATTTCGACCCGACTCAATTCCGCCAGCAGATGAATGAGCGCATCAAGACGGCGCTCAAAGCCAGCGATGACGAGTGGGGCGTGATCCAGCCGCTCCTGGAAAAAGTTCAGGAGAAGCAATTCGCCGGACGTGGCGGATTTGGCGGCTTCGGTGGCCGTCGCGGCGGAAACAACGGCGGTGGCGGAGCTGCCGGCGCCGGCGGAGCGGGCGGTGGAACGGCTGCTGCCGACACCAATAACAATAACAATCGCCAGCGTGGCGGTTCTCCCGAAAGCCAGGCGCTCCGCGACACGCTCGATAACGAGAGCAGCTCGGCGGACGACATCAAGGCAAAGCTCACCGCTCTGCGCGATGCCCGCAAGAAGAACACCGCCGAGCTCGAAGCAGCTCGCGCTGATCTTCGCAAGGTCCTGACGCTTCGTCAGGAGGCCACCCTCGTTTCAATGAGCATCCTGGAATAATTTGTTGTGACTGAAGCGTTGTCCGAAGCAAAACCTGCTCTGGACCTCCTCGGGTCCATGGTGGAGCGCCAACAGCTCTCCGCCCTGGACGCCGAGGCGCTCGGCCGTCTTCGCGACGCCGGCGAGGTCCATGTAGAAACTGAAGAAGACGCGCTCCAATGGCTCGCGGGCGAGTATGGTTTGGAATACGCGGCGCTCGATAATATCGACCCTGACCGCGGACTCCTCTCCCGTTTTCCCGCCCGCATCCTCCTGAAGGAGGAATTACTCCCGCTCCGGCAGGATGGCGATACGATCGACGTCGCCATGAGCCGGCTTTTCGCGCGTCCGGGGCTCGATAGCCTGCGCGCGATTTCGGATCTGAAGATGCGGCCAATCCTCGCCGTGAGCGAGGCATTGCAGCGAGAGATCAAAAAGCATCTCGGCGTCGGCGCGGATACCCTGAACCTGCTCGAGCAGGAAGAAGGCTTTCAAGTCGTCACGGAAGACCGGCAGGACGAGAGCGACATCGACAAGGCGGCCGAGGATGCGTCGATCATCCGCTTTGTGAACCAGGTGCTCGGCGATGCCATTTCGCTGCGGGCTTCGGATATTCACGTCGAACCTTTTGAACACGAACTGCGCATCCGCTACCGGATCGATGGCTTGCTCCAGGAAGTGCCGGTACCGCCGCAGATCAAACGATTCCAGTCGGCGATCGTTTCGCGCATCAAGATTCTCAGCAACCTGAACATCGCGGAAAAACGCGTGCCGCAGGATGGCCGTATCAAGATCCGCGTGAAGAGCAGCGAGGTGGACATCCGTGTCTCGGTCATCCCCATGCTGCACGGCGAAGCAGTCGTCATGCGTCTCCTGCGGCAGGATGCAGGCGTCATCGGCCTGAAAGGTCTGGGCATGGCGGACCGCGAGCGCGACATGTTTGCCAAGATTCTCGACATGCCGCACGGCATCGCGTTGGTCACGGGCCCGACCGGCAGCGGTAAGTCGACGACCCTTTATAGCGCGCTGCACGAAATCAACGATAGCATCCGCAAGATCATCACCATCGAGGACCCGGTGGAATATCAGATGAAGGGGGTCAATCAGATCCAGGTCGCGGAAAAGGCCGGACTTACTTTTGCCCGCGGTTTGCGTGCGATTCTTCGTCACGACCCGGACGTCGTGCTCATCGGTGAAATTCGTGACCAGGAAACGGCCCAGATCGCCGTGCAGGCGTCGCTCACCGGTCACATGGTTTTCTCCACGCTGCATACAAACGATGCCCCCGGCGCCCTGACCCGTCTCGTGGACATGGGCGTCGAACCGTATCTCGTGGCTTCCTCGCTCGAGGCAGTCATGGCCCAACGTCTCGTCCGCGTGCTCTGCCCGGAATGCAAGGCCATGGATATGACGGAACGCACCGCGGCTCTGCGCCAGCGCGTGGAGCCCCTGCGCGATGCGCGTATCTATGCGCCCGTCGGCTGCAAGGCATGCCGCATGACCGGCTACACCGGACGCCGGGCGATTTTTGAACTAATGACCATCACTCCCGCGACGCGGCAGATCCTCCTGCGTGGAGGCTCCAGCGTGGAGATCAAGGATGCCGCGAAGAAAGAAGGCATGCGGACTTTGATCGAGGACGGCTGGCGGCGGGTTCGTGATGGAGTAACAACCCCTGCCGAAGTCCTCCGCGTCTCGAAGGACGAAGGTAACGACGGCTACGCAGTGGCTGTCTGAGCCTGAAAAACATGCCTGTATTCGAATACAAAGCACTGCAAGCCAACGGCACCGCCGCTCAAGGCCAAATCGAAGCCGGCGGACGCCAGGATGCGGCCCGGGTTCTCGAAGGCCGCGGGCTTAAACCGCTCCGCATCGTCGAGAAAGGCGACAGCAGTAAGTCGGGTGGCGGCGCCGCGTCCCCCAAATCTGCGAGCAAGGAGCCCCTCCTCGCGCAACTGAAGCGCGTCCGCTTTCAATCCAAGGGCGTTCCCTTTGCCGTCCTGGAGGATTTCACGCGTTCGCTCTCCAGCCTCCTCGCCGCGAATGTGCCGCTGAGCCGGGCTTTGACGATTCTCTACAAGGAAACGTCTCATGAAACTGCCGCCGCAAAATGGCGGGAACTGCACGATTTCGTCATCGACGGCGTGCCGCTGGCCGAAGCCATGAGCCGCGCTCCCGACGTCTTTCCGCGCGTCTATGTGGCTATGGTGGAGTCGGGCGAAGCCGGCGGCTTTCTCGACGTGGTGCTCGCCCAGATTGCCGATTTCCAGGCACGGGAAAAGGAATTGCGCGCCAAGGTTGGCGCTGCGCTGATGTATCCGGCCGTGCTGCTCTTCCTCGCGCTCGCCGTACTTATCTTCCTGCTCGTCTTTTTCATCCCACGCTTTCAGACGCTCTTCGAGGGCTTCGATGCCGCGCTTCCCACCATCACGCAGGTCATTGTCGGCGTGAGCAATTTCGCGCGGCACTATGGCATTTATGCCGCCGTGGGATTGGGAGTGGCCATTTATTTCGGTCGCCATTGGGTAGCCAAAGATAGCAATCGGCGCATCTGGGAATCGTGGATGCTTCGCGCCCCGATTGTCGGTCCCCTCGCCTCGAAGCTCGCGATGGCTCGTTTCTGCCGGATGCTCGGCACGCTGCTTGGCGCCGGCGTTTCATTGATCAGTGCGCTCTCGGTCGCCCGGCGCTCGCTTGGTAACCAGACCTTGATCGACCTTGTCGCGGATTCGACGGAGCGCGTGAAGAAAGGCGAGGCGCTCGGAGCCAGCCTCGCCGATTGCCGGGTGCTCTTCCAAGGCTCCACCCTGGAGATGATTGCCGTCGCCGAAGAAAGCGGGCGTCTCGATCAGGAGCTGATGCGCATCGCGAGCGTCACGGAAGTCGCCCTCGACCGGCAATTGAAGACGGCGGTGGCCTTGGCGGAGCCGATCATGCTCTTCGCCATCGCCGGCTTCATTGGCACGATTTTCATCGGAATGGTTATACCGATCTTCACCATCCAGGATTATATCAAATAACCAACCCTCTTACCGATCCTAAACCCTCTCATGAAAAAGCTAACTACCCTGCAATCCCAACTTCGCCGCGCGGGTTTCACGCTCGTCGAAATGCTCCTGGTACTGGTCATCCTCGCCGTGCTCGCGGCAATCGTGATTCCCAAGTTCTCGGGCCGTACCCAACAGGCCAAAGTCACCGCCGCCCAGTCGCAGATTTCCAGCATCGAGACGGCGCTCGATGCTTTTGAAGTGGATAACGGATTCTATCCCACAGGCAGCGGTGGCCTCGCCGCGCTCGTGGATCAACCAGCCAATGCCCCGAGCTGGAAAGGGCCCTACCTCAAGAAAGGCGTACCACTCGACCCCTGGGGGAATGCTTATATCTATACCTGCCCGGGTAAGAACAATCCAAGCAGCTATGACCTGATGTCGATGGGGCCTGACGGAAGGGCCGGCGGGGAAGACGACATTACAAACTGGGACGCCCGGCGCTAACCGTAGCCGGCACTTAGACAAAGATCCATGCTCCGCCTGACTTTCCATACGATCCACGCGCAGCGGCTGGCAATTCTCGCCCGCCGGCCGGCGGTTTGCCGCTTGGATGGAGCGAAAGTCAGCAAGCGTCTTTGCCACGGGGCAGCTTTCACACTCGTGGAGCTGCTCCTGGTCATGACCATTCTCACGGTCATTATGGCCATTGTGGCGCCAACCCTTTCGCGCTCGATGCGTGGCCATAAGATCGATGAAGAAGCGACTCGGTTTGTTGCGCTGACTGAGTACGCACGGAGCGAAGCGATCTCTCAGGGCATCCCGATGGTGGTCTGGATCGATGGCAAAGCGCAGAGCTTTGGCCTGGATCCACAGAGCGATTACTACCAGTCGAAGACGCACCGGCAGTATACCTTGAACTCCGACGTGCATTTCGACGCCATCACCGGCGGCACCCCGAATACTCCCTCGATTATTTTCAGCGCCAGCGGCACACCGGATCCGGCGAGCGTCGAATCGCTTCGGCTGGTCGACCGATTTGGGGTGGCACATCTTATCAACCGCCGCAGCGACGGCTGGGGTTATCAAATCGCGGCGCAATGATCGCACGAATCCCCCCAGCACACCGCGGATTCACGCTCGTCGAAATCCTCGCGGCCCTCGCTTTCATGGCCATTCTCATCCCCGCGGTGATCACGGCACTGACTCTGGCCAATCGTGCCGCGGTACAAGCGGAACGCACCGAGATTGCCGCCCAGCTTGCTGAATATCAGCTCGGCCAGCTCATGACCGCGGGACTATGGCAATCCGCCGGAAATCGCGGCGACTTCGGAGCGCAATATCCAAACTATCGCTGGGAGCTCGAACAGTCCGCCTGGTCTTACGATAATAACAACCCGCTGACCCAGCTTACCATGCACGTGTATTTCATGGTGCAGGGACGGGAGCGGGATGTGCAGATCACGACGCTGGCCAATTCCACCCTCGTCCAGCAGCAACTGCAGCAATTACTGCAGCAACAACAGCAACAATGAACCCCGGCGCTTTCCCCTCATCTGCAGCGCACGGGTCGCGCGACTCCGATGCATTTACGCTTATTGAAATCCTGCTTGCCTCGGTGGGAGCCGCCATCATTTTCGCTGCGATCTATGGCGTGTTTACCAATGCCATGCACCTGCGGCAGAAAGCAACCGCCCGCATACACGACGCCGAACTCCGGGCTCGTGCCTTTCACGTCATGCAGGCGGATCTCCGCGATGCCGAAATCACCGGAGGCGTGCTGGCATCCAGCCTCACGACGTCGCAAACCGCCAACCAATCGCAGTTCCCCGGCTACATCAAGTTCACCACGAGCAACGCGGAAATCATCGACGGCCAGGTAGGTGGAGACGTCCAGGAGATCGAATACTATATCATCAACACGCCAAACGGGGCGGACCGCAATTCCGGCACACTCGTCCGCACGGTCAATCGCAACCTTCTTGCCACCACGCAGGACCTTCCGCCGCAGCAGGAGATCCTTGACGGAGTTACTTCAATGGAAGTGGACTTCTATGATGGAAGCACCTGGCAGACCACCTGGGCGTTGGCGGATCCGAACGATATCCTGCCGCAAGCTGTCCGCGTCCACATCGAAACCGGTACGAAGCAGAGCCCGGGCATGCCGATCGATATCGCGGTGCCTTGGACGACCACACAATTCATCGGGACCAGTTCCACGGGGACCTCTTCCACTGGCTCCATGTCAACGGGATCATGAAAACGCCTTTCCCTTTTCCCAATCAGGGGCGCGTTTCCGAGACGGGCTCGGTGCTGATCGTCGTACTCTGGGTATCACTCGGTCTCGTGGCTTTGACGCTCGTTTTTGCGCATTCCATGCTCATGTCCTACCGCGCCGCGGATAATGATCTGGCAGGATATCAGGCGGATGCGGCGATCGATGCCGGACTGAGTTATGCGGAAACCGTGCTGAGTAATACCGGCACACCCGGCCTGTTTCCTGACATCACCACTTATCAGGGCGAAGCGATTCCGGTGGGAGATGCGAGCTTCTGGTTCATCGGACGGGATAACAATAACACTCCCACCACGACTCCCGTCTTCTGTCTGGTCGACGAGGCTTCGAAGATCAACCTGAACAATGCGACGGAAGCCATGCTGGAAGCGTTGCCGGGCATGACCCCTGATCTCGCTGACGCCATCATCGATTGGCGCACGGCTCCTGGCTCCGCGACGACCACGACTGCAGGAGGATCCTATAACTACGAATCCCTGCAGCCCCCTTACACGGATAAGAATGCCACGTTTGAGTCTGTGGAGGAACTATCGCTGGTTTACGGCATGGATAACATCACGCTCTACGGTGAGGACGCCAACCTGAACGGGGCGCTGGATCCAAATGAGGATGACGGCGAAAAGACCCAGCCTTCCGACAATGCCAACGGCACACTGGATCCGGGGCTTTTGGAGTATGTCACGGTCTATAGCCGCGAGCCTAATACGAAGAGCGATGGCACGGCCAAGGTGAGTGTCGCCACTGTCTCCCCGCTTCCCCAGCCGGTCATTGACCTTTTGACCACGACCTTTGGCGCTGCCCAATCCACCACTTTCCAAACGAATCTTACCGCCTCAGGCGCAACGCCGGTCGGCAGTCTCATGGAATTTTATATCCGGACCCAGATGACGGCCGATCAATTTGCGCAAATCGCTGACTCCATCACGGTCAGCACCGGCCAGTATGTAACCGGCCTCATCAATGTGAATACGGCAAGCGAGACGGTTCTGGGTTGTATTCCGGGCATCGGCCTGAATAACGCCCCCGCCATCATTTCAGCACGCCAAAGCCGGACCACCGGCGATACCAGCTTTGTCTGGGTCCGGGATATCCTAGGAGACGCCGCAGCTACCCAGGCCGGCAAATATATCACCGGAAAAAGCTATCAAGTTTCGGCGGACATCGCAGCCGTGGGCCGCAATAACCGAGGTTATCGGCGGACCCGTTTCATCATCGACACCACCGACTCCACCGCTCCCAAGGTGATTTATCGCCGCAGCCTTTCCCAACTCGGCTGGGCACTCGGCCGGGACACCCGCCAGACACTCGACTCGAGGAACAACGGAATATGAAGATTAATCTCCGCGAACTCCAGAACCGCTTGCAGAATCGGGCGGCCCTTGCCGTTCAGGTGAGATCATCCGGCCTCTCGGTTGGCTTGGTGAAATTCGATGGTGCGCCGCACCTCGTCCGGTCGACCTCCATCCCGATCGGGGCGGATAGCGTCACCACCAATCCCGAAAAGGCAGGCAACCAACTCGCAGAACAGCTTCGCAATGAAGGCATTCGCGAAAAGCGCTGCGTCGTATGCGTTCCGCCGGGGTGGGCCTTGAGCACCTCGACCGATCTGCCCGAGATCGCGGAAGAGGATCTGCGCGGTTATCTCGAACTCCAGGCGGAAAAAGAGTTTCCGATTCCGGTCTCGGAATTGCGCATCGCCTACTGCAATTACGTACTCCCAAGTGGAAAGCGCCGCGCCACCATCGTCGCCGTGCTGGCGAAGCGGCTCGCGGCCATCGAGCAAATGCTGGCCGCAGCAGGTTGCCGGCTCGTTTCCCTCTCTCTCGGCTTGGATCATCTCGTCCCGGCGGATTCCGCTCCCGGCACGCTGCATTTCCTGGCCAATGGCACCCACGTGGACCTCGTGATCGCCGCGGGCGGCGGCATCGCCGCGCTTCGCTCCCTCTCCGGTTCTGTCGCGCAGGGAGAAGACATGTTTGATGTAAACGGCTTTTGCCGCGAAGTGCGCATCACCCTGGGCGGGCTGCCAGAGCCGGTCCGCCAGCAAGTGCGCGAAGCGCATTTCGGGGGACCACACACCACGGCGGATCTCCTGCGGGCCAAGACGCGCGATCAGCTCCAGCGCATGGGAGTCAATTCCTCCAACAGGAATCATGCGACGCCGGACGGTGAAGATGCGAATGTCGCCGTGGAAGCGGCGGAGAATTATCTCGAACAAAAGCCGGTCGCGTTCGAATTCCTGCCACCACAGACGAAGCAATGGCAGGTCCTGCTGCAGCGTTTCGACGGCAGGAAACAGCGCATGATCGCAGGGGGCATCCTGGCGCTTTTACTTCTCCCGATCATTGTTTTCATCGTTCAGTCGAATATCGCGAGCAGTCTGCAAGCCGAGTGGGACGGGATGAAAGGCAAGGTCGCCGATCTCGATTCCATCCAGCAGGACATCCGCAAGTATCGCCCCTGGTTTGATCCTTCACCGGAAAACCTGATCATTCTCGAAGGAGTGGCAGGAGCGTTTCCTGATCAGGGCGATGTCTGGGCGAAGAGCATCCAGATTACCGAGGGGCCAAAGGTTACTTGCTCCGGTTATGCACGCAGCCATGCGGCATTGCTTGCCTTCCACGATCGTTTGCGCGCCCGCCCCGAAGTCTCCGGTCTTCAGGTACAGCAGGAGCGCGGGGAAAACCCCATCCAGTTCTCGCTCATCTTCAAATGGGACAGCAGCCATGCCAAACCGTAACAACGAAGCGCTTCTCAAAATAATCACCGGCGCAGTGGTCGGACTTTTCCTGCTCGACCGCTTCGTCATCACTCCCGCTACTACGCACTGGAAAGAGCAAAGCGAGAGGATCGCCACCCTGCGCAAGAACGTGCAGCGCGGACGCCAGCTCATCGAACGCGAACATTCCATTCACGATCGCTGGAATGAAATGCTGCGCACCGATCTGCCAGACGATGGTTCCGTGGCGGAAAACGAAGTGTACAAAGCAATGGGCCGCTGGACGGCGCAAAGCCGCGCCTCTTTCAGCAGCCTGACAAATGCGTGGCGCTCCCATGCGGAAGGCTACGATACCTTTGAATGCCGGGCCACGGCCACGGGTGACCAGGCTTCACTGGCCCATCTTATCTATGAGGTAGAGACCGATCCTCTTCCTGCCCGGCTGGAAAGCTGCGAATTCACCACGCGGGATGCGAAAGGGCAGCAATTGAATCTCACCATGACGTTCAGCTTCATCCGTCTCACGGAGCTCGCGAAAAACAATCGATGAAAACGTTTTCCCCATCATTGCGTGCACTGACGACCGGTTGCGCCGCTTTGCTCCTGCTCCCGGGCTCGGATCTGCCCGCCAGGCCGGCCCAGGCTCAGGCGCCGAAACTCGCGCCGACGCTGGAAAAAGGCTACGCCACTTATCGCGTCATTCAGACGCGGAATATCTTTGACCCTGATCGCCGACCGATCCGCACGGAATCTCCGATAGGCCAGTCATCGCGTTCCGTGAGAGAATCGGGCCGCTCTTCTTATATCGCTCTGACTGGCACGATGGTCACGGCGGAGCGGTGTCTCGCCTTCTTCACGGGATCGCAATCGGAATATAACGTCGTCATCCCGACTAACTCGAAAATCGGCAGCTTCACCATCAAGGAAATCACGTCCTCCCATGTGGATCTCGAACGCGACGGCAAGGCGTATGTCCTGGTCGTCGGCAAACAAATGACTCCCGACGGTGCGAACGTTGCTGTGGAAGTAACCGCACCACCGCCTTCAGATAGCGCAACTGCTTCATCATCCGCGGCACCCGCGGATGGAGCAGCGCCCTCCGATGGAGCGGCTCCCGCTGCACCGGCAGCGCCCGGGGCGCCTTCAAGCCCAGGGGATAAATCCGATCTCATTCGCCGCATGATGGAACGCCGCCAGAAAGAAGTCTCCAAATGAAATACCTCCGTCCTATCCTGAAAGCCCGCATGGCCTGGATCGCCGGCATCGCAGCCTGCGCTCTCCTGCTCTCGTGGAAATTTGCCCTCGCGCAAGATAACCGGTCCCGGCAACTGGCGCCGGCTCCTGTAGCATTGCCTACTCCCATCGCACCGGGCCGCACTGCGACGCCAAACACAGCTCCGGCTGCGGCTACGCCAGCCCCAATGGCGGTGCCAGCAGATCCTCCTCTCCCACCTCCGATCGTTCCGGAACTGCCTGCCACAACTACTACTCCGGAGAAGACCGACGCAGCGGCCGATTCCGCATCTGTCCCTTCTCCCACCCCGATCGCTGCTCCGGCTCTGGTGGCGCAAGTCACCCCCACGCCAGTCGCTCCACCGGCGCCAGTCGCACCCGCGGCAACCACCTCCACCGACGCCACTCCGACCCCGGGGAAAGGCATCATCTTCAACTTCCAGGGAGCATCGCTCAAGGACGTGCTGAATTACCTCAGCGAAAGCGCCGGGTTCGTCATCCTCACCGAAGCCACGGTCACCGGAACCGTGAATATCGTTTCACGCCAACCGGTCACGCCGGATGAAGCAGTCGACCTCCTCAACACGGTCCTCAATGACAAGGGATACACCGCCGTGCGCAATGGCCGGGTCCTCAAGATCATCAATCGCAAGGACGCGATAAAAAACGATCTGCCGGTTGAGACGGGATCCGACCCGGCAAAGATCCCGCATCGGGACGAAGTCGTGACACAGATCCTGCCCTTGAAATTTGGTGACGCCACGAAGCTCGTGGAAAACCTGCGCCCGCTTCTCTCCGATGCCGCGACCATTACGGCCAACGAGGCGAGCAACGCCATCCTGATGACGGATACACAAACGAATATCCGCCGTATCGCCACGATCATCAAAGCGCTGGATACTTCCGTGGCGAGCATTTCCAGCATCCATGTCTATCCGCTTCAATATGCCGATGCGAAGGAAGTGGCAGACTTGATCAACCAGCTCTTTGGCTCGAATCAAGCCGGCGGTCGCACCCAGGGGGGCCAGGGCGGGCGAGGAGGCTTCGGCGGATTTGGACGCTTCGGCGGCGGGTTTGGCGGGTTTGGGGGGCCTCCAGGGGGGCCCGGTGGCCAGGGCCAGGAACCGCAGAGCGAAGCCCGGCAGGCCGAGTCGAAGATTACCGCCGTCGCCGACGTACAAAGCAATTCTGTCATCGTCAGCGCGCCCGAAGGCATACAAGCGGAAATTCAGGATATCATCTCGCAGATCGACACAACCATCACGGACATCACGACGACCCGGATCTTCCGTCTTCACCACGCCGATTCCGTGGAACTGGCCGGCCTTATTAACAGCCTCTACGGTGACGGGGCACCCTCGGCCAGTCCCGCGAATAACCGCGGAGGCACCAATGGCCAGCGCGGTGGCGGATTCCAGCCCGGCGGCCAAGGCGGCGGCCAAAACCGCCAGGCTACTCCAGCGGCCGGTTCCGAACGCTCCCTGCAACAGGCCAAGGTCACCGCGGTCGGCGATCCGCGGACGAACTCGCTCGTCGTCACGGCCTCCAAAGACACCATGGCCAAACTCGTGGATCTCGTTGGCCGGTTGGATGCTACCGATTCTCGGCAGCAACATGTGTATGTGCACGCACTGCAACATGCGGATGCCGAGAATGTGGCGGACGTATTGCGCGGAATGCTCGGCCAGCAGACGTCAGGTCCCGCGGCTGCGGGCCAGACCAGCACACTCTTGCAACGCACCACGAATGGCGCCTCGATCAATGCTCAGGACGTGCTGAATACCAACGCCAACGCCACCGGCAGCTAGTTTCATCACCAGGATCCAGCCGCTTCTCCCATTTAGCAGCCACCTCTTTCACGCTCTCCCTCGCCACCTCTTCTCATGTCACTTACCAACAGAAAAGCGGCTCCCTTTCTCGGGCTTCTGGCCATTCTCGGCTTGGCGGCCGATCCTTCGGTTCATGCACAGTCTGCCCTCCGGCCGGGGTCGAGCACTCGTCCAACAGGCAGTGCAACAGGCCGCACCACCGGCTTTGGGGGAACCGGAACGTCTTCGACTTCGAGTTCGAATACCGGTCCCCGCCAGTACCGAAGCAATACGCTCCTCGGCGACGCGATTATTCAAATCGACCCCGAAACGCGTTCGCTGATCATCGTTACGGATGACCAGACGCACGCGGAGTTGGAGAAAGTCATCAAAGAGCTCGACCGGCCCAAACCCCAGGTCCTGATCAAGGTCGTATTTCTCGAAGTCACCTGGGACAAAGGTTCCGATATCGGCGTGGAAGGTAGTTATACCTTTAACCTGAAGAACGATACGCTCTCGACGTCACCGACGACCGGCAACACCGTCGCGACGACCACCAAGACGATCGGAAGCACCACGGACGGGACCAACTCAGTGACCACCCTCACGACTCCGTTGAATCAGGTTCCACGAACCCTCAACATGTCCAATCTCTATGGTCTGTCCCAGTTAACAACTGGGAGCTTTGTCCGGTTGAGCAGCGATAACTGGAACGCAACCCTTCATGCCCTCGCGACCCACGGAAAAACGGAAGTTCTTTCCCGGCCCACCATCATGGCCCGGAATAACCAGCAGGCGGTCATCGTCGTCGGTCAGGAAGTCCCGTTTGTCACTAATAGCCGCGTGACGGACGCCGGCCAGACCATCAATACCGTCCAGTACGACAATGTGGGTATCATCCTGAGCGTCACGCCATTTATCACGAGCCATAACATGGTGGAAATGATCGTGGCGCCGGAAATCTCCGCTCTCACCAGCCAAACCGTGGCGATTTCCAACACAGCTTCTTCGCCCGTTATCTCCAAGCGCTCGGCGGAAACAGTGGTCGTGACCCCAGACGGCACTACGTCAGTTATCGGCGGTCTCATGCAGACACAGAAGACCACAACTGTGCAAAAGATCCCTTACCTCGGTGACATCCCGCTGCTTGGCCTGCCCTTCAAACACACGGTAAAGGATGAGACGAAGACCGAATTGCTCATCTTCCTCACACCTTACATCGTTCACGATCAGGAAGACCTCGAAGGCGCGACGACGGATGAAGCCAGCCGCAGCGAACTCATCCATAAGGCATTTACCGAAAAGGATCTGGAGAAGTTCTTCCAGACGACAAATCTGCCCATGCCGGATACGGTAAAAAACAAGACCACGATTGTGAACGCGTATCCCACGGACGCCAAGGATACCACCCATCCGCAAACCAAATTGGTCAAGCCGGCTCCTGCACCTACGCCTACGCCTACCCCGACACCCACTCCCGCACCGAAGAAAAAATGGTTCTGGAACAAGGACTAGTCGTTCTTAGTTGAATCGGCTCACATCTTCGGCAATCACGACGGGAACAGGGAACAACCGGGCCACCGCGTATAAGGTGGCCGCGCGATTTGGCCATATCGCGACGCTTTATCTCTCGTCTCGCCAATTCTTCCTTTCGCCACACGCAAGGCGCGGTTCGTCCCAAAATGAAGGTGTTCGCACGACGGCTCCTCCATGATTCGCGGCATTCGAAGCCTCTCCTTCCAAACCCCAGCATCGCATACATGACCAAAACCATCCTCTGTTTCAGCCTCGCTGCGCTTTGCGGCTCGGCATTCGCTGCTCCCGACCTGAGCAAACTGCCCGCCGCATCCACACAAACGGGCGTGACCTTTGCCAAGGACATCAAGCCACTCCTTGAAGCTTCCTGTACGCGCTGCCATGGCTCGGAGCGGCAAAAAGGTGATCTCCGCCTGGACACGCTGGAAGCGGTGCTCAAGGGAGGCAAAGACGGCGATGTCGTCACGCCCGGAAAGAGCGACAAGAGCGCCATTGTCATCGCCGCCGCGCGTATTGACGAAGAAACCGCAATGCCGCCCATGCGCAAAGGCCGTGGCCCCGGGCGTCCGGGAGGTCCCGGTGGTTCCACCCCGCAAGGTGGACCTGGCGGACTTGGTGGCTCGGGCGGTGAAAACGGCGGTCCAGGATTTCCTCCACCACCTCAGGGCGGCCCTGGTGGCGGCCAAGGTGGTCCCGGCGGCGGGCCTGGTCCTGGCCAGAATGGCCGCGGCCCCGGCGGACCACCCGCCAAACCTTTGACCGCAGAACAGGTCGGTCTGATCCGTGCCTGGATCGACCAGGGCGCGAAATAGACCGCACCCGCCGCAGTCGCCGGCGCAATATCTTGTGATGAGTACGCCCCGGGCTTTCGTTTGACGAAGGTCCGGGGTTTCTGTTGCTGGGGACGATCCATTTTCATATTTAGCATTTGCCGGGAAATCCACGCCTCCAAGCGGCGGGACGCCGCTTCCACTTTGGTTCCACTTACGAGCCCTTGACTTAGTTTACTCCGGCATCTTTTGGCTCGCCATCCTCGATTCGCTATGCCAGCCTGCCGGCATGAAGACGCGGAGATGCTATCAATCTCTTGCTTGGCTATTCATTGGATGCGCCGGCTCTCATCGCGCGCCGTCTCGTCCATTTTCCGGCTCCCTATGAACGATCCCCTCGAACATACCACGTCCAGCAACCAAAGGCCGATTCAGGCCTTCGCACCTATCATTTCGCGGAGCAAATCCGCGGTGATGATTTTTCTCGCTTCTATCGCGTTCGCCGGTTTGCCCGTCGTCGCCCATGCCGGCTCGCAAACGTCGAAGGTCGATTTTTCAAACTACGACGTGCCTCTTAAGGAACAGATCCGAAACCACATCAAAGCCAAAGTTGCGGCTAAACTCGGTGACGGAAAAAATCCACACGATCGCTATTTCATCATTCCTTTTGCATACGAAAACCGCGGAAATGATCCCGCCTTTTCCCATTCATTCATGTCAGTGATTCGCGTATTTGCCGACGACAAACACGCTGCAGTGACGCAGGGTTTGAAATTGCGGAAATATAAGAACCGGGAATTTGAGGCATTTACCATCAGCTGGTTGCCGCACGATTTCCTCGAGAACCCACAACTCTGCGTGTTCGAAGGCGTGGGCAGCCGCATTTTCGCGACACGAAACACCTGCCCTTTGTCGGTTGGAAAAAGCTTTCAACTCGACGACACAATCAAACTGGCGGTAAGTGATAAAAACGCCTTGGCCATGTGGGGGCCTTACGAAATCACCAAACCGGCCTTCGACCTCGGAGTGAGGCGCATGCGCCTGCTCAATGCCGGGACCATTAAATACCGCGCCGATGACCGGCTGTATCGGAAAAATCGGGTCGCCATCAATTGTTTTCATGCCATGGCTGGGCTCGAAGAGCTTTTTCCAAACGGCGGTCTCTTTGGGACCGGATTCAAAATGTGGGGCCTCAACGGCACCGCGCGCGTCCTGATCGAATACAAGGCGAGGGCCACGAAACAAGGGCTGCTGCTTGATCCGGTGGACGTAAAAAACGACCGATACGGATTCGTTTACGCGTCTTCACTAACGGCACAGGATATCTATAATCCCTTCAAGCGAGCATCCGCTTATTGGAGGTAGATCCGACTCGATCCAGACGAGAGGCGGTCTGGCACTTTGGAGAGCGCTAACTTGGAGTTCGTAAGGCGGCCCGTAACATACCGCTTTCGCCTTCCACGGACACTGCGTGGAACAAATCGAGCGTCTCATTCATCACATGGGAGTAACGCGATCCAAAAATCGCGACTGGGTGAACTCAAAAGCAACTCGCTTCCATGAACTATTCTTCTCTCCGTCCTCGTCCGTCTCCCGAAACATCACGCACCGATTCCCGGCCGCCACACCCCGGCCCGGTGCCTCCGCGACCACGCGGCCAGGCGCGCCGCTCGTTTTTGCGCAACCTCGGCATGGCTTCAATGTTATTGCCCGCTGGTCTTGCGGGTGTCTTTCAAGCGCGCGCCGAAGACGAATTTGATCGTAACAATGTAAAGCCTCCGAAAATCAACCTTGGTCATTTTTCTCACGGCGACGTGGCGATGCTGAAATTCCTCGCCGCAGCGGAACTGATCGAAACAGACCTCTGGCAGCAATATAACGAAATCAGCTTGGGCAATGCGGCTTTTGCCGGTGCGCTAAGCCAGCTCGACGAGGATATGGCACAGTATGTCTCCGATAATACGGACGACGAAATGAGCCATGCCTCGTTTCTCAACGCAGTCCTCGTTGCCACGGGCAATCATCCGGTCAATCTCGATGCCTTCCGCACGCTTCCCAGCAGTCAGGCGACGGGAGCGCAATCCATTGGCCGACTTACAAGCCTGGCAAATCTAACGGTCGATACCAGTTGGTACCTGAGGTATCGCGCCACGACGAATCCCGATCTGGGCGCTACGTTCGGGCAGTTCATCAATATTACCAATCGTCCCGCAATTCCGGCACAAGATTTGCCCGCGGGCTCCGACGAAATCCAGGCAATCGCCAATACCGCGGGTTTCCACTTTGCCACGATCGAACAAGGTGGATCGAGCCTGTATGGATCATTCGTTCCAAAAGCCACCAGTTTGCACATGCTCCAGATTCTGTATGCGATTGGCGGTTCTGAAATTATCCACTTTGCCGTATGGCACGACAAAGCGGGGAATGCCCCGGCCGTCTCAGTCCCGGGAGTCACCTTCCCGGACATGGGCAGCTTCGACGGCGATGAAACCCGGCAGAACAATCTCATTATGCCGGAGCCGTGCAGCTTCCTGAATGCCAATCTGCCTCCCGCCGCGATCGTGCGTCCGACGCTTACAGCAAATGCCGGCGCGAAAGCCGCTATCGCGGGACTCACCGCCTCTGGCCTGTTCAACGGGCAACCGCCCGCGTTCTTTAGCTTTATAAACTCGCTGGCCACGGCTGCAGATAAAGCGCAGCGCGGAGGTTAAAATAACATTTTGGAGTATGGCGGAAGCGGTTCGTGGTAGTTCAGGCCCACGAAGTGGAATCCCGCAGCCTCCAGGATGGGGCAGATTCGGCGCCAAATAATGGTTCGGTCAGTGCTGCGACTAACGATCGACTCCCTATATTCATCTTAGATCGTCGAACGGAAGCAGTGTTGCCGGGAACAAACCATACCTACCTAACCGCGAATCTGTCCCCATCCGAGGGAGGAAACGTTCGAAGTCGCAAGTGCCCCATAGTGGAAGCGGCGTCCCGCCGCTTGTGTGCCTGGGGTGCAAAGGGGCGGGTCTTATCTTCACCGCCCTCCCAACGCAAAACTGCCAACATTCAACGGCCTCAAGTTCGACACCTCTGCTGTCAATATATCCGAGAGAAAGCGTATCATGGCAGCTTGAGCTTCGTGATCAGGCGAGGACGCTACGCAATGCGGGATCCAGGTTCATCGTGCATTCCATCGCCCCCAAGCGGCGGGACGCCGCTTCCACTATAAGCACTCGAACTCCAGGCAAATACATCTTTCCCGAGACAACCCAGGAAGCTCGCCAAACCGATACTTTTGGCGAGGAGGGATGCTCCAGTGGAGCACGCAAATTCGTGCACTACCAGATCAGGGCATCCGCCTCATCATTCAACAAAACTGATTCTTCCATGTTACTCGCCATTGCCATTTTTTTGATTGCCCTCTGGGCGATCGGGCTAATCGCCCATATCGCCGGAGGCCTCATCCACATTTTGCTCCTCATCGCTCTGGTCGTCTTCGTCCTGCACTTCGTGGGCGGCTCGACGACACGCTGAGACGGGCACTCAGGAGTGCACCGTTGCCTCCTCTTTCCCGTAAATCCTCCCCTTCCATTCCGAACGCTTCCCGAACCAATACCGGAAAGCTGAGGACCAAGTCATCGCAAGGTATAGAGCACCGATCACAGGAAGGGCCGGGGCCCACCAGATGGAGCGGCCGTGGAATCGAAGAGTCGGGATGTACGCCACGCCCATGGCAAGCAGTGCAGCCAGCCCGATGAATTGAATCTTCAATAAAGGGAAAAATACAGCCGCCACGGGAACCCAGAAAACAAGGAGCATCAAAGCTGTGGTCAGGAGAAGCAGCCCGATCGAATAGCGCAATTGGGTAAAGGCGTTCCGGGCCACCATGTTCCAGAGGCTGGCCAGATCCGGATATGGGCGATGGCTCCGCACGTCGTGACTCAGGCCCAGCCAGATCTTTCCGCCCCGATCCTTCACTCGGCTCGCCAAGGTGCAATCGTCGATCAACGCACCACGGATCGCCGAAAATCCACCGATTTGCCGAAGAGCATCCGCGCGGAGAAGAATGCAACCGCCGGCCGCTGCCGCCACGCGCGAACGCGGGTTGTTCGCCAGCGAAAATGGGTAGAGGAGTTTGAAAAAATAAACGAATGCCGGGACGAGGAGCTTTTCCCAAAAGCTGACCATCCGAAGCTCCGCCATCACGGAAACCAGATCGAGGTTGCTGCTCTCCATTTTGCGCAACAAGGCAGGCAAGATTCCTGGAGCGAGTTCGATATCGGCATCGAGCAAAAGTACGTGCGCCGTGTTCGCATGACGGCTCCCCTGCTCCAGCGCCCACAGTTTTCCACTCCACCCTGGCGGCAGTGGCTCGCCGCGCACGATGGTGAGCCGATTTTCCTCCAGCGTCTTCGCGGCGATATCTGCCGTACCATCGGTGGACTGATCATCCACGAGCACGACATGGAGACCGATTGGCTGCGCCCCAAGGCCGGCGAGCGTTCTCTCGATGACCACGGCTTCATCTCGCGCCGGGATCAATGCGGTGACGCTCGGATCATTTTCATCGGGAATCGCCGCCTCGTCCGCCGCTCCGATGCGTTCGCGCGTGCTCCAGGGCCGCCAGGGAACGAGCAAAACCCCGAACCAGACGAGAGCACTGAGAAGGACGAGAACAAGCATCTAAGAGGCTTACCGCGTTTGTCCCCGGCGCGGCCAGCCGAACCTTGTTATGGCCGCGTGACCCGCAGGCGCATGAAACGCCGCGGAGCGTCCTCAATCGCCGTCAGATCCCGGTACACGGCTTGGTTCGTGGTTGCGTTGTCCATCCGCACCGCCGCCGCGGAACCGGTCTGCCAAGTCTGCATATCGCTGGAAGCTTCCACACCATAGGTGATGTCCGTCAGATTCGAGAGGTCGGTAAAAGTCAGCGTCAGGTAGTGTTTTCCAGCCACTACCTGCCAGGAAGTCGATGGCCGTCCCTGGCTGGACGAACTCTTCGGGGCGAGCCCAAGCGCATACTCCATGAGATTTGGAATTCCATCGCGATTCGGATCCGCGTTGTCGCCGCTAATCGTCGAATCCGCCAGCTCAGCCGCCGTAAACGCACTCTCCTGCCATGCTTCATATTGGCTTTTGATCACCAGCACACTCATCGAGTACGAAGGAAATGTATACGTGAATGTCCCTGTGGATGCATTGAATGTGCCGGTGGTAAGATCCGTGCCGTTCGTATCGTTCTGCTTGCCGTAAGAATAGATCGTCCCGGTGGCACTCCCCGGCGTGAAGCCGCTCAAAGTAATCTGAGCCGCCAGATCATTTGCCGGATGTTTGTTGATCACCAGCAAAGCAAGGTTTCCATTTCCGAGCTTGGCTGCGGCGATCGAAAGTAACTGATAATTGCTCGCCGCGCTGATCACCCGATCGCCGCCGCGGCCCCACTGGGTGAGCAGCTTGGCGGCATAGAAAGGTGGATAAGGCGTATTCAGCGGAGTATCCGAACGATCACCGCCGGCCACGACCCCGTAGTCTCCAAACTGGCGCCAGCCATACAGCGAGGCAGAATTGTTATTGCTCGTATCGCTACCATTCCGGAAATCCCACCATGTGCACGCATTGAATTCGGTCTGCGCCAGATTGCCAATCGCGTCCGCCAGGAAGAGACCATTGACCAGGCTCACCGTTTGTTTTCCCGGACCCGCGCTGACGGAGTTTAATTCTGTCATTGCCAACTCAATGCCGGCACCAAGCGTCGTGCCCATGTAATCGGTAATCATCTTGCGCAAATTCGCGGTGTCCGTGATCACCGAAGCTCCTGCCTGCAACAGGCCCGCATCGGTCTCTCCGCCCGCATTCTGCGCATAGCTGTGATGAATGAGAAAATGCGGCGCGACGCCGAGTGATTTCAACGTACCCAGAACCACCGCCGTCCACCCGGTATGGACGGTGTTGTTTTCGTTTGGATTCGCCACGCCGTGAGTGCCAGTTCCATAGAAATCTTCGCCCGGCGTCGATACCGCGCCAATCTTGATCGTTGGATCCACCGCGAGCATCTTCTGCATGAAGTTTTGAAACGCATTGGCATAGGTATACGGATCGTGCGCGGTGCCGCTCAGCCCGCTGCCCGATGTCCCATGCAGATCATATTCCCAGCCTCCATAGCATTCGTTGCCAATTTCCCAGTATCTAAATCCGAAAGGGGCTGAGCGAGAAATGCGGAGGAAATTGTATCCGTCATCCTTGGACAGCGGAGCCGCCGCGCGCAGAGAGGCCCAGTAGCCGGCCGTTTTCCAATCGTGCCCTTTCGAATCGACGCCAATCACGACCGAACTATTGGGCGCGGCATTATAATAAGCAACCCACGCTGCAGCTTGCTCGGGAGTGCCGCTGCCATAGTTCACGGTCACATAGGCCTGTGCTCCCCTCGTCTGAATAACCGAGGCAAATGTCGCCGCGTGATTCACCCACGGGCCAGTCCCGCTCGAGATACTCTTATCCGTGCTCCAGTCGTAGTCATCCGAGCTGCTGCCCCCGGGAAACCGGATTGCGTGAGTATTCATCGCCGTGAGCAGCGAGGCGCTGGCGGTACTACTGAGGTGCGAGTCCCAAATCGCGAGATTGATACCGTAGATGCGATCGTCAATCGTACGAACAACTGATGACGAATTCACCGTCAACTGGACCTGCGACGGCGGCGGAACCGCGGTGATCGTAATATCGTCCAAATAGAAGGTCAGCGGCGCACCGGTTTGGTTCTGAATCCAAAAGCCGTCAAAGCTGGCGCTCGAGCCAATCCCCAGGCTGGTCAGCGGAATGGAAATCTGTTGCCAGGAATTGACCTGAGCCGCAGTAAAAGACAAGGGCACACTGGTCTGGGCATTTCCTCCGATCGTCGCCTGGACGTGCACCTGGTTTGTCCCCGCTTTCGTCGGATAGATCCAAAAAGTCAGATTTTGATATAAAGCGCCGCTCTGCGCAGTGTGATGCAGATAGATCGCCTGATAAGAGGTCGTGGGATCGACGACGCTGATCGAGTCACCGGCGCTATGGACAGGGCTCGTGTTGGCATAGTTAAGGGTTGCCCAACCATAACTTTGCCATCCATTCTCGAGGCTGTTGTCATAAACCACCTCGTCCTGAGCGGCAGCACTGAAACCAATCCCTATAAGCGCGAGGAGGATGAGCGTGAAAATCTTCATGGCATCGGAACAAGAGAATCCCTGTTCCAAGCAAAACGCACGCCGCGCCGCGGCAATTAGAAAAACCGCCGCCTCGTTATTGCCCCGGCTGCTTCTGCTGCTGGCCTTCCTTGATCGTAATCTTGTGCGGACCATCTGCCCACATCCGGCCGTCCCGGTACATATAGATGATCGTGCTTTCGGCCGTGGCCACGCAAAGGTTATCCCCCTGCTGCACATCCGGCATGCCCATCAGCGCAATGGTCCCGGTCGATTTCTCGTAAACGGCTTTTTTCCCATGTCCTACGCTGTGAGTAATATTTCCGGAGTCATCCATTTTATCCTGGGAGACTTGTACCGCGCCTTCAGCCACTGCTTTCTCAAGCGCGTCGTTATCGGGTCCCGCCATCGCTCCCACCTTGCCTTTCGCCGCGGGAGGCGGTGTGGCCGGCTTTGGCGCCGCCTTTTCGGTGGGAGATTTGTGCGCCAGATACGCGGTCATTTTATCGCAAAGCAGGCTGAAGCTGGCGTTATTGACCACCACTTTGTTGGTGAAAACGGCGATGTGCTGCTTTTCCTGAAAATCGGTATCGCGCGCTGTAATCACAGTTGGTCCCTGCATCCCCCCGCCTGCGGATTTCGACGAACCAGTCTGCTTTTGCTGCATGGTGATGTCAGCAGCACGAGAGCTATCGTCCGCTGCATCCAGAGCCTGGATTTTCCGCAACAAATCACCCGGATCCATGGTCGGCGCCGGGGCGTCGGACTTGAGCACCTCCGTCGACGGTTTCTCGGCGAAAACAGGCCATGCCAGCGTGAGACAACATCCGCACAGCAGAAGAGGTTTGATCATTTGATGCATCTTTCCGTGAGCCGAGGTTACACAGGAGTTGTCTTCCACGCAAATAATTGCCGCTTGGGTAGGCTCACGCGGAGGCGCGGAAACGCGGAGAGGAGGAGGCAGGGAAGAAATTCCCTCCATGAAATACAAAATGAAGGCGTGGAGAAATGGATGAACCAACAACAGAAACTCTCTTCGTTGTTTCACGCGTTTTGCGAGCCCCTATTCTTTTCCTCTCCTCTCCACGTTTCCGCGCCTCCGCGTGAGATCTTAAAATCGTTCGAATTCCGGAAGTACGAGCAACCTGCCGCCATGGTTGCGCGCAAGCCCGAATTGGCTTATTCCATTCGGCTCCGGGAGATCCATGACCATCCAGCGCTTTGCCATCCACGTCTTCGCCGTTTTTGCCCTGATTGCCATCGGGCATTCGGCGCCTCCCGCCACGCCTGCTCCAGCGGCAGCAGCACCGGGGGCGTCGACCGGCCCGAGCCATGATCGGCTCATCATCGTTGGGGATTCGACCGCCTGTTTTTATGATAAAGGCAGGTTTGCGTATCGCGGCTGGGGCATGTTCATTCAGCCCTACCTGAAAGATTCCATCGAGGTCGTTAACGAAGCCCGCCCGGGTCGCAGCGTGAGAACCTACATGCTGGAAGGTTCCTGGAAAAACGCGCTGCGGGAGAAACCCAAATTCGTCCTTATCCAGTTCGGCACCAACGATGCTCATGACGCGCGAACAAAGGAGGGCGTTGATCCAGAGATCAGCTACCCGATGTTCCTGAACAAGTACGTCAACGCAACCCTTTCCGCTTCCGCGATTCCCATCCTGATCAGCCCCGCGCACCCGCGCATTTTTGACGGCAAGGGCCGCATGGTCGATGTCTTGGGTCCGTTTAACCGGGCGATGCATGATGTGGCGCTGAAGCGCGGAGTCGCTTTCGTCGACCTTTATACAGCCAGCGGCGAGCTTTATGAAAAGCTTGGAGAGGACACCAGCAAGCAGTTCGAGCCGATGAAAAACGACCACGTCCACTTCAATGCGCTCGGTGCAAAAGCCATGGCCGAACTCATCATGCGACGCCTGGTCAAGGTCGAGCCCCGTATCAAAGAGTTTCTGGCCCCGAATCCACGATTGCTCGGAGAAGGAGATCAGCAAGCCCAGTCGGGCGGCACCGACAACGGCGGCGGAGGGCTATTTGATCTGCGGGTCGATCACTGATCTGCGGCTCACTTACTTGATAATTCCCCGCGGACTATTGCTGACGAACGCGATGAGATGTTCGATCTCGGTCGACGACTCCAACTCCGAGCGCATCGTTTCGACGGCCTGCTGAAGGTTCAGCTTTGAGCGATAGATGATCCGATAGGCTTCCTTGATCTGCTTGGAAACCTGCTCGCTGAAGCCGTGCCGCTCCAAGCCTATCTTGTTATAGCCCCGCACCTCGGCCGGGTTGCCATCGGCAATCATATACGGCGGCACGTCCTGCACGATTTTTGAGCAGCCACCGGTAATGGCATTTCGCCCGATCCGGCAAAACTGATGCACTGCAGTGAGCCCGCCAATCACCGCGAAATCCCCTACTTCGACGTGTCCTGCAATCGTGCCGTTATTCGAAAAAATAACTCCGTCTCCCACCGTGCAATCGTGTGCGACATGACTGTAAGCGAGAAAGTTTCCCCGGCTGCCGATCACCGTACGGGCATCGGGAGCAGTACCGCGATTGACGGTGACAAATTCCCGAAAGGTATTTTCGTCACCGACCTCCAGATAGGTGGGCTCCCCTTTGTACTTCAGGTCCTGCGTCTGTTCTCCGATCGAAGCGAATCCGAAAAAACGATTTCCCCGCCCCATTCGGCAAGGACCATTGACACTGATATGATGTTGCAGCCAGCAATCCGGTCCGATCTGCACATTGGGACCGATGACGCAATATGGGCCGATGAGCGTCCCGGGCCCGATCTCCGCACGGGGATCCACAACGGCCGTGGGATGAATCACCGTGTCGCTCACGATTCCACGATTCCGAACATCATTTCCGCCTCGGAAACGACCTCGTTATTTACGAGACAACGTCCCTTGGCCTTCGCGATCGCCTTCTTGCTCTGCGTCATCTCGACTTCGATATAAAGCGTATCGCCTGGCACGACCGGTTTGCGGAACTTCACTGAATCGGCGCTCATGAAATAGCCGATCTTGCCCGCATGTCCCGGCTTCTTGAGCAAGAGCACGCTGCCTACCTGCGCCATGGCTTCCAATTGGAGTACGCCCGGCATGACGGGATGCCCGGGAAAATGTCCCTGGAAATACCATTCATTCATCGTGACCTGCTTCACGCCCGTGCAGCGCTTGTCGACCTCGTAGCCCACCACACGGTCGATCATCAGGAATGGATACCGGTGCGGCAGCAGCTTCATCAGATCATTCACGTCCATGACATCGCCGCCCTTTGGCGTCACCGCCGGAGGCACCATGGCCATGGCGCGCGCGTGTTGTTTCGCCACCGCACGCGTGAGATCGGCATTCGCTCCGTGGCCGGGCTTGATGGCGATCACGTGTCCTTTGATGGCCCGTCCGAAAAGCGCCAGGTCGCCGACGATGTCGAGGATCTTGTGCCGCGCAAATTCCTCGCGAAAACGCATCGGCTCTTTGCTCAACACCGATTCTCCGCGCACCACGATGGCATTTTCGAGGCTTCCGCCTTTGATCAGCCCTTTATCCATGAGCGGCTTCACATCTTCGTAAAATACAAAGGTGCGAGCCGGCGCGACTTCTTTTGCGTAAATCGCGGGAGTGATCTCGGTCGAATAGTACTGCGTAAAGCGGCCCTCAGGCCCAACATTGGTGCAGGAAATCCGGAAGCCCGAGTCGGGCACGAGCGTCATGAGCGAACCCGACTTCGTCTCGATATGAATGGGCTCGGTCACCTCGAAGATAGCTCGTGTTGCCGGTTGCTCGACCGTGCCGGCCTGCTGGATGAGTTCCACATAGGCCTTGGCGCTTCCATCGCCGATCGGTGGCTCATTCGCGTCCATTTCGATGAGCGCATTGTCCACGCCCAAGCCGGCCAGGGCGGATAGCACGTGCTCCACAGTATGCACTTTCACACTCCCCTCGCCGATCGTCGTCGCACGTTCGACCGTCTTGACGTTGGCGATATGGGCATCGATCACCGGCTCATCAGGCAGATCCTTGCGCCGGAATTTTCGCCCGTGTCCCGGAGGTGCGGGATGCAAAGTGAGCGTCACGTTTCCGCCGGTGTGGAGGGCGGAACCGGTGAGACTGGCACTTCGGGCGAGCGTAGTTTGTTGCAAAACGGTCATGGGAAGCCGCTCCTTATGGCGGGTGAAAGGCAAGCCGACAAGTGTTTAGGTGAAGGGACGGAAGACGTGGAAAAATCGGTGATTTTGCGGCGATGCGGCGGTGCGAGCGCATTCCGGACGGAGCACGATCATTGTTGAATGAGCGATGGAAGAAGCCGGAGATTATCTTTTGCGCCCGTGGCACGTTCCGGATTCGATACTGGAAGCGCTTTTCGAATGTTGAATTTCAAGGTAGTTTGGCGGGAGGATCAGATTACGAGTAAGATGAAGATAAGAACCCGCCGCGAAGCTCGCAGCCCTTCCAATGTATCCCCTTCTCCCTTTCTTGACGCTCCCGCCCTCCTCCAGTAGCGTGCGCGCCCTATGACGAAGCCCACCCATATTCTCGCCGTTTCACTGGCAGCGTGCCTCATCTCGCTGTCTGTGGCTCCGGCGGCGGTTGTCTACCGGTCGGATGAAGGGTGGACCGTGGAAGGCGACGAAGGATCCGTGGTCGAGAAAACGGCGGTCGATCAGATGAAACACGCGGAAAAGCTCGAGGCGGAAGGCAAGACTGCCGCAGCCGCAAAGGCGTATCAGGGTCTGGTCAAACATTTCGGTCTTTCGCTCCTGGCTCCCAAGGCGCAGTTGAAGACGGCCCAGCTCCAGGAAAAGACCGGCCAGTACGAAGCCGCCTACGGTTCCTACGACAAGTATATTACCAAGTATCCGAAAGGCGAAGACTTCGAGAGTGCCGTGGAATCGATGTTCAAGATCGCGAAGCTCTTCCTCGAAGGTGCCAAACGTCGCCTCCTTGGCGTTCCGGTTGCGCCTTCCATGCAGAAGGCGCAGGAAATGTTCGAGGGCATCGTGAAGCGCGCTCCAGTCAGCAAATGGGCCCCTCTCGCGCAGTTCAATGCCGGCCAGGCCATGGAAAAGCAGGGCAAGACGGTCGAAGCGATCGCCGCCTACCAGCAGGTCGTGGCGAAATACCCGACAGATCCCGTTGCCGACAACGCCTTGTATCAGATCGGCTACGTCCGGCTGAAGGAATACCGCGACGGCTCCTACGATCGCAATGACGCCCAGAAGGCGCGCGAGTCTTTCGAGGAATTCATCAATCGCTATCCGGAAAGCGAAAAAGTCCCGCAGGCGCGTGAGAACATCAAATCGCTCGAGGGCGGCCAGACAAAGAATGTGCTGGAGGTAGCCAAGTTTTACGACAAGTCGAAGCAGTACAAAGCCGCCGTCATTTACTACAATGACGTGATCAAGGCCGAACCCGGCACTCCGGCGAGCGACTACGCTAAACTGCGGATCGAACAGCTCAAGGCCCAGGTGGGTGAAGACGCGCTGCAGGCCGGTCCGGAAAAGACGGAGAACGGCAGCCGCGCCCAGGCGCATCGCAAGATGCAGGCAAAGGTGGATACCGCCTCGCGTCCGGATTTCGTCGGGCCGCCCGTCACAATGCCTGAAGCACCGGTCGAGACCGCTCCGAACAAGCCCAAGCTTCGCACCGGCGGAGAAGGACTCGGCCCTGTGCCGGCAGTCGAGCCACCACTCCCCGGCCAGCCCGCGCCGTTGAAGCCCGATACCGGTCTTCCCCTGCCGCCTCCATAATTCGGGCTCAATCTTCAAGCGTTTCCGTTTCTTGACACTCGACAGCGGATTCTTCTCCTCGCACAAACACGCGATGCGTTCCTTGCTTCTCTCCTTCCTGGCCTTTGTGCTGACCGGTTGCGCGGGCTACAAGATCGGCCCGGTGAAACCGAAATACATGGATGGAGTCACCAAACTCGCCATCCCGAATCTCCACACGGATGTCCTCCAGCCCCGGATCGAGACGCTGATCACAAACACCGTGATCCATGCTTTCCAACGCGATGGGACCTTCAAGATCGTGGATGAAAAGGACGCTGACGCCACGTTATCGCTCAAGCTCGATTCGCTTGACCGCCGCCCCAACCGCAACGTGGTCGGGAACACGTTGCTCACCTCCGAGTATCAGCTTGTGCTGAGGGTCTCCTATCGGGTCCTGAAGCGCGACGGCACGCAACTGGACACCCGCAGCGCCAGCGGAGTCACTTATTTCTTCGCCACGGGAGCGAATACGATTTCAGCCGACATCAATCAGGACGAAGAACAGGCGATCCCGATTGCGGCCGCCGATATGGCCGGGCATCTCGTTAGCCAGGTGACCGAAGGTTGGTAAAAGCAACCGCGGACTTGCTCGCGCACGCGGTTTCTCGAAAACCCGCCGCATTCTCTTTCGACGACCGATGCTCACGCTGATTGCCACACCCATCGGGAATCTCGGCGACATTACATTGCGCGCCCTGGAAGCGCTGAAAGCGGCGGATCTCATCGCCGCCGAAGACACACGGCATTCAGGCAATCTTCTCCGGCACTTCGAGATCTCGAAGCCGCTCGTCAGCTATCACGAACATAACGAAGCACGGCGCACGGCGGAATTGATCGAAGAGCTGGCCGCCGGAAAGAATATCGCGCTGATCACCGACGCAGGGCTGCCAGGCATCTCCGATCCCGGCCATCGGCTGCTTCGGGCCTGCATCGAACGCGGGCTTCCCTACACGATCCTGCCCGGCCCGAGCGCGGTGCTGACGGCGCTGATCGGCTCCGGTTTTCCGGCGGAACGATTCTATTTCGGTGGATTTCTGCCCGTAAAAAGCGGCCAGCGTGAGCGGGAATTGCTTGCGGCGAATGCCCGGCTGGAGACGTCCATCTTCTTCGAATCTCCCTACCGCCTGGTACGCTCTCTCGAAGTCTGTGCCGCGCATTTTCCGGCACGCAAGGTTTGCGTGGCGCGGGAATTGACCAAGCAATTTGAGGAGTATCGCATCGGTCTGCCCCCCGATCTGCTTGCGCACTACACCGCACACCCGCCGAAAGGCGAAATCGTCTTGTTACTTCGCGGCGAGGAGTAGCGTTTGGCACGCGAGCGGCCTTTCCGTTCCGTCGATCATCTTCGTTTGAGAAGCTGTATCGGCTGCGACTGAAATGCCTCTCCCTGAAGCGTGTCGTACGTCGTCATCTGCGAATCCCCGTAGGAGCTGCTAGCCGAAGCATCGATCGCCCAATGGCGTTGGCCATCCGGGGTGACGACACCGACAGCGTCGATCTCGTTCCAGCCCGGAACTCTCGACGTATCAAGATACACTTTCACCGTGTGGCCGACCAGTCCCGGCGGCGCCGAAAACGGGCGCTCCACCGGCGCCGAGGCCGTAGGTTCAGTCCCCTGCCACACAGTCACCTCACCTCCGTCATCCAACAGAACGCTGACCTTGGAAATCGCCCCCGGATTATACGTCTCCCGCACAATCACCTGGCCGATGGACATCGGCTCGCCGTACTCGAGTTGCAACCACTCCTGACTGCCGCTCTTCCCACCTTGCTTGGCCGGCGCCCACGCCGTCGGCAAATCTCCACCCTGCATCGTATCCGGCGGTCCGCATGCCTGACCGGCGCTCCACGACCGGCGGTTTGCCGCCACTTTTTTCTGGTCGGCCTCGTCCAGCATGCCATTGAGCAGATTGGCGATCTGCGTCACGGTGCCTTCCAGTTCGGCCAGCCTTTCTGCATTCCTTTCCGTAAGTTCTTTGAGCGCTTGCACATCATCGTCACCGGCAGCAGCGGTGTCCGGCGGGAGGAAAGGAACGGCTTGTGCCGCTACGGATGGCGCCGCTTTGTTCGCCTCGGCGTGCTGTTGAACCAATCGGCGCAGATCTCCGATTTCATCCTCCAGTGCAAAGACCCGCCAAAGGAGAAAAACGATCATGGCCAGCAAAGCTGACAAGGTAACGAGTAGTTCTCGTTTCATCGTAAGAAGTCGGGCTTGCCATCCAGCTTCTTAGATCTGCGAGCTTGAAACAAATCAAATCCACGCACATGCCTTCGTTAATTACCGTTCCCCAGCATCTCTTTCAGAACCGGCCGCATGGCATCTGCCCAAATCTGATACCCCTTCGCATAGAGATGCGTGCCATCCGGTGATACATCGAAAGGAACCACCCCTTTGTCGTCGAGAAAGCGGTCGTAAAGATCGAGAAAGACCACAGCCTTTCCGTCGGCGAGTTTTGCCATCAATCGATTAGTCGCGCGGATCCGCTCGCGAATAGGATCGGCCGGCTCACTGGGCGGAAAGATGGACAGCACCAGAATCTTCGTCGCGGGAGATTTGGCGTGCAAGGTCGCCACGATCTTCCCGATCCCTGCAGCCAGCGCTTCCGGTTTTAGATCCGGTGAAGACCCGAGGTTATTAATTCCAGCGAGGACCACGGCGACCTTGGGTGAAATGCGGTCGAACTCACCTTGCGTTATCCGTAACAGGATATTTTGCGTCTTGTCGCCAGACACGCCGCAGTTAAGCACCCGCAATTTTCCAAATTCGGCCTGCCAGACTGCTTTGCCATCGTACGGCCAAAACTCGGTGATCGAATCGCCGAGGAAATAAACGTCGAGTTGCTCGCGGTGACTGGCCTGAAGCACGAGGCTGCTGAGATACTTGTGCTTCAAGATCCAATCCTTTTCCATACAAGGAAACGGCACGTCCGGCGCGGGCTCAGCACCTCGCACCAAAGTCACACCGATCATCGCGCCGGCCAGGGCCACAATCCATTTGCGGAAGCAGAGCAGATCGAAGCCGTGAAGAAATGGAAAACTCACTCGACGAAACTGCTTCAGTCAACGATTCCGTTCAAATCCTTCCAGTGTACGCAGCCAGTAAAACCCCACGTTCGTGTATCGACAACACTTACTTCCCCCACCATCATCCGCCCATGTCCACACTTCCTCATCGCTACTGCCCTGCTCTGCTGACGGATCTCTATCAACTCACCATGGCACACGGCTACTGGAAAACCGGCGTGCTGGACAAGGAAGCGGTGTTCCATCTCTTCTTCCGCAAACACCCCTTTGAGAGCGGCTACGGCATTGCCTGCGGCCTGGCTGATGCGATCGATTACCTCCGCCAGCTCCGTTTTGAGGAGGAAGAGATCGCGTATCTGGCCACCATTACCGGCAGCGATGGGCGTCCGATCTTCGAAACAGGATTTCTCGATTACCTGAGAAAGCTGGAGTGGACCTGCGATGTGGATGGCATTCCAGAAGGCACCGCAGTCTTTCGTGAAGAACCGCTACTGCGCATCCAGGGACCGCTCTTGCACTGCCAGCTCGTGGAAACGGCTTTGCTGAATGTGCTCAACTACCAGACGCTCATCGCCACGAAAGCCTCCCGCGTGTGTCTCGCGGCGGAAGGCGAGCTGGTCCTGGAATTCGGCCTGCGTCGCGCACAAGGCGTAGACGGCGCTCTCGCCGGCAGCCGGGCGGCATATGTCGGCGGATGCGCCGCGACTTCGAACGTCCTCGCCGGCAAGTTATTCGGCATCCCCGTCCGCGGCACACACGCGCATAGCTGGGTCATGTCCTTCGATAGCGAACAGGCTGCGTTCGATACCTACGCGGAAGCTTCCCCAAATAACTGCGTCTTTCTCGTCGATACCTACGATACGCTCGAAGGAATCCGAAGGGCCATCGCGACCGGCCGCAAGCTGCGCGAGCAAGGACACGAACTGCTCGGCATTCGCCTGGATTCCGGAGATCTCGCCTACTTCAGCATCGAGGCGCGCCGCATGCTCGACGAAGCCGGCTTCGAAAAAGCCGCCATCGTGGCGAGCAATGACCTCGACGAACATATCATCGCGAGCTTGAAGACGCAGGGCGCCCGCATCAATCAATGGGGTGTCGGCACCAAGCTGATTACGGCCTACGATCAGCCCGCGCTTGGCGGCGTCTATAAGCTGTCCGCGATCCGTGATCCGGGTGAAGCATGGCAGCATAAAGTGAAGCTTTCGGAACAAGCGGCGAAGATCTCCACGCCCGGCATTCAGCAGGTCCGCCGCTTCTCCATGGATGGAAACTTCATCGGCGACATGATCTACAGCATCGACCCCACGGGAGAGCCGGAGCGCACGATCGTTGATCGCCTTGATTCCACACGCCGCAAGCAATTCCCGGAAAATGCCTGCAGCGAAGATCTGCTCGTCCCCATCTTCCGCAAAGGCAAGCTCGTGTATGAACAGCCGCCTATCGCGTCGATCCGGGAGCGAGCGCAGGCTCAGCTTGCAATGTTGCATCCGGGCATCAAACGGTTCCTGAATCCGCACGAGTATCCGGTGGGCCTGTCGCCTTCGCTGCATGAGTTGCGGACGAAGCTGATTCGGGAAGCGCGAGGAACGTAGCAAGTGGGCAGAAAGGGAACTCCCAACATTCAACGAGGCGGACTTCGGCGTCGCTGTCGAAGAGCGCGCCAGCTGAACGCAAGTTACTCGACGCCAGGTGAGGTCTCATCGCGTCGATCAACTAACCAGCCTCCAGCCCCTCGTTACCCTACTCCCATGCGGTAATGCCCCTGCGGCGACACTCCTGTGTCGGTGGTGGGTGATGGACGCTGCAAACGCAGTAAGAACGTCTTCACCCACAAGTCAGCGAGGGTGACGGCCGCCCCTCGCCACGCAAAAAAATCTCCCGGTCCACATTCCCGCTTGCGTTCGTGTATATTTTACACTATCAATCCCCCATCAGCCATGAATGCACTCATCCTCGTCGACATCCAGAATGACTTCCTCCCCGGCGGCGCACTGGCCGTTCCTTCGGGTGATCAGATCATTCCCGTGGTAAATCGCCTGCAACCACGGTTCGATCTCGTCGTGGCGACGCAGGATTGGCACCCCACAAATCACGGCAGTTTTGCCGCCAATCATCCCGGGCGAACGCCGGGTGAAATCATTACGCTGGCCGGTTTGCCACAGATCCTTTGGCCCACTCACTGCGTGCAGGAAACAGCCGGCGCCGAATTCGCACCGACCCTCGACCGCAAAACGTGGGACCGCGTCTTTGTCAAAGGCACCGATCTAAATATCGATAGCTATAGCGGCTTCTTCGACAACGGCCATCGTAAGGCCACCGGCCTCGCGGAATATCTGCAAGATCGCGGAGTCACTCAGGTCTATGTCGCTGGCCTGGCTACCGACTACTGCGTGAAATTCACCGCCCTCGATGCCGTCGCTCAAGGCTTCCAGACCTATCTGATCAGCGATGCCTGCCGCGGCGTGAACCTGCAACCCGGCGATGTCGATCGCGCCATCGACGAGATGAAACAAGCCGGCATCCACATCATCGACTCCGGCAAGATTCCCGAAACTGCGGCGCCCACTCCATAGCAACCCTTTCTCTTTTCGCGCATGACCTCATCTGCAAATCTTCCCTATCCACGAAGCTATTGGGCACGCCCCGGCAAAATCCTCGCTGGATGCTACCCTGGCGCACAGGATCCAGTGGAGGCCGAGGCAAAGCTCACCGGCCTTATGCGCTCCGGAGTTTCCCGAATCGTCAATTTGATGGAAGAAGTGGAGCGGAACCACGATGGCCAACCCCTTATCTCTGCGGCGCTCTCCCAAGTTTGGGCCGGTCCGAACAACTAATCACCCACACTTGTCCACATATCATGCATCCTGAAGCCACCACCTTGTTTCGACCGGTCGGCCCGAAGGAACTCGCCTTGATCGAGGCATCCGGCTTTCGCGAATTTCCACCACGTTTGCCAGATCAGCCGATCTTCTATCCAGTGATGAACGAAGACTATGCCATTCAAATTGCCCGCGACTGGAATGTCCCGGCCTCGGGTTCCGGCTATGTAACACGCTTCGCCGTGAAGAATGAGTTTCTCCGCCGATTCCCCGTTCAAACGGTCGGCGCAGCCGTTCATCAGGAACTATGGATCCCGGCGGAAGACCTCGCCGAGATGAATCGTAACATCATGGGATCAATCGAGGTCATTCGCACTTTTCCAGACTCCAACGCCACGAGGTCATGACAAACGAAGTAATTGTCAGCCATTCATTACCGCCCGATCACACGGAACGCCTTGCCCGCGCACACCTCTCGCTCGAAGGGCTATCGGTGGGTGATGCCTTTGGACAATGCTTTTTTGGAAATCCGGAAACCACCGGGCTGCGGATGCGCGAGCGGCAAATTCCGCCATCACCCTGGTGGTATACGGACGATACCGCAATGGCCATTTCCGTATTCCAATGCCTTTCCGAGCGCGGAGAGATCGAGCGTGATCACCTCGCACAGCTCTTCGCGGAGGAGTATCTCCGCGAGCCGCGACGCGGCTATGGCGGGACGGCGCATTCGATCCTTCGAGCTATTGGCTCCGGTACGCCATGGGCCGAAGCGGCCGGGAGTGCCTTCAGCGGCATGGGTTCGATGGGAAACGGTGGTGCGATGCGCGCCGGACCATTGGGCGCTTATTTCGCCGATGATATTCCTGAACTGATCCGCCAGGCGCGCTTTTCGGCCGAAGTCACTCACGCTCATCCCGAAGGTCAAGCTGGGGCGATCGCCACGGCTCTCGCTGCGGCGTGGGCCTGGAATCACCGCGAAGCCATCTCCAGGGTCAATTCGCGAGAGATGATTGAATTCGTTGTCACCCATACGCCGGAAGGCGATACGCACACCGGAATCCGACGCTCATTGGACATCCCATTCGCCCGTAATCCGCAGACCGTCGCCGCCATGCTCGGAAATGGAAGCCAGGTGACGGCGCCGGATACCGCGCCGTTTTCGATCTGGTGTGCCGCCCGGCATTGCTGGGACTACCAGGAAGCAATTTGGACAACCGTGACCGGGTTCGGAGATATCGATACCAACTGCGCAATCGTCGGCGGGATCGTCGCTCTGTCTTTACCCGCGGGTTCCATTCCAGCCGATTGGATTTCCGCGCGCGGCAACCTTCCCCTTCCCTGACCATGCCTCACACTTACGAATATCCCCGCGCCGCGCTGACGGTTGATTGCGTTGTCTTCGGTTTCGACAACGGCGATCTGAAAGTGCTGCTCATCGAACGCGGCCTGGAACCGTTTAAGGGTGCATGGGCGCTCCCGGGCGGTTTCGTTCGGGTCGACGAGACCGTGGATGACGCGGCCCGCCGGGAGCTTCAGGTAGAGACCGGCCTTAGTAACGTGTATCTCGAACAGCTCTTTACCTTCGGTACATTGAATCGGGATCCCCGCGAGCGGGTCGTCAGTGTTGCCTACTACGCGTTGGTAAAGCTGTCGGAACATCCTGCCACCGGCGCGACCGACGCCGCCGATGCCCGATGGTTCGCCTTAAATGCGATCCCGCAACTTGCCTTCGACCACGCGCAGATCCTGCAAAGCGGAGTCACGCGCCTGAGCGGGAAGGTTCGATATGAGCCGATTGGCTTCGAGTTACTCCCGCCCAAGTTCACCCTCTCCCAACTTCAGCAACTCTATGAAGCCGTTCTGCAAACCCCTTTGGACAAGCGGAACTTCCGTAAAAAATTCCTCTCGATGGGCCTGCTCGTCGGCTTGGACGAAACACTTACCTCGGGCGCACATCGCCCCGCACAGCTCTTCCGTTTCGACGCCAGGAAATACCAGGCTTTGAAGAAGCGAGGATTCAATTTCGAAGTCTGAGCTGCCTCATGGATATCCTCACACATGCCGGCATGGGCATCATCATGGCCGCGCCTTTTGCCGTGACAAACCCGGAGCTCGCCCTGGGTCTCGTCTTCGGTTCAGTCGCGCCAGACCTGGATACCTTCTCCCGTGTGTTTGGGAAGCGTGCGTTTCTCGCGTGGCATCAAACTTACAGCCACGCCCTTCCGTTGATTCTCTTCTTCGCCATCCTCATGTCTCCTCTCGTCACAGGTTGGTTCAGTAGGGATATCTGCCTCGGATTTGCCGTGGGAGCTGTTGGCCATAGCCTCCTCGACTATAGTAATACGTTGGGCGTCACTCTTCTCGCCCCATTTTCACGGCACCGCTTCAAGCTCGACTGGGTCTTCTTCATCGATCTTCCGGTGATTCTGGCCACAGCCATCACCGCGGTAATCGTTCTCCGGATTGCCGTATCAACCTCCGCTTTGGATTTCCGTGCGCCTTCCATCGCCTATGGCATCTTTGTCATCGTTTACTGGGCAATAAAGGGCCGGCTGCATTCGCTGGCGGCTTCGCTTGCTCCGGCCCATACGGTGAGCCTCATTCCATCCGCAGCCATTCCCTGGATCTTCCTCGGTTTCGTTCGTGCTGAGGACGAGGGTTGCACCTTCCGTCTGAATCTCCGAACGGGAAAGGGCGAACGTCTCGCAACCGTTTCCATTCTGGATGACGAGTACGCTTCGACTCTCGAATCATTACCGGAGTTCCGCGCCATGCGCAGTCTTTCTCCCTGCTATCACGTCGCCGAAAGAAAATCGTCGGAGGCAGAAACGGAACTCCTTTGCCGCGACCTGCGGATCCGCAACTTCAACACCACGTTTGGCGATCTTCGAGTCTGGCTGAGTCCATCCGGCAAACTGAACCGCTATCAGTTCCATGTATAGCAACACCTTCCATCGCCGCCCGCGCACCTATGGCGTACGTTTTTCAGGAAGCGATGCGTTCGCTCTCGCGCTCTTCGCAGGCTTTGCCTTCTGGCTGAGGTCCCAAGCTATCCCTCTCTGGTGGATCGCCCCCTTCGTTGTCATGCACTTCTTTCTCTTCTGCAATATTTTCCGTGTCCATCGGCGGCTTGAGATTATCTGGGCCATTGTATTCATCGTTCTCGTATGCACCTCCGCAGCGGTGGGGCGGCTAACTTTCCCATTCATTTGTGCGGTCCAGGTTCCGGTCACTGTGTTCCTTCTCGCGACAGAGCTTCGCACTCCGCGATATCACGGGATTCTCGCACGCCGGATAAATGCCGACCTCGATGACTATCTTTCGGGCAAATACTAGTGAAAACCATGTCGGCCATGTCCGAAGCCGAAAGCGGCACGATTTCAGGCGACCGCCAAAATCCGTTCGCGGGCGTCCTCTTAGGCACTGCGGTCGGTGACGCGCTCGGGCTGCCGATGGAAGGAATTTCACAGCGCCGCCAAAAGCGCCTCTTTCCGGGATATCTCCATCACCGTTTCCTTTTTGGAAAAGGCATGATCAGCGATGACACGGAACATACGGTAATGGTGGCGCAAGCACTTCTCGAATGTCCGTCTGATGCGGAATCGTTCCAGCTCTCGCTCTCCCGGAAGTTCAGATGGTGGCTGTGCACCTTGCCCGCCGGAGTTGGCTTTGCCACATTGAAGGCCATCCTCAAGCTTTGGCTGGGATTCCCGGCATCAAAAAGCGGCGTCTGGTCGGCGGGAAATGGTCCGGCGATGCGTAGCGCAATCCTCGGGGTTTACTTTGCTGATGACTCAGCTCGGCTGCGGAGATTCGTCCGGGCCGGCACTCGACTCACTCACCTTGATCCACGCGCGGAAACAGCCGCCCTAGCCGTCGCGGAGACCGCAGCATGGAGATCTTCGCAAAATTCCAATATCGACACACTTATTGCGAAGCTCCGTTCGCTCTCAGAAACACAGGAGTGGAGCAATATTCTCGATCAACTCAAAAGTTCGCTAAGCCAGCAGCAATCAGTATCTTTCTTTGCCTCCAGCCTCGGCCTGCAAAATGGGGTAACCGGCTATTGCTTTCACTCTGTACCCGTGGCGATCTATTCAGTGCTCCGGCACCCGCAGTCCTTTCGCACCGCAGTGGAAGAAGCGATCGCCTGTGGCGGTGATACCGACACGGTAGGCGCAATCACAGGCGCGCTTCACGCAGCCGCGGATGGCCCCAAAGCCATTCCAGACGAATGGCGGGCCAACATCGCGGACTGGCCCGTCAGCGTTTCGTACCTGGAGCGATTGGCGGCGCAACTTACCGTGAGTCATCAGGACGAGCTAAGAAAGCCCCGCTCCTGCCCAGTCTTTTGGCCGGCTACTCCTGTCCGAAACCTCTTCTTCCTGGCTGTCGTGCTCTGTCACGGGCTTCGACGAATCTTTCCACCTTATTGACGACTTAAAGAATCACGCGGAGGCGCGGAAACGCGGAGATTCAGGGGCCGCTTCACATATTTTCGTGGACTTCGCGTATTTCGTGGACGCCCCCCTCTTCTCCGCACGTCCTCGTGCAAAAATGATTATGAATGAAAAACAACGAACACAACGGAGTAAATTCCTGAGCCTGGTGCTCCGGCATCAACCCGAACTCGTCGGGCTGCGGCTCGATACAGCGGGATGGGTCGAAGTATCCGACTTACTCAGAGCCTGCAACCGTCATGGCACTCCACTCACGCGTGGCGAGCTCGATGAGATCGTCGCCACAAATGAAAAGAAGCGCTTCGCTTTCAGTGAAGACTGCTTGCGAATTCGCGCCAACCAGGGCCATTCGGTCGAGGTTTCGCTCGGGTACGCACCGAGCACCCCGCCCGACCTCCTCTATCACGGCACTGCCATCCGATTTCTCGGGTCCATTCGCGCCCAAGGCCTGCTGAAAGGAGAACGGCACCACGTGCATCTTTCCGCCGATGTCGCCACCGCCAAAGCGGTCGGCGGCAGACACGGAAAGCCAGTGGTGCTGGAGATCTCCGCTGGACGCATGCAGGCTGCGGGTCTCACCTTCTATCTCTCGGATAATGGCGTCTGGCTGGTGGAACACGTTCCCGTCGAATACATCGAATTCCCGCAGTTATGAAAAAGTCCACGCGCACGGAGCTCGCACGACAAGCCGTTGCGATCTGTGAAAGCGGAAGCTATCAGTTAAACAACGGACGCGGGATCGAGCTAGCACCCGCCATTGCCGCGGCGCGGGATGGCACACGGCTTCATACGCTCGATGACTTCCCTGATACCAAACCGACCGATCTGCAAACGGAAACCGAGATCGAAGTCACCAGCGAGTCCACGATGGAGGCATTGTCCCGCTTGACGCTCGGGTCCGAACGCCATGTTGCCGGTTTGAATTTCGCTTCGGCGAAAAATCCAGGCGGCGGCTTCCTTAGTGGAGCACAGGCCCAAGAGGAGACGCTCGCCCGCTCTTCCGCTTTGTACCCTTGCCTGCTCACCCAACCAGCTTACTACGAGCGCAATCGAGCGAACCGATCGCTGCTCTATCTGGATCTCGTGATCTTTTCGCCAAACGTGCCGTTCTTTCGCGATGACAGCGGGACCCTTTTGGAAAAGCCGTACAAGGCGTCGATTGTCACAGCGCCGGCACCAAATGCGGGAGCCGTTGCGATCAATGAACCCGCGAATCTCCCGCTGATTCCCGAAACTCTTCGCCGTCGCGCCCGATTCGTCCTCGCCATCGCGCATCACTATGGAGCGACAGATCTCGTTCTTGGCGCCTGGGGATGCGGCGTTTTCCGTAACGATCCCAAGCTGGTCGCGACGACCTTCGCGGGACTCGTACAGGGAGACGGGCCATTTACGAAATGTTTCACGCGAATCGTTTTCGCAATTTACGATCGAAGCTCGGATAAGAGCGTTTTGCACGCCTTTGAGGAAATCCTGAATGGTTAGATGGAGGCAAGGTGGTCAGCTCTCCACCTCTTCCCGACACAAAAACCATTTTCAGATCCAAGCAAATCCCCGCATAACGGTTCCCCCTTGCATGAACCGCTTTCTCCCCGCGCTTCTCGTCCTGTCGCTGCTTCTCTTCACAAGCAGCCGCACTTTCGCCGATGACACATCACTTCGTGATTCACGGCTTGGGCCATTGAAGGATCTCGATGGCTATTTCCCCTTCACTCCGTCGCAAACCAATGAGGAATGGGAAACCCGCGCAAAAGCGGTACGGCAGCAGATCCGCGTGGCACTCGGGATTTGGCCGGAACCAACCCGCACCCCGCTGAATGCCGTCGTCTACGGCAAGGTCGAGCGTGACGATTACACAGTTGAAAAGGTCTATTTCGAAAGCATGCCGGGCTTCTTCGTCACGGGTAGCCTCTACCGGCCGAAGGGTGAAAGCGCGACCCACGGGGTATCCGATGGAAAGCACCCGGGAGTAGTCTATGCGCATGGGCACTGGACGAATGCCCGCTTCCTGGTAACGCCGGATGCCGAAGTGAAACGTCTCCTGGCGACAGGTGCGGAAAAGTTTGAATCAGGCGCGCGCAATCACTTGGTTGCGGCTTGTGTCCAGTTGGCCAGGGCCGGCTGTGTGGTGCTGCAGTCCGACATGCTCGGGAACGCCGACAGCCAGCAAATCTCCCTGCAAGTCGCCCACAGTTTCGCCGTGCAACGCCCGGAAATGAATTCGCCGGAAAATTGGGGCCTGTATTCCCCGCAGGCGGAATCGCACGCCCAGAATGTCATGGGGCTCCAGATCTGGAACGACATCCGGGCGTTGGATTTTCTCTGCACGTTGCCTGACGTGGACCCACAACGGCTCGCCATGACCGGTGCAAGCGGCGGCGGCACTCAGACCATGCTCGTTTCCGCGATCGACCCGCGGATTAGCGTCTCCGTCCCGGCCGTCATGGTCTCAACGGCGATGCAGGGCGGTTGCACCTGCGAGAATGCGAGTCTGCTTCGCGTGGGAACGGGCAATGTCGAATTCGCAGCGCTCTTTGCCCCAAAGCCCATGGCCATGATCGCGGCCAACGATTGGACGAAGGAAATGCCGACGAAAGGTTTCCCGGAACTCCAGCGTCAATGGGCTCTTCTCAAAGCGCCGGACAAGGTGGAACTCGACGCCTATCTCCAGTTTCCCCACAATTACAACAGCGTGAGCCGCGCCGCGATGATGCGCTGGTTCAATCGCTATCTCGGGCTTGGGTTGGATGACGCGCAATTGGCCGAACGCGATTTTCAGTTGATGACTCGCGACGAGATGAGCGTGTGGGACAAGGATCATCCGGCGCCACCCGAAGGACCGGACTTCGAGCGCAAGCTTCTGCGCTGGTGGCATGAAGATGCGCAGCAGCAGATCCTGAGTTCCCCCGGAGAGTTTGAGAAAATCGCCCGCCCCGCCTTCGACTGCATCGTCGGTCGGTCTTCCTCTGGCGAACGAACGTCGTTCCAGCAAACGACCCGCGCGACTAAGGACATCCTCAAAATCTCCGGCGACGTCCAGAACGAGACGCATCATGAATCCGTATCCGTCACGCTCCTCGTTCCAAAGCCAAAGACCGGAGATGCTGGAGACGATCCAGAAGCGAAGAGTCCTGGATCGTTTAAGACCCTGAGCGAAGCTGCTGCCCCGGCGAGCCTTCCCTCGCGCGACGTGGTGCTCTGGCTCGATCCTCAAGGAAAGAGCAGCGTCTTCGCAAACGAAGTCCAGATGGAACCAGTGCCGGAAGTGCGCGATCTTCTCCAGGCTGGTTGCACGGTGATTGGCCTCGATCTCTTTGAGCAAAGCAGCTTCGAATCGGCCGAACAGCGCCGGGTGAAGAATCCCCGGCAAGCCGCGGCGTACACGTTTGGTTACAATGATGCCCTCTTCGCCCAGCGGGTTCACGATGTGCTGAGCGTGTTGCACTTTGTGGGTGAGACGTCGCCCACGCCTCGCATCTCCGTTATCGCCCGAGGCGCGACCGGCCCAATCGCCGCCGCCGCACGAGCAGTCTCCGGAAAAGCGATCTATGCAGCGGTAATTGAAAATGGAGATTTCCGCTTCGGCGCGGTCACCGATTGCTGGGCACGCGACTTCCTGCCTGCGGCGGCGAAGTACGGCGATCTCCCCGGCATGCTCGCCCTGGCGGCGCCGTTGCGCACCTATGTCATGGGTGCATCAGCCTCGCCCGAGCTGGCCTTTCGTTCGTATCGGGCAGACGGAGCGGAAAACGCACTCACAATCTCCGCGAAAATAGATCGCACTGCCGGTCTCGATTGGCTCAAAGAAACGTTACGTCAGCCGGTTACGCCGTAGCCCCAGCCCTTTTTCCCATTCATGTCCGCCAAACTCATTCCCCTCCTTCTCGTCTGCGCCCTCCCCGCTCTTGGCGCGGACCCTGCGCCCAAGCCCAATCACATCCCTCCAGCCGGAATCCCTGTTCCGGATGATGTGAAAGCTGAATTGACCGCCGGTGTCGCCGACCTCGGAAAAAAGATCGAAGCGCTGCGTACGGAACTCGCAGGCAAACCGCAACTGCTCGAGCTTCTGCCGGATGTGGAGATCTTCCACAAGGCCGCCGACTGGGCTCTGCGCTACGACGAATTCTTCGACAAGGGGCAATTCGACACGGCGAAAAAACTGCTCGCCACCGGAAATGAACGGGCCGCAGCCTTGAAGGAAGGCAAAGCGCCGTGGAATGAACAGACCGGTCTCGTTGTGCGCGGCTATAAATCGGCCATCGACGGTTCAATCCAGCCCTATGGCCTGGTCATCCCGGCCGACTATAACTTCTCCGATCATACTCCACGCCGCCTGGACTTCTGGTGTCACGGGAGGGGTGAAAAAATGAGTGAGCTCTCTTTCGTCGGCGATCGGATGAAGAATCCGGGTGAATTCACGCCGCCCGGCGCGATCGTGCTCCATCTCTACGGCCGCTTCTGCTGCGCAAATAAGTTTGCCGGCGAGGCCGATCTTTTCGAAGCGCTGGAAAATGTGCGTCACCATTACCCGATCGATTACGATCGCCTGGTCGTCCGCGGCTTTTCCATGGGTGGCGCCTCCACGTGGCAATTTGGCACGCACCACGCGGGCATGTGGGCCGCGGTGGCGCCAGGCGCGGGCTTTGCCGAAACGGCCGAATTTTTCCATAGCTTCGGCCCAGGCAAGGAGCCACCGCCATGGTATGAGCAAGTCCTCTGGCGTTGGTACGACTCGACCATCTACGCCTCCGATCTGGCCAATACAAAGATCGTCGCCTATTCGGGCGAGATCGATGGGCAGCGACAAGCCGCCAATATCATGGCGCAATACATGGAAAAAGAAGGCCTCACGCTCACCCAGGTGATCGGACCGCAGACGCAGCATAAGTATCATCCAGACTCGAAGCCAAAGATCAACGAATTCGTCGACGACGCAGCCACGAAAGGCCGCGAGAAAGAGCCGAAGAAGATCCACTTCACTACTTACACCTTGATCTATCCCGACATGCGCTGGGTGCGCGTTCTCGGCATGGACAAGGAGTGGGAACGGGCCGACGTCGATGCGGAGATCAAGGGTGACCAAATCGTCGTCACGACCAAGAATGTTTCCGCGCTGCAATTGAGCCCGAGCGCCGAAACCGCCCAGGCCACAAAGCAAATCGTCCTCGACGGAGAGACCATTCCCATATCCGCTTCCAAAGTCGGGCTTCTTTTCCAGAAACAGAATGGCAAATGGACCGCCGGCTATTCCGCGGCAGGGAATAAGACTCACCTCATCTGCGGCCCGGTCGACCACGCGTTCATGAGTAATTTCGTGATGGTTCGGCCAACCGGAAAGCCGCTCAACGACACCGTCGGCACCTGGACCAAAAATGAGATGGATCACGCCATCACCTTCTGGCGGGATGTCTATCGCGGAGACGCGCCGGTAAAAGACGATACCAAGATCACGGCCAACGATATCGCCAATTCCAATCTCATTCTCTGGGGGGATCCTTCCTCAAATGCGATTCTCCGCCGCATCGCGGACAAGCTGCCGCTGAAATGGAGCGCTGCAAAGCTGGAATTCAACGAGCAGAGTTACGACGCGACAAATCACGTGCCGATTCTCATCTTCCCGAATCCGCTGAATCCCAACCACTACGTCGTACTCAATAGTGGTGTGACCTTCCGCGAGAAGGCACTGCAGAATAACTCGGATCAGACACCGAAGCTGCCCGACTGGGCGATCGTCGACCTTCGCACGCCGCCCGGACCGCAGTGGCCGGGCCTGATCGAAGACGCGGGCTTCTTCAATGAGCAGTGGCATCTTAAATAGCTTGTCGATGAAAGAGACTTCACTCCATCGCGCGCGCCGGCTCTTCGGCACGCACCGGGCCGCAGTCGCCTGCTCCGCGCTACTGCTCGGACTTAGTGGATTCGCAGCCCACTCCCAGACGCCTCCGACGCCAAAACGCGTTCCGCCACTAGGCGTCGCCATCCCGGACAACGATCGCAAGGAACTCGAAGCCGGCGTCACCGCCCTGCGCAACGAGATCAATTCACTTACGCACGAGCCGCGTCTCTCGCCGGAACTGCGCGCGCTCTTACCGGATGTCGAGATTTTCGAGAAAGCCGTCGACTGGGCGCTGAAGTACAATGAATTCTACAATGTAAAGCAGGTCGAAACCGCGAAAGCGCTGCTTGCCGAAGGCAATGCCCGCGCCAAAGCTCTGCACAGCAGCCAGGCTCCGTGGACCACGGCCACAGGGTTAGTCGTGCGCGGTTATCGTTCTCTCATCGATGGCTCAGTCCAGCCTTATGGAATGGTCGTCCCGACAACCTGGCAGGGAACATCCGATCATCGGCCACGGCGGCTCTATATCTGGAATCACGGCCGCAGTGAGAACCTTACCGAACTCGCTTTCATCAATGAGCGGATGCATAGCAAAGGCGATTTCACCCCGGAGGACGGCTTTGTCATCCATGCTTACGGGCGCTTCTGTAACGCGACCAAATTCGCCGGCGAGACAGATGTCTTCGAAGGCCTCGATGCGGCGCGGAAGCATTACCCGGTGGATGAAAGGCGCATTGTCATGACCGGCTTTTCCATGGGTGGAGCCTCCGTGTGGCATCTTGCCGCACACCACTCCAGCATGTGGTGCGCCGCCACGCCGGGCGCGGGCTTTGCCGAAACGCAGATCTACACGAAGGCTTTCGCTTCCGACAAGGAACCGCCGCCATGGTGGGAGCAAACGCTGTGGCATCTCTATGATGCCACGGATTATGTGGCGAATTTCGCCGATACCCATGTCATCGCCTATTCCGGCGAGATCGATCCACAGAAACAATCGGCCGATCTCATGGAAAAAGCCGCGGCCGGAGAAGGCCTGAAGCTGGAACGCCTGATCGGACCAAACACCGCGCATAAGTACGAGCCCGCAACCAAGAAGGAACTGTCACGCCGGCTCGAGGAACTGGCGACGCAAGGCCGTTCCGAAGTCCCCTCCAAAGTGCGCCTCGTGACTTATACGCTCCGGTACGATCGCCAGGATTGGGTGCAGGTGGACGCGCTTGAAAAGCATTGGGAGCGCGCCGACGTCACTGCCGAGATCGCGGATGAAGGAACGATCAAGGCCACGACCAAAAACGTCGCCGCACTTACCTTCGATATCGAAGCCAAGACGCTGCCCTTCGATGCAACAAGGCCCCCTCATATTCTGCTCGATGGACAGGAGCTCTCGGGCCCGCCCGTCGCCTCCCCATGGAAAGTCTCCTTCGAAAAGACAGGCGGAAAATGGGCCATCGTGAAACCTGGCGCTTCAACCGTCGCGCTGCAAAAGCGGCATGGACTGCAGGGACCGATCGATGATGCCTTCATGGAAAGTTTCGTCCTCGTGCGCCCAACCGGCACGCCGCTGAACGCCACGGTCGGCGCCTGGACGAAGAGCGAAATCGAACGCGTCATCCCGCAATGGCGCGCCGTCTTTCGCGGAGATGCTCGTGTCGTAGACGACACCGCGGTGACTCCGGCGCTCATCAATGACTGCAATCTCGTGCTCTGGGGAGATCCTTCGAGTAATCGCGTGCTGCAGCAGATCCTTCCGAAGCTTCCACTGAAATGGACGACGAGCGGTGTGCAACTGGGCAATGCCAAATATCCTGCCGCGAACTGTGTTCCGATCATGATCTACCCGAATCCGTTGAATCCGCGGAGGTATGTGGTGATCAATAGCTCATTTACCTTCCGCCAGGGCAGCGATGCCTCGAACGCCACACAAACTCCGAAGCTTCCCGATTGGGCCATCGTCGATCTCCGGACACCGGCCAGTGACAAAGCGCCGGGATTAGTCATGGACGCGGGGTTCTTTGGCGAGCAATGGCAGCTCCCTAACTAAGAGGTGTTTGGAAGCAGTCCCACGGTAAAAGCGAAAGATATTGAAGTAACCAGATGGAGCAGTTTACAGCGCCAACGGCGCGACGCTATACCAGCCTAGGGCGACAGCCCTAGGTGGGCATATAAAACGACGCGAGGGCTGAAAGCCCGTTCCATCAGGTATTCGGAGAGCCAAAGTGTATCGAAAAATGGCGTCGGGCTTTCAGCCCTCAATCCATTTTGTAACCGTATCCTAGGGCTATCGCCCTAGGCTTGTGTGTTGATTGACGTGCTAAATTAGCCCGTCCACCTGAAATGGCGGCGGGCCGGGTAACCCGACCCAGGCTGAGATGATCTGATCAAACCTGGATACCA